>Ga0335079_10000002_pt1 | contig 718107 bp, 575 predicted proteins | sample Lox_Sample_33_FD_206719 | JGI IMG/M metagenome (GOLD analysis project Ga0335079, IMG submission 206719) | Soil microbial communities from Loxahatchee National Wildlife Refuge, Florida, United States - Lox_Sample_3.3 | ecosystem: Environmental > Terrestrial > Soil > Wetlands | place: USA... | reverse complement strand
TCTCGCTGCTGGTGTCACGAGCCTCCGCACCACTGCCAGCGTGGAGCCCTATGCGGACCTGAACCTGAAGAACTGGATCGACGCTGGCAAAATCCCTGGCCCGAAAATCCACGTGACGGGACCGTATCTGGAGGGTGCAGGAAATTTTCGCTTGCCCGTCCACGAACTTAGCGGTCCGGAGGACGCTCGCAACACAGTTGAATTCTGGGCCGATCAGGGTGTCACTTCCTTCAAGGCGTTCGTGCACATCACCACAGGTGAGCTTCGGGCTGCGATTGATGGAGCCCACAAGCGCGGCCTCAAAGTGACAGGGCATCTCTGCTCGATCACGTACCGCGAGGCTGCCGAATTTGGCATCGACGATATCGAACATGGATTTGTACTGGCCACTGACTTCAATCCGGAAAAGAAGCCCGAGATTTGCCCGCCAATCACCGAGCAGTCGCGAGCTGCCTTCCTGGCTCTCACTCCGGAGAGTCCAGCGGTTCACGAGCTATTCCAAATACTGATACAGCATCATGTTGCTATCACATCAACACTCCCAGTTATGGAGGCGTACTCCTCCGATCGACCGCCACTCGAAGAGCGTGTTCTCGATGTCATGTCTCCACAGGCTCAGGCTGGGTATTTGTCGCAGCGTGCGCAACAGCCCGTCACCCGTAGTCTGAAGAAGGAGATGGAATTGGAACGTGCGTTTGTCAGAGCTGGTGGAACATTGCTGGCGGGGCCTGACCCAACTGGCATTGGCGGCGTCGTGGCAGGCTTCGGCGATCAGCGCGAAGTGGAACTGCTGGTGGAGGCTGGTTTCACACCCCTAGAGGCAATTCATATCGCCACCGAGAATGGTGCACGATTTCTACAAGAGGAAGGCCGGATTGGCACATTGGCTCCGGGGAAGAGCGCCGACCTGGTGGTCGTTCGCGGTGACCCATCCTCCAAAATATCTGATATCGAAAATGTGGAGATCGTCTTTAAGGATGGCGTTGGCTACGATCCAGCTAAGCTGCTGCAGTCGGTCCGCGGCCAGGTCGGATTACGCTAGCGATCTTTATCCAAGTGTTACTGAGTACCTGCAAACGTAACGGCAATTTGAATAATGCCAGTGGGGGTGGCGCCAAGCTCCTTAACTGTGTCTGCCGCCTGCGCCGAGCAGTTCCCGAACATCTCTACGCCAGCCAGCCGTCCCAGTTGCAGTAATGCAGTGCCCACGCCTCCTGAGGCGCCGTGAATCAGCACGTGCTGGCCCGGCTTTACCTTCGCCGAACGGTGCAGCATCTGGTATGCGGTGATGTAGTTCAAGATGACCGCAACGGCTTCCGCAGGGTCCAAACCTGCGGGCACTGGAATGAACTTGCGTTGAGGCAAGCAAACATATTGTGCGTAACAGCCGCTGATCGGCATGGCCGCAACCGTCTGGCCAAGTTCGAAACCGGAGGCGCCTTCGCCGATCTGATCCACAATGCCGACTAGTGAGGTTGCTCGGATTCGGCGCGGGACGACCGCTGGAACCAGTCGCTCAGAAAGCCTTCGTCAGAGGATGGAGTCGTGGCGTTCTGCGCCCACGTGCAAACGGAAAACAGTCCAAGTGCAATAACCGCCGCAAGAGTAATCATGATGAGATTTTTCAAAGCATGCTCTTCAGAACATCTAGCTCCTTGATGCCTCGGCCGCGCTTGTGCATGTGGCTGAGGAAGTGCACCAGCAGCGTCATCATCACTGGGAAGCCGGTCGCATTGGTCCGGGCCAGCTTAGCGTTGCCAGCGGGAAGCCAGTTCAATAAGTGACGTTCTAGAAATTCAGTCTCAGCTCTCGCAAGCGAAACAGCGGTGCTCTCTTCGCATGTATGTTCGCGGGTATAACGGAGAGCAGCGAGGAATTCCAGCTGGGTGACAAGGAAGTCGGGGACTGCGCGGCCAGGGTCCGACTTGAGCCCGAGAACCTCGTAAAAATAGGTGTTCTCCAGTGCAATCTGTTGCGCCGGATGAGTCTTGTCATGGGCTGACTCGAATAGAGGCACGGGTGGTTCGGGTATGCCCACATCAAAGAGTGCGATATAGGTTGACTCGTACTGTTCGTAACGGGTGATCCATTCGAATGCCGGACATTCTCCTTCGCACTTCAACTGCTCCCATAGATTTTGCAGTGCCTTCGGCAGGCTAGGTTGCGACAAAAGGTCGAAGCACTCGCGCGTTGGCGGCGCAAAGACGAAGGCGAAGAAGCGGTAAAGATCGTTCTGCTGCCAGTCGATCGAGGTAACGGTGCTTTCTTCTGGAACGATTATCGGCATCACGGCTCCTGGTTGTGAACTGTCGCCTCTACTCCAGCACCTGCCAGACCGAGAAATACTTGCGGCCGTCGCGGTCCTTTTGGCTTCCGTTCCACACGGCGAACGCCACGGTCGTACCAGCGGGCAGATCGGGCAACTCGAAGATCACGCTCCACTGGCCATTTTGATAGGTACTATTCGCCGGAAAACTCTGACCGGTACGGCGCGTAGTACCGCGCCCATGGGCTTGCATCACCATGGTGCCACGCGTGGCGTTCCAGTAGTAGATCTCTACCGGATGCTCAGCATCTCCCATCTGCAGCGAAGGGGCTGTTGTGCCGGCGCCTGATGTTGAAGGAATCATGACGGCGGCAGCATCGAAGAATCTGTCGTCAGCTTCCGTCTGAACCTTGCGGAAGCGCGTCTCGGGCAGCGTGTCGGGGACTTCTGCAAGTGCGATCGCATCCCGCGTCGGATCGCGCCAGCTCAGCTGCACCAGCAACTTTCCACCGGCACGAGCAGTGCGGACGTCAACGCTTGGAATCTCCAGGGTCGCGGGCTCGTCGGTGTCATAGAGCGGAGGTGTCCGGTTCAGAGCCACCCGCTTCACCGCAATCTGGTTCCACGCGGGAGTTCCGCCATTAAGCAGACTGTCGGCGCTCGCTGACGACACGGCGACGGGCAGAGACTGCCCGGTCACGGGCTTTGCTCCGGCCTGTGCCCAGATCATCGAGGAGAGGAGCAAAACGCTTGAAGCAATGATCAGAAGGTGGCGAATTCTCATCACGTTCTCCTACAACTGGATCTGCACCAACTGGGGCCGGACGTGGAAACGGGTCTCGGCGTCGCGACCGATGAGCAATTGCAGCGCCTCACTGCGCCCACCCTCCTGCGTTTTCCTGAGTTCCGCCTCCAGACGTACAATCACGTCTTTCACTTCCGGCCCGAACAAATAAATGAGATAGTCGAGAGGGACTCGGGGATCGTCCTGAATGCTTCTGCCGTAGTTCTCTCGTTTCGGTGGATTAAACGGCGGTATGTAGAAGACGTTGGGCTCCGTACCCTTCTCTGGAAAGAGCGGCAGAGCGATCTTGTGGACTAGGACAAGCTTGTGCACGGGCGATTCTGGATCGTCGAGCAGGCCAACGAAGCGTAAGCGGCCGGGACACTGCGCGGCACAGGCGTTAACCTCGCCCTTCTCCAGGCGCGGATAACAGAAGATGCACTTCTCGGATTTCCCCGTGACCTCATTGAAGTAGATCTTCTTATACGGGCACGCCTTGATGCAGTAGCGGTAGCCCTGGCAGCGGTCTTGGTCAATGACCACGATGCCGTCTTCTTCGCGCTTGTAGATGGCCTTGCGCGGACAGGCTTCTAGACATGCCGGATATGTGCAGTGGTTGCAGATGCGGGGCAGGTAGAAGAAGTAATTCTCGTCCTCATTCATGCCACCCACATCTTCGTCCCAGTTGGCGCCGGACTTTGGCTCAGGCGACGGCATGACCGGTTGCTTCTTGCCTTCGTAGAGGCGCTGCTCGTAGTTGTATTCCCAGGCGTGCCCGTAGTCGTCCATCGTAGGCAAGGGGCTGGGCTGGAGCGATCCGTCTTTCCAGCCGCCGCCGATACGATCCCACTGGCGCGGATAGCCGAGGCCGGGACGGGTCTCGACATTGTTCCAGTACATGTAGCCGGTGCCGTCACGGTCGGTCCACAGCTTCTTGCAGGCGATCGTGCAGGTCTGGCAGCCCAGGCACTTATTTAGGTCCATCACCATTGCGTATTGGTGTCTTGACATGGCTGCTTCTCCTCAGACCTTCGCCTTCTCAACGTCCACCTTGATGTCGCGGTTGTTGCCGGTGGGGCCCCAATAGTTCAGGCGGAAGTTGACGTGTCCATACTTGCCGATGAGTTGCGTCGGCTTGATCTTGATGTAGGTGAGCGACTGCCATCCGCCCTCCTTGAACCCGAGATACTTCTCCCAGCCGTGATACATGGTGACCCGGCCCGGCTTCTCGCCGGGCAGTATTTGCAGGCGGCAAACGCAGTGTCCGACCTCGTTGTGGATGCGGACCCAGTCGTTGTCTTGCAGGCCGCGTCTGCGAGCATCGTCGGGATGCATGTAAACGATTGGCCCGCCGCGTTGCAGACGCAGCATGGCGCGGTGGTCGCGCCAGGTGGAGTGGATTGACCAGCGTCCGTGGGGCGTATTCCAGAAGAGCGGATACTTTTCTGCGACCGGTTCCTTGAATGTAGGGAGAGCCTCGCCCAGCTCGATGTACCAGGGATGATCGATGTAGAACTGTTGGCGACCCGTGAGCGTGCGCCAGGGACGCTTCTTTTCTAGCTGATGCTTGAAGGGGGTGTAGGCAACGCCCTCCTCAATATCGCTGTTCCAGGATTCGGGGTCGGTGGCGATGAAGCGCTTCGGCTTCTCCTGCAACTGCTGGTACGTCATGCCCTTGGTTTCTTCCGCGTTTCCAAGAATGAAGTTCACCGCCTGCTCGTCGGATTGGATCGTGCCCTTACCAGTCCAGTCGTGGGCGAGTTGCGTGAAATCGCGATTCCAGTCGAAGGCCTCGTCATGAAATGGCTTGAGTCCCTTCCTGGTAGCGATTTCTGCCATCTTCTCGGCGAGGGCATGGAAAATGTCCCAGTCGGTCTTGCTTTCGAACAGCGGTTCACACGCTTTCCCGAACGGATGAATGTAGCTGTGGCAGTCGGTAGAGTTGATGTCCACCTTCTCGTAGTAGCTGGCAGCGGGCAACACCACATCGGAATAGAGCGCCGTCGTATCCATGCGGTAGTTGATATCTACAATGAGGTCGAGCTCTTTCCAGAGTGACGATTCCAGAATCTCGTTGCCTTTGGCCTGGTTCAGATAGTTGGCCCGCCACACGATGAAGGCGCGCGGCTTCTTGCCGTCTTTCGGCCACAGCGGCATCCATCCGTTCTTCACCGATTCCTGGATGTACCACTCAATCGGCTTTCCGTTGTAGAGATGAGGATCTTTGTTGCTGGAATGGACGTAGCTCCACAGCGTGGTGTTCTGGAAGCGCTGCTTCTTGCGGGTTTCGGGAAAGGCGAGCTTGAAGAATCCCTGCTCCGGCCAGAGACGTTCCTGCCCGACGTAGTGATTGAATCCACCACCGTTCTTGCCGGTGTTTCCAGTGAGGGCAACCAGCAGGATGAAGCAGCGGTTGGTCAGATCATTGTGGAACCAGTGGTTGGTTCCTGCGCCGTGGATGATCATCGCAGGCTTGCGTGTGCCCAGTTCCTTGGCAAAGAGTTCGATCTCATTCGCTGGCAGGCCGGTGCGCACCGCGACCTTGTCCACGGTGTAACCAGCGATTTCTTTCCTTAGGAGTTCGAAAACCGTCGTGACTTCGGCGGTCTTGCCATCCGCGAGTTGCACGTGAAAGGTGCCCGTCAGCGCAGGGTCAGCAGCATTGAGTTGGATGGTCTTTTGCTCCGATCCCATCGAACCCGGCGCAGGAATGGGGCGTTGCTGCTTCGTGTCCCAGAAATAGAAAATGTTTTCCTTGCCGCCGTTCTTTAGGTCGGACTCGCGAAGGAAACGGTTCGTGCCCGAGAGTACGAGCAGAGGCATGTCGGTTTGTTCCTTCACGTACGGCACATCGATGAGGTTTTGATCGATGAGCAGTTTGGCTACGCCAAGCGCCAGAATGCCGTCGCTTCCTGGGTTGATGCGGAAGTACAGATCGGCGTGTGTCGCGCTCGCGTTGTAATCGGGTGAGATACAGACAATCTTGGCTCCGTTGTAGCGAGCCTCGTAAGCGAAATGCGCATCGGGGATGCGGGTCTGTGAGATGTTCGATCCCCAGAGCACGATGTATTTCGAGTTAAACCAGTCGGCACACTCGCAAGATTCGGTCTGAACACCCCAAGTCAATGGCTCGCCGGGGGGCAGGTCGCAGTACCAGTCATAAAAAGAAAGGAAAACACCACCGATGTAGTGAGCCAGGCGCGAACCTGCGCAGAAACTGACCGGGCTCATGGCAGGGATGACACTGAAGAACGAATTGGTATCGGGGCCGTAGTTGTAGATATTGTCGAGCAGTTTTTCGGCAACCATCGTGAGGGCTTCGTCCCAGGTCGCGCGGCGCCACTTGCCTTCGCCGCGTTCTCCGCTGCGAATGAGCGGGTAGCGCAGGCGCTGCGGACTATAGACGTACTCGGTAAAGCAGCCACCCTTCTGGCAGCCGCGGGGGTTGTAGTCGGGCAGGTCAGCATTGATACGCGGATAGTCGGCGGCCTGCTCTTCCCGGACCATAATGCCGTTGCGTACGTACACCTTCCACGAGCAAGAACCAGTGCAGTTAGCGGAATGCGTGGAGCGGACGACTTTGTCCCGCGTCCAGATCTTGCGATAGAAGTCCTCCCATCCGCGATAGGGATAGCTGCGCAGGGGATCAAAGTCCCCGGTCAGCGTAGTCAAGACAGGCTTCTCTTTGCGTGAGCAACCGGGTAGGGCGAGGGTTGCCGCTGTGATGGCGGCAGTTTGGATAAAGCTGCGCCGCGAGAAGGGCTTCTGCGGATATTTCTTGTCGCTCGTTTTATCGTTCATGGCTTGCCTCCCGCAGGAGTCCCTGAAGTTGCGGTCTGCGCCATCGCTTTCTGATCCTTTGCGTCTCCGAGTGTTCGCAAATAAGCGAGCACGTCGGCGACGTCCTGGTCGCTGAACGCCGGTGCCTCGGTACGCTGGAACGCAGGCATCGCAGTTCCGATGCGGCCGTTGCGGATGGTGCGGAGGATGAATTCGTCGGTTGCAGCTTGTTGGAATACTGGATTGCCGATCTCGGGCGCCATTCCTCCACGGCCATTCATGCCGTGGCAGCCTGCGCAGTTTCTCAGGAAAAGAGAAAGACCGTTGCTGGCGTCCCCGTGGATTGTCAGCGCCGTCATCGCAGGAGCTGCCGGGGCGCCCGCGCGGAGATACTCGATCACTCCGGTGATTTCTTCGGGGAGCAGTCCGCCGGCGTGCGGACCCCAAGCGGGCATCTGGGTACCAGGCCGTCCTTGTTCGATGTTGGCTTGTAGATATTCGTGAGTTGCGGTTGAGATCAGTGAAACGCCGCGGATCGCCGGAATAAAGCGGTTGAATTTCTTGTCCCACCGAGTGTAGGTTCCGTTGCCGTGGCAGGCAGTGCAGTACTGCCTGTAAACCTGCTCGCCGGCCAGGGGCACGGGATGGAGCGCTCGGTATTTCTGCTCGATCTTGTCGGGCGCGAGATAGCTTTCCGGCACATCGCGCTTCCACTGCGAGAGCATGTACGCGGTCAACGCTAGCGCTTCCGTTCGTGTGACGGTTGGATTGCGCATCAGGCTGTCGGGAACAACTCCGCCGGGATCACGAAAGTGCGCATCCTGCCAAGCCCAGGTGGTGTGCGGCGGCTTCAGGTTCGTCATGATGAGCTGGTGCTTGGTCTTCGCGCCTTCATTGTCGAGCGCTGGACCGAGGGCCCCGCCGCGCCCTCCAAGCTTGTGGCAGGACCCGCAACTTTTCTCCCGATAGAGCTTCATGCCCGCAGTGAGCAGCGGAATCTCATCGGGCGGCAGCTTTTCTGCGTCATGGCAAGTGACGCAAGTCGACTCGGTCAGCTCGGGCGGCAGCAGGGGGTAGTCCCAGAACACGTCTTCGGCTTTGGCTTCGTTGAACGTCATGGCCGCGCCCTGCCCGTGGTGACATACCGTACAGCCGAAACGATCCACGGGATGCTTGTCGAGGATATGACCGGGATGGGTACGATGCGGCTGTGGAACATCCGTCATGCGCGGATCGTCGATCCCGTTATGGCAGGTGACGCACCGATCCACCGTGCCGAGCGCGGGGATGCTGGCCTGCTTCATCTCTACGCGGAACTTGGTGAGCAGTTCTCGGCCACGATCGTCGGTGGCTTTCTCGCGAAGAATGTGGCGATATTCCTGCTGCACGGTCCGCCACTGCGCCAGGTAGTTCTCGTGTACCGCTGCGCCCACCAGATAGACGACGGTGACGACACTCGCCACCAGCAGGAGCCAGCGATAACTCCGGGATGGGTCTTTCATCGCATTCTCCTCAGTGCACCGGCCATTGCGAAGGCCACCAGTAAAAGTGCCAATTGGGCCCGCGATGAACCGTTGCAAAGTAGGTCAGCAGAGTGAATCCGACCAGAAAACAGGTGAATAACGAGACGGCTGCCAGGTGCACCGAATCTTTGCGCTTCAGAATAAAGAGCGACCAGGCAGCAAAGATCATGACAAACAACGAACCGGGGTTAACCGCGATGATCCAGAGTTGGTGAATGTTGGGGAACCAGTTCCGCAGCCAGCCGTAGTTGGCCGTGAAAGCCAGCATTCCGACGGTCACGGCGCAAGCAAAGAACAAGGATTGCGAGAACACCGAGCGCTCGTGATTGGTGCCGAACCACGTGCCTTCGCCTCCAGGACGGCGATCCAGAAACGGAATCAGCGCAAGTCCGACTAAGACGATCATGGGAATCAACATGCCTCCCATGAACGCCGAATAGGAGACCAGTTCCTGAAGTCCCAGGAAGTACCAAGGTGCCTTCGCGGGATTTTCGGGAATGGCAGCGTTCGCGAGTTCTTTCAGTGGCGCATCGCTATAGAACGCGAGGATCAAGGTAACTGCCACCGTCACCATGAAGACGGACAGTTCCGCCCAGAACAAGTGCGGCCAACTCATCACCGTGTTCTCGGGCCCGCGATTCACGGGTGGACGCTTGCCTTTCACTAGCGCCATCAGGCCATAGGTTTTCGTGGCCAGCGGCTGGAATACCGGGCGCCTTTCTCCGCCCCACTCGGCAAGTCCGCCGGGCGGATCCTCGGGTTTGGCGAGGCCGCCATCTTTGCGGATACGCCAGAAGTGCACGCCGAGCAACGTAACCAGTGCGAGCGGAAGAACGAAGACATGCAGAACGTAGAAACGAATCAGCGCGTCCTGCCCGACGTAGTTCGCGCCCAGCAGAAGCCGCTTCTGGAAGCCGCCCGGATCAAAGAACTTCGTAATGCCGATCGCATCGGTCAGTTCGCGCGGAGAGTTGGCGATGTTCGAGCCGATCGTAATCGCCCAGTACGCCAGTTGATCCCAAGGCAGTAGGTAGCCGGTGAAGCTCAGCGCCAGAGTGATCACTAGCAGCCCCAGCCCCACCAGCCAGTTAAATTCGCGCGGCTTCTTGTAGCTCGCGGTAAAGAAGACCCGCGCCATGTGCAGCAGTACCACCAGCACCATCAACTGCGCCGACCACCGATGAATATTGCGGATGAAGCGTCCCGTGGAAACAGTAAAGTGAATGTCTTTGATCGATTGATAGGCGAGATCGGTCGAGGGCTTGTAGTAGACCATCAGCAGCACGCCGGTGATGAGGGTGATAAGGAAACTGGCGGTGGCTACCAAGCCGAGACCGAAGGTGAGCGTAGGTTTTAGCGTCCGTACATGGACCCGGACGCTGTGGATGTGCAGAAAAAGGTTATGAAATGTCGCCTGCGATGCTTCGCGTTCCGATTCGGGCTCTTTCCCCAGGCGGAAGCAGGAGTCCTTCACCGTTTGGGGGAGTTCGCGCAGGTTGTGCAGGAATTCTTTGGTTGCGGTCTCTGCCACGGTGTGCCTCCTACACGCGGTAGCGCGTGCCCTCTGGGACTTCGTTGTCTGCGTTGACGATCAGATCGCCATTGGCCGCACGGCCGACCTCGAGCCAAGGCAGTGGTCGCGGCGCTGGGCCACCCACCACGTTGCCCTTGCTGGTAAAACGGGAACCGTGGCAAGGACAAGCAAACCCATCCTTTGATCGCGCCACAGTGCAACCCAGGTGCGTGCATGTGCTCGAAATCGCGTAAAAGCCCTCGTCGTCGCGAAAGAGCACGAGGTTCTGGTCGGCAAAGGGAGTTTCACTTCCAATGGAAAACTGCTCCGGCGCCCCGAGTTTGAAGCGCCGCACAGGGCCGGGCAGCACTGCCGGGTTGGGCAGGCGGAGCATACCGACAGCCGCCGTACCCAATGCGGCGAAGAAACTGCCGAGAGACGCGAGACTGAGAAAACTGCGCCGGTTGATTCGGGGTGGATCTAGACGTGACATGGCTTCCACTCCTGGGCAAAACTGAACTGCTCCATGGTGATGGCGGTGGTTGGACAGCGCTGCGCACACAATCCGCAGCGGATGCAGCGTTCTTCATCCTTAATGATGGCGGAGAGATCGGTAGGATCGAGCTTCAACTCGCGTGTGGCGGTCCGAAGTTCAGGTGTGAGCGTCAAACGGTCGAACGTCACTAGCTTCAGACATACGGTGGGGCAAACATCCACGCAGCCGCCGCACAAAATGCACCGTTCTCCGTCGAAGATCGTGTTGATGCCGCAATCGAGGCAGCGGCCGGCTTCTGCGCACGCCTGTTCCTCGCTGTATCCGATCTCGACGAGTGCCGTCGGACTCTTCAGGCGTTCTTCGGCGGAGCGTGTAGGAATGTGTAGCCGTGCCCGCCGCTCGTAATGTTTTTCGCGGTGATAGTGTTCAATGGGGAAATGAAACTGGACTTCTTCCGGCGCGATTTCCTTACCGCGCAGGTAACGATAGACTGAACGAGCCGCCTGTTTGCCGCTGGCAATGGCATGGATCATGAGCCGTGGCCCGTAGGCAATGTCACCCGCGATGAATATGCCCGGCGCGGAAGTGGCACACGTCGCGGGATCGTTGACGATCTGCTGCGGCGAACGCATTTCGATCCCGTCGCGTTGGGCATCGATAAAACTAAGGTCAGCAGACTGCCCAACTGAGAGCAAAACGGTGTCCCCCTCGATCTCGGTTGTGACCGACTCATCGAACTTCGGTGCGAAGCGCTTGTTCTCGTCATACACTTGCGTGCATCGTGCGAACTTCACGCCGCGCACAAACTTCTGACCGTTTCTCTCCTCGACCAGAACTTCTCTTGGCCCCCAACTGTTGTGGCGGCTCACGCCTTCTTCCTGCCCCTCCAGGATTTCCACCGTGTCGGCAGGCATCTCCTCAAGAGACTCCAGACAAACCAGATTCACCTGCCGCACACCTGCCATGCGGGCCGCCGTGCGCGAGACGTCATATTCTTCCTGGCGCAGTACTGTGCGGGCGACGTCGTAAGCAACATTGCCGCCGCCGATCACAATCACCCGCTGCCCCAGCGAAACTTCTTTGCCCAGTGACACATCGCGCAAAAAGTCCACTCCACCCATCACACCAATAGCGTCGGCGTTGGGAATGGGGAGCGCCCGCGAGCGCTTCGCGCCACAGGCGATGATGACGGCGGCAAAGTCACGCCGAAGATCTACCAAGCTGACATCCTTCCCGACCTGTGTGCTGCAACGAATTACGACGCCGAGGGACTGAATCACCGCGACCTCTGCGCGGATCAGTTCCCGCGGCAGGCGATATCCGGGTACACCGGTGTACAGCATTCCGGCAGGCTGCGGTTCCATCTCAAAGATCGTGGGGCGGAATCCCATCAGGGCGAGATCGTGTCCGGCCGCCAGCCCTGCGGGTCCAGAACCGATGATCGCAATCTGCTCTCCCGAGGGTTTGGGAAATTCGACGTTCGCGAGGAAGTCCAGCAAATGGCTGAGTTCCTCCATGTCGTCACATTGGCGTATCTCGGTCTTGTTCTTTAGATAAGGGAACAACTCGCTGCCGGCGTTCCCGCGAGCGTCGCTTCCAAATTTCTCGCAAACGAAGCGCTTGAGAGCGCGGATGGAAATGGGCTGGTCGATGGCCCCACGACGGCACGCTGCTTCACAGGGAGCGCCGCAGATGCGTCCGCACAGAGAAGCTAGAGGATTGGGTCCTCGGGCAATCAGATACGCTTGTTCGAAATCGCCCGCCGCAATTGCCCGCACATAACCGCGCGCGTCGGTGTGAACCGGACACGCATACTGGCACTTGATCTGCTCGCGCCAGTACCCGTGGTCCGCCACTCGAACGTAGTAGCGTGGTTCGTCCACTATTTTCGCCTACTTCCACAGAAACGCAACAATCCACCTTATGCAAGGGTCCATGGGCAGTCTGTGACCGAAGTCACGATTTCAAATCGTTACTGCGCCTGTTCCATCGTGATTGCTCGCGGAAACAGGATGTTGTTTTCCAGATGAATGTGCTGGTGCAGATCCGCTTCGAATTCCGCCAGAGCTTTGTAAAGCGTCTGGTAGCTGATGCATGCGTCGGGTGGAGCGGCGTATCCACTACTCGACTGGCGCAGGGCCCGCAATGCAGCACCAGCAGAGTCGTGCTCGTGCTCCATCATCGAAACTGGGTTCTGCACGCTGCCGAAAGGCGGCGGCAGGATGGGTTCGCTCTGCATGACAGCTTCCTCCATCCTGACGATGTAAGGGAACAACACCATCTCTTCCTTCACCATGTGCATGGTCAGTTCCTGTGCCAGCCCGGCAAAGCTCGCGCGAATGTGCAGCAGTTCGGGATGGTTCTTTCCGTGGACCGAGCACACCTTCTCAAGCAAAGGACCGAGGCGGGCAATCTCCTCGCGTGTGTATTTGTGATGAGTACCGTTGATGTGCGCGACCAGGTCGCTAAGCGGCTCCCTTTGCCAGTCATGGATCTCTTGAGTTGCTCGCGTTGTCTGTTCTGCCATTTCGAGGGAGTCTAGGACCTGATCCACCGCCAGATTGAGCGCCTGGCAGGCACTTTCCAAGGACTGATTTCCGCCACAACAGTAGTCGATGCCCAGCTTTTCAAACACCCGGGTTGCGGCAGGGTTTTCCCGGGCCAACTCCCGCACCGTTTTCTCGGTGGTCACGCTCATCGCATCCTCCTCAGCAGCGCAACTCACTTTTTGTGGTGCGCTTGATGTTTTGAAGTTAGTGAAAAGGAGGTCGCGTGCCGATGACTTTTGTCACGGCGCCCACAAGAAGCTGCCAGGTGCGGGTTTGGAAGTATCGGATACGCTAGTTGGCAGACTGGATTTCAGCTTCTAAAGCCTTCAGATCGTGAATGATCACGCTGCGCCCATCGATCGTTACCAATCCTTCGGATTGGAAGCGGGAGAGATTCCGGGAAACCAACTCCCGGACCGTTCCGATCTGCGACGCCAATTCTTGGTTGCTGCCCGGCAAAGTGAGTTCCACTCCATCAGCCACGCGCTTGCCTCCAGATCGGGCAAGGCGCAAGAGCAAAGCAGCCAGCCGGTGCCGCACGGTTGTAAATGAAAGCTCCTCGATGATTCCCACCAGCCGTCGCAGCCGGGCACCGACCACGCGCAGCACCTTAAGCGCAACTTGAGGATGAGCCAGACAGAGTGCCTGGAAGTCTTGTTTGCTGACAAACATAAGCGTGGCGTCGTCCACCGCAGTCACCGAGGCCGGATAGTTTCCTCCATCGAAAACTGGCAGTTCTGCGACGGAACTGCCCGGCCCATCGATACTGAGAACTTGTTCACGCCCATCAGCGGAACTCTTGAAAATGCGGACATGTCCGGATTCGACGACATACAGTCCCGCGCACGGTTCGCCCTCACTGAAAACGGTTTCACCTGGAGAAAAATGGCGAGGCACCGCACGCTGGGCCAGAAAAGTGAGTTCGGGTTCCGTGAGCCCAGAGAATATCTGGACTTTCGCCAGCGTCTGAGCGTGGTCAACGTTGATTTCCGCCACGGCGGCTATTGTATCGAAGCGGGCGGGCGGCTTATCCCACGCCGAGCGGGAACGGCGCCGTCAACATCTTAGTGCGACTCGTCTTCGCCACGTTCATGGTTCGCCATAGCCCAACTCCCCACCAGAGCAGGGCAACGAACTCGATGAAGCCAGTCAATCCCACCAGCGGAAAGGCAATACCAGGCACGAAATCAGTGAGGACCTGGAACAGTACGCGCCCCGAACAGCCAAGGTTGATGAGAATGAACGGTACCCAAAGCGAGTTCATTCGTCTGGCGTCCATACCTGCCAGGATCGGAGCAACCCGCGAAGACACACCCATAATCATCAGGCTGATGAAACCCACGGTGAATGCATGCCGCTGCGAGCCCATGTAAGTATGTGCGAACACCTGGCGCGTAAGCACGCCATAGAGCGGGAAGAATGGCATCATCACGCAGGAAAACAGAAGCCATAGGTATGCTGCTCGAACGAACTTAAAGGTCCGGTCCGGCTGCGAAGGCTTTCTGAAAACGCCAATCTGCCGGGCCAGCAGAAAAGCCCAAACGGGCATCAGCAAATAGGCGACTTCGAGGCCGAGGGCGAACGGAAGCGCGTGCGTTGTGAGCAGCAAAACATAGCTGACGATGTTCAGAATCAGGCCGCCGTTGATCAACCAGAAAATCAGGCTCTGGCGGTCGCGTTCAGGCCGCTCCAGGCCGTATACATGCGGGACGAAGCGTTGGCTGACGCCGGCGATGATGAGTGCCGCGAAACCAAGCAACTGGATGTCTCGCAACGGCCCGTCAATCAATGCGATGCGCATAATCAACTCATGCTCAGCGTGTGCAGTAGCCTTGGCAAAGAAAAACACGACATTCAAGATCGTGCCCGACAGGAACCACAGAAACGAACTGGCGATGAACTTTTCATAGGGATTGTGTGGTTCGATCGACTGCCGAGCCGTACGGAACAACACCAGCATGAAGATCACAACCGCAGAACATTGAGCGATGCCGGAGAGAGCGCCCAAGACCAAAGAAGCTGGATTCGGCAATAGCATCTCTGCGGTCATGCCAGTCACGATTCCACCCGCCAGAAGATAGAAACTGAGGTTGGCCAGATCCGGACGCCACAGGGTCGTGTTCTTAAACCGCGGAAACGACTGGTAGGCGAAGCCCATAACAAACATCCCCACCCAACCGAAGATCATGGCATGCGCGTGCGCATGAATCGAAGGGAGAAGGCGCAACTGGAGGAAGTTCTTGCCCAACGCAATCTGCAACAGGTTGACCGCACCCCATAGGCAGCCGACTGTCAATACTGTCAGCACACCTGCTTTGAAGAAACGTCGGTATATGTAGTCCGGCAAGGTCTCTTTGTAGATGTAGGGTGTGTCGGAAGGATTATTCATCTCGCAATTGATCTCCCGTATCAGTTCATCCACGTTGACCTGATGGACCTTCGCAAAGAAGGAGAGCGAATCGCTGGGGCCATGCTCACCACCACAACCCTTCAGTCCATGCCGGTCAAAGATGTGTCGCGCGTTCGGGCAGCTTTTTACGACCTCAGCCACACTCATGTCTTCGTTGATCGTGTTCATCGCTTCTCCCACCTCTTGCCGATAGAGGTAACGCTAGATCTGCGACAAGTGCGTGACGATGACTTATGTCACGGATACCAGAAACTGTACGTTACAGCGATTGAGGCGCCTCGCGTTGGAAACACGTAGCGCTGTCCCAGACTCGCGCCGAAAAGGCACGAGCAGGTTTCTGGAACAAGCGGGAGCCGCCGCGTGTGACACGTTCTGTGGCACAGCTAGGCGTTAAGCGTCTTGGGTAACTGATTGAAAACATGGTTGGAAGACATCCGATCGACTGACCAACATCACTTTTCAACAACTTGCGTGCAAAGAAAATTAGGCCAACTGTGTGAGAAACTGCCTCACCGCAATTTCTCAGGATTTTCTCAAAGAGATTTCAGGGCCGCTAAAGGACATTCGCACCAAGGTGACGCTAGTCTTCCATCAACTTACGGAAAACCTAGGCCAAAGGCCAGGTTCCAAGAAGGGGATAGAAGATATGGGGAAGCGTTTAGCGGTTTTTGTGTACGGACTGGCCAGTTATATAGCGTTCTTTCTGACCTTCGTGTATGCCGTCGGGTTCATCGGGAATTTGTACCTACCGAGGTCGATGGATTCTGCAGCACGAATGTCTTTCTGGCCGGCTCTCGCCATTGATGCTCTTTTGCTGCTGGTATTCGCGGTGCAGCACAGCGTCATGGCGCGGCCTGCGTTCAAAGAAGTACTGACTCGATTCATTCCGGCGGCTGCCGAACGCAGCACATACGTGCTGGGTTCCAGCCTGTTGCTGATAGCGCTGTTCGCCTTCTGGCAGCCAATCGGAGGAATCGTTTGGAACTTCACAAATCCCGTCGTTCGGAATGCAATCAACACGGTGTTCGGTCTAGGCTTTGCACTGGTGTTCGTGGCGACGTTGTTAATTAACCACTTTGACCTGTTCGGGCTTCGGCAGGTCGCGTTGTATCTTGCGCGGAAGCCATACACGTACCTGGAATTTCGCACGCCTCTGTTCTACCGTTACGTGCGTCATCCTCTGTATGTGGGTTGGCTGGTAGCTTTCTGGGCTACTCCAACGATGACCGGCGCGCACCTTCTGTTCGCGCTGCTTACATCCGCTTACATCCTAACGGCGATCCGATGGGAAGAGCGCGATTTGGTGGTCGTTCACGGTTCGAAGTATCAGGAATATCAGAAGCGTGTGCCCAAACTGATCCCGTCCTTGGCTACGTACCGCATGCCTGAAGAGCGCATTGCGACGGTGCCTAGTTCGGCCGCATAGTCTCCGGCAGGAATGAAGTTGGGCGGCTCGTGCCGCCCATTTTTGCCCATCACAACTTGCGCTGCCCTTCACCAAATTCTGATGTTGGGAAACTCCGCTTTCATGCGTACGGCGTTCTTCTGTGACGAGGAGATTCGTAAAGGTGATCGAGCTAAAAGACAGCAGTCACCTGAGCCCCTGAGCGTAGTATCTGCCTACCATTCAAGAAATGACCCAATCTCTGTGAGGAAAATCGGCCACGCCGGCTCTTCCGCCAACAGTAGGTGGTTGGCGCTGGGCAAAGAGATGTAGCGTGCGTCGGGAATTTCAGCTGCCATTTGGCGCCCACACTCCGGCGGCACGACCTGGTCCCCATCGCAGTGCACTACGAGTGTGGGCACTCGTATCTGTCGCAGAAGTCCGCGCACATCGATATTGTCGTCGATCTCCATCAACCGTGCCGCATTCTCGGCTGAAGTTGACACACGTTGCAGATCGTCGAACCAATGCTCGTGAGCGGGAGTGGCGTTAGGGACGAATCGACAAGTAAACATTTTGCAGAACGCCGGATTGTTCACTCCCCAGCCAAGCCTCACGAGACTTTCCAGCGCCCGTCGTGCTTCACGTGCTTTCGGGCTACCGTGATGATTGAGCCCTGCTGGAAATGCACCATACAACACCAACTTGTTCACCCGCTCGGGATGCTTTACTGCATAAGCGATGGCGATGGAGCCGCCGCGTGAAATTCCGAGCATAGAGAAGCGGTCGAGTCCTGCCGCGTCCACCACCGTTTCGAGATCTCGGATCCAGGTATCAAAGCTGATTTCGGTAACATCCCGTTGCGACATACCGTTGCCACGCTCGTCGTAGCGGACCATTCGATGGTGCTTGCTGAATTCCGCCCACCAGTGCCGCCATATCGGACTTTCCCACTCGTAATCGAGATGAGTCAGCCAGTTAGATGCCTTCACTAGCGGCGGTCCATTCCCGATGCTGGCATAAGCGAGGCGCGCGTGATCGCTGGTCATGCAATAGCGAATCTCCTGTCGCTTCAAGCCATCGCCGAGAACGACCGACGAGATGGGAGCTTTTCCTGCGCTCTCCACCTTGCCAGGAAAGCGATAGCCGACACGCGGCACGGTCTCAACGAATTCGACCTTTTGGTCCGGAGTATCGGGTCGTTGCACAGCTGGTTCCAGTTCGATCGATTGGCCCTGAGGCTTCGGCGAGGTTACCTCGGCAACGAATCGATAACCGTGTCGTGGCACGGTTTCGATGTATTTCTCCGGGTGGAACAGTTTCCGTAGCTGCGAAATGCAATAGTCCAAATTGTTGTCTTCGACAACGGAGTCTGGCCACACTGACTCCATGAACGCGTCTTTGCGCACGAGCTTGCCGGCATTCTCCACCAGCACGCGAAGAGTATCGAACAGTTTGCCTCGGAGGCGGAGTTCCTCGTTATCACGAAGCAGCCTTCGCTCGTCCACATCGAGGAAATAACTGCTAAAGAAGTATTTGGCCATTGTCAAGCGCAACCCGCGTCGGTGGGCACAGGAAAGGCGCGGGTCTCCACATGCTCGCTATTCTACTATCTGTCTTGCCCAGGCCGGCTGGTCTCTACACGAACCCTGCTGAAACGATTCTTCATCGCCGAGTTCCAGCCCTACCTTTCATCGTGCGCCAAAACGCTTCAGCGTGCGCGGTAAGCCCCAAAGCGTTCTCCTGGCGTCTGATCACCCGGCGTGGATTTCCCTTGCCGTGGCGGTTCAGCCTGGGCAGACCTCGACCGACTACGGAAACGTGCGGGGGGAATTTCAAACTCCCGTTTGAATGCCCGGTTAAACGCTGCTTCGGACTCATAGCCGACTTCCGATGCGATCTGTGCCACTGAGTAACTCGTTGAGACGAGCATCTCCGCTCCCAACTGCAGTCGCCAGCGCGTGAGGTAGGCCATAGGAGTTTCGTTGAGGAAATGGCGGAACCGCTCGGCGAGCACCGATCGGGACAGTCCTGCTTCTTTGGCTAAGGAAGCGATGGTCCACGACTGTGCCGGATTCCGGTGCATCAGCGCCAGAGACCTTCCAACCTCCGAATCGCGGGCGCCGGCCAACCAACCAGTTTGTTCAGGTGGAAGGTGCGCAATGTAGGTCCGCAGTGTTTCAACGAACAAAACTTCCGATAGTTTTGCCAAGACTGCTTCCCCGCCAGCGCGGGATGCGTCGGTCTCGTTCACCGAAAACCGTATTGAATTCTCCAGCCATCTGCCCGAGGCATCGTTGCGAATGCTGACCTTGAATACTGAAGGCAGGCCGCTAAGAAAAACCTGGCTGAGTCGTGGCTCACAGGCCATAAAGCCACAGAGAAACTTGGTCATTTCCCCTCCGCCACCCAATCGGGATGCGCTCCGGGTCGTGGATCTGGAAGACGGCAAACTCAGCGAACTGGCTCAGCAGTCCAGCATTTCAGCGAAAAATGCAGCAGTCCGAGTGCATCGCGCACGGAAAGCTCTTCGCCGTCAGGTGGAACTGGCATGCGGGAGTTGTGCCGAGCACGGCTGTCTGGATTGCCATTGCCAACGAGCCGGGAGCTCTCAGTGCGCGCCGCCCGTCAAGGAAGCCTGAACTCTTATCGTTTAAATCCTGCGAACAAGGCTGCGACGCGTCATATGGAATACCTGATTGGGTTGGTACTAGCTTTGGCTGTGGCTGGTTTTGCCGCTGTCACCGGCTTTGAGCGCGATCGCGTCTTTTATCCGACCGTGCTTATCATCGTCGCCCACTACTATGTGTTGTTCGCTGCCATGGGGGCTTCTGGGCGAACGATCGCGATTGAAACCGCCGTTGCCAGTGCATTTCTGCTCATTGCCGTACTTGGTTTCAAGAGAAATCTATGGTTGGTGGCTGCTGCAATTGCTGGCCACGGAGTTTTTGACTTCTTCCACCACTCGTTAATTGAAAATCCCGGCGTGCCGCGTTGGTGGCCCGGTTTCTGTTTAGCGTTCGATGTGGGTTTTGGAGCGTACGTGGCCGTGCGGCAATATCTTGCTCTCAGGCTTGATTCGGAGTCCCGTACGGCAGTTGCGAACTGATGGGAAATGGCGACTGCGGGCGGGAATTGATTTAGGAGACAGTCTCGATTGTGGCGGCACAACATCCAGGCAAACGACTTCCCCATCACGTGGCTGTCATCGGTGCTGCTGGTGGTCTCGGACAGGCTATTTTGCGCGTTTGCCGAGCTGAGGGAATTGGGTTCACAGCAATTGTCCGCTCACGGCCAGAGCGCATTATCGACGTACCAGCAGGTTCTAAAGTGGCTTTGGTCACATCTCTCGCGGACAGGACGGCCCTCACAAAGGCTTTCTCGGGCGCCGACGTCGTGCTCACCGCTCTTGGTGTGACATCGACGAGCGACGAACGGTCGGCCATGCTATCAGAGAATGCGGCTGAAGTTGAAGCGGCTATGTTGGCTGCCGGGGTGGACCGCATTCTCATCATCAACACCCTGCTTGTCTCTCTACCGGGCAAGCCCGCCAGTCGAGCCATTCGTTTTTTCTCCTGGATGCCCGGCAAAATCGGTCGGGGTGCTCGTGAGCAACAAGCAGTCGTTGACGCCATTGCCAACGGAGCTTTCTCAGCAGTTCGGTGGACACTGGTGCGCGCGGGACTCAACTCCCGCGGCAAGAACGAGGCTCCTGTGGCCGCGGCGGATTGGGCCGGTGCTCTCAACTCCTGGATGCCAGTCTCGTACGATGCCATGGCGCGGTGGTTGATTGAGGAAGCGACGGTCAATGAATTTGTCAAGGCCGCGCCGCTTGTGTCGCGCCGTCGCTGAGCGATTGGCCCCTCCGGATAAACGCCACAGCTTTGCTGATAGGTCTCGGATCGTCGGCCTTGCTTCCACGATCCGGGTTCGGGACGGGATGCCCGTTTACCAGGGCTAGGCCTGGTTTCCAACTTGACGACTATATACGGACACGTTGCTTTGTCTTACCATGGCGCGATCAGAGAAGCCGCATGCTCGTCGGACACTTTGCCATCGGTTTCGGAGCTAAACGCTGGGCGCCAAGAACTTCCGTCGGCACGCTCATGTTCGCTGCCCTGTTGGCGGATCTGTTGGTCTTCCTCTTCGTCGCCGTCGGCATTGAGCACATCAGCATTCAACCCGGCATCACTCGCGTCAACGCGCTGAACCTCTATGACTTTGCTTGGAGCCACAGCCTGGTGATGGACGTTGTTTGGGGAACGCTCCTCGCCGTTGCTTATCTCCTGACTCGTCGCTACGGGCGCGGCGGATGGGTCCTGTTCGCAACTGTACTGAGCCATTGGGTTCTCGATTGGGCCAGCCACAGGCCGGATATGCCTCTGGTACCCGGCTTTCATCATTATTACGGTCTCGGCTTTTACAACTCACCACTCGGATTACTGCTCATCGAAGGCGGACTTTGGGTGATCGGGATCATTCTGTATCTGCGCGCGACGCATACGCACCGCTTTGCTGGTCATCTCGTCCTTTGGACATTTATTGTGTTGTTCACTGCGCTTTGGTTAGTCAGCTTCAACGGCGCCCCACCACCAAGCGTCCACGTTCTCGTGACGGTCGATCTCATCCTCTTCCCGATTGTGTTCGGTTGGGCATATTGGATTGATCGTTTGCGACAGCCGAACGAGACCTCCGCGCACGTATAGCGGGCAAACCAGAAGTCAACGACTATTCGGCCGTCGACCGCGCGGACTCCTTTATTATTTGGCAGATGAAAACCATCGGACTGATCGGAGGGATGAGTTGGGAATCCTCCGCCTTGTACTATCGTTTGATCAATGAGGAAACGAAGAGAAGGCTCGGCGGGCACCATAACGCTCCGAGCCTGATGGTGACCGCCGACTTTTCAGATGTCGAGCGCCTGCAACACTTGGGCGAGTGGATGCAACTGGGCAACGATTCTGTCAAAGGCGGCACAGAACCTAGAACGTGGTGGAGCAGATTTCATCGTTCTGTGCACGAACACCATGCACAAACTGGCGGATGCGATCACGACGATCGAAGCGGATCTTATCCGCACCCAACCCAGAAATAGCGAACCTGCAAGGATGATAGGCAGAATGCCCCACGTCTCAGGCATGATTCGGAGCACCAGCAAATGGGGAACCAGGAAGATGAGGCCTTGCCCCATGTTCGCCCACAAGAAGGAAAACCGGCGTGAGAGACTGCCCGCAATTAGACCGCGGAATAGAAGTTCCTCACTGAACCCGGTTTGGACCACTCCGTACAGGAGTGCCGTTGAAACAACAGTGCCGGGGAGTCCAAGGCCTTGAAACTGTTGTTGTGGAGATCCATTTCGGACGAAGGGTTCCAGGGGCGGTGGCCAAATAACGAGAACTGCGACGCCGACGAGAGCGAATACAAGGCTGTAGCCAACATACCGACCCTCACCGAATTGAAGTCCTGCTCGCTTCGCGATCGCGCCGACCCCGCGCTCGTGGTACCGCTTCTGATAGGCGAAATAGAGGAGGAATCGAAGGCCGGCGAGAACCAGGAGATTTTAGCAAGGCCGATATCGCCGCAGCCACCAGCATCGAAAAGTTATCGCCTCCCTCGTGTCAGGCTAGATGCTGTATTCGTATGGACTCAGGCCGAGTCATACGGCGTAAATGTCATTTACGATTTTGTCCCTTGCAAAACGAGAGGCTGCCCAAACCCGAGCACGTAGCCCTCGCGGTCGCGTATTGCAAATTCCCGCATTTGGTACGCGTCCTGGATCAGCGGTCCGTATACGATGTCCGCTCCATTCCTCTGCAATTCCGTGTGTAGCGCCAGCACATCGCCAACCCAGAAGAACGCATCCCACGTTCCGCCCTGGCATTCGTTAGGGCAGATCTTCTCCGGAGCACTCACCAGGCGCAGCATGATGGACAGGCCATCACGGCTGACAATCGCAAATTGCGGTGGCGTCCCGGCCGCATAATCACGCCGAAAGCCGAGGACGCGTTCATAGTGACTTGCCGACTTTTCAACATCAGCGACTGGAAAATACGGTGCACTTCGAAGCAGCGTCGGGGCCGATCTGTGAGGGCTCTGCGTCTGCGCTTGCTCTGCTTCGCGACGACAGACCACAAATGGCATTCCTTGGGGGTCGTGCATGACGGCTATCTCGCCGCCTTCCGGCAGCGTGGTCGGAGCAATCAGAAGCCTTGCACCGATTGTCTCCGCCTTGCTTACAACGGCAGCTACGTCATCCACAGCGACAAATAGTTGCACGAAGTTAGGAGCTTGGGGCGGCGCGGGCCAAATGCCGCCCTGAATGCCTTCCTTCGAACCAGTGTCGATTCGGCGGTGGCCGATGGTGCTGTTTGTGTTCACCGACCACGCAAACAACTCGCAATAGAATCGGCTGGTGGCGTCAGGGTCTTTCGAGATGATCTGAAACTCGAAGACGGGGTTCGACATGTGGGCTTCTCCTCCAATCCGAACTTCATCTCGATCTTGGAGTCTTTTATTTCGCAAAGATAGTGGCTAGCAGCACAGAAAGCTGCCCGGTCTACTCACCGGCTCTGTCATCGATCGAGAATCACCGCAAAGGACGCCGCGAACACAGTCAAGCGCACGAGCCATCCGAGCAGATGAGAAACAAGCACTCCGGGGTGCAGTTTTATAAAAATGAAGTTAGTAACAGTAATGGGTAAGACGGCGATCACCCACATCGCGAGAGCGAGCTTCAGCGGTCGGAGAAGGCCGTGCAGCCCCAAGCCGCGCACGAGGAACAGGAATGTGCCGGCCATGAAGATGGACAGAACCGTGGCCATCAAGATCGCTTTCCACTCCTTGTTCCCGGAGAATTCGCTGCGCCAGACCTCGGGATACGCCTGATACCGAGAGTGAAAGAGCATGCCGAAGAAGAACCAGTCCGTAAACGAGGAGACGATGGTTGCGGCAAGCACGGCCTCGGCAAAGTGTGCGATGTTCATCGCCTACTCCTCGTGCTCGGGGATTGTCCAAGTTGCATTGTCATGGCCTCTCGATTCTGCAGCTGACATTCGTCTGCCCAGAATGGGCGAATCCGGAATCGTGTCAGAACAAATGTAGGCGCTGATTAGTCTTCGCGTCCCGGATCTGCGGCACTAGAATGTCGTGGACATAATGCCAGTAGGGGACCAATTTTAGCGCTGAATCAGCCTCTTGTTTCGCCGCTCCGAGGTCCGGCGTGGTGCGATTGAGGTTGGACCACGCAAGACTCATCAACAATTCTGGCTCGCCCCAGGACGGCTCCAAAGGATCGCTCACGACTTCCTTTTGACTCCGGATTGTTTGAAGACCCTTCTCGTAAGCTGCAATCGCCTTGTCCTGGCCACCGCCACGTTCCGGAGGGGAGTACCAGATCATTGGGCCCATCACCCACAAGAAACGGGGATTCTCGGGCGCGACGGCCTCAATGTCCTTGCGCAGTTGCCGGCCCCGCAGGATCAATTCCTGGATCCGAGGGCTCGACATATCCTGCGTGCGATCGGAAAACGCGAGAAAGCCCAGGCACGACAGCGCCCCAATCTTGGCGTCCACAAACACAGAGTCTTTCCGAATCGCGTCATCGAATTCGTCTAGCGCATGCTCCATATCGTCTTTCAACTCCGCCAACTCGACCTTTTCGTTGAACCCATTTATCGCTCTGCGCCACAGCGCAAACCCGCGCCAGTACTGCACCCGCGCAGCTAATTCCTTGTTTCCTGCAAACGGTGCCATTTCTTCGTGCAGGAGCTTCAGCGCGGAGCGGTTTCCCTCGTAGTCGGCTCGTTGTATCTGGACGACCATTTCGACCACCTGTTCACGCGTCGAATCGCCCGCGGCTGGGGATGCGCCCAGTGCCGTCGTTGCCATAATGATCAGGAACAGTACCTCATGGCTCGTTTTGATTGCTGTGTTCCTTCTGAACATATGGTTCTCTACCTCTGGCCTCGAGGATAGACGGCCACGCCGCGTCGAACCAGAAGTGTTCGGTGAACCGGCAAGTTCAGTCGGTGAATCGTGCGGTGAGATGAGGCCCAAGCTGAGATAATGCGAACCAAGTGATCCGTAGATCCATCAGGCGTTGCGCGATCGTTCTGGCAGCATGGCTGCCCTTCTTCGCGATTTGGGTGTTGTACGCGATGGTGTATGCGCACTATCGCTTCTCCGCTGCCTTAGTCACGAGTCTGATTTCGATGGGTACGGCGAGCCTGCTTGGCATCGCCGCTTGGCACGTTTGCAAGCGTTGGCCATGGCCCCTCCGCCTCGACCTGAACTTCTACGTGCTGCACATCGTCTTTGCGTCCTTTTACTCGATTCTCTGGAGTGTTGCGGCCTTTGGATTGGAGTCACTACGACGTGGAACCAATCCGTGGGATTTCTGGAGAGCCCCGTTTCTTGGCTGGCAACTTCTGACGGGGGCCTGGCTATACGGGCTGTTCGCGGGAGTCTCCTATTCGGTGCAAACCCGCGATCGATTGCATGAAAAAGAAACAGTGGCTGCGCGTGCCGAGGCTCTTGCCGCAGAGGCGCGGCTGGATGCGATTCGCTCCCGGTTGAATCCACATTTTCTGTTTAACGCTCTGCACACGCTGTCCGCTTTAGTGAAGTTCCAGCCAGCCACTGCGGAAAACGCGATCGAGCGCTTGGGGGATATGCTGCGCTACGCGTTGAAGGAAGATGGCCGTGAATTGGTTGAATTTGCCGAGGAATACGCGTTCACTCGTCAGTACATTGCCTTCGAACAACTCCGCTATGAAAATCGACTCAAAGTTGATCTACAGATTGACCCGGAGTCTTACCACTTCGATGTTCCGCCGTTTTCGGTGCAAACCTTAGCGGAAAATGCCGTGCACCATGCGATATCCATCCGCCCTGAAGGCGGCTCAATCTGGATCAGATGCTCCTACCAAAATGACAAACTCCGCATCAGTGTTCGAGACGACGGGCCTGGAGTTGGTGCTGATCCTGGCCAATCGCATCAATTCGGCCTGCGCTCCCTGCGGGAACGTCTGCGGGCCGCATACGGACCTTCCGCTGAACTGACGGTTCAGGACGGCCGGGAGGGGTTTGAAGCATCTTTTGTGGTCCCGTCTTCCTCCGAATCACCCGACCGTGATCGAGGATCAGTCGGTGGAAACCGATGAAGGGTTCCGTTTTAATCGCCGACGATGAGCCTCTGGCTCGACGCACCCTGCGGCAATACTTGCTCGACCTCGGCTGGGAGGGGCCGATTCATGAGGCATCCGACGGCGCAACGGCGATCGCTGCTGCGAACCGTGAACATCCCGATTTGCTGTTCCTAGATATCGTGATGCCAGGCGCTACGGGACTGGAAGTGCTCAAGCGGCTCGACTATGAGCCGAGGGTGATCTTCACGACGGCTCATGACCAATACGCGGTCACCGCATTTGAACTTGGTGCTCTTGACTACCTGCTGAAACCATTTGGACGCGAGCGGCTGGAACGCGTTATGCGCCGGGCACAAGCGGCCTTAAACGACTCAGCCATTCCTTTGCTATCCCGCGTGTCGGAATCACTTGAACAGATCCGCCCGCTTTCAAGACTCTTCGTGCGCGACAGCAACCGCATCATCCCAATTCCTCTGGCAAGCCTTGAACGCGCACAAGGCTCTGATGACTACGTAACGATCTATACTGCAGCGAAGCAATACCTCGTCAGCATCCGTCTGTCTGACCTCGAAGCACGCTTGCGGGGGACGAGCTTCTTGAGAATTCACCGTTCCCACCTCATCAATCTCGAATTTGTGACGTCGATCGAGCCATATGATGCGGCGCGCGTAGAAGTCGTCATGAAGAGTGGCGAACGTATCGTCGCCAGCCGAACAGGCTCGAAACGGCTGCGCGATTTGGCGCTCTGACGGGCCGGCTTGTCGAAAGAGTTGGTGCTCTACTGTGGCCGGCATGATTTCGGCACTCGCGTGTTGAAGAAGACGGGAAATCTGAAGCTCGTCATGCAGACCATGGGCCAGAAGGACGTCAAAACGGCGATGAAGTATCAGCATCCGGAGCTTGACATCGTTCGCGCGGCGCTGAACGAAACCGCTCCCGGGGCGCAGCAAGCGGGCGCGTAGTGATTTTTGGCTACGGCACACTCTACGGCACACCCGGAATTTTGAAGTTCACGACAACCGGCAAGTGATTGATAAGATGGTGAGCGCGGAAGGAATCGAACCTTCAACCTACTGATGGAACGTTAGCTTAACCAAATCAATGGCTTCAGCGACTTCCAAACGTTCCAAGTATGCAGTTTTAGGCGATTTTAGGCACTTCTGCTACCATTTTGCTACCAACTTTGCTGTTTCTTCGCCTGAACCTTCATCCAATATGCCTCGCGAAATTGTCAACTTGGTAGCAACTGGTGCAATCACGCCGTCTTCTTCTTAGCAGCCTTGACCTTCGCCCATCTTGCTTTTTGGGCGGCTGCGATCCTTCTTCGGGCGGCAGCCGACATTGTCCTCTTCTTGGGCATGCTTACAACGTTCTGCGTCTGCGGTGCGCCCTTCCCCCGTACCTTTGCCCAACGTGCTCTCTGCGCTGCCGCGATCCTCGCCCGTCCCGCTGCCGAGATCGTGCGTCCCGTTCCCGTCCTTCGACCGTGCGAAGCACCTTCCAACGCGGCGAGCGCAGCGTCTAGCCGTTCCATTGTTTTTGCTGCCCGATCCCGTTCTTTCTTCAACTGCTGGACAACACCAGCCAGATTAGCCATTGAATTCTCCTCGCCGGGGATTGTATCAAGTGGATGTACCCGACCATCGCTTTCCCCATTACAATCTCATCGAACGAGTGGCATCAAGTTATGTCCGACACGAAATTGCTGACTGTTTCGAAATACAGACTCCTTGTGGCTATTCGTTACTTGAACGCCAGTCGGCTCCTGTTCGAAGGCATGAAGAAGCAGCTTGGTGTGAACAACTTTCACCTGTTGGTCACTCTGCGCAGCTTCGTTGAATATCAACGCAGAGGAATCTGGTTTCTGGTGTGGGCATCGAAGGAAAAGCTAAACGTGGCTGAGAAGCTGACATTTGATCAAGCTGGCAGCCCGAAACTCAGTCGCATGGACGAAATGATTAACGAAGCTCTTGGTTTAGGCAAGGTCTCGTATCTTCTCAATAAGGTGCCACTTGTGAACGAGCCATTCTTGAACTGCTTGCACGCCCTTACGCACGGCAATCCCATTTCAGTTCGAATGCTGGGAATTGGTCTGGACAAGATTTTCCAGCCCGATAAACTCCTCATTAGAGCCGAGATGGAATTGAACATGTTCCACACGCTGGTTTATAGACGAGCACTCGGTGAGGAACTCAACTCTACTTGGGCAACCCTTGCCCCAATTCACAACCGTCCCGATGATGTTAAGCAGTTGGCGCAAGCTGCCGGTATGAAAGTGAAGCAGGCAGGCGGCTTAGAAAAACTCGTGGATCAACTGTCCTGAACAACGGAAATTCCGATGGCAAATGAGAGGCGAATCTCAGGCGACTGCTGCGTTGAGTCATGCCCCAGTGCGCTTGGTTCCCGTGGGGAAGCCGACCTTCCCAGATCGGCAGCAGGACTTGCAGAACGCAGCGGAATCCAGAGTAACAAGAGAATGTGACGGGAGTGTGAAGTTTCGGTGGATTCGGCGTGAAAGCCGATTCTGGCGCGATTTGGCTGCTGGGTGGGTTCGGGGTCGGCTGGGGCGTTTCAAAGGCACAAGGCAGCCTTTTGTACCACCTTGGCGGGCTTCGCAACGTAGACCGCCCTCACCTGATTTGCTGTTGCGGCGGCGTATTCAGTTCCGTCCATCCTCCACCGGGAGGCACGGTGTCGGAGTTGACGATAGTGCCTTGCCCGTTCTTGAAGTAGCGGCTCTTGGTTCCTGTCCACACGTCCTGCCTGTTTCCCAGCGGATCGACTGTGGGAGTGATCCCCGTCAGGATGTTGCCCCACTCCTCGGATTGCGCAGCGCTTCGCTGTTGTCCGCGTTCGAACGACGCGACCTGCTGCTGCATGGCTTTCATGCTCTGCTCGAACTGCGCGACCTGCATCTGAATCTGCCGGACACGACCTGCCTGCCGCTGGCGCTGGTAATCGAGCGCGTAGGCATCCATTTGCTTCTGGCGCTCCACCCACTGTGGATTCAGCCGGAACGAGCGAGCGCAATGCTGCAACACATCGGTTGCCAAGGAAACCTGTTCCGGGGGAGCAAGGTAGCTGACCAGAATGCGCACCGTCCAAAGCCCTTCGTCTAGGTTCGTCTTGGCATATACGAAGGCGGTCATCGCTCCGGCACCGGAGTCGCATCGGTAGGTGACTTCCCCCACAGTGGAACTCTTCGCGGCGGCATCCGGGGGCAAGTTATCGGGTATCGAGATCGAGATCGAGGGCGCGTGCGCGTCCGGCGTCAGGTTCTTGCACGATTCCTTGAAGCGCGACTGCGAGTACTTCTCGGCGTACTGTTGCCCCGTGTGGTAGTTCGCGACCGTCAGTTGAGCCTGCGCTCCCAAGTCCACGAATTCGCCTTCGCGATGGAACTGATTCGGGAGCGCATAGGGGGGAATGCTGGCATCGCCAAGGCGCACATTCACCTTGCCATCTGGGGACTTGAGATCAACTATGAGGCGCACGTCGGAATACCCCAACCGAAGCATCCCCGCTTTCGCCGTCCAGCCCTTCGGAACGTCGAGCGCAAAACCATGCTCCGGGCTGGAATCCTGAAGCTGCACCCACGACTGCGCGTGTGCAGGGGAAACCGATAAGCAACACATCCAGAGAAACCCGAACGCGATCAACAGTGCAAACCAAACCGCTGTTCTCCGAAACGACATGTCAGCCTCCCTCCGGCGAAGTTTGCCCCAAATTCAGCTAGGAATTCAAGGCTTCATCGCTGGCGATAACTTCGCCGCGTCGGCTGTCGGCGCGACCACCCAGACGTACTCAAGGACTTGCGACCCGTTGTTCGTGACGTTGTGCCGTGTCGCGGGTGGGATGTAGGCGAGCATATTTTCCTTAAGCGGCACGTCGGGATGTTCCTCGATGTTCGCAACGCCACTCCCGCGCAGGATGACCAGAGCTTCCTCGTTTGCTGAAGTCGAGTGCCAGCCCACACTCTCGCCGGGTTTGAGCTTCACCGAACCGCCCCTCATCCCGCTCGTCTGCGGTGCTCCCTTGAGCAGCGGGCAGTCGCCCCCGGCGCAGTCCAAGCCGAACGTCATCGGCTCGCGCTTCGCCCGCTCCTGTGCTGCTGTGATGCCGAACGTTAGGGCAACACAGGTTAGTCCCACTGCCAGCTTGACTCTCTTCATGTCTTTTCGATTGACCCTCAGTGAGTATGGGGATGTTCGTGCGTCTTCAGTTGGCGCTGGAGATCGAGTACCGTCTTTTCTAGGTTTCTTGACCTTTTGCTCGACTGCCTTCACGCGTTGGTCAACTTCGGGATGTTTGTGGCTCTGTTTCTTGACTGGCATAAACCCGCCTCCAACAGCGCATGAAATGTTAGCGTTCGGCGGCTAAGATTTCAAAGCAGTTCGGTTTCTGGGTTGGCCCCTCTCGGCCCCTAAAACTGCCGCAGTACGATGGAGGAAAGCGCGTGCCTGCAATCTCCGATGCTGTTTGGTGGGCGGAGGAGACAATGGATGAAATTGATGACCGCGGGACTACAACGAGAAACTCCGGTATACAATCTCGCCCATGAAGCGAATCAGAGACGTAATCGTGCGATATAGACCCGGTCTGAAGGTCGTCTTGCCTAGTGTGTTGAATGGCGTTCTCGCGGGTTCTGTGCTCGCGCTTATTCTGCCGTCTGTTTTGTCACTCGGTTATCTTCTGCTTTCAAAGTTGGCTTCGTACCGAAAGGAACATCTGGGCAACAACATGTGGTTTCAAGCATTGGTTCGCCCGGAGCACTTTTTGCTTCTCATCTTTTTGATTGCAATTCTACTTATCGTTATCCGTCGATCCTCGTTCACATCCGCGATGCAACGATGTCGGTCTGCTGTCGCATACGACGCTTCACTCTTATGGGCTGCCTGCACTTTTTTCTCGTGGCTAGAGCCACACTGGTCTCCACGACTTCTCTTTTTTCTTGCTGGTGTGCTGATTACGGTCGGAGTAGTGGTTTTGAGAACTCCTTTTTCGGCTGATTCCGATGTTTTGGTCAGAGTGGATAGACCGATTACTTCGTTTTCAGAGGACAAACTCGAACGCAAACCGCTCATACTTTCACTTGTTGCGCGACTGATTTCTGACGGTGCGCCAGTAATCGCCTTGATCGGTGCTTATGGTGACGGGAAGACGTCCATACTGAATCTGCTGGAAAGCGACCTCAAAGAGAAAAAGACAATAGTCATTCGTTTCAAGTCCTCCCTTCCGGGGGACGACTTGACCTTAGTATCGACGTTGTTCAACAGCATCGGCAAGCAGTTGCGTCACAGATTCTTCGTCCGTCGCTTACGCAATATCTTAAAACGATTTGCGAGAAGGCTTTCTGGTCTAGTCCCAACCGCGCCCTCCGGTCTAAAGGAGATGTTCTCGGAACCGTCGCAACAAGATGAACTTGAGCAACTGACTGATAAGCTGGCGACTCTTCCAGTACATCGCGTTGTAGTTTTGCTGGACGACATGGATCGAATGCAAGGAAGCGAATTGAAGACACTACTGAAGGTCATTCGAGCGACTGAAGATTATCCGAAACTCTCCTTCGTCTGTGCATTCAACAAAAAAGCTCTGGTGGACGCCCTGCTTCGGCATCAGATCATTGATCGAATCAGCCTTGTGTTCTCTTCTGAAAATGAAAAACTCCCTTCCGGGACTGCTATCGGACAAGTTGCGGCAGATGACACTCGTGCTGGCTACGAATATCTGGAGAAATTCTTCCCTGTTCAAGTCCCTGTTCCAAAGTTAGACGACGGGCAAATTGGCAAGGAATTCGATTTTCGATTCAATCAATTTGCTGAACGAAACAAGCTGTCGCTGCTACCTGAGGACACGGCAGCTTTCGATAAAGCATTCCAACCGTTCTGGAAGCCTTATTTCTTGCCTTCTCTAAACAATCTTCGCAAGATTAATTCATACTTCAATGCTCTGAACGCATCATTTTCATTGGTAAAGGGTGAAGTCAACCTAATCGACTTCATGTGTATCGAACTGCTGCGACAGACTGAGCCGGAAATCTACGAGCAAATTTACAAGAACCGTTCTTTGTTCTACTACCCGGAATGGGACATCGCCCGGTGGGATGAAAGAGAAGTGGCTATCGACAAGGCAAAGGCAAAGAAGCAGTCCGATGCTGCCTTTGATCGACTGTTTCGCAATCTGCACGGATCGGAACGAGAGTTCGTCCTATCGCTTTTGGGCAAAATCTTCCCAAAGGTAAATGTGTACCGGGATGCGCGTGGGCTGTCGAGTGTCGAAGCACCGAGTGAGTCTGATGCCGATACAAATAAAAGCATTTATCATCCGGACCACTTTTCAACATATTTCAGTTTGCACGTGCAAGAAGGCTACATCAGTAGCCAAGAACTCGATGGACTGATTTCGAGCACCAATGAGAAGGCGACTTCCGCCGAAGCGCAAACAGCTTTTACCAATTATCTTCACTCATTGAAGGGGCTAAAAAAGTATCGCTTCCTTGAAAAAATGATGAGGACGGCTGACAAGCTGGGATTACCGCAGTGTAAAGCACTTGCGATTACGATTGCGCTTGAGTCTAGTAATCTCGCCCATGATGATTTCGAGATGGGCGAATTCGGTACCGCAGTTCGGCTTGAATTAGTTTTGGCGAATCGCTTCAGTGCCAGCCCTGAGATCACAAGCGTTTTGAGCGATGTTATTTCGCAGTCCACCAGCGATGCTCTAGTCCAGAGGGTATTCCATTTCTCCACGCAAAAAGAGAGCAACCAGATTTTCCAAAATTGGGAATTCGTTGATGCCGGGGCACTCAAGTCCGCTTTGGCTGTCCGCATGAACAAGAAATACTTTCCGGGTGGTGACCACTCGATCTATGCCGATAAGACTTCTTGGAAGGAGTGGCAGGCTCTAATCTGGTGGGCGAATATTGATGATAAAGAACGCGAGAACGTAAGAAATTACTTAGCCGATGAGTTTGAAAGGCGACCCGCAAGCATTGGGAAGCACATCCTTTGGCTGACTCCAAGCCTGATGACTCCATCTGGCGAGAAGGTTGTAAATGATTTGTTCCCGCTGTCACAAATCGCGGAACTCGCAAAGAAGCAAGGTTCCAAAAGCTACTCCACCAATGCAGAAAAAAACGCAGTCGTGAACGTGATTGACAAAAATAGCGGCGTGTCGATCAAGCCCCTTACGACAGTTGACGACAACGATGGCGTCACAAGTTCTGTGCAGTAGCCCTTAGACCTCTTAGAAATGACCCTCGAAGACTTCCGCCTATCCCTCACCGCGACCGAACCTCCAGCCGGACTCAAGCACGCTCTCGCCGGATTGTGGTGGGATGCCAAAGGCGATTGGAAGCGTGCGCATGAATCCGCGCAACAGGACGAAGGAGTCGAGGGATCGTGGGTTCATGCCTACCTTCACCGTAAAGAAGGTGATCAGAGCAATGCAGCATACTGGTACAACCGAGCGGGGAAGCCTGTGTGTCGGGAGCCGCTGGATGTGGAGTGGCTTAGCATTGCGGAGACGTTGCTGGGCTAGAATACTTTCGTTTGTAAGGCTGACGATGGCTGTCCGCGTACATCTAACCGCATATCTCGAACTTCACCGAATTTGGCTCGTTGGACGCATGCAGTCCACCAATATGCTCCTTCAACTTGCCAGTCCTAACATCCCTGAACTCCAGACGATTGGGTTTCCATGAGAGAGCTTCAACAGCCTTTACGTCGATCCCCCTGATCAGAAAAGTCGGACGTTCAATTATGCTTCGCATTATTCCTCCGTCTGCCGCCTTGTCATCGACGTATTTTGCAGGAATCTCCAAAATCGAAGAGCATGTGAAGGATTACCACTTCAAGCGCCATGCCATCCAGAACTGCCTTTACGGCGTGGACATCGACCCCGGCGCGGTCGAAATCGCCAAGCTCCGCCTTTGGCTCTCGCTGGTAGTGGATGAGGAAGAAGTTAAGCAAATCAAGCCGCTCCCGAACCTTTCCTACAAAATCGTCACCGGGAACTCACTGCTGGGCGTAGAAAAGAACCTTTTCAACGAGGGGCTTTTCCGACGGCTGGAGGAATTGAAGCCTCGCTACTTCGACGAGCCGGACAAGGACAAGAAGGATGAATATAAGTGTGAAATCGAAAACATCATTCACGAATTGTCAAACGGCAAGGAGATTTTCGATTTCGAGATTTATTTCTCAGAAGTATTCCATCGGCGGAACGGCTTTGATGTTGTCATCGCCAACCCACCCTATATCGGTCAGAAACATAACAATGCCCTGTTCCAAGAGGTAAAAAAGGCAGCCCTTGGAAAATTTCATCAGCGGCGAATGGACTACTTTTACTTCTTCTTCCACGCAGCGCTTAATCTCACGAGACCTAAGGGGAATGTTGCCTTCATTACCACCAACTATTTTCTGACTGCTACTTATGCGGATAAGCTCCGCAAAGATCTTAGGGCAAGGGCAACTCTGAGAGTGTTGGTGAATTTCAACGAGTTGAAAATTTTCGAGTCGGCTCTCGGGCAGCACAACATAATTACTGTGCTATCGAATGGATACGTTCCGGATGCACTGGTGAAATGCCGTTTTGTGAATGCTACCGGATTAGCATCTGCCGACGATCTTCGAAATGTGCTCTACCAGTGCCCGGAGACCGTTGCGTTCTCGACCTCTACCAACGCGGATATTTGCGAGGGTAACGCTTTGTATATCCGAATGAGGTTCACTTCATCGAGCAATTACGATAGCGATAGTGTGTTCCGAAAAGTCTGTGATGAAAGCCAACCGCTAGGACACATCTGTGAATTGGTTGAAGGCATCCACACGGGAGCGGACAAACTTTCTGATAGCCATTTGGAGAAATTCAAACTGCCTTTCAAGAAAGGTACTGGCATTTACGTTGTCTCAGAATCAGAACTCAAACTGTTAACTCTGAATTCTGAGGAGCGGCTTTTGATCAAGCCGTGGTTCAAGAATTCCGACATTCGGCGGTGGGTGACGATGCCCAATACCGATAGATTCCTGATTTATTACACGACGAAGGATCATTATCAGCATGTGGAGAACCTGCAGAGACATTTGAGTCAGTTCAAGCTGATATTAATCAACAGGAAAACTCGGTCGGGAACGGGCACAATTTCAATTCGCGACTACGATGATTTCGTTGCTGGAAAGAAATATATTTCGTACGTGATGAACGCTTCAGCGTTCAAACGTGGCGATTACTACTGTATTTCCTACCCACGCGAGCGACGGGTATTTGAGGATCCCAAAATCGTCGTCCCTCAACGAAGCCCGCAAAACACCTTTGCCTACAATACTGCTCCGTGGTATGCAAGTGCGGATGTCTATTTCATCCTGAGAAAATCATCGGATTATGATCTGAAGTATGTGCTGGGACTCCTTAATTCCAAATTGCTGTATTATTGGCTTTATCATAAAGGGAAACGGAAAGGCGAGACTCTTGAGCTTTATATCCGTCCTCTTTCCGAGATTCCTATCAAATGCGCTCCTACCCAGAAGCAGAAGCCGATCATCGAACTCGTTGACCGCATCCTTGGAGTGAAACGCAAAAATCCCGAGGCGGATGTGGGAGCGTGGGAGAGGGAGACAGATAATCTTGTCTATGACCTCTATGGTCTAACTAAGCAGGAAATTGCTCTTGTCGAAGCGTGGACACGACACTAGTCTACGATTGAGCTTGATCGGTTCATGAAGGCGGTTCAGCTACCGGTTTATGTTTCTAGCATGATCTATGAGGAGTATGTCGATTTTTTTCAACAGTTCGAGCATCGCAAGTGTATCCTGCCCACAATAGTCAAGTAGTGCTTTTCGGATCCTGTCGCGTTCGTTAGAATCCAAGCTGCCCTGCACCAGTGACTTCCAAGCAAGCCCAGCAGCCTGCCCGTTCGCGACCTGCATGCCATCGTAGGTCATGTCCGGCACAAGCGCGGGCAATACTGATTTGATGGAATACGAGCCTGCGTATGCCGGATGATAGGTGTGCTCGCGCACAACGGGCAGCAGATCGAACAGTCGGGCATGGATCGCCTTGATCCGCTCTGTGTATTCCGGCAACCAAGCCGCAAGCTCCGAGAGCCTTTGCGACTCGAACGACGAATAGACGACGATGCTGCCGCGTTCACCCAACGCGGTACACAGTGACGAGATGAACTCGCGCCGAGGATCGTGGGTATCCGCTGCTAGAAATTCGTAATGCTCCGCTTCCGCGCCGGGTTCCCGCTGCACATGCAAGCTCCATTGAAACAGCAATTGGTCGTAGGGCTTCATGCCAGCGAACCGGGGAATTGCCGGATTAACGGTTTCATAGTCCATGAAGAACAGCGGGTACTTCAGAGTGCCGAGTGCGTTCTTCAGTCCTCCGATGTCGAACCACGGCTGCCCGGTCTGAACGCACGTAGCTGCTCGGCGTTGAATCTCGCTCAACTCGAAGTCGCCGGGTATGTCATGGATGGACGCCATCCCCAGTTCCTCAAGTTCCTCCATCGCGCTGGCGTGGATGCGAGGCAGATAACCAACGTGGTCGTTAGGTCGTGGCGGATTGCAGTGATCGAAAAATTCGCAGGGAACCGGGTCGGTGCAGTGTCGACCGGGAGCGATGTCGGGAGCCTTGGATCGGTTGAGGATGCCAACGAACGCCCTCAGCCTGATGGCAACGTCGTGCTGCAACTTTTCGACGCGCCGGGTTAGGTTCCTGATCCTGAAGAACCGTCGCACGTCGATGTCGCCGCCCGCAAAGACATAGCTGCGGTTGATGTGCGCAAGGCACGCCGACGCGACGTCCAACCCACTCCGACGAAGCACACGGTATTGAAGCCCTATGTCTTCGAGATGGAAGGCATCTTCTTTCAGGTCGGTGCTGGATTTCACTTCAATGAGACGCCAGCGGTGGTCTGGGCGCCGTTGCAGAACATCAACGCGAACCAGCACACCGCCATTCTCAAATGTAGCTTCGTAGATCGCCGGGACGTCCCGGCTGGCGACTAGCTCGCGCGTCGTTCGGATCGTCTGATCGAGACCCTCTTCGCTGCTGACTTCTACGCCTCCGGGACAAAGCTGGCGCGCGAGCCTGCCGACTTCTTGCCCCTGCTCGATGATCGCTTCGCTTGCGGCACCCGGCTCTGCTGCGAGTTCCGGCTGGTGAACTTGAAGCCAAAGTCTCTTCGGACACTGACAACCCGCCACAAACTTTGATTTGCTGATTCGCATGTTCACTTCAGCGCCTCCTCCTGCCACTGTCGCACCATTGCCCGGAACTCGCGCATGGCTTTCACCAAGGCTGTTTGCTCTGCGTCGTCGCGCCAGTCGGCGGACACGGCGAAGATTTGAAAGTCGTTGGCGACATCTCCCTCGCGATGACGTTCCGCTTCATGAATGTCCACCGTCACTCCGACATTCCTGCTAGTGACGTTCCCATCGCTGTCAAGGCTCAACCTCGTGAGCACGTAGGTATCAAACATGTCCATGATTAGCCTCCGTCAGATTCGCTGCGCTTGCACCCGTGAATGCAGGATGCGGCGTTTCCATTTCAAAGCATTACGCCTTCCGCGCCGAAGCTCTGAAGCCCACTGTTTGTCGCCGTACTCGTATCTGACTGTCCGAATCCAGTCCTCCATCTGCGGGTCATGGTCTTTCTCGTTGACGGCATCGTCATAGCAGTATCGGCACAGCCCCAGTCTGTCGAGGTTCGCCTCGCCCACGGTCTCGTGACACGCCCTGCATCTGTTGCGACCTGCGGACACCCATTTGATCAATCGCCATCCGAGCAGTAAGATCACGGGCAAGAACGCCGCGATGCCCATCCCAGCAAACCATGACCGCCATTGTGCTGCATTGGCAGCGATATTCTCCGTGTAGTGCGGTACGGGGAAGAGAACGAACAGAAGGAAAGCTTCCGCGCCGAGCGAACCGATGAGTCCGACAAACATCAGACCAAAACCTTTCAAGTGATTGGCTTCGAAGACTCGACCTTCTTTGTGTGCGCGATACACGTCTGGAAGGACTCCAATGATCATGAGCCAAAATCCTGACGCGAACGGAGCCAATGCCATGTACGGCAGCGCGAGCATTGAGAAATCACTTTTCGGGTCAGCCCAGATAAGTACGAACGGAATGGTTATGTAAAGTAGAGGTGCGAGGAGCAAAAAGACCAGAGCGAGCACGCAGCGAAACAGGAAACGTATCGGCGATGTGAGCAGATGAACATTGCCAGCAAGCTGACTGATGTTTGCTTCCGTCTGTGAATTCAAGATTCCCTCCTCGCAATACCTAAGAGCCAATGGCTTGAGGAACACCGCCGTCCCGTTCGGATGTCGGGGCGATCTTTGTGCAAGCAACGGTCTCGCAAAGCGTCTGCAAACGTGTTCGGTACTTTGCTGTCAGCCCGGATACTGCTTCGACTGCCTTCGCGGCTTTCTTTAGCTCATTCTCGATCTCGCCAAGTTCAACGAACGTGCGCCGAACTTCGTCCGCCAGCGCGGAGTTCTTTTTGAGGAAATCAGCGCCCTCAGTTCTCATCCGCTCAAACACTGGCTTGAGGACTTCCAAATCTCTCGGCAGCCACGCCCTCGTGGTGCGAAGAATCCAAACGCCATCCTCCTGACCCCAGCGCCGCTCACGGTCATGCTGGCGAAGCTGGCTCTCCTCGCGTGCGACCATGATGCCGACCGGACAACGTCGCTCCCTAGCGTCGCGGATCAGTTTTCTAACGTCACCTTCCGTGACGGCGGACTTGTCTTTGTTGTCTACGACCATGCGCGGCTCCACGGGGCTACCGCTTGGATCGCGGTATGCCAGCAGGAAGTCACCGTTCCGCGTAACTCGTTCGACACAAACTCCTGCCCAAGTTTGCGCCTCGTCCGAGAAAGCCAGTTCCTCTCTTCTACCGACCCTCGCAACCTTCGCCATCTCTGCTTCTAACTGCTGGTTTTGCTCACGAAGCTGAACGACTTCCCGCAACGAATCCTCGACTCGGCGGCTGAGGCTTTCTTTTTCTGACAGGGCAAGGCGCAGTGCGTCTTTGTGCTGCTCCCTGATCTCAGAAGTCCGCTTCGTTAGTTCGGTCTCGAAGCGAGACCATGCCTGCTGGTGATCACTGGCGTGCTTGCTCTGGAGTAGGCGGAACGCTTCCTCGGCGGAAAGCTGGGCAACGCGAGCAAAATCGCGAACGCCGAGTCGGTCGAGCACTTCGGTTCTCTTTAGGTGCCCTTCGCCCAAACATAGTGGACACGGAATCGTCTCGGTCATTATGCGTTCGTCCTCGCGGGGGAAAGATAGGGATAGCAATCAACCGCTGCATGCTGGCAAGCGGCTCGTTGGGTGAATAACTGTTCGCAGACCATACATTTGCGCACGCCGTTTCCAACCACCAGAAATACCTTACCGATCTGGTCATCGTGCCCGTGGCGAAGTGTCTTTTTCTCAGTCATGGTGTCCTCAAGCGCCAGCCTGCATGGTGCACGGTTCGGTGCCAACGGGAGGCGCTGGGCTGCCGTTTCCAGCCTCCTTCATCAAGCGGCAGACGCTCGCTCGTGAAATGCCGTGCTTCTTCGCGACTTGCGTCAAGGACATGCCGGAACGGCGATCCTGAATTACCTGCGCTCGATCCACATCGAGTCGAGCACGTCCAATTTGGCGACCTTCGGCACGAGCGCGAGCCATTCCACTACGCACCCGCTCTATCAAGAGCGCTCGTTCCATCTCGCCCAAAACCGCGACGATGCCGAGGAATGCCCGACCCAGCGCTCCTGACGTGTCGAATGCTTCGCGCAGCGAGACGAATTGGACACCGCACGAGTCGAGTTCGTCCAGACATTGCAAGAAATGTTTCGTTGAGCGTGCCAGTCTGTCACACGACCAAACGATGAGAGTGTCGAAACGCCGTCTCCGGGCATCGTCCAGCATGCGGTCGAGCGCAGGGCGGCGTGCCTTCGCCCCGCCAAACCCGTGGTCTACATACTCGTGCTCCTGCGCGACGCTCAGACCCCGACGCTGCGCGTATTCGCGAAGCTCCCGTAACTGGGTCTCCGGGTGCTGATCAACAGTGCTGACACGCACATAGAATGCTGCTCGCTTCATTTGTTCCGTGCTCCTTATGGACTTAGGGTCTGTTCTCGACCAGTCGAATCGGGCGATTCGTCTCAAGGTCGATCAGTAATGAGGGAGAGTTAGTGCTGGTTCGAAATCCTGCGCGACACAAAGCGTGGTGCGCGTCGGGCAGGGACGGCACCATGAAGACATTGCTTGCGAACTTGTCGCGCTGGAACGGAAGAAGCAGGTGAGGCATGCCAGCGTGGTACAGAGCCGCTTCGGCGTGGAGAAGGTGGTCGCCTTGATTCTGATGAAATGATGCCCTAGACCTTGCCGCCCCTCTACGATCCGTCCTCAGTCGTTGGAGGCGCTCGGCAGCCTCGATGCAGACCGTCAACTCAGGAGCAAGGAGGTTCATTGTCGAGCAGACCTCACGCTCCATCAATCGCCCAACTTGGGCATTGGTGAGAAGCCGGATTCTCTTGGAGAGTTCGGCAGGGATCAGCAACGCGGCGGCAAACCTCTGCGCAGGATCGCTGGAGCAAGCCTGCCGACGCTGTTCCTGCATGAGTTCTTTGATCGTCACTGTTCTTCCCACTCACGGTATACACCGGAGCGGGAAAACTTGGCTGGAAACTGGGGCGGGGTTACTAAAGAGTTTTGGAAGGCTGCGTGCGTAGGCGAGCGGGCTGAAGCCGTCGTCATCCGGTGACACTTGCCTGCCCCACGAAGTAGCCCGAATACGACGCGGCGTACACTGTCCCGTGCTCGCCACCTCTTCTACTAATCCAGTCTTCGTCTTCACCGGGGGGTGTAAGCGCCAGAATGGGCGCTCCCGTGTTCTTGCGTTTGAGTAGGGTGAGTGGAGTTCTAGGAGATTATTGAACTGAGGAGGATGATTCTTCGCATTCAGAACTGCCTTACTTGCTTTCAGACCGTAGCCGTGTGCGCCAAATTTGTTTCGACTGAACCAAACGAGTGCATGCGATCCACTTCCCATCAGGAGAAACGCGAGGGTGAATCAGATTCCCTGAATCGTTTGTTAACCGATGTGGCTGACCACCTTGGCGCGAGACAGCGAATAGCTGCATGCGGCTGTTATCCAGACCACTGTAAATAATGCTTTTCCCGTCGGGTGTCCAGTCTAGTCCTCCATAAGTAGAACCTCGGTAATCTAGCACCTTTTGCCCTTGAGTACCGTCGGCATGGACAACCCAAAGGCTACGCTCCTCACCTTCTCGGTCATCCTCAATGGCAATTTCACTCCCATTTGGCGACCACGACGCCCATTGGGCGCTGTGGATACCTTCGGGAAGCCGTAGCTCTTCTGTTCTCAGCGGCTTTCCGGTATCGGGATCAAGCGTGATGACCCACAGCCTGCTAATTCCCGGCTGCCCGCCCTTCACCCAAGAACTGAAGATTAGCCTTCGTCCATCTGGCGACCAGAATGCCGAACCCGCTTCCCACCCATAATCGGTGAGACGAATCTCTGGAGCATGGTTATCATCGGTGCGGCGCAAATAGATATCGTCTGTGCTGCCGGGGCTGGAGTACTCGGCTACCGGTGTGCTCGAACGGTGTGAGTGGAATGCGATCCAACGACCGTTCGGGGAGAAGGCTGCGGGGAAGTCCTCGTGAAAACCGGACACGATAATGCGTGGCTCAGATACCCGCTCAGCCTTCGCGTTCACATCTGTAACAGCGGCATCCCAATTGATCGCCCAATCTGCAAGCCTCCACCCTCCGATGTAGTACGAAATTCGCCGTCCATCGAAACTCCAAATCGGCAAAGCTCCGCCTTGAACTATTTCCCTCGCCCCTCCGCCTTCGGTCGGTACGACTGCAATCGCTGAGTGAAGTTTATTCCGGTTCCAATAAAGGTAGCCATCGGCAAAGGAAGGATCGAAATTGTCTTCATCGGCGGACTGTGCAATCACGTGCCGAGCACCACTGCTCAAATCCAGCCTGAATATCTTCAACCAGCGTTCCGCTTGGGGTTGGCTGCGAACTGAGTTATCAGGAGCCGAGTCAGTTGCTAACGAGACAAAAAGACTGTTTCCGTCCGGCGCAACGGCGATATTGCTGCTGAAGGGGTCTGCGTCGAGATTGCTTGCAAGGATTTCGAACCCCGGCTTATGCGGATAGATTCGAGCCAACGATGAGTTTCCATCCACGCCGAACGAGAGTGCATACAAACTTCCATCGGGCGCGAATGCAACCCCCGTAATCTTGCCCTTGATTTTGTAGTGTTCGTAAGTGCCATTTGATCCGACAAACACCCCGGCGTCTGATTGCTGCGCGAAGAAATAGGCTATCTTCCCGCCGTCTGATGAACACTGGGGGAGGGCATCAGCGGGCACGGAGGGAAGTTGAGTTCCGTTCGACAAGAACCAACCGCGTACCGACCCACCTTTTCCAAGTCGTGCAATGTCATTGCCGCAAAACACTGCGGTCTCAGGTATTGAATCCAAGTGCGTACTCAAAGCCGACGCGTTCTCATGTCCAGTTTCCAGCGAAACGAGCCGTACCGCAGTGCCGAAGGTCGTGAATAGTGCCCATTTGCCGTCGCTGGAGATTGCCGCTCGTGTTTCTGCCGCTTCGAACCACTGGTTGCTTGATTCCTCGTAAACTACGTTGGGCGGTTCATTGCGGCTTTGCGCATCGGCGAAAGGGACCAACAGCAAAAGAGGTAAAACAATTCGCACGCCACTGCGACGAAGTGCCATGAATGACATTTCAATCACGGTCGGGATGATTGGTGGATTCTTCATTGTTAAATACCTTCCCGTTGACCGGGGTACGGTCGATTTGTGAAATGCGACGTTGATCTTCAATCTTCGCCAGCAAGCGCTTGCGAAACCGTGATATGAGAACGCCTGAGGCAGCAATATCGACATTATGATTGCTCCGGCGTTCACAGTTATTGCAGCTTCGCGTACTCGGCTTTGGCTTGCTTCAGGATGGGAATGTCGGGATCGGCGTCTTTCCAGAGGGTGAGGAAGGCTTGGTATGCGGCGAGCGCCCGAACGCGAGCAGAATCGGCATCTGCACCTTGGGATGTTTGCGCTTGCAGCGCATGCGCACGAGCCACGCCGAGATGCGCCAACGCTCCTGTCCAACAGTTTCCGACAATCCCCCTGTGGTCAACAATCTTCTGAAACTCGATGGCGGCTTCCTTACCCTTTCCCGCTGCCAGATATGCCTCGCCGCGAACATACGTCGGGTAGAGACAGGAGGGATTCGCAGCGAAAGCGATTGTCGCCATTTCAATATCACCAACAGCAGGTTGCAAAGCGCTGACCGCGTCATCAGGGCGCTTACGATCAAGTGCCACTTGTCCTCGAATTGCTGGCAGCCAAAGTGACTGCATCTGAGTGTGTAGCGGAAAATGTTTATCGAGGTCTTGCGCCAAAGATTCGGCTCGCGCTGCATCGCCCGAGATGGCGAAGGCAAGTGCCGCCTCGACCTCGACGTTCTTGCTGGTTGAAACCAACCGCAATCCTTCTGCCGCTTGCTGATTTGCTTCGGCGGGATTGCCAAAAGCGGCTTCGCGCAGAGCGGCATTCTCGCGGAACATTGCCCCGTTTTCTTTGCTATCCGCGCGGATGGCGGAGTTTATAGACCTGTTGGTCAGTTCGCGTGCCCTCCCCAGATGACCCGAGTACGCCTCAGTGTCGGATGAAAGGGACAGTCCAAAGGATTCCTCAGGCTTACCTGCAAACCATTGTTCCACTTCCAACATGACGGGGGCATCCCCTCGGAGAAATGCCAGAGTATAAATATGTTTGTAGCGGACGTAATTTTCTGACTTTCGGGCTTCAATGGTTTGCAGCGCCTCATCAAAATGCTCTTGGGCGGTAAGGACATATTCGAGGTTCAAATACGGGTAAACACGATCTGGAGCGATACCAATGCTGGCACGAAACGCATCCTTCGATTTTTCATACTGCCCCTTTTCGAGGTACACACTACCCAGCCCGTCGTGTGCCACGGCATCCCGAGGGTAGCTCTCTGACCACTCCTCATAGGTCTGTAATGCTTTGTCCAATTCGCCAGTTACCTGCCGATAGTACGCGGCTGTAATAGCTAACTTTTCGCGCTCACTGGCATGCTCTCGTAACTCAAACGCCCTAACAAAATACTGAGTGGACCGCCCTCCTTCTTTAAGGTTGTAGTACGTGGTACCAATGGCGAAGTAGCCCATGGCAAAGTTTGGATCAAGCTGGATAGCGCGTTGAAACTCGGGTAACGCGACGGCTGGGCTATTCGCGTTTGCCGCGATAGAAAACGCCTTCAGCGCTTCGAGTGACGACGTGGTAGCCTGTTGTAGCGGAACATCAAATTTCTGAACGGTTGCCAGCGACTCGCCCAACTCGCCGCGCAACTTGGACGATGCATCATCTAGTGCGCTTAGAACCGTCTCTTTAGCCGATGCGGTGACCTGCTCTTCCGCCAGTGTCTCGCCGCTTTGACAATTCACCACTTTTAACCCAAGAACGTATTGACTGCCCAGACTGGCAATTGAACCTGCAATGTATGCTTTGCTGCCCGACCGCTGGCAAAGCTCTCGCGCAACGTCAGGCGTGAGCCTCGTGTTTTGGGGGCGCACCATCAGTCTCAATGTCACTGCTACTTTGTTGTCGGACAGCACGTTCAGAAACGGGGACTGGTTCAACGAAACGCTGAGGGCGGTTTTGAGCGTCTCATCAAAGACCGGGTCACCCGTCCGGTTCGTGAAATCGGCGAGGACGATGGTGTCCTTGTCAGTGAGGGGTTTTGCCCGATGCGAACGATAGTAGAGAGCGCCAGCAACTAATCCGCCTACCAAAACGACTGACGATACCGCGAGCTTCCAGAAAGTTCTTTTCGCCGAGTGCGTCCCGCTTTTATGCACTGCGCGTACTGACCCGGAACTGTCGGCTGCCACGCGCCCCGTTTCCGTGTGTCTCTTTAACCGTTGCAGGTCAGCGCGAATTTCCGCAGCATGCTGGTAACGCAGGTTGCGGTCTTTCTCTAAAGCCTTTTTGATGATGGCTTCGACCTCACCCGGAAGCTGTGCATTGACTTGCGAGGCTGGACGGGGTGTCGTGTGTAGGATTGCGCCACAGATTTCCCCCGAACTTGAGCCTTCGAACGGTATCTTCCCAGTAGCCATCTCATAGAGCACCGCGCCGAACGAGAACAGGTCAGTGCGCGTATCCACGTCCTTGGCTCGTACTTGCTCCGGTGACATGTAGGCGACTGTGCCCATCATCGTTCCGGGGCTTGTAAGGTACGCTGCCCCTGAGTCGATGGACATTGTTTCGACATTGGCGCTATCGCTATGCGATGTTATTCCTGCTGGTGACTTTGCCAAACCGAAATCCAGAATCTTGGCGTGACCGCGCTTGGTCACGAAGATATTCGCAGGCTTGATGTCCCGGTGAATAATCCCAGCGGAGTGGGCGGCGTCGAGAGCGTCAGCGATCCCAATGGCAAGCGAAAGGATCGAATCCGTGTCCATCGGACGGTTGCCGATTCGATGCTTCAAAGTCATGCCGTCGAGATACTCCATAACTATGAAGGCTTGACCGTTTTGCTCATCAACTTCGTGGATCGTGCAGATATTAGGGTGATTGAGCGACGAGGCAGTTCTAGCCTCCCGTTGGAATCGGGCTAGCGCCTGCGCGTCTTTGGCGACCTCGTCGGGCAAAAACTTGAGGGCGACAAACCGACCCAGCTTTGTGTCTTCAGCTTTGTAGACAACCCCCATGCCACCAGCGCCAAGCTTTTCGGCGATTCGGTAGTGCGAGATGGTTTGCCCCACGAGTTGGGACGACGTAGCCATTGGCGGGAATCTTAGGACGGAGTACGCATGGTGGTCAACGAGAGCTTTGGTAGGTCATTGCAGCTTTGCGTACTCCGCTTTGGCTTGCTTCAGGACGGGGATGTCAGGATCGGCATCTTTCCAGAGGGTGAGGAAATCTTTGTAAGCCCCAAGCGCCCGAACGCGGGCGGCGTCGGCGTCAGCCCCATGTGAAGCGCTTGCTTGTATCGCGTTTGCGCGAGCTATACCTAAATGCGCCAACGCTCCCGTCCAGCAATTCCAGACAAGACCGCTGTGGTCGAGAATCTTCTGAAATTCGATGGAGGCTTCCTTGCCCTGCCCGGCTGCGAGATATGCTTCGCCCCGGATGTAGGACGGATATAAGCACGAGAGATTGGCGACGAATGGATTATTCCCTAGCTCTATTGATGAGGGGGCTTGCAAGCTATTCAGGGCGCGAACGGTATTCTTACGATTGATCGCCAATTGCGCCTGAATTGCAGGAAGCCAAAGAGACTGAATCTGCGAATCTAGTGGGAAACGCTTGTTCAGGTCTTCCGCAAGTAAATCGGATTTTAACGCATCGCCTGCCATAGCATAGGATAGTGCCGCTTCCGCGACAGTACCCGGACTCGTAGGAGCAAGCTTCAAGCCTTCCTCTGCTGCGTGCTTCGCTTCAGTCAGGTTACCGAAGGCAACCTCGCGCAAAGCCGAATTCTCCTGCCAGATCGCTCCGTTTTCCCTGCTGTCGGCGCGAATCGCGGAATCCACAGACCGTTTGGTCAACTCCCGCGCCTTGGCGAGATGACCCGCGTATGCTTCCGTGTCACTGGCGAGCGAAAACCCAAGGTTTTCTTCCGGCTTACCCACAAACCACTGCTGCTGGTTTGACATATCTGAAGAGTCGCCCCGAAGGAAAGCCAGACCATACGCGGCAGCGCGGAGCGCGAGATTGTCCAGCTTTCGCCCCATCGCCTGTTGAATCGTTTGCCGTGCTTCATCGAACCGCTGTAAGGCGAGCAAACGATTAGCAAGACTGCCGTATATTGCCCCGTTATCCGGGGCAAGACGGAGGGCTTCCCGGTCAGCCTCCGCTGACTTCTCATGCTGACCCTGTTCGCTGTACACGTTGCCGAGATTCATATAAGCCGCTGCGTATCGGGGATAGCTCCCAATTAGTTCCTGATTGGCTCTGACCGCTTCATCCAATTCCCCAGTTACGTTCTGGTAGTACTTCGCGCTGATGATCAATTTCTCCCGCTCGCTTGTGTGATCCTTCAACTGAAATGCCCTCGTGAAGTACTCGCGGGCGCGTCCCGTCTCGCCTATGCTGCCATAAACGATACCCACCGACACATACCCCATCGCGAAATTCGGATCGAGTGCGATGGCTCTTTGCATGTGAGGTAATGCGGCGGTTGGACCTTTTGTGAAGATAGTTTTGTAGCCCAGACTCAAGGCTTGCAACGCTTCGAGCGAAGAGGTCGTAGCCTCGGAAAGAGTCACATCGAGTTTCTGCACCGTCGCCAGCGATTCACCCAATTCGCCGCGTAGCTTGGATGCTGTTTCGCCCAGCGAGTCCAGCACTTTCTCCCTGCTGGCTGCCGTTGTCTGCTCCTGCGCCAGCAGGTCTCCGCTTTGGCAATTCACCACTTTTAACCCAAGAACGTATTGACTGCCCAGACTAGCAATTGAACCTGCAATGTATGCTTTGCTGCCCGACCGCTGGCAAAGCTCTCGCGCAACGTCAGGCGTGATCTTGGAGTCGGTTGGCTTCTCCATCAGCTTGAGAGTTTTGCTGACATTGCTATCTGAGAGCAAATTGAGGAAGGGTGACTGGCTCAGAGAAATGCTCAGTCCGGTCTTGAGCGTGTCATCGAATACCGGGTCGCCAGTTTTGTTATCGAAGTCGGCTAGAACAATCGTGTCCTTGTCGGTCAGGGGATTGGCGCGATGCGAGCGGTAGTAAATCGCGCCAGCGATCAATGCGGCGGCTACAACGACTGAGGGCACTGCGATGTTCCAGAGACTTCTCCTCGCCGCATGCGTCCGGCTTTTCTGCACTGCGCGTACCGACCCGGCAGTGGCGGCTGCTACGTGCCCCGTTTCGGTATCACGCTTCAGCCGTTGCAAGTCCGTTCGTATGTCGGCTGCGTTCTGGTAGCGGAGATTACGATCTTTCTCAAGCGCCTTGTTGATGATCTCTTCCAGCTTGGGTGGAATGTCGCGATTGAAACGGATCGCGGGCGGCGGATTGGAATCAAGGATGGCTTTGAAGATGAGCGCAGTGGTTTCGCCAACAAAGGGCATTGTGCCTGTAGCCATCTCATAGAGCACCGCGCCGAACGAGAACAGGTCAGTGCGCGTATCCACGTCCTTGGCTCGTACTTGCTCCGGTGACATGTAGGCGATGGTTCCCACAGTTGCGCCGGGGCTGGTTAAGTGCTCCTCATTTACTGTTTGAGTTTTCGCATCGGCAATCTGGCTTGTGGATGTTGTTGGACGTGTCACCTTTGCGAGTCCAAAATCCAGAATCTTGGCGTGCCCCCGCTCGGTGATGAAGATGTTGGCGGGCTTGATGTCCCGATGAACGATCCCTTTAGAGTGAGCCGCGTCCAATGCATCGGCAATTTCAATGGCGAGGGAGAGAGTGAGGTCGGTTTCCAGCGGACGATTGCCGATCTGGTGCTTCAGCGTTACTCCATCGAGATACTCCATGACGATGAACGACTGTCCCTCATGCCTGCCGATCTCGTGTATGGTGCAAATGTTCGGATGATTTAGCGCGGACGCAGCACGCGCTTCACGGCGAAAGCGTTCAAGAGCTTGCGGATCGCTGGCTAGGTCGTCGGGTAGGAATTTCAAAGCAACGAATCGACCAAGTTCGGTGTCCTCGGCTTTGTAAACGACGCCCATACCACCGCCGCCGATCTTTTCGAGGATGCGGTAGTGCGAGATGGTTTGCCCGATCATTGCATCAATAAAAGCATCAAGGCAATTCAACGTCTAGGGCGTAAATCTCCTGCGAACTCGCGTCACGTGTGAACACCACAGAGTTGTCTGGGGCGGTAGTGCACCACGGTCCCCATACCACGGCAGTATAGATATTGAAGTCCTTCAAACTGACAATTGTTTCCGGTTTGGAACTTCCCAGCTTTATGCGTCTAACTTCGTGCTGATCCCCACTTCCTGACTCGTAATGGACGTACTGGCTATCAGTGCTCCATGAGGGGTACGCCATGCCACTCTCGTCTGTTAGCAGAGTCGTCCACATCTGGGAGTGAAAGTCGTAAAGCAGGAGTTTCTTGGAGGAATCCTGTGACAAAGCGATCAAATACTGCCCATCGGGAGACCACCTAGGACTGAAAAGACCCTTGGACCCGGGGACTATCGAAGCCTTGCCGGACTTCATGTCCACAATTGTGATGTGCGGATCAACAGAGGAATATCCGATGCCAAAGGCAAGCTGCGACCCGTCCGGCGACCAAGTAGGGTCTGATTCTGCGGACTCCCCTGAGTTCAATGGTTTTGGCGAATTCCCGTCTGCAGAAATAACAAAAATTCTCAACGCTTGCCCGGGGTCACCAACGACGTAGCTTATCTCCCTACCGTCCGGCGACCACGAAGGAAGGATAACGCTACTGTCCTTCTTAAAGGTGAGTTGCATTTTTTCACTTCCATCAACGCGACTTCGCCAGAGCGTGTTGTCGGGAATAGTCACGTAAGCCATCCACTTCCCATCTCGCGAGAAGGCAACGTGAGAAGCCGAGATGCCGTCGAGGAATGGAACGAACTGCTTTGCACGCTTGTCGTAGTGAACGAGTTCGCCACGAAGATGCCAACCATATGCAAAAATCTTTTTCTCATACGGCGATACGATGGGGGAAAAGAACGTGACCGGTCCAAACGTGAGTTGGACAGGGGCACTAGTTTTAAACATCCGTTGCTCCCGAAGTGCAAAAATATCGCCACCCCGTAAGAGACTAACTGTTTGAAAGACGTAATATCGCCCATCCGATGTCCAATGACCGCAGCATTCTTGCGGCGGGTTATGCCATCCTGCGAGCAGTTGATGAAGATCGGAACCGTCAGAGCGCACCTCCCACAACGAGGCGCTGGTATGCGCAAAGGCTGTAAATCGGATGCGATCACCTCTAGGGGAAAAATACGCCCATGATAAAAAGTCCGCAGTCGGTAATGACGCGATCTTCTGCTTGCGGTCGCCATCCGGGTCAGAGATGTATAGATTGGAACCCTGAGACAGTACCAACCTTTTTCCGTCCGGCGACCATGCGCCCCAAGCTGCGTTGAAATCCCCGATCCGGCGGGGCGAACCGGAGGGAAGCGGCTGCGTCCAAAGCGGGGTGTCTCCAGAGTCGCTAGTCCCTATGAGAAGTTGGGAGTGATCCGGGTTGATGTCACCAACTGCGACGTTCTTGATGACTGTTGGAACAATGGACGCCTCGCCGCCATTCACCGAGATTTGAGCTATGACTGACCCGCTGGGGGTGGGTTCAGTAAAGTAAAGTCTTGCGCCATCCGTAGCAATCGGTTGACCAGTAAAAACGTGAACGCCATTCGTGAGTTGAATTGAACCAGTCACGCGAGGGGGCGCAGTCGGCAGGAAAATCCAAACAGCAGCCGCAATCAGAAGTAGAAATGCAGCCGATCCTACCGACCATGCAAGCCCGCGATGCAAACGAAGGCGGGGCACAGAGACGTCCGACAACGATGCAGGATGCTTGCCCGAAGCCGTGTCTCGTTTCAGGCGCTTGAATTCGGCGCGTAGTTCCGCCGCGCTTTGGTATCGGATGTCGCGGTCTTTTTCTAGTGCTTTGTTGATGAAGCGGTCAAGTTCCGCAGGAATATCGGGATTCAAACGAAGAATTGGTATTGGTGCTTTGTTCAGAATCGAATCGAACAGCGCTGCTGTTGTGTCTCCTCGGAACGGGAGCATACCGCTAGCCATCTCGTAGAGCACGGCACCGAATGAAAAGATGTCCGTTCGAGCGTCAAGTTCTTTGCCGAGCGCTTGTTCCGGCGACATATAAGCGACGGTTCCAAGGGCGCTACCGGGACTTGTGAGGTGTTCCTCCGCTTCTAGGGTCGGAGCATTGAGACTGACGCTCTGAGGTCTGGTACCCGTCTTCGCCAGACCGAAATCCAAAATCTTCGCCTGCCCTCTATTGGTAACGAAAATGTTGGCGGGTTTAATGTCGCGGTGAACGATTCCCTTAGAGTGTGCTGCATCCAAGCCATCTGCGATTTGGGTGCCAAGGTCGAGTATCGTTTCAATCGCGAGCGGCTTGCCTGCGATCATCTGCCGAAGGGTCTGCCCTTCCAGCAGTTCCATCGCAATGAAGGTTCGCCCATTCGCCTCGTCAATTTCGTAAATTGTGCAGATGTTCGAGTGGTTCAGAGATGACGCGGCTTTTGCTTCTCGTTGGAAACGGTTCAGAGCTTGAGGATCATTGGCAAGCTCGTCTGGCAGAAACTTCAGCGCGACGTGGCGACCCAGCTTCAAGTCCGCGGCTTCGTAAACAACACCCATCCCACCGCCGCCGACCTTGCGCAAGACGCGGTAGTGGGAGATGCTTTCGCCCACGGGTTCAAACGAAGTAACCATTGGCTGGGAATGTTATGCGCCAATCGAAGCTGGGTCAATTCCAAGAGATCGAAGGAGTCCATTGGCTTATAATCCGCATCAACCATGACTCTCACTCCGGGTACAAAGCTCGGTCCTTATGAGATTCAGTCTCCGCTGGGCGCGGGAGGCATGGGAGAAGTCTACCGCGCACGCGACACCCGGCTCGACCGTGTTGTCGCGATCAAGGTCCTACCCGCCCATTTCTCTAATGACCTCGTGCGGAAGCAGCGTTTTGAGCGGGAAGCGAAAACCATATCAGGGTTAAATCATCCGAACATCTGTACGCTTCATGATGTGGGATCGCAGGACGGCGTCGATTACCTCGTAATGGAATTCATCGAGGGCGAATCCCTTGCCCAGCGACTAGAAAGGGGTCCGCTTTCCATTGAGCAAGTCCTCAAAATCGGTCGAGAGATTGCTGACGCACTGGACAAGGCACATCGCTATTGCGTTATTCATCGCGACTTGAAGCCCGGCAATATCATGTTGACGAAGACGGGTGCCAAGCTGCTTGATTTCGGTCTAGCGCGGTCAATTTCAGACAGTGCGTCTCTAGCAACTCTGACGGCTGCTGCGCCGCAGAAGTTAACTCTGACCGAACAAGGCGTCATTGTTGGAACGTTCCAGTACATGTCGCCAGAACAAGTGGAGGGGAAAGACATTGACGCTCGGTCGGACATCTTTTCTATTGGTGCTGTGTTGTACGAGATGGTGACGGGTAAAAAGGCGTTCGAAGGAAAAAGCCAACTTAGTGTCGCGTCGGCGATTCTTGAGAAAGAGCCTGTGTCTATCAGCGCGATCAAGCCCATGTCACCGCGCAGTCTCGACCATGTGATTCGCCGCTGCCTCGCCAAAGAACCCGACGACCGATGGCAATCCGCCCGCGATCTGTCTCTGGAGCTTAAATCCATTTCCGAGGGTTCGCATACAGTGGATGCCACCCCAGCAATTCGAGCGAAAGGTCTGGGTGGTTGGCTCGGATGGTGCATCGCCGGTGTTCTCGCGATCTCGATTTTCTTCTTGCTGGTCCGCTCGTGGCAGATGACTCCGACCTTTCCGCAAACCACGAAGTCCATAATTCTCGCCCCAGATGGCAAAGAGTTTGACCGTTGGGGCCCGGCGGTTCTTTCGCCTGACGGGAATTATCTTGTTTTTTCCGCCGTGTCACCCGGCTGGGGTGGTCAACTGTATCTCCGGCGCATCGATTCCTTATCATCAAAGCCCCTGCCGGGAACGGAAGGAGCCGAAAATCCATTTTGGTCGCCTGATAGCAAATGGGTTGGATTCAGCGCTGGCTCTAAACTCCGCAAAGTCCCTGTTGACGGCGGCAGCCCTCTCGTTATCTGCGACAGCGCAGGGTTGCGAGGTGCAAGCTGGAGTTCGAATGGAACGATTCTATTTGTCCCCGGCACGGGTGTGCCCGTGTATTCAGTGTCACAGGCTGGTGGAACTCCCGTTGCTGTTACGCAATTGGACAAGTCGGCTGGAGAACTGACGCACCGTTGGCCCGTTTTCCTACCCGATGGAAAACACTTTCTATTCTTCAGTCGAGGCGAGGGAAACGCGATTTATGCGGCATCCCTCAACTCGAAAGAAAGAAAGTTGATTCTGAAAAACGACACGAATGCACTGTACGTCTCTTCTGGTTATCTGCTCTTTGTTCGAGACGGGGTTCTCATGGCGCAGCGTTTCGATGTTGACCGTCTCGAACTCAAAGGGAGTGCGGTTGCGGTTGCCGATAACGTGCCGGTGTACGGCACACAACAACGCGGACTTTTCTCGGCTTCCGAACAAGGCATTCTGGCATTCCACTCCAAGCCAGAAATACTCGCTCAACTAGTCTGGGTTGATCAACGAGGAAAACTTCTGGAGCCTGTTACGGACCCGACGATGTTTTCATTTGGTAGGACACGGGTCTCGCCAGATGGTCGAAAGGTCGCCCTCGGAATAATTGATGCTAAGGACGGAAGCGATAATCTCTGGCTCATCGAGGTTGCCAGTCATCAAATGACACGACTAACCTTCGAGAAGCTCATAGCCCATTCGCCGCTCTGGTCTCCTGACGGCAGCCAAGTGCTTTACACGTCGAATCGTATTGGACCTCCGCAGATGTTAAGCATTGCCGTTGCTGGGCTTGGCGAGGCAGAGCCATTCCTGCCGTCTCAGTATGGCGATGTCGCGGAATCGTGGTCTCCGGATGGTCGCTTCCTTATCTTCAGACGAAGTCCAATCGGGGTAGGTGCAGTAAGCCTGTGGGTTCTTCCCTTATTTGGAGAAAAGAAACCGTACCCACTCTTCGATGCTAGCCACTCGCAACAATGGGGTGCGGCGTTCTCCCCGGATGGGAAGTGGCTTGCCTATGCTTCAAATGAATCCGGCGGTCGCGAACTTTATGTCGTGCCATTCCCGGATGCTCGCATCAAGATACAGATATCGAAAAATGGTGCCGACCAACCTCACTGGTCCCGCGATGGTAGGCAACTGTTTTATCTCGGCAAGGACCATGTTGTTACGACCGCAAGCCTCCGCTTCGTAGCGAGGGGAGTAGAAGTAGCCGATACTCACACTCTTTTCAAATTGGACATTCCGGATTTTGAGGTTTCCGCAGATGGTAAAAGATTCCTCGTTTATAAAATGGTTGATAATCAGGAGCCATCCAGCCTAACGCTAATCACCAATTGGACAACTACACTCCCAAAATGAAGTGCATTGTCCTTCTTCTGTTCGCGCGATGCCTATTGGGGAGGCGCAGCGGAAATCCTATACCCAACCACCAGCGAATCAACGGGGGTCAAAAAGGCGCAAAGTAGTTCACCATTGTTTTCTTGAGTTTGCCGTGGTGGTCAAAAAAGGCTCTGGAACGGCAGCCGCAAGCCTGTGATTCCATTCAGTCGGAATTTTGATTTTTCACTGGTGCACGGGAATACCTTCTGCGCCAGCGAAACTTGAGACTGAAAGACCGACTTCAAATGAGACCTCGACGGGTTTTCCTAAGAAACTCCTCGGCATCGGCACGCACTTTCTCCATCGCGTTCGAATTGTTGCCCTGTTCGAACTCCATTTCATGAAGAACCAGTTCCACAGCAACCTTCGGTGTGTACCCCTTCTGTATAAGCATCCGAGCGCGGTCTGCGAAGGCGGTGTCAGCGACCCGTGGCATTTCCGGTTCCTGTGCTGATGGTCTCGTTTCTGCCTCGCGTCGATGCTCGTGAATCCCCACATCGGCTGGGCGTCCGTAAGCACCCATCTCTGGGTGATCTCTCACTGCTAATCGGATGAACTCCCGCTGGACGGGGCTTAAGGCGGTAAACTGAAAACCGTATTGTGTCCCAACACATCTGGCGACCGTCGCAGGAATGGAATGCCAGTTTGACGAAGCCAGAGGGATTTCTAGGGTCACAAGTTCACCGACGATTAAGCCCTGCGCGACGAAGGCACTAATGCCAGTTTCGCTTATATCTCTCGCCCACCCCTCCATCACTACATTGTGGGAACCTCTCTGGACGCGTATTCGGATACGTGCCTCAAAGACATAACGGGGCGTGATCCGCTCCACTGATCCCCCTAGCTCCCAACTGAGGTTGCTCCGGTGTATGAAATCATTGTGGCACACCGAACGCAGATGCGGCTCGGTTCGAGACAAGCTAGGCTGCGGTTCGTGCGGGGCAAACGCTCACGCGCGAATCTTAGCAGCATCGGTTTTTAGCGAAACCCCTTGATTCTCAGGTGCCGAGTTCAGGAAGACCAACCGACAAGTCACACGAGCCTTACAAAACAATCGCTGCAACCTCCACTGCTCCAAGCGCAGCCCAGCACGCCGCCCTACGATGCTCCCCCGCTATCCAATATCCACTAGCTGCACTGAAGCAAAGGATTGCACTTGTCCATCCGCTTGCCCACGCAGCGGGCTTACTGAGCAGTTGAAGTATCTTCGGAACTTGCACTGGTTCGTCTCCTCTTTAGGCGATGACTCTCATTGTGACAGGAGTGCGAGTTTCGGTGGGTTTTTTCGGAAAGAGTAACGTCGATCTGTGAAAGGAATCGTGGGTTCAGTCAACGGCAGCCCGAAAATGCCGCTCTGATTCGAGGCGACAAAAGGTATATCAACAACGCTCCGGCGATGACGACACCAGTCCCGCCACGCAACCAGTCGCCCCTGAAAAGGTTGATGATGTCGCCGAGGACTTGGATCGCGATGATTGCCACCGCCAGTCTCCATCCCCACAACTGACGACGGAACCACCCAATTCCCGACAGGACCAGTGCCGCACTCAGGATCAAGAACAGAACCCCGACCTTGCCGCCGAGCGGGGAGAGTTGTCGATAAGCCGTTGGGTTGAGCGTCCAAGCGCGGTCAAGAACTGTTCCGCGCCAGAGCAGCGTTGTTGCGGCAAGCCCCGCCATCGTTGCCCCGAAGAACAGGAATATCCCAATCGCAACGAATCCGGGCGGTTTTGTGCCGTGGAGCAAGCCGATTATCTTCGTCTACTGCCGATTGCAGAAATCTGTTTTTCCAACTCAGCGGACTTGGCGAGGAGTCGGGCAGCCTCGTCTATCAGGCGTTGAGCCGTCTGGCGCAATTCGTCCACTTGACGACGAAGTTGTTCGGAATCAGGGATTGGCTCGTCCATTGGCTATGATCTTCAGCGTCCTCAGACACTCTGCCTAACAAACTGGTTGTACAGCCAAGCGAAAACCGCTCCTGCGACAAGCCCGTCCACGAATCCGTAAAGTGTGCCGACGATGACTTCTGCAACGCTTCGAGTGGCGTGGTAGCCGGGGTACACGGATGCCATTGTCTGGAGGAATTGCTGACCGTAGCTGCTCCAGATCAGGTTCGCCAGACCCATCACGAGCATTGCCACTCCCCAAAGGATTCCAGATGCGAGCGCCAAACCTTTTACGCTGAGTTTCATGGCTTGCTCCCTTCCCTAGATTTTAGAGCGTCCGCCGTGTCCGATCTCTCGATTCCTTGCACGCAGTTCTGCAAAAGGTGAGGAGCGAAGTATTCGCAGGGACGTTCTCTCAACACGAAACCTCGCAGGCGCCGTTTCAATGCTCTTCGCCTTCTGTAGTCATTGGATGCGCTCAAGCTGCTGGATCACCCGGTTGAGGTCATCAACCATCACCTTGAGTTCCTTGCGCCTCGCATCAGCCAGCACAACCGGATCATACCGGGCTGTCGCCACTGAGAGGTTCAACGCATCTTCCAGTTCGTTGCGGGCATTCATCAACCTGCCCAACACCTTCTGCTTTTGGTGGTCATGTAGCACTGGTGTCCCTCGCCAATCCTGCCGCACACTCTACGCCTGAAGACCGGGAAAATACAGTTCGAGTACCCCCTCGTTGGGCTGGAGGCGTGTCGGGACGCAAGCGCCCTAAGGCGTATTATGAAGACCACGATCCTGCCTTTGAACTGCCGGGAGATTGCCTATGAGAACTGTACTTCGCAGACTTTGGTCTGAAGAGGATGGTCAGGACATTGCTGAGTATGCAGTGATGCTAGCAGTCATCTTAGTGCTTGTCGTGGGCACAATTAGGCTCGTTGGATCGAACGCCAACAATGCTTTTTCCGCTGTCGCGAGCTCGATTCAATAGCCTGAGATGATTGAGCAGACCATCCGAATCGGGGAAAATCAAAATGGGGGGGCGTTCAATGAGGTTTTCTGCATGCTGGAAACCAAGTCTAATTCTGCTTGCCTTCGCTGCTGCTGGAACTGCTTCACCGAAAGCAGCCGCGTCGGTTGATACTGCGGCAATCGCCAAAACAATCAAAGCGGACGTCGCTCAACTCGTCGCCGGGCTCAACGCCCACGATGTAGCCAAGACAACCGCTTATGACGCCCCGGATATCGTCTCGATGGAATGCGGCAGTCCCTCAACCATTGGGGTCGAAGCCGATAGAGAGGGCTTCAAGACGGGCTTTGCCCACGACCCTCTTTGGAAAGTCAGTCTCATTGACGAGACCGTTGATGTTGCGAGTAGCGGAGACTTGGCGGTCTACCGTGGCACCTATAACGAAGACAACAGTCGTGCAGGTGTGCTGATGACCCATAAAACGAACTTCATTGCAGAGTTCAAGCGTCAAAGTGACGGATCGTGGAAGATCGTTTGGTACAGCGTTTCCAACATGGAGCAATCGCATCCGAAGTGATTTGGGACGTGACGAACGAGGCAGCAACCGAGCCAGGTGATCATGGCACATTGGGCTTCCCTCTCTGAAATGTGACTTCCGTTCTGCACAGACGAAGATTAGTGCAGGAACCACCCAGTCGCTACTGCGACGATAACCAGCTTAATCAACCATCCCGTTGCGTAGGACACCACAAACACCCGGTGCAGCTTCATGAATGCCGCATTGGTAAGTATCAGCGGTAATGAGCAGATCAGCCACACGGCGAAAGCTAGTTTAGTAGTGCTCGCGACAGAGTGAAGACCCAGCCGGGCGCTGAGATAGGCAAACATGCCGCAGGTCAGGAAAGGCAGCGGACTAGTCAGGGCAATCGCTCTGCTTTCATTTCCCTGACGCCAAATCTCCGGGTAGGTGTACCTCCGATGGAGCCAGTCGCCAGCGAAGAACCAATCAGTGAGCGACGAGACGACACCAGTGCCGATGACGATCAACACAAACCGTGCCCAGTTCATAGCACCCTCGATGAATCCCGCAAAACGTGTTCGTGATTATATTGTTGGATTTGAAGGCAACCGTATTCCCATAGGGTATGCGTGCGGCGGCAGGCGATTATCGAGCGAGGACTTTTCGCAGCAGCCAAAACTTCTTCCGCTATACTGGGCGTTCATGGATGTTGAACGCATCATTAACGATATCGAGCAGCTACAGGAAATGTTCGAAGCGCCGGACATTAGACCACTCAGCGCCAGCGACATCTCTGCTGCGAACCGAAGGCACGACGAGATGCTCGCGCACAGCCATTGGTTCAAGCTCTGGCAACACTATGGCATCTGCTGCCGATCTGAATCTCCGGTAATCCAACTGCCTGAATAGAGAACTAAACCTTCCGAGTCCCCTATGGCGAAGAAGAAAGCGACAAATGTTGCGCCAAAACTGACAGAGGGCGAGCAAGACCTTCTCTCTCAAATGGGAGGCGGCTATCAGCTTGAGACAGACTCTCTGGGCGGTAATCCGGTTCTGCGCAGGCTGAAAGATGGCGAAGTGATCCGTCCGTTATCGCGAATGCCAGTACCGTGAAGGCATTGCAAGGGCGCGGGCTGATTCGTGCTGCTAAAGGTCGCGATCCGCTCACCATTCTGTGGCATTTGACAAACAAGTGAAACACAGTGACCCTACCTGCTACCGACCCCCTCTTGACTGCCATCCACATCCGGTTTTTAAGATTGTCCATAGATCAATTCGGAGTAAGTTCGCATGGACACCGAAGACCTCGCAAAGATCAGCATTGAGCGTTTTGCCGAACAGCTTGGTAAAGCCGAAGCTGTTCTCTTCTGGCAATACTTAGACGAAAACCCCAGCGCCAAGCATATGCTCGCAGGGCTGTACCAAGCGGGATGTGACCCTCTGACGCTGACGACCTTGGCAGTGCTTTACTGCAAGGGCGAACAACTGGGCGTAACGGAAATCACGAAGCAGGCGACCGGGTACTCTGTGCAACAACTGGCAAGCTTTTCCGAGCGCCTCCTGCAAGCGGCAAAGGACATTCAGGCGCTCAACGAAGCCGCGATGCCGGGTGGGGTCACTCTCTGGAAGCTGATTCGAGTCCTCGGCGGCGGCGAGCTTTTGGAAAAGACACTCGCTCCGGTGCTCCCGTCCGAGCAGTTGGACTTTGAATTTACACGGTTGCCCGTCATTCTGGCGGCTTTTTCTGTCTTCCTGAAGTCGTGGCCCCATCCTACGTACCGGGCGTTGATGGCGGAACGCAACCTTGGCAGGAAGTTTTTCCTCGCTGAGTTCGTGGTGTACATCGAAACCATTCTGGGACATGCGAACTGGAACGCAATTGGGGCAGTCATCGCGGCAGTCCATTTTGCATTAGGTGAGCCGAACGGCGTCAGCACTGAGACCGAAACCCTTAGGTCGGTCGTTCAAGAATTTCAGACGCAAAATCCCGGCGTCCATGCCGACATTAAAAGGTGGGCGGAAGCGGCGGGTTTTCGCGGTCGCAGTACGGCGTAGACGGTCGCGGGGCTGCGGAAGCATAACCTCAAACGGGCGTTCAGTTTCGTTCCGACCCGTTGGTTTCCAACTTCCGGCGCATTGCGTTGGTGACATTCTGGACAGTCTGGATGTCCTTGAGCGAGAGTCCCTCCGAAAGGCTGTTGATCCAAGGGGCTTGCAAGCGCATGGCAGCATCAAACGTCTGCTTTCCCTTGTCGGTCAGAATCACAAGCTGTGCTCGCCGATGATGCGGATTTGCCTCCAGCGCGACCAGCCCTTGTTTGCGCAGGTCGTTGATGATTCGCTGCACGTTTTGGCGATTGGCACCCATGTCGCGGGCGAGCCAAGCAACAGGCTGCGGGCGTTCGGAGGCAGCCACGACGCCGAGAATCTGCCAGCGGGCGCTTGTCAGCCCTAGCCGCGAGACCAGCCGATCCCCCGCCGTGAGCAACAAGCTGTTCAGCCTGAAGAGGTCGAGAACGAGTGCAGTCAAGGATTCCCCGGCAGGCGTCCGCTTACCTTTATATTCAACTGACATTTGTCACGATATTATTGTCTTGACATCATCATGTCAAGATGCTAGTTTCTTGCCATTCTGTGGGTGCGATAGAACCAATTAGACATGATGTAACCCATTCAAGAGGTATCTATGGCGCTGCAAATTCGCCCTTTAGACCCGGCGTTTCCGATTGAACGACAAGTAGCCCTCGAAGTAAGCCCAGTCGTGTTGGTGAACCTTTTCATGCTCGACAAGGCAGACGAGCAGGAGTTCCTCAAAGCGTGGCAAGAGGATGCCCTGTTCATGAAACAGCAGCCGGGGTTCATTTCCACCCAACTTCACCGCGCCATCGGCGAGAGTCCGACGTACCTGAACTACGCCGTCTGGGAAACGACCGTTCAGTTTCGCTCGGCATTCACGAATCCCGAATTCCGGGCGAAGCTGTCGGTTTATCCGCCTTCAGTTGTGGCTTCTCCGCTCCTGTTGCAGAAGGTCGCGGTTCCGGGCATTTGCGTGGCATAGATCAGATTGCGGAGCGGACATGAGCAATCAAAATACCAACGCCTTAGTAGACGGGACTGTTTCGAGTGAACGCAGCGAACCTCGCAGATTGCCTCTTGCGCTGGAGTTGCCCACCGCCATCGGGCTGGCGCTTATGGCTGGTTTTCTCTTCAACATGTCCGTCGTGACTGCCCCCGCACTCAATGCCTTATCGCCTCAGCAGGCGCTTGTCGCTTGGAAAGGGATCAACTCAACGGTACGAAATCCGCTTTTCGCAGGCACGGCGTTCGGCACGGCGGTGCTGGTTCTCGCGTGTACCGCTGTTGCATGGCGATCCCGGCTTAGACGTTGGTGTTTGAGCTTCGCGCTGCTGTACCTAATCGGGGTTATCGGCACCACATTCACCGTCGAGGTCGGCATCAATCGCGCAATCGTCTTGGCGAGCGATCCGCCTCCTGAACTACCTCACATGCTGTCCGCTTGGCTTTTCGGAAATCACATTCGTGCGATAAGCGCACTTGCCGCGTTCGTAGTGGCGTGGCTTGGGTTTCGGCAGCCCGTTGCGGACAAATAGCACATCAAGATCACAGAGGAATCTCAACTCGCACTAGGAGGCTTCGATGCTTACCCAAGCTCACGTAAGGATGATTCTCCGCTGGATTCACATTGCCGCTGGCATCTTTGTGGTTGGCTATGTGTACAAGTTCCATGCTGACCCCGGAGCGACCAGAGTCGCCCAGACAGTGGTGGTGCCCACCATTGCCGCAACCGGACTATGGCTTTGGCAGCAGGGGCGGATTGTGCGGTGGATCAGACGTGCGCCGTCGCAAACGAGGCAGCAGGAAACGTAATTTCCTTACTAGACGATTCACTGCAACCGAATGGCGAGTGTCGATTGTGGGTGGAGAGCCGCTGTTCGTATCTAGCGAACTTCTTCAATCGTGATTCGCAAGAGCAAGCCTTTCTGTAGTCCGTGATCCACAAGTCAGTGAGAATACCAGTCCGAATGCGGTGACCATCGGCTGCACGATAGGCATTGAGTCTCAGTCCATTGGTGTAGACACATCGGGCACACGCCTCCGGTGTCGAAAGTGTTCCACTCGTTGCCGCATGTGCAGAACCATTTGTCATCCTTACGGGGCGACCAGCCGCAGAGCGGGCAGCGGATGCGTGGACCCGATGGCTCCCGCGTATCAGTCTCCCGATCAGGCACGAGCATCGGAGTGATGGTCTTCGCGCTCATACGAGTTCAGGGCGACATTTCGCTGGTGCTGCATCTTCCTTGGCGCGTTGGTACTTCCAAATCTTGTTGTCGAGCGTACTCGGAACGAGCATTGGGAACTCCGGTCGCAGCACTTTGCTTGCGCTTCGCACGAGTTCCTCGGCTATGTCGGGCGCGATATTCCGCACTCCCAGAGCATCCGCGACAAAGCGGGTCACCATCCGATCCGGCTTCACGCCGTCCTGATTCCCCGCCAAAATCAAGAAGTAGGCGTAAGACAAGCCGCTTGTTTGTCCCGGAATGGTTTTGATTGCTTGTCGAAGTTCATTTCGCAGCCCAGATTTCAGAACGTCTGCGAAAGTTTCGATTCCAAACTGCTGGAGCACTTTCCCGAACCTGTACGTCGCCTCTGCCTTCAGAATGCCCGATCTCGATGATGTCCTTTGGCGATTTCGGAACACTCGGTCTGCCATTTCCTCCCACCGATTTTCGTATTGTCGCAAGATGTTTACGAACTCGGTGATCGCGTGCTCGGTGGCTCTGCCGCGCCCATCTCTCTGCCATTGGTATCGCGTGCAGAATTCGGTGACTGTCCGTTCGGTCGATTCATACCTGACCCCAATGGAAAACACGGCGTCAATCACGCATAGAGGCACAGATGCGTATTCGTAGGCGGCATCGGTGGGCGGCGAATTCAGTTCCGTGATCGTGTTGCGGATGTAGGCGACTAATTTGTCGATTTCGGGCATCGGCGCAGAGAGCAAGAGAAGCATACCGCTCGACAGCTAACAGGGAAAGAGTGTGTTCTGCACTTGAGTAATCTCCGCAGGTCGCGAGCACTCCTCGTCGTCGTTCGCGACGTGGTTGACCTTCGCGCTGATTGGGTAATAACGCATCAGCCGAGCTTCATAAGGCTTCAGGAGGTCCGAGATCGCTGCGACGTTCTGCATGCCGGGATCGAGCCACAAGTCGTAGCTCTCGCGGTCGAGAATCACTGGCATCCGGTCGTGGATCGCTGAGGTCACGGCATTGGGCGTCGTGGTCAGAATGGAGCAAGTCTTGATCCATTGCCCTTCAGCATTCTTCCAACCGTCCCATAGCCCAGCGAAGGCGAACAACTCGCCAGCGTTCACCTCCAAGCAGTAGGGCTGCTTTGATGTTCCGCTTCTTTTCCACTCGTAAAATCCGTCTGCTGGAATGAGGCACCTGCGAAACTTCAGTGGATCGCGGAATGCAGGCTTTTCGGCGGCAGTTTCCGAACGAGCGTTGATCGTGCTCGCTGCGCCCATTGAGTTCTTTGCCCAGTGAGGAACCAACCCCCAACGCATCGACGAAATCTGACGGACTGGTTCCTTCGGATGCTGGCGGATCACCGGGACGGGCTGAGTCGGGGCGATGTTATATCGAGGCGACCAGTCATGTTGCCAAGCGGCAGTCTCGAAGTGTTCGGCAATGATCTGCTTTCTTCGGGACAGCCTATAACGTCCGCACATATTGGTGAGACATTATGGCAGATCACGCCGTCGGGAAACCGAGCGCCTATGCCGCAAGCCCAAGTCCCGCGCCGTGTAGTCCGTGCGCCACAAGACGGATGGGTCATCCCCCGCAGAAACGTCTTTTGTCTTGTAGAGTTCCGTGAGCCGCAGCCGCTTCTGTTCGGTCGATGCCCGCCCTGACACGGTTACTACTGTGACGAGCTTCTGCCCTTCGCGCTCATACCGCACGACAAACGCGTTCCGTGATGCCTCTGGCTTCCTTCGGCGCTTCATGATTTTCGATAAAGCGCCGAGAGACAAAGCGAACCTGACGCGCAGGTCGCGGTAGCCAAGCTCCGGGTGCTCTGCCGCGTATGCAGCGACTCTCTCCTCCAGTGCTTGTCGCGCCTTTCTCAGTTCTCGACCGAAGTTGAACCTCTCGCCCGGAACGAAATCGGAAGGCTCGCCCATGCCACGGATTATCTGAGAGTGCGTGTGGTCGCCGCACATGCCGCAAGCGCGTGACCACAGGTAACTCAGTGGGCAGCAGTGCTGTTCACATGTGTGAACACTTTCTGCTCGTAAGCTGCTTATTTTCTGTTGGATGGCAGCTTAGCCGGGAAAGACATATTCGGTGGATACTGTGGGCACGAAGGAGGAAATGGCATGGCGGAACTAAGGGCGAAAGGCGTTTGTGACTTCTGCGGCGAGGCATGCGACGCGGATATGCGAGGAGCCAGAGCATACGACTGTGATGACTTCCCGATGCCGATGACGGGTGCTATGTCCGAAGGTGCGTGGGGTGCCTGCCCGACGTGTGCGGTACTGATCGACAGAGAAGAGTGGGGCTTGCTTGAGGAGCGGATGATGCAGATTCACAGCCGTCGCTTTGTGGTTCTTCCGCCGCCTATGATTCCGATGCTTCGCCAAATGCAGGCGCAGCAGATTCAACTGTTTCGGCGGCATCGCAAGATCGCAGCCGATCAGGAAGTAGGTCTACATGGGGAATTCAGCCAAGGGGGGATACTTTAATGTTCATTGACCAGATTCAGGCGATGCAAGAGCGCGGCGAGCAACTTCGCAAACTGCGCGACGAGGCAAACGACGAGGAATTATGGAACCTCCAGCGACAGTTGACACTCCTCGATGCCAAGTGCCCGCGCTATGACGTTCACAACGTGTTTGTGGCTTTGAATCCGACGCTTATCGTGAGCGATAGTCCCGTGGCGGCAAAGCGAAACGCCGAACTCTTGGAACGTCGCAATGCCTTACTCGATCTGGCGGGCAAAGCACCGATGGGACCGCCTTGGTTCTCCTTCACCCTTGAGCATCGCTTGAACGAGCGGCAGCGAATAGCCTACTTCGTGCGTGCGGTCGATGAGCGCGGCGAAGCAGTTGCAGACCTGAAATTCTGGCATCGCAGATTCATAGTGACTGCAATGTTCAACTCGTTGGTCGTGTCTGGGCGTATCGAATACAACCCCAACACGTTCGAAATTCTGCTCAACGACAATGACGAGTTCGCTTCCTTCCAGTTCGATGAATGGCTTTCGGGCGAGAACCTAGAAACTGCAAAGCAAGGCGCGGAGTTGGTCAGGACGTGTATCCAGTTGCTTAACTGGGACAGGGACGACGTGCCGACGCAGACGCTTGTCAACCCAAAGCAGAACAAGCAGAAGAAAGGAAACAAAGGCGCGAATCCTCGACCTAAGAAATCCGATCCGACGATCATCAAGTTCGAACCTTTCCTTAACTCCACAAGAGCGGGTACTCATCGTGGCAGCAGCCTTGGAAACCATGAATCACCGGGAGAACACTTGGTCAAAGGTCATTACATCAATGTCCAATACGCGCATCCACTGTTTGGTCACAAGCCCGTGCTTGGGAAGACCTATGGACGCATCTGGATCAAACCGCACCGACGAGGGAACCCTGAACGCGGAACGCTTAAAGCACCCAGAGGCGTGATTAGAGTCGGAAACGTCGGCAACCCCTTAGGCTCACAACCTCTCATCCCATTCCCGAAAGCGTCATAAAGGAGGACACACTCCAAAACATGAATGCTTTGTAGAAATTTGAGCACACTCAGAGTGCGAAAAACAGGAGGAAGAGCAATGACAAACCACAAGGAGCAGTTCGATCCGCCGCGCATCGTTTTAGTTAGGGAGATCAATGGCGTATTCGATTTCGACTTGCTGCCGAAAGACTTTAGGCGCTTCGAAAACTTTCACATGCTATGCGCAGGATTGGTCGTGCGTGGCGCGAAAGGTTTCGACCTTCTAACCTCGCACCGATCTATGCTTCCGCGTAACGCAGGCGCAACGGCAATGCGAGATTGGCAGGAGCGTGCAATCGGCTTTATCAACACTCAGTGGCAGGCATACGTCGCTGGCGGATTCAAGCTCCCCGACCATCCTCGACAGGAGGAGGCATTCAGCGAGATTATGAGCCACTCTGTCCGCAACCTTGGAAATGCGATTATGCCGGAGGAGGAGATTAGGGACTTGGAGAATGCTCTGCACCGCGCGTTCATGACGATGCTCGATCAGAAAATGGAATTGGCGACTGTCAAGGGGTTGACTGGTCGCTACGCGATGGGCGGCAATGCGTGACAAGTGTTTCGGGTATGGGGTAGTTGACCCCAGCAGCAGGGGCGATTTTCCCTTGCGAGTAAGACTTTCACTATTCAATGACTTCTTTCGCTCCAAATTCAGCAAGTAAATCTTGCGACGCCTCCGGCGTGAGCACCGCATTGCTGTCCTGCTCGAAGCAAGAGCACGTCTCGGTTTTGGCAAGTAGCCTGCCGCCTTTAATCAAAAACGTATAGTGGAAGTGGTTGATCCACTCGTCAGAGTAAATCGTGAATTCATGATTAGGGAAGCGCTCGGCAAGAGCTTCAAAGACCGGGACGGGCGGTTTCCAAGCCGTGTCGAAGTGAAGGGTGTTGTGCGGGGATTTGACTGAATATTCCGCGTTGGCGGAATTCCACTTTGTGCCCCAATTCTGTACTAACCACCGATACCATTCGGGCACCCTCGTAGTCGAATCAACAGGGGCGTTGTCGATCTCAATTGGCATTGGCATGAGGGTGTTGAAGTCGAACAGCGAGCTTTCCGTTCGAATGGCATCGAACACGAGTTTTGGGTCGCCGTTCGCGATGATCAAGGTGTTTCGGCACCAGTTTGGCATTTGCACTCCAAGAAATATGTAGGGCGGCATTCCTAGCCGATTGCCTGCGGTCTCGCGGAAGAGATTCCCTTCGATTGAGGTTGCGAAGCATCCACGTCCTGACCGCCCTCAGTTCTTAATACTGACGGCAGCCAAAAACATTCGACTGAGGCTCACAGTGTGGTTGACGGGGTCACGGACGCGGATATACGTGGAGGATTTCACGCAACACATCGGCAGTCGTGGCTTCGTTCCAGCCATCGCCAGAGCGCAGCTTATCAATCGCGATTTGCAAAAGGTCAGCCAATAGCTCCTCGCGCTGCATTCGCTCGATCTGGGAGTCAGTGAGTTCTGTGGCTGCGAGCACTCTTCCATCACCGTTGTGGACGAACAGCCTCCCGTCAGCCCGACACTCGAACTCCAAGCCGAGGTCAAACTCTGCGGCGGGGAACCACCACCACGTGTCGCCGACCTGAAGCATCGTCTTCACCGGGTATGCCATCTGCTGAACTCCTCGACTAAGACGATGGATATGCTGAAGCAATCCCAAGACGGAGCCTGTGGGCAAGCTCGGTGTGACGAGCGTACAAGCGACTGAAGTTGCGTCGGGCACGGGAAACTGAACTCTTCGGGTAAATGTGCGGGTTGCTTCCGATTTGCGCCCAGCGCCGGAGCTTGGCACAGAGCAGACGCTCGGAAATTTCTGGTCGTGCGTGCATTTTTCGTTTCCCTCCTGCGGAGCGTCACTTCATTTTGTCCAGCAACGTTGGAATTTCTGCCGGGTCGGCATGGTGATCATGTTTGCCGGGTGCGCGATGACACCGCTACATGAAAAGGATTTGGAAGTCGGTGAAATGGACGCGAGCGGTGCGCGAATGGCACTGATGCGATGGGAAACGTGAGAAATGGGACTCGGAGAAGAGGATTTTGCGAAGGAGACCGCGAGTTCCTGTTGCCAGTCAGCACGCGGTCTCCATATCTGAAGCGTATTTGCGAGGCTGTCGGGGTCTCCCGAATCAATCAGTCTCACCAGCGTTTAATACTGAAGGACGGCAAGGTCTGACAATTCGTCTCAGCCCAGCGCTAGAACCGCAGGGTGGGGGAGGTGGGGCAGGTGGGGCATTTTTCTATACTGTTATTTCTCTGGAAAAAATATCCTTATGTACTTGTTCAGGTGTGGAGTTTTTGACTGTAGAGACTTTATTAACACAGTGCCCCACCTGCCCCACCTCTGGCTTTAGAATCAACAAACTTGACCCACCCTTTGCTCCACCCGTTGCCTCACCTCTGCCCCACCCAGAGACCATCATTGCCATCAGGTCGCGCTTAGCAGCGCTGGCGAGAGCGAGGCTGCCCCACCCTTCGCTGCACCCATCCCCACCCTTAGTCATACACGTCCTTGGGGTCTGTTATGCCCCGCGCCTCATCCCCCAATAAGTGGTGCGGTGCTGAGTCGTTCCATGCGTCACGGCAGCGCTCCATCTGCTCAGACGAAGGGTCAAACTTATAGTGCTGGTTTCCTTGTGGCTTTTTCGTGTCGATTCCCAGCACGCGCAGGGCTGTAAGGTTTTCCCGAATTTTTCTGCCAAACACCGCACTGCTCTTCCACATCCTCGTGAATGACACGCCGTATGTTTCTTCGAGATCGGCGTAGATTTCTCCAGCCCTTGCCCAACGTCCCGCATTGGTCTTCGTGGTCATGCCGATCCACCGCCGCACGTACTCCACGAGAGGCGAGTCCTCAGTTATGCGCTCGCGGTAGTCGCCCATGTAGCCCTCCCAGATGTCCTGCATCTCGTCAGCCCAGCCCTCGTGGTCTGCGATCCGCATGGTGAAGTTCTCGAAGCTGTGCATCTGGCTCACGGCGGGATAGCTCTTCTTGTTCGCCACGAGCGCCCGGAGAACGTTCTGGAGTCGCACCAAGATTTCGAGCTTGATCTCGTCCGCGTCGTGCTCCAGCGCAGTCTTGATCTCCTCGGTCGTTCGGTACTCCAGCGGCGACGGCATGCGAACGGGGAAGAACAACGTGCGCCGGGAAAGGTCGGAGCGATGACTGGGGAACGGGTTCACCCGCGCCGTCAAAAATTGGTCGCAGCGCAGGTCGTACATTTTTTGTACGTTCGTCTTGTAAAGTTCCGCGATGGGAACCGTGCCGCCTGTCGCTGCCTTGCACATCAGGTCGATGTACTCCGGGTAGTCCGAGCGCGGGTTATCGAAGTTCACGCTGTCGATGTTGTCGAAGACGTTGATCGCGTTGTTGGTCATCGCGGCGACGAAGTCACGCCTCTTCGACGGCAGCGCAGAACTCTGGTAATCAGTGCCGTAGAGCAGCCACATGATCTTCTCCCAGAGAGTGGACTTGCCGCTGTTCTGCTCCCCCAGCGCCATCATGATCGGACGCAGGTTGAGGCTGTTGCCGATAAACAGCGTGAGGAACCGCATGATGACGAGTTGCTGGTATTGCGGCTGCAAGAGGCTGCCGCCCTCCTCGAAGTGCGCGTTGAGGTGCTGGCACAGGAGTGAGTCCGTCACCTTGCCGCCGATCCCGTTCAGCTTGTTCCTGATCTCCTCCAGCTTGGCTTCGTCCAGTCTGGGAAACGGCTTCAGGTCAGGCGCGTGCATGAGCACCCCGTCAGTTCCGTTTGCCACTTCGGAGATCGACTCCGTCGTGATCTTGAACATGCCGCCGCGACCGTTGTTCACGTAGATCGCCTCGCCCCGCATGCAGCCGAGCTTCTCGACCCGCGTCGGCTCGCCAAATTCCATAATGTGTGCGCGGAGATTCTCTCGGACTAGGTCGGTGTCATGCTGCTTTATCCTCAGCCGCATCTTTCCGAGCAGTTGGTGGGCTTCTGCATCATCCTGAAACCTAACTACCTGCCTCTCTTCCGGCAGGTAAATGTAGGGGTAAGCGTCGAAGAAAAACTTCCCCTTGCCGCGCTTTTCGAACGCATCCTTCACGAAGTGGAGTGTGCGCTCATCCGCGATGTGCCGGGGCAGGGCTTTTTCCTTGATTTCACCATCTTTGATGTGTTGTTCCTTTCCACGGCGAAGGTCATCGAGTTCGTTTGCAATCTGCGACCACGAGCCTGTAGTCTCAAGGTGCCTTTCTGCACTCTCGACAAAATCTTCTGCTTCCTGCGCACCAAACGTGTCCAACAGCAGTTCGAGGTCGTCGTACTCGTAAATGAATTCGTTCCAGGGCTCAAAATCCTCAATGAGTTCCGCCAACTTCTCTTCCAACCCTTGTTTGGTGTTGATACCGCAGGCGTGGCATACGAAACCGAAGCTGTGCCCTCCGAAGATGAACTTCGTGATCCCGGCTGCTACGGTGCTGTTCCGTGCTTCCTTGCCGCAAATCGGGCAGGATTCGACCACCACATGCAACGCACCGCCTACAACACCTGACTGGTCTTCCGTGCAGTCGTGGCGTTCGAGGAAGCGTTCCATCTCAAACAGCGGGTGGAAGTCGATTCGAGTTGCGCCTGACTTCTCATGCGGCGTGGAAAACTCTCCATTCTCTTCCAACCACGCCAACATTTCGGGGTCTATTCCCTGACGCATTCTGGCTCCGAGCGAGCGCGGTTCGTAGATGCCTGCGCACTTTTTGAGCTTGCCCTTTTCCACAACCTCGGCACGGTACGCCGTGGGCGCAGCCACGCTTTGGTTGTGCAGCTTGAGTTCGAGAATCTTGCCAGACTTGGTGTTGCCTTTCTCACGGTAGACGACGATCAAGTTGCCCAATGCCTCTGTTGTCGCGTCGTGCAGACCGTGATGGTGCTCGCCCCCGGACGGCGTGTCCACGGAGCAGTAGCCGTCCAGCCACTCGCGCTTGAATCCACGGCGTTCGCACTCGGTCGGATCATCGAGGTCGATCACGAAGGAATGTCCGCGCTTCGCCACGGTCACGAGGCTGTTCCCAGCTTCGATCCATCTGAGCAAGGTAGCCTTATCGCTGATGCCTCGGTCTTGCCATTGGAACCATCGGGAACTGCTCATTCCCATGTCGCAGCCGACGAAGAGCATGCCTTGGTCAGCCAGTTGTGATATTTCGGTGCAATCTAGTGAAGAACTGCTTACTTGTGTTGTGTCCACGTTTGACCTGTTTGCTTTCTTGACCCGCTGTTGGCAAGGTATGGGGCACGGGAAACAGGTCAGTGCAAACCGTGCCCACCTCTGATGCGATTCCGTCGAACCGCCGCCTATAGAAGAAATCCGGTAGTCACCGAATTTCGGAACTTGCGGGTAGCCAGCCTGCCGCCCCGATCCTTCTACTCTCCTATTACTCGTTTTCTGGGAATTTGCTTCTGATTCCGATTTCGTCTCCAGTACGAAAGCCAGAAACAAGACTTCCCCTCCATAAGTAGACGCCCCGGCGCGACCGAGGCTGGAGAAATCAATGTTTAAGCCTGATGCGCCCGAATGCTATTGCAACGTTCTACCCCACGACGATTGGGATCAGTGCCCAGTCCACGGGATACATGCACAGGAGGCGCAGGCAAAGGCGAAACACGAGCAAGCGGCTCGCAAGGTCTCCGTGGGGCGCACACAGCCATCATGGGAATCGCCCAGTGACAGCACAGCGATTGACGAAATCTGGGAGAAGGTCGAGGAAGCGTATTTCGAGGGAAGGATCACACGGCAGCAGCGAGGTTTGTTCCGATGGGCAGCACAGAAGGCAAAGGAATCCGAATCCCGATGTACCCAATGTGGAGCACCCATTGAGGAGTTGTGATCGAGTTGTCACGTCGCCTTCTACTAGAGTTCAATTCGAGCACTCAGTGAGACTCTCATCCCGTGCCGCGTCTACCTACTCGGCTTTCAACAATTGACGATCAAACTCCGGGTTCAGAAGCCATACAATCTCGCCATTCTCGTTGCGGCTCACAGGAAGAAGCGATCCCTTCCTCCAGAGCGCCACAATAGCTTTTATGCCTGCGGCTGTCGGCTCCGGCGTGAGGCGCTGCGCAAGCACTTCCGATATCGAGCGTCTGATTTCGTCTTCAGTCACATCGATCATAATCATCTCCCTCGTGGGTCATTCACTTACTTGGCTCTTTTCTCATGCCTGCTCTGCCGCCAAATTGCCCTTTAGGATGAGACGCCGGAGAATGCGCCAGTATTCTTCTTCCTCTTCGGTGCGGTTGGTCTTAGCGTCCAGTTCCACAAAGAACTTGACGCCTTCGGCGGTGACTTCTTCGAAGTCTTCCTGCTCACCGCAAACGCAGTTGTCGTAGGGCATGTTGTGGAAAGGGCAGATGTCAGCGATGTCCATATCCTTGACTCCTACCCGTCTAATACTGACGGCAGCCGAAATCGTGCGAATTAGGCTGGCAGTTTCACAGTGACTCGTCTACGAGTTCTGGATAAGTATGCCGAACCTGTGTCGGTGCTTTGGCAGTTTCATTTTGGTTGTTTGCGTCTCTTCTCGTTTGGCATCTCCAGCCTGACAAGCGGGGCGCTTTTTGCCTTTGCCAGCCGCGCCTCGATCTCGCTTTGGGGCAGGTCGTTGCCGTCCTCGTCCATCTCGATGATGATCTGCCACGCGGCGAACAGTTCCCTGAGTTCCACGATCCTGACGTACACGGCGTCAAGCTGATATTTGTCCCAGCCCGATCCATCCACTTCGTATTTCTGGATCAGGTCGATAGCCTTGTCGAGATGCTGCACGGTCTGCACGAACGCATCCTGCGCCGTCAGCCTCGGCTGAGCCGCTGCCGCGAAGTCCTTGAACCTCGCAAAGTGCGTCTTCCATGCGACGTCAGAAAAGCGTCCGTGAACGCGATAAAAGTCGCGATCCGGCTGCGAGCCGGGGAACACTTTGAGCACGTGTTGCAAGTCCTTGACCAGCGCCGTGCGGCTTACCAGTTTTGCGGTCTTGGCTTTCATGTCATAGCCTCTCGTCCAGTTTCATTTTGAGCACAGTGGTGTCCAGGCTCGTAAGACTCTCGGCTTCCTCGGCGTTTTTCCTACTTGTGAACACACCGAGTACGACCCCTTTGTCGTGCTCCTGCGGCTGCCCAAGGACGACGCACACCGTCGTTGCTTTTGGTTTGCTCATCGAACCACCCCCTTGACTTCCACGTCCGCGAACTCCTCGGTGTCGAAGATGAGTTTCGTGCCTTTCGGAAGAAGCGCCTCGTTCAGTGCATCGACTATCGAGTACAAGTCGCTCACCACGATCTGCCAGCGACCGTGCAGGATTTTCTTCGGGTCTGTGGACGGTATCGAGGTATGATCGCCCTGCGGATCGTTCTGCATCAATTTGAGCACCAGCAGCAGGTGCTCGACTTTTCCGACTGCAAGTTCTGTGTTGACGCGGTGAAAGTCATGATCCGGCTCCGCCGTGGGGAAAACTTTGTGAACCCGCTGAAGGTCTTTGATTAGCTGGTCGCGAGTGCCGGATGAAGGTTTCTGTCCTTTGCCTGCCCTGCGAGTGGATGTCTCTTTATTCTTTGCCATGTGATTCTTCATTCCCCGGTTCCTTTGACCCGAATTCCTCGCGCAGTTGGGCAGCAAACTCGTGATCTTTGAAGTCTTGTTGCTGCAACGTTTCAAATTCCTTGGATTCGTCTTCTGTTGCTGGACGGACTTCTCCTTCCCAAACTCGCTTTATCAGCAAGGCGAGCAATTTATCCCTAGCTTCGTCCTCGGTTTCAGCCTCAACGACAAAGATGTTTTCGCCCCACATTCCTATGGATACGACACTCATTACGTCTGTCATCCCTGTAAGGGGCTGTGGCTCTAAATAAAATCTCTTGGTTTCATCCTTGTCCGTTTGCGAAGGTCGCCTATCCTTCTCGTGCTCTTCGTCCGTGCGCCCGGAGACGTACAGAGTGCCTTCGCCGTTCGCGCCGAGATAATTGTGAAATGCGTTCATGCGGTCGGCGAAGGGAATGGGATTCTCGCCCGACTCGCTGTGGATATCGCAGTTCTCGAACACAACACCACTGATCACTACGTTTTCCAGCAGGATGCTGCCATCCCGGTTGATGGTTACGCGACCCCAAATGCCGTCGCCCTTGCCTTTGATTGTTCCCTGAGATTCGCTCATTGGTACTTTCACCTCATCTCTTAAATACCGCCGCCGTGAACAATGCCCTGAAATTTCAGGTCTGTGTGCACTTGGAAAGTGGATCGTCAGGGCACTGCTGATGTTCGGGTATGTGACCCGGCACGGGCGTCGCGTTCCTGCACTTTCGCGGGTCGGGAGTTTTAGGTATTGTTGCTCTCCCGGTTTTTGTAGACGATGGCTATGACCTCTTCGTAGCTGAGTCGCCCTCGCTCAATGAGCAACCGGGTGATCTCCTCGTGCGCACTGCGGAACGCTTGCAGTTGACCGTGAGCTTGCTTCAGAGCCTTGTCCATGTATTTGTCTTCGTCAGTGATGACCCACTTGGATAGACCCTTCTCATTGGACTCACGAATGAAATGTTGCGCCAATCGCCAGTCGCCCTCGGCACCCATTAGGATGTCCACGAAGCCCAGCTTGCCGGGATTCTTGCGGTTGATGCGCTCCCCAGCGATCCCTGCCATGCAGTTCGCCACGACTTCAAAGGTTGTGCAGTAAATCTGCTGGTTAGGTGGGCAGAACACAGCCCCACCCAGCCGTCCATCGGCACTGGTGTTGTTGACCGGGCGGTCAAGCGGCATGGGTTCATCGTCTGTTCGGCGCACCCACACGAACTCGAACTCGTGCCGAAAGTTAAGCACATGATGCAGGGCGTGACCAGCCTCGTGCTTGGCGTATCGCTTGATGTGACGCTTGGTTAGTTTCTGCTTAGCCACGGGTCGCCTCCCAGATAGCGACGCACTCCTCGTAGGTGAGCAGGCTCTTCTCCAGCAATGCTTCAACCAGCGCGGCATGCGCCTTCCGGTAGCGACGCAGCAGCTTCCAAGCCCGGTCGAACAACGGCTTCAGGCTGACTAGGTCGAGGAGGTCTGCATGAGCCTCGGCTTCAGCCATATCGCCTGAGGATCGACCTACCCAGTCGCCGCGCCCGAATACCGGGCGTTTCCAGTCGATCTGTTCACCAGCCACACCAGCCAACGACTGCATGATGCGGTCTTCGGCATTCATTTGGCAGCCGCCTACTATCCATGCCATTGTGTCCGTGCGGACGACGCCAAGGCATAGGTCGCCCCGGTCAAGGACGAACCCCATGTTAGGAGTGTCGATGGTGATCTCGCCGGGTATGATCTCGACGTTCTTGAAAGGTAAGCTGAGCGCGAGCATGGGGATTACGTGTCCGGCTTCGTGCTTGGCTGTGCTGAGTCTGCGTGCTCTGATCATTTGCGCACCGCCTTTCCGCTGCGAGACTCTGACGTTTTGCTCACGCATTTGCCGCCTCCGAACCTGCGTAGCTTGCTTGCGGTGACGATGGCGAAACTGCTTTTGCAGCCTCAATCGCATCCCACGCTTCGTCCTGACCCAGATACTTTTGCCAGCACACCGTCGAGTTGACTTCGTAGACGCCCGATCCGCCCTGCGGGTGTGGGCGCACGGTGTACTTCTTACCGGGTTCGAGCGCCCGCCATTCGGGCGACTTTTGGCGAATCGGCGCGATCTGCAACGGCTTCTTAACCGCACCGTTTGTTCCGCTACCATTCGTCTTTTGGGTTGAAACCGGAGTCAGCGCAACTTCGAAGTTGCAGGGCTTCGTGAGATCATGCACAGTCCTGACGAACTCGGCTGGGAGCGACACCTTCATGTTAGCGACGGTCTGCACGAGCTTCGTGAGAATGCCCTTGTAGTCCGGTTCCTGCTCGTGCGCCTGCATAATGTCGTCCAGCCGCTCCGCGTCCATCACCGCTTTGAACTCGGCGATCTCTTGCTTCGCGTCCCGCCCCGCTTCGAGGGCTGCCACGATCTCCACTGCGCGGTGGTTGCCCTCGATCAGCGCTTTCCGCTCCGCCTTGTTGAGGTGCGGCACTGGGTCGCGTTCGGATGAGTTCCTCGGAGCGTGCTTGGTTCCCGCATCCGTCGCGGCTTGCAAGAGCCGCTGCTGAGCGCGGGATTTCCAAGACCGCACGGTCGAGTAGTTCAGTCCGATGCTCTCGAAGTATTCCTCGACCGTGGGGCAGCCGTTCAGCCGATATTGCGCCGCACGTCCCTGCTGCTTGTAGCGATGGATGATTTGATTCAGCGCGGGAATGAGGACGTCGTAGGCGTAGTTGTCCGCTTCCTCTCGCTTCTCCTTGTAGGCAGCAAGCGCGGCTACTGTGGCATTGTGAAGCTCATCGTCGCTGTGCGCGGCGTAGTCCACGGTAGCGAACATGCCCGCAGGCGCAGGGAGGAGTCCGTCATCCTTCGACTTCTGTTGCAGTGCAACAGAAGGTTTCCGCGCTCCGCCATTCGAGCGTGCTCGGTGACGTTTCGCGGGTTGGTTGGAGTTCGCAGCGATGGACTGCGACACAGTGGTCGTTGCTTCTGCGCCTGCCGTCACCGGGACGATTCCGGCTTTGGACCCATCTGGCACTGATATGTTCTGGATTTCCTCTAGCGACACGTAGCCTCCAAGCAACCGAACATTCCTGTTCAGTTGAGGAAGCCCCTGAGGCAATGGCAGGAAACTTCAACGCTTGACTTGTGCCAAGCGGTAATTCAGCAGGTTGATACCTCCTCACGCCTCGTACACCCGAAGGTACTCTGCGGCGGTGCCAGATCAGACCTGCTCTTTAAGTTGTACCTACGAACCATTTGATGACAGCCGATCAGACAACGTTACAGAATCGGCGGACTCGATGCACCCGGATGCCGCACTGGACGCTGATGTTCGGGCGTGGCGGCTTTTTCGATGTTTTCAGCCCTCCGCAATTCGTCCAAGGCTAATAAGAAGGACGGAACGGGCTGCCGACTAACAAAATTTGTCACACTCTACATCGTCGTGCTCGAAACCGAACGCGAGGCGGCGTGCTTCGGCGGGGCGACTGCGACGTTCCCGAATTGTGCGTCATCAAAGCGATGGCGGTTGCGTTGACGCAGGTAGCCTCGGCTACGAGGCTAGTCCGGCTAGATGCAAAGGCAAACCAGCATGTCCCTAGCTCCGGTTCAAGAACGGGGCTAGACGGTGTCAGACCCCGTGGTTCCAGTGGGTGAAGCGGACGATAGCCGGGTTGGAGCGCAACGCTCCGGTCTGGAGAGGGCTTAAGCCGCCCCACTGGAGGGAGGGTGAAATGACCCTTGGAATTTGTTCCAAGGGATTACTCCGTGCATTCCAATCCATCACTGCCGGATTCCGGCACAACAGTCCCAACAACTGCGCCGCTCTGGGACGTTAAACAAGCAGCCCACTACCTACACAGGTCAGACTCATGGGTGCGGCGGCATTTGTCGGAATTACCTCACATCCGCAAGGGGCGTTCGATCCTCTTTGACCCCGCCGATCTACAGCGTAAAGTATCTAGCTGGAAGTCGCTGGAACCGAGAAAGGTGAAAACCATGAATCGGAGACAGCGAGGAGGAGCAACACTGGTGGGCAACGTCTGGTACGGAACGTGGCGGCTCGACCTTCCGAATGGGAAGCGTGAGCCAATCAAGTTCCGAATGGGAACACGCGAAGAGATCGGGTTCACCAAACAGGACGCCTACCTTGCTCTCCCAAACAAACTAAAAGAGCATTTGACGGCTATGGAGGAAGCCGAAACGAAAGCAGAGCCGAAGCAGCAACGACCCAAACCGAAGACCGATAACGTGCCAGAGACCTTTGCGGAATTGGTCGAGGAGTGGAAAGCGACAGACGGTCCGGGGATTATGAAGAAGTCTGAGACTACGTTCGAACACTACACAGAGGCTTTGTCAGCCTACTTCGGCAAATTCAATAAGAAGAAACTCTCGGACATTCAACGGAAGGATGTCATCGCTCTTCTTAACGAACAGGCTGAACGCTACTCTGAGAGCGTGTTGAAGACGATGCGAACTGTACTGCGGAAGACCCTCAATTACGCTGTGCAGAACCAATACATCGTGCGCCCATACGGATGGCTGGACAAAATCGCCCTCGCAGAAGCCCACGGACGCAGGGTAGTGAGAACGGAGCTAACGCGGGAACAGAGCCTTGGCATCATCGGCAGACTGAAAGAGCCGTGGAACACCTTCGCTCTGCTGATTGCATTACTCGGTCGCCGAAGCGAGGAGGTTGCTCCGTTGCAGCCTCGTGATCTCGATGACAACTACGTTCTGCATTTTCGACGGTTCATTTACAAACGCCGAGTGAAGGACTTGAAAGAGGATGAGCAAATCCACATGCCACTCGATCCTGATGACTATTGGCATGCGGAACTCATCCGACAATTGCGAAAGCTCGGCGAGGGAAAGAAATGGATTTTCCAGAGCCGGACGGGAACGGTTGCCGATCACAACAATGCTCGCGGACGCCTTCTCAAGCCCGCAGCAGCAGCAATCGGCGTGAAGATCGGCGGTTGGCACGATTTCAGGCACACCTTGTCGCGCACCTTGCGACGTGCTGGCGTCCACCCAGTGGTCATCAAGGACACGCTACATCACAGCAAGGTCGATCTGGCGATGAACGTATACGACAAGGCGAGTCCTGAGGACATCCGTGCGGGTCTGAAAGTGATGAGCCAGAAGTTGCTGGGCAGCGATTTGCTACCAAAGAATTTGCTACCAGCGGCTCCGAAGCCGAATGAGGGCGGTGAGGATGCGGCTTAAGTCCCGTGCTTGCAATAAAAGATGGTGAGCGCGGAAGGAATCGAATCCGCACTCAAACGTAAATTCAACAACATAAAGAGCAGCGGACGGCGATTTTAGCACTCGTAGGAGATGCAGAGCGATGGTAACAGCAGGTGAATGGCAGGTGGCTAGCTCACATTAAGGGAAACTTGTGCTTGATGTCTTGTCGCCAGTTCTTTGGCAGACTACCTTTGCCCTCAAGTTCCTCTAGCAACCAGTAGTACATTTCGGCGTAGGGAATGTAGTCGTGGATCGTAATGTCGCCGCCCATGTCTTTGCCTAGTTGGAGCGTGTAGTCCCGATTGGCTTTGGCCAGTTCGACGGCCTTCACGAAGATCAGTTCCCTTCGTCGTGCCCGGCGCTCGATAGCTTGCCCAACAAAAGCAAAGACTCCCGCTACAAACGTAGACACAGCAACAGAAGTGAGAATAGCGGCAACTGTGGGATTCATCTGTCCCAACACATCATCGCGCAATCGGAATCCGCACACCAGGTAACCATCGTGGTTCCGGGCCAATTCTGCGCTCCGACTAGGAAGCCGACGCAGCAGCCCGTGCCTGAGGCTTGCTGCTGCCCGTTCGTCCGCTCAGTTTCTTAACGCCATAAATCAGACCGTAAAGCACTAACGACGCTGCAACGCCAATGCCAGCACCCTGCTGCAATCCTTGCGAATGGGCAACCGCCTTCCCCTGCTCCGCGGCGGCAGAATCGGCCTGTGTCTGTTCTTGCATCTTCTGCTGCAAGTTCTTGATCTGTCCCTGCTGATCCCCGACTAGCTTCTGCAAGTCAGCGATTTGCTGTTGGAGTGGTGCTGTTGCCGCTGCGGACGCAAGTTCCTTCTGACGATTGACGTAAAGTTGGGCCTCTTCCCGTTCCCGTTGTGCTAGTGCCTGCCTATAGTTTTTCCAAAGGTCGGCACAGGTTCCGGTATTGAAGATTTGCGTGCATGTCGGCTTGGATGGAACTTGCGTGAGTTGAGTAGATTCTTCCGCTTGCATGTACTCCTCCGATGCTTCGTCGTTTGGTACTAACAGTACTAACAGTATCGTTGCTAGAAAAGAGTACAGAAGTAACGATAAAAGGTAGATGGAAACCAATGGCAAACGGACTGTGCAAGTGAACGTCAAGATGAGCACAGAGGACTTTGAAACCCTGAAGAAAGCAGCAGGTACTCTTTGGCCTGATGCCATCCTCAGTAATTCGGGCATCATTCTTGGACTTGCTCGGCTCTCAGCGAAAGACATCCTCAAGAAAAAGACAAGCCGTCGGCGCAAGTCAGCGTCCTAACGAAAAAGCTAGATGGCGATCATTTCCTTTTAATCAGTTCTTCGCCTTGTATTCGCCAGAGCGCCATGCTACGCTGTCAAAATATTAGGGGCATTTTCGATGCCGGACGGTAAGACTCACAAACTTGTCGGCGCGGAAACCGGCGCGTTATATGTCGCATACGGCGCGAAAGAAGAGGATGGCTCCAATTGGTGCGTCGAAGTCGCCGGAGGTATCTTTGGCGGATTCTTGGGTGGCATGTGTCCCGATCTTCTCGAACCCGCCATTTCGTCTTGGCACAGGGGAGCCGCTCATAGTTGTGCCGCTGGCAGTGGAATCGTCGCAATTGCAAGTGCGCTTGATGCGTTCGCACAAGCCTGCCGCGTAAATGCGGAGAAGTGCAAAGCTATTGAGATGATTCAAGAGAGAGAGGTATTCGTTCCGGTTGTCCCCGATCCGCTGTCGCAGCTACTTATAGGAATTTGCGAATTCATGTGGCGATTTTTAGCGGGTTTCGTAAAGGGATTCGCGGCTGGCTATGTATCCCATCTCGCACTGGATGCGACTTTTGGCAAACGTTCGATCCCGCTATTGATGAAGGGTTTTTGAAATTATTTATGGGTATAGGTTTCGTGCTTCACGGCGTGGATTGGAAATGGGCTGTTACTGCTCTTATCGCCATCTACGGAGCAGCCTTAGCAACGTATACATCCTACAAGAACAACAGAGACAACAAGCGGCAAATTGCCGTAAAACTGAGTCATGGATTTTTGACATTCGGCCCTAATCTCAGCGGCGATATGCTCATTCTTGAGGCATCCAATCCGGGCCATCGCCCTGTGACTCTAAGCGGTGTTGGCCTTCTCCTGCCTGACGACCGACAGATGGTGCTTCCAGACATGCCCGGAACGTCCGCTCTCCCGCACCAATTAAATGAAGGAACAAGTATGACGCACTGGATGGCTGTTCGAGAGACGACGGCAGAGTTAAGAAGAGTTGGGTTCTCCGGCTCGGTTAGGCTCACAGCTTTTTATCGAGACGCTACAGGAAAAGTATACAAAAGCAAACCATTTGCTATCCAAGTCTGACTTGGCAAACGACGCTTTCTTTCGTCCAGCTTGCTATGATCCCTCCCTACCACAAAATGACAATGTGTCTAGTTCATCAGTCTGTTACTGGACAATGCGGAGGTTGTGATTACTCGTCAAGTTCCCATTCGGGGTTGTCACGACCACTGGACCAGTAGTAGCTCCGGTGGGAATGACCGCAGTCATGTAGGTGTTGGAGAAAACCTTGAAGCTGGTTGCAGGTACACCATTGACGGTCACGCTTGTGGAGCCGATTAAACCTTGGCCCAGAATCGGCACGGGTTGCCCGATTCTACCCGTATAGCGGCCAAGGGCGATAAACGGGCCAAGGCCCATGTCCAGGCTATACATAGCCCCTTCCAAGTAGTGTCCGCCGTAAGTCGTAACACCATAAAACTTTCCATTCGTATGTTGCATCGGTGCGGAATCGGCGCCATGGCCAATCGGCTCGGCGAAACTGTACAACAATTTATATTGACCTGTGATCGTGATTTGATAAAGCACGCCTTGATCATTGGCTCCGCCTTTGAAGGTTCCGCCATAGAGATTTCCGTCCGTACCTTGAACCAGACCTGAGGCGGCAATACCGCCGTCGCTCGGGTAGCCAGAGAATTGATAGAGAACGGTCACCAAGCCATGGCTCAGCCTAAAAATGGTGCCGCACCCGCTCTGGCATTCTCCCTGTGAGGTCACATTACCGCCAACGGTAGTCGTTCCGTACAAATTGCCGTCCGACGCTTGGAGAAGCGGCCCGGACGGTGCGCTACCTCCGGCTCCACAAGGAAAACTATAGACTTGAAGTAACGTACCAGTGGTGGCGATTCTGAAAATGCTTCCGCATCCGTTCGCTCCTCCGAAAATCGCAGTACCGTATAAGTTTCCATCTGCTGCCTGAACAACCGGCGCGGAGATTTGCTGGCCCTGTGATCCGTCCTGACTGAGACTCAGAATCGTACTAAATGTACCTGTCAAAGGCGCATATTTGTAAACGGTGCCACTATCGAGGGTGCCGGGAAACGTCGTACCGTACAGATTACCGTCGGAAGCCTGGATCAGGGCGGCCGCTGGATGGCCGCCGTCTGCCCCCCCCGTAAACTGGTAGAGAATGTTAAAGACCCCGGTGGGGGTTATCTTGAAGAGCAGTCCCCAACCTGTGTTTCCGCCGTACTGTCCTGTTCCGTAGTAGTTGCCGTCTGTTGCTAAAAGCAGTCCGGCCGACGGATTCGCACCGTCGGTCCCAGCAAAGGCATGCAGCGAACTCCATTTTCCGGCCGTCGAAAGCCTGAAAACGGTGCCGTCGGTGACGATAGTTCGGCCAACCCCATTCGTTGTTCCATAGAGCTTGCCGTCGCGACCCTGCACCAGAGGGCCACTAGGTGTTGCTGACGAATTCGCGTTCGAGAATGCGAAAACCTCTTTAACCGTTTGGGTCAATCCGATTCGGGGCAATGTGAGCAGACAAGCCAGCGCCACGATCAGTAACAGGTTCTTCATGCGGACACCTCGATTGAAGTGGGTTCTCGCTCGGGGGAGGAAAGTGGACTACAATACCCGCTCTAGGGCCAGAGCATACTCTATTTCGCACAATGCGTCCAGACTCTTTTGCTAATGAGGCCCATGCTCTGCATTGATGGTGGTCGCATAAGATTTGTCCCCATTTTGCCCCACTTCATTGAACCAACCACATTCCGTGGTAGCTGATATGTTGTTGTTCGCCGGCACGTAGCACGTATAACCCCCGAGCGAACAGTTAGATACAGTTGGAGAACAATAGGTCGAATCGAATGCCAAGCCTAGGTCCTGATAGTACATCTCGATCACCGTAGCGTCGTTGTTTACGGCGAAAGGGAGCCATAGGCGCAAGTCACCAGACACTTTGGTGGGAGGAGGACCGCATTGGGTCGCATTGCAAGTGGAAACATCAGGATTGGAGATAGAAAGCTGTTGCAGTTCCAGCGGCATCCCATAGCGATAGTATGGTGGTAGCGGTGACGCTCCGGTAAAGAGGTTGCACCAATCTGCAACTGCATTCCCACAGCCGTTTTGTTTGTCGAAGAGGGAAAGGCCTTGGGAGCCGAACCCGTTAACGTACCCCTGCGCGTTCCCAACGTTCGTTGCGTATTGGGCCATTGTATCGGGATAAGTCGTGTCCCCTGATACTATCGTATCAATTGGCCAGTATCGATTCATTGTAGGACTTATAGACTGAATATAGTTCACCTTGGCTTGATAGTCGTTGAGCCAAGTATTGGCGATGATTGAACTGTCGATAAAGTTGTACGGTGCATTCAGTGCTTTCAGGTTTGACAGACAATACACGAAGGATTCGCCGCCTGACCATGTACCACTGCGTACATACCCTAATTGATTGGTCCCGGTCGTTCCCCCCGAGCCTACTGTTATTCCGTTAGCCTGGTAATTCGGGTTAAAGTGTGCGTTGGCTGCAGCCATGAACGCTTCCCACGCAGCCAAATACGGGCGTTCGTACGGAACTGGAGACGATTGAGCTATGCCAATGTAAGTACATTGGCCAGAGCTGCATTGATCCGGCCCCGAGCCGGAAGAGGATGAATAAGTAAAATCGTCATTATCTGTCGGTACTGCCGCGACTGCTCCGCCGGTACCAGTGTTGTACCCAGGAAGTCCAGCGTCCGCATTGTAAACCCAGACCAGATCTCCATCACGTATGGTTCCAGCTGGAATAGGAGTAGTGGCGCTCATGCTACAACATCCAGGGGAATGGACCATTACCGTCGAAGAACCAGCAGCCCTCTTAAAAGTAATAGAGGAACTTGCAACTGTTCCGATCCAAGGAATATTCGAACAAGCGTTCGCAGCATTTACTACATCTTGACGATTATAGGTTGGCGGAAAGTTGGCTACGTAATTGCTGGACGTGACATACCAAGGGCTAGCAGAATCTATCCCAGCTCCGGCGCGATCGATACCTGACAAAATGAGGTTAACCTTTTTCAAGCCTCCAAACGAATTGAACCATGACGATATTCCGAGCGGATGCATGGCATCAGCTGCATGATCGTAGGCAGACCAGTCGTAGCTATGGTACTGGCCAGCGAAATCCAGTTGGCATGTGTCACTGCCCACCGAGGGACACGCTGTCGCAGAGGGATTCGAGCCACTCGAACTTTCTACCTGGGACCAAACGATGTTCAATGTTACCCCGTCAACACTCGACTGGTTCATGACATTGCTACGAAAAGTCGTGTAGTCTGGAGTTCCAAAAGCTGGGGGGAAAACCGCCATGATCTGCACGTTCCGTGTAAAGGGTGAATTAACCTGTATTCCTCCCGAAACCTGATTTTTTCCTTGAATCGTGATCTGTGCGAACGTTACCAGCGATAACAAGGGAAATATCAAGACTGCACATCTCGTCTCCATATCACTCCTTATTGCACGTTGAATGTGGCACCTCGTGACCACAGCTTAGCGCAGGAGGAATGTTGGCATAAGTCCGACAGTCCATGAGTCTCCTGGCATTGTTCCATTGACAAGGGCACCAGAACTTGGAGCAGGCCCGGTCCCACCCGAATTGAAGGTTCCAAAATTAGCTCCGCCAAATACGGCGCAAGCTGAAGAGCAGTTCGTCGTCCAAGCAAGATAATACCGACCAGGAACCAAAAGAACATTACTGCTGGACCAAGCTACATTTTTCCCGCCCGTCCCGGCCCCAAAAAGACTTGAGCCCGCAGTTGCACCCGTATGAACCTTTACGGTCCCAGAGTTGTCGTAGACTCCAATGTCATATGTGTTGGCTGTATTGTCGGTCGTGTTGAGGTTAAAAGTGAGGTTTGAAGTGCTCACCGCACAGGGCAAGTAAAAGCCATAGACCTTGGTCGTGCCAGACGAAGGAGCACTGATGGTACTGGCGGTGCCGGAGTTTATATTAATTACAGCGCAGGTTGACACCATGTTCGCAGCAACAAGTCCCGAATCTTTGGCATTGCCACTCCCGTCCCATGACGCCAAATTGCCACTTGTCAATGTTCCAGTAGTTGTCGCAAAGGTCGTTGTGTTGCCACTAGCTGACCCTGAAGAGAGGCCTCTGGAGCCATTCCCAATAACTGGTAAATTGTTGGTCAGAGTTGAGCTTGCGGTCGTCACATTGGCGGAAATCACACCAGAATCCTTTGCATTCCCACTGGCATCCCACGATGCCAAGTGACCTGACACCAAGGTGCCAGTTGCCGTCGCTAGCTCAGTGCCACTGGCGTTGCTGAGATCGGTTGAGAAAATGGTTCGATAACCCGAACGCGAGAGCACAAGAGCGGCCTGTCCTGCTACGGTGCTGCCTGAGATAACCTGCCCTATGACCCACGTCCCAAAAGCGACGCTGGCCAGCGACGACACGGGAGAGCACTCCCCTCCAGACGAGTTAGACGCTATAACGTAGTATCCCTCTGCATTGCTGGCTATGCTTGTGTCCATAACACAATACCCGATCCCATCCTGCACTAACTGAGAGGTTGTGCCTGTTCCCCCGTTCCCTGCGACGACAATATACGATGGACTGGTAGTATCACTTGTACTTGTTCCCAATATCTGCGCGCCAGTACTCGTTATTTTCGCTAGCTTGTTGATCGACGTGCCGGTTGAGTTGTTAGAAACCTCGCTGACGCTCGCCCAATTCTGGAGGTCCAGGCTGATAGCGTTCGATCCATTCGCATTTGCGCCGCCCCATTGCGGAATCGAGGTCCCCTGAAGAATCGGCAGCCCTGGTATGCCTGTGAAAACAAGCTGCTGCTCGGTGTAAATCGTGCCAATTTGAGTTGTGCCTGAGATGGGGATACATCCTGCTGCCGTACAGGGCCAAGCGGCGACCGGAAGGTTACCGTGATTATTATTATTCAAAAGCCACCGATGTTGCGTACTGTCGGCCCACAAATTGTCGTCGTTGGCATTACCGCCCATAGTCCCGCTTTCGCTAGCATTGAATCCGCTGTTTTGAGCTAGTGCGGTGGTCCAACGCCCGATCAAAGCTACGAACACAATGGCGACACACGTCAAACGTCGGCAAGAGTACAACCGCCGTGGCCAATTCATTGGTATTGATCTCCCTCTTAAAAGGTGCCAACTGCTGTCTCGGAATAGTGCGGGAAGAATTATTCGGACGCTACACCGACTGTCAAGACAGGTCAATACAAAACACTAATCCTTGCACCAAACGAGGCAACTGCCTATTAGTGTGTTCGGCAAGATGTCGAATCGCCTATTGGCGCTAGCACCGTCTTGAAAGGCCCTGTTACAGAGGGTGTAGCTGGACAATAACGGGTCTTGTTAGCGGAAGATATTACAAACAACTGGACAGCAATCAAGTCACCAAGTCTCGATTCGGGGGTAGGACTTCTTTTACTCCCGACTAGAGTCCGCTATCGGTGACATCGAAGCCTAATGTGCTTCATCTTTGTGAATTTCGAAGATCGTTTGCAAGTACGCTACAGTGTTGTGGCCGACTCGGTTAGAGCACGGATTCTTTCCGCATTTGTCCAGTGATGTACGCCACTTTAGTTTTGGCACTCCCGCCATTGCATTTGCAATCTGACGTGTGGGGAGTCGGTTAGCAGCGTGCTCTCTCTTCTCGGAATGGAGTGTGTCGAGCGCGTCCACAACCGTTTTCTTCGGCGGCTTTCTGCTGAATCTCTTACTCCGCAAGAATGCCAGCAGTTCGGCAGGATGACCCATGACTCCCCTCTGCCACGTAGGGCGGATGTCCGGTGGTGCAGCCACGGGTGTTAACACGGCAGCAATTTCAACCGGAGTTCTGGCGGTCAGAAGGGGTTTGGTGATCTGCGGCCAATGTTGTTCGAGCCACTGCACGAGGTTATTCCGGTTCAACAAAAGCTCGGTGTCGTCAATCTTCTTTTGCGGGCCGCGATGCTTTTTACCAATGCTGTCTATTGCCTCCCGAATATGTGTGGGCACTCCGCCTAATGCTTGATTAAGCCCTTCTTCCATCTGTTCGACTCTGGCTTCTAGCTTCGCTACCCTACTTTCCAGCGATTTTCCCGGCTTTTCCGAAATCCTTGTCAAGCGGAAACTGCGCTTTTCGCTCCGTGGATTGACGCTAGCTTTCGTGGTTCTGCCGTGTGTCATTTCCTACCTTCTTTGAAATTCCGCGAGTTCATTTTTCCGCCTTGTTCTCCAAATGCTGATTTCTAAAAACGGGCCTTATTCTGACCTCTCCTTTAGAGATGTATCTCTAAAGCGCGAGACGATTCGCGAATCCAGGGAACGAGGACCATTTGAGACATGGACAACGATAAACCAAGACCAAACCTACTACGAAGCTTGGGACGAAGAATCATCGAGGCAGAAAAGAGCGACCCAGAGAAAGAACCATTGGAACTCAAGCCTGCCATGCCCGAGCTAGGGACAGCTCCTTGCCCTGTCTGTGGGCATCGGGTTGCCGTATTCGTCACGCGCACGAAGCGGCCCTTCATCAACTGCGGCTTCTGCTCGGCCCGCATCTTCTACAACGGCTCCCGGTCAATGCAACTGCTGAAAGACCAGATTAAGGCACCGAAAAAGGGAGCGTGGCTCAAATGAGTGGCGACGGGCTAATCAGCGTGCGCCTGCCTCGTTCCCTCATGGCCGCATTTGAGGCAAGTGCGTCACGGGCAGGCATGGACGTGCATGGGGCGGCACGGCAACTGATTCGCCATCTTGGAGAACAATCCGACGATGAGCTGACTTCTCTGCCTGACCCACAGAAAGAAACTGACAACCCACGGATTTCGCTCTATGTCGGGAGGCCGCAGATCGAAATTCTTGCAGCCGCTTCGAAGCGGACTCAGCTTTCCATGTCTCACATTCTCAGGCGGCTTGTTTACGGTCAAGTCGTAGCAGGTTCCTTTTGGCTTGGTGAGGCTCAGACGATCCAACGGGGACCGCAAGCCGTCGGGGATTCCGAATTGATTGCAGTCGTATTCGTCATGTTGGCCATTGCTGCCATCGGCGCTCTGATTCTTTATCGGTGGGGCAGGAATCGCAAACGAAAGCAGCTAATCCGAGGACAGAAGCCAAAGGCAGACAGAACAGAAACGCAAAGGGAGGAGAACCCGCAATGAGCACGAGTTGCACAGAATGGCTCACAGCAGAAGAAGCCGCTAGATATTTGAAGATTGAGCGCCGCACGCTGCTCTTGTGGGTGAGGCAGGGAAAGGTGAAAGGCTATTCGCTCTCAGGCGCGAAGCGCCGTGTCTGGCGATTTCAGTACGGCGACTTGGATGCTATGCTTACCGGGCCGTCCGCTGCTCTCGAATCGAAAAGGAGGATTCAATGAGAGCACGGAATCAAGAAGGAAGTGTAGTGCTGGACAAGAGAATCAGAACTTGGAATTTCTTCTGGTGGGATAGCGGCAAACGACGTTCCAAGAAAATTGGCACCGTTGCCGAGTATCCGACTAAAGCGAGTGCGTGGCGGGCAGCAAGAATGCTCCGAAATGCAGTGGAAAACCAAGTCAAGATCAGCGACGTTAGCACCTCAACGGTGAGAACACTTGTTGAGGAATATCGGCGAGAGAAAATGCCAAAGCGTGTTGACACTCGACGCTCGTATGAAGTGTGGTTAAGACACTACATCTTGGCAAAATGGGGCGACTGCGATCTTACAGCTATGCAGGCCCGTCCCATTGAACTCTGGCTGCAATCGCTGGAACTCTCGGCTAAGAGCAAAGTCCACATACGCGGACTCGTTCGCATTTTGTGGGATTTTTCTATGTGGAGGGGCGAAACGCCGACTCAGCGCAATCCGATGGAGCTAGTAAAAATCAAGGGTGCGACAAAACGTACTTGCAAACCTCGTAGTCTGACTGTGGAAGAGTTCCAGAAATTCATTCAACATCTGAACGAACCTTTCCGCACAATTGCGCTGATATGCGTGTGCTTTGGCTTGCGAATCAGCGAATGCCTCGCCTTACGATGGTCGGACGTTGATTGGCTGGATCGAACTCTGCGGCTGGAACGCGGTATCGTCTGTCAAAACGTCGATGACGTGAAAACGGAAGAATCGAACAGGAAACTGCCCATAGACGAAGAAATGCTTGCCGTGTTCAGGTCGTGGAAGATGGCAAGCCAGTTCAGCGCTCAAAGGGATTGGATGTTTGCTTCTCCTGTACAGCTTGGCAAGCTGCCTTGGTCATACGATCAAGTTTGGCGTGTGTATCAAAAAGCGGCGACGGCAGGCGGTATCGGGCGACTCGGAACACATACGATGCGCCATAGCTACCGCTCTTGGCTGGACGCCGTTGGAACGCCTTTGGCAATCCAGCAGAAGCTAATGCGTCACGCCGACATTCGCACAACGATGAACGTGTATGGCGACGTAGTGACGGATGAGATGGCACGGGCGCACTCGAAAGTCGTGGGCTTGGCGCTGAATGGCAGGTGAAAGAGCAGGTGAACACTGTAAGTTGCTGAAAAGGTGGTGAGCGCGGAAGGAATCGAACCTTCAACCTACTGATTAAGAGTCAACCCCGGTGGCCTCGCGAGATGGCGAGTAAAGCATCAGAAAACAAAGAGTTAACTCAAATTCAGCCCGCACGGAAGGAAAAATTACTCGCGTTGATTCTGTTGGATTTAGAGGATCGCGGGTGAATAACCGCGTCACAATTACGTCACAAGCGTAGATCCCCATTCTCAGGAGTCTACGACTAGGACTGTTCTATTTCTTGCGCTTCGGTTTCCTTCCCCTCTCGTAGCGTCTCTCAAAGAACTTTGTTCCCGGCTCATAGTCTAGAAGGCTGCCGGTACGAATCGTGACGCGCTTTTTCTTGGTGTTGAATTCAAGTAACGGACCAGCGGCACGAATCAGCAGTGTTTCAATCTCCCTTTCATGCTTCTTCTCTTCGACCACATAGAACGAGAAGTACTTGAGCTCAAGTACTTGCGCCTTTTGGCGTGCAACCAGCCTTGAAAAAATCCTGCCGCGACCGATGTAGCGGGGACAGCCCATGGAATCATGTGCGAGGTAAACACCGTTTCGCGACATCCCTTTACTCTTCATGTATTTTTCTACTGATTGAATCGCCTCGTACGGGAGTTTTTCACCTACGACTCGGAACAGCCTCTTTGCGCCCGTCGAGCCTCGTCCAGCGTTCACTCTACCGAATCGCACGGTCCACTGCGCGTTGCCCCAAAGTCGCTTGACGACAACTGTCTTAACCGCCGATTTCTTCGGCACAATCAACCTCCACTATCCGCGCTGACTCCTTCCTCACCTCTAGAGCAAGCTCAAGAATTTTTGCACCACCTCAAAAGCCTGGCGAGCTTGAATATCCTGCGTCTGCTTTTCACTCGAATCGTAGAATTCGACAACCTGCCGAGGCCCAAAACTGTCCACCGTCGCGAATTTTTCACGAAGAATATCGATGGCACGTTTAATGTCTTTGTCTTGGTTTCTCTGCTTCCAGATAACCGCGAGAGCTTGCAGGCCGTCGGGAAAATATGTAAGGCAATAGCAGATATCGTACGCGTCTTTTGGCTTGTCGCGCCCTGCTAGGGCGTACGCTTTCATCACAATGAAATCTGGCAGTGAGGCGACTCTCAGCCGAACGGTGTTCCTTGCACCGCGAGTCGTCTGGCCGGCCAATTCGATGGGAACGGGGGCGTGGAAGGCAGCTCCGCATCCATCGGCCTGCAAAACCCGAAAATCGTCTAGCAACTTAGGCGTGTGTTTCTTGAGCTTGACCTCTTTGGGTGCGAGGAATTCAACTTCCACCTGAATGGGCGGTTCACCATCTTCAAGATCAACATCCGTCACAAGTTGAAATGGCTTCGTGCCGGGACGATAACGACGTGTGTCAGTCAGCAATTTGAGAAGCTCTGCGTAACGCCCATCGTTGAGTTTCTCGGCATCGAGAGCTAAGTCTACGTCTATGCTCCCGACGTGAGCCTCTTCGACTTGAGAAATCAGTAAGTCAGGGACCCAGCCTCCGACAACCACAAGGCAATCTTGGAACGCCGCCAAGACCTGGCCAAGATCAACAAGCACTCGATGGGCTGCCTCAACTTGACGCGAGCTGTATTCACTTTGATGTCGTGGGGTGTCGTTCATGCGATGCTGTGTTGATGCCATTCAGGTTTCAATTTCTGCTCCAGTAGTGCTTCTGCTGCCTCTTGCCCTCGACCTCCACAGTGGAAAAGGTCCACATAGGTTTGCACAGCGTTCGTGCATCCCATCCGATGCTCTCCTACGGTACCACCATCGCCGAGGTAGAAGACCCCAGCGTCCTCTGGGATCATGACAACTAAATTGTCGCCCGAGTCCACACGCTTAGCTTCGAGGAGTTCTTCCATGCTCTTGATGTAGTCGCCTGAAACGTAGATCCAAGTTTTCGGTTGCCGGACGTGAGGCGCTTGAAGCTCCGCTGCCGAAAATGCGGCGTACGCTGCGAAGCCGCCTGCCTCCAAATCCAGACTTGCCAAGGCGTCGCGCAGGCGTTTTCCTTGCAAAAGCGTAAAGTAGTTTCGTCGCTCGTGCCGATCAAAGCGATATGCGTTCCTCCAAGCAAATAACAGTTTCACGGGATCGCGAAGGCGAAACCCTCCGTCTCGCAATACTTCAATAAACGCTTCGTCTCGCAGATGCTTAACGATTTTATTCACCAAGCCTAAGCTAGGTTTTGGCGTTGGCATGTCAAGTTGTCCAAAGTGGTTTTCCATGCTCCTCTGGGTCCATCGTTTCCCTGCATTCTCGGTAGCTAAAAGTGCGCGAATGACACGGGCGGCTTCGGGCGTACTCATGTTGGCTTTCGGTCGCAGGCGGGCATGTATTGGTTCAAGCCCAGTGCGTTCTAGATAGATCGCATTGGGGATATCGATATGACAGTTACCTGCAAGATCAAACCAACTCCAGCTGTGCTCAACGCACAATTCCGCCAGTCGGGTCGAAATAAACGGCATCGCCAATACTGGGAACACAGGTTTCGAACTCTTCGACACGGAAGATTTGCTTTCAGCGAACGCGCGGAAAGCGCTTGGTCGCAATTCAGCCTTGCATTGGATACCCAGAACAATCTTGCCACTTTGCAAGTGCAACGTGGCTTCAACGTCCCATCCCTTGTCTACGTAATCTGCGATTCTCTCCACGCACCATTTCTGGAGCCACGATATGCTGTGGAGGAGTTCTTCAAGTTTGGAGGCCAGAGCCTGTTCCAACTCAACTCCTGCGCGACTGCTCATTCCTATGTTCACCATATTGGCATGTTCACGACTACGTGAACATAGCATATATCGTGAACATAATCAAGTCTACTCCTGGAGGCTCAGCCTGGTCAGCTTGGATGGCCCGCCAAGAGATGTTTCATTGCTCCTGGAGTCAAATCGGCCATTTTCATGTGAAACAAAATTTAGCGTTGTCAGTTAATTGTAAATGCCCACAATGCGACCCAACGCCGACAACCTCCCAGTTTTCTCAGATATTCAGCGCTTCTCTTGTCGATACGATTATCCCCTTGAGTAGATTAGGGAATCGGTCCTCAAAATGAGCAGCCGCCAGAGCTTCGAGTTTTTCCACCGTAACGAAATCCTGCTTCACCTTTAGCGCTGCAAGAAATCTCAGATAGCAATCGATTGAACACCAGAGCATCTGGGCTTCATCTCCATAGAAGTCACCCTCGTCACAATCCTCTGGATCGCGGTCACCAAAGAAACGGTCTATGTTGGTGATATCACGATCTCCTCGACGGCTTTGGCAGGAGAATTGGGCCATCATGCTGTCCGTTGCTGAATCAAACCACTCCAGCTCGGGAAATGCCTGGACGTACTCATGTGAATAATTCACTTCGTTTCTGCTGGCCGGATTGAAATATCCGTCACTGAGCACAAACTCAAGGGCTTCGAACTGTGGATAATCGCGGAGTTGGCCAAGCGATTTATAAATGCTCCACCACACTTGATGAGACCCTCGTCTATTCCCAAGTTGCAAAGCCTGGTACAGTTCATGTTCGTTTAGGAAAGCTATACTCCGTCCAGTGTTATACACGTAGAAAACGGCCTCTTTCCTGTTGATCAGGCCTGCCGCCGGCAACCGGTCTTCATTCGCAAACCAGTTTGCCTGTAAAAGATTCACGAACGCCTGAACAAAATAGAATCGCGAGTAGTACCCTGTGACCTGGGACCACGTTCCGAACATTTTGTTCTGCAACGAGATATATGCCAGGAAGAGGTCAAAACACCTGTAGAAACAAGTCGCACTCCGGTAAAAGTGACGTTGGCGAAGTGCAGTCTTTACGGCCTGGGCTGTGGCGTCGTTCTTGGCGAGCTCTTTTTCCAAGTCGCTCAGCGATACTTGCTTCAAATAGTAGGCCAAAAAATCACGGAATGACTCGCGTCGATATTCAAACTGTGCCTCAAAATCTGAATAGAGAACCTGAAGCTCCCGATAGCTTGGTGGGAAATTAGGAATCATGTCCCCACTATTATCGCTGCTAATCGTTGACGCGGACAGGCAAACATCCTGGGGCTGCTACTGCCAACAACTCTTTTTGTGCCCTTGGGACGACTCCCATATTGTCCCTCCCATTTTTCTTTCATTTTTCCCATAGCTGGAAGCAAACAGGAGCGAATAAGGGAGGTTGGTCAGGGCCGCGCGTCTTGTGCGCGCCGCGTTAGCGGGCGGAGCGAAGCGGAGAGCCTTGACGAACCTCCCGCGCTCCGTACAATCGTACTGGGAAAAATGGAGAGTGACGCTTTCGAGGCGTGGCTGTGCCCGCTAGCAACCTCGGACCAGAAGCCACAGACGGGAAATCTAGGCGGCGATTGAGCTAGGTTCTACCCGGAAATCAGGCCAGAGTTGTGCCAGCCAACGAACACGGCCATGGCCGGCAGGATAGCCGAGCAATTGGTTTATCTCATCGGCTGAGTCAAGCGAGTCGAAAAACCAAACTCGATTGAACAGTTGCCGTTGAGGATGTGCGGCGACGAAGTCGGCTCCCCGCCGTGCAATTTGCTCCAATGAGAGTGGACCACTCGGGGTGTTGTAACGGTACGCATTGAAGCCACCATGCACCAATAAATAGAGTTCTGCAAGGCCGTGTGCGTTCAGGTGCGATTGCTTTTCTGGAGTGGAATAAAGGGATACTTTCTTCTCAATTGCTTGTTGCAATGTCAGTGCGGTAACAGCAGGATCGAATGCCCCACCGTCCTCTTCGACGTCAATCCAACAAAAACCGTGTGGGCTTCCCCCGATATAACGAATTCCGTGAAAATATCGTGTCATTAGCGGACAGCCGGAAAACTCAGCCTGGTAATACGCACGGCCTATTCGCTCAGGATTTGAGAACCATGACTTGTCCACACTCTCAGTGCAGGCAAAGAATTCACGTCGCAGCTGATCCTTGTCAGCCTGGCTAATCCGCTGGTTCCAGTCCGGCATGAGAACAGCGAGGTTAAAGTTCTGGGGCAGGTACTGCGCTTGCCAGCCCTCGCTCAACGTGCTCCGAATGCAGTCCCGTTGCGACTCGCGGCCTTTGGCGGGTCCCATTTGTTTGCCGTCGAGCCATTCAATGAGTTCAAGGCCAACAGTCCCAGCTGGCCCGCGACTGAGGAAATCCGGCGGATCTTGTCCATCTGGAACTTTGGTCCACTGAAGAGGGTATCCCGCGAAATTCGGGAAATGTGTCTCCAAGTCCGTCAGGACTTCTTGCTCGCGCTGATCGTGGTTGAGGCGAATTACAGCCATGTCCAAATTCTAGCGCGGATATTCCTGTTCTGCACTTGGCCTAACTGTCTCAGCGTTTCACTTGATTTGACGTTGGCATGGGCTAGAATTACTGTCCATGGCCATTCCTCAACAACCGCTGGTCTCGGCCCTGATCGCGCTCCAATTCGTCTCTTTTGGTTGGCGTCTGAATCGCGAAATAACTGTCGGGGATGGTAAGCGCAAGACATGGCTTCCGCTGCCTGATTACCTTAACGTTCTGTCCCTTCTGGCAATCATTTCGATCTGCGTCGTCATACCTCTCGCGGGTGGCAAATGCGATAGGCTCGCAAAGGTGGCGTTGGTTGCAGGATATGTTTTGATTGCGTTTCATCCTATTAACGAAGCTGCACACTACCGACTTTTCTCCGGCAAGGGGCGGTCGGTTTACCTCAACAAATCAGGCGGCGATTATCCTTGGATTACGGATCAGGAGATATCTTCTGTAATCCTTACGCTCATCGTAGTTAGTATCGCTGGATATGCTGCATGGCACTCTTGAACATCGCCTTTCCGCACTATTCCAGGCAGTCTGCCGGATTCCCCGTACTCGATTGACGTGCAGTTTTCGTCCGCCCGCTAGTCCTTTCTGCAGACAATTGAGTTTTTCAATTGTTGCTTTTTGCACTTAGCCACAATCTGCAAGTTCCTGCGGGGAGCGACCTCCGAAGCCCGAAGGGACACGACGCCTTAGGCGGCGGGTGGGGTCGCTCCCCGCAGGAACTTGTCCTTCCTCGGCGTGTTGTTGCTGCTAACTGCTTTCGCTAAGTTCCTGTGTTGAGTGCGGATTGCGCCGTCCCAATCTGGCGCGAACCTAGGCGGTTGTTTAGGCGGACCTTCCACGCAGGAACAACGCGTACCGCCTAACATTCCGATACTCTAAAAAGTCCGGGAGCCAAGTAGAATTCAATTGCCACGGATAACGTCGGCCGGATTTCGCAGGCAAATCAAATGTTGATTCACGAACTAGCAGAACGAGAAGCCCTACAGGGCTTCGCAGACAACGGAGCTGACACTGCAGAGGCGTTAGAGAGTTTCTTTCATGAACACTATTCAACTCCGCAACCGCACGTTGAATACATGGCGCGAGTCGTGGGCAATGTGGTTCAGATCACTTACGGCTACTACTTTTCACTTCCGAGAGACAAGAGAGCGAGCTTCTTGAAGTGTCTTGCCAATGCCTTCAAGGTAGCTCTCGCGATGAAGGCATGGGAAACGCGGGTGACAGCTGTTGATGCCACCAAACAGCTATCGGGCAAGCCTCTGTTTTTCGCATTCCTGACAGAGATGATTCAGCCGTTGGAATCAATCCAGAAAGGACTTCAGGAAATCGACGCGGAGTTACCTATTCGGCGTGTCCTGCTCGTTGAAGGCGAATCGGAGGCTAATTTTGTCCAAACGATTCAGATGAACTCGACGGTCATGAATTTCGATTTTTCGATCTATGTCTATCACGGAAAGGGAGAGATTAATAATCTTGTCCACTACATTGGCGAACTCAATAGACAAGGTGTTCGCGTTGACTTGTCTTATGACTCGGACCGTCAAACCGCTTCGTTCTTGGAGAAGCTCGGTCGCTCTTGCGCGATACAGAGTCAGTTTGGCTTCAAATCGGATTTCGAAGGCTCCTTCCCGCCAGATGTTCTGTTGGCCGCACTGCTGGAATATGTACGTCGATACCAGCCGACGGCAATTCATCCAACAAAAACCGATATCGAATGCTTATTGGCAGGCCAGAAACCGTTTGTTCTGCTTTTTGAGGAAAAGTTTGGCTACAGCCTTAGTAAGCCGAAGCTCGGGGCTATCCTTGGAGAAACTGTCCTCCAGAATGGAGCCCTCTGGGATGCAGTATTCAAAACGTCAGTTCGAGCCAGCGAGATCGCCGAATTTTTGAAATTTGTGATGTTTTGGTAGTCGAAACCTTGGTGAACGGAAGCATGAAAAGAACCCGTGTCAATTCGGCTATTGCCAAAGTCGAGGTCAGTTATGAATTACATTCTCTCGGCTGGCATGGTTTCCAGCAACTCTGCCTCACGATTCTTCGAGAAATCTTGGGCCAAACAGTCTCGGCGTTCCTCGATGTCCGCGATGGGGGTAGAGACGGCGGATTCAGAGGAAAATGGAAGCGGCAAAAGCACGAGGACATCTCGGGAACATTCGTTGCCCAATGCAAATTCACGAATCGATCCAAACACAATCTGACCCTCTCAGATGTCTCCGATGAACTCGATAAGGCTGCCAGGCTGGTTAAAGAGAGGCTCTGCGACAATTATTTCTTGCTAACGAACGCCGGTGTATCTGGTTTGGTCGAGGAGGAACTGAGGTCAGCATTCACAAGCATTGGAGTGAAACATTTCGTGGTTTTTGGCTACACATGGATCTGTGACACGATACGGGACAACAAACGCCTTCGAATGCTTGTCCCCCGAGTATATGGTTTGGGCGATCTAAGCCAGATTTTGGATGAACGGTCATATGCACAAGCTCGGGCTCTCCTTCGATCACTCCAAGACGATCTATCCAAAGTCGTCCTGACCGGGACATATTACCGGGCGGCAAAGATGCTTGAGAAATACGGGTTCGTTCTCTTAATCGGCGAACCTGCGGCGGGGAAATCGACTATCGCCGCAACTCTCGCGATGGCTGCGATTGACCAGTGGGGTTGTTCAACGTTGAAGATCGACGAACCCGCGGGGGTGACCCAACACTGGAACCCCCATGAACCGAGTCAGTTTTTCTGGATTGACGACGCGTTCGGCGTAACGCAATACGAGTTCCTATTAGCTTACGGATGGAATCGGGCATTTCCGCAGATCAAAGCCGCATTGACTAACGGAGCAAGGGTCGTGATGACCTCTCGTGACTACATCTACAACCGAGCCCGAAACGATCTTAAGCAGGACGCCTTTCCACTCTTCAAAGAAGCTCAAGTTGTCATCGACGTTCATGACTTAACGCTGGAAGAGAAACGTCAGATTCTCTACAACCATCTCAAACTCGGAACTCAGTCGTGCGAGTTTAAGACTGAAGTCAAACCTTACCTGGAAGGTATTGCCGAGAATCCAAAATTCATTCCGGAGATTGCACGGCGTCTTGCTAATCCGCTATTTACAAGCAATTTGCACATCGATCAATCAGAACTTTCTGATTTTGTGGAACACCCGAAACAGTTTCTTCTCGATGTGATCCAAGCCCTCGATGCGCACAGCAAAGCTGCTCTGGCTCTGATTTATATGAACGGCGGGATGTTAGCCAGTCCATTGCAACTGACCCAACTGGAAGGTGACGCATTGAGCAGGCTTGGGAGTGGCCTTCCGAATTGCACGGTTGCACTCAATTCTCTGAGGGACAGCCTGGTGCAGTATGTCATACAAGATGGAACCGCAGGCTGGATTTTCAAACATCCCACCGTGGCAGACGCTTTTTCTGAGATGGTTCTAGGCGACCCCGAGCTTATGGGAATTTATTTACGCGGAACTCCTGTAGATGAACTGGTATCTCAAGTAACGTGTGGGAATGTGGGGCTAGCCGGTGCAGTGGAAATACCAGAGCATCACTTTCCTCTGGTTGCGGAGAGGCTTTTGAAATTGCCATCCACTTGGGAGAACAGGCGAGTTGTTGATTTCTTTCTTTCATACAGAGCTGGTCCATCGTTTCTCAAACTGGCTCTCAAGGATTCCCCCTCCATTCTCGAACGAGTGGCAAGGCCAGGATTGTATCTGAGTGCTGTGTCGGAAGTTCCACTGGCAATTCGGCTTCACAAACTAGGAATGCTGTCAGAGGAACAGCGAAAGACATTTGTGGACACGATCGTGGAATACGCAGTTGATGGCCGCGACGCGTCCGTTCTCGAAAGCGATAGTCTTCGTGGAATGCTGAAGTCGGCTGAATTCGCAGAATTACGTCGTCGGCTCCGGACAACAACGATCCCAAGGTTAGAAGCCCTCCGCCGTGATCAAGAGTCCAATCACAGCTATGGTGAGGATCCCGAGGATCATATGTCTCCGTTTTTGGATGCTTTGAGGGCATTTGAGAAACTATTTCAGCAGTCAAGGGGGTTGGTGAAGAAAATCCGGCATACGCGTAAGCGCGTACGCGAATGGATTTCGCAAAGAGAGCCGGCTGACCCTGATAACCGAACTCCAAGAGAGCTCAGCCGCCCCGGCACTTCATTACCTGACACGTCTAGTGAACGAAGCATTTTCGACGATGTCGATGTCTGAGTATGGGCCAAGCGTGCTTTTTGCGTTTGCATTCTCGGCTTGATGTATTTGTAAAATGCCCCACGGCGCTCATGCAATGCCGGTCCTAAAGCATTTTCGGCGATATCCAAGGAAGAAACCCGCCAGAGACCAAGCGTACGGTCTAAAGTGATTTGTGGAAGAACCCGCACGTCACCGCCTTGTTGTTTACAATTTTCTCTGAAAGATTCAACGCCCTCATTCATTTTCTATTGCGCCAATCATTTTCAACTGCGCCGCGAACTCACGAAACTCTCCCTTGGTTGGCCCATTCCAACACTGTAAGCACAGAAGGACCCAGCCCAACGCTAATGCGTTGAAATTGCCTTCTGTCCGTTGGTGGTCAGTATGCGGCAATCGTCGCTTTCAAAGAGCCAATCACAACCGTTTGCGCTCCCGACACTCCTAACCTCAAAGACCGTTTCAGAAATGCTCTCAGTGCCGCAAGGCACTCTGCGCTATTGGCGAAAAGTCGGGATCGGCCCAAAGTGGCTGAAACTCGAAGGCTCGATACGGTATGATCTCGCTGATGTTCTCGCTTATATCGAACGAGGCCGCCGTACTCCTTCCGTGCGGGCACACATGGAGGAAATGCGTGAGTCTCTATAAGCGAGGCGGTGTTTATCACTACGATTTCACCGTCTTTGGAAGGCGCTATCGAGGATCAACCCACAAGACCGACGTGGCCGCTGCCCGGCGTTTCGAGCGGGACCTGATTGGAAAAACCGAACAAGGCTTGGAACCCAAGACAATCAGGAGAATTCCCGCACTGCGCGAAGCCGCGGAGCGTTTTCTTGCGTTGGTTGATGCGAGTGAACTAGCTCCCAAAACAAAAACGTATTATCACAACGGCTGGCGATTGCTGGAGCGTCAGGAAATTGCATCGATGCTGGTTTCGCACATCAGCGAAGATGCCATTTCGCTCTTGCGGTTTCCGGGCGGAAACTCTAACGCCAACAATGCTCTCCGAACCCTACGGCGGATTTTTGGCCGATGTGTCGCCTGGGGATTCTTGCCGCGAGTTCCAAAAACCAAGCTCAAGAAAGAACTACGGCGAGAGAAACTGCTCGACGATATGGCCGAAGAGAAGTTGATGCCGTTTCTGCGTCAGCCGCTCAAGGACATCCTCGTGATTGTGCGTGATACCGGAATGCGGAATATTTCCGAAGTCTGCCGGATACGCATTGAGCATATTGATTGGCACAACCGCGTGATTTTCAATCCTAAGGGCAAAACTCCCGAAGCGCGGCGCAGCGTTCCGATGAGTGATCGCGTTCTCGATCTGCTCATGACTCGCTGTGCCGGCAAAAGCGTTGGATGGGTGTTTCCTTCGGATCGGTCAAAGACTGGACACCTGACATGGATCAATCAGCAGTTTGCCAGGGCCAGGGCGAAGGCCGGACTTCCCAAAGACTTAGTGATGTATTGTGGCCGACATGACTTCGGCACATACGCACTCAGCCATACGGGGAACCTAGCCGCCGTCATGAAAAGCATGGGACACAAGGATGTGAAGACTGCCATGCAGTACCAGCATCCCGACCTCGAAAGCGTCCGTGCGGCAATCAACGACCGGAATTCACGTCACAATTTACGTCACAAAACGGAATTTCTTCAGTAGGGTGATTTTGCAAGTTGTTGAAAAGATGGTGAGCGCGGAAGGAATCGAACCTTCAACCTACTGATTAAGAGTCAGTTGCTCTGCCAATTGAGCTACGCGCCCACGGTGGGGGATGTCGCTGGAAGGACGAACCGAAATTATAGCATCCGTGGCGGCTTCCGGCATGGCGACGATCTCATCGCGTTGCCTGGTGCACTCGACTGGTGCACCTCAGTTTGTCCTCATTCTTGTTCGTTTGCGCCCAGAATCCTTCTGCAAAGTTGGAGAAGCCGGCTTCTTTCTTTCATTCGCCCGTGAATTTGTTCCTCCTCGCTCGGTCTGGGGCGTCGGGGTCGCTGAGCAGCGAGGGATGTCGCCGGGCTGCGCAACCGTGCGAGCGGGAGATCCCTTGCTCCGACTGAAAAACGTCTCTGCTCGGGATGGCGCCGCAACTGTTTGATTACCTCTGGTTACTAACTCGCTTACTCTCGCGCACATTTCACGCGTTTTTAACCTGCCCGTCATACTGCTGCAAAAATGGTGCAGTATTCCTGTTACATGCCGTCGGACCAGCTTCACGGCCAGGATGAAGTTCGGCCGGTGCTGTCGCGCATCGCCGGAGCGCCGGGACTCGGGGGCCGATTCGCTCCCGTCGACAAAGTTCGCGAACTCTATCAGCGCGTGCGGCAGAGTCCATCTGGTTTTCGACTTGAAAATTTGCTCGAGGAGATGCGCGTCACCATTCAGGTCGAAGCAGCCGACCAGGAGCGCATTCCCGCCACCGGCCCCGCGGTGGTCGTTGCCAATCATCCCTACGGAATGCTCGACGGAGCGATCCTGACCGTGCTGCTGACGCGCGTCCGCGCGGACGTCAAGATTCTTACCAACCTCATGCTGGCCGACGTGCCGGAGTTGCAGCGGCACTGCATCTTCGTAGATCCGTTCGAGACCGACCGCTCCGTCGAAGCGAATCGCAGGCCGCTGCGCGAGGCTCTTGCCTGGCTGCAGCAGGGAGGTATGCTGGCGATTTTTCCCGCAGGCGAAGTTTCGCACTGGCAGATGCCCGCGGCTGAGATTGCCGACCCGGTGTGGAACGATGCGGCCGCGCGTCTCGTGCGAAAAAGCGGGGCGGCAGCGCTGCCGGTGTATTTCAGCGGAAACAATAGTGTCGGATTCCAGCTGCTGAGCATGATTCATCCCAAGCTGCGCGTGGCATTTCTGCTGCAAGAGTTTTTGCAGCAGGAAGGACGTACAGTAGAAGTGCGCGTGGGAAGCGCGATTCCAGGCGATGCGCTGACGGCGATTCGTAGCGACCAGGAAACCACGGAGTATCTGCGCTGGCGAACGTATCTGTTGGCGCGGCGGACAATCGCACGAAGCGGAAAAGAGCCGTCGCGGCTTGTCGTGCCGCGGCCCTTGGTTCTCCTCAGCCGTCAGGAGCCGGTTGCGGCTGCGGAGCCTGCGGACGACTTGGCACAGGAGTTGGCGCAGCTGCCGGAGGATCGTTGCCTGGCGCAGAACGGAGATCTGGCCGTGTATCTCGGTCAGGCGAGCGAAATGCCGCATCTGTTGCGGGAAGTCGGACGCCTGCGCGAGATTACATTCCGCAAGGCGGGCGAAGGGACGGGCAAGAGTTTGGATAACGACCGCTTCGATGGCTACTACTGGCACCTGTTGTTGTGGCACAAGGCGAAGCGCGAGCTGGTTGGCGCTTACCGCGCGGGGTATACGGCGGAGATCCTGCCCGAACGCGGCGTGAATGGGCTCTACACCAGCACGCTGTTTCGCTTCAAAGACGAGTTGTTTCAAAAACTTGGGCCGGCGCTCGAACTCGGCCGCTCGTTCGTCCGGCCGGAGTATCAACGACAATATGCGCCGCTGTTGCTGCTGTGGAAGGGCATTGCGCGGATGATTGCGCTGCGGCCTGATGTTTCCGTCCTGTTTGGCGCGGTCAGCATCAGCAACGATTACAACGCCGCCTCGCGCGAAATGATCTACCGATTTTTCGAAGCGCGCGCGCAGAGCGACGAACTGGTCGGCCTGGCAGAGCCGAGGCGCCCGTTTCGTCCAGGCGGCCTGCGGCGTTGGGATTGCCGCAGCATGTGCCGCGCCCTGCGCGACCTTGATGAACTCACAGGCCCCATCACCGACGTGGAGGCTGACGGCAAGGGCCTGCCCATCCTGCTGCGGCAATATGCGAAGATTGGTGGCAAGATGCTCGCCTTCAACGTGGACCGCAAGTTTTCCAATGTGCTCGATGGGCTCGTGGTTGTGGACCTGCGGCAGACCGAACCCGCGGTGCTCGACCGTTATATGGGAAAAGAGGCCGCGGCCCGCTTTCGCGAATCTCACCTCGCTGTGCCGATTCGTTAGAACTCTAAGGTGCGGCTCGCAGCTTCGTGGCCTGGTTGGGGAGCAGGCAGGCCTGTTCTGTATCTTTAAGCTGTTCGGCTAGTTGGACTCCAAGGGTGGCCAGCTCTTCCGCGCTGAGCAATTCCTGCAATCGTTCGAAGAGTTGGCGTTCTTCTTTTCGCACGTGCTGCGCGAGCCGCTGCGCGAACGTGTGTAGATCGGGCGGGGAGAGTGTTGCGGTCTCACTTTCCGCGAAACGTGCGCGTAGAAACGAGTGATCGGCCAGCAAGTCGTCGATCAGCGGGGTCAATTCCTGAAATCGACGCGCTGCCGGAAACAACACTCGCTCCTCGGCTGCGAAATGAAATGTAATCTCGGAGCGGAAATGCTGTGAGATCTCTCCCTGCCAGGCAGCCAAGTCTGCCTCTGCGATCGGAGAGGCGCGGTCGATTCGTACACACAGCGCAAGCGCGTGCTGGTGCTGATGCGAGAGTGGAATAAGGCTTTTATCGCGGAGCATAGTCTTGATAGACGTAGCAAGCTACGTCTCTACGGGCTGCGTTTCCGACGGTTCGACTGTCGGGCGCAAGGTGAGCCAGTCGGTGCGCACGCGCTCCCACTCCTGAATGAGCATGCCGTTAGTTTCGAAAAAGCTGCGGATGCGCGAGCGCTTCCATCCGGCCACTTCTTCGAGAATCGGCGCGAGCACGGCCAGAGCGCTTTTGCTTAGCACGGTCCGCTTGGCAATCTGCGCCACGTTGCGCGACTCGGAAACAGCGATGGTCAGTCCGTCGCGCGAGTTGATGTGCAGCATGACGTGAATGTCGGAGCTGCCGTCGCCGGTATAGATGACATGATCGGGCCCGGCGACGTGCTCTTCGACGAGCTTGTCGAGCACGGCGACTTTTCCGTATCCGGCCGTCGCGCGGATAATCGTTTCGATCTCGCCGGCAGCTGAGTAGCGGAACTCGGTGCCGTAAATGTGATCGGGCGGAACAACGCCTTCGAGCGCGGAGTGAATGACTTCGACGGGTGCGGCCGAGAGCACGTAAAAATCGAACTCGTGGCCGTCGATACCGTTCTTGAGAATTTCATAGAGCAGCTTAATCTCGCTTTTCAGGCGAATGCGCTTTCCCACTTCATACAGATGCGTTTTGCGAACCTTCGCTTTGAATTCCGGGTCGTGAAGCAGCAGATAGGCGAGCTCCGCGCCCTGTTGCACCAGATTGATCCGGGCCATGCCTTTGGCCTTGCGTTCGAACTCTTCCGTGGGAATGCCGACGAGTTCGGCGAGCACGTAGCCGGAGTCGTTGAAGGTGAGCGTCTGGTCAAAATCGCTAGCAAAGATGTAGCGTTTCAGAGTGTCTGCCATATGACTATTCGATTCCGGCGCGCGCCAGGTAGCTCATAAAAAGAATTGATTGCGATTATATGCCCACTCAGTTAAGTGACTGCGAATCAACGGCAGGCTCTGTTCGAAGCACTTGAATTACTTTGGCAAGAGGCGAGGTTGCAGCCTTTGACGACGGAAGGTCGATTTTACGTAATCACCGGTGGCCCGGGTTCGGGCAAGAGCTCTCTCATCGACGCGTTGGAGCGCGCCGGCTACGGCAGAACGATCGAGGCGGGGCGCAAAATTATTCAGGAGCAGATGTCGATCGGCGGGCACGCCCTGCCGTGGGACGATCGTACGCTCTTCGCCGAGATGATGCTCGATCGGGAGATGCGTTCGTACCGCGAGGCGCAACAGCGAAAGGGTATCGTGTTTTTTGATCGAGGAGTAGCCGACGTCTCCGGCTACCTGCGCCTGCTCGGGCAGCCTGTGCCCGAGCACATCAAGAAAGCCGCTGAAGTTGTTCGATACAACCAGCACGTTTTCGTAGCACCGCCGTGGAAGGAAATTTTCCGCCAGGATCGAGAGCGCAAGCAAGATTTTGAGGAAGCCATTCGAACCTGCGATGCGCTGGTGGCGACCTATCAGTCGTATGGATACGATCTGGTCGAACTCCCGCGAGTCTCCATCGATGCACGGGTGAAATTTGTGGTTGAACGCGTGAAGTAGGGCACAGGTGCATGATCCACAACGCAAGACTGGGCCACTCTTAGACAGAACCGCGGTAATGGTGCAGTTTGGCTTACGTGTGAGGCCAGTCAAGCGAGAGATCCTTCGCTACGCTTGAAAAACGGCTACGCTTAGGATGACAGAATTCTGCATAAAGCGAAAAGGTGATCACGTCGTCTCACTGACCCATGACCAAAGCCGTGGCCGCCTTTACTAAATGCGTGCGCACGTCCAAAATAAGAGGTCCGGTGCAAAGTGTCTCGCACTCGGCCGTGAAAACAGATAGGAGCAATCATGGTAGTAACGGGTGAACTGATTCGAGCGATGAATTACGTAGAGGACATGACGGCGACCCTGCGCCGGATTAGCATCTATATTCCCAACATGAACTCCGACGAGCGCAAGCGCCTGGCCGAACAGCTCCGCGCCGCGGGCGCATTGGTCACTGCCGCGATCGCTGATCTGGAAAAGGCGGACAAGTAAGTGGCCGAGGTACCAACGGGAGAGCTGCAACCCGGAAGCGTGAACACGGTCGCCGTGATCGGCGCGGGCGTCATGGGCCGCGGCATCGCGCACGCGGCGGCGCTCGGCGGATATCGCACGATTCTCGAAGACCTGCTGCCTGGTGCACTGCGCAAGGCGGAGACGGAGATTCGCGCCAATCTCGACCAGGCGGTGGAACTCGGCAAGGTCGCGGCTCACGAAGCCCACTCTGCTATTAAGAGGCTGGAGTATGCGGGCTCGGTCGAAGAAGCTGCGCGTGAAGCCGATCTCGTGATCGAAGCGGTGCCGGAGGAGATGGAGTCGAAGATCGAAATCTTCACTTTGCTGGACAAGATTTGCCGGCCTACCACGATTCTCGCTTCCAATACTTCATCGCTCAGCGTGACCGAAATTGCCAGCGTGACCTATCGCGCAAAGAAGTGCGTGGGCATGCATTTCTTCAATCCCGTGCACAAAATGAAATTGCTCGAGGTCGTGCGCGCACTGGAAACCGACGCAGAGACGTTGGCAGCCGCGGTGGAAGTTGGCAGGCGCATGGGCAAGGAAGTCATAGTGATCAAGGAGTCGCCGGGATTCATCACCAGCCGCATCAACGCCATGATCGGCAACGAGGCCTTCTACCTGTTGCAGGAGGGAATTGCTTCTGCGGCGGATATTGACAAGGCGGTGAAGCTCGGGCTCAATCATCCGATGGGCCCGTTCGAACTGGTCGACCTGGTCGGCCTCGACACGCGGCTGAGCATTCTGGAATATCTGCACAAGTCGCTGGGAGATAAGTATCGTCCGGCGCCGCTGCTTGTGCAGTATGTGAAAGCGGGGCGGCTGGGGAGGAAGTCGGGGCGGGGGGTGTATGAGTATCCCGAGGTAAGTAAGGCTTAGAAGACGCGCCCTGCCTAACTAAATACTCCCTACGAATCGCGACCCAATATCCTCTTTACATCTCCCGCGCTCCGAAAATAGGTGTAGAATTGCTGCCGTTTTTGAAAGAAAGAGGATTCGGTCGACTGGAGGGGCGCCATGCGACGATTGATCCTTCTGATTGGTGTAGCCGCGATGCTGGGCAGCACTGCGCGATCACAGGCCGTCGGGTCGATTTCGCAGTTTCGTTATCAAACCATAGATTTTCCCGGATCCACAATCACACAAGCGTTCGGACTCAATGAACGTGGCGATGTTGTGGGGGACTATACCGATTCTGCTGGAAACGTGCACGGCTTCCTGTTGAGCAATGGCACGTTCAGTTCGATCGACTATCCCGGCGCCATTCTCACTTCCGCGCGATCGATCAATGATGCCGGCGAAATCGTTGGAGCGTTTTCCACCGCCAATGATCCCGACGCGGCTCACGGCTACGTGCTGCGTGCAGGAAAATTCACGCGGAAGGATTTTCCGCACTCGCCGGACTGCGACATTCTGGGAGTAGACGAGCGAGGAGACATTACCGGTTCCTTCGGCAGAAGCGACGGCACCGAAGCCGGCTATTTCACCAAGGGAGGGCGCTACACATCGTTCGTGGTACCCGGCTCGGCTCCCAACAGCACCGGTCCGCACGGAATCAACGATAACTTGCAGGTTGTGGGATTCTATACTGACGCTGTGAATGCGGACGTGACACATGGCTTCCTGCTGGATGGAGCAACCTTTATTACAGTGGATTATCCCGGTGCTACTTCGAGCGCCTTGTTTGGAATTAATGAGCATGGGGAAATCGCCGGGAGCTGCCAGTGCAACGACGGTGCCAATCACTCATTCGTGTTGAGCGACGGTTTATTTACTATCGTCAGCTATCCAGTTTCCGAAGCGATCACGAAGGCGAGAGGAATCAACGACCGGGATGAAGTCGTCGGCTACTACCAGACGACAGACGGCGTCATTCACGGATTCATTGCAACTCCAAAGCGCAATTAAGCACTGACCGCTTTAGCTTACGGCGAAATTCAAGCCTGCAAGCGCCGCGGATCTGTCCGGTTTGGCTCCCTTGCTCGCCACTTGCACGTGAAAGCTCTCTCCCATGCCGGCGGGTGTGACGAGATGCTTGAGTTGCAGCGCGACTTTGGCGCGCTCCTGCGGCAGACGGCATTCTTCGAAGGCGTCGGCGAATTGATTGGCCTCGCCGATGCCGAGCAGGAATTGCGATTGCGTCACCAGCTTGTGCGTGTGGAAGCCCTGTTGTTCTGCGGCCGCGGCTAGCGCCGTGAAGTTTACGTCGGCGGTGATGTCCTGCTCACCGGGGGCTTCGTAGGGAGTGGCGCTGAGCGCGTGCTGGCGGACTGCTTTTAGTGTGCCGCGATGGCGTCCGGCGAGTTGTTCTTGGCGCGTATAGCCGTAGTCGATGATTACCGCGAAGCCGGTTCCAACTTCGGCGAAGGCTCGAGCGGCTTCGCGTTGCGCGGCGAGAGGCACTTCCATGCGATCTCCGGGTTCGGGATGGACCGAGTAGCGATCGAGGAATTCGAGTTCCTCGGGCGAGGATTCGGCCCAGGTCTCGACGAATCTGCCATCGCGCGCGTCGATGCGCGCCGAGCCTTGGTCGCTCACGATTTCAAGTGGGAGCGCGTCGAAGAATTCGTTGGCGAAGAGAATGATCGGGGCCGAAGCAGGTTTCTTTCGCTCCGTCGGGGCTTGCTCATTTTCTGCGCCCGGCCCACGGCTGGCGCCGTGGACTGCATTCTTTTGCCGCTCCGCGGACGGGCTGTTGCTTGTGGCAGTGCAGAGTTCCGCTTTGCGTGAGTTGAGATGGACTTCTAACGTCTGCTCGATTCTTTTTCGCAATGCCGGCGAACGTTCTACCAGCACGTAGTGCAGCGCGCGGAAGAACTCAGGAAACTTCTTCTCTGACCAGTCGAGCACGTCGCGCGCGAACAAGCCGCGGCCGGGACCGAGTTCGCGGATTTCGATTTGCTCTGGAGATGCGCGCGCGCGCCACATTTCTTCGAACTGGCGGGCGAGCAGGCGTCCAAAAACGGCGTGCACATCGCTCGAAGTATAAAAGTCTCCTGCCTTGCCGAACTGCTCGGCGTTGCGCGAATAGTAGCCGAGTTCTTCGTCGTAGAGACACAATTCCATGTAGCGCGAGAAGGGAATTGGGCCGCGCGCGCAGATTTCCTGCTCGATTTTTTCGCGGAGGGCTTTCACGACTCTCTTCGCTGCCGGTCTTCTGTTTGGCGAGCTTCCATCTGGCGGGCGGCGCGGTCCTGCGGCGTGCGGATGAACATTTCTACGAAGTAGTCGTGCAGTGCGTCGTAGAGTTGGCGCTGGAAGCTCCATTCGAATTGCGGATCTTCGAGGTCGCGGGGATGGAGATCGAAGTAGTAGGTGTGGACAGGGATGCTTTCGTCCTTGAATTGAATGATGACTTCGACGCCCTGGCCTTTTTCTCTCGCGGAAAAGTTCAGCAGCGGATGTTCGTAGAGGCGAAGCTGAGCTTGGACGCGTTCGAGGCGGGGGTTGGCGGTTTCGGGCACGGGATGATTGTAACTGGTAACTTGAAACAGGTACAGGAATCATGTACGCTATTTAAATGACGGAAACAACCTACACGAACCTGCGGCAGAAACTCGCGTCTGTGCTGGACCGGGTAGCCGATGATCGCGAAGTCGTGATTGTACGCCGCAAGGGAGACCGTAACGTGGCGATGATTCCAGCCGATGAGCTCGCCGGTCTCTTGGAGACGGCGCATCTGCTGCGCTCACCCAGGAATGCTCAGCGGTTGCGTGCCGCATTGCGTAGGGCGAAGGCAAGAAAGGGAACTCCGGAAACAGTCGATCAGCTCCGCCGGGAGTTAGGACTTGGCGGCGGCCGCTAGTCGCGAGGCGGTTTTCCATCCACAATTCCGCCAAGACCTGAGCTACTGGGTCGAAACTGACCGGCGCGTCGCAATTCGAGCGCTTGACCTTGCTGAACATATTCTGCGCGACCCCTTTGCGGGAATCGGAAAGCCCGAACCGCTGAAAGGTGAGTGGTCGGGCTGCTGGTCGCGACGGCTAACTCAGGAGCATCGCGTTGTGTACCGTGTGAGTAAAGATCGAATCGATTTTCTGCAGGCGCGATATCACTACTAAGCGGTCGTGGAGCAAACCTGGAGGAATGCCGCGCTGCAGGTTTAATTCACATTCATTGATGCGGCAGGCACTGACTGCACAACTGTCCGACCTGCAATGAGAACGAGCACCCCGGATAAAGTTGGGAAGTATTGGTGGCGTCTGTTACCAGCACATCGGCGGCAAACACTTTAGACGAGGTCGACCCTTCAATTTTGCCGACGCTTGCGATCCACAAAAAGGTTCCCCCACCGGTACTTAGCGAGCTATCTCCGGATGGCGACCAGGTAGTATAGCCCTCGCTGATCGTGCCTGTCCGGTCGGCGGCCCAGTACACGAAGCCATTGTCCGCGGCAAGTTCCATTTTCACCGGGCAGTTGCTGGCAGCCCAATAGCTGTTGGAACCTGCCAAACTGCTTCCGTTAAGTATTGCGCTCGGGCCGATCATGTTTTGATTCATTGAACTATCGCCGCCGCCACACGCGACCACTAATGACGAAAGCGCTATGAGCAAGGCTGGCCCCATGATCAATTGAATTTTCATCCTCGAGGCTCCACGCTAAAACGTTCCACCAGCAGGGACTTCTACCATTTCGCGGAGGTTTCAGCAATAACTATGTCTGTAAGGGCCCGGTGAAAAGCCAGCATCGTGGAATGGCACGCAGGAAGGAAATGCACTTGGATCGCTACTCGTAGCGCAGCGCTTCGATCGGATTTAGCCTAGCTGCTTTGATCGCCGGCAGCATGCCGCTGATGATTCCCACGAAACTCAAGATCACCGTCGACCAGAGCAACGTTGCCGCGTCAATGTAGAGATGGATGTCGCCTTCGCTGGCATTTTCTTCGAAAGCGCTCCACAGGGTGAGTGACCCTACGGACCAGGAAACGACGTACGCGAGCGCTACGCCTAGCAAGCCGCCGAGCGCGGTGATCACCAGCGCTTCTGACAGAAATTGAAACAAGATGTGCCAGCGGCGCGCGCCGAGCGCTTTTTCTACACCGATTTCGCGGGTGCGCTGCGTGACTGAGACCAGCATGATGTTCATCAGGCCCACACCGCCAATTCCCAGCGTGAGCAGGCCGATGAAGCCCAGCAGAATTTTGATTCCAGTCGAAATCACTTGCAGATCGAGCAAGTCGGCGAAGACATCGAAGACGAAAATTGCGCGGTGATCCTTGGGGTCGAAGTCGTGATGAAAGGCCATGGAATTTCTGACGGCCTGCACGACCTTGGCGTGGTCGCCCTCGTATTCCATGACGATCGAGTTCAGGTAGTAGGTGTTGGTCAGGTCGCTCATGGCACTGTACGGGACGTAGACGTGCTCGTTGATGTTGTCGTCGCCGTTTTGCACCTGATGCTTGAGAATGCCGACGATCTTGTACGAGATGCCGTCGAGGCGAAGGTTTTCGCCCATGGCATTTTGTCCAGAGAACAATTTGCGCTTGGCGTCGTAGCCGATTACGGCAACACGCGTGTGAGTGAAGTCGTCGGCCTCGCTGAAGAAGCTGCCTTCGGCGACGTCGAGCTTCCGCATGCGGCCGTAGGCTGCGTACACGCCACTGACGCCGTAGTTCTGGCTGCGCGTGCCGAAGGCGACTACGCAATTCTTGAATGATTCGGGTGAGACTCGCTTGAGCAGTGGGACTTCGGCGTTGATCGAATCGACGTCGTTAATCGTGAGCCGGACTTGCGTTCCGGCTTTTGTTCCGCCCGCCTGCAGTTCGGTGCGGCCGGGGAAGATGAAGACCAAATTCGTGCCGAACGAACGAAACGCCGACCACAATCCGCGCTCAAAACCGCTTCCGTACGCGAGAAGAAGCACCACCGTCGCGATGCCCCATGCCATTCCGAGCATGGTGAGCAGGCTGCGGCGGCGGTTGTGCCGCAGCGCGTTGTAGGCCTGGATGGCGAGGTCGGTGATCATAGAAGAAGCTGTGAGCTGTGAGCTGTGAGCTATGAGCTTTGAGCTAAACCTTCGAATCTTGAATCTGCAATCAAAAATCAATCATTCTTGCCTCAACGCTTCCACCGGCGGCAGCAACGCTGCTTTTCTTGCTGGATACAGACCTGCGCTGATGCCGGCGATCGCTAGCGATCCAATTGCCGCCAGCGCCGACGCCGGAATTATTCTTGGCGTGTCGAAGCCTTCGGGTGACGGCAGCATCGCCAGCAGCGTTACGAATCCAATCGCGATGGCCAGGCCGATGCCGCCGCTGAATGCTGTCAAAAACGCGCCTTCGATAAAGAACTGCGTCAGAATCGCACGATACGTCGCGCCCAGCGCTTTTCGTAGGCCGATCTCTTTTGTGCGCTCGGTGACCGACACGAGCATGATGTTGATGATGCCGATGGCGCCCAGTCCCAGCGTCACTACGCCGACCACTCCGAGGAACCAGTCCATCGCATCGAAAATTCGTCCGACGCGCTTCATGTTCTCGATCGTGTCCCAATCTTCGAATGCGTCGGTCAGCTTGGGGTTGAATCCGTGGCGGCGCGCGATGATGCGGTGAATTTCTTCTTTGGCCTCGGCGTGCAGATCTTTCGTGATTGGCCGGTAGTTGATGAACGAGATTGCATCTTCCGAGTTCGCCTTGGTCAGCGGAAAAAGATCGCGCATCGTCTCAATCGGGATGAAGATGCGCGAGTTGGTCCCGTTGTTTCCGTCGCGTCCGACTTTGGCGACTACGCCGACCACGTTGAAGTTGATCCCGTTGAGCAAAATTGTCGATCCAACGGCGGGACGGCCGGGAAACATATTCTTGAGCATTTCCCATCCAACGACCGCGACGCGGCGGCGATCGGTATTGTCCTGCTGGTTGAACCAGCGGCCCGGTTCGACCGGCACATTGCGAATCTGGTTGTAATCGGACGCAACGCCGAAAACCTGGCCGTTGGTTGAGCCATAGTCGCTGACTGCGCGGATGTCTTCGCGGTTCAACACAGGTGACAACGCGCCGACAAGCTGTGCTTCATTGCGAATCGCCAAATAATCTTTGTAGGTGAAGTAGTAAAGTTGCCCGGACTGCGTGCTGCCCTCGACGGCAGGAATCCGCCCCGGGAACATGAACATGATGTTTTGTCCGAGGGTGGCCAACTGCCTTTCCTGACCGCTGCGGAAACCTTCGCCCAAGCCCACCAGCAACAGCAAAGAACCCACGCCCCAGGCAATGCCGAACATGGTCAGAAACGAACGGAGCTTATGCGCCCAGAGGGTCGACAGCGACTGCCGAACGATGTCCAGAAGCATGCGCATTGGTGGGCTCTCGCGTCTCTCGAAATCATGCCCCCACGCCTCCGGGGAGGAGCGTGGGGGCACCCGGGTAACGTTCAGGCGAGGGGTCTCAATCCCGCCTTAACATCTGATCAGAGATACGCAGAGGAAATCGGTAAAGTTCCCTACTGGTATGTACGTACTTAGACCCCGCTGAGGGGAAAAAGGTTAGCTGGGCGGGACGAGTTTGTAAGGAGCTTCGTTTGAAGGTTTTCCGTAAGTCGGCCGATAGGTTAAGGGGGCAGGAGTTGGATACATTTCGCCTCGGAGTTCGGGCACTTTCCAGGCCACATTTTATCTGTGACTTCAGCCACTTACAGGATCGACGCGAAACAGCGCCACGTTGCCGTGAAGTTTCCGAAAAAGGTAAACGTTGCGGTTATCGAGAGCTACTGCAACGCACTGCGAAACAATCCCATTTTCAGTCCAAACTTCTCCGAAATCGTCGACATTACCGAGGTTGAAGAAATCGAACTGGCACCGGATGAAATGATCCGGATCGCCGACCAGGTCGACCCATTCGCTGCGGAAGCAAGGAGAGCATTCATCGTCCGGACCTCAGTGCAGAATCAAAACGCGCGAATGCACAAAGCCTTACGCATCTCCAAGAACCTGGAGGTCTTTCGATCGCAGAAAGAAGCTCTGGCGTGGATCCAATCGGCTTCTGGAGCAAGCGCGGTTCGAGCGATCGGCAAGGCAGCAAAATAAATCGGCTGGCAGCCGGGCCGCCAGCCGATTTCCCCCTCACCCCGTGTTACTCGGAATTGCCTCTCTGCTCCGTGTCGGTCGCGGTCAGCGTGCCGAAAATGCCATTGCTTTCGTCGTCCGGACCCGCTGTGAAATACAACGAGTTCCCGGCACCGTTTTTGCCGGTTCCGTCGCCGAAGCTGATGGCCCAGAGTCCATCGATGGAAAGATTCGCTCCATTGGCGTCTAGCAGCGTCCCTTCAAACTGGCCGCTGAAGGCGTTGAAGGCGTCGATGGTACCGTCGCCGAAGTTGCCGATCAGAAGGCGATGGCTGAACGGGCCGAAGTCCCCCGATGCCAGGGCGATGCCCCAGGGGGCGTTGAGATAGGTTCCATGCTGAACGCGCACCAGAACGTTGCCATTGGTATCGAAGACACGCACGAACCCCAGCCCGGGACCATGATCTTCGTCCTCTGAGCCAGGGAGGCGGTGCGCGAACGTAACCACAATGTTGCCGCCCACGTTCTGAATGCCGAATGGGGAATAGTTCGGCGGAAGCTTGTCTTTGAACCGCTCCTCAGCGTGCTGGCGGTGGAAGTTGCCGTCCCAGACTTCTACGTTGCCGGTTTTGAAGTTGGAGACGTAGAGGCGCGGGCCCGCGGCGGTCATAGCTAGAGCGCACCCTTTGTAGATTGCCTGGTTGGGCGCGTTGACCTTGACGACTGCGGCGGTTTTGTTCACATTGGGATTCCAGCCCGAGATGGTTCCGTCTTCTGTGACGAATAGAAATACGGCAGGCTCGCCAGACGCCACTTCAAAGCTGGTGGTGAAGTTGAAAACGGTGCCCGTAGGAGCAGCAGTGCCCTCGGTTCCGTTCGGTGGCGGAATGGTGACGACCAGGGGCACGATTGCGCCCGTGCCGTCGTAAAGTGTGGAAAGGCCCGTGCCGTTGTCGGAAATCCACCACGGAGAGCCCGTGGCGCGGGACAATCCCCAGGGGTTTACAAGGTTCGGATCGATGTTCGGGGCTGATGAAACGGTGGAGGAGTTTGTGGTTAAGTCGGTGCGAGTGTAGTGCTGCGCAAAGGCTGTGCTGACCAACAAGGAAGCGAGTCCGAGGGCCGCAGACGTGCGCGTCGCCAACCTGATGACGCCTACCATAGGCAATCTCCTGGTACTGAATTTGTGCCGCCGCGGCATGTGCTCCCCCCGGTGCTCTCCTGCGCGCACACCGCGCCAACCTATCGACGATAGGAGTTCCTCAAGCGTGACTTTGTCACCGATTTGTATCCGACATGTCATTTCTTTGCAATGAATTAGCCGGAACGGCAGTATGCATAGAAACGGACGCAGAACCATCGGGTGGTTTTCTTAAGGGGAATCCGTTAGGGAGTAGCTGCTCGCGCAGAAAAAGTTTTCGCGCGAGCGGGGACCGACTATTCCTTCGCTTTGGGACGCTCGAAAGCCTTCGCCAAGTACTTGCGCGCCTCTTCCAGAGCGTTGAAGGTGTTGTCATTCGTCTGCAGAGCCTGGCGGTATTCGTTGACGGCGCGCTCGCGCTGGCCGGTGATGTCAAAAATTTTGCCCAGTTGAATGCGGCTCCAGACTTCGGTCCAGCGCGGCTCGCCGTCGCCGTTGATCGATTCGCGGTAGGCGTTGGCCGACGACTGATAGTTCCTCTGCAGATAGAAGACTTCGGCGATGCGATAGTGAGCGAGCGAACTGTTCTTGTTCAGATCGAGCGCCTTATTGAATTCCGTTAGCGCGGCGGAGAGATCTCCCTGCTGCTGCAGCGCTTGGCCGCGCAGGATCGACGCGCGCAGCTTCACATCGCTGGAATTGGTCAGGACATGGTGATCGGGATCGACTGAAATTCTGCGCGGCCGGCCGAACGTTTCGATCGAGAACGGCGAATTCGTGCCCACTACTTCGATGCGCTTGTTTTCCGTTTTTCCGTCGGTGTCGATTCTCAGATCAACCGGCATGCGGAAGAGATCGAGGTCCTGCGAAATCTCGCCATTGACGCGGAATCCGGGCGACTTGTCGTCTTTCGATTGTTCCTTCAGCTTCGCCGTGCTGCCGCCGAGTCGGTAAGTGGTGTACTTCACTTTGAATTCCGGTGCCCCGGTTGAATCGAGCCACTGCGAGAAGAACCAGGTCAGCTGATCACCGTAATTTTTCTCTGCGATGGTGCGGAAGTCGTCCATGTTCGCCGACTTTCCCGCGTACTGCGCGGCGAATTCGCGCATGGTCTTGTTGTACTTATCCTCGCCCAGCACCCAGCGCAGCATGTGCAGAATCATCGCACCCTTGTCGGTGGCGAGCGACTGGAATTCAGTCGAATAAATATCCAGCTTGCTGGCGCTCGAGAGCGGCACCGTGTCGTAGGCGAGCGCGCCCACCGACATATCTTTTACGGCTTCTTCCAGCCCTGCCTGTCCGGCGGCGTTTTCCACGTACATCGCTTCGGAATAACGCGAGAAGCCGTCGGTCAGCCACCAGTCATCTTTCGTTTCCGGGCTGACGGATACACCCCACCACTGGTGTGCGATGGCATCGGCGAGCAGGCGGTAATTCGTCTTCTCGGTGATCGACGGTCCGGCCAATGCCGCGATTTCCGGAGCCCATGCGTAAGGCACAGTGTCTCCCGGCAGCTCAATCACGTTCAGCTTCTGCGACATGGGCAGGCCGTAGAGCGTGATGAAATACGTGAACTCCTGCACTGCAGTTGTGGTGTAGGTGGGGGCGAGAGCCTGATGCGTCGGCTTGAAGTAGATGTGCAGATCGAGCCCAGCCTCGTCGCTCTTGGCTTCCTGAAATACGCCCGCAATGATGGTGCCGGGAAAGCTCGGCTTCTCTGCCGTGAAAGTATAGGTTTTCGTCGGCAGCACGCTCTCGGTGGGCTTTTTTGAAGCGGCGGCGTCGGTGCTGGTCATCTTTCCTGTGCCGACCGCCAACATATGTGCCGGCAACGTCACTTTGATTGTCGATGTGAAACGGTTCAGGCCGAAGCCGCTCACCGGGAACCAGCGTCCGGCGTAGAGCAAATAGGTTGTGTCATCGCCGATGTAGGCCAGTTTCAGGCCCGGAACCGGGCTGTTGTCGCCGCTGTCTAGCTGGCCTTCGTAATCGAAAGTCAGGGTGGTCGAGGCGTCTTTGGTCAGGCCTGCGGGTAGAGGAACGCGAATGGTTGAATCCTGCGTAACCCGTTCGGCGGTGAGCGGCTGATTTTTTTCGTCCGTCACTTTCGTGACCCTTAGGTCGTTGTGCAGTTCAAAGGCGGCGACGTTTAAGTCCTGTAATGCAGTGAATTTGACCTTGGCGCGCGCCTTCATCTGATGCAGATGCGGCGTGAGTTCGACCTCGATCTGGTAGTCGTCGACGCGCAGACGGGTTTTTTCCGCGGCATGCGACGGGGTCGCCAGCAGGACTGCCAGACACAGGGTCAGGGAACAGGTAAGGACGCTCGGTAGGCGCCGGAGGTCAATCTGCATTCAGGAGAATCTCCAAGGAATGATAACCCATTTCGTATGATGAAGATTCTGACGCAAAAGATGTGCGGAGCACAAGCGGCCATCCGGTCGTAGGGATTGGGTGTCAGGGGTTGGCGCATCTTGACCCGGAGTTCTGTTGAGAGGGAGATCCCTCGGACCGCTGGCAAAAGCGCGGTCCTTCGGGATGACGGCGCTAGGGCCGGGTGTTCATGAACTGAGCATTAGTATCCGGGCTGCGCTTCGGAGGCGTGCGGCGTGATGTGACGCAGGAAGAACTCCTGCGCCACGGCACCGAGCGAGCCACCGCCAATCGCGATGAACGCATTCTCAAAGGTCAAGCCCACGCCGTTGCGGCTGGCGGCCGGGTAGTAGAGGTTCGAGATGCCGCCGGCCGCCAAGGCGCCCAGCATGTTCGAATAGTTTGGCTGCCAGCGCTTGTTGTCCCCCTTGCAGATGAAAGCGCTGCCCAGCGCGTAAAACAATCTCGATTTCCGGCTGCCCGTGCCTTTATAGAAATAGCGCGGATCCTGCTTGAAGACCGCCGGCAGAATCGCGTTGCCGATGAATGTGCCGGAGACCATATCGGCATAGCTGGCGCCGAAACGCTTGGCGTAACCTTGTGTGCCCTGCCTATATCCGCTGAAAGAATTGTTGGCCTGCTCGACTCCGGCGATGGCCGCGGCGATGCCGATCGACACCGGATCGATCGTCAATTTCCACGACAGCTGAAACTTCTGCTTGGTGTTCAGCGGCGCGGGATTGGGCACGTAGCTGACAAAGAAATTCGGCACGACGCCAAGGACGCGCTGCGTTTCTTCCACGTGGATCTGTTCCCGCGCCACTTCGACGGAGTCTTCGCGGACTACGACTTCGACTTCGGTGGCCGCCATGAGTTCGATCTCAGGAACGATGATGTAGTCCTGCCCGGGCTGCAGGATGCCGGACCGTTTCTGCGTGGCGAAACCTTGCGACGCGACCGTCAATTCAAATGGCCCCGGAGTGACGCCTGTGAACACAAAGCGGCCATCGCTGCCGGAAGAAATTTCTTGCGCGGTTGAGCTTTGAGCGGAAAGCTTGATCTTTGCGTTGGTGATGACCGCTCCATCCTGATCAGTCACAGTGCCGGAGATGCTGCCCGGCTTGGGTTTAGCAGTCGGCTCGATAGCAGCTGGAGTTTTTTCCGTGATCGGGGTTATCGATGGATTTTGCGCAGTCTGCGCCAGCGAGGGAAGGCAGGCAAAACACGCGAGCGCGATGGAAAGAGAAACGATCCACCTTGCGGTCTGGCCTGACGGCAAACACATCCCCCACATAAAAACAATGCTCACGCTTTCCCGGAGCCGATCAACTCCTAGGCGGTTGTGACGAACAACAGCTGGCGGCTGGCCCCTGCACTAACTTAACTCATATTTCTGTGACTGTTTTGTAACCATCGGAAAACTTTAGGTCTGCTACTAGTGAGATGCGTGCTGACGCGCCATTTCCAGAATAATTTTTGCGGCACGATCCGCTGGATGTTCTAAAACCTGGATAGAATCCGCACCGCGTAGACGTAACTTTACATTCGCCAGCCCTTGCAACATGTGCGTACGTGCGGGACCGTCGGGGATGATTTCTTTTACACCCGCAACCACGTTCGCAGCCGTGAAATTATGCTGCACCAACTCCGGGACGACTTCTTCTTCGGCAATCAGGTTCACCATGGCGAAGCGAGGCACTTTCACGCGCGGCTTGCCCAGCATGTACGTCAGTGGCGAGACGCGATAGACCATGACGAAGGGCAGATTCATCATGGCCGCTTCGACTGTGGCGGTGCCGCTGGCGATGATTCCGGCGCGACTGTGATGGAGAGCGGGCAGCGCGTCGCGCGTCAGCGCAAGGTGAGGTTCAATCCGATTGCGAGGCGAGTGGCCGCTGTGGAAGACCTGTCTGTTTGCCCATGTAATGTCGAGAGTAGAGGCCACTGGCAGCACAAACTGAAAGTCGCCGCGACCCAGGATGCGGACTGCATTGAGCATCTCGGGAAGGTTCAGCAGAAATTCCTTACGTCTGCTGCCGGGCATCAACGCAATCCAGGTCTTAGCTGGGTCTAGACGCCAGCGGATTGCAAACTGCTCTCGAGGAATTGATGGCGCGGGCAGTTCGGCCAACGGATGTCCGACGAAAGTGGCATCGACGCCGCGGTCACGGTAAAACTTTTCTTCAAACGGAAAAATAACCAGCGCTTTGTCGATGTAGTCGCGGATGAGCCGCACGCGTCCTTGGCGCCAAGCCCAGAATTGCGGCGCAACGTAATAAACCGTGGGAATACCGCGCTTTTTCATCTGCCGTGCCACACGCCAGTTGAACGCCGGCGAATCGATGACGATGGCGAGGTCGGGGCGACGCCGGTCAGCTTCGCGAATGAGGTGTTTGTAGAGTCCCCAGATTTTTGGAAGATGGTTGAGAATTTCGGTGATGCCGACGACCGACAGGTCTTTGGCGTCGACGACGGTGTCGCATCCGGCGGCGCGCATGCGGTCGCCGCCCACGCCGAAGAATTCGAGTGGTTGTGCAGCGGCAGCCCGCCGTAGCGCGTCGATCAGTTGAGCGCCGTACATTTCGCCCGAGGCCTCGCCGGCGGAGATCAGAATTTTCATCGCCTGGTCCTCTGCATCGCAGCACGCGGCGTCACTTGCTCTCCGCCACAGCCGTTGAGAACGGGGCCACGGTCAGGCTCACCGTGCTGGTTTGATCCGAACTCGGGCCGACCATAATCTCGAAAACTCCCGGCTCGACTACTTTGTGCATGTCGACGTTAAGCATGGAAAGATCTTCCGGCGTGATGGTAAACTCGACCGTTTTCTTTTCACCGGGCTTCAGCGTGATGCGCTGGAATCCGCGTAGCTGCATGACGGGGCGCGTGATCGATGCAACTTTCTGGTGAACATAAAGCTGCGGGACTTCATCGCCCTCGCGCGAGCCAGTGTTAGTGATATCAACGCTGACTTTCGCTGTGCCGCCCTGCAAAATCTGCTGCGGTTCGACGCGCAGATTATCAAAGCGGAAGCTCGTATAGCTCAATCCATAGCCGAAGGGAAATAGCGGCTTGCGCGTGCTGAAAGCATAAGTGCGATTGGCTGACGGTTTGTGATTGTAGAAGTCTGGGAGATCGCCAACCGAGTGCGGAAAAGTGATCGGCAGCTTGCCGCCGGGATTGACGTCACCGAAAAGCACATTGGCCGCGGCCGTTCCTCCTTCCTGGCCAAGATACCAGCCCTCGAGAATCGCCGGAATATGTTCGGAGATGTAGTTGATCGAAAGCGGACGGCCGTTGAGAAGCAGCACGACCGTCGGCGTTCCCGTCTCCACGACCGCCTTCAACAGATCGTTTTGGGCGCCGAGCAGCTCGAGCGAGTCGCGATCGCCGAGGTGCTTTTCGGACCACGCTTCGCGGTTTGTCGATTCGTTTTCGCCGACCACCAGAATCGCGACGTCGGCCTTGCGCGCGATTTCTGCGGCTGCCTTGATGCTCGCCTGCTGCGTGGCCGGATCGACGAGATGGACGTCGTCGATGAACCAGCCGTGCCAGTCGGGCTTGGCGTCGGTGATCTTGCAGCCTTCGGCGTAAACCACGTCTGCTCTTGACCCCACGCGATCTTTGATCCCTTGCAAAATGCTGACGGAATGCGCGGGCATGCGGCTGTATCCGCCGAGGTGAAGGCCTTCGGCGTTGGGCCCGATCACGGCGATGGTTTTCAGCTTCGAGAGATCGAGCGGCAGAAGATTTTTCTCGTTCTTCAGCAGGACGATCGCTTCTTGTGCCGTTTTCAACGCGAATGCGCGATGCCCAGCGCTGTTCGTGACTTTCTCGGCGTAGTCAGGATCGACAAATGGATTGTCGAACAGCCCGAGACGAAATTTTGTGTAAAGCACCCGCGAGACGGCGTGATCCAGTTCTGCTTCCGGCACGATGCCTTGCCTCACTTGCGCGATCAGCGTGCGATAAACGGAACCGTCGGAGAGATCGAAGTCCACACCCGCGGCGAGCGCGAGACGCGCGGCTCCGGCATTGTCGGCGGCGACGTGATGCGTGTTGACGAGCATCTGCAGGCCTTCGCCATCGGACGTGACGTAACCGCGGAATCCCCACTCCTGCCGCAGCACGCGGTCGAGCAGCCAATGATTGATGTGCGATGGTATGCCGTCGATCTCGTTATATGAGGCCATCACGCTGCCGGCGCGGGCTTCTTCGATCGCGGCCTGGAACGGCACGAGAAAATTTTCCCGGAGGATGCGCTCGGAATAGTTTCCCGGTGCAGTGTTGGTGCCGCCCTCGGGCTGTCCGTGAACGGCAAAATGTTTCGCGGTGGCGATGACGTGATGGCGATTGATCAGGAAAGAGTCACCTTGCAATCCGGTAATCGCCGCAACTCCCATGCGCGCGGCGAGGAATGGATCTTCCCCGTACGTTTCCTCCGTTCGTCCCCAGCGCGGGTCGCGCGCGATGTCGAGCACCGGGCTGAAGACTTGCCCCGCACCGGCCGACCCGGCTTCTTCTCCCGCCGCGGTAAAGTCCTGGTGAATGAGCGCCGGGTCCCACGTGCTGGCGAGGCCAAGCGCCTGCGGAAAGCTGGTGCTACCGTACTCCATAAAGCCGTGCAGAGCCTCGCCCATGAAGAGCGCGGGAATGCCGAGGCGCGTCTTCTCGCGCAGGTAGCGCTGCACGCCATTGCGCAGGATGGCCGCCTTGCGCGGCGTGAACTCGAGATCGGGATCCCACCAGCGCTCAAGCACTTTGCGCGCGCTCTCGGTCGTATAGGTGCCGGTTGTGTCGATGACTTGCATCTCGGCGCGCGAGCCGCCGCAAATCTGCTCGACTTTCTCTTCCAGCGTCATGCGCGAGAGCAGGTCGGCGACACGGTCGTCGATGGAGAGCGCGGGATTCTTATATTTCGGTGTGCTGTCGTATGGTGCGACTTTTTCTTGCGCGATAAAAGGAATCGAATGGAGCAGAATGAGCGATAGGACAGAGCGGAGAAGAATACTGGTTCGCGTCATATCGGGAGAATGAGCCTCCTGAAACGGATAATGCTACTGCAAGATGAGTAGCGATGTCAGAGGGTCTCGCCGGCGCGCAGTGATCGATCCAAATCTGTGCGACACTTGTGCGCGTAGATTTCGGAGGGCACCCATGAAAATCGGACTGTACAGCATTACGTATCGCGGCGTGTGGTATCGCGGTGAAGCCGTCGATCTCTTCAGCCTGGTGCGCCTGGCCAAAGAGCAGGGATGGGACGGGCTCGAACTCGATGCAGAGAGGCCCCATGCTGCGCCCATGGATTTGTCTTCTGATGACAGGAAACGCTTGCGTGACCTGGCTAGCAAGTGCGGAATGGAGTTGTGCGCCGTCTCGCCGAATTGCGATCTTTCGAGTCCGGTGCCGGTGCAGCGCGAGACGATGATTTCCTATGTGCGCGACTGCATCAAGCTGGCGCGCGACCTGGGCTCGCCCATCTGCAAGATTTTCGCCGCCTGGCGCGGCATCACGCTGCATGACGGCCTCGCGACTTACGACGAGACATACGGCTACATCCAGTACGGCTTCTGGAAGGGCGACCGCCGAAAGTTCGTGGTCGACTCCATGCGCGAACTCTGCAAGGTGGCTGAGGACTCAGGAATCGTGTTGGCCATGCAGAATCACGGGCCGGACATAGTGAACCGCTATCAGGATGTGCTGGAGATGATTGCCGAGATCGGCTCGCCGGCGTTCAAGGCCTGCATGGATATCAACATTGAGCCGGAGGCCGATTCGCCCGAACATGCGCGCGAGATGGCGGCCGCGAGCGGAGCATTGCAGGTGCATTCGCACATGAATGGCGAGTTTGCGCGCCGCTCCGATGGCAGCGTTGAACTCGTCGCCGGAGGTTATTTCGACGATCGCTTCTGGGGCCGCAAAGTGGCCTATCCCGCGTATGTCGACGCGCTCGTTGCATCGGGATATCAGGGTTACATGGATTGGGAGTTCTGCCATCCCGGCTTGCAGAATGGCAAGCCGGTCGGCATTGAATATGTGCACGAGCAGACACGTCTCGCCTTTGAATATCTCTCAGCCGTGCGCGCTTTGGCAGAGGAGAAGACGCATTTGAGCATTGCGAGCTGAGACGGCAGAGAAATGGGAGCATGATAAACTAACTCAAGATCGAGATCAGAATTTGATGCGTGCTCCCGTCAAACTCGACTTCAAACCGCTCTCGCTGGAACAGACCGCGAAAGAGTTGGGAATCCCGCGCAAGCGTGCGCTCAAAATCATGGAAATGTTTGGAGTAGAGGGAGCATCGCGAAATGGGCGGCGCGTGAGCCGTCGGCCGCACACGGCAAAAACGCACTCTCGGTCGGCGAAGGCCTCTCGTTAGCTGTTTCTGTACATGGGCCTCTGGTGACACCCGGTCGCCATGGCGAAAGCGAAGGAAGCAGTTTTCCTCAACATTCCGTACGATCCCCAGTTCACCCGCCTCTACCTTGCTTACATTACCGCGCTGAGCGCGATGGGATTTGTGCCGAAAGCCACGCTCGGCATTACCGGAAACCGACGTCTGGACCGGATTGCAAGCTTGATTGAAAGTTGCCAGTACTCGATTCACGACCTGTCGCGGGTGCAGCTCGATTCGCATCAGCCGCGGACGCCGCGGTTCAACATGCCGTTTGAACTTGGGCTGGCGGTTGCATGGGCAAAGGAACATCGCGAACATCAGTGGTTTGTCTTTGAATCGACACGGCACCGTCTGAATAAGTCCTTGAGCGATCTGGACGGGACCGACGCGTATATTCACGATGGAACTGTGCGCGGCGTGATCCGCGAGGTATGCAATGCGTTCGTTAGCGCCGGCAATCAGCCAACGGTGCCGGAGATGATGAAGATGTATCGCGAGTTGCGCCGCAATGCTCCGGAAGTGATGAAGCGGGCGGGCGCGCTTTCGATGTTTACCGCGCGGGTGTTTTCCGATCTGTGCCTGGGAGCTGCGACGCTGCGCAGCAAGCACCTGGGCAACCGCTAGTCGTCGGCACTGACCGTAGACTCGCTGGCATTCGCGGGCGAAGGCGCCCGCGCCACATCGGATAATTCCTGGTCTTTGTATTGCAGCTGATAAAGCTTGTAGTAAATGCCGCGCCGGGCGAGGAGTTCCTGGTGCGTGCCCATCTCGCGGACCTGGCCTTTGTGCATGACGATGATCTTGTCGGCGCGCTGAATCGTCGACAGCCGGTGCGCGATGATCAGTGAAGTGCGGCCTTCGACCATGCGCGCCAGCGCGTCGCGCACTTTGAATTCGGTTTCGGTATCCACGCTCGACGTGGCTTCGTCGAGGATGAGAATCTTTGGCTCGTGCGCCAGGGCGCGGGCGAACGAGATCAGCTGCTTCTGTCCAGTCGAGAGTGTCGAGCCGCGCTCGCGGACTTCTTCGTCGTATCCTTTGGGCAACGTGCGAATGAACTCGGCGAGGTTGACGTCTTCGGCCGCGCGCTCGATGTGTTCGTTCTGAATGCGGCCGGTGCCGAGTCGAATGTTGCCGCCGATCGTGCCGGTGAAGAGAAATGGATCCTGCAGCACAACGCCAAAGCGGCTGCGCAGATCGGCGAGGTCCATCTCTTTCACATCAACGCCGTCGATTCGGATCGCGCCTTTTTGCACGTCGTAGAAGCGCATCAGAAGCGAGATCAGCGTGGTTTTTCCAGCACCGGTGTGGCCGACGACTGCGACGGTTTCTCCGGGTTCAATGGCGAATGAGACGTCGTGGAGAACCCAGTCGGGCGTGGATGAGATCATGGAGTCCCGGACGCCTTCGTCCGGGGGGACATGCGAGACAACCCCGGACGAAGGCGTCCGGGGCTCCATGTCTGTTTCCCGATACGCGAACCAGACGTGATCAAACTCAATGCGACCCGGGCCTTCGGGCGTTTTCGTCACAGTAGGCGAAACCACATCAACTGGCGTGTCGATCAATTTGAAGATGCGTTCGCTCGCTGCCATCGCCCCTTGAAGAATGTTGTATTTCTCGCTGAAGTCCATGATGGGGCGGAAGAACCGCAGGGCGTACTGCGTGAACGCGATGAGCACGCCCAGCGATGCCGCCGTGGCCACGAAGTGCACCGACACAAGTGAATGCGGGTTGAACTCAAGAGAGACGCTGGTCGAGACGATGCGGCGAATCACATCCTGCCCCCCGAACCAGATGACGCAGGCAATCGCGACGGCGGAAAACAGATCAACCACGGGATAGTACAGCGCATAGGCCAGAATCGCGTCTTTATACGCGTCCATGTGGCTGCGGTTGATCTCGGAGAAACGCTGGTAGGCGAGCCGCTCGCGGTTGAAAAGCTGCAGCACCACCATTCCGCTGACGTGTTCTTGCAAATAGGAATTGATGCGGGCGATGGCAATACGAATGCGGCGGTAGGAATCGCGCACTTTGTCCCGAAAGATTTTGGTCGCGACAACAATGACTGGAAGCACGGCGAAGGTAATTAAAGCCAGCTTCCAGTTCATGCACAGCATGATCCCTAGAATGCCGGCGAGTACGAATAAATCTTCGAAGATCGAAACCACGCCCGAGGTGAACATCTCGTTCAATGCATCGACGTCGGTGGTGACGCGAGTGACCAGGCGGCCGACTGGGTTCTTATCGTAAAAAGCCACGTGCATGCGCTGCAGGTGGCGGAATATCTGGCTGCGCAGGTCGAACATCACTTTCTGTCCGGTCCACTGCATGAAGTAGGTTTGCAGGAATTCGAAGATGAAAGTGATGATCAGCAGACTGAAGTAAATCGCCGAAATTTGCGCGATGCCCTGGAGCGGCTCGGGGCTGAGCCAGTTCCACATGCCGGTGGTCGCGGCCGGAGCCGGCGCGAGGTAGCGATCGACGGCCACTTTGACGAGGTAAGGTCCCAGCACATCGCAAAAAGATTTCAGGATGATCGAAGCCAGCGCCACCGCGACCTGCCAGCGATACGGACGCAGGTACGTCAGCAGCCGCCGCATCAGGCGGCTGTCGTAAGCTTTGCCGAGTATCTCTTCTTCCTGAGCCATGTTCTTCCAGGGCAATGGATCGTGGGTCGGCGCACCGTTAAATCGTGAGACTCTGTACCGCGAGACCCGGCGCCAGACGCTTTCACAAGGGTACCTTATAGATGGCCGTGGCCGCTCCTGAGATGGAAAAGGTTTGAAGTGGGATAATCGATCAGGTGGCTCTGGGAATTTACGTTTCGGTACCGTTTTGTCGCACGAAGTGCAGCTATTGCAACTTCGCGTCCGGCGTGTTTTCCCGGGCGGTGTTCGAGCGCTATGTGGATCGCGTGTGCACGGATGTTGCAAGTGTGACCCAGACGATGCACCAGATGGGAGCTAGGATTGATTTTTCCCACGTCTTGCAACAACGGCGAGACCCTTCGACAAGCTCAGGGCAGGCTACGGGGCATCCCAGCTTGGGGGCGCTCCCGACTGTCGATTCGATTTATCTCGGTGGCGGCACTCCGACCGTGCTTGAGATTGGCCAGTTGCAGCGAATATTCCGGGCGATCCGCGGGCAATTCGAGGTGCAACCCGATACTGAAATCACGGTCGAGTGCGCTCCCGGAACGTTGACGACCGACGGGCTGGACGGCTTGCTGCTCTGCGGCGTGAATCGCGTGAGCCTGGGAGTGCAGTCGTTTGTGGACGGCGAAGCCGCGTCAGTAGGACGTTTGCACAAGCGCTCGACCGTGCTTGATGACATTGGATGCCTGCGCGGTGGCGGGATCGAAAACATCAACGTCGATCTGATCGCCGGACTGCCGCATCAAACGCCGTCCAGTTGGAAGGAGTCGTTGGCCTCTGCCATCGACAGCGGCGTGCCGCACGTCAGCGTCTACATGCTCGAGGTGGACGAAGATTCGCGGCTGGGTCGCGAACTCATCGCAGGAGGCACGCGCTACCACGCGCACTTTGTGCCGGATGACGAAGCGACTGCTGATTTCTACGTCGAGGCGTGCGAGACGCTGAAGAAGGCGGGCGTGCCGCAATATGAGATCTCAAATTTCGCGCGCGCAGGGTTTGAGTCGCGACATAACCTGAAATACTGGACGCGGCAGCCTTATCTCGGTTTCGGCGTGGATGCGCACTCGATGCTGTTCTCGGCGAGCGAAGAAAGTGAAGCCGTGCGCTTTGCGACCACCGATTCGCTTGAGAAGTATGTCGCCGGTTCGCCCGCGCAAAAGACTCCCGTTTCACTGGCCGACGCTTTGGAAGAATGCTTCTTTCTTGGATTGCGACTGAATCGCGGTGTAGATTTGCGCAACGTCGCTGACGAATTCGGATGCGAGGCCGTGGCGCAGGTTTTTCCGACGATCAAACATTTGGAGAGCGGCGGCCTGATCGATGCATCCGGAAATGTTGTCCGCCTTACACCGCGCGGCCGGCTGCTGTCGAACGAAGTCTTCCAGGCATTCCTGGCACCGGCAAGCTCGACCGCACGAGTTTAAGGGCATCATTCCAATTCCAGCAAGAATCCCCCTACCATTCGGTCGGTCGGGTTCGGCCCAATAGTGCAAAGAATCGCCAGTATTCATGCGGTAATTCGCACATTCGTCATTTCCTTCCGGGCGTAACTTTTTCCATCCTCTACGCTGTGTTTAAATCAGATTTTCACAGCAGAAATCGCTTCCGCTCCGCGGAACGAACATCTGTCGGAGGATCCTTGGACTTCCAACTGAACGAAGAACAACTGCAGCTCAAGAAGAGCGTGCGCGAGTTTGCCGAGCGCGAGATCAAGCCGCACGTCATGGAGTGGGATGAGGCCGGCGAATTCCCTCTGGCTACGATCAAAGAATTGGGCAAGCTGGGTTTGCTTGGCACGATCTTTCCGTCCGAGTATGGTGGCGCAGGCATGGGCTATGTCGAATATGTGACGGCGATTGCGGAATTGTCGCGCGTCGATGGATCGGTGGGCATCATCGTGGCGGCGCATACGTCGCTCTGCTCGAACCACATTTTTCTGGCTGGCAATGAAGCGCAAAAAAAGAAATACGTCAGCAAACTGGCGACCGGAGAGTACATCGGCGCGTGGGGACTCACCGAGCCGGCCTCGGGTTCTGACGCAGGCAGCGCGCGCATGACGGCGGTGCGCAAAGGAAATAGCTGGGTGTTGAACGGAACGAAAACCTTCTGCACCAATGGCCACTACGCCGACGTGCTGGTCGTGCTGGCGGTGACCGACCGGACCGCTCATACGCATGGCATTTCAGCATTCGTCGTGGAAAAAGACACCAAGGGATTTCGCCCCGGCAAAAAAGAAAACAAGTTGGGCCTGCGTGCCAGCGACACCGCTGAGTTGATCTTCGAAGACTGCGTGATTCCCGCCGAAAACCTGATTGGCAGCGAAGGCCAGGGATTTCCCGATGCCATGCGAGTGCTCGACGGCGGCCGCATTTCGATTGCGGCGCTCTCGCTCGGCATGGCCGAAGGCGCGTACGAATCGGCGCTGAAGTATTCCAAGCAGCGCAAGCAATTCGGCAAACCCATCAGCGATTTTCAGGCGATTCAGTGGAAGCTGGCCGACATGGCGACCGAGATCGACGCTGCTATGTTGCTCACTATGCGCGCGGCCTCGATGAAAGACGCGGGCATGAAGACGACGCAGGAATCGTCGATGGCCAAGCTCTACGCCAGCGAAGTCGCGGTGCGTTGCGCCAACGAGGGCGTGCAAATTCACGGCGGATACGGTTTCATCAAGGACTATCCTGCGGAAAAGTTTTACCGCGACGTGAAGCTGTGCACCATCGGTGAGGGGACCAGCGAGATTCAGCGGCTGGTAATCGCGCGCCAGTTGCTGCGGGATTAGCTCGGGCTTAAGGCCGCCTTTGCTTGTTGGTGTGTGATATCGTTTCAGTCCGCATGGCCGACACCACGTACATTGGCTCGCCCGACCTCGCGGCCACGACATCCGACGAACGCAGCATGGCCGTCTTGTCGCATGCGCTTCAGGTCGTCGGAGGTTGGATCCCGCCGCTGATCATCTTCTTCGTCAAGCGTCAATCCCGGTTTGTCTCGTTTCATTCGCTGCAGGTCCTTTTTCTGGAGCTCGCCTACCTCGCCGTGACCATGTTCACGATGACATTCTGGATCGCCGGTGTTCTTCTAATCGTTTCTCGTACGCATGAGAACAGCAATGGTATTCCGGCCGCGTTGTTCTTGTTCTTTCCGATATTCTGGCTCGTATGGATGTTCGTCTGGATCTCGAAAATCGTGGTTGCGGTCATTTACTCTATTAAGGCTGGACGAGGCGAATGGGCTGAGATACCGGTGGTAGGAGGATGGGCTCGGTCTGTTCTGAAGATTGGACCAGGCGGCGGCTCGGTGGTGTGAGACACCAAAAGGATCGAGAAGTGATTTTTCTTATTTAGCTCTCAACCCAAGCTGCCACACAAACAACGCCCAATAACTTCCGGCGAGCGAGACGAAAAGACTCGTCAACAGAAAATGTCCGACGACGAACGACCTTCCTTTCGGCCAGTCTTCATGTGAAAAGTAGAACGCGTCGACCAGGATGCGGGCCGTCCAGTAACTTGCGATAAAACATGCCAGTGCCATGGAGGCGCGATCGCCGCGCAACAATTCGGCGTGCAGGACCAGCGTGAGTGTGCCAAAGGCGATGATAGTCAAGACTGTGAAGCTACTTTGCACCCATAACAGTTTGCGATTGAGAGGCATCAGCTGCGCCAAATCTTGCTTCCAGCGCAGGCGCGAGGGTACCTGGAAACTCGCTGCAAGAATGAGGAAGTGGCCCGCCCCTGCGAGCCAGAGGATCAGATCGAAGCAGCGCTCGGCAGAATAAGTCATAAGGCATGAATGGCGTGCATGAAAGGCAGAATCACTCGCATCACAAACGGCGGATGAAACAGCCAGAACGCCGGAGCCGCGGCAATGATCCAAGCAAAGAACCGCACGGGCAGCGCACGGCGCAGTCCGATTCGACTGGCAAAGTCCGATCGCTCGAAAACCACTGCCAAGCCTTGCAAGAGAAAGTACGCCGTCGGCAGCCCGTAGCCGCCGCGGGCTGGTAGTGAGATCACCATATCGTGGATGAGGCCTGAAACCAGAAAGACCAGCAATCCCGCCGCGGTCGCTCCAAAAACTCTTTGTGCCGGTCGAAAAACAAATTCGTGGGCGAGTTGACGAAAGCCGAGATTCCAGCGCTTGCCCCAGAACTCGCTAAGCGACCTCGCCAATATGGGTTGCTGCATAATCGGCTGCGCTTCAATCCCCACCGACTGCCAAAAAAGCGCGATCAGGTGAAAGCTGCCGAAGTGGAGAAGAAAAATCAGGCCGAAGAGCCCAATCCATCCGCGAAGCAGAGCCTGCTGCGCTGGAATCTGCCGCGCCACGAACCAGAGCAGCGCTATTCCTAACGCTGTCTTTGTGGCAGCCCAAAGCCATTCACTGGTTCGCGGAGATTGCGGATGCCGGCCCGAGTCGAGAAAGGCCGCGGCATCCATTCCCGGCCAGGCGAACATGTAAGCGGCCGAGCGCGCAGCGGTATGAGTAATGAACGAGCGTGCCTGCCACCAGGTCATCCATTTGAGTCCGGCGAACAGGGCGAACGACAACGTCCACATGAACACCCAGGGCACCATGCGGTCGCGAAACACGATCGGTGCAGCGGGTAGAAGGAGCAAGGGCAAGCATCCCGCCCAGAGTGGCGGCTTGACCGATGGAGCGACCGCGTCCTGTGAGAGCGTATGCACGCCGTAATCTTTTTCGTCCGAATTTGAATTTACCCGCTGCACACGCGCTCTGCAATGAACGCAGGTAATTCGTTTCGGCCGCTCATTTCGGCTGCTTCGAAAAATTCATCCATTCAGTCTTAGCGAGAGTGTCTGCTACTACAATGTGGGCGGACGGAGAGTTGCAAGGCGCATGATCATCATCCACGGTGTCTACCGTTGGTGGCCCAAGCGGGTTGCGTTTCGCAACGACTACTGCCTGTCGTGCGAGGCGCCACGGCGTGCGATTGCCACTCGCACCTTCGATGTGGGCCACATCTTCTGGGTGCCGCTGATTCCCGTTGGTTTCTGGAAGCATTGGTCGTGTGCAGTCTGCCGCCGTGATCCCCACGCTGCCACCAAAACCCGCCGGCCGTTCAAGTGGATCGGCCTGGTTTGCCTCGTCCTGCTGTCGGCGATGTTCTGGGCGACTCCCATCGACGCGGAAGTTGCTTGGCTCGGCTGGTTGCTGCGTCTCGCCCCGCTGGCCGGAGCCGTGGCGTTGCTGATTCAACTGTTGCGAACCAGCGCCGAGCCGAGTCTCAAGCAGAGGCTGGTCGCGATTCCTCCCGCCTCGGATATGAGTTGTCCATTCTGCGCGACTCCGCTGATCGCCGGCTCGGGAGCAAGATGGTCGTGTCCGCAATGCGGTGCGGAGCGCTGGTGAGTCCCAGCGGTGAGCCCGAACCAGAGCAGTCACCGAGGATTGCTTTACACTGGTCTCTTGGGTAAAGCCACCACTCACGACATGCGGGCGACAGTTGCTGCATTGCGTTCCGGCGATGTGCGGACGCTGGCGCGCGCTATTTCGATCGTCGAGAACCGGACGCCGGGATGGTCTGATCTGCTGAAAGAGTTATTTCCTTACACGGGGCACGCGCGCGTGATCGGATTGACTGGCGCGCCGGGCGCAGGGAAGAGCACCCTGGTCGATCAGTTGGCGCGTTTTTACCGCACAACGAGGAATCCCCACTCAAACAGCAAAGAGCGCGGCTTGAATGGGGCACCCGGCGATAAGAGCGGCGCGCCCACGGTCGGCATTATTGCCGTGGACCCGACTAGTCCTTACACGGGTGGCGCGATTTTGGGTGACCGCATCCGCATGCAGGAGCACTTTTCCGACCTGGGCATTTACATTCGCAGCATGGCTACGCGCGGCTCGTTGGGTGGCCTGGCGCGCACCACGGCGGATGTGGCCACGGTGCTCGACGCCTCCGGGCGCGACGTGATTCTCATCGAAACGGTTGGCGTCGGGCAGGATGAAGTCGATATCGTGCGGCTCGCCGACATCACGATCGTGATTCTCGTGCCCGGCATGGGCGATGATGTCCAGACGATTAAGGCCGGCATCATGGAGATCGCCGACATTTTCGTCATCAACAAGAGCGACCGCGAAGGCGCCGAGCGCGTGGAGCGCGAGATTCGCGCACTGCAGTCGCTGGCGATCCGGCAGGACAAGTGGACTCCGCCGATCGTGAAGACTGTTGCCAGCGAAGGCGCAGGCGTCGAAGACCTGGCTGCGGCCATCGCGGAGTACGAGGCTTATCTTCACAAGGGAAATCTTGCGGCGGAAAAGCGCATCCACAACTGGCAGGAGCGGCTGATAGAGATGCTGCGCGACCGCATGCTCGAAAAAGCGCGCGAGCAACTGGGCGACGGAAACGTGGCACGGCTGGCGGCCGAAGTGGCCGAGCATAAACGCGATCCGTATACGCTGATTGAGGAGATCGCGGGCAAGGCACGAAACGCGTAGCCCGCAGAAACCGTGGAGCCCGGACGCATTCGTTCGGGGCTGGTTTTGAAATTGAACAGCGGTGCGGACGAATGCGTCTGTAGCTCCATGAGCACGGAATACATGGCAAAGATCGATCATCTCGGCATTGCTGTGAAGTCGCTGGCGGCGGCCAAGTCGATTTACCAAACGCTCGGCCTCAGCGTTTCGCCGGAAGAAACTGTTGAGCACGAGAGGGTGCGCGTTGTGATGGTCCCGGTGGGCGAATCGCGGCTGGAACTGCTGGAGGCGACTTCAGACGACTCGACAATCGCGAAATTCATCGCCAAGCGCGGCGAGGGGCTCCATCACGTCTGCCTGAAGGTACCGGACTTACCCGCGGCAGTCGAGAAATTGAAGAAAGACGGGGTTCGCCTCGTTTCTGACGAGATCAAAGTTGGCGCGGGTGGACATAGCTATGTCTTCGTCCATCCTTCGAGCGCGGGCGGCGTGCTGTTGGAGTTGGTGCAGGCCTAGACATGCTGCTTCTCCTCTGCGACACGTCCGGCAAAAATGGATTCGTGGCCCTGGCTCGTGCGGAGGATGCCGAAGGCGCGGAGCCCATCGACGTGATCGAAACCGACGTGATCGAGGAAGTCCCGCTCGCGGGAGGAGCCTTTTCCGCGGAACTCGTTCCGCAGATTGCCGCCATGCTGGCCCGCCATGGGCTTGGCAAGCACGACATCGCGGCGTTCGTTGTGATTTCCGGTCCTGGTTCGTTCACCGGATTGCGCGTGGGGTTGGCCGCGATCAAGGCGCTGGCGGAGATTCTGCAAAAGCCCATTGTGCCGGTGTCTCTGCTGGAAGCAGTGGCGCTCAGGAGTGCGGCTACAGGCACGGTCATGGCAGCTCTTGATGCTGGACGCGGGGAAGTCTATGCCGGAGAATACGAAGTGAGTGCGCATGCGGCTCAACTCATTCGTGAGCAATTGTTGTCGAAGGAAGAGTTTCTTTCGACCGCCGCGGCATCGAAAATAAGCACGCCGGATGAAGTTGTCGCTGCCATCGCGCAGGGGGCGGGCATAGCCGTAACGCTCGTCAAACGTCCTGACGCGGCGGTGGTTGCCGCGCGTGGTCTCGCCAGGCTTCGCGCTGGACAGACGGTTTCGCCGGAGCAGTTAGAGGCCAATTACATCCGCCACACCGCTGCCGAGATTTTCGCGAAGCCCCCATCCGGCACATAGCCTGGGTTCAGCCAACGAGTGCTTGAATCCGCGACCATGCTAACCATTCGCATAGCTGCTCCCACCGACGTTTCCGCCGTCATCGCGCTGGCGCATTCTTCGAAGACTACCGCCCACTGGAGCGAGGATCAGTACCGCACTGCGGTCTCGGAGATCGCGAATGGCAGGCGACTGGTACTGGTCGCCGAGGAAGGGAACGCGGAGGAGAAAAAGACCGTTGGATTCCTCGTAGCAGCGCAGGTTCCACCCGAATGGGAGCTCGAGAACGTCGTGGTAGCAGCGTCGGAGCGCCGTCAAGGCCTCGGCAAGCGGCTGCTGGAAGCTCTTCTGGAGCGAGCCAGGGAAACAGACAGTGATGCCGTGTTTCTGGAAGTGCGGGAATCGAACATGGCCGCGCGCGCCCTCTATCAAACCTCGGGCTTTCAACAGATTGGACGCCGACGGGGCTACTACACCTCTCCTTCGGAGGATGCCCTGCTGTATCGCCGGAATCTCCCTTAAGAGTCATCTCATCTTGAGATTGCACCATTTTTTTGGCATTGTCCGGCGTGTTACAGCTGTGTTAACGTGACGGCATATCAAGGTTTGGAGGTCTGCTGGATGCTGACTCCGAGAGACCAACTCCTGACCAGCCACGAGGAATTCCGCAAGCTGGCTCAGGAGCACTCGCAGTACTCAGAACGTCTCGATTCACTCACGCAAAAACGTTATCTCAGCGAAGACGAAAAGCTGGAAGAGGTTCGTCTGAAGAAGCTGAAACTTCGCCTCAAGGACCAGATGGAATCCATTGAGCGCGAATATCGGCAGCACTACGGCGTTAACGTAGCCTAACTTCTTGCCAAACCCTTTGGCGGCGACAACCGCCTGAGGATTACTGCATTCATCACAAGGCGCGATTGAGCGCCTTTTTTTATTTATACTTAGCTGTGAGCCCCGAGTCCCGAGTCCTGAGTCGCGAGCTGCCGAGTCACGTGTTTGTCGTCGGCTCGTAGCTCACAGCTCATAGCTCGCAGCTTCTCCCCTATGGTTCGCGACGGCTACTTTTATGCAGTTCCACTGATTGCAGCCGCAGTGCTGCTGGGCTGGCTGACCAGCCCGGTCTGGGCGATTTTGCCTTGCCTGCTGGCGTTCTTCTTCCTGTGGTTTTTTCGAGATCCCGAACGTGCAATTCCGCAGGATCCTGATGCCGTCGTTTCCCCCGGCGACGGTACCGTTACTGACATTTCGCCGGTCACAGTTGGCAACGAGAAGCAGACGCGGATCAGCATTTTTCTGAGCGTCTTTAACGTGCACGTCAACCGTTCGCCGATCTCGGGTGTCATTCGCGACATTCGCTACCAGCGCGGCAAGTTTCTTGATGCGCGCAGCCAGAATTGCGCCGAGCTGAATGAGCAGAATATCGTCACGGTCGAAGGCGACGGCCATCGCGTGGTGTTCAAGCAGATTGCCGGACTGCTCGCGCGGCGCATTGTTTTTTATCCCAAAATTGGAGACCGCCTGGAGCGCGGCCAGCGCGTCGGGCTGATCAAGTTCGGCTCGCGCGTGGACGTTGTGCTCGATGCTTCGGCGCGCGTGGATGTAAAGATTGGCGACAAGGTCCAGGGCGGAGCGACGGTGCTCGCCCACGTTTTGTCTCAGCCCGCGTCCGTCGGTGCGCAGGCCGGCGCGGCTGCCGGAGTATCTTCGCAGGTTCGCTAACCGGACACCGCATGAATCAAATCTCACCCAAACCGCGCCGCCGCCTCAGCAAAGGGATGTACATTCTCCCCTCGCTGTTCACGACGGCCAACATGGCGCTGGGGTTCTACGCGATTCTCGAAGTTATGCGCGCTACGATCCCGGAGCACTGGCATCTCGACAATGCCGCCAAAGCCATCGGATTCGCCGTCTTGTTCGACGGCCTCGACGGCCGCATCGCCCGCATGACCGGCACGAGCAGCGATTTCGGCCGCGAACTCGACTCACTCGCCGATGTCATCACCTTCGGCGTCGCTCCCGCGATGCTTGCCTGGACATGGGGCTTCCGGCTAATGCCCCCGGTGTTACTGACTGACTGGCATATCAAGCTGACGCAACTGGGCGCGATTGCGAGCTTTCTGTTTCTGGTGGCGGGAGCGAGTCGCCTGGCGCGCTTCAACATCACGACCAACGCGCAGCCGTCGAATCCCGGGCGTCCAGGTAAAAAATATTTCGTGGGTATGCCTATTCCAGCTGGTGCAGGCGTGATCGCAGCAGTTGTGCACTTCGAATCCGGAGACCCGGTTATTTCCTGGTACACCGCATTAACCTGGATCGCCATGGTGGCCACCGTCGCCTATCTGATGGTCAGCACATGGCGCTTTTACAGCTTCAAGGACATCGATTTCCGCTCGCGCCATCCCTTCCGCTTGATTCTTCTGTTGGGCGCTCTCTTTTACGCCATCTGGTTGTTCTCTGGTCCAGTGCTGTTTGGCGTCGCCCTGCTGTACATGATTTCGGGCGTCTTCTGGCGGCTGCAATGGATCTTCCGGCGGCGTACCGGCCCACCTCCTCCGCCCTATCAGGAGGTATCACAGGCATCATGACTGAATCGCTGAAGCCGGTCTCTGCGCCGCACGTGCCCGCGTCCCGCCCCAATCTCTACCGCGCGGCGATCGTGGGCGCAGCCTCGCTCAAAGGCAAGGAAGTCGCCGAGATGCTCAACGAGCGCAACTTCCCGGCGGTTGACATTCGCCTGCTCGATGATGACGAAGCTCTCGGCCAGCTCGAAGCCATGGGCGACGAGATCAGCTTCATACAGAGTGTGCGCGCCGAGCAGTTCGAGCACGTCGATTTCACTTTTTTCGCCTCCGATGCCGATTGCACGCGCAAGAATTGGAAGCGCGTCCGAGACTCCGGCAGCACAATCATCGATCTCTCTTCTGCACTCGAAAATGAACCGGGTGCCAGCGTGCGCTCGCTCTGGGTGGAGCGTGAACGCGGGCAGATCGCCCCACCGGAGTTGCAGCCAGGACCTTGCGTGACGGCGCACCCGGTTTCGGTCGTTCTTGCCTTGCTGCTGCTACGCGCAAAGAAGGCCGGCGCGATTCGCCGTGCGATCGCTACCGTTTCTGAGCCCGCCTCAGAGCACGGCCAGCGCGGCATGGACGAACTGCATCAGCAAACCGTGAATCTGCTTTCATTCCAGCCGCTGCCCAAAGAAGTATTCGACGCGCAGGTCGCCTTCAATATGGTGGCGCGCTACGGGCAAAAATCCGAGCCGGCGCTCGATTCGGTCGAAGCTCGCATCTTGCGCCACTATGGCAAAATTGCCGGCGATGACGCGCCCGGGCTATCTCTGATGCTGATGCAGGCGCCAATCTTCCACGGGCATACCGCAGCGCTTTTTCTGGAATTCGATCACGCGATCGAGCTTCGAAATCTATCGCAGGCGCTGACGGGCGATCACGTCGCCATCCCTTCCCCGCAAGAAGACGCTCCCAGCAACGTTACCTCAGCCGGGCAGCCGAACATTCTGTTATCCGTAAAGAGCGACGCCACGCAACCAAACGCCGTCTGGATCTGGGCCGCCGCCGACAATCTGCGCATCTCAGCCTTGACCGCAGTCGAATGCGCCGAGAGCATGGCCGCAACGCGCCCAACCGGAAAGATTCAATGAGTCCCGAGTTCCGAGTCGCGAGTCCGGAGCCGCGGAGCCGATTTCGTTTTTTCTCGGTACTCGGTACTCAGTACTCGGTACTGTTGTTCGCCCTGCTCAGCTCCGGTTGCGGCTACCACACTGCCGGGCACGCGGCCCAGCTTCCTGAAGCGGTCAAGACGATCGCGATTCCGACGTTCAAAAACGAAACGTCGACTTACCGCATCGAGCAGATGCTCACGTCGTCAGTGGTGCGCGAATTCACCACGCGAACTCACTACCACATTCAGAACGACTCCAGCGAAGCGGCTGACGCGACGTTGCGCGGCACGGTGCTCTCGACCACGGCCTCGCCGCTGGCCTACGACACGCCCACGGGACGCGCCGCCAGCGTGATGATCGTGGTCAGCATGAAAGTCACCCTTTCCGACCGGCAGGGCAAAGTGCTCTATCAAAATCCGGCGTACTTGTTCCGCGAGCAGTACGAAGTCTCGCAGGACCTGGCCAGCTTCTTCGAGGAAGACTCGCCCGCCTTCCGCCGTCTCTCGCAGGATTTCGCCCGAACCCTGGTGTCGAATATTCTGGAAGGCTTTTAGATGGTAGAGTTGGGGCGTGGGTGTCGGGTCGTGGATCTTAAGTATTCGCCGTTACGCTAATCTCGTTGAAAAAGGCCAGTTGGAAGCAAGTTTGAGCCTTAGACCTAACGCCCAGCACCCAATTCATGCGCGCCTTTGCCCAAGCCGAGCGCTTCGTCAGCGAGCTGGAATCGCGCAAGCTGCGCGCAGCCTACATATTCGTCGGCGACGAGGCTTTTTTCCGCAAGCGCTTTCGCGACGCCATCCTCGAACATCTCGTTCCCGCCGATCTGCGCGAGTTCAGCCTCTTCGAATTCGATCTCGGCGAAAACGACCTCGCCGAGGTGCTCGACCGCGCCCGCACACCTTCGCTCATGGCTCCATTCCAGGTTTTCTTCGTGCGCGGCGTGAAAAATCTTTTTGGCCGCGGATCGAATGAAGAAAAGCTCGCTGCCATCGAAGACTATTGCAAGAATCCCAATCCCGACGCGCTAATTGTCTTCGTCGCCGACCATATCAGCATCCCCGCCGACGTCCGCAAAATGGAGATGCAGGACAAAGAGCGCTACCAGCGCATCCGCGAAACCATGGGCCAGTACTGCGGCATTGTCGAACTGGCGCGCGTGGAAGAAGGCGAAGCCGTGCGCTGGATCGCCGATTACTGCGCCAGCCAAAGCGTGAAGGTCGAGGCCGATGGCGCTCGCGAACTCGTCGACTCACTGGGCGGCGACATGATGATGATCTCCAACGAACTGGAGAAGCTGATTCTCTACGTCGGCGAGAAAAAGCGCATCACGCTGGGCGATGTGGAAACCATGGTGCTCGCGGCCAAGCAGCGCTCGCTCTACGAATTGACCGACGCGATTTCTAGCAAAGACCGCGTCCGTTCGCTCGAAGTGCTCGACGCGATTCTTGCCTCCGGTGAAGGCGAAGAAGCCGCCATCGGCCACATCTACATGCTGGCGAAAACTTTCCGGCAGATGCTGGTGATTCTCGAGCGCAATGTGCGCGATCAGCGCATGCTGTGGGCCGCGCTGTGGCAGGGATTCCGCGTGCCTCCATTCGCCGCCGACGACATCATCAAGCAGGCGCGCCGCTATAAGAACCGGCGCGAATTGACGCGCGCAATTCGCCTCGTCGCGAGAGCAGATTTAGCACTGCGCTCGAATCCCGTCAGCAAGCGCATGGTGCTCGAGCGCCTGGTCATGGATCTGACGACCGAGCCCAAAGTCGAAGCGCCGGGCTGGATGCAGGATCAGCTGCCGGTGTAAGCTTCACTCCTCTGGAAGCCGCCCTAACTGAAGGAGACAACCTCGTGCTCAATCGCAGAAATTTTCTGAAAGTCGCAGGATCGGCATCCGCCGCAAGTTTCCTCGGGCCGAAAGTGATCGCCCTCGCCGAAGACGACCAGCCTCGCGCCACCATATCCCCGAACGATCACATCCAGATCGCGCTGATCGGAGCCGGAGGCCAGGGGCAGTACGATACGAAGGTCGCGGTTCAGGTGCCTGGGATCAAACTTGTCGCCGTCGCCGACTGCTACGACGGCCGCCTCGAGCACAGCAAAGAACTCTGGGGAAAAGATGTCTTCACGACGCGCGACTACAAAGAAATCCTGTCGCGTTCTGATGTGGACGCCGTCATCGTAGGCACGCCCGACCACTGGCACAAACAAATCTCGATTGACGCCATGAATGCCGGCAAAGACGTGTATTGCGAAAAGCCCATGGTGCACACACAGACCGACGGTCCTGAGATGATCGAGGCGTCACGGGCGACAAAAAAAATTCTGCAACTCGGCAGCCAGCGGGTCAGCTCCATCATTTATGCCAAAGCCAAAGAACTGCTCGCCTCCGGAGCGATCGGGCAACTCAACATGGTCAACGCGCACTGGGACCGCAACTCGACCATGGGCGCGTGGAGCTACACCGTCCCGCCCGATGCGTCGACCGAAACCTGCGACTGGCCTCGGTTTCTTGGCACGGCCCCAAAAATCCCATTTAATGCCGAGCATTTCTTCCAATGGCGCAAGTGGAAGGCCTACGGAACCGGCGTTGCCGGTGACCTTTTCGTGCACCTGTTCAGCGGGACACACTTCATCACTGGCAGCAACGGCCCGACTCGCGCCATGGCGACCGGCGGCCTGCGCTTTTGGAAAGACGGCCGCGACGCGCTCGACGTTTTGCTCGGACTGTTCGACTACCGTGAAGGCTTCAATCTCAGCCTGCGCGTGAATTTCGTTGATGGAGGCGAGGAGAGCGAAGGCCTGTCGTTCATCGGCTCCGAGGGCACGATGGAGATTGCCGGAAACTCTGTCACCGTCAGCCGTACGCCGCGCGAAACCGCACCCGGTTACACAATCGACAGCTTTCCTGAGGCGATGCAGAAGCGCATCGTGGAGGACTATCGCCAGAAGTACCCAGTCGTGCAGCCCTCCGGCGCACCCGCCGCCCGCTACGAAAAATTCGTTGCCCCGGAGCACTACCGCGACAGCTACGACCATTTCAAGAACTTCTTCGCCGCCGTCCGCTCGCGCCAGCCTGTCGTGGAAGATGCCACCTTCGGCTACCGCGCCGCCGGCGCCGCGTTGCTGAGCAATCTGAGCATCGAGCGGGGAGCAGTGGTGAGATGGGATCCGGACACGATGAAGCTTGTGTCATGATCTCCCACTACTGGTTCGAAATTCCGTGGATGGCCTTTGCCGCGTACTGGGCGATCGGCGCGCTCAAAACGCGCGCCACCGTGCGCCGCGAGCCGTTCTTCGCGCGTTACGGTGTCATGCTGATCGAGGTCATCGGCTTCACCTTGCTCTTCAACAGAGATGCCGATGTCGGCGTGCTTAGCCGCCACATCTTCCCGCCCAGTGACAGAGCGGCGATGACAGGAATCGTTCTGACCTGGGCCGGAATCGCCCTCGCCATGTGGGCTCGCTTTCACCTGGGCCAGTACTGGAGCGGACGCATCACGCTCAAGGAAGGCCATCAACTCATTCGCACCGGGCCTTACGCGCGGCTGCGCCATCCGATCTATACCGGACTTGTTCTGGCGGCGATCGGCTCTGCGCTGGTAATCAATCACTGGCGATGCGCGGTCGGAGTAGCTGTGATCATGATCGGATTTGTGATCAAGGCCAAAAGGGAAGAGGCGCTGCTGGCGGGGCAATTTGGCGAAGCCTTTCAGGAGCACATCCGGCACACAGGCTTCCTGCTGCCAAAAATCTAGCTCCCGAACTGGCCAGGAAACAGCGACGGCAGACCGAAGTCGGTCCGCCGTGATATTTCTGAACTGGAAGGGGAAGCCTACTTCATCGCGGTGACATGCTTGCCCAGGCGCGATTTGTAGCGCGAGGCCGTGTTCTCATGCAACGTGCCTTTCTGGATGGCCTTGTCCAGCGCGGAGACGGTCTTGCGATACGCCTGCTCGGCTGCGGCTTTGTCGCCCTTGGCGATGGTCTCGCGCAGCTCGCGCAACTGAGTACGCAGGCTGGAGGTGTTGGCGCGGTTGCGCGTCGTACGGCGTTCGGTCTGGCGGGCGCGTTTCTGCGCCGAAAGATGATTGGCCATGTCTGGTTCGTTACCTTCGTGTGTCTAGAGAGATATTCGGGTGGGTCCGAATTACTTATTATAGGGGAGCAACTCTTGACCGGTCAACGCAACCGTTTAACCGGCGTCATCCTGAGCGGAGCCGCTTCTCAGGCGTAGCGAAGGATCTCGCGCGGGACTGAATGAGAGTCGTGCCTCAGTCGACATGGCCAACGGACTCGATCGCCTCAAAGTTCTCATCAACTCCTCGACGCCCATCGTCGTGATGGAGACGTCAGAGGAGACGCGCGCCGTGAGCGCGGTGCGCGCGGCTTGTACCGAACTCAACATGGCGACTTTCGAATGGACGATCGCCGACGGTCTCGTGCGGTCCGGCTCAAATGCCCCAGTCGAGCAGCGCATCCCGTCGCTGGCGCATCCCGATCCCACGACAACCGTCTGGAACCAAAACAGCCGCGGATTGGCCCAGCCGCACACTTCACTCAGTCCCGGCGGTGGAGAAGCCGACCGGCTGACACGCGCGGTTATGTCGTCGATGGGCAGCGAAGCTGCCGCAGCCGCCTTGTCCGCTGGCGGGGCCATCTATAACACGCGCGAACCGGTGCAGGCCCTGGCTAACATGGAATCGATGACGGTCGAGGCCGTCTTCATCCTGAAGGATTTTCATCGCCACATGGATGACCCGATCGTCATCCGGCGCCTGCGCGACGTAGGCCAGAAATTTTCCGCCAACCGGCGCACGGTGATCATCACAGCGCCAGAGATTTCCGTACCTCCCGAGCTGACCACGCTGGTCGAATACTTCGATCTGCCACTTCCCGATCGCGACCGTCTGCACGACATCATTCACGAAACCTTCACGCGCCTCTCGAAGACCTATTCGCTCAAGCTGCAACTCGACGCCGCCGGGGTAGACGCCATGTCGGCCAATCTACGCGGACTGACCGAAGAAGAGGCCGAACGCGCCACCTCCCAGGCTCTGGTCACGCGCTACGCGCTTTGCCCTGAAACGGTGACCGATGTGCTCGAAGCAAAAAAGCAGCTTCTACGCCATTCCGGGATGCTCGAGTTCATCGAGGCCTCCGACAACATGGCCGCCGTGGGCGGACTCGAAAATCTGAAGCATTGGCTACAGCAGCGCCGCGGCGCCTGGGAAGATTCCGCGCGCGACTTCGGCCTCGAGCCGCCCAAAGGCGTGATCATTCTCGGCGTGCAGGGATGCGGCAAGTCGCTCTGCGCCCGAGCCGTCGCCGGAGAATGGAAACTGCCGCTCGTAAAGTTCGATACGTCCGCGGTCTACGACAAATACATCGGCGAAACCGAAAAGCGCATCCGCAAAGTGTTTCAAGTAGCCGAAGGGCTAGCGCCGTGCGTCCTGTGGATCGACGAACTGGAAAAAGTCTTCGCGGGCAGCGGCCCCGACTCCGCCTCGGCCGACGCAGGCGTTTCCTCACGCCTGCTGGCTTCATTCCTCTCGTGGATGCAAGACCGCAAGTCCGCCGTCTTCGTAGCCGCCACCTGCAACAACGTAACGGTACTTCCGCCCGAACTAATCCGCAAAGGCCGCTTCGACGAACTATTCTTCGTTGACCTGCCGAACCAAAACGAGCGCAAGCAAATATTCTCGATTCAGCTAAGCCGCCGAAAACGCAACCCAGCCGACTTCGATTTAGACAAAGCCGCCGCTGCCGCCAAGGGATACTCCGGCGCGGAAATCGACGCCGCGGTGCAAGGCGCGCTCTACGCTGCGTATTCCGAAAAAAAGCCCCTCACCACGCAATCGCTTCTAGATGCGCTAACCCAAACCGTCCCGCTCTCCACCACCCGCGCCGAAGAGATCACCGCTCTCCGCGACTGGGCCCGCTCACGTGCCGTCCCCGCCACGCGTGAGGCCAATCCGGCAAGGGCTTAGGCTATTGTCGTGCTAGCAGGCGCTCCCGCGGGCGAAGCCGTCACGATCATCTCTGAACGTCATTGGCGGGCGAACTACCTTTGCGGTATCGACAACTGCTGGACCATCTGCTGCTTCACAAACGCCGAGCCGATGTGGCTCTCAATAATCTTAAAAGCAGCAGTATTCATCAAGGCATGCATATAACAGTGATGCACTGTGAGTACCAGATCTTGGTGCCATTGAAGGTCTTCTAGTCTCGTGATCCTTAGTCCCATCGCGGCTAGTTCCTCAAAACCGATGTGGCGTTGATGGGTCTTGTTGCCCTTGTAATCTGTGAGCTTCCTGACTATTGTTTTTGCCTTCTTACGTGCGCTCGCCTCCCCCTCGAACATGGAGTGTTCCAACTGGTACTCCACAAACGCTTTGGACCATAGAATTGCGTTTTCGCACTGACTAAGGAAAGCGGGACCATAGCGGCCAATGATCGACTGCCAAATTGGAATGCTGCTTGGATCGTTCCGAACTTCTTTTAATGCTCTTGCAAATTCTTCCTTTACTCCGTAAGCCGGGAAGCCCCGGAGATGGGGGTCAATGGGCCCCAAATTCCCATGTCGGGCCAGAATAATTTCTTTGCAAGAACAAGCAATCATTGTTCCCGCAGACATCGCGATCTGCGGAACGATTGCTCTAATGTCATTACCGAAAATCTGGTGAAGGTAGTCGACCAAGGACTCCGTCGCCGCAATGCTGCCACCTGGGGTGTGAAGAATTAGGTCGAGACCCTTCTTCCGCTGATGGCCGATACTGTGAACGCACATCATGAACCCATTCTTGTCTTCGTCCGTGATGTCTGAAGGCACGTCGGGCTTAGACAAGAAACCGGAGTAGTAAGCGATGACGTTTCGTCCAGTATCTTCAGCGAGCTTGTTAAGGTATTGGCGACGCACCAAGTCCATCGCCCCCTGTGCGGTTTGACTAGCTTTCAGGGTCAGGCCTTGGATTTCCTTTAGAACTTCACCCCAATCAGGCATCACTGCTTTTTGTATGGGTTCGGAATAGGATCCTCACAGACGGAATACGTGGTGAAGGTTTGAACGACCGTCGGCTCACCGATATACGGGAAATGTGACTCATATCCGTGGGGAACTGGTTGTTGCTGAGGCGGGAAAACTCTTTCAGCTTCTCTGACCAGTGCGCTTTTTTTCGTGCTGGGCTTGTGAGATTTCATTCGTCGCCTTTTGCTTACCGACCTCATTTTATACCACCTTTGTCAGCTCGAAAATGTCAATTACCGCTCGTCCGGGTAGCACTAGCAAATAGTGTTCCTCGACCCTTCCCTGTATCCGACGTACCCACGCCCCCGGTCGCATCACCGAAAACAACGGCAGGATTCGCTAAACCTTGAGGGCTGGTAGAGACCGAACCCCGGCATTTGTCCCTCGAATTGCTAAAATCTTGCATCCTGTCATTCGACTCTCTCACAGTCACCAAAGTCACGGTCATTTGTCACTAGGGCAGAAATTTTTCTGTGGAAAAATAGGGGCCTGCATCTCCCGGTACAGTCCCGGAGCAACCCTTAGCGCCATTGACTACCCCTCTAAAACCGGGGTACGCTTTACCCAATGGTTGTGATTCGCCCTCTGGGCATCCGCATTTCGAATGATCCCGTCTCTGAGCCAAATCCTGCTTCGCCCGTGAATGGCAACGCTCGGCTGAATTTACTCGCATGAAGAAGAGCATCGGGATCAGTCCCAACATCGAAACTTTGTTCGGCACCCGCGACGAGAATATCCGCCTGCTCGAAGCCGGCCTGAATATCACGATCAATCTGCGCTCGAGTTCAATTGAACTCGAAGGCGCGGCCAAGGATGTCGCCCGAGCCGAGCAGGTTTTCTCCGATTACGAATCGCTACAACGCTCTGGCTACACCTTCAACAACGGCGACCTCAACAGCATGTTGCGCGTGCTGATGTCCGATCCCAACACGACGCTCCGCGGCCTGGTGGAAGCCGGCCGCCAGCGCTCCTTCGGACGGCGCAGCGTGCAACCGAAGAGCAGTAACCAGCGGCGGTACCTGGAAGCCATCGAGAAGCACGACATGGTCTTCGGTGTCGGCCCGGCGGGAACTGGCAAGACCTATCTCGCCGTGGCCATGGCGATTTCAGCTCTTGTCGCCAAGCGGGTAAATCGAATCATCCTGGCGCGGCCCGCGGTCGAGGCCGGCGAGCGCCTTGGCTTTCTGCCCGGCACGCTGCAGGACAAGATCGACCCGTACCTGCGCCCGCTTTACGATGCCCTCTACGACATGCTGGACCCCGAGAAGGTCGACCGCTATCTCGAGAAAAACGTCATCGAAATTGCGCCCATCGCCTTCATGCGCGGCCGTACGCTGAACGACTCGTTCGTGATTCTCGACGAGGCGCAGAACACGACCTCCGAGCAGATGAAGATGTTCGTCACGCGCCTGGGATTCGGATCCAAGGCGGTCATCACCGGCGACATCACGCAGATCGACCTGCCCAACGCACGCCGCAGCGGCCTGCTCGAGGCCATCGACGTGCTAAAGAATGTGAACGGACTCGCCTTCGTAAACTTCGATGAGGGCGACGTCGTCCGGCATCAACTGGTGCAGCGCATCGTGCGCGCCTACGACGAACACAAAGCAAGAGTGGCGGAGCAGCAAATGTTCCTGCTGGCAGAAGGCAAGTCGGAACAAAAACTGGCCGAGCCCGCAGCAGATTCTGAAAATCCCAACTCCGCGGGAGAACAGAAGGCCGCTTCGATCGAAGCCAAGGCGTAGCCTAAGGCGGGGGAAAGAAGAGCCGCACCGGGAGGGCCCCATTCCCTCCTGTTACTCTCGCAAGACGTGCGGGAAGGCGCCCACAAGAACTTGGTAATTTTGCAAAAAAGCGTCGCAGGAATCAGCCAGGCCTCGCTCGACCGTTTCCTCACTCGCGCCCGCCGAGCCGTGAAACTTCGTGGCAAAGTAAACGTTCTGATCACCAGCAGCCCCGCGATTCGTGCGCTCAATCGCGAATTTCGCGACCAGAACAAAGCCACCGATGTACTGTCGTTTCCCGCGCTCGCGGGCGCCGGCCAGCGTGGTAAAGCCCCTGAACTCGCGGGTGAAATCGCTATATGCGCCGATATTGCCCTGCAAAACTCCTTCCGCTACGGCCACTCGCCCACCAAGGAAATCAAGATTCTGACCCTGCACGGTCTGCTGCATCTGGCGGGCTTTGACCATGAGCGCGATAATGGAACGATGGCGCGCAAGGAGCAAAAACTGCGCCGGGCTCTGGGCCTGCCCGTCGGCCTGATCGAACGCGCTACGCCCGCCGCCAGTCACTCTGCGAAAGGCCGCGGTTCGCCGCGCCCTGCTTCCCGGAGGACGGCATGAACCTGATCCTCGCCTTCATGCTGCTCCTTCTGTTGGGTTTGCTCACGCTCGTTTCGTATGTCGACCGCGTCTATCAGGAAATCGGCAAGTTCCTCTCCCGCGAGTTTCAAGACAACATTGATGCCTTTGAGCAGCGAGTCGAGCCCGGCCTGGGTGTCAGCCGCACGCGCGCTTCACTTTCCATGGCCGTGCTCACCCAGTTGTCGATGGCGGCCATCGCCCTGACCGTCGGCTTCATCGTGTTCGGCGAGCAGCCATGGAATGTCTACGAAGTCCTCCAGGCGACCATCAGCCTGATTCTCATCGTTATTATCTGCAATCGTTTTCTGCCGTTCCTGTTCTTCTCGCGTACCCAGGGCGAATGGCTGATTCGCTGGACGCTCGTTCTCAAAGTTCTCATCTATTTGGTTCTGCCGGTGACTATAGTCCTCGGGTTCCTGCAGTCGGTTGCCTCGCTCACCAAACAAGGCGTCGCTGAACAACCCGAGACCTCTTCCGAAGCCGTTGATGCTCTCATCGAAGCCGGGCAAGAAGAAGGAATCATTCAAGAGGGTGACCGCGACCTGATCCAGTCCGTGGTCGAATTCAGCGGAAAGACGGTTCGCGAGGCCATGAAGCCGCGCCCGGCCATCTTCGCCGTGCCCACCAACACGACCGTTGAGCGCTTCATCGAAATGCTGCGACCGCAGCATTATTCGCGCGTTCCGGTCTATGACGGCAGCATTCACAACATCAAAGGCATCGTCTACGCGCAGGATGTCTTGCAAGTTCCCGACACCGAAGCCCACGTCCGCACCCTCGACTCCGTCATGCGCCGCGATGTGTATTTCGTCCCCGAAAGCAAGTTGGGCAGCGACCTTCTGCGCGAGATGCAGAAGCAGAACGTCCGTATGGCGATCGTGGTCGATGAATATGGCGGCGTCGCCGGGCTGGTCACCATCGAAGATCTGGTGGAGGAGATAGTCGGCGAAATCCGCGACGATCACGACAAGCCGGAGATCGTGCGCGAAGGCGAACGCTCCTACATCGTCTCCGGTGGAATGGACCTGGATCGCCTCAACGAACTCTTCGGCACCAAGCCCGAAGGCAAGGATTCCGCCACGATCGCGGGATTAGTCAGCGAACTCGCCGGCCGCATTCCGCGCAAAGGCGAAGTCGTCGAGGACGACGGCCTCCGCTTCGAAGTCATCGAATCCACTGATCGCAAAGTCGAGCGCGTGCGAGTGACTGCGGTTCAGCCGGAGCAGCTGAAGCTGATCTAAGAGCGGACCTCGGCCTTGTAGGTCTTGGGTCTTAGGTCTTGGCTTTCTAAGACTCCGGTGTCTAAGATCCCAACACCAAACACCCAAGACCCACACCCAAGCCCCCAGCTCCGCTAAAATCGAAGTGTATCGCCAAGGTCTGACGTCCAAGGTCCGAGGTCTGCTTCCCCATGCATTCCGGTTTCGTCTGCATTCTCGGCCGCCCCAACGCGGGCAAGTCCACGCTGCTGAACGCGCTTGTGGGCGAAAAACTCGCCATCATCTCGCCTAAGCCCCAAACCACGCGCAATCGCATTCAGGGCGTGGTTCATCTTCCCAAGAGCAAGGGCCGCGACGCTGCCCAGATCATCCTCATCGACACACCCGGCGTGCACAAGCCCGACTCTTCACTCGGCCGCAAGATGATGGTCGAAGTCCGCGAGGCGCTCGAAGGCTGTGACCTCGTGCTCGTCATCATGGACGTCACGCACAAATTCGATCCGCGGGACCAGTTCGCGCTCGATCTGTTGAAGCAGTCGAAAGCCAAAGCATTCCTGATCCTGAACAAAATCGATCTCGTCCGCGAGAAATCAAGACTGCTTCCGCTGATCGAAGAGTACCGCCAGCTCTACAATTTTGCTGAAGTCATCCCCGTCTCCGCCCTCAAGAGAAGTGGACTTGACGAACTCTTAAAGCTCGTCGTCACTGCCCTGCCGAAAGGCCCGGCCTATTTCCCCGACGATCAGATTACCGATCAGCCGGCACGCTTCATGGCCGCCGAAATTGTTCGCGAGCAGGTGCTGCTCAATACCAGCGAAGAGATCCCCTACGCCACCACCGTCATCGTCGACAACTTCGAAGAAGGCAAGAAACTCACACGCATCGCCGCCACAATCTACTGCGAGCGCGATGGACAAAAAGGCATCCTGGTCGGCAAGCACGGGCAGATGCTCAAGAAAATCGGCACGGCCGCCCGCATCCAGATCGAACGCATGCTAGGGACGAAAGTCTTCCTCGAACTTTACGTCAAGGCCCAGCCCGGCTGGCGCGACTCGCGCAGCTTCGTCGAGGAACTGGATTGGCGCCGCCAACTCGAGAACCGAATGCAAGAACTTGCGAAGCCTGCAAATTCTGGCACAGCCTGACGCTAGACATTGCATTAAAGTTCTGTGTGAGCGGCGATATGGGAACTCTCTCCCATTGCGGGATTTCGCGATTTCAGACTAGAATTCGTTAGGGCCGCGCTCCCGGGCCGACAAGACGAACGGACCTTCCACAATGGAACCTGTGGCCTCTTCCGAGGAACACTTCCCGGAGCACGACTTCGATCCAGACAAGCTCAGCCTGCGAGTGCGGGTCACTCTGGCCGCTGATCGCAAAGCGGTGGACCCAGTGGTTCAGCAGGTGATGGAGGCAGTCCGCCAGATCCGCTGCGCCGACGGCAAAGAAGATGCGATCGAGCTGTCGTTGCACGAGGCGCTGGCGAACGCCGTGGTTCACGGCGCGAAAGAAGATCCGACCAAGACCGTGGAGTGCCTGGTAGCCTGCGATGACCAGCGCGGAATTCTCATCATCGTGCGCGATCCCGGCGAAGGGTTTGACCCCCAGCACATCCCCACTTGCACGATGGGTGAAAACCTTTACTCCAATCATGGCCGGGGAATTTTCTTGATCAATCAATTGATGGACAAAGTGGAGTTTCACAAAAACGGTACGGAAATTCACATGGTCAAGCGGTAGCAGTCTCCCCTCGTGTGTGCTGTGTACCGTCTCAGGTTCGACGGAGGACAACAATGCGAAAACAAAAAGGTTTTTCCCTGATCGAGTTGCTGATCGTGGTTGCAATCATTCTCATCATTGCTGCAATCGCCATTCCCAACCTGCTCCGGGCCAAGATGGCGGCCAATGAATCTTCGGCGGTCGCTTCCATCCGCACCATCAACACCGGGGAGATCACTTACAGCTCGACTTACCCAACCATCGGCTACGCGCCGACGCTCGCCAATCTCGGCGGCACCACGCCGTGTACTCCGAGTTCGGGAACGGCCTGCGTGATCGACAGCGTTCTGGCCAACGGAACGAAGAGCGGCTACACGTTCACGGCCGTCGGCGCAGGTGGTCCGCCCTCGACTTCATACTTCGCGACCGCGGTTCCGGTCACCGTGAACCAGACCGGGATTCGCAGCTTCTGCTCGTTTGAAGACGCGGTCATTCGAGTCCAGCCTTCGGGTGCTGCTATCCCCAGTGAAGCGGCCTGCCAGGCGTTGCTTCCCATGAACCAGTAAGGAGTGTTCCGCTGAATTGGTAAGATTTCGTGCGATCGCGGCGAGAGTTACTCTTTCGCCGCGATCCCCAGCGTCTTCATCTTGCGGTAAAGGTGGCTGCGCTCCAGTCCGAGTACCTCGGCCGTGCGGCTGACGTTGCCGTGATTCTGGTCCAGTGTTTTCAGAATGTAGTCGCGCTCGTAGGCGTCGCGCGCCTGATGAAGCGTGGAAAACTCCATCTTGGGCGTGCGGCGGCTGCCGTCGCGATAGACCAGCGGCGGCAAGTGTTTAGAATCGAACTTTGACGTCGTGGGATTCATAATCACCACACGTTCGATCACGTTCCGCAACTCGCGCACATTTCCTGGCCAAGAGTAGCGCATCAGCACTTCAATCGCTTCGTCGGTGATCTCGCGCGGCCGCCGGCCGTAGGTCGCCGCTAATTCTTTCAGAAAATGCCGCGCGAACAGCGGAATATCTTCTTTCCTCTCCCGCAGCGGAGGAACGAAAAACGGAATCACGTTTAGCCGGTAGAACAGATCCTCACGAAAATTTCCGCGCGAAATCTCTTCCTCCAAGTCTTTGTTCGTTGACGCGATGACTCTCACGTCAACCGTTGTGGGTTCGTCGCCTCCCACCGGAGTGAAGCGTTGCTCTTCCAGCGTGCGCAGGACCTTGGCCTGCGTCTTCAGGCTCATATCGCCGACTTCATCGAGAAATAGCGTCCCGCCGTCGGCCCGCTGAAATTTGCCTTCCTTGTCGGTTGCCGCTCCCGGAAACGATCCCTTGCAGTGTCCGAACAATTCGCTTTCAATCAAGTCCTCGGGAATCGCCGCGCAATTTACCTCGACGAAGGTTTCGTCTTTGCGCAGGCTGTGCGAGTGGATGGCGTGCGCCACCAGTTCCTTGCCCGTTCCCGACTCGCCGTAAATGAGTACGCGCCCGTTTGTCGGAGCCATCAGGCCAATCTGCTGCCGCAGCGCCTTCATCGGAATGCTGTCGCCGACAATGATGCTCTTGGCGTGCAGCTGTTTTTTTAGTTCGACATTTTCACGATAAAGTCTCTTCGACTCGATTGCATTCTTCACCAGGATCAGGGTTTTTTCGATGGACAGAGGTTTTTCGAGGAAGTCGTAGGCGCCCAGCTTGGTCGCGCGCACTGCCGTTTCGATCGTTCCGTGGCCGGAAATCATGATGACCTCGGGCGCGTTATCGAGTTCGCGAATGCGCTGCAGCGCCTCCATTCCGTCCATTCCCGGCAGCCAGATGTCGAGCAGCACTACGTCGAAGCCGATCCTCTGCAGCAGATCGAGGCAAGCCTCCGCGCTGTCGACTGAAGAAGCGGAATAGCCTTCGTCAGTCAGCACGCCCGCCAGGGAGTCACGGATTCCCGCTTCATCGTCAACGATCAGGATGTTATGCATGTTGGACGGTGGCTGTTGCGGGCGCAGGTTCCGAGACGACCGGAAGTTCCACGATGAAGCGCGTTCCCACGGGATGATTCTCTTCGATGCGAATGGAGCCGTGATGATCTTCCACGATGCGGCTCACGATCGACAGGCCCAGGCCGGTGCCGCGTTTCTTTGTGGAGAAATAAGGCAGAAAGAGCTTTTCTTTCAACTCGCGGGTCACACCGTGGCCCGTATCCGCCACCGTGATTTCGACCGCGTCGCGGCTCGCGACGAGCGCAGTCGAGACTTCAATCTCGCGCACCATAGAGTTCTGCAACGCTTCCGCGGCATTGTCGACGAGGTTAGCGATCGCGCGTTTCATGGCGTCGCTGTCGGCCATGACTTTCGGCAAGTCCGCGCCGAGCGATTTGTGGAAACTGATTCCCTCGAGGCGTCCGCTGAACATGTCCAGCGCATGCTCCACAATTTCGTTGATCTCGACCGGCTGCGGCCGAGCCACCGGAAAGCGCGCCAGCGTGGCGAATTCGTCTACCAGCCGCCGCACAGTTTCGGCCGCGCCTGCGATCGTATCCGCGCACGACCGCACAATGTTGAGCGAAGCCGCGTCCGGTGACGCGCCGCGGTCCAAATGCCGCCGGATGCGTTCCGCCGACAGTGCAATCGGCGTCAGCGGGTTCTTGATTTCGTGCGCCACCCGCCTCGCCACTTCGCGCCACGCCGCTTGCTTCTGCGCTTTCAGCAAGTCCGACAGATCTTCGAACACGATGACGTATCCCGACCGCTCTCCCTGATGCCGCAGCGTCGCCACGGTGACTGCGACGTTCAGCGACACTCGCGGCAGCTGCATCTCCATCTGGCTCGTTGTCATGCCCATGCGGTCGGCGCGCCGCAGCAGCGGCTCAAAGTCTTCGAGGACGTCGGCAGGGAACACGTCGGCCAAAGCTGCTCCACGCGGCATCGGATTAGCGTCGTCGCTCCCGCTATCTGGATGGAACATGCGCAGCAGGGCCTGGTTGCCGTGGTTCACGCGCTGGTCGGCATCGAGCGACAACACGCCGGTGGGAATGCTCTCCAGAATCGTCTCCGTCTGGCGCCGTCGTTGATCGAGTTCGGCATTGGCGGCGCTGAGTTCGCGGCTCGAGGCTTCAATCTGCCGCCGGCTGCCTTCCAGGTCTTCAGCCATGCGGTTGAACGAACGGATCAGATCGCCGATTTCATCCGCTGCTGTGACATCCACACGGTGGTCGAGGCGGCCGCGCGCAATCTCTTGCGTTGCTTCCGCCAGAGCGGCCAGCGGCCGGGTTACAATCTTCGCCAGGAAGAGCGCCAGCCACGTGGTGATGAACAACACCACCATGGTCAGCAGCAACAGAAGATACATATAAGTCCGCCGCACGATGCGCCGTGCGCGCGCCAGTTCGTTATAGCGTTGCTGGCTGGCTTCCAGTTGCTGAACCGTGGGCGAGAATTCGCTGGGTAGCGGCATCGCCACCAGAATCAATCCGCCATCTTTTACGGTCGCGCTGCCCAACGTGTATTCCGTCTGTTGCCATGTGAACTGCGCTGGAGGCCCCGCTTTGGCGTCGCTGATCGGCAGTCGCGTCTTGAGCACCGACCACGGCGCCGGCGCGTTGAAGCTGGCTTCTTCGTTTCCATCCCGCAGCGCCAGCGCAAATCCGCCTTGCAGAGTCAGTTCGTGATGTTGAAACTCGCTTACAACACCGGAAAATCCGTGTCCTGAAAACGCATGCTCGATCTCCGGTGAGGCCGCAATTGCCGCTGCTTCCGCCCGCGCATTCTGCATCGCATAACTCGCGAGCAGCGAAACGATCGATTGCGTGTCTGCCCGCACCTCTTCCACCGGCGTCGAGAACCACTTGTCGATCGACCGGTTCATCAGCCCGTACGCAAACCAATACATGAACATGACGGGGACGGAGGAAAGCAGCAGAGCCCCCGCGACCATGCGCGTGCGAAACTTCGAGCCCAGCACTCCCAGCCGCCGCTCGGCGAAGAGTTTCAGCAGATTGCGCGCCAGCACGAAAAATAGCGCAACGAAGAGCAGCGAGATCAGCAGCGAAAGCGCATAAAACACAACCGTCTGCTGGTTCGTTTCAGGCTGCAAAATCGTGTTGTCGAAGGCAGTTTGCGAGACCAGGATGGCAAACAGAATCGCCACAGCAACCGTGAGCAGGATGATCACCCGCTTGCGATAGGAGGTCTTCCGGGGTCGGATTGGCGCAGCTTCTGCCACGAGAAATCAGTACGCCGTAATGAACGTCATTATAGATGCATCGACATGCACCGGGATGCTCGGTTGGAACCGGATTCCCGCACAACCCGCTTCAATGCTCTCGCGGCGCCCGCCGCGCAATCTCGTCGCGCATGGCATCATAGGCGGGTTTGGGTTTGTATGCGCGATCAAAGGGCAGCGCGCCGCCGCGAGTGTCGTGGGAGTGCGAACCGATCCACGACCATTTGTCGGTGAATCCCCAGGTCTGGATTGCCGTGCATCCCCGATTCTCGAGGCAGGCCCTCACCACTGCACGATAAGTCTCCGCCTGGCGGGCGAAATCGTCTTTGGAGACCGGATTCCCTCTGGCATCCACTGGCAGCGAAACATCGAGTTCCGTGATGTGAACCTGCACGCCCAGCGCGGTCAGGCGCGCGATATTCGCGGCGACCGGAGCCGGGTCAAGATCCAATTGCGACAGGTGCATTTGCAAACCTACGCCATCAATGGGCACTCCACGCTGCTTGAAATCCTTCACCATCGCGTAGATGGCGTCAGATTTCTTGCCCACGCCCTCACCTCCGTTGTCGTTGTAAAACAGCAGCGCGTGTGGATCTGCCTCATGCGCCCAGCGAAATGCCTGCTCGACATAGGAAAGGCCCTTATCCGTGAGCCCGATGCCCGGCTGATTAAACCACGGAGAGTCCCTGACTTTACCGTCCTCGTCGAGCGCCTCGTTCACCACGTCCCATGCAAACACCTGCCCGGCATAGTGCTTCATCACCGTAGCGATGTGTTCCTTCAGCAAGGCCGCCATTTGCTCCGGTGTGAAGTGGCCGTGCGTCAGCCAATCCGGATTCTGGTGATCCCAAACCAGGCAGTGCCCTCGAACTTTCATGCGATGCGCTTGCGCGAAGCGAACGACCTCATCGCCGTCGTGGAAGTCGAAACTCCCCTCGTTCTGCCGGACCTCGTTCCGCCGGATCGTGGACCACTTCATCACGTCTTCCGGTTCGACCATGTTGAATTCGCGGGAGAGCGTTTCGGAGTAAGCCGCTTCCGAAAACAGAGACGGTCGCACCGCCGTGCCGACAAGAACATGAGAGGAGTCAGCCGCTTCGCGCAGGGTTGTAGCGGGTGATGCGAGAGGTGTTGAGGCGAGAAGGGAAGAGGCGAGCACGATGCCTGCGAGACCAACAGTCCGAACCATCAGACCATCTTACGTCACCCGCCTTACGTCGTCGGGGCAAGTACAGGCGCGGGGGTTGCTACATTCCGGTTCATGGCCGCGCTGATATCGGCAGTAATATCCTTGCCACCGCGCAGATTCACGACCAGGGACTGAATCGTGAAGATCGGTCCCCATGGAATCCCCCACCAGCCCGCGACGAGACTCAGCAGGGTCCAGGGAAGGCCTTTCGTGACGGTGCTTTCACCGGCTGGAATAAAGTACGCATCCGACGACCGGCGGAAGGTCATAAGCACAACCGAAATGCAGTAGTGGTAGCACACAATCTTTGCACCGCGCTGCAACTCAAATCGCAACTGATCGGTCGACATGCCCTCGATGCCCTGAATCTTCATGTCAATCTCCTTTGGTGGAGTTGAAATTCTAGGTCTGCGCGAGAACGCGGGAAAGGACCAGAAAGGGAATTGACCTTTCGCGGGCGAAATTGGAGGTCGGACTCTTCGATCCGCGCAGCGGACAAATGCGTCCGCCCCTTCCACTGGAATCAGCGCTCGTTGGGTAAAAACGCGTGCAGAGGGCACCCCTCACACGTGGGAACCTTCTTCTTGCAATACGTCTTTCCCACCCCAACAATCAGCCCATGCATTTCGTTGTAGACCTGCGCCAGTGCGGTGCGCTTCGCTGTGCTCATGGCCGAAGGCGGATGCGCCGCTCCACGAATCGCACCCGGCGCAGCCGCGATAACCGGCGCGATCACCTCTTCACTTGCGATCGGCGCCAACGCCGTCTGAAAAAGTTCTCGTATCTCTTCGTAGTCCGCGTTCGGCGGCAAAATTTCATGCCGCTCCAGAATCCGCCGCGTGTAAGCATCGACCACAAATACCGGATGGTTCCCAGCATAGAGAAGAATTGAATCCGCCGTCTCCGGACCGACGCCGTTCAGTTTCAACAATTCCTCGCGAAGCTTTTCCGTCGGCTGAGAAAACAAATGTTCGAGCGAGCCGCCATATTCTTTGTCGAGAAACTTCACGAACGTTTTCAGCCGTGCCGCCTTCTGCCGGAAGTATCCCGAAGGCCGAATCAGTTTCTCTAAGCGCGCAATCGTGACTCGTCGAATCCCTTCCACGCTGAGAATTCCTGCCTGGCGCAAATTCTCGAGCGCGCGCTCTACATTCCCCCAAGCTGTATTCTGGGTGAGGTACGCACCCACGATGACCTCGAACGCACTTTCCGCCGGCCACCAGTGTTGCGCGCCCCACTCGCGGTAGAGCGCGTCGTAATAGCGGCGCAGCCCCGATCGGCTTCGCTCGTCTGCCCTTCGCTCCTGTTCTTTCCGTATTCGCTGGGCTCGAATCTGCGGCAAGCTGAGAGTTTCCTCATTCCGAGTCTAATCGAGTTTTCTACGTCCCATGGGGTGGCCGGCTCTCAGTGGCTTCCGGCTTACTGAAGTCCATGTACCTGGGTCGTTTCTTCCTCGAACCGCGCCGCCAAAACCGGCGTTTGGCGTGGGTTTTAAGGCAATTGTCGCTGCTTTCGCTCACTTCTCCGTCAGGTGCAAGTACCAAAGTAAGTGGTGCGGTAATCGGCTTGCGCTGACAATTTATGTCAACGCGAACGAGCTGGGTTGCTCTCCCAACGCTTGGCAGCCGTTTGCGCCATGGCCTGCATGTTTATCAGGCGTCGTTGCACCCGCGTGCATAGGAGATCGGCGTATGTCTCAACGGCTGGGTGACCTTCTCGTCAAAGAGAAGATCATCACCGCAGAGCAGTTGGAACAAGCGACTAAGACGCAGAAAGAGCAGAACTGCCGCCTCGGCTCTGCGCTGGTGAAGCTCGGCTTTCTGACCGACGAAGACGTCACCAACTTTCTGTCGCGTCAATATGGCGTCCCAGCCATAAATCTTTCCTATTTCGAAATTGACCCTGCCGTGGTCAAGCTGATCCCTTTTGAAACGGCCAAGCGCTACCAGATTCTCCCGCTCAGCCGCGTAGGCGCGTCGCTGACCATCGCCATGGTCGACCCGACGAACGTCTTCGCCATGGACGACATCAAGTTCATGACCGGCTTCAATATCGAGCCGGTAGTCGCATCGGAAAGTTCCATCATTGCGGGCATCGACAAAGCGTACGGAGCAGGCAAAGAAGAAGACCTCGAATCCGTCATGCAGTCGATGTCGGAGATGGGCGACGAAGACGTCGAACTGCAGGCCGAGCAGCAAGAGGTTGGACTCTCGGAGCTGGAGAAAGCCGCCGACGAAGCCCCGGTCGTCAAGCTCGTGAACGTGATTCTCGGCGACGCGGTCAAGCGCGGCGCCAGCGATATCCACATCGAGCCTTACGAAAAAGAATTCCGCGTCCGCTTCCGTATTGACGGCGTGCTCCAGTCGATCATGTCGCCGCCGATGAAGCTAAAAGACGCCATCACGTCGCGTTTGAAGATCATGTCCAAGCTCGACATCAGCGAAAAGCGGCTGCCGCAAGACGGCCGCATCATGCTGAAAATGAACGTTGGGGGACGCAAGAAACAGCTCGACTTCCGCGTCAGCACGCTGCCCGTGTTGTGGGGCGAAAAGATCGTGCTTCGCCTGCTCGACAAAGAAAACCTGCGCCTCGACATGACCAAACTCGGCTTCGAGCCCGAGTCGCTGGTGAAATTCGAGAAAGCCATCCTCAAACCCTACGGCATGGTGCTGGTCACCGGGCCTACGGGATCGGGCAAAACCAACACGCTGTATTCGTCGATCTCCACGCTGAACCGGCCTGACACCAACATCATGACCGCCGAAGATCCAGTCGAATTCCAGTTGGGCGGCGTCAACCAGGTGCAGATGAAAGAGCAGATCGGCTTGAACTTCGCCGCCGCTCTACGATCGTTCTTGCGTCAGGACCCCAACATCATCCTGGTCGGCGAAATTCGAGACTTCGAAACCGCAGAAATCGCCATCAAGGCCGCGCTCACCGGCCACCTCGTGCTTTCCACGCTGCACACCAATGGCGCGCCCGAAACCATTACGCGACTGATGAACATGGGTATCGAACCATTCCTTGTGGCCACCTCCGTGCACCTGATCTGCGCGCAGCGACTCGTTCGCCGCATCTGCAAAGACTGCATCGAGCCCATGGAAGTCCCGGTGCAGACGCTCATCGACGCGGGCTATTCGCCCGAGGAAGCCAAAACGGTAAAGATTCAGAAGGGGAAGGGCTGCGGCGTCTGCAACAACACCGGATACAAGGGCCGCTGCGGATTGTACGAGGTCATGGAAGTGGACGATGAAATTCGCGAACTGGTACTGGTCGGCGCCTCGGCGGTCGAGTTGAAGAAGAAAGCAATCGAGCGCGGCATGATCACGCTGCGCCGCAGCGGGCTGATCAAAGTGGCCGCGGGAATGACCACGCTGGAAGAAGTCGCACGCGAAACGATTCATTAGAGCAGTCCTGAGTCCCGAGTCCTGAGTCCCGAGATGAATAGCGGGTTGCTCACGACTCAGGACTCGGGACTCAGGACTAAAGAAAAGGAAAATCTTGCTATGGGTCTGTCATTAAGCGATCTGCTTAAACGAATGCTGGAAATGAACGGCAGCGACTTGCACATCACCACCAACTCGCCGCCCCAGATTCGCGTGCACGGTCACCTGGTGCCGCTCGATCTGCCGCAGATGACGCCGGCTGAAACCAAGCAGCTGGCCTACAGCGTCATGACCGATTCGCAGAAGCACCGCTTTGAAGAGAGTCTCGAACTCGACTTCTCCTTCGGCTTGAAAGGCCTGGCCCGCTTCCGCGCCAACGTATTCAATCAGCGCGGCGCCACGGCTGCCGTCTTCCGTGTCATTCCCTTCGAGATCAAGAACTTCAACCAGCTCGGCCTTGCGCCCGTAGTCAGCAAGCTCTGCGAAAAGCCGCGCGGCCTGGTTCTGGTCACCGGCCCGACTGGATCGGGCAAGTCGACCACACTGGCTTCGATGATCGACAAGATCAACAGCGAGCGCCACGACCACATCCTCACCATCGAAGACCCGATCGAGTTTGTGCACATGAACAAGAACTGCGTGGTCAACCAGCGCGAACTCCACGCCGACACCAAGAGCTTTACCGACGCGCTGCGCGCCGCCCTTCGTGAAGATCCGGATGTCGTGCTGATCGGCGAAATGCGCGACTTGGAAACCATCGAATCGGCGCTGCGCATTGCCGAAACCGGCCACCTGACCTTCGGCACGTTGCACACCAACTCGGCTACGTCGACCATCAACCGCATTATCGACGTCTTCCCGGCGCACCAGCAGCCGCAGATTCGCGCCCAGCTTTCGCTGGTGCTCGAAGGCATCATGTGCCAAAGCCTGCTGCCGAAGATCGACGGCAAGGGCCGCGCCATGATCATGGAAATCTTGATTCCCAACGCCGCGGTGCGCAACCTGATCCGCGAAGACAAGATTCACCAGATTTACTCCTCGATGCAGTCCGGTCAGGAGAAATTCGGCATGCAGACGTTCAACCAGGCGCTAGCCACGGCCTACTTCCAGAAGCAGATTTCTCTGGAAGTCGCGCTGGCGCGCTCGAGCAACGTCGACGAGTTGCAGGAAATGATCAATCGCGGCGCCAGCCTGTTGAGCCGGCCGACCACGGCAGGCACGACTCTGGCGCGCGGTGCGGCTCCCTCCAAGCGGTAACGAGGAGCGGGCTGACTCTGAGAGCCGACTGATTGAAACGAGTAGAAACTTTTTTCGAGACAGGTACGTGAGGAGAGGCAAATAACCATGCCAGTCTTTACATTTTCCGGCAAGGACGCGAACGGGCAGAAAATTTCCGGCGAGCGGATGGCGGCCAACAAGCAGTCTTTGGCGCAGGCACTCCGGCGCGAGCGCATCACTCCGGGCGCGATTCGCGAAAAGGGCAAGGAATTCTCCCTGCCCACGTTTGGTTCGGGCAAAGTCAGCACCAAGGATATCGCGGTCTTCTTCCGCCAGTTCTCGGTCATGATCGATGCCGGTCTGCCCCTGGTGCAGTGTCTGGAGATTCTCGCTGCCAACCAGGAGAGCCAGTCCTTCCAGAAGACCTTGACCGGCGTCCGCACCACGGTGGAAGGCGGCGCCACGCTGGCCAACGCCATGCGTCAGTATCCGGTGGTCTTCGACGACCTCACCACCAACATGATCGAGGCCGGTGAAACTGGCGGTATTCTCGACATCATTCTGCAGCGCCTTGCGACCTACGTCGAAAAAGCCGTCCGCCTGCGCTCTGCGGTCAAGTCGGCGTTGATTTACCCCGTCGCCGTCGTCAGCATCGCGGTTTTGATCGTCGGCGCGCTGCTCAAGTGGGTCGTGCCGATTTTCTCCAATCTCTTCGCCGGACTCGGCGTGAACCTGCCGCTGCCCACGCGTATCGTCATGGGACTCAGCGCCTTCGTGCAAAGCTTCTGGTGGATTTTCCTGGTGGGTGGGATCGGCCTGTTCTTCGGCGTCAAGCAGATTCGCAAGCATCCTCGGGGCAAGTACTACTTCGACAAAGGCTTGTTGCACCTGCCCGTGATGGGCAACCTGCTGCGCAAGATCGCGGTCGGCCGCTTCACTCGTACGCTTGGCACTTTGATTACATCCGGCGTGCCCATTCTCGAAGGCTTGACCATCACCGCCAAGACCTCGGGCAACGCGGTCCTCGAAGAAGCTCTGATGAAAGTCCGCAAGGCGATCGAAGAGGGCCGCACCATCGTCGATCCGCTGCGCGAGTGCGGCGTGTTTCCCAACATGGTGACGCAGATGATCGGCGTCGGCGAAGCCACGGGCGCTATGGACTCCATGTTGCAGAAGATCGCCGACTTCTACGAAGAAGAAGTCGACGCCGCCACCAAAGACATGTTGGCCATGCTCGAACCAGCCATCATCGCCATGTTGGGCGTGAGCGTCGGCGGCATCGTCATCTCGCTCTATATGCCGTTGTTCGCCATGATCGCCAAGTTGGCGGGATAGGCAATAGCAGGTGGCAAGGTGGCAAAGTGGAAAAGTGACAAGGAGAAATCACTTCGAAACTTTGAAACATTGAAACATCGAAACTTAGAAACCTTGCCACCTTGCCACTTTGCCACCTTGAAACCTGCTAATATGCAACCCACGTTCGACGAGCGCAATTGGCTAACCTGGCTGGTTAAGGTCCGGATCTTCATCCTGGCCCTGCTGCTCGCAATCGAGCTGGCGGTCGCACAGTTCACTCCGTCGCAGCTGCCCATGCGGCTGTTCCTCAGCACCATCCTTTTCTGGTTCAGCATCTCTCTGTTCTACGTTCTGCTGCTTTCGCTCTGGCCGGAGCACCGGCTGCAAGCCGCCATGCAGGTCCTCACCGACCTTTTCCTGGTCAGCCTCGTGATCCATGAAACCGGCGGATGGGACAGCTCGCTGAATTTTCTCTACCCGCTGGTGATCATCGTCGCCAGCGTGCTTCTGCCGCGAGTGTGGGCGCAGCTCATCGCGGCTCTTGCCTTCATCCTTTACGGCACCGTTCTCGAACTCAACTATTACGTCGTCATTCCGTCCTATTGCACGACGCATCCCAGCTTCAAGACCTTGCAGGCGATCATCTTCGTCAATCTGTTCGCCTTCCTCGCCGTGGCGTATCTGGCCGGGCTGCTCACGCAGAAGCTGCGCCAGGTGGGCGTGCAGCTCCAGGACGCCAGCGGCGCGCTGGAAAATCTGCAAGCGCTGCACGAGAACATCATCCACTCCATCAGCAGTGGGCTTATCACCACGAGTCTCGACGGCCGCATCACGCTGGTGAACGCTGCCGCGCAAAAAATGCTGGAGCGCACCGCCGCGGATCTGATCGGCACACCCGTCACGCAGTTATTCATTGATCCCCTGCCTGGAGTCGAGGCCGAACACGCCGAAGTGCGCTTCGAGAATCCGGCGAAGTTTCGCAAGACGTTCCGCGTGCGCGTGGCCACGCTCACGGTGGCCGATAACGAAGAAATGGGATTCGTTTACGCATTTGACGATCTGACCGAAATTCGCCGCCTGGAGCGCGAAGTGCGTATCCAGGACCGACTCGCCGCCGTCGGACGTCTGGCCGCCGCCATCGCTCACGAAATCCGCAATCCGCTTACCTCGATTGCGGGTTCGGTCAGCATGCTCTCCGGCGTACCTGAGATGAATGAAGAGCACCGCCGCCTGCTCGACATCGTCACGCGCGAGTCGCAGCGGCTCAACAGCATCATCACTGACTTTCTCGCCTACTCACGCCCCAAGCAGTATCACTACGAAAAAGTCGACCTGATCCAGCTGGTCGAAGACACGCTTACGCTCATGGAGCACCGCATGACTGCGGAAAACACCGGCATCCGCATCGAGCGCAAGTATTCCGCCACACACGCCTTTGCCTTCGCCGACGGCGACAAGATCAAGCAGGTCTTCTGGAATTTCTGTGAGAACGCAGTCCGCGCCATGACAGCAGAGGGTAAGACCCAAGGCGGCACGCTCAGCGTTTCCGTCGAATCTCCGGGAGAGGACTGGCAGATCGGCTTCACCGACACCGGCGCCGGAATGACTCCGCAGCAGGTCGAGAAAATCTTCGAGCCCTTCCAGTCGAATTTCGAAGGTGGCACCGGCCTCGGCCTCGCCATCGTCTACCAGATCGTGCAGGCGCACGAAGGCAAAGTCTGGGCGCGCTCCAAGCAGGGGCAGGGAACTACTTTCATTCTGAGGTTGCGCCGACTCGAAGCGGAACGCCCCGCAGTCACATGGCCGAACGATACTGCAACCCGCAACGCGATCCCGCAGCTGGCCGCCGCCGCAGGAGGGAGGTTCCGTGGCTAATATTCTGGTCTGCGACGACGAACGCTCCATCTGCGAAATGCTCGACATCTCGCTGCGCCGCGAAGGCCATCGCGTCGAGACCGTGCAGTCCGGCCAGGCCGCCAAAAACAAGATCGACGGCGCGCTCTACGACGTCATCATCACCGATATCAAGATGCCCAACATCGACGGCATCGAGGTCCTGCGCCACGCCCACGCCGTCTCGCCCGACTCCGCCGTCATCCTCATCACTGCCGTCGACGACTACGAAGCCGCCGTCGAAGCCGTCAAAGCCGGAGGGGCCAGCGATTACATCCGCAAAAGCCCCGGACTGGTCGATGAAATCAAGCTCGCGCTCAAGCGCGCCGTAGAAAAATTAGTCCTCAGCAAACAAAATTTCGCGCTGCGCCGCGACGCCGCCACGCGCAACTCGCTCGACAATATCCTCGGCTCCAGTTCAGCCATGGAGAAGCTGAAGGCCACCGTCCGTACTGTGGCCTCGACCGCCAGCACAGTTCTGATTCACGGCGAAAGCGGCACCGGTAAAGAACTCGTCGCCCGCGCCGTGCACGTCTGCTCGCCGCGCGCCACCGATTCCTTCGTCTCCGTAAACTGCGGAGCCTTCCCCGAAACGCTGCTCGAAAGCGAACTCTTCGGCTACGTCAAGGGCGCATTCACCGGAGCGAATCAGAACAAGCGCGGCCTCTTCGAAGTGGCCGACGGCGGCACGATCTTCCTCGACGAAATCAGCGAAATGACGCTGGCCATGCAGGTCAAGCTGCTGCGCGTATTACAAGAGCGCACGGTGCGGCCAGTCGGCGGAACAAGCGAAATCGCGATCGACGTCCGCGTAATCGCCGCCACCAACCGCGATCTCGACAAAGCCGTCGCCGAAAATCTTTTCCGCGAAGATCTTTACTACCGCCTCAACGTGATCCCGATTCGCGTCCCACCGCTGCGCGAGCGCCGCGAAGACATTCCGCTTCTAGCCAATCATTTTCTGAAAAAATACGCGACCGCCGCCGGACGCAGCATCCTCCGCGTGCAGACCGCTTCGCTCGATTCGCTCTGCGAATACGAGTGGCCAGGAAACGTCCGCCAGTTAGAAAACACAGTCGAGCGCGCCGTAGCCCTCGAAACCACAGACGAACTCCACGTCGAACTACCAGCCGAGCGCCCAAAGGCCAAAGCCGCCGCAGCCGCCGCAGGAGCAGGCTCGTTACCAGAAATCGGAGGCGACGTCACACTCCCCGAAGGCGTAGGCATGGAAAACTACGTAGCCGGCATCGAGCGCAGCTTACTGCAAAGCGCCCTGAACCGCAGCGGCGGAGTCCAAACCAAAGCCGCCGACGTCCTGGGAATCTCCTACCGCTCCTTCCGCCACTTGATGAAGAAGTACGGGCTGTAGCTGTCAGCCATTAGCCGTCAGCTCTCAGCCTTCGCGAACACAGGAGTGCGTTGGTGGCTCGTTCCGGCTCAATAAGTGTAATCGGGGATATTTCGCCAACGCCGCTCGCGGTGTAAAGTGTGCAGATCCCGGCTCTTATAAATCCGGATGTTACGCCAGTCATCCCTCCCGAAACGTGAGTGACCTTAATCACTGCTATATCTAGCACTTTGTGTTCTGATTTTTTGTCTCGTAATTCCCGCCTCCCCGAAGAGCACGCCCTTCTGTCGGACGCCCCGTTCCCAGAGGCGAGCGGTGTTTCATTCCTTCCGCCGGATCGGGCGGTCAACTCGGTGTTTTATCGCTGGAGGCGAACATGAAACGTATCAGCATTCTGCTGTTGGTTGTCTTCACCTGTTTCGTTCTGGTTGCGTGGCCGCAATCTCAGCCACAATGGTGGCAACACAAAATCATCACATTTGATGTTCCCGGCGCGGGCAGGGCTGCGGGCCAGGGCACCTATGCCAACGGCATCAACACGGCGGGCGAGATCACTGGTTTTTACATTGACTCCAACAACCGGTATCACGCATTCCTGCGCCACGCCGACGGCACTTTCACGAGGTTTGAGGCTCCGGGAGCGGGCACGGACACTTGGCAGGGCACTGGAGGCTGGGCCATCAACTCCGCAGACACAATCGCGGGAGACTTCGATGATTCGACCTGTGTGAAGCATGGCTACATGCGAGAACCTGACGGCACATTCACCACATTTGAGGCTCCTGGTGCGGGCGATATCCCGGGCACCTGCGGATGGCTAGGATTCTTGCAGGGCACCGACCCGGGGAACATCAACGCTGCGGGAGTGATCGAGGGATTGATGATGGATACGAACAACGTATTCCACGCGTTTCTGCGCGATCCCGACGGCACCTTCACCATCGTCGATGCGCCGGGTGCGGGAACCGGCGCATACCAGGGTACGCTGGCCGCCGCTGAAACAGGACTCAACTCAGCTAGCGCGATGACGGGACCCTACATTGATGCGAACAATGCCTGGCACGGCTATGTGCGCGACCCTGAAGGCAACATCACCACGTTCGACGCTCCGGGCGCATCCCAAGGTACGTATCCCTGGGGCATTAATGAAGTGGGCAAGACCATTGGACAGTACGCTGATGCGAACGGTGTGAGCCACGCCTTCCTGCGCTCCCGCGAGGGCAAGATCCTTACCTTCGACGACCCGAAAGCGGGCACGGACGCCGGTCAGGGCACGATCGGCGTTTTCTTCCTGCCGTCCGGAGGTGTTGGAGGCGCGTACGTAGACGCTCGCAATGTGTCCCATGGATTCGTGCGCGACACTCAGGGCAGGTTCACTACCTTTGACGCTCCGGGCGCAGGCACGGGCGCCGGTCAGGGCACAGCCGTGGGCGGCTTCTTTGGCGTGAACTCAGCGGGCCTGGTCACGGGATGGTCCGTCGACGCGAAGGGTGCGTACCACGGATTCGTGCGGTTCCCGTAAGAGAATCGCAGCCAATACCATGCCGCCCGATGTCTGGGCGGCTTTTCTTGTACCAATTCGGAAGAGTGGTCGTGCGACGACTGACGAAACCAGGCGATTTCACTCATCCGGCGCCAGCTAGACTCCGCCTACTGAAGGCCGAAAACCAGCACCTGACGGCCAAGAGCCAAGAGCCAAGTGCTAGCTTTTCTTCAACTGCTGCTTCCAACCCAGCACGCGCGCCTTTGCGCCTTCAGCCTCCGCCTCGGGAATCATTCCTTTTTTCATGAAAAGCACCGACAAGCTTGTATGCGCCAGCACGTCGTCGGGATCGATGTCCGCGATCTTCTGCGCCACAGTGATCGCTTCGTCGTAGCGTTCTAAATCCTGCAGCACGCGCGCGAGCCCGTGCATCGCCTCGGTGAACGTTGGATCGGCCGCGATCGACTCCCGATACGCGGCAACGGCGTCGTCGAGCTTGCCGTCAGCCATCAGATCAAGCGCGGCGTAGTAGTGGTCTTCTGCTGTTTGGCGGGCGTTTGAGTCAGGCATGGAAATCCGGCGCGGAGCTTGGATTTTACCACGCAGGCGTCGGGCGTCTGGCGTCGGGCGTCAGGCGCAAGAGCCATTTTCCGTGGCGTTGCTCGCAACGGCTTCTGCAACGGCAAGAGTAGGTCACAGCGACCGGCAAGCTGCGTTTCGACCCCTGAGAAAAGCAGGTTCCTCCACTTCGCTCGCTTTCGCTCCGCTCCGGTCGGAATGACAGTTCTTAGCCGCCGGCCGATGCCTGACGCCCGACGCCTGATTTATCATGCCTGCATGCGCCATCGTCTCCGCTTTGTGTGGAATGCCACGAAAGGGCATCGCTTCGCGCCCTGGCGCAGTCCTTACCTGTTGTGGCGCATCGAGACTTACACTGGCGTCAAGATGCAGCAGATCGGCTTTCTGGAATTTTGGGAATTCATGTGGCGGGAGCGCCACGAGCTGTGGAGATTCTTGAGCTGGACCGGCGAGATGGAACGCTATGTTTATCCGAAGTCGAAAAATCAGTGATCAGTGTCCGGTGGTCAGTGGCCAGTCTGTTTGGGAAGATTTGTTCTGGCCACTGACCACTGGCCACTTCTCTATGCTCCAGCTGCGGCTCCGCCTTGTAGTGTGATGCTCACTTCCGCGCCCTTGCCCGCGCCCGTGAGCTGCGCAGCAGGCGCGCGGTTGGCGACAATTTCCAGGTATCCCATGCTACCCAGTACGCCAAACACCTCGCCTGGCGCGCCTTCCGCGTAAGTAGTGCGAATCTCGGTAATTTCCTTGCTGCCGACGACGATCTTGAACTTTCCGCCTGCGCCAAACAGCGCGGGCACATCATCGGGCGTCACGTTGGTGATCAGGTTTCCGAAGCGGTCGACCTTCAGCACCACGCCGCGGATGCGGTTCTCGCCCGCCGGCTTGGGCCGCGGCGCGGCAAATTTCACAAAGTCCTGGATCTCGTCGCCAAATTTGTGCGAGTCGACCTGCTTGGCCAGATACGCCGCTACGGGCGCGAAAACGTCGCGGCCCTGGAACGTGCTGCTCACCGGCTGGTGGAAATAGTGGTCCGAAGTGACATGGCGCACGGTCATGCGGTCTTCGCGCGCATACACCATCGAGAGCACGCCGTTATCGGGCGCCACAAAGTGGTAGCCATCGCTCGATGCGATGATCGGACGGCGTGTCGTGCCCACTCCCGGATCGACGACCACCATGTGCACCGTGCCGGTCGGAAAATAGGAATAGGACTGTGCGATGGCCAGAGCGCCGTCGAGCACGTCATAGGCCTGCACGGCGTGCGTGATATCGACGATCTGCGCGTCCGGCACGATATCGACAATAACGCCCTTCATCGCGCCCACGAAGTGATCGTTGAGGCCAAAATCAGTAGTCAAAGTGACAATCGGATGATGAGCCAATATTCCCCTCGCTGGAAGACAAAATAGCCCTTACGCCGAAAATAATTCGTTCACGGCTGGAGGGTCAAGGCACCGAGGTAATGGGAGGAAGTGATGGGGCGGCGTTACTGCGATTAGAGTAGTCGAACGCGCTACTCGTGCCGCAAGGCCTCGATCGGATTCAGCCGTGACGCGCGAAACGCGGGAATCATGCCGCTGATCAGGCCGACGGCTCCGAGGATCAGAGTAGACGCAATCAGCGTTCCCGGGGCGATGATCAGGCGGATGTCGCCGGCTTCACCGTTTTTCGCGAAGGCGCTGTAGAGCGTTAGGCGGCCGACGCAGAGCGCGACTGTGTAGGCGAGAATTACTCCGAGGACGCCGCCGATGAATGTGATGGTCAGCGCCTCGGCCAGGAACTGCATCAGGATGTACCGGCGCTGCGCGCCCAGCGCTTTTTGCACGCCGATTTCGCGCGTGCGCTGCGTGACTGAAACCAGCATGATGTTCATCAGGCCGACTCCGCCGATGCCGAGCGTGAGCGTGCCGATGAAGCCCATCAGAACTTTTAATCCGAGCGTGATGATTTCGAACTGGTGCACCTGCATCATCAGGTTGAAGACGCGCACAGCCTGACGGTCCGACTGATTGAACTTGTGCACCCCGGCCATGATGCCGCGCACCGCCTGCTCCAGGCTTTCGTATTCGGGCGTTTGATAGGTGAACCAGATCGAATCAAGAAAGTGAGTGCTCTTGATGTCGTTCATGGTGGTGAAGGGAATGTAGACGACGCGGTTGATGTCGTCGTTGCCCTCCTGCATTTTCGCGGCAAGCACGCCGACGACTTCAAAGCTCAATCCGTCGACGCGAATGCGCTCACCCAGCGCGTTTCTTCCGGAGAAGAGTTTTTCTTTTGCCTCCGAGCCGATGACGGCGACGTGCGCACGCTGCACCTGATCTTCGAGATTGTAGAAGCGGCCCTGGTCGAGCTTGAGCGAGCGGACATCGAACACGTTGGGCTCGTTTCCGGTCACTGCGAAGGTGAAGTCGCGCGTGTCATATTGCACGTTGGCCTGCTTACCGACCTCGCCCGTGATGTGCGTGATTTGCGGCAGGTTGGTCGAGAGAGCCTCGACATCTTCCTGTGTGAACTTGATTGCCTCGCCCGACTTTTGCCCGCCGGCCTGCATCGACGTTTTGCCCGGCACCACGATCACCAGCTTTGTGCCGAAGTTGGCGAAGATGTTGGCGCACGCCTGCCCGAAGCCGTCGCCGTAAGCGAGCAACATGACGACTGTCGCGATGCCCCACGCCATGCCGAGCATGGTGAGGGCAGTGCGGCGCCGGTTGTGGCGCATCGCTGTGTAGGCTTCCTGGAGTAAGTCTCGCATCATAGGTCTTGGTCGTGGGTCTTGGGTGTTAGGTCTTAGGAAAACCGGGTCCTAAGAGCCTAAGACCCACGACCCAACACCAAAGACCTTTTCTCACTCCTGCCGCAGCGCTTCCACTGGCGGCAACATCGCCGCTTTGCGCGCGGGATAGAGTCCAGCTACTACTCCCGCCAACGTCAGGCTGCCGATCGCGAGCATGGCTGACATCGGCACCAGCTTCGGCGGATCGAATCCCTGCGGTCCCTGCACTCCGCCCATCATCGCCATCAGGCCGCCGGAAAATGCCATCCCCAGCAAGCCGCTGCCCAGGGTCAACAGCAGGCCCTCGAGAAAGAAGTGGAACAGAATGTTGCGGTTGGTCGCGCCCAACGCCTTGCGCAGGCCAATCTCGTGGGTGCGCTCGCTTACCGCGACCAGCATGATGTTGATCACGCCGATCGCTCCCAGTGCCAGCGTCACCATGCCCACCGCGCCGAGAAACATATTCATCACGTCGAAGATGGTTCCGACCATCTGCGATTCCTGGATCGAGTCCCATTCGTCGAATGCGTTTTCGTCGCTCGAATCAAACTGATGATTCTGCCCGACGATTTTGTGGACTTGCTCTTTGGCCAGTTTGTGCTCGGCCGTGGTCCGCGGCTGGTACTCGATGAACGAAATCGAGTTCTGATGGTTCTCGCCCTTGATGGGGAAGTTCGTGGCCATCACTTCATACGGAATGTAGCCGCGCATGTTGAGCCACATATTGTCGCCGCGGCCCAGGTGCGGCATGGTTCCGATGACTTCGAAGCGCAGGCCGTTGATCAGTACGAACGCGCCCAGCGCCGGACGCCCGGGAAACAGAGTCTTGAGCAGTTCGTTGCCCAGCACGATCACGTTGCGCCGCTGCGCGCCGTCGAGGTCATTGAGCCAGCGTCCTTCTTTCATCGGAAGAAAGCTGATCTCGTTCAGCTGCGGTAGCGTGCCCAGAATTTCGCCGCTGCCGGTGGCGAACTCGCTCACTTCCTTCAAGTCGTTGCGTGAAATGAGCGGGGCGGCGTTGCGGACATATCCGGCTTGCTTGATGTCGAGATAGTCCTGATAGGTGAGCAGGTAGGTGCGCGCGGAACTCATCTGGCCCTTGACCGCGGGCGCGCGGCCCGGAAACAGGAACATGATGTCGTGGCCGAATTCGGCGAGTTGCTTTTTGTTGCCCGAGCGGAAACCTTCGCCCACGCCCACCAGCAGCAGCAGCGATCCCACTCCCCATGCGATTCCGAACATGGTAAGAAACGAGCGCAGCTTGTGCGCCCACAGATTGCGGAAGATCTGCGCGAAGATGTCGCCAACGGTGCGCATTCGTGGACCTGCCTTCAGCCCGCGTTACTCGTAACGCTTTATTCGTAACGCAGAGCTTCAATCGGATTCAGCCGCGACGCCTTCAGCGCAGGAAAGAACCCTGAAACTATTCCAACCATCGACAGAAGCGTAAAAGAGATCAACATCACCGCTACCGAGGCGTGCAGAAAAATCGCGCCTTCGTGATCTGTCGTTTTATAAAACTCGTCATACAAGGGCATGGGTGGAATGACCCACGTCAGCAACTCCGCCGCCAGCATGCCGAGCGCGCCGCCCACAAACGTAAGCACCAGCGCCTCCAGCAAAAACTGCACCAGGATGTGGCGCGGCCGGGCCCCGACCGCCTTGCGTAATCCGATCTCGCGGGTGCGTTCGGTTACCGAGACCAGCATGATGTTCATGACGCCGATGCCGCCGACCGCAAGAGTACAGACACCGATGAGCCCAAGAACGGCTGTTAACCCGTAGGAGAACGCGTTGATCATGCTGCGGTCTTCGATCGTGTCCCACTCCGGAGTGGCCTTGTCGTCTTTGGGATCGAAGTGATGCCGCCGCGCGATCACCTCGCGCGCTGCCATCAGCGCCTTTTTGTTCAACTCGGGTGCGGTCGGCTGAATGATGATCTCGTCGGGATCGCGAATGTTTTTCAAATCGCGCATCAACGCAAACGGAATGAACCCGTTCTCATTGTCCGGACCCTGATACATCGAGTCCTGGATTTTGTTGCGCATGGTCCCGATGACTTCAAAATCGAGGCCGCCGATCTCTACGTGCTGGCCCACACCGGGCGCACCCTGAAAAACTTTCTTCGCCGCCGAATAGCCGAGAATCACCACGCGGCGGTGGTCGGAGAAGTCAGTTTCGTCGAAGTAGCGTCCGTCAGCCAGATCGAGCTTGCGCATCTGTCCATAAGGCAAATCCACGCCACGCACCTGGATCGAGACCATGCGCGTACCGATCTTGAAGCCGAAGTCGCGGTCGATCTCGCCGCTGACTGCGCGCACGAGAGGCACTTCGTCGCGAATCGCCTCTACGTCTTCCAACTCATACTTCACCGGCTTGCCCGCACGCTGCCCGCCAGCCTGCATACTGGTCTGCCCCGGCCACAGCACGATCACGTTGTTCCCCATGTTCAGAAAGGCATGCAGCACGCATCCGCCCAGGCCTTGACCATAGGCGAGAAGGAGCACCACCGAGACCAGTCCCCATCCGATGCCCAGCATGGTAAGCGCCGTGCGCAGACGATTTCGCATCAGCGACTGCCAGCCTTGCGTGATGAGTTCTTTTAAGAACATAAGTTTCAAAGTTTCGAAGGTTTCAAAGTTTCAGGTGGCAAGGTGGCAAAGTGGCAAGGTGGCAAAGCTTAAGTCGTAAGCTCCCACGCTTTTCGAAGGTTTCAAAGGAGCCAAACTCCTGAGTACATTTTCGAGTCCCATGGAGCAAGGTTCTTACTTTGCCACGTTGCCACCTTGCCACTTTTGCTTTTAGTCGATATGCACATCGCCCGAGCCGGTGCGCACCGAGAGCAGCGGCCCGCCGCCGTGCACCTTGCCGCGAATCTGCTTGTGCGATTCCTGCACGCGGCCCTGCACGGTCATCTCGATCGGCGAATTCACGTCGATGGTCCCTGAACTGGTAGAGATGTCCGCGTCAAAAGCCGAGTTGCCCGGCAGCCGCACGCGCACGTTGCCCGAGCCCGTGCGAATTTCCCAGGCGCCGGTTTGCTTGCCTTCGGCGGTAATGTCGCCGCTGCCCGCTTCGCCGCGAAACGCGCCCTGAATGCCGCGTACGTTGATGTTGCCCGAGCCGGTGTGCAGGTCGACCTCGCCCTGGCCGGACTCTTCAATCTCAATGTCGCCGCTGCCCGCGCCGCCCTTCACCGAGCCCGCGACTTCATGGGCGCGCACGTTGCCCGATCCGGTCTGCAGGCGAACGTCGCCCGTCAGCCGCGCCAGCTTCACATCGCCGGAGCCGGTCTGGATTTCGGCATTGCCGTGCGTGCCTTCAATTGTCTGGTCGCCCGAGCCGCTGTGCGTGCGGATCGTTACATCGGCAGGAACCGTGATTTCGTAGTCCACAGAAATGTCGTGGTAGTTCACGTAATCGATGTGAATGCTGTTGCCTTCCTGGCGAATCGGCGGATGCTGCACGATCTCCTGCACATCGGCCTGGCGATTGCCGCGCAGCCAGCGGTCGCCGACAAAAATCTTGCCGTGAATCTGTACTGAGCCTGATCCGCCGGCGCGGATGGTCACGTCGCCGGAGTGCGTCAGCACTTCCAGGTCGACTGGCCCATTTACTTGCATGGTGCGGTCAAAGGTGCCTTGCGGCGTAGAGGCCAGGGCTGCGCAGGTCAGGATTGCAGTCATCGCGACTGCAACCGCCAACCGTGCGGGTAGAGGGAGAGAATGCTTTCGAAATTTATTCATATCGGAGTGACTCCACAGGTGTCATTTCGGCGGCGCGCTGGGCAGGATACATGCCTGCGGTCACCGTGATCAGAGAAAGCGTCAGAATCGACGCGATAATCGAAATGGGAGAAACAATGGGATGCGGAACGAAGTCGGGAAGCGGAAGTGCCTGCAGCGCCACGCAGGTTCCCATACCGAAGGTGAGGCCGAGCGCTCCGCTCACAATGGTCAGCATGGCGGACTCGGCGAAAAACTGCCGCAGGATGTCGCGCTTAGTCGCGCCCATCGCTTTGCGCGTGCCGATCTCGCGCGTGCGCTCGGTCACCGAAACCAGCATGATGTTCATCACGCCGATGCCGCCCAGGCAAAGCGTCACGATTGCTACGCAACCAAAAAATAATGTGACCACACCGAAGATCTTGGCCAGTTGCTTGGCGCCATCCATCGTGTCCCAGATGAAGAGCGCATCTTTATCGAGAGGATCGAAGTGCCGGACGCGGCCGATGGTGCGGCGAACTTGCAGAACCGCTTCTTCGTGCTCTTCCGGGTTTCCAACTTCGAAGACGATGTCATCCAGATATCCGCGCGTGATGCCCGCACCCGGCTTTTCCGGCGGAGGGAAGTCGCGGGAAACCGCCGAGTACGGCGCGAAAAGATAGTCGTTGTCGGGCCCGCTGTAGTTCGAGTTCTGCTTTTTCTCTTCGAGCACACCGACGACCGAGTACGGCAAGCTCTTCACGAGCACGGTCGCGCCAATCGCCGGCTGTCCAGGAAAGAGCTGCCGGTACGCCTTCGATCCCAGCACCAGCACGCGGCGGCCTTCTTTTTCATCGTCGTCGGTGATGAGGCGGCCTTCGGAAACTTTGAGCGAGCGGAAGTCCTGGTAGGCTGGCCACATTCCCACCACGCCGCGATTCGACGAGTTGTACTGGCTGACTTCCGGGACCGTCCGCCGCAGCTCGGGACTGACGTTCTTGATCATGTAGCATTCGTCGCGGATCAGCACGGCGTCGTCGACGTTCAGATGGATCTCTCGTCCTGCAGCGCGCCCGCCGGCCTGCGCGCTCGTCCGTCCACCCCACACGATGACCAGGTCCTTGCCCAGCGTTTCCATGTGGCGCTTCTGGTCAGCGATAAATCCGCGGCCCAGGCCCACCAGCAGGATCACCGACGCGATGCCCCAGACGATGCCGCACATCGTCAGGAACGTCCGCATCTTGTGCGCCCGGAAAGTGGCGACTGCCTGGCGTAGGATTTCGGAGAAATTCATGTGAGTCGCGAACCTTCTAGGTCCCAAAGTGACAAGGTGGCAAAGTGGCAAGGCGAAAAGGCCTAAATGCACCGTGACACCTTGCAACATTGCCACCTTGTCACCTTGCCACCTGAGTTTTACTGCAATACCACCTGATCCCCTTCCTTCAGCCCGCTTAGCACTTCGGTTTTTGCGCCGTTCGAGATGCCGATGTTGACGGCGACTTTATCCTTGCCGTCTTTGCCCTTCGGATTCGGAATCTCAACGGAAGCCTTTTTGTCTTTGTCGTACAAGATCGCGCCTTCGGGAATCTGCAGCACGTTCTTGTGCTCTTCCAGAATGATTTCCGCGTTGGCGGTCATTTCGGCCTTCAGTTCGCCGCCAGGGTTCTGGATGGAGACGCGCACTTCAAACGTCGTAACGTTATCCTTCTCCACGCCCATCGGAGAAATCTTGGTCACCTTGCCGTCGAATGTTTTGTCTTTGAACGACTCGACTTTGATGCGTGCGCGCTGTCCGAGATAGACCTTGCCGATGTCGCTCTCGTCGACTTTGCCCTTTACATAGACTTCGCTGGTGTCGCCCAGCGTCATGACCAGCGTTGCGGTTGATCCCAACACGAGAATCGAGCTGACCGCGTCGCCCATCTGCACATCCCGCGAGAGCACGATGCCATCGATCGGCGAGACGATGTCGGTGTAGCTGAGCTGCTCTTCGAGCTGCTTCAGGTTGGCCTGATCCTGCGCGACCTGCGCCTGCGATTGCGCAATCTTCGCCTTCAGCACCGTGACCTGGGCCTTGGCGACGTTCTGCTTGTTCACCGCCATGGTGTAGTTCTTCTCGGCATCATCGAGCGCGGAAGCCGAGACGACTCCATCTTTCGCCATTCCGATTGCACGATCGTAGGCGCGCTTCAGCGGAGGAACATCCGGACCCTCGGCGTCGACTTTGGCGCGCTCATAGTCGGCCTGAGAGCTGGCGAGATTAGCCTGTGCCGCTTCCAGCGCCGCTTTCGACTGCGCCACCTGCGCCTCGATCTCGACCTTGTCGAGCTGCGCCAGCAACTGGCCCTTCTTTACGCGGTCTCCGTAGTCGACCAGAAGATTCTTCACAATGCCGCTGGCCTTCGACTTCACTTCGACCTTGGTGATCGGCGTGACCTTGCCGGTCGCAACCACGCTCTTCGCCAGATCGCCCTTTTCTACCTTGGCCAGCTTTGAGGGATCAATCTTGGTGCCGCCGCTCTTGGCGGCGATTACGCCCACTGCAATCAGCAGCACGATGCCGAGGCCTACGCTGCTCCATATGATGAGTCTGCGACGCTTCTTCTTATTATTTCCGTTACCGTTCACAACGCCTCCTCGGGAAATTGCCAGGTGGAGATTGGGTGCCATAGCGCCCTCACTCCTTGGTACGCGGCCTGAGTTGCTTTTGTTCCTTAGCTTTCGAGACTTTCTGTTTTCTTGCGAAAAAACTGAAGGGTACCGACGGGTGCAGCCGAAGTCCTCTGCCACCCGTTAGTTAGACACCGTGACCAGAAAAAGGATAGCGAGACCTCTTTCTCATTTCTGTGATGCGAAACACCTAAATTCTTAGTTACTGGAAGACTGACTACGCGTCACTGGCCACCGACCACCGGCCACCACCCACTGCTCTGGCAAATGTCTTTCAAATGTTAGAATTACCTCATCCATGATCGCCTTTGTGCTGCTCCGGGTCTTCTTGATCCTTCTCCTGGTGGCAGCCAATGCGTTTTTCGCCGCCGCGGAGTTTGCCCTGGTCAGCGTGCGCGAGACACGCATTACCCAACTCATCGAAGCCGGACGCATCGGGGCCCGCATCGTGCAGCGTCTGCACGCCCACCTGGACGAAGTCGTCAATGGCGTGCAACTCGGCATCACCATGGTCAGCCTTACGCTGGGCTGGATCGGCGAGCCCATGGTTGCCCGCCTCGTCGAGAGTTTCCAATTCGTGCACCAGGTTCCTCACGCGGCGATCTACGCACACACCATTGCCATCGCGATCGCCTTCAGCCTGATTACATATCTGCATGTGCTGCTTGGCGAACTTGTCCCCAAGACGCTAGCCCTACAGCGCGCCGAGCAGATCGCCCTCGCCGTGGCTGCGCCGATGGAGGCATTTCTTACGCTGGCGCGACCGATTCTTTTCTTTATGCGCCGCTCGGGAGGCCTGGTGTTGCGCCTGTTTGGAGCGCAGCCCGCTCGGCGGGGCGGAGCCGTGCATTCTCCGGACGAGCTGAAATTGATCGTGACGGCCAGCCGGCAATTTGGGCAGATTCCCGAATTTCAGGAAGAGATGATCCACAGCGCCATCGAACTCGACAGCATCACGGTGCGCGAGGTCATGGTCGCCCGGCCTGACATTTTTTCTTTGCCTTCCGATCTCATGCTGGATGATGCGCTCGCGAAAGTTGTGGAAGGGCAGCACTCGCGCATTCCGGTCTACGATCCGCAGCGCGGCCCGGAGCACATCGTCGGCGTGCTTTACTACAAAGACCTGATGCGCTGGATGCGCCTTCGCCTGAGCAATCTCGGCCAGACTACAGCAACGCGCATCAACCGCATGCAGATTGGCCAGATCATGCACGACGTGCTGGTCGTTCCTGAGACGAAAGTTCTTGCCGAGTTGCTGGCCGAATTCAAAGAGCGGCGCCGTCATCTGGCTGTTGTGGTCGACGAGTTCGGATCGACCGCCGGAGTCATCACAGTTGAAGATGTGCTGGAGCAGCTGGTCGGCAATATCGAAGACGAATTCGACGTTTCGCCCAGCGAGCCCGCGCTCGAGGATGAATCGTCGATGGTGCTCGAAGGCTCGGTGAACATCCGCGACTTAGAGGCGGAGTATGGGCTGACCCTGCCGCGCGACGCCGGCTTTGAAACTTTGGCGGGATTTATCCTCGCACGTCTGCAGCGCATTCCGAACCTGCGCGATCACTTCGAATACGAAGGCCGCCGGTATACGGTCGAGGAGCTGGAAGGGCACAGAATCGCCCGCGTGCGCATCGAGAAGATGGCAAGGGTGGAAGGCGAAGCGGAGGCCGCTCGGCAGACCGGCGACTGAAGTTGTGGAGGAGCGGCCCTTCAGGGCCGCGTTGAGATTTTAATTTCTGTCATCCTGAGCGAGCATTGGCTTTCGCGCCAAAGCGCGAAAGCCAAGCGCAGTCGAAGGATCCCTGCTTGACCGACGAACTCTGGTGGTTGCAGGGATCCTTCGACTCCGCGAGTGCATGCGCGCTCGCTACGCTCAGGATGACAAAACCGATGTGCTGATCTGAGTACTGATTACTGACTACCGAGTACCGGGACTGAAATCCATCCTCCAACGCGTGCTTTACACCCTGCCGGTCATCTGGCTGGTCGTTTCTCTCGTATTCCTTCTCATTCACCTCGTTCCCGGAGACCCCATTGCACAGATGCTCGGCGAAGGCGCGCCTGCCGCTGACATCGCCGCCACGCGCCACGCGTATGGACTTGACGCGCCGCTGGGCGAGCAATACATCCGCTACTGGAAGGGGGTGCTGCACGGCAATCTCGGACGCTCCATCCGCTACAACCAGAACGTTACGCAGCTTCTGCGGCAGCGCTATCCCTACACGCTGCGGCTCACGCTGGCTAGCCTGTTTGTCGCGATCGTTCTTTCGATTCCCGCCGGAGTTCGCTCCGCCCGCCGCCGCAATCGCTGGGATGATCGCGTGCTTTCTGTGGTCAGCCTGTTCGGCTTGTCGTTTCCTAATTTCGCGCTCGGGCCAATTCTCATTCTGCTCTTTGCCATCAAGCTGGGGTGGCTGCCCGTCTCCGGCGCGGGATCATTTGCGAGCCTCATCCTGCCCGCGCTCACCATGGGCGGCGCGCTCGCCGCGATTCTCACCCGCATGGTGCGCACGTCGATGCTCGAAGAACTCAGCCAGGACTACATCCGCACCGCGCGCGCCAAAGGCCTGCCCGAGCGCACCGTCGTGTATCGCCACGCGCTGCGCAACGCCATGATCCCGGTGCTCACCGTGCTCGGCCTGCAATTCGGAGCGCTGCTCGCCGGCGCGATCGTCACCGAAAAAATCTTCTCCTGGCCCGGCATCGGCCGCCTCACCATCGACGCCATCTCCAATCGTGACTATTACGTGGTGCAGGGATGCATTCTCGCGATTGGGCTTACGTATGTGGCCGTGAATTTTCTGACCGATGTGATGTACTCGATCGCCAACCCGAGGATTCGGCAGTGATAAAGCGAATCGATTCCTTGCGCAGAACGGGCTGACTAGATTCGAACGCGGCGGCATATTCGCCCTCGCCGGTGGCTGTCGATGGAGATAAGATTGCACTACGAACATGAGACAGGAAATAGACGACTACTTGGAATATTTTGAGGGCCAACTGCAGCCCGACGTTCCAAACGATGCGCGCGAGGTTATTATTCGGTTGAAGCGCGAAAACCTGCTGGATTTTTCGACCGTGCTTGGTAACATCCCACCCGCCGTCCTCTCTTTCAGCCATCTTGCAGACTATGCCTCCGCGTTGGCCGCCCGCGGGACAGACGTGGTGATGAGGGGCGTAATGCTCGATGACGCGTCCGACCTGATCCGCTGGCTGCAACGGCGCGAGCGCCCCAAGCGAATAGGCCGGTACATAGGCAGGTGCATTGCCTCCGCAAAAAAGTCGCTCAGGGGCCAGCGGACTTAACGAGGGCACCTTTTGGAGGGACGGTATGCGAGGGAAGCTGAAGTGTAACAACAAGAAGTGCGCGCGTATTTTCGAGGTCTTGAACTTTCGCCCGAACTCCGGGATCCGATGTCCGCATTGTGGGAAGTCCTCACAGTATCGGACTTCCGACTTTATCCAGGAGACATACCCGAAGGGCTGATCTTACACCAGCTCAACCACAACACGTTGCCCTACCAGCGCCGCAGCCCGCTGCAAGCTCCCCAGCGTAATATCGCGCTTGGGATCAAGAATCCGATCCACCTGAGACCTACTTGTTTTGAGCAATGCCGCCATCCTGGCTTTTGAGATTTTCTTTCTCTTCATCGCCTTCGCCAGTTGCCACGCGACCACTTCTTTGACGGCTTGCGCCCGAGCCTTCTCGAAAATCTTTTCTTCCTTCAAGAAGTCATCAATGCTCGATCCCAAATTCCTCCGGCTCATCTTCTTGTCCATTGGCGCAATGCCTCTTGGCTCTCAAGTTGTACTATTAAAGGTACACCCCAACGTGGCCGAGGGATAGTATGGCAAAGCCGAGCACGAAATGAAACGAAGCGTGACTTCAATTCGGGTAGATAAACGGCTCGCCGATGAAGTCGCGAGGCTTCTTGGCGTAAGAACGCGCACCGAGGCCGTACGAATCGCGGTCAGCGAAGTTGTCGGGATAAAGCGTTTGCGGCGATTAGCGAAAAAGGCGACAAAAACTGCAGGGTAATGGTCGATCAAATCTATTGCTTTTAGCAGTGTGACCCGACGATCTGGTCTCTTCGAAGTTGAAAGCTAAGAAAAATATCGTGCGCCTGTCCGGGTTGTCTGCCTCATTCGCGATCTTGCTGATCCTCAGTCCCGCGTATGCGGCCTCAAAGAGTCATTTCCTCCAGCACTACAACGGCGCTCCATACCAGGACGACCGCCATCACACCGGCGCGCAGAAAATTCCCGGGCGCGTGGAGTGCGCTTATTACGACCGCGGCGGAGAAGGCGTTGCCTACCACGACTCCGACGCGAAGAATCACGGGAGCGGAGAACTCAATCCAGCCGACGGAACTTATCTCAACCAATTCCGCATGAATGAAGGCGTCGATACCTCTTACACAAAGTTCCACGACCAGATTGACAATAATCCGTTCAACGTTATCGAGCCAGCGAAAGATCAACTCTATGTCGGATGGACCGAGCCCGGGGAATGGTTCAACATCACAGTCGAAGTCGAGCGCGAAGGCATGTACGAAGGGGATCTGCTCTACACTTCGAACCGCGGCGGCACGATCTCGCTGGATGTGAATGGCGAGGCGGCGACTCCGGCCTTGACGATTCCGTCTACCTTCAACGCGCACGATCCGATCGCCTGGCGGCAGTGGCATCACTGGAACGTGCTCACCAAGATCGCGCGCCTCCATTTCCGTGGAGGCAAAAATGTACTTACAGTGCACATCCTGACCGAGGGCAACATGAACCTCGCCTACTTCGACTTCGAACCATCGCGCTAGGCGTCGGGCCTAACCACTTACCAGCGCGAATTCCTCCCTGAGCCGAGATTTCGGTTTCGGTCGCGGCTAATCACCATTCGGCGTAATAAGGCTCACAGTATTGGTCTGGCCGTGCGATAATGCTGAACGCTGACGCGTTGTTCTGGCGTTCTGGTTTGAAGAAAAGAGTTTTTTCGCGTCTGAGCGCGGCAGCAAAACCAGACAGGCGGGGGATCTAAACGACTCAGGCGCAGGGCCCGACCAATCTTTTTCAGGAGTAAGCAGTTGGGCATGCACACCGCCGCTTCGCCTGTGCGAAACATTCTGCGCGTTCGCTGGTTCCGATCCTGGCCGGCGCGTTACGGATTTGCGGCCCTGTTGGTTGGACTGGCCGGTGTGGCTCGCTACGCGCTGGGCGTCAGATTCGGACTGACGCTGCCCTTCATTCTTTTCTATCCTGCGGTTCTGCTGGCGGCACTGGCCGGCGGACTTGGGCCAGGCCTCCTCGCCACCCTTCTCTCTGTCGCATCCGGGCGTTTCTTCTTCTTCAGTGGAATTGAGGCGCTGATCAGCGGCCGGCTAAAACTTGCGATCTGGCCGGTGTTGTTTCTCTTCGCCGGAATCGTCCTGAGCGCCCTGGGAGAGCTCGCCCGCCGCTACCAGTCCAGCCTGTCGGAATTTGAATGGCTGGTGGAGAGCCTGGAAGACGGAGTCATTGTTCTGGACCGCGATTACCGCTATGTCATCGCGAATCGCGCCTTTCAGAGCTATCGCGACTTGCCGAAAGAGGAAATTGTTGGGCGCCCTCTGACGGACCTTATGGACGCCGACCTGTTCGCGAGCATGGTTCGTCCTAAACTGGACGAATGCTTCCAGGGTTCCGTCGTCAAGTATGAGAAGCGTTATGCCTACCCGCGCATGGGCGAACGGATCTTCTCGGTCACCTATTTCCCCATCGCCGGACCGAATGGCATCGAACGCGTGGGCTGCATCATGCAGGATGTGACCGAGAGGAAGCGGGCGGACCGTGCTCTCCAACTTTTTCGCACGCTGATCGAAGACTGCAGCGATGCCGTGGAAGTGGCCGATCCCAAGACCCTGCGCTTTCTCGATGTCAATCGTAAAGCCTGCGACGAGCTGGGCTACACGCGCGAAGAAATGCTCCCGATGAGCGTGTACGACGTCAACCCGGAAATTACCCAGGTGGTCCACGATGAAATCATCCAGAAGGTGCGCGACGCCGGGTTCGCCATGTTCGAGACCGTTCATAAGCGGAAGGATGGATCCGTATTTCCCGTCGAGGTGAGCCTGCGCTGCGTGGAACCGGATCAAACCTACCTGGTTGCAATCAGCCGCAACATCAGCGATCGGAAGAAAGCTGAGCTCGCCCTGCGCGAGAGCGAGGACCGTTACCGTGATCTGGTGCAGCATAGCGAAGACCTGGTCTGCACGCACGATCTCGACGGCCGGTTGCTCTCGGTGAATCCGGCTCCGGCGCGCGTTCTCGGATATTCCGTCGAAGAGCTCCTGAATATGCCCATGCGCGAGTTGGTGGCTCCGGAATATCGCGACCAATTTGAAACCTACCTGGAACGCGTGAAGAGCACGGGAACAGATCGCGGCGTGTTGTGCGTGATGACGCGGGGCGGCGAACGCCGCATTTGGGAGTACAACAATTCGCTGCGCACGGAGGGAGTCGCGTCACCGATTGTGCGTGGCATGGCGCACGACATCACCGAGAGGAAACGGGCCGAGGCCGCCTTGCGCAGTTCGGAGCAGCGCTACCGCGACCTGTTTGAAAAAATGGTTGCCGGAGTCGGCATTATCAGCATGGACGGCGAACTGGTGGACTGCAACGACGCGTGGGCCCGCATGTTCGGCTACGACAGTGCCAGCGAATGCCGTGGCACTTCGGTCGTGCAACACTACACTGACAGCGCCGTACGGGAAGAGTTGCTCGAGGAGTTGCGGCAAAACGGCGCAGTTACGAATCGCGAGTTGCACGTGCGGCGAAAAGATGGCTCACCGCTCTGGTTGCTGGTGAACGACATCCTGCTGCGAGACCGGAATCCGCTGCTTCTGCAGGCGACGATCGTCGACATTACGGCGCGCAAGCTGGCCGAGGCGGCGTTGCAGCAGAGCGATGAGAGATTTCGCGTCGCGCTCAAAGATTCGCCGATTACGGTTTTCACTCTGGATCGCGACTTGCGTTACACCTGGATCTACAATCCGCGCTTGCACTGGCAGCAGGAGCTCATCGGAAAAACCGACGCGGAGGCCCTGGGAGAAAACGAAGTCGAGTCGTTTCGCGAGCTGAAGAAAAAGGTGCTGGAAACCGGCACGGCCTTACGGGCGGAAGTCATGCTGGCTCAAAACGGCTCAGCCTACGCCTGCGACATTACGTTGGAGCCTTTGTTCGACTCCCAGAAAAACATCGTGGGAATCACGGGCGCAGCCATGGATATTGCTCGCCTGCGCGAACTGGCCGACAACCTGCAGGATGCGAAGGAAAGACTTACGCAGGAAAAGTCCTACCTCGAAAAGGAAATCGAAGCCGAGCTAGGATTCGAGCAGATCGTTGGGCAGAGTCCTTCACTGCGAGAGGTGCTCAAGAAGGCCAAAGTCGTCGCGCCCACCGAGGCCTCGGTTCTGCTTCTCGGCGAAACCGGAACCGGCAAGGAACTCGTGGCGCGTGCGGTGCATGCTCTAAGTCCGCGGGCGCGGGGAAGCTTCATCAAGCTGAACTGTGCCGCGGTTCCGTCTGGTTTGCTGGAAAGTGAACTCTTCGGTCACGAGAAAGGAGCTTTCACCGGCGCGGTCAGCCAAAAAGTGGGTCGCCTGGAGTTGGCTGATCACGGCACGATGTTTCTTGACGAAGTCGGTGAACTTCCACCCGAGTTGCAGCCGAAACTCCTGCGCGTGTTGCAGGATCGGGAATTCGAACGGCTGGGGGGGGTGCGGACGCTACGCGTGGATGTGCGCATCGTGGCTGCAACCAATCGTGACTTGCTTCAGGATGTTGGCAACAGGCGATTCCGCGAGGACTTGTATTACCGCCTTAATGTGTTCCCCATCCAGATGCCGCCGCTGCGCGAGCGGCGATCGGATATTGCTCTGCTTGTCCAACACTTTGTGGCCAAGTATGCCGCTCGGATGGGTAAACAAATCGATCGGGTTCCCGACGAAACGATGGAGATTCTGCAGAACTGGAACTGGCCCGGCAATGTGCGCGAGTTGGAAAACATCATTGAACGCATGGTCATTCTGAGCCGTGGTTCAACGCTTGCGCCGCCGCCGGCCGAGCTGGAAGGGCCCCAGGAAGTGCTGGACGACAATCTCACCGAAGTGGAGCGCGACCACATTGTGCGCGTGCTTCGCGAAACTGGCGGCGTGCTTTCCGGTGTGGATGGAGCAGCGAGCCGCCTCGGCATCAAGCGCACGACTCTCCAGTCCATGCTGAAGCGATTCGGCATTGCAGTGAACGACTACCGGGCGGGTACTGGCACCCGTGGCCGCCGCTCTGACGCCTAGCTGAATTCTTTACCACGGAGGCACGGAACACGGAGGAAAGGAATTGTTGATTTCTTGATTGTTGAATGGTTGGCAGCAACCCAGCCTGTTGTATCGCGCTTCAGCCCATGTCAAGAACAGGAATCGGTAATGATTTTCTCCGTGTCTCTGTGACTCTGTGGTGAAAAAGCGCTACTTCGCGAGGCGATTGTACTTTTTCAGCACTTCGCGCAGGCGGTCGTGCGGCAGCGCAATGGCAGTGTGGTTGTCGATGCCAGTCATGGTTTCGGCGGCGACCATCGCGTTCACCACCGCCTCTTCTGTGGCCTGCACCGTCGCCAGGAAAACCGGATCGAGCGAATCATTCGGCAGCATCGTAAGCTGATGCAGACCCTTGGTGCCGACCGCGCCCGGGTTCGCCGTTGAAAACGCGATGAAGATGTCTCCCGATCCATCGCCGGAGTAGCTGCCGTCGCGTCCGAGCCCGAGCGAGACTTTTTTGGCGATCCGCTTCAGTTGTGTGGGAATCAGCGGTGCGTCGGTGGCGACGACAACGATGATCGAGCCGGTATCGCTGCCATAGGCGGGATGCTCTGCAATCTCGCGCCCCACGGGAACTCCGGCGATGCGAAGCTGGTCGCGTCGCCCGTAGTTGCACTGCACCAGAACTCCAACCGTATAGCCACCATCCTTCGCGTTGAGCACGCGCGAACTGGTCCCGATCCCACCTTTGAATTCATTGCAGATCATCCCCGTCCCCCCGCCGACGTTTCCTTCCTCCACCTGGCCCGAGTGCGCGGAGTCGAGTGCGTGCCAGGCGTCTTCCGGCTTCACGTGAAATCCGTTGATGTCGTTGAGCCAGCCGTCCCAGGTTTCGGCCACGACGGGCAGCGACCACCAGTAGCCTTCCATATCAGGTGAGCCATGCTTGACCTTCCACGCAATCACCGCATCGCGTACGACGCCCACGCTATGTGTGTTGGTAATCATGACGGGACCGTTCAGGAAGCCGGAGTCGTCGACCCACGTTGTGCCAGTCATTTCGCCGTTGCCGTTGAGCGTGAACCACGCGGCGAAGACGGCGTCATTCGAATTTTTTCCGCGCGGATGAATCGCCGTCACGCCGGTTCGCACCGGGCCATTGCCGACTTCGAGCTTGCCTTGACCGGAGATGAGCGTGGTGTGGCCGACTTCAACCCCCTTTACGTCAGTGATGGCGTTGTTAGCGCCGGCTGCGCCGTCGAAGGGCACTCCAAGGTCGCGGGCGCGTGGCTTGGTCTGGGCCACGGCGACAATGGACAGGAGAAGTGTGATGATCAGGCGGCGATGCATGAGGCCTCCGGCAAAGGAGGGAGTATACAGGTAAATGGGAGCCGCACACGGATTCGTTTCGCGTTCGTTCACCACAAAGCAACGGCAGAGTACAATCGCAGCAACGAACCTGCTTAATGAATCACCGTTTCAAAACTACTTTGCGAGGGTGCGATGGATAGCTGGAAGAAAGCGGCGGTGCTGGGAACGATTGGGGCGGCAGGCATTCTGTTCATGAAGAAGAAATATCCGGCGGGCGTGCTGGCCACAGGCGTGGGGTTGGCGCTGCTGGCATCGGAGTATCCCGAGAAGTTTGACACGGTGAAGCGTGCGCTGCCTGACTATTTTGATCGCGCCATGCGCGTCATGGAGATGGCCGGACAGGCCGGCAGGCGAATCACCGACGCTGCCGGGCGCAGCGCCGCCGAGGCCTGGGACGAACTGGGAGTCTAAGGGCGGGCGCGGGCTTCGGCCCTCGGGCGTCAGGCTTGGATGCCTAGCAACTCGCGAAATTATTTGCTGAATTTCAATGGCCGATGCCCAAAGCCCGACGCCTGCTTTATTCGATGCCTAGCTGCTTTCTCGCGTCGGGGCTGAGGCGTTCGGGGGTCCAGGGCGGAGTCCAGACTACGTTGACGGCGGCGTTGCGGATGCCGGGGAGTTGTTCCAGCCGCGATTTTACCTGCATGCTGATGTTGACGTGCTCGGGGCAGCCCTGTGCGGTGAGGGTCATGTCGACGGAGACGTCTTGTTTCTCTTGATCCGGGCCGTCTGCGGCCGCGAAGTTGACTTTGTAGATCAGGCCGAGATCGACGATGTTGACCGGAATTTCGGGGTCGTAGCAGCTTTTGAGCGCGCTCAGGACGTCTTGTTCGGTAACCGGCATGGAATCCTCTCAGATAAAGTCTAACGTAGGGCCGGGAAAAGTGTGTAACGGGATTGTCAACGCGCGCCGCAGTCGAAGCGCAGCATGCATGCGATCCTGAGCGAAAAGCAGATTCCTCGGTCGCCGTCGCCTTTGCTCCGGCTCGGTCGGAATGACAAGAATCCAAGACTCTTGAGACAAAGGGAACCCCCGTTCCTTTCTCCGATGGCATCCAAGTCCGGTTGTATACACTTTTCCTATGATGAGCCCTGAGGCGAAGCAGAAGATTCAGCTGGCGCTGATTCTGGCGATGATCGTGGCCGCCGGCCGCGCGGCCTATATCTTTTATCAACGGCACGAAGAGAAGGCTGAGGCCGAGAAGCAGGCGAAGGCTCGCGAGGTCGGCTACTCGAACGCCGACTACTATGTGAATCCCAAGAAGTTGTATCCCCACGACTTGAAATCGGCGAAGGAGTTGACCCAGCAACCTGTCTGGGTCAAAGAGGGATACCGGTACACGTACTATCCGTATAACCCGACGACGAAGAAGGTGGATTTCGGTAAAGAGGCCGGACTGCTGCTACCGATTGAAAAACTCGCGATCAAAGACGTGGTGACAGCGGTGGCACCCCACACCGAAGTGCGCCAGCAGGTGATGGCCGTGTTCCAGGAAAACGGAAAAGATTGCGCGGTGCCCATCGGCTATGAGAATGATGGCGAATACAAGATTTATTCCGACGAAATGTTTTTTATTGAAGACCCGCACGACCTGTACAAGCATTGGCCGCCGGATGTTTGGCAGGCGGTGGAGAAGCATCAGGTGAAGCAGGGAATGAATGAAATGCAGGCCGACTTCGCCATCGGCATGGGCGTGCCCAATGCGGGAGATACTTCGTATGAGAAGACGGTGAAGTATCCGAATGGGGGGAAGCCGGTTGTCGTTGTCTATCGTGATGGGAGGGCAGCGGAGATTAAGGCTGGGGAGTAGACTCTATTGCTTTCTGCCCAGTTTTTCCATGCGCAATCAGACTGCGTCATCCCGACAGCCCGCGCTTTTCTTCGCGGGCGGAGGGATCTCCGAGCAGCTTCTTTGTGGGAGATTCTTCGCTCCTTCTGCGCTCAGGATGAAACGTTGCGTTTTAGAATGCCGCGTCTTCTATGAATTGACTCTCCAGATTTTCTTTTGCTGCTCTCTTTGGATGTTTCAGTGTTCAGTCTCGTTCCGCTCGCTTTCCCCTAGTCTCTAGCCTCTAGCCCCTGGTTCAAAAAACGTTAGGAGTGATCACTCCCACAACGGGCGTCAGCCTCGAGCCAATCGAGGTAGCTCACCTGAAGCGCCCTGGTCGGATGTCCGGTCTCCTCGCTCGCGTGGGGAGGGTTGCGCGGGCCGCCAGTTTCCCGGGACTGGGGCGGCAACACATCCGGGCCCTACGATGTCCACATTAGTACATCCAGTTTTCTCAGTCACGGTTGCTCGTCACAATCGCGAAATAAATTCTGTGGAAAAGTTTGAGCAGTGGCTAATGGTCGGTAGTCAGTGGCCAGATTTCGACCGCTGCTTTTTCGCGATGTCATCCTGAGCGGCGGCTTCGCCGCCGCGAGGGACCTTACGTGGGTTCGATCAGACGGTGCAGCCAAGTAGATCGGCTCAGACGCCGGCAGCATACCGGGTCTCGTTGGCCGCATCTTTGCGGCCTGCGGTCGTACGGTCCTTCACGGTGGCTTCGCCACCGTTGAGGATGACAATTTCTTCTGGGCTCACGGCTTTCGTCAGCGAGAAGCAGGTTCCTCACCGCGCCTTTGGCGCGATTCGGAATGACATCACTTTATTTTTCCTCGCAACACTGTGATCGACGCTCTTGGAAGCACATAAAGAGTTCCGGAATTCGCTTCGACTGAGCCGCCGACTGGGGGATGCTCCGGGTCGGCGTGGCTGTTGAGGGCGTCGCTCTTCCACAAATATTGCTCAACGCCGAAGCTGACTACGCTTACTGGGCCAGTGAACGATTCGGCGTGTTTGCTCGGGCCCTCGAATGCTACACGAATTGAGTGTGCGTTCGATTCGTCGCGGTTGACCAGCATCAGCGACCAGTTTCCGTCGGGACGGCGCACGGCGTAGCTTGTGACCAGCGCGTTTCCCGCGTCGTCTTTTACATCAATCGATGAGGGAAACATTTCATGCACGCCGGAGCGGTGCTGCACCCACTCCATGTTGATCATGTGGGCGGCGTAGTAGAGCGCGGTGTAGCCGACGATATCGTATTCGCGGGGCGCTAGGAAGTTCGACCAGCTCGCCCATCCTTCGCAACTGTTCTGCAGTCCCTGCGGCTGAATCGGCGAGTGATAAAAAGCGGCACCGCCGCCTTCAAAAAAAGACCCGATGTTGTCGGCTAGCCAGAGACCGGAGAAGATTGTGCTCATCGGTCCGGTGAGCTGTGCGGCAAGATGGCTCTCGGTGACCATGAGCGGGACGTCGGCGGGCACGCCGTCGTCGCGCCAGATTTTCAAAATGCCCTTCATCAGCTGCGGTTCAACATACAGCGACTTCCAGGTGACCTCGCAGGGCTCGAACGGATAGTGCTCAAACGAAACGAAGGCGAGGTCTCTGATGTGGCCGTGCGATTTCAGGTAGTCGACGAAGCGTCCCATCCAGGAGACGCGGCCCGTGGCGTCGGGCCAGACGCGGATGTCTTCGTTCACGCCTTCGAAAATGGGGCCGCCGAGTTTCAACTTTGGATCGACTTTGTGGATTGCGTCGGCCCACTGAACATAGAGCGCGCCGTAGTCTTCGGGCATGGCGTGCTTGCCATCGGGCTCCTCTCCCATTTCGATGTAGCCGATGGGATATCCGCGCTTTTCGATGTAAGCGATCTGCGCGGCCGAGTCGTCGGGCGTGCCATAGAGCATCGTCACGGGAATCATCGCCGGGAGATTATTGGTGATGCCGCTCGTGAAGAAAAGATCGAAGCCGGTGTGCTGGTAGTTGCCGGTTGCGTTGACGTCTTGCGCAGAGTGCCAGGGATCAATCGATGAGGAGCAGAATTCGGGCGCGTCTTTGCCGGTGGCGCCTTGCTTCACGTCAGTGAACGCGCCGCTGGCGTCGATGCTGCCGGCGTGAATTTCCTGGATGCCGTAGCCTACGCAGTTGCGAACGTCGTCGGAGCCGTGCTCGTCGCAGGTGTTGGAGGATTCGGTCATGAGCACGCGTAAGAATCGCGCGTTCACGGCTGTATCGGTGAGCTTGAGATTGACTGTTCCGCCCTTGGCATTTTTCAGTGCGCCGTTGGGGAAAACTTTCCATGTGCCATCGGGACCGCGATCGAAGTCGAGCGCATCGCGGGCGTTGCCGTTTGAGCCTTCCCAATATTCGACTTGATAAGCGACGGCGTAGGGATCTTTCCATGCGATCTGAATCGCGTTGACGGGCTGCGGCGTGCGCAGATCGACGACGACCCATTGCGGATGGAGTGCGTCGCTTTCGTGCGTGAATTTGCTCGTGAGATATGGATTGCTCTTCCAGTAGCTGGAGTTCGGTGTCTGAATCGGGCGGTCGCCGCTGGTGGAGAATCCGCGGTGCGGCAGGCCGTAGGCGAGAATGTACCGCGTGGGTTCTTTCAGGTCGGTGCTGCCGGTGAAGTATCCGGAGCTGTGCGCGGCGTCGCTCCAGGTGCCGTTTTCGGTCCAGTGCCAGGCGGCCATGCGGAGTTCGGTGTTATTGCGGTATGTGATTGGTCCCCAGCCGGCGGAGAGGGACTCCTGCAGAATGTGCGGGGTGAAAACTTTGTCGATGCCGTTGTGAGAGAGCACGTCGAGCGAACTGCCGAGCGATCGGTCGGGGTCGAAAGTGTTGAGCACGTGTTTGGGATCGGTGTCGACGTGGAGCGTGGCCGGTTGCTGGGCTGCGGCTAGGGTGACGAGAGCGAGTAGGAGGGCGCAGAGTTTCATTGTGGCCTCTGGGGTTTTCAAGGGATAGTAAAACGTTGCAATAGAGCTTTTTGCAAGAGGTTTTCAGGTGCGTTTCATGGTGCGAAAACTTCAGTTGTCAAATCTGAAAAAATCATTCACCACAGAGGACGCGGAGGACACACGGAAAAGCGGAGCGGTGTATGCTGGCAGTTCTCTGCGATCTCTGCGAGTTTTCTTCTGCGATCTCTGCGGTCAAGTGCTTTTGATCTTGGCGCTTTTTAAAGCTTTTAACCGCTGAGGACGCAGAGAAAAACCCGCAGAGATCGCGGAGAACATCGGGGACAAAAATGAAAACTTGGTGCTTCATGTTCGGTTTCGGGATGCTTGTGCTCGGCATGAGCTCTGCTACGTGGGCACAGGCGTCGGCAATTCCGGCTGAGCGGCAGATGCAACCGGAGGAACTCGTCAAGATTTTGGGTGGCTCGGGTGAGAAGCCGCTGCTGTTGCAGGTCGGGTCGCATGTGTTGTACGCGCAGGCGCATATTCCGGGATCGGAGTATATGGGCGCGGCTTCAACCGATGCTGGGCTGCAGCAGTTGCGCAAGTGGGTGGAGGCTGTGCCGCGCGGAAAATTTATTGTGCTCTATTGCGGATGCTGCCCCTGGAGTCATTGTCCGAATATCAAGCCGGCGTACGATGCGCTGGTGGCTATGACGTTCACCAATGTGAAGGTTCTGTACATCGCCGACAATTTCGGCACGAACTGGGTTGACAAGCATTATCCGGTGGCGAAGGGGGAATGACGTGAGCGCGATGTTGCGAAGAGCGCTCCTGACCGGCTTCTTGATCCTGCTGGTGATTGGAGGGTTCTATCTGCGGAGGCGTCCTACGACGCATGAGTTGCGAACTGCGCCTGATTTCAAACTCATGCAGTTTGACGGGCCTGAGCTGGAGCTCAGTTCGTTTCGCGGGAAAGTCGTGGTCGTGGATTTCTGGGCGACGTGGTGCGTGCCCTGCCGCGAGGAGATTCCGCACCTGGTCGAGTTGCAGCAGAAATATGCGGATCGTGGGCTGCAGATTATTGGCGTGTCGATTGACGATTCTCCCGAGCCGGTGCGCGGGTTTTATAAGCAGTTTCGGATGAACTATCCGGTAGTGATGGGGACGGCGAAGACCGGCGAGGACTACGGCGGCGTGCTGGGATTGCCGATTACGTTTTTCATTGGCCGCGATGGGAAGAACTACGCGAAGAAGATCGGGGCGCAGAGCGCTGCGGTGCTGGAAGGGGAGATTCAGAAGTTGCTGTAGGGATGTGGCCAGGCGGCGGGCAAAAGGTTTCACGTAACGGCAGGGATCGTTCGACTGCGGTTGTGCTCCGGGTTCCGCGAAGCACAATCCTCGCTCAGGATGACAACCGGAAAAAATCCAAAAGGAAAATCAATCTCGTAATCTGCTGAAAATAAAGCTGTTTCTCTAGGCCGGTAGCTCAGGCAACGTGAAACGACTGGCTTGCAACTAACAAATTAGTTGACGTTTTGGCAGGGTGTACGTCTTAATCAATGTGATCCAACTTCTGTGGGGCTGGGAGTCATTGTTGAGCCAGGGTTGATCCCGGAAGTGTCCGCGCGAGGAAAGCGAGGAGGGAAGTTTGGCGCGTAACAAGTCTGCAATTCTGACCGAAGCCGAGTTGCGCATCATGAATGTGTTGTGGGAGCGCGGCTCTGCGACCGTTCATGAGGTGCTGGCCGCGCTGCCGGAGAAGCCTCCTCTCGCCTACAACTCAGTGCTGACGATCGTTCGCATTCTGGAAAAAAAGGGATACGTGAAGCACGTCAAGGATAGGCGTGCGCACGTGTACACCGCGCGCGTCGACAAGAGAGATGCGACGCGCAGCGAGGTGCGGCGGCTGGTGAGCCGTTTCTTCGGCGATTCGCACGAGATGCTGGTGCTGAACATCCTGGAAGAGCAGAGCATGGACGCGGAAGAGTTGGCGCGCGTGCGACAGCTGCTGGAGAGGGCGAAGTGAGCGCGATGGACTGGGAATTGGAGACAATCGCGCGGATGTCGGCGGCGGGGATCGTCGACTCCCTGGTGATCGGAAGCGCGGTCGCAATCTTTGCAGCTCTGATGCTGAAGATGCCGCGCCGCTCGGATTCGGGAACAAGATTTGCAGTGTGGTTTGCGGCATTGATGACCATTGCGGGGGTGCCGTTTGTCGGCCGACTCTCGGCGGCTGCGGTAGTCGCGGGGTCGCATAGTTTTGGGCGCGCGGTGCTGACGTTGCCGGGATCATGGGCCGTGTATGCGTTGGCGGCTTGGGCGGCCGTCGCGGTGTGGGGATTAGTACGTGTCGGGATTGGATTTTGGCACGTGCATGCGTTGCGGCGGCGCTGCCAGCCGGTTGATGCTGAGGTGCTCGAACCGCTGGTGCGCGTCACGCTCGACAAGAACGCATGCCGGGGACTGGTCCTTTGCGTCTCCGACGAAGTTCAGGTTCCGACTGCGATTGGGTTGGTAAAGCCGGCGGTCGTGCTTCCGCAGTGGGTGATGAAAGAACTTTCGGGCGCGGAGTTGAACCAGATTTTGTTGCACGAGTTGGCACACCTGCGACGCTTCGACGACTGGACGAACCTGGCGCAAAAGATAGTGAAGGCGCTGTTCTTCTTCCATCCGGCGGTGTGGTGGATCGAGCGGAAGATCTCGCTGGAGCGCGAGATGGCGTGCGACGACGCGGTGCTCGAAGAGACGGAGAATCCGCGGGCATATGCGGAATGCCTGGCGCATCTGGCGGAGAAGACGTTTATTCAGCGCAGCATCGCGCTGGCGCAGGCCGCGCTGGGCAAGATGCGGCAGACGTCGCTTCGCGTGGCGCAGATTCTGAACAGAAATCGAGATCGAGAGGGAAGCAGCGGGCTCGGCTGGAAGCTGGGCGTGCCGGTGCTGGCAGGATTTGCAGTGGTGTGCGTAGCCGGGATTGCACGGGCACCGCGGCTGGTGGCCTTTTCCGATGGCGGGACATCGGTTGCTCCAAACGCCGCGCGGGTGAGCTTTGACGCAGGCTCTCCTATCGCAATTCCGGCTACGCGGGTAGGGTGGAAGATTTCTGTGGGCGCAGCACCAAAGCCCGCAGTTCATCTTCAGTCATATTTTGTGCCGCGTGCGAAGCAGGCGCCGTTGAAGAGGAATGGACCGCGCAAAGCGGCTCCGTTGCTGGCAGAGAATGAGCCGGCTCCGCGTATGGAAGACCTGATGCGGCAGGCGAGGCTGAGCCCGCCTGCTTTGATCGCGACACCTGTGTTTGCGACGCAAGCCGTATACGTAGTGTTTGAAGGGCGTGGCTTCGGTGTGTCAGATCGGGGCGTGCCCGGCCAGGCCGTGTATGAGATCCGGGTATGGCGGTTGGTGGTGTTCCATCCTGTGGTTGATCCGGACAAAAAGACTCCGCACAAAGAAACTTAGAGAGTGAGAGAAAACCAAGCGAAGGAATTTTCGGTTTCGTTAACAACTAATGAATTAGTTACAAAAATTCTTTTGGAGAGAGGATGTTTGCGATGAATGCAGCAACGTGGTGGAAAGACGCAAAGACAAAATGGATCCGGTGCATTGCCGTGCCGATGTTAGCCGTGGTGCTGGCCGGATTCACAACTTATGAATGTGTGAAGCCCTCCCCGGCGCGTGCGGCTGATGCATCACCGTCGGCCGCGCCGCTCGATGTCGACAGCGTGAACGCAATTCTTCAACTCGACAAAGCGATGGAAACAGTGGCGGCGCGCGTGACGCCGGCCGTGGTCAACGTAACCGTCACCTCGCGCACGAAGGGCAACGAAATGGCGGACGGCGACATGCCGCAGGAGTTCAAGCGCTTCTTCGGGCCCGGTAACCAGTTCGGACAATTTTTCGGGCAAGGATTTCCGCGGCAGCCGCAGATTGAACACGGCATGGGCAGCGGCGTGGTGATCTCTCCTGATGGCTACATCGTGACCAACAATCACGTCGTGGATGGAGCGGTCGACGTTCGCGTGACCACCAGCAACCGCCGCGTGATGAAGGCTAAGGTGATCGGTACTGATCCGTTGACCGATCTCGCCGTGTTGAAGGTCGACGGCAAAGACATGGACAGCGCACCGTGGGGCGACTCGAAGGCGGTGCGGCAGGGACAGACGGTGCTGGCGTTCGGCAATCCCTATGGATTTCGATTCACGGTGACGCGCGGAATCGTGAGCGCGGTGAACCGGCCGAATCCGGATGCAAGCGATGCGCGCAAGCCGGGCGAATTCATTCAGACCGATGCGGCGATCAATCCGGGCAATTCGGGCGGACCGCTGGTGAATGCGCGTGGTGAAGTGGTGGGAATCAATACTTTCCTGATTTCGCCTTCGGGATCGTTCTCGGGGATGGGATTCGCCATTCCGACGCAGATCGTGCGGCCGACGGTGGAAACACTGATTCGTGATGGCAAAGTGAGCCATGGGCGAATCGGAATCGGTATTGCGGATGTGACGCCGGAGAACGCGAAGTTTTTCGACGAGAAGAATGCTAGCGGCGGAGTGGTGACGCAGGTTGAGCCGGATTCGCCGGGAGCGAAGGCCGGCTTGCAGATCGGCGACGTTGTGACCGAGATCGACGGGCAGAAAGTGAACGATGCCGGCGAGTTGCAAGTGACGATCAGCCAGAAGCAGCCGGGCACGAAGGTCACGTTAACGGTGCTGCGCGATGGCAAGAGCATGACGATTCCGGTGACGCTCGAAGAAATGGGAGATCGTCCGGGTCAGCACAGCGCAAGCAATGGCAAGGGTGAAGGCAAAGGGCGGTGGGGCATCGGCCTCGGCAACCTGACGCCGGATCTCCGCGAGCAACTGCAGGCGCCCAGCGATGTGAAGGGCGCGCTGATCGAACAAGTGCAGCCGGGAAGCCCAGCAGACAACGCCGGGCTGCAGCGCGGCGACATCATTTTGGAAGTGAATCGTCACAAGGTGCAGTCGGCGAGCGAGGTGCAGCAGGCTTTGTCGAATGTCGCTCAGGGCGATGACGCTTTGCTTCTGGTGTGGTCAAATGGCGGGAATACGTTCCGCGTGCTGCATTCGCAGGAAGGGATGTAACACGAGTATGTAGGCCGGATTTCTCACGACTAGAGTCGAAGGCCCCATCTTCTTTCGCAACCAAAGCGAACGAAGGTGGGGCTCTCGTTTTGTAGACGTTGTTCGGACTAATGCGAATGGATGGTTTTTTAAGAATCACTTTTGACCGCGATTAATTTTTCGCGGCGTCCTTGTCTCTTCTGCCGCGATTTCCACAAAGTCCCTCGCAAAACACTTGTGCAGAAGGCGAAGTGCATCGTAGACTCCTTGGCGACCTCCCCTAAGGTTTTCGACCGATGGAGTTAGTACATGCCGTCGGCGAAGAATAAAGTTTCGGTCTCCCCCGAGACGGAACAGGTTCCCGCGCCACTCCTCTCCCGCCTGGGAATCCGTCATCAGTATCACTTTGTGGCGCCGGTGTGTCAGCCGGCGGAAGCAAACGTTTTCCTGGGCCCCCGCAGCGCACGATCCTGACGGAGAGACCTTTTATGGCTGGCGAATCTGCCACGGCAGCACCGGTTGTTCGTGTACTGGTTGCAGACAGTTCGCGCATTCACACGCAGCTGATGTCGGATGCCTTGAAGCGCGATCCAGGGCTGAGTGTGGTGGCGTGGAACGGACAGATTTCCGGTTTGGTGGCGACGGTGATGGCGGAGCGCGTGGACGTGCTGGCCGTCAGTTGCTCGATGGAAGGACAATCCTTTCGCGGGCTGGACCTAGTGCGCGATCTGGTGGCAGAGAAGCCGGCGGTGCGAGCGGTGGTGTTGCTTGACTCGCAGGATCGCGATGTCGTGATCGAAGCTTTTCGCGCAGGCGCACGCGGAGTATTCAGCCGTGATGGTTCGGTGGAGAGTTTCTGCAAGTGCATCCATCGTGTGCACCAAGGACAGATCTGGGCGAACACGCGGCAGGTGGAGTTCGTGCTGGAGACACTGGCGGCGAGCCCCACGCTGCGTATGGCGGGTGGAAAAGGGCTCAAGGTTCTTTCAAAGCGCGAGAATGAAGTTGTGCGCCATCTGGCACAGGGATTGACCAATCGCGAAATCGCCGAGCGCATGGATCTGAGCCAGCACACCATCAAGAACTATCTCTTCCGGGTATTCGACAAGCTGGGAGTATCGAGCCGTGTCGAGTTGTTGTTCTTGGCGCTCAGCCAGGATGCCGGCGCGGAAGGCGTGAATGAAAGCGATGCTGGCGAAGAGTGAGACGAATTGGGGAGCGTCGGCCGAGGTCTTTCCGTGCGTCAAAGTTGTTTGGAGAGAGAGGCCCTTTCAGGGCCGCGTTTCGACACCAGCGAGAAAAGAGCTCTAGCCCCTGTGGTGCCGCTGCGGTCTGAATTACAGTTACGTGGCGCGTCCCAACGCGGCATGCCGGGCCTGAAGGCCCTGTCCTTATTCTGAACGCTGAAAGCCGCTCTGGACGGGCTGCTCTTCCACAATGTTGCCCGACCTATTTGCCGGTTCGCGGATCCCACACCGGCTTGCCCTTGTCGTCGCGGAACATCAGCGTGTCGGTGCCTTTGACAAGTTGACGCGCCAGGATCACCTCCGCAGTTTCCTGCTTTACTTTGGAGCCGGTGATCGCGATCTCGTCGCCTTTGGCGAAGGTGATCCCCATCTCATCCTGAAATGGCTTAGGGCACACGTAGATGGTGAGTGTGTCGTCTCCGCTCTTCACGATCAGTTGGGTGAAGTCTTTTCTGGTTCCGAAGGGGACGGGCTTCACTTCTTCAACGATGCCCTTGGTCTTCATCTCCGTCTGGCTGTTGTATTGAGGGGCGGCAGAAGGAGACGCGTCCTGCTTCTGCGCGCTGAGAGAGGCGGTGAGCAGGAAAGTCAACGCCAAGGAGAGAAAAGATTGTCTTTGAAACGGAGTGAAAGACGGCGGTCCGAGTGACACGGCCTCCTCCTCGTTGCTGCCGGGGTTCAAGATGACTGCCCGGATTACTTCATCTTCGCTACGATAAGGCCGTTTCTCGGCTTCGAATAAGGACGGGAGAATCCTACACCCGGGGGACTGGCGATACCAGTGTGGAATCGACGATTTCGGCTTTCGGGATGAAGGACTCGAAAAAGAGCCTTCATGCTCTCCCGCGACGGACCGACTTGGGAAGTCAAAGCGGGTTGTCTTACAATGCTCGCCACTCGTTCTTCCGGATAAACTCATTCTTCCCGCATTAAGAGGAGTTGAGCGGTCTCGATGGCGGCGACTTCAACCAGCGCGGATCCGTCCCTGGAATTTGCCGGCAGAGTCGCGGCTCCCTGTGTATTCGTGCTGTTTGGCGCGGCCGGCGATCTGACCAAGCGCAAACTCATTCCCGCACTGTTCAACCTGGTAAAAGCGAGGCTGCTGCCGGAGAACTTCGCCCTGGTCGGCGTATCGGTTGACGACCTGAATGCGGATTCCTTCCGCAAACAGGTGAGCGAGTTTCTGCCGCCCGCAAGCAACGGAGACGGCGATCACCTCGAATGGCTGCGGCAGCGCCTGTTTTACGAGCGCGGAGACTTCGCCGATGCGGGCATGTTTACCAAATTGCGCGAGCGGCTGGGCGCAATCGATGCCGAGCGCAATACCGAGGGCAACTATCTTTTTTATCTGGCGACAGCGCCCAAGTTCTTTGCGCCGATCGTGCAGCAACTCGGAAATGCAGGATTGGCTCGGCAGGAGAACGGCCAGTGGCGGCGCGTCGTGATCGAGAAGCCGTTCGGGCAGGATCTGGAATCGGCGAAGTCGCTGAATCGCGACATCAAAAGCGTATTAAACGAAAATCAGATCTTCCGCATCGACCATTACTTGGGCAAAGAGACGGTGCAGAACATCATGGTGTTCCGCTTCGACAATGCCATCTTCGAGCCGATCTGGAATCGGCGCTACATCGATCATGTGCAGATCACAAATGCCGAGACCGTGGGCGTGGAGCGGCGCGGGGCGTACTTCGATAGCGCCGGCACGCTGCGCGACATGGTTCCGAATCACGTCATGCAGTTGCTCAGCCTGATTGCGATGGAGTCTCCGGTTTCGCTTCAGGCCGACGCCGTGCGCAACGAGCAGGCGAAGGTGCTGCACTCGCTGTTGCCGCTGAATTCCGAAGACGTTTTGCAGCGCAGCGTGCGTGGCCAATATGGCGAAGGGATGATCGCCGGCGAGAAAGTGCCGAAATACCGCGCGGAGCCGGGAGTCTCGCCGGAATCGCGCACGGAAACTTTCGTGGCGATGAAGCTCAACATCGACAACTGGCGCTGGGCCGGAGTGCCGTTTTATCTGCGGACGGGTAAGCGGCTGGCGAAGCGGCACACTGAGATTGCAATCCAATTCAAGCGCACGCCCTTTGAGCTGCTGCGGCATGCGCCATTCCACAAGTCGCACACCAACACGCTGGTGATCCAGATTCAGCCAGCGGAGGCGATTTCGCTCAGCTTCGGCGCCAAAGTTCCCGGCCCGTTGCTGCGTGTGGGTTCAGTCGACATGAGTTTCGAATATTCGAAATATTTTGGCGCGGAAGCATACACCGGCTATGAGGTGCTGCTCTACGACTGCATGATCGGCGATGCGACGCTATTCCAGCGCGCGGACATGGTAGAAGCGGGATGGAGAGTGGTCGATCCTATGCTCGACGTGTGGAAGGCGCTGCCGCCGCGGAAGTTTCCGAACTATGCTTCGGGCACGTGGGGGCCTGCGGAGGCGGATCAACTGCTGGAGCAGGACGGCCGGCAATGGAGGGAGATTGAGCCATGATTCTTGCGGGAGATATCGGCGGAACGCGCACACGGCTGGCGGCGTTTGAGACGGAAGCGAACCGGCTGCAGTGCGTGGTGGAAAAGACCTATCCGAGCCAGGAACACGCCGGGTTAGCGGAGATTCTGGCGCAGTTCGTAAAGACCGAGGGCATTCCGGTGCACAGTGCGTGCCTGGGTGTCGCGGGGCCGGTGCGCAACGGACGCAGCAAGATTTCGAATCTGCCCTGGACGATCGACGCGCGCGAGACAGCAAAGCAGTTGAAACTGAATGTTGTCGGCCTGCTCAACGATCTCGAAGCGTATGCCTATGGAATCGACGCGCTGGAGTCCAAGGATTTCATTACGCTGAGCGAAGGCTCGGACGACGCGGAAGGGAATCGGGCGGTAATTTCGGCGCGCACCGGGCTCGGCGTGGCGGGCTTATATTGGGACGGGTACCGGCATCATCCATTTGCCTGCGAAGGCGGACACGCGGACTTTGCGCCACGCGACACGCTGCAGACAGAATTGCTCAGCTATCTGCAAAAAAAATATGGGCGCATCAGTTATGAGCGTGTTTTGTCTGGGCCGGGAATTCGGAACATTTACGAGTTTCTGCGCGAGACTCGCAAAGCCGAAGAGCCGGCCTGGCTGACCGAGCAGATGCGCGAGGCGCACGACGTGCCAGCGCTGATTTCGAAGCTGGCGCTCGAAGGGAAGGCGCCTATCTGCGAACAGGCGCTGGGCATCTTCGTCAACGTATTCGGAGCCGAGACCGGAAACTGCGCTTTGCGCTACATGACGACGGGCGGCATTTTCATCGGCGGGATCATCGCGGGAAAAATCGTGTCGCGGATGCAGGGGCCGGAATTTATGCAGGCGTTCCTCGACAAAGGCAGGATGGAGACGCTGCTGAAAGACATGCCGGTGAGAGTGATCGTGAATGACGATTGCGGGTTGATCGGGGCGGCGCGATACACGCTGGTGCAAAAAGCCTTCGGCAGCGCCAATCGCGTCGCGAGCTAGCCAGGGCTGTCACTCTGGCAGCTCGTTACTTTCGCTACCTTTGGCCCGCGGCAAAGAGACTAATTAGTTGACGCGCGTGCAACAATTACATTCTGGGCGGCTGTTGATGTTTCTCGAAAGCCCCACGGAATCATGAGGTTGGAGTTTGGCAATCTCGATGCAACCTTTCCTTCAGTTCCCGTACTCATAGTGTGCTCGTCTTTCGGCTGGGCCGGGGCGTTCGAGAAAGTTCCCGCTTCGGCGCAGGAATCGCCCATGTAGTTTGCGACTTGCTTCCGCGGTTCTGTGAATAAGGACGCATCCCATGCGACTGCTCAGCGCGCGACTTATCGTTTCCCTCATCGTCGGCGTAACCCTGGTCTCATTGTGCACTTCCTACTACCAGGTGCTGATGCAGAGCCGCGGCCTGAAACGTGACTTGCAGCGCCGCGCAGAAATTCTGGGCGAGAGCATGGCGCGGAACGTGGAGCGCGATCTCGATCGTGACTCCCACCAGAACCTCGAAAAAACCGTGCAGCACTTCGGCAACCGCGAGCATCTGGCGGGACTCGCCGTTTACGATCCCCAAGGACATCCCATCACGATGACCACGATTCTGGAGCCGCTGCTCACGACGACTCCCGACGTCGTGAATCAGGCCCTGCGCGAAAACAAGCCCACCGATGCGTTCCTCAAAATCGGCAGCGCCTCCATCAACATCCACGCGCTGCCGCTGCACCGCGGCGATGAGATCATCGGCAGCCTCGCGATCGTGCACGACTGGGGCTACATCCGCGGAGAGAGCTACCGTATCTGGCGCGAAACGTTTTTGAGCGCCCTGGCGCACGTGTTCCTGATTGTGCTGATCACGTTGCTGATCGTGCGCTGGAGCATTGCCGGGCCCATTGCGCGAACGGCGCAGTGGATGAAGACGTTGCGCACGGGTCGCGGTGTGGCGCGGATCAAGCTGCCGGATCTGGAGTTGTTCCGTCCCTTGGCGCGGGAAGTGGCGACCTTTGCCGAGAGCCTGAACACGGCGCGCTCGGCGGCGGAACTCGAAGCGCGGCTGCGCGAGACCAGCGAATCGGTCTGGACGGCGGATCGCCTTGCCGTCCACGTACAGGCTCGGCTGGCGGATGGAAGATTGTTCGTTGTCTCCAACCGCGAGCCGTACATGCACACGCGAAAGGGGAAGTCGGTCGAAGTGAACGTTCCACCGAGTGGGCTGGTGACCGCGATCGAGCCCGTGCTTCGCGCCTGCGGTGGCACCTGGGTCGCGCACGGGTCGGGCGATGCCGACGTGGAAGCGGTGGATGCAAACGACCGGCTGCCGGTTCCGCCGGACGATCCCCGCTACACGCTGCGGCGCATCTGGCTGAATAAGGAAGAGGAAGAAGGCTATTACTACGGCTTTTCGAACGAGGGCCTGTGGCCTCTCTGCCACATTGCGCATACGCGGCCACTGTTTCGCGCCAACGACTGGAAGCACTACCAGGAAGTGAACCAGAAATTCGCCGACGCGCTGCTCGAAGAAATGGAGAGCACGGCCCGTCCCGTGGTTCTGGTGCAGGACTATCACTTCGCGCTGCTACCGCGCATGATCAAGAAGAAGCGTCCGGATGCGCGGGTGGCGATTTTCTGGCATATTCCGTGGCCGAATCCCGAGGCCTTTGGAATCTGCCCATGGCAGCGCGAACTTGTAGATGGCTTGCTGGGCGCGGATTTGATCGGATTTCACATTCAATCGCATTGCACGAATTTTCTGCAGACTGTCGACCGCATAGTAGAGTCGCGCATCGATTGGGAGCACTTCTCGGTGCAGCGGCTCGATCATAGGACAGCGGTGCGGCCGTATCCGATTAGCGTCGAATTTACTGACGCGCGGCCGACCGACGTGAGCCAGGAAGCGGCCAAAGAGTCGGCGTACGAAGAACGCGCGGCTCTATTTAAGACGCTCGGCGTGAATGCCGCGTCGATGGGCGTGGGCGTCGATCGGCTCGACTACACCAAGGGAATCCTCGAACGCTTTCTCGCGATCGAGCGATTCCTCGAAAAGTATTCGGCGTACCAGGGAGTCTTTACGTTCGTGCAGATCGGCGCGCCCAGCCGCACGCACATCAAGCGCTATCACGACCTGCAGGCAGAAGTGGAGGCCGAAGCCGACCGCATCAACTGGCGCTTCCAGGTCGACCAGTGGAAGCCCATTGTGCTGCTCAATCGGCAGCACTCGCACAAAGAAATCTTGCCGTACTATCGGGCGGCAGATTTGTGCCTGGTGACCTCGCTGCACGACGGGATGAACCTGGTGGCCAAAGAATTCATTGCCACGCGGCAGGACGAGCGTGGCGTGCTGATTCTCAGTTGCTTCACCGGCGCGGCGCGCGAGTTGCGCGATGCGCTGCAAGTGAATCCTTACGACATAGACCAAACTGCAGAGGCGATTCGCGCCGCCATCGAAATGGATCCGGAAGAGAAGCAACTGCGCATGCAGCACATGCGCAAGGTGATTCGCGAGCAGAATATTTACCGCTGGGCGGGCAGCCTGATCGGCGATTTGTGCGAGATTCGGCTGGAGTCAGCGGAGTCTGGCACCGAACGCTTCCGCGCGGGCGCAGGCGCCGCTTAGTTGTCAGGCGCGGTGTAAGCGCCAATACCTCATCGACTGCGTCATCCTGAGCGGAGCCGTTCTTCAGGCGTAGCGAAGGATCCCCCTTAAAGACACTGTTCGGGAGATCCCTCCGACCGCTGGAAAAAGCGCGGTCGTTCGGGATGACGCCGACGCATAAGAGTGCCGTTCGTTTTCCGCACTTCAGACTCCGGCGTCAACGCGAGCGCGTCTCTGCTTCAGCCAGCCAGCCGCGCCGCAAGCTTTCCGGCGCAACACTCGACATATACGGTTTCAGATCAAGAATCGGCGTGCCGTTGAGCATGTCGAGTCCGCGGACGTGAAGCATGCGGCCGTCGCGGCGCAGAACTTCCACCACGGTCAGCCCAATCGGGTTCGGTCGGCGCGGAGAGCGCGTGGCAAAGACTCCGTGCTGGCGATTGTTGTCGGCGGGCGGAGTGGCGATGAGGTCGTATCCGTCGGCGCGGTCAAATTCCCATAAGACAAAGAAGTGCGAGAAGCCCTCGACATCCAGCAATCCCGCCTCAAATTCCGGCAGGATTTCGAGCACGCCTTCGGCCTCATGCTTCACGCCAAGGCCTTTGGGAATTTCCTTTGAGCTTTCATACGGACTGCGAACATGGCCGATCGGGACAGGAGTGAACATCGGGGGAATCCTTTTGTGGGGATAAGTCTATTTTCGCATGGAGGAGGAGTGCGATGCGGCCTGCAGTCTCAGTTCCGAGCGTTAGGCTATCTCACGGGCGTCATCCCGAACGGAGCCGCTTTTCAGGCGCAGTGAGGGATCTCCCGCGCCACGGCTGCAGGATTGGGGAGATCCCTCGGCCCGCGAAGAAGTGCGCGGGCTCTCGGGATGACGAATAACTATTCTTCCCTCTTTTGTTCGTCTGGCTTGCGCAAGCGGACAACCGCCACCGTGGCGTAGCGTGACAGCGCTGGAAGCGCGCGCAAAAGAAAATCGCTGGTCCGGAGGACTGTGCGCGTAGTCTTCGGAATCGCCCGCTGCACCAGCGGAACGAATGGGAGCCGGAAGAACCGCAGGCCGTCAGAATCGAAACCTTCCTGAAACGTGCGGAATTCGTCGCGGGTCAGCGGGTGTTCGTCTTCGGAAATGTCTTCATGGCTCGGAAAGAACGACCGCAGCACGCCGTATCCGGCGCTGAAACGAATCGGCTCCTTCAGAACGACGAGGCCTCCCGGCCGCAAAACGCGCAGCATCTCGGCTCGCGCCCGCGGCAGATCGAGGTGGTGAATCAGCGACATACAGAAAATGACTTCCACTGAAGAGTCGGGCAACTCAGTGTCGTAGGCACTGCCCACTCGAACCTCCGCTTGGAGTCCGGCTTCATCAAGGCGGCGCCTCGCGACCGCGATCAGCTCGGGCGAAAGGTCGATACCAATAACTCGCCCCCCCCCCCGCGATGAACGAGAGGGACCATTTCCTCACCCGAGCCGCAACCCAAGTCGAGTATTGTGCGTCCCCGAGCATCCCCGAGCAGGTGAAATGCATACTCCAGCGGATTCGGCGTATCCGCGGGAGGATTCAAGTACCGCTCAAACTTGATCGGCCGAAGGACAATCTTGCTGGCCTCAGATGCGCTGCGGGCGACTTCGGATTGCTCGTTAATGGCCATGCGCAGGGGGACCGTTTGTGTAACTCCACCAGTTCTACTGCTCTTCCTTCTTTTCCGGTTCGCGCGGCAGCGGCGCCTCTATCGGCTTGCGCGGAAGCATCTGGTCGCGCATGGCGGTGTCGTAGACGAAGCTGGCTACGATGACGGCGATTTGCTTGAGGTCGTCGGGCTGCAGGCGGTCGTAGACGTCCATATTGGAGTGGTGCGTGCGGGTTTCGTATTCGATCGGGTCCTGAATGAACTGGAAGCCGGGGATGCCGGCGGCGTCGAATGAAAGGTGGTCGGTGCCTCCGGTGTTGCGCATGGAGATCGTGGTCATGCCTAGATCTTTGAAGGGCTTCATCCAGGCTTCGAAAATCGGCGCTACCGCGGAATTCTCCTGCAAGTAAATGCCGCGAATTTTTCCCGAGCCGTTGTCGACGTTGAAGTAGCCGGAGACTTTTGCCTGCTCCGGCTTCACCGTTACCGCTCCGGCGTCGCGGCGCAGAAGCGTGGGCATGCCCTTCATATTGGGATCGTCCAGCGGCGGTCGCGAGCCGAAATGTTTTTCGACATAGCCCTGCGAGCCGAGCAGGCCTTCTTCTTCGCCGCTCCACAGGCCGATGCGGATGGTGCGCCGCGGCTTGATGTCGAGAGCCTCCAGAATCCTCACGGCTTCCATCATCACGATCGATCCAGCGCCGTTGTCGGTGGCGCCGGTGCCGGCGTGCCAGGAGTCGAGGTGGGCGCCGAGCATGACGACTTCATCTTTCTTGTCGGTGCCCGGAATCTCGGCGATGGTGTCGTACTGCATCGGGTCGTCGTCGGTGAAGGTGTTGATGACGTTGAGTTCGAGCGTGACTTCTTTTTTCTGCTGCAGCAGGCGCACGATGCGGGCCCACTGCTCGGAAGCCATGGTGAGCTGCGGCATCGGCGTGGTCTCTCCGGTCTTGAACGAACCGCCGGACTGCACGAACACCGTGCCTCCGCCCGCGGTGCCGCGGCTGTGGTCGATGACCGCCAGAACTTTCTCATCGGCGAAGAACTGCATCATTTCCTTCACGAACTGTTGCCGCCGCGCGAACTCTGCGCGCCGCGAGGGCTGGCGGTCGGGCGGCACCTGGTAATCCGACTCTTTTGTTAAATCGTCGTCTGTATAGCGCTTGAAGGGCGCTTCGGTGATGGGCTTGATTTCGGCGTCGGGCCCGAGCAGCACAATCATCCCGGCGAGCTTGCCTTTGTATTTGTCGAAGTCTTCTTTCTTCTCCAGATTCAAGCGGATGCACTTTCCCGTGACCACGCCGTTGGTGCCGGGAGTCCAAGCCTTGGCATAGACGATTAACGGCGTAACATCAGGAGCGAGCATCCGCGCGTTGACGTACTGATTCGCCCATCCGCGACCGAACGGTCCCCAGGATTCCAAATGCGCATTGCTCAGGCCCATCGCGGTGAACTGGTCGCGCGTCCATTCGTTGGCGCGCTTCATATTGGGTGAGCCGGTCAGGCGCTCGCCAATGTTATCCATAAGTCCCGAGGCCAGCTCCATCACCTTCGAGTTGCGGAAGCCCTCGTAGCGAATTCTGGAGATGGTCTCGAGATCAACTTTTTCTTTGTCCTTGTCTTGGGACCACAGGGCAGGGACAACGAACGTTACGGAAAACAAAATCAGGGCAAGCGAACGAACGAGTCGCGGGGACCGGGTCATCAAGCAGCGCTCCTCAAGTGAAAATCAATCGGGGATTATACAGCCGAGTAACGAAGCGGCCGCGCGCGGAATTGTAAAACTACGTCAAGACGACGCCCCCCCTCACCAGGTTCTGTCATTCCGAACCGGCGCGAATCGGCGGTGAGGAACCTGCTTCTCTGACACAAAGCTCAATGGATGCCCCTTACATCCATTGACGTGCCTGCCCGCATCTCTCTATTCTCGTAAGAGCTTTATTCCATATCCCAGGCGCTCAACTTTAAGGATGGCGGATGAGAAAGCTGTTTATTCTGGCGCTGATCGCGCTTGAAATCGCAGTCGGCGGCTGCGGCACGCATACACCCAACACCACGGTGACCACGTCGGCCGGAGGAAACTGGCAGGCGATACTGCTGGGCGGCCAGGGTCAGTCGGGGACGCTCGATTTCGTTACGGCGTTTACCGTTGGCACCGGCGGCGGCACGCTCGACATTACATCGTTCAGCTTTCTCACCGCAGGGGTTTGTTTTGCCAATGGCGAGAGCGAGAGCGGGAGCGCGACGCTGGTCACCGATTCCAGCAACAACGTGACCGGAACCATGAGCTACACGGTTACGGGAACCTCAACCGGCGTGACGCTTACACTCGATGGCACTGCGGTGACCGGCACTTCCAACGCGGGCAAGCTGACGGGCGGCGTAGTTACTGGCACCTGGAGCCTGACCAGCAGCGCCAGCGGTTGCACCTCCGTGCAGGCCGGAACGTTTACCCTGACGCAGACCAGTACCTAATCTTCCGGCAGTCTTCCTCCTCAACTTTCGCGTGGCGTCGTCCCTGCTATACAGTGGAAGCCATGAAGCGCTCCGTGCAACAGGTCGGCGAAGCGGTGGGCGCGCGTCTGATCGGCGATGGCAGCCGCGAAATCGAGCACGTCGCGAGCCTTGAATCGGCGTCGGCCAACGATCTGGTTTTTGTCGAAGATGAAAAAAACTTCGCGGCCGCGCTGTCATCGCGCGCGGGGGCATTGATCGCGGGAGAATTCGCTACGAAGGTGACGAGCGACCGGCCCTTGCTCATCAGCGATCACCCGAAACTTGCATTTGCGCGAGCGGCGCGGTTTCTCGCGGATTCACATGATCAGCAAGTTGCTGGAGTGCATCCAACGGCGGTTGTTGACCCGTCAGCGTCGCTGAGCCGGGGCGTGAGCGTGGGCGCGCGAGGAGTGATCGGCGCCAGCGCGAAGATCGGGGAGAACACGGTAATCGGCGAGGGTTGCGCAATCGGCGCGGGCGTAATTGTCGGGCGTGATTGCAAAATTTATCCCAATGTCACGATTTATCCCGGCACGACTCTGGGTGATCGCGTAATCGTGCATGCGGGCGCGGTGCTGGGCAGCGATGGCTTCGGCTACGTGCGCGATAGCAAGACGGGCCAGTACGAAAAATTTCCGCAGGTGGGCAAGCTGGCGATCGAAGATGACGTGGAGATCGGCGCGAACACGACCATCGATCGGGGCGCGCTCGACGAAACGCGCATCCAACGCGGGGCGAAGATCGACAACCTCGTTCACATCGGGCACAACTGCCAGATCGGCGAAGATGTGGTGATCGCCGCGCAGACGGGACTGTCGGGAAGCATCGTCATTGAAAAAGGCGCGGTGCTCGGAGGGCAGGTGGGCATCGGCGAGCACGCGCGCATCGGCGAGGGCGTGATGCTGGGTGGGCAGGGCGGCGTGCTGCCGAACAAAATTCTGCGCGGCAAAGGTGTGGCGTTCTGGGGAACGCCCGCGCAGCCGCTGCGCGAATATCTGAAGCAGTTGGCGACTGTGGCAAGGTTAACGAAAAAAGATTGAAGAGGGAACGGGAAGGGCACGGCTTCAGCCGTGCCGCTTGGAATCGGGAACGACACGGGGTTTAGCCCCTGAGGAGGGCGCTCCATCCGCCAGCCGAATCCTATGTACTCATCGCTCATTGTCATCGGCGGCCACTCGCGCAGCGTAGGCAAGACCAGCGTGGTCGCGGGATTGATCTCAGCCCTGCCCGAATTTGAGTGGACCGCGGCGAAAATCACGCAATACGGCCACGGAGTCTGCTCCGCCAACGGCGAGGCCTGCGATTGCGCGACCGGAGACCACTCATGGGCGATTTCCGAGGAGCGAGATAGATCTGGCGAGTCCGACACGTCGCGCTTTCTGTTGGTGGGAGCGAAGAACGTATTGTGGGTGCGTACCGAGCAAGGCAGACTCGCCGAGGCCATGCCAACGCTACGCCAGCGGCTTGAAGGCGCACACAACGTGATCATCGAATCGAACAGCGTTCTGAAATTTTTGAAACCGGACTTGTACTTAACCGTACTTGATCCGGAAACGGCGGACTTCAAGGATTCCGCAAGAGAGTTTCTGGACCGAGCCGACGCCGTAATCCTTCACGATCCGAAGGGCAACGCAAAGTGGCAGTCAGTCTCACTTAAGCCGGTAGCTGATCGTCCAATATTTCGCATTCAGCCGCCGCCGTACGTCACACCCGAAATTGTGGAGTTCGTCCGCACGAGACTGACGAAAGACGCAGCGTCGAGAGTTCTGGCCACCGACCACTGACCCCTGACCACTGCTCTTTGCTATTCTTGCGCGTGCGGCAAATTCACTGGAGCGCCTGGCTGTTGATCGTGTTGTCGGCGGTCTTGCAGGTGCTCATCTTTCCTTTGCCCGGCGTTTACGTCCTTTCCTGGTTTGCCATCACACCGCTGATTCTCGCGCTCCTGCGTACCCGCCGGGCGGGCGCGCTTGAAGTCGAGGATGCAGTCCGCTTGCAGCCCGCGACTCTGTGGCAGGCATTCGTGCTTGCTTACGTGTGCGGCATTCTCTGGTACGCCGGCACTTGCTACTGGATCTTCGACACCATGCGCCTCTACGGCGGCCTGAGCATGCCCATGGCGCTGCTGGTGCTGTTTCTGTTCTGCTGCTATCTGGGTCTCTATCACGGAGTGTTCGGGCTATTGTTCAGCCTCCTTGTCGGGCGGGGACGTGACTACCGGCGTGTGCTCGTCGCTACGCCATTGGTCTGGGTCGCGATGGAGCTGGCGCGGGCTCGAATCACAGGGTTTCCATGGAATCTGCTTGGCACTGCCCAGATAGAAAACATTGCGATGTGCCGCATTGCGTCCTGGACGGGCGTCTACGGAATTTCGTTTGAAATTGTGCTGGTGAATGTGGCGCTGGCCGCGGCGTTTCTAGTGCCGCGAGAAAAGCGCACGGCGTTGCTGATGGCTGCCCTGGCAGCGGCCGCAGTCCTGCAAGCCGGGAGGCTGATCGATGCGCCGGCCGCCCCGAAGGATCACAAGGCGCTTCTGGTGCAACAGAATATTCCGGTTTCAGCCGACTGGACGCCGGATTACTTTCAGCAAACTCTGGGCGACCTTGCCGAACTCACACAAAATTCGGCGGCCAAGGCCGACACAACTGTCGATTTGATCGTGTGGCCGGAGTCCCCGGCCCCGTTTTTTACCAGCGATCCGCGTTTCCGCGAGACGGTGAGCGACATCGCCAGAACGGATCGCGCGTGGCTTGTCACGGGAGCGATTGGCAGCGTCGAGCCTCGCACGCGGGCCGACGAGCCGGTGTGGAACTCCGCAGCGCTGATCAGCCCGGGCGGCGACTGGCGTGCGCGCTACGACAAAGTGCATCTCGTGCCGTTTGGAGAGTACTTGCCGTTCCCGAGCCTGTTTTCGTTTGCCGGCGGATTGACCAAGGAAGTCGGCCAGTTCGAACGCGGAACATCGCGCAAGGCGCTTGATGCCGGCGGCATGCGGCTCGGCACCTTTATCTGCTACGAGTCGGTCTTTCCTGACGAGGTGCGAAAATTCGCTAACAATGGCGCGCAGGTGTTCGTCAATATTTCGAACGACGGTTGGTATGGCGACAGCGGCGCCTACGCGCAGCACCTGAATCAGACACGCATGCGGGCGATCGAGAACGATCGCTGGCTGTTGAGTACGACGGACACAGGCGTGACGGCGTCGATCGACCCGCTTGGGCGAATCGTGGCGCGCCTGCCGCGCAAGGAACGCGCAGCGCTCACCGCTCCGTATGCCTTGAACTCGGAAACCACGTTCTACACGCGCCACGGCGACTGGTTCGCGTATGCCTGTGCGATAATTTCCTTGGGAGCGCTGCTCACGCGCTTTGTATCTCCTAAAACAGACAAGAAGGCTGACGCGACCTCATGAATCAAGAGTTCTTCAACGAGTACGAAAAACTCAGCAAAAAAGTCCACGATCTCCGGGAGTATCTTTGACGCGGAGAAAGTCCGTCCGCAGTTAGCAGAAATTGAAAAGCAGGCCGCCGACCCGAACCTGTGGTCGAATCCGCAGCGCTCGCAGCAGGTCATGCGCGAGAAGAAGCGGCTGGAGCACGTGCTCGCGACCGACACCGACCTGGCGCGCCGCACGGGAGATATTTCCGCGTACTTCGATCTCGCGAAAGAAGGCGAGGACGTCGATGCCGATCTGCAGCGCGAAATTGCGTCGTTAAGTGAACTCATCGACAAGCTGGAAACCGAAACGCTGCTCTCTGGCGAGAACGATGCGCGCAACGCGATTGTGACGATTCATCCTGGCGCGGGCGGCACCGAATCTCAGGACTGGGCCGACATGCTGCTGCGCATGTATCTGCGCTGGGCCGAGCGCCAGAGATTCGAAACGGTTCTCTACGACTACCAGCCGGGCGAAGAGGCCGGCCTGAAATCGGCGACCTTCGCGGTCAATGGCGAGTATTCCTTTGGGCTATTGCAGAGCGAGATTGGCGTCCATAGGCTCGTACGCATCTCACCATTCGATCAGGCCAAGCGGAGGCACACTTCGTTCGCCAGCGTTTTTGTCTCGCCGGAAATTGACGACAGCATCGAAATCGTCATCAAACCGGAGGACATCCGCACCGACACCTACAGATCGAGCGGCAAAGGCGGACAGCACGTCAACACGACTGATTCAGCGGTGCGCATCACGCATATTCCTACCGGCCTGGTAGCGAGCTGCCAGAACGAGCGCTCGCAGCACAAGAATCGCGATCGCGCCATGAGCATGCTTCGCTCTAAGCTATACGAATTTGAGATGGAAAAGAAGCGCGCGGCGACGAAAAAGATCGAGGATTCCAAGCTCGATATCGAATTCGGCTCGCAGATTCGTTCCTACGTGCTGCAGCCCTATCGCATGGTGAAAGATCACCGCACCAAAACCGAAATCGGCGACGCAGATCGCGTGCTTGACGGCGATATCCAGCCGTTCATCCGAGCCTACTTGTTGGCGCGGCGCGGGGAGAAGTCGTGAGCGTAACAAGGAAAGGACATAAACCACAGAGGACACAGAGAGCACAGAGGCTGGGCCCGCGTTTCATGCGGGCCTTTGCTTTTGCCGCCGAAAAGCATGCTGGCCAGACGCGCAAAGCTTCGAGCATTCCTTATCTCGCCCATCTTATGGGGGTCGCATCGCTGGTGCTCGAAGCCGGTGGCGACGAAGATTTGGCGATCGCGGCACTGCTCCACGACGTGGTTGAGGACTGCGGCGGAAAAGCGATGCTGAGAGAAGTCCAACGCAAATTCGGCCGGCGGGTAGCCAAAATCGTCGATGGCTGCACCGATTCTTACAGCGTTCCCAAGGAGCCCTGGCAGGAGCGGAAGGAAAATTACATTAGTCACTTGAAGAAATCGGACGCGGAGACGAGGCTAGTATCAGCGGCCGACAAGCTCAACAACGTACGCTCGATCCTGAGCGACTACCGCGAGATCGGCGAATTCGTGTGGGCGCGTTTCAACGGCGGGTGCGATGGCACCCTTTGGTACTACCGGACATTGCGCGACGAGTTTCTGAAGGATGCGCCGAACCGGATAACGCGTGCTCTGGATCTGGCGGTGAATGAGTTAGAGTCGCTTGCGAATAACGAGCAATGAGCAATGAGCAGCGAGCTAAAACAGCAACGAGCTAAAACAGCAACGAGTTTTTAGCTCATAGCTCACCGCTCATAGCTGACAGCTTTCTTTATGCCTAGTATGATCGATCAAATCCGCGCCTCGAAGCTGCCTTCGAACATGATGCAATTCGCCGCGCGCGGCGCAATGCAGGTCTCTGCTGCGGAGAATATCGAGATCCTGGTTCATCTTGCTCTCCACAATAAGGTGTTCGGCGAGCTGGCCCGCATGACGCTGGCCGGGTGGGACGAAAAAGCCTGCCTGGCGGCGGTCTCCGATCCCAAAACGCCTGTCGAAGTGCTCCACTATTTCATTTCGCCCGACAACTTGCGCCCGACGTTGTTGCCCGCGCTGCTCGAAAATCCTTCGGTAACTGAGGGCGAGATCGCCAAGCTGGCGCGGTCGGCGATGCGGGACACCATCGAGATCATGCTCAAGAGCCAGCGCCTGCGCTCCTTGCGCAACGTGCTGGAGAATCTCAAGTCGAATCCGTATGTGAAGAAAGAGGAAACGGCGGAACTCAGTCAGCCTTCGCAGGCTGCGAAACCCGTGCCAGTTCCGGCACCGACAGCGACTGCTCCGGCTGCACCCCAGCCAGCTGCCGCAGATACCCCAACCGCGGAACCCAACCACAGCGCAGCCGACGAACTCATTCCCGCAGGCGATGCCGAGCACGAGGAAGCGGTGAAGACCTATATGAGCGAGAACGCCTCGGAGATCGCGGCCGAAGGCGACAAGAAATTTCAGTCGGTAGGCGGTGTAGTGGAGTTGCTCGGCGAAGAATACTACCCGATCACGCTCTCGGAAAATGTGCCTGAAACCGCCGAACCCGCGGCAGTGGCTTCAGCGACACAGAGCGCGGCATCGGCAGCAACTGCGGTCGCCAAAGCGGCGAAAAAGCCTCCCGCCACAGCTCCCCAACGCCAGAACACGCTGCAAAAAATCAATTCGCTCGATGTCAAAGGACGCATCCAGCTCGCGCTGAAAGGCAATAAAGAAGAGCGCTCCATCCTCATCCGCGACGGCACCAAAGTGGTCGCTCTGGCTGTGCTGGAAGCGCCAAAGCTCTCCGACGGTGAAGTAGAAAAATTCGCCAGCCAAAAAAATGTGCTTGAGGCCGTGCTGCGCCAGATTCCGCTGAAGCGCAGATTCATGAAGAATTATGTGGTCGTGCGCAACCTTGTTGCGAATCCTCGCACGCCGCTCGATCTCGGACTCGGACTGATCAAGCATCTTCTGGCCCAGGACCTGAAAAACATTTCCGCCAACAAAGACGTTTCTGAGACAATTCGCAAGATGGCGCTCAAGATGTTCAAGCAGAAAACCGAAGCCGCCAACAAGAAATAGTCCGGAGGGCGCGTGGCCTCGTTACCGCAAACCGATCCCATCACCGAACTGCTGCGCCGCGCCAAAACCATTGCAGTGGTTGGCTTGTCGAGCAATCCGCTGCGCCCCAGCCATGGCGTGTCGGCTTACATGCAGAACCAGGGATACCGCATCATTCCTGTGAATCCGCACATCGAAGAATGCCTCGGTGAGAAAGCCTACGTGTCGTTGCTCGATGTGCCGGAGAAGATCGATATCGTGAATATCTTCCGGCGGCCGGAATTTGTAGAGCAGGTGGTCGATCAGGCCATCCAGCTCAAAGTGCCCGCAATCTGGATGCAGGAAGAAGTCATCCACGAGAAAGCCGCGGCGAAAGCTCGCAAAGCAGGAATTTTCGTCGTCATGGATTCCTGCATTCTGCAGGAACATCGCGCACGCCTGCGCTGAATCAGTTCCCCACGCTTAGAAATACTGCAGTGGCGTCGTCGCGAACTCCCGATCCATTGGCGTACGACCGCACCTCATCGAGAATGCTGACCGCCGAAGCAGCCGGCTTGACCGCGTGTTCCGCGAGCCGGAACAGGCCGTATTCTTCCTCGTTGGCGTTAACCGCTTCCGTAATTCCGTCACTATAAAAGATGAGGCGCGAGCCCGGCCGCAGACTAATTTCCACCTCGGAATAGTCGCTGCAGCTCAGTCCCAGGGGCAGGCCGCGTTCCGTGTCGAGGAACTGCTCCCCTTGTTCGTCGATCAGCAGCGGACGCAAGTGACCCGCGTTGGCAAAGACTACCTTGCGCGTCGCCGGATCGAGAACCGCGTAAATCATGGTCACGAACTTTCCGGCAGGGAAGTCGTTCAGCAGCAATTCATTCAACCGCGCCAGCACTTCGCTGGGAGTGCAGCACGCTTCGGCGAGCGAGCGAAACACACCGCGTGTCGCGGACATCAGCAGCGCGGCGGCAGTTCCTTTGCCCGAGACGTCGGCCAGAACGATGCCCCAGCGGCCATCGGGAAACGGAATGAAATCGTACCAATCGCCGCCGACAGCGCGCGCAGGAACGCTGTGTCCGGATATCGCAAATCCGGGAATGTAAGGCGAACTCTTGGGCAGCAGCGCCTGCTGAATCGCGCGCGCCTCCTGGGCTTCGCGATCAAGAGCGGCACGCGCGGCGCGCTCGAACTGAAACTGCCGCGCATTGTGGATGGCGACGGCCACGTGATCGCACAACGCCTGCAGAATCCTCAACTGCTGGCGCGGGAAGCCATCGACCGCGGGATGAGAAGCGGAAAAAACTCCGACCAGGTGAGGGCCGACGCGCAATGGAATCGCAACCTCGGAAAGTGTCGCATGCTCGCAGGCGATGTAGTACTTATCCTGCCGAACATCCGGCGCATAGCGAAGTTGGCCCGTCGAGGCGACGTAGCCGACCATGCCCTCCAATCCGACCTTCAGCCGAAAGCCCTTGGTGTGAGCGGTGCATCCGCGAACACCGGCCAGCACCATCTCGCGGCGGTCTTCATCGTGCAGATAAACCGCAGCTTCCACGCAGCCGAACGAGCGTGTCACTTCATCGACGACGCTTTCGATGAGCTGGTCGAGATCGAGAATGGAAGAGATTTTTTGCGCAGCCTTCTGCACACGCTGCAGGTCGTCTACCAAATCGCCAACAGTCGTGCGGCCCGGGAGAGAACCCGGCAATGGCGCTGGCGCAAAGTCCGTAAGCTCAGTGGTGGAAAGGGTGGTCACAGGTCCCGCTCCTGCTCTTCGGTTGTTCTTATTCGATTCTCAATTCGCCGGGATTGATTCTTTATTTTCCGGCTTGTCAGGTGGATATCACGCCAACAATCACTTGGATGTGTCGGCGGCATGCTGGGAGCGAATCCGCTTGATCTCTTCCATCCGGTCGCGGATGCGCTTCTCTACACCCTCGCTCGTCGGCTGGTAGTAGACACGATCGCGCAGATTGTCGGGAAGGCACTGCATATCGGCGACTTTGCTCTCGAGATCGTGAGCGTACTGGTAACCCTTGCCGTACCCGAGCCCTTTCATCAGCCGCGTGGGCGCATTGCGCAGATGCAACGGTACGGCATCAGCCGAAGTCTGCTCGACATCCGCCTGAACCGCGCCATATGCGGTGTAGAGCGCATTCGACTTGGGCGCAATGGCCAAATAAACCACGGCCTGCGCCAGCGCAAGATTTCCCTCGGGCATGCCGATGAAGTCCACCGCATCGCGCGCCGCCATACACAACGAAAGCGCATTCGGATCGGCCAGTCCAATGTCTTCCACAGCCATCCGCACCACACGCCGCGCAACATAAAGAGGATCTTCGCCAGCCTCAAGCATCCGGCCGAGCCAATACAACGACGCATCCGGATCACTGTTGCGCACCGACTTATGCAGCGCAGAAATCAGGTTGTAATGCTCTTCGCCGGTCTTGTCGTAGAGCAAAATGCGTTTCTGCAAAGCGTCACGAACAATCTCATCGGTAACCTCGCCAGCGATCTCCTCGGGGATCGTGTCCGAATGGGGTGCCCCACTTCTCGCCGCAGTTGCGAGAAGTGGGTTAACCGAACCCGCGGTTGCTTCCCGTTCCGTGCCAGAAGCCGGTGATTTCGCAAGCCCAGCCGCCACTTCTAAAACGTTATAAGCACTGCGAGCATCGCCGCTGGTATAGCTAGCAATCTTTCGCAGCACCTCATCCGACGCCGCCAGATTCATCTCACCCAACCCGCGCTCGCGATCAGTCAAAGCGCGGCGCAAGAGAGAAACAATCTGATCCTCGGTCAGCGGCTGCAGCACATAAACGCGAGTCCGCGAAAGCAACGCCGAGTTAATTTCAAACGAAGGATTCTCAGTAGTCGCGCCAATCAGCCGAATGTTCCCCTTTTCCACATGAGGCAAGAACGCATCCTGCTGCGCCTTATTGAAGCGGTGAATTTCGTCGATGAAGACAATCGTCCGCGTCCCATATTGCCGAGCCCGCTCGGCATCGGCCATGACCTGCTTGATTTCCTTGATCCCGGCCAGCACGGCGGAAAATTCAATGAACTCCGCCTTGGTCATATTCGCAATGATTTTCGCCAGCGTGGTCTTTCCCGTGCCCGGCGGTCCCCAGAAAATCATCGAGCCCGAATCGTCGCGCTCAATCTGCACCCGCAGTGGCTTGCCCGGCCCAATCAGATGTTCCTGCCCGGCATACTCCTCCAGCGTGCGCGGACGCATGCGGTCGGCCAGCGGTCGTGTAGGATCGGCTCCGCTCCCTGGGTTCAGAGTTGGCTGGAAAAGGCTCACGGTGAAATCCTAACAGCGACGCGGAAGCGGCGGCAGTGGAAGAGCGGCGCTTTAGCGCCGCGTAGAAGCGGCAAGAAGATTCGGGGCTTCAGCCCCCGCAGTCCGATCCACAAACCGCAATTCAGGGGCCGCAGGCAGCGCTCCAACTTCGACGCCATAGCGATAGAACAATTGCAGACCTTCCACGCAATCCGGATCGAGTTGGTAGTGAATATTTTCCGTCAGATACTCCTGAACATCGTTCTCACCGATTCCTAACCGCGGTGCCCACTCGCGCGCGATCTGATCTAAACTTTCCGGACGAAGCCCGTGATCCCGCGAGTCGCGGAAGATCGCAGCCAGATCAATCGCCGCATCGGCCTCAGCCAAAGCCGCGCTGCGCACCGCCCAAAATGCAAACACAAACGGTTTGCCTGTGTGCCGAATCCATTCCTCGGCAAGGTCAAGTGTCTGATACCCTGATCGATCAACCTGCAACGCCGGGTCACCGATGAGAAGTCCGGCATCGCACTCTGCCAGCATCAAATCAAGTTCAGGTGCCATCGGCGTACAGAGTCGCGCGCCACCCAGCCACTTTTCAAACAGAATCTTCGCAAGCGCCACCGAAGTCATCGACGAAGTATCAAGCGCGACAGTCCGTACCCGCTCAACCGGAACCTTGCTCACCAAAAGAATCGACCGCACCGCCCGCCGCGAAGCAATCGCCACATCCGGCAAAATCAGCAAACCAGGAATCTGCGTATAAGCCGCCGCCGGAATGATCCCAATGTCAGCCGTTCCGTCAGCCAGTGCCCGAGCGCACGCCGAGGGCAAGGTATAGGAGATGTCAAAAGCCCGGGTGGCCCATCCTTTCGCGTCTTGTGCGAAAGGGTGGGGATGCTCGAAATCCCACATCAAAGGCGCAGTATTGAGATACGAAATTGCAGAAATTCGAAGACGTCTCATGATCCTGACGGCTGGCCTACCCAGCGTATTCGAAAAGCCTTAGCTAGCAGCTAGTCGCTAGAAGCTAACAGCATTCCCACTTTTCCACAATTCTAACAAAGCAACTTGTGACGGATGACCTTGACTCGTTCTGCCCGCGTCGATAGAGTCGCGCCTCAGAGTCCAATTTTGACCACCACCGCCGCATCACCCTCGGCCACGCACATCCTCGAGTGGCTCGCGATTTCGCTAACTCCAGGCCTCGGCCCAACGAAGGCGCGCAAACTGATGGAACACTTCGGCAGCGCCGACGCAATTTTCCGCGCGTCGCTAACCGAACTCGAGGGCGCAGGGATTCAAGCAATTTCCGCCCAGTCGATCGCGACCGGCAAGTCCGCCGAACTAGCCCGCGAAGAAATCGCCCGTGCCGCCGGCGCCGAAGTCACTCTCGTCACACAAGAAGACCCCGCGTACCCGCCCCGTCTAAAAGAAATCTACGACCCTCCGCTCATCCTTTATGTGCGCGGCAATGCCGAAATTCTCACCAAGCCCGGAATCGCCATGGTCGGCACCCGCCATCCCACACCCTACGGCACCGGTATGGCCGAACGTCTCGCCTGCGACCTTGCAGCGCAGGGATTAGTCATCATCAGCGGCATGGCCCGCGGCGTCGATACCGCCAGCCATCGCGGCGCGGTTTCAGCCAAAGGCAAAACGGTCGCGGTGTTCGGCACCGGCGTCGACGTGATGTATCCCAAAGAGAATTCCCGCCTCGCCGAACAATTTCTCGCACTAGGTGGCGCGATCATCTCCGAATTCCCGCTGGGCACCTTCGCCGCCCCGCAGAATTTCCCCATCCGCAACCGCATCATCAGCGGCATGTCAGTCGGCGTGCTGGTCGTCGAAGCCGCGGAATATTCCGGCACCCGCATCACCGCGCGCTGCGCCCTCGAGCAAAATCGCGACGTTTTCGCCGTGCCCGGCAACGTCACCAACAAAAATTCCTGGGGACCGAACACACTCATCAAACAGGGCGCCAAGCTGGTCGCGACCTGGGAAGACGTGTGGGAGGATCTCCCGGCAGATGTACGACTTGCACTGACTCCCACCTCCTCACCTGAATCCCCGGGCTCCTCTGCTGCATCTCTATTCCCCGATGAAGAGCTGCCTCCTCACGAGCGCAAAATTCTAAGCCTGCTCAAGGCCGACGAAGCCATCCACATCGACCAGATCGTGGAAAAGCTGGAGACAGAAATGTCCTCCTCCGAAATCTTCGCCGCCCTGTTCGAGCTGGAGCTAACCGGCAAAGTCCGCCAAATGCCGGGAAAGAATTTTGTGAAAAGCTTTTAGCGATGAGCTGTGAGCTATGAGCAACGAGCTAATGCGGTTAAAGGAGCAGCTGTCGTGAAGAACTATAAGGAACTCGTGGTTTGGCGGAAGGCTCATCAGATGACTTTGGACATTTATGAATCGACTCGATGCTTCCCTAGAGACGAACTCTACGGGCTGACAAGTCAACTGCGACGCTCTTCCGCTTCCGTTGGAGCGAATGTCGCAGAAGGCTCCGGACGGCGATCGGAGGGCGAGATTTGCCGGTTCTTGAACATTGCCCGTGGCTCTGCGAGCGAGGCAGAGTATCACCTGCTTCTTGCTCGTGACCTAAAGTTCCTGTCTGAGGGCGATTTTCGAAAGCTTTCGCGCCAGGAGACGAGTTGCAACGGATGCTGACGGCACTCATCCAGAGCTTGCATCGCAATGAAAAAGAAGCAAGTTAGGCGCGAGCATTGTCCGTGGTCTTTGAATTGAGTTCTTGCTCATCGCTCACCGCTCATAGCTCATCGCTTTCTCGCAGTAACTTGTTGCACTCGACACATTCGTGCTAGCTTCAAAAAAAGAGAGAAGGAACCATTGTCTAAAGGACTAGTCATCGTCGAATCGCCTGGAAAGGCAAAGACCATCCAGAAGTATCTGGGTAAGGGATTTACTGTCGAGGCCTCGCTCGGCCACGTGAAGGATCTGCCCAAGAGCACACTCGGCGTCGATATCGAGAACGATTTCGACACCGATTACATCGTTATCCCGGGCAAAGAGAAGGTCGTCGCCAAGCTGAAGAAGCTGGCCTTGTCGGCCGACGCCATTTATCTCGCGCCTGACCCGGACCGCGAGGGCGAAGCCATCGCCGCGCACCTGGCCAACGAACTCGACGAGAACGGCGGCAAAAAGAAAAAAGCAAGGGTGAAAAAAGCGAAAAAGGACGCCGACGAAGGCCCGCCGCGCATTCAGCGCGTCACCTTTAACGAAATTACCAAGCGCGCCGTGCAGGCCGCCTTCGAGCATCCGCGTGCGATCGATCAGAATCTCGTCGACGCGCAACAGGCTCGCCGCGTCCTCGACCGGCTCGTGGGCTACCAGGTTTCTCCGCTGCTATGGGATAAGGTTCGTCGCGGCCTCTCCGCCGGACGCGTGCAGACCGTCGCTCTTCGTCTGATCGTCGAGCGCGAACGCGAAATCAAAGCGTTCGAGAAAAAAGAATATTGGACGATCGACGCGCATCTCGCCGCCGGCAAGCCGCCAGCATTCGACGCGCGCTTCCTCGGCAAAGGCGAAGAAAAAGTCGAAGTCAACAACGGCGAGGAAGCCGAAAAGATTCGTGTCGCTCTCGAAAAAGCCGACTGGGTCGTGCGCTCGGTCGACAAGAAAGAACGCCGCCGCAACGCCGCGCCTCCGTTCACGACCAGCAAGCTGCAACAGGATTCCTCCCGCAAGCTGCGCTTCAGCGTGAAGCGCACCATGATGATCGCCCAGCGCCTCTATGAAGGCGTCGAACTCGGTGAAGAAGGCTCCATCGGCCTCATCACCTACATGCGTACCGATTCTGTCCGCGTAGCCCCGGAAGCGATCACCGAAGTCCGCGAATATGTCGGCAAGGAATATGGCTCGACCTATCTGCCCGAGCAGCCCAACACATATAAGGAGAAGAAAGACGCGCAGGGCGCGCACGAGGCCATCCGTCCCACATCAGTGATGCGCCATCCCGACCAGGTCAAGCAGTATTTGAAAGAAGATGAATTTAAGGTCTACAAATTGATCTGGCAGCGCTTCGTAGCCTCGCAAATCAATCCCGCCGTTTTCGACCAGACAACGGTCGACATCGACGCGAAAAATGGCAACGACGTTTTCTGGTTCCGCGTAACCGGATCGGTGCTCAAATTCGACGGCTTCCTCAAAGTTTACGAAGAATCCAAAGAAGGCAAAGACGAAGAAGACGAAGAACTCAAGCATAAGCTGCCCGCGCTCGAACCCGGACAGAAACTCACGCTCAAGCAGCTCAAGCCCGAGCAGCACTTCACCGAGCCGCCGCCGCGATTCAATGAGGCGTCGCTGGTGAAAGAGCTCGAAGAACGCGGCATCGGCCGCCCGTCCACCTACGCCGCCATCCTCACCACGATTCAGGAACGGCAGTACGTGCAGAAAATCGGCGGCAAATTCGTCCCCACAGAAATCGGCCTGGTCGTCACCGATCTGCTCGTCGAAAATTTCCGCGACATTTTCGACCTGCAATACACCGCGCGTTTAGAAGAAGAACTCGACGAAATCGAAGAGGGCAAAGAGAAGTGGCAAGACGCGATGGCCGAGTTCTACAAGAAATTCCAGAAAGATCTCAAATATGCCGAAAAGCATATGGAGAACATCAAGCGGATGGAGAAGCCCACAGACGAGAAGTGCGAACTGTGTGGCTCGCCGCTGGTCATCAAGTGGGGCAAGCACGGCAGCTTCTACGCCTGCAGCACCTACGACAAAGACGATCCGAACACGTGCAAGTTCACGAAAGAAAATCCCATCAACCTGCCCGATCTCGACTCGGCCGACATGCAGGAGACGGGCGCCGCCGAAGAATATTGCGAGAATTGCGGACGCGTCATGGTGCTCAAGCGCGGGCGCTTCGGCCAGTTCATGGCCTGCACGGGATACCCCGATTGCAAGACCACGCGTCGTCTCGACCAGGGCAAGAAAGTTCCCGACATCCCGCTCGACGAGCCCTGCCCCAAATGTGGCCGCAACATGATGATCCGCCACGGCCGCTACGGCGAGTTCACCGCCTGCAGCGGATATCCCGAGTGCAAATACGTCAAGCAGAACTATATCGGCGTGAAGTGCCCCGACTGCAAAGATGGAGACCTGGTCGAAAAGCGCGCCCGCAAAGGCAACACCTTCTACGGCTGCGGAAATTATCCGAAGTGCAAATTTACTTCGGCTCACAAGCCGATCGCCGAGAAGTGCCCAAGCTGCGGCAGCGAATACCTGGTCGAGAAAAATCTGAAAGCCGGCCCGGTCATCGCCTGCCCCAACAAAGAATGCGACTACGAGCGCCCAGCCCCGCCTCCGCCACCGGATGTGGCCGGCGCGTCGGCTTCTTCGGCTTCCTCACCGACCGCCTGAGGAAAATTGAGTAATTGAGCAATTGAGTAATTGGGGAATTGAGAAATTGAAACCCCGACGCAGCAGCGTCGTGGTGTTAAATTACTCAATTACCAAATTTCCCAATTACACAATCTTCATCTCTCGATCCCCAGGAGAAACTCGATGGCCAAGAAGCCCACCCCTACCGACGCCCAACTCATCATCCAACTCTACGACCTGCGCCGCGAAGCCGAAATGCGCAAAGCGCGCAGCTGGTGGGCCGGAGAATTCTTCCCGCAGAATGCCGACGACTTCATCAAAGTGGCATGGGCCATGGGCACGCAAGAGAACAACTGGCTCCGCCAGGTCAGCGGGTACTGGGGAATGGTGTCGTCATTCGTCGTCAACGGCGTGCTCAATGAGCAGTTGTTTCTCGCCCCCGGCTTCAGCGGAGAGATGTTTCTCATCTACGCCAAAATCCATCCCTTCATCAAAGACCTGCGCGAGAAGCTCAACGACCCCAACGCCTTCAAGGATGTCGAGAAAGCCGCCACCAGCACCAAGTGGGGCCGCGACCGCCTGCAATTCATGATCAAGCGCGTAGAAGTCATGCGCCAAAAGCGCGCCGAAATGACAGACAGCCAACCTAAGACTTCCCCTCGGCGTGGCTCCGATGAATTCATCACCAAATAAAAGTTCCACGGTGAAAGGCAAAGTCGCTCTAGTAAATCCTGGCATTGCCCGCAAGACATCCGGCTAGATCCTTTACCCCATTGGCCTCGGCGCGTCTCCGAAGCTCAATCTGTTATGCTAACCAGTTGTGCGGATGATCTGGTGGTTTCTGATTCTGGGCGTAAGCACACTTGTGGTTGTGTGCGTAGCGATTGCCCTGTTCATCCACCTGCGCCGCAGCTTGCAAAAGGCGCACGCCTCGCAGGATGACGGTTTGCGTGACCAAGAGCACAGACGCGAACCCGACAGCGTCGGACACTAGCAGGTCGGCTCTCGTCGTGGAGATTCACTATGCCTAAAACCGCAACTCAAGTTCTAACCGCTCCGCAGGATCGCGCGCTAGAAGCCTCGCGGCAAGTCGCCCTGATCGTAGGCGCCAGCCTCTTCGTCGCCCTGTGCGCCCGCGTCACCATTCCGCTCATGCCCTTCACGCCGGTTCCCTTAACCGTGCAGAATCTCGGCGTCCTGTTGGTCGGCATGTTGCTCGGCAGCCGTCGCGGATTCACCGCGCTTATGCTCTACCTCGCCGAAGGCGCCGTCGGCCTGCCGGTGTTCAGCGTCAGCTCCGTAGGTCTGACCGGCATCGCACAAATTCTCGGGCCCACCGGCGGATTCCTGATGGCCTATCCGTTCGTGGCTTTTCTAGCGGGCTACTTGCTAGAGCGCGGACCGAGAAATTTCCTGCGCGCCGCCACCGCCGGACTGCTTGCCGAAATTCTCCTCTTTGCCGGCGGTCTGACTTGGCTCTACCTGCTCACACATTCGCTCGCCAAAGCCGCGTATCTCGGCCTGTACTGGTTCGTAGCCGCGGAAGTCATCAAGGTAGTGGTCGCCGCAGGAATCGCGACGCGCTGGCCGATTAAAGATAGGGTTTAGCTATCACGAAACGGGAAGGGCACGGCTTCAGCCGTGCCATACAGAACTAATAAAAGATCTGGGGCTTTAGCCCCCGCGCCGGGTTGAGAATTAATGACAACGGTCTCCGAACAAGAAACAAAATCCTCCAGCACCACCGGCCTGCGCGAAATCACCGTCGCGCACAGCCCCGACTCCGACGACGCCTTCATGTTCTACGGCCTCGCGACGCACAAGATCCGCACGCCCGGCCTGCGCTTCACCCACACGCTCTGCGACATCGAAACGCTCAACCAGAAAGCGCGCGAAGGCGTTTACGACGTCACCGCGATCTCATTCCACGCGTACCCTTACGTGCAAGATAAATACGCGCTAATGGCCTGCGGAGGCAGCGTAGGCGAAGGCTACGGCCCCATGGTCGTCTCGCCGCGCCCATTCACCGCGGCAGAAATCAAGTCAAAAAAAATCGCCGTTCCCGGCACGCTGACCACTGCATACCTCGCGCTGCAGCTCTTCGCTCCCGGAGTCGAAACCGAAGTGGTCCCCTTCGATCAAATCATTCCGCAGGTCCTCGAAGGCAAATATGAAGCCGGCCTGATCATCCACGAGGGCCAGCTCACCTACGACAAAGCCGGACTGCACCGCGTAGTCGATCTAGGCCGCTGGTGGCAAAAAATGACCGGCCTGCCACTCCCGCTGGGAGGCAACGCGATTCGCCGCGCGCTAGGCCCGGATCTCATGTCCGCCTGCACTAACGCTCTGCGCGAAAGCATCCAGTACGCGCTCGATCACCGCGAAGAAGCGCTAGCCTACTCCATGCAGTTCGCCCGCGATCTCGATTCGCCCACCGCCGACAAATTCGTCGGCATGTACGTCAACGACCGCACCCTCGACTACGGCCCCGACGGCCGCGAAGCCGTCCGCCGCCTGCTCGATATGGGCCACAAAGCCGGAATCATCGGCCCCGAAGCCAAAGTGGATTGGGTGTGAGAGAGCTTCTAGCCGCTAGCTCCTAGCGACTAGCTAATCAACATCTTCCCCGAGCGAGTGTAGTTTCCCTGTGTCGTGCGAAAAGTTCGCGATGCCGCTAAATGTGTTTAGCTAGAAGCTAGCAGCTAGGAGCTAGAAGCTTGCCCACCCTCCTCATCGACGCCGACGACACGCTCTGGGAGAACAACATCTACTTCGAGCGCGCCATCGCGCGCTTCATCTCGTTTCTCAATCATCACGAGTTTTCCCCCACACAAGTTCGCGAAGTTCTCAACGACGTCGAACGCGAATGCATCATCACCCACGGCTACGGCCTGCACAGCTTCGCCCACGCTCTCGGACAAACTTTCGAGCGCCTCAGCCCGCATCCGGTCACGCCCGAACTGCACGCGCAGGTGAAAAGTTTCACGCACACCATCGAGAATCATCCCATCGAATTCATCGCCGAAGTTCCGGAGACCCTCGACTATCTCTCAAAACGCCATCGCCTCATCCTCGTCACCAAGGGCGCCGATACCGAGCAAGCGGGAAAAGTCGAGCGCTCAGGAGTAAGCAAATATTTCGAAGCAGTTGAAATTGTTCCAGAGAAAAATGCGGCAGTCTATTCGGGTCTGGCCGATAAATATTCGTTAACTCACAATTCCACCTGGATGGTCGGCAACAGCCCCAAGTCCGACATCAACCCCGCGCTGGCCGCCGGACTGAGCGGCGTCTTTGTCCCTCACGGCGATACCTGGATTCTCGAACACGAAGAGCTAAATCCTGCGCCGCCCAATCAAAAGCTCCTCATAGTAGGCCGCTTCGCCGAACTCCGCGAGCATTTCTAGCCGGCCTACATACGAAAAATGTGACTACCAAAGCGCTGTCATCCTGAGCGAAGCGAAGGACCTATGCACTTTCTCGCCACGCCGATCACTCCGAAACGACACCACCACCCTCCCGCGCCTGTCTCAGCCGCTCAAAAACAGGTACAGTCCCCACCCCAAACTCCCGCGCAAAGCGCCCCGAATCCAACCGCCGAGGATTCCCACTCATAACCTGCGCACCCAACTGCACCGTAACCTTCGGATTCAACTCCTCTGCCACCCGCTTCAAATCAGCAACCACAATCGATTCATTAATCGCGTTATAAATCCCATGCTCCAGACGCGGCGCCTGCAACAGCGTGACAGCAGCGTGAGCCACATCATCCAAGTAAATAACCAGCAGCAATTCTGATGACAGATAGGGAATCGGAATCTTCACAGGTTTTTCAGCACCAAGAAACTCAAAAATCTCACTCCGCCAATTCGAAGTCTTCGAATTCGCCCCCGGCCCCAGCACGCGCCCAAACCGCAAACTAACAAACTCCAGCCCATCGCGCTTTCGATAAGCCGCGCCAATCTGCTCCACATAAAGCTTAGCCGCCCCATAAACATCCTCCGGCGCAGCCGGATCGCTCTCAGAGACCACATGCTCAAAACTCCCAGTTCCATAAACGCTGACCGAACTCCCATAAACAAACCGCCGCACGCCAAATTCCCGAGCCATCTCCAAAAGGTTGAGCCCGCCAACCACATTAATCTCCGTAGCCCGAGCCGGCTCGCGCTGCGAAACCGTAGGCAGAATCGCCGCCAAGTGCACGATCCCCGCAATTCGGTGCTCCTCAAAAACCCGCCGCACCCGAGTCGCGTCGCTAATGTCGCAAACAACCGCAGTCACACCCAACTCATCCCCAACAACAGGAGCCAGATCCAGAGCAACCACCTCATACCCCGCATTCCGCAAAAACTTCACCGTAGCCCGCCCTACAAACCCGCGCGCGCCCGTCACCAGAACCGATTGATTCTTCTCAGCGTCCATCGCCCATTTGTAGCGGAATCCTTTCCGTCACCCCTGTTTTCACTTTTGCCACCGCATCAAAGTAACCAACAACCGCCCTCGCGTCTGCATTTCTCCGCATGTTACGCTCAATCTGCTCTGCGATCTGGCTCCCACTTCGTCAGTGGCGATTCAGACCAACAATTTACGGCGGTTGTTGCACACAGTAGAAGCGCTCTCGGAGCTCGGCCCCGCCCTCACGGCGGAGCGTGAGTTCGCTGAGACGTCGCGCCTCATGCTGTCCGCGGTCATGGAAGCGGCCGGGGCACGTGAAGGTGCGCTTTTTCTGTTCAACGACAAACCGGCGATGTTGACCTCCGCTGCGGCGCAGGGATTCGCCCTGATGCCCGACCCTGCCTTCATTCCCCTGCTCCCCAAGCACGTGCATGCGCTGACTGCGGCGCGCGGACCGATCGTTCTGAACTCGTCGACGTACTCGGTGTTTCTCAGCTCCAACGGCAATGTCGCGCCCGAGTTGTTCAAGTGCCTTGCGCCGTTAAAGGCGGTGGGCCGTCTCGCGGGAGTCATCGCGCTCGGGCGCCGCCCCGGCGACGCGCTCTATGAAGACAGCGAACTCGATGCGCTCGATCTGCTCTGTACCTACGTCGCCCTTGCAGTACAGAATCACGCGCTTACCCAGACCATTACGCAGCGCGTCTCGGAAAACCTGCGCCTGATGGCTTCGCTGCATGGATTCTACGACAACGCGCTCGAAGCCTTCGCCACCGCCATCGACGTCAAGCATGTCAACATTCACGGCCACTCCCTGCGTGTTGGCCGTTACGCTGCAGCTATTGCAGAGGCGATGGGAATGGATCCGAGCGAAGTCGGCGCGATCCGCAGCGCGGGTTACCTGCACGACATCGGCAAAGTCGCCGTTGACCGCCGCCTCTTCGGCAAGCCTGGCGCGCTCGATCCCGAAGAATTTCGCGAGATGGCCGATCACACCACGGTTGGCCATCAAATCGTGAGCAGCGTGCAGTTCCCCTGGCCCAAGATTCCCGAGGCGGTGCGCTGGCATCACGAGCGTAGCGACGGTTCTGGCTATCCTGACCGGCTTTTGCAGGATGACCTCCCGCTCTCGGTGCGCATCGTCGGCCTGGCCGACTCATTCGACGCCATGACCACCATTCGCCCCTACCGCGCGCCCTATTCGGTCGGCAACGCTTTGAGCGACCTGGTGCGCATGACGCCGCAAAAGTTCGATCCCAACGTGGTCCAGGGATTGCTCATTCAGGTGCGCCGCGACGCGGTGGGCAGCAACCGCACGCCTTTGCTTGAAGGGCCAACGGTCAATATTTCTGCTACCGACATCGACACGCTAGCCGCAACCCTGCAACACAAAGTCTCTCGCAACAAAACCTACCTGACTAGTTGAAGTCCCAATTTTCAGACAGAGTGCCTATACCTACGCGATCTCAATCTCAACTGGCCAATCGCGTCAGCCAAACTGCGCCACCACACACCATTGCAAAATCTTGCTTCTTGAGAGATTCCTTTCCACACGATAAAATCACCGCGTTCGTTCCCTCCTCCTCAACTTCGGCAGAAAGGTTGCCGTTCGATGACAATCCTGAAATCATTTCTGATGGCTGTTCTGTGCCTTGCGGCGACGGCGATTTCCTCGCCCGCCCAAACCCTCACCACCCTGCTCAACTTCAACGGAGCCAACGGCGCCAGTCCCTACGCGTCTCTCATTCAGGCTGCCGACGGCAACTTCTACGGCACAACCTCGACCGGCGGCACCAGCAGCGCCTGCACCAACGGCTGCGGCACCGTCTTTCAAGTCACGCCCGCAGGAGCGCTGACCACCCTGCATAGCTTCTCGGGCACCGACGGGGAATTTCCAATTGCCAAGCTGGTCGAAGCCACCGATGGAAATTTTTATGGCACCACGGCCTTCGGCGGATCCAGCACCAACTGCGCCAGCGGATGCGGCACCATCTTCATGATCACTCCCGCAGGCACGCTGTCGACGCTGCACAACTTCGTCGGCACTGACGGAAATGGACCCAACGCCGCCCTCATTCAAGCCGCAGATGGCAACCTGTACGGCATCACTTCATACGGCGGCACAAACACCTGCACCAGCACTCCCGGCTGCGGCACGATTTTCAAAATCACTCTAAGTGGCGCGCTCACCACTCTGTACAACTTCAGCGGCAGCGACGGCCGGAATCCTTATGGCGGGCTGGTTCAAGCCAAAAACGGGAAGTTCTACGGAACAACGCAATTCGGCGGAGCCAACAATGGCTGTGGCACCTTCATCGGCTGTGGAACAGCATTCAGCATGACCCGCAGCGGCGCGCTGACTACGCTCCTCAGTTTTTGCGCTCAGAGTGGATGCAGTGACGGCGCGGTGCCGCAGACTCAACTCGTGCAAGGCACAGACGGAAGATTCTACGGAACCACCTACAGCGGCGGAATCAACAGCTTCGGTACTGTCTTCTCATTCTCAGCGGCCGGTGGCCTGAGAACTCTGCATCGCTTCATCGGCAACGATGGTTTCGATCCTCAGGAATTGCTGGCAGCAGCGGACGGAAACTTTTACGGTGGCGCGACCTTCGGCGGCAATTCAAGCTGTCCCAGCGGTTGTGGAACCGTCTTCAAGATCACAGCCCGCGGAGTCATGACCAGTCTGCATCGTTTTCACGGCAAAGACGGCTCCAATCCCTTCGGCGGGATGCTGCAGGCCACCAGCGGCGAACTTTATGGAACCACATCATTCGCCGGCGCAAACGGCGACGGCACGTTTTTTAGCCTGACCGTCCCGTAGAGGCGCTGTTTGAAATAGCCTGACCACCCTTAAAGACGCTGTTCGAAATAGAGGCTGTTCCAAACACGGCGCACCAAAGCAGACGTTATTCAGCCGCGAAGCGGCGATAGAATGCAGCCCACGGCGCAAGCCGTGGGGCTAAGCAAAAATGAAGAGAGCCCCGAAGGGGCGAAAGAGGAGTCCTCACCAAGACTCGTAAGTGCGCGCAGAAGTCGCGCCAGCGACGGCATTCCTTAGCCCGGCACGTAAGTGCCGGGAAAGCAGAAGTGGAAAGCGTAGAGTCCGCTTCAGCGGACGACACCAGTTTCGTAATACCACGTCCGGAGCCGCATCCCGAAGCATCTCCATCTGTTACACGTAACGGACCCCTTATCCCGCAGCCACTTCCATGCCACGGCGAATCAACCCAGCCAGCAACTTTTCCAGCGCTCAGGGGTTCATAATTGAATGACCGGATTGGAATGATCGGTTATTTGACCGGCTCGTCCCCGGCCTTCTCGGACTCCTATGCGATCCAGCCTCAGCAAGCTAACCCTGCTCTTGCTTTTCCTGAGCCTCGCCGCCGCGGCGCCGCAAATCCTCGCCAAGAAAAAAGAAATCAGCGGCCCATCCGCCAACGAGCAGAAGCGAGCCGTGCACGCGCTTAATCGCCTCACGTTTGGCCCTCGACCCGGCGATGTGCAACAGGTGATGGCCACAGGCGTCGATAAGTGGATCGACCTGCAATTGCATCCCGAAAAAATTTCTGACAGTGCCATCGACTCCCGCCTCGCAGCCTTCCGCACCCTGCGCATGAGTTCGCGCGAAATGGTAGACGAGTTCCCCGACAACCAGATGATCCGCCAGGTCATGGACGGGAAGAAATCCATGCCCGGCGACCCTGCGAAGCGAGCGGTGTTCCAAGTGCAGATCGCTCGCATGCAGGAGAAGAAAGACAGGAAGGAAACAGGCGCACCAAAAGGGCAGAGTGCCACCCAGACGGTAGCAGCAGCGAACGCGCCGGCTGCTTCTGAGAGTGCGAAGACCGAAGCAGAACTCGCAGCTTCGGCGAGCGGAACCGCTGACGCATCCTCGTCGGCAAAGACGGAAGCAGAACTCGCAGCCGCCGCGGCAGCAAGTCCTGACGCAGCGCCCGCCGCCGACGGCAACGCGATGAACGGCACCGCTTCTGCGAATAACGCGTCCATGGCTCCCGCGGACACGAAGCCTGTAGACGATCACGATGCGCGGAAGAGAGAAGAGCGCCTCTACACTGATTTAAAAATTCAAGGCCTCATCGACCTCGCCCCCGATCAGCGCTACAAGAAAGTCCTCTCCATGTCAGCCGACGAGCAGCTGGCCTTCGCCGATTCGCTACGCGGCGGCAAAGGACAAGACTTTCTCACCGGCCTCGATGCCAAACAGCGCGAGACGCTGCTCGCCATGAACAATCCGCAGGGTGTGATCGTCGACGAACTGATTCAGGCCAAGCTCTTGCGCGCCATCTACAGCGAGCGTCAGCTCGAACAGGTGATGACCGATTTCTGGTTCAACCACTTCAACGTCTTCGTCAACAAAGGTGCCGATCGCGTGCTGCTCACCAACTACGAGCAAGACGTGATTCGTCCGCACGCCCTTGGAAAATTTGAAGACCTGTTGGTCGCCACGGCAAAAAGCCCGGCAATGCTCTTCTATCTCGACAACTGGCTCAGCGTAGGCCCCGATTCCATACAGGCCGAAGGCATACCCGCGCGCGCACCATATGGCCCGAATCGCCGCTACCCGCGCCGCTTTCCGCCGAATCAAAACGCGAATCGTAAGAAGAACAGCGGCCTCAACGAAAACTACGGCCGCGAGCTGCTCGAGCTGCACACGCTCAGCGTGAACGGAGGCTACTCGCAGCGCGACGTCACCGAAGTCGCCAAAGTTTTCACCGGATGGACCATCGACAAGCCCTACGAAGGCGGCGCATTCAAGTACGATCCGCGCATGCACGAGCCCGGACCAAAATTTGTCCTCGGAAAAAAGATCAAGCCAAATGGCGAAGACGAAGGCAGGGAAGTGCTGCATCGCCTCGCCACCAGCCCGCAGACGGCGCATTTCATCTCTCTGAAACTCGCACAACGTTTCGTAGCCGACGACCCGCCGCCAGCGCTGGTCGACCGCATGGCGAAGACATTCGAAAAGAAAAAAGGCGACATCCGCGAAGTGCTCTCGACTCTCTTCCACTCGCCAGAATTTTGGGCCGACAACAGCTACCGCGCGAAAGTAAAAACACCGCTCGAGTTCGTAGTCTCGGCAGTCCGGGCGACGGGCGCCGACATCGACGACGCTATGCCGCTAGCCCGCAAGCTAAACGACATGGGCATGCCGCTCTACGGAGCACAACCGCCCACAGGCTACTCGATGAAAGCCGACACCTGGGTAAGTTCGTCAGCCTTGCTGAACCGCATGAACTTCGCGCTGGCGCTAACGGCAGGCAAAGTCCGCGGCGTAAAAGTAGACAACGCGCAACTGGCAGGAAATCCCCCGCAGCCCACAGATTCGGCGATGCTGCTCTCCACCATGGAAACAAAGTTGTTGGCGTCAGACGTCTCCAAGCAGACGCACGACTCCATAGTCGCCCAACTTGAAGCACCAACAAAGCCCGGAGCACCGGATCAGCCAGAGAAAAAGCCCCCGCAGAAGTCATCAGCACCACGCCCGCCAGATGCAGGCACGATCGCAGGATTGCTGTTAGGTTCGCCAGAGTTTCAGAGAAGATAGCTACCAGCTTCTAGCCGCTAGCTAACCAAGTATGCCTAGGACTAAATAGTGTAGAAGTGACAAGTAAGCAGCTAGAAGCCAAGAGCCAAGAGCCAAAAGCCAAGAGCCAAGAGCCAAAAGCCAAAAGCTAGTAGCTAGAAGCTAGGAGCTAATCCATGCCATCCCGCCGCATTTTTCTCCGCAACAGCGCGCTAGCCGTCGTAGGCACAGCCGCGATCCCCAGCTTTCTCAAGCGCGCAGCCTTCGGCGCAGTCGAAACCGGGTCCCGCACCAAGCGCCTGGTCGTCATCTTCCAGCGCGGTGCCGCCGACGGGCTCAACATCGTAGTCCCGCACGGCGAGTCGCAATACTATGCGATGCGCCCCAGCATCAACATTCCGCGCAAGTCGGTGCTCGATCTCGACGGCTTCTTCGGGCTGCATCCATCACTCGCAGCGTTTCAGCCGCTCTGGCAGCAGCGCCATCTCGCCATCGTGCACGCCGCCGGATCGCCCGACGCCACGCGCTCCCACTTCGATGCTCAGGACTTCATGGAAACCGGCACGCCCGGCGTAAAAGTCACCGAAGATGGATGGCTCAACCGCTCGCTGCACAACCTGCCGGGGCTGCAGCAGCAATCAGCGTTTCGCGCGATCGCACTCGGCCCGTCGCTGCCGCGCATCCTGAGCGGCGCCGAGCCAGCTGTGGCCATGAACAACATCAACGACTTTTCCATCGGCGGAAAAAATCCCAAGCCATCGGTTGCAGCCAGCGCGTTCGAAGCCATGTACGATCACTCGTCCGACAGCGTGCTTCACGGTACAGGCGAAGAAACCTTCGATGCCGTCAAGATGCTCAAGGCCGCCGACCCCAACAAGTACACGCCCGCTTCCGGCGCGAACTATCCCAAGGGACGTTTCGGAGACAGCCTGCGCCAGCTCGCGCAGTTGATCAAAGCCAATCTCGGCGTGCAGGTGGCCTTCGCCGACATCGGCGGATGGGATCACCATGTGAACGAAGGCGCAACCGAAGGCCAACTCGCCAACGTGCTCGGCGATTTTTCGCAAGCGATAGCTTCCTTCTGGACTGATCTCGGCGACCTTGGCGAAGACACAGTCGTCGTCACCATGTCAGAGTTCGGACGCACCGCGCGCGAAAACGGCAACCGCGGCACCGACCACGGCCACGCCAACGTGATGTTCGTCTTAGGTGGCCCAGTCAAGGGCGGCAAGGTCTACGGACGCTGGCCTGGCCTCGACCAGTCGCAACTCTACGAAGGCCGCGACCTCGCGCTCACCACAGACTTTCGCCAGGTGATCGGCGAAGCCGTCGTGTGCCACATGGGCAATCAGAACTTGGCGAGCGTATTCCCTGGCTATGGTCAGGGCGCCTCGTTCCTGAAGGTGCTGGGCTAAAATGTTCCTGCAGGAACATATCGTCATGGCAGTTTCGTCAGCACGTATTCGTCACGACAGTTAAGTAGAAGAAAACGAACCCCCGCCAGTCCTCTTATGGAGTTCTCGTGCCATCACCTCGGCTGAATTGGTAAAGAAGCCAGGCGCTCATCCGAAACGTGTCCAGAATCATATTGAGCAGCAACGTTGAAAATATTCCGAAAGGCTTCAATCGCGCATAGACGACGTTCATGCTCCACGCCGGACCGGTGTACACCTTTCCAGCTTTTGGCAACCCGATACGGGTTCGCACCGGCGGCTGGTAGACGATCTTCTCGATTCCACCGTTGAAGAACTTGGCCATGTGCAGAATGCGGCTGCTGTAACAGATTCTCGCGCGCCACGGGACTTTTCCCCTGGCACGATATTTGAGAATCAAGGCCGAGGCTTCAGCCGCATGCCGTAGCGCGGCTGTGACTCCGTTCGAGGTGATGGGATCGACCATGGAAGCAGCCTCGCCGCAAATCATCCAGTTCGGTCCGGCTACGCCGAGATGGACGCGGCCGGTGAACGAGGTCACGTTAACCTCACTCGCCGGGCCCGCCGCGAGCAGCGGCTCAAATCGCTGGAACTTTGTTAGTTCCTGGCGGTAAATTGCCTCAACTGCGAGACCCTGATCGCGCTTATGCTTCATCCACTCGCCGGTGGTCACAACTCCGACGCCTACAGTCTGAGGATTTACCGGAATCTCCCATATCCAACCCAAATACTCTGTCGGCGACGGATCCATATACAACGTCGTACCTTCTACCGGATCGTTAACTGGAAAATAAGTCCAGATCGCGACCTTGGTTGGGCCTTGTTCGATTTTCGTTAGGCGGAGTTCTCGCGCGAAAAGACAACCTCTGCCCGAAGCGTCGATGAACCACGCGGCGGAAATTCTCTCGCCGCCGGCTGTGCGAACCGCAGAAATGCGCCCTCCGGTGCGTTCGAGTCCAACTGCTTTGTCCGCGATTAGTGTCACACCAGCAGCGACGGTAGACTTCCTCAATTCCTCGTCGAGCCGCATCCGATCCACGTGCAGAGTTTTGAGCTCGATGTTAAGCGGAGGCCTGCCGAGCCATGAGTCCGGTATGTAATGCTCGGAGCAGCCATTCCGCATGCGGAGCGTGACGTGACGCTTCCAGGTTGCCATTTGGTTTTCGATGAGGTAATCCATCGAGAAGCCGAGATTCCTTAGTAGATCGGGGGCGGACCAGTCGAGCGATTCTCCCACCGGCGAAGGATTTCCTTCCGGCGGAGTGATGCAGGTGACCTTGAGACCTGCCCGAGCAAGTTGCAGTGACGCGGCTTTTCCCGCCAGGCCGGCGCCCACCACAACTACATCGCACGGACCAGACTTTGACTCAGAGCCGGCCATGAAGCTCATGCACCTCTTCTGATCATGCAGAATATGTTTCGGAGGGACAATAGGGCTGGTCAGGCGGAGTACTTTAGCACTGCCGTTCGCTGCTTATCGAGCGCGCTGAGGATTTGCGCGATCTGCCAAACATGGCGTTTCTGGTGGGTGGCAAGCATACGAAAAGCGCCATAGAGGTTGTAGCTGACGCGGGCGTATACGGGAGATTTAACTGTGACCTTGTCAATCGCCAGACCCGCGGTGGAGTTCAAGGCTGCGAACAGTTCCGATTGTGAATTCACGAAACGGCTCCACGCGTTTTCGGAACTCAGCTTCTGCGGCGCTAATTGGGGAAGTACATTGAGCCGAACTCGGTAGGGAGGTTTCAACATTCGAATCAATACGCTGGGAAGGACGCCCGTTCGCAAGTAGCGGTCTCTCGTCAGTTTCGGCGCGTCGGCAATCGCCTGAGAAATCGATGGAAGAAACGCACAGGTTGTCTGCGCGAGATGATCGAGGCATTCCGCGACACACCAGGATTCCGGGTTCAACCGAGCAACTAAGTCGGATGCGTCGCGCCCAAGAATAAGAGCTTCCGCTTCCCGTGTCGCCTGCAAAATCTGACGCGCGATTTCAGCTTGCTGTCCGCTTGAGACGTGTCGGTGTGGGACGGGATCGGCTCCCAGAAGTTCGAGAGCTGGTGCAGGTGCTGGATTCGCGGTAAATGCGGTCAGTATTCCCATAGCCCCACAACTATGGATTTGGCAACTGGGAGAAGAAAGTAGCCGGAAAACTGATGACCCGGCAATAGTACGAAACAACTATGGATCCGCCTCGGGGACCCGGCCCTCGCTGAACGGCCCGCAGACCCGATCCTGAAAGGCCCCTCGGGGTTTCGACTTTTTCCGTGTGGTCAGCCCTTATTTTGTGAGCACGCCGATCTTCATGACACTCAAGATCGGGCTGGTCATAAAAGTCGTGATCAGCGCCATCAGGACCATCATCGTAAACAATTCCGGGGATGAGACACCCAGATCGAGAGCCGCATTGAGAACTACCAATTCAACCAGCCCACGGGTGTTCATCAGTACTCCCAACCCCAAAGAGTCCCGCCAATTCACGCCAATCATCTTTGCGCCAGCAGCGGCACCCGCTAACTTGCCGACGACTGCAACCGCGAGGATCGCCAGGCCGTAACCCAAGGCAGAGCTACCAGAAAGCAGGTCAATACGGGTGCGGAGGCCAGTCAGGGCGAAGAACAGGGGAAGCAGGAGGGCGAGACTGAGAGACTCAATCCGCTCGACCAGATCAGTCAATAATCGCGCATGATTCGGCATAACAAGTCCGGCCATGAATGCGCCAAACAAGGCATGTACGCCCAGCTTCTCAGTCACCCAACTCGAAGCAAAGACGAAAAGCACAAGCACCGATAGAAGTTCAATCCCCGCTCCACATTTTTCGTACCAGGACTCAATAAAGCGCCCAAACCATCGGACGACCGTCAACATGAAAAGGATAAAGGCGGCCAGCAACAGCAGCCTGAATGCGAAATGCCACCATCCGCCGGAGGAGCGGACCATGGCCGTCAATACAGCTAGCAAGAGCCAGGCGCTCACATCATCGATGGCGGCGCATGCTAGGGCCATGCTGCCGAGACTACTGCCGGTCAGATTTTGCTCTTTCAGAATCCGTGCCAACACCGGGAATGCGGTAACACTCATCGCGGTTCCCATAAACAGGCCGAAGGGCGGAAATGAAACCTGTTCTCCTGCAAAACGAGGATACAGAGCCGTCGCAAGCCCTACGCCGAGAGCAAGGGGCAATGCGATGCTGATGTTGCTGACTAACACGATCGCTGTACGTTGCTTTAGAACCTGAGCGAGGTCCACTTCCAAACCCACCACGAACATAAACAGGAGCAATCCGAGCTGACTGAGGACGTTAATCGCTGAAAAAGACGAATCTGGAAGAACGTAATGGAAAGCGGCGGGGAAAAAGCGACCGAAAACAGAAGGACCCAGAAGAATGCCTGCCGTCATTTCTCCGACCACGCGGGGCTGGCCGATGCGCTGAAATAGCCAACCTACGACTCGCGCGACCAGCAAAATGATGCCAAGTGCCAGGATTAACTGATCGATTCTTGCTGGATTCACCTGTCTTCTGCTCCAGACGTGTCGCTGTGTCGCTGAGGAAACGGCGGGTATCACTGTATCGCATCGTCTTACAACCGGACCTTGGCCTGGTAGCTTTTCCCAAATCCCTTTCTCAGAAGGCGGAAAACTGCGAGAGAACCTTCCTCGGAGAAAAAACCGGGTGAACGTTCCGTCTCGCCTCAGTTGTCCGGCGGATTGGGAGGGGAGGGGATACCGCGAAACTCCTGCAAGAAGCCCCAACGAAGCTTGTCGTCCCAAACACGCGACACCTGTTCCCAAGTCCCGTTTTGTTTATCAAGCTGAGTCTGGTGAATCTATTCTCGTCGCAGGCGCTACTCGTAGCGCAGAGCCACCATGGGGTCGACCAGCGAAGCCCTGCGCGCCGGCAGGTAGCCGGCGACGGCTGCGACAATCAGCAATATGACGGTGGCGCTGACCAACGTGGCTGGGTCGGTTGGAGTGAGTCCGAAGAGCATGTTCGAGACCAGGCGGTCGCCGGCTAGGGTAGCGGGGATGCCGATGACGATGCCAATCGAGACCAGCATCAGGATCTCGCGCAGTACCATCCAGAGCATGTTGGAGCGAGGTGCTCCCAGCGCCATGCGGACGCCGATTTCATTCGTCCGTCTCGTCACCACGTAGGACATGACTCCGTAGATTCCGATGCATGAGAGGAAAACGGCGAGCACCCCGAAGAAGGCGGATAGTTGGGCGACGACGCGTTGGTCGGTGATCGAACGAGCTACTTGTTCGTCGAGCGTGGTCACGTGAGTGATCGGCAGATTGCGGTCAATCGAGTGGAGGGTCTGTTGCACGGCAGCGGCCACGGCGCCGAAGTCGCCCGTGTAACGGACTTCGAAGTCGCCGAAGCCCCAGGGGCGTTGCGTGTATGGCATGTAATCGAGATTTGCCAGTTCTTCGGCAAGATTATTAAACTTGACGTCCTTTACCACGCCGATAACCGTGAGTTCGTCTTTGGGCTCGTCGCTCAGGCGAAGGTGATTCCCAATCGGGTCGCCTTGTGGAAAGAGAGTTTTGGCGGTGTGCTCGCTGATGATGACCACAGGCGCCGAGGTGCTCGTGTCGGAGGGCGAAAAGTTCCGGCCTTTGATCAAGGGTATCTGCATTGTCTCGAAATAACGTAGGCCGACGACATTGTGCATCACCTCGATATTTTTGTTGATCTTCATCCCGGCCACTGCAACGTTGGAACTCCAGGCGCCTTCGTTGAAGGTGAATGCAGAGAAGCTGGCCGCTTTCACGTTGGGCAGGGCGTTGACGCGCTCTTCAATCTGCTGATAAAGCGCGAATGCTGGCGGCTCTTCGGCTTTATAGCCTGCGGAACTGGAGTCGATGTTCAGGCGTAAGACGTTTTCTTTATTGAAGCCAGTGTCAACATTGTTGAGATTGACGAGGCTGCGAAGAAAGAGTCCGGCTCCAACCATCAGGACGAGGGAAAGCGCAACCTGGGAAATCACGAGCGCTTTTGCGAGAGGGTTTCTGGCGCTGGCGCCTACGGGGCCACGACCCGCTTTCAGCGTGTCAGTGAGTTGCGGCCGAGTGGCGCGGAAAGCTGGAACCGTGCCGAAGATCAACGCGGTGGCAATGGTCACGGCAATGGTGAACAGGAGAAGGCGAGTGTCAACCGAGACATCAAGAGGTATTGGATCGAGTCCGCCAGAAACCATGCTTAGAAGAAGACGATTGGCGATGGCTGCCAATGCGATCCCAAGCACGCCACCCGCGACCGCCAACACAAGGCTTTCGGTGATGAGCTGGCGGATGATGCGCGAACGCCGCGCTCCGAGAGCCTGCCGGACCGCGAGTTCGCGAGCACGCGCGGTTGATCGCGCGAGGAGCAGGTTGGCGATGTTGGCACATGCGATGAGAAGGACGAGCGCAACAATGGCCATCAGCAACCGGAGCGGCTTTGAAAATTGCCGGCGAAGCGAGGAAAGCCCGGTTGTCATGGACGTTAGCGGAACTTTCGTGCGATCTAGTTTTTGTCGGTTTTCGGCATCAAGCCTGGCGCCCGCGAAGTTGATCAGGATTTCGCGAAAGAGCAGATTTACGTTTGCGGTGGCTGCGTCGATGGAGACTCCGGGTTTGAGACGACCCATGATCAACAGCGATTCCGAAAATTCTTCTTTATATCCGCCGAAATGCGGAGGAACTTCTTTGACCATGGAAAGGGGAACCCACATATCCGGGGCCTCGCCGACCTTGGTGCCGAAGAATTCGGGCGGAGCCACGCCAACGATGTTGAAAGTCGTGTCACCGAGTTTGAGAGTGCGGCTCAGGACGTTGGGATCGCGCGCGAGACTGTGTCTCCACCAGGCGTAGCTGATTACTGCGACGGGGTGATTGCCTTCGGAGTTGTCGTCACCCTCGTTCAAAGTGCGCCCCTCGAGTGCCTGCACGCCGAGCGTGTCGAAGTACGTGCCGGAGACGAGCTGGACGTTCATTGGCTCTGATTCGCCTCTTCCTTGCACAAAGCCGTGAACGCTGTTCGTCATGCTGAAGACGGCGGCAGTGTCGGAAAAGACCCGATTTTCAGCCTGCATTCGACGGTAGAACGGGTATGAATAGAGCTGGGTTCTGGCGAAGTCATCAGTGATGCCGGAAGCCCGGCCGTTTCCTAACAAGACGAGCTGTGCTGGATTCTTTACCGGTAAGGAGCGAAGCATGACGGCATCGAGGAGGCTGAAGATGGCGGTGTTGGCGCCGATGCCAAGAGCCAGCGAGAGCAGGGCGACGATGGTGAGCGCGGGGCTGCGCAACATAGCGCGCGTGCCATACGCGAGGTCTTGGAAAAAACTTTCAAGCCACTCCCATCCCCATTCCATATGACTTTTCTCCGTTAACAACGCGGCGTTTCCAAATCGCCGAGACGCCGCATGGTGAGCCTCTTTTGGCGAGAGCCCTTTGCGAATCTGATCCTGCTCTCTGAGTTCAAGGTGAAGGCGCACTTCTTCTTCGAGGTCCGCGTCGAATTGCCGGCGACGAAGCAGCATCCAAAGGCGTCTTCCCAGTTCGCGCAGAAAATTCATAAGACTGTCCCGTTCAAGCTGTCTGAATCACGCGGGTAATGGCCCCGATCACCCGCTCAAACTGAGAGAGTTCGGTTTCCAATTGTTTGCGGCCTAATGCTGTGAGGTGGTAGTAACGTGCGCGCCGATTGCCGGCCGTGGTTCCCCATCTGGCCTTTACCCAGCCTTTGATCAGCATTCGCTGGAGAGCCGGATATAAGGATCCTTCTTCGACCTGAAGAACGTCATCGGATATCTGCTGGATAGAATCTGCGATCTCGTACCCGTGCATCTCTTCGGTGCGTGCCAGCGTTTTCAAAATCAGGAGATAAAGAGTTCCGGGCGGAATTTCATCACGATGCAAACGTGCCTCCTGCGCCAAAGCGCGGCTACCATAGTTAGACTATGGCACCATGAAACAGTTAGCGCTTGCGGTCAAGAAAAATGTGGAATTTTCGGGTTTAGAAAAGTACGGCGGGTGGCCCAGCGTTTGGAGTTGATTTTCGCTGTCCCGGAGCGAAGCTCAGGGGCGGCTCTTGCACAAAACGCAAGGACGGGCATCAGCAATTTCTTTACGGGAAACAAAAGTCAACTTCCAAAGGCTGGGCACCCCGCCTCTCCTTGACGAAAAAGGAGAGAGAGCGTACTCTCCTTTTCCAGATAGGAGAGAGAGCTCTTGATGAAAGCGGTTGAACTTCCGCAAGGTGCACTGGAGATGCTTGTCCTCAAGGCGGTCTCGCTCGGGCCGCTACATGGGTACGGCATCCTGCTGCGGATCCAGCAAATCTCCGGCGAGCGCCTCGAAATCCTGCAAGGTTCTTTCTACACCGCCATCTATCGTCTGGAGCGTCGAGGCTGGATCAAAGGCAAGTGGGGTGAGTCGGAAAACAATCGCCGCGCCCGGTTTTACTCCCTCACCGCCGCTGGTACGCGTCAGCTTAAGGCCGAGACCGCCAGATGGACCGATATGGCCGCTGTTGTCGCCGGGATTCTCGACAAGAAACCGCACGAGATATGAGTCTCCTCGTCGCAATTCGCAAGTTCTGGCGCTCTCTTGCGCCACGCACGAAGAGCGACGTCGAAGAAGAGTTTTGTTCTACCCTCGATGCCTACCAGGAAGATCTGGTCCGCCAGGGTCTCTCCGAAGAAGAGGCCCGCCGCAAAGCCCGCATCGACCTCGGTCGGCCCTCCGCGCAAGACGAAATTTACCGCGAGGCCATCGGGCTGCACCTTTTCGATGAGTTAGGCGGAGACGTCCGCTACGGCCTCCGCGCCCTGCGCCGCAATCCTGGCTTCGCCGTCGTGGCCGTGCTTTCACTGGCCCTCGGCATCGGCGCCACCACGGCGATGTTCTCGCTCATCTACGCCGTCCTGCTGCACCCGTTTCCCTACGCTGGCGCCGACCGCATCATGAATGCCCTCTTCGTCAACCAGCAACATCCTGACGAGTATCAATGGTTTACCCTCAGCCAGTCGGAGTGTGATGACCTGCGCCTTGCAGCCCCGGTTGAGTCGGTGCTCGGCTTCAGCGATGCGCATCTGGAGATCACGAACAGCGGGTTGCCGGAAGACATCTCGGGCGTGTACCTCACAGAGAATGCCGGAACTTTCTTCGGCGTGCGCCCGCTTCTCGGCCGAATGATCGAGCCCTTCGATGCAGGCCACAAGGTGGCCGTTCTCAACTACCGGTTCTGGCAGAGCTATTTCGGCGGCGATCCCCACGCCATCGGGCGAACGCTGGAGATGGATCACGCCCCGTACATGATCGTCGGAGTGATGCCGCGCAGCTTCGCATTCAATGACACCATCGGCGTGGGAGATGTTTATCTGCCGGCTAGTCTCGTGCGGGCCGCTGCCAACGGTCCCGCGCCCTCCTACCTGCCATGGATCAAGCTGCGGCCGCACGTCACCGTGGCCGCCGCCAACGGGGCGCTCGAGCCCATCGTGCTCGAGATCAAGAAGCTGCATGCCGTCCCTGGATGGCATCTCGGGCTGCAGCCCATCATCGTGCCTTACCAACAAGATCTGGGGCGTACGCTCGCGCTTCTGCTGGCCGGTGTCATCCTTCTGCTCATTATCGGTTGCGCCAATTGCTCGATCCTTCTGTTGGCCCGTGGGCGCGCGCGCCAACCTGAGGTCGCCATCCGCACCGCGATCGGCGCCAGCCGCTGGCGCATTGTGCGCCAGTTGCTGGTCGAAGCTCTGGTCATCTCCTCGACTGGCGCCGTCCTGGGCGTGGCTGCATCGTACTGGCTGGCAAGGCTTCCCTTGTTGCTTTCTCCAGACTCCTTTCCCGCCGAATCCGTCATCCGCATCAATGTTCCCATTCTTGCCTTCTCCGTCGCGCTCGCCTTGCTGTGCGGCATCCTCTTTGGTCTAGTCCCGGCATTGCGTCTCTCGCGCCGCGATTCCGCGCGTTTGCTGCCCGGCAGGCAGATTGGCGTTGTGGTTGCTCCAGCAAGGCATCGCTGGAGCGTTCTTATCGCCGCGCAGATTGCGTTCACCCTTCTGCTTATGGCCACCGCGGGCACGGCCATCCGAGGCTTTCTGCGGCTCGCGCAGATGCCCCTCGGCTACGATCCCGCAAATGTCATGCAGATCGGGATCCACCTGCACACCCACGATCCGGCCGAGTGGGGCCGCATTCAGCCGCGTGAAGGGCGCACTGCTTATATCGAGCAGATCCGGGAGAAGATCGCATCCGTCCCGGGGGTCTCCACGGTCGCTGTCGGCATCGACGCCACGCCGCCCGGTGCTGATCTTCCGAGCTCGTTCATGGTCGACGGAAGTGGCGAGAGCGAGCAGCAGGCTCGCGTGATGCTGGTCGGCCAGCAGTATTTCGCTGCGCTCCGCATTCCGCTGCTCCAGGGTCGCGTTTGGAGTGCGGATGAAAACACCCGCGGAGATTTCATCGCCGTCGTCAATCACGCATTCTCGACGCGCTACCTCACCTCATCCAAAACCCCAGGGTCCAATGCCCTGGGCCGGCAGCTACGCATTCCCGGACTGACGGGTCATATGAGCTACCAGGCTGTCTCGGCGCAAAGCACCGCCTGGCGACAGATCATCGGCGTCGTCGCCGATGCGCGCAACGACGGCGTGGATCAGCCGGTGGTCCCCGCCATTTACATTCCGTACACGGCTGCGACGCGGGCCTGGGTGCAGTTCCTCGTCCGCACTCTGGGCGATCCGCTCACCTATCTGCATTCCATTCGCGTCTCTATCGCATCCGTCGCTTCCGACCAGCAGATCTCGAACGAGGCCACAATCACCCTCAACGAAGCCATCGAGCGCGACGCGCAGTATAGCCGCCAGCGGCTCTTCTCCATATTGTTTGGCGTCTTCTCGGCCATGGCGCTCGGGCTTGCGCTGGTCGGCATCTTCAGCCTCGTTGCTTACAGCGTCGCGCAGCGCACTGCGGAGTTCGGCGTCCGATTGGCGCTGGGCGCACCCCGCGTGCAAGTCCTGTGGGTCGCCGCGCGCATCGCGATCGTCAGCGCAGCGGCGGGCATTGTCGTCGGTCTTGCTCTTGACAGTTTTTTAGGCGCCGTCCTCGCCCACTGGATGCAAAACGCTTTTGGCGCAGGCAGTCTCTCGGCTGCCGCCGCGCTCCTCGCTCTCAGTGCGCTTCTCGCATGCCTGCTGCCCGCCCGCCACGCAGTATCCGTCCCACCCGCGGAAGCTCTTCGTTATGAATAAGGCGTATCCGCCCGCAGTTCACATTCGATTGCAGGATGCTTCGACCCCGCAGGCGGACCGCTTTGCGGGCCGCCTGCTGCGCTCAGCATGACAGGGCTTTTGCGCGGCCTTCTCTACCTCTATTTTGGTTGCAGGGTCTGGGCGATCATGACCTGGCGCTTGAAGTTTTCGACCATGTTGGGGTCGAGGCGGACTTCTGTCGGTTTTTTGGCCAGGGTCATGGTGTCGATTTTGTCTTGCAGCTTGAGCAGGGCGTAGAAGAGATTTTCGGGGCGGGGCGGGCATCCGGTGACGTAGACGTCCACGGGGACGATCTTGTCGACGCCTTGCAGCACAGCGTAGGTATTGAACGGGCCGCCGACCGAGGAGCAGGCGCCCATGGAGATGACCCACTTCGGGTCGGGCATCTGATCGTAGATGCGCTTCACGACCGGCGCCATTTTCAGCGTCACGGTGCCGGCGACGATCATGAGGTCGCTCTGGCGTGGGCTGGGACGGAAGACTTCGGAGCCGAATCGCGCGATGTCGAAGCGCGCCGTGGAGGAGGCGATCATCTCGATGGCGCAGCAGGCCAGGCCGAAGGTCATCGGCCACACCGCCGACTTGCGCGCCCAGTTGAAGACGTAGTCGACGGTCGAAATCAGAAAATTCTTTTCAAATTTGTTTTGCAGCCAGCCCATCTGTGGCCCCTCTGGAACGGCGCTTCAAGCCGTACACAGGCAGTCTAGGTGGGGTGGGGAAGAGTGTCAAACGAGAGTGCTTGCCCCTAGGGTGGCGATGGGCGATCAGCGGAGCGGATTTTGCAGCAATCATGTCCAAGCCATGCTCGAAAGCGTACGATAGCTGGCTATGTGCCGCCCTTCGTTACGCATCCTGTTCCTCATTCTGTCTGCTGTTGGTTTGGCGCAAAAGCCGCAACCACCCTCCAGCGATGAACTCGCGGCGATTGCCGCGCGGGGCAGGCTACTTTACGAATATGATCGAGCGGCGTGGCACTCAACCGATGCCGTGAAGGAGATCGGAGTAGCACAAGGCGCTATTGACCGATATGTGGCGCGCAAGACAGCGAGTGGCTGGGTAGTCATGTGGGGGCGTTTCACGCAATCTCAAGACAAATTCCTGATCGTCTACGAGGCGACTGAAAGCGACAGACCTGAAGTGTTTAAGGTGAAAAAGCATGACCCACCGCTGGAGGACACAGGTTTCTATCTCAACGCAGCACGCGCGATTGCAACTGCGCGACAGGATTTTCATGGTGAGCAGCGGCCGTATAACTTCGCAGTTCTGCCCGCAGATAATGAGAGATTTTACGTTTATGTTCTCCCAGCGCAGACCGATGAGGGTGTTTACCCGGTGGGTGGAGACATACGGTATCTCGTCTCAGCGGATGGCCGAAAGATCATAGGCAAGCGACGGATGCATCAAGATATTCTTGATTTCGCGATCCGCAAAGACTCTACCTATTCACTACATACGCACATACTGAGTGATTTGCCTGAGGACAGCGACGTTTTTGTAGTACTCACACGACAACCTTTGATCCCCGAATACATCTTCACTTGCAATTACACCTTCAAGGCCAACACAGAAGCATCTATCCAGTTAGTAGAAGCGAAAACTTGCGGAGATGTGTGTGTAGGCTACGTCGCGAAACTGTCAAGCTTTCAAGCCTTTCGCAAGGCAGGCTGTCCTGATATGGCAGGTAATCCGTAGGCAAGCGGCCTCGCGATTCTGGAATGCCTTACGAAATTAATTCGTTGTCCTACTGGCTTGTCGCGACGCGAGGCTGGATGAGTAGGGTTCATTGATTGCGATCGGCCGGATCAGTCTCTTTCGGGTAGTTGAAGAGGAGTTGGTTGCCGTCGGGATCGTCGACTACCAGAAGGCGGTAGCCCCAGGAGGCGTCTTTGACTGGGACGCCTTTGGCCTCGAGTTCGGCGCGGAGGGCGTCTACGGCGGCGGCTGCGTTCTTGGGCGTCTCCGGTTCGACGTTCAGGGAGATGAACATCAGACCCTTGCCCACTTTCTGGGGCCAGGTTTTGGCCAGGATCAGGGAGCAGCCCTGACGGTCGACCTGCGCGACGTAGGCTTTGCCTTCTTCGTCGAAGCGCCAGGGGATGGTGAAGCCCAGCTTGTCAGCGTAGAAGGCTAGCGAGGCATCGACATCGCTTACGTTGATGATGGGGCGGGCGAACCAGTCGGTTTTCACTGACATGGTGATTTATCCTCCAGTGATCTGTCCTCGAACATTTCGGTTGCGATGAAGTGTAAGTTATCGGTCTTCTCTCCTATGCCTCGCAAGTATCACACGGCGAATGCAGCGTCTGTACCCAAGCCGGCGTGGTGGAGGCAATGCTCATATATCTCTAAATTGAGATTTCCGCTGCGCTATACTCTTCAGTTGAAGGGGCTTCCATGCAGGAATCGAGCGCTTCGGCTTCGCCCGCTTTCTTTCCTTCGCTGAGGGCACGAGTCGCCCTTGCGTGCCTGACGTTTGCTGCCTCCGCCTTTAGCATGTGGGATGGGTTCTTTCGGTTCGACTGGGTCGGACTTCTGTGCTTTAGCTTGTACTGGGTCATTTATGTCCCAATGCAAAAAGAGGAGTCCCGAGCTGCCTATTTAAGAAAACCGCGGTCGATAGTCTCGACGGTATTGATAATTTTCATGATCGCTGGAGCGCTGCACTCGTTGGTCAACCTCGCTACGAAGCACGGCTTCTGACTCCTATCAATCACGCACAAACTTCAGCGCTGAATTGACGGTGGCTGACCTGCATGATGATTCCGTATTGCGGGGGACACTATGCACATCATGGTGGTAGAGTCGGGCTGATGGGCGGCCGCACCGATCCCGAGAGGTTTGAGGAGTTGGTGGAGTGGGCGTACAGCACGCTGCCCCAGAAGATTCGCGACTTGCCGGATTTTCCTGGCATTCAAGTTTTGGACGAGCCTCCAGCGGATGTGTTGCAGGACATCGCGGAAAGAAGGAAATGGCGACACGGAACGGAATTGCTGGGATTGTATAGCGGCACATTCCGGACGAAGCAGTCGTCATCGCAGGTGAAGTACGCGCCGGAATTGATCTTTGTGTTTCGTGGTCCCATACTGCGGTGCTCGCGAGGAGATTTGCGCGGGGAAGTGAAACGCGTGGTCTGGCACGAGGTGGCGCACTGGCTCGGGTATGAAACTGAAGAGCAGGTGCAGGCTTTGGGATTGTAGGCCGACGGCAGCTTCGCCTATGCCCGCCCCCGGCAAAGAGTTCGAGGCTCGCTCGAGAGCGGGAAGAGGTTGAAGTTCCAGATGCCGTCGCGGCCTAGGCGTACTGTTCCGTGAGTCCACTGTGAGAACGGGACGTCACGCCAGACTTCGTTTTTACTATTATTGTCCATTCCCCTTTTGGAACTGCTCCCCATCCCAAATGTAGTAGTTCGCGGAATTTTTCCATTTGAGGCCGATAGGCATCCGATAGGGTTGCCTCGGAGGCTCCCAAACCGTGGATGGCAGCGATCGCCGAAAAAAGGTTCTTTTTCTCATTCGCTGTCTGGAGGTAGGCGGGGCGCAAAGGGTCTTCCTTACACTGCTCCGCCATCTGGACCGCCGTTATTTCCAACTGCATCTTGGCCTCTTGCAGCCAGACGGCGAATTCGTTGACCAGTTGCCGCAGGATGTGGCGGTGCATGTCTTGCCGGGCGTGCGGCGTCCAAAGTCGGTAATCGGCTTTCTTCTCTTGATGTATCGACTCATACCGCTCTTGTGGAGGCTTCGGCCGAATACCGTTCTCTCGACGGGCGGAATGAACCTGGCCGTAGTTGTGGCTTCGCCCCTGATGCCGCGAGGCACAAGGCTGCTGGTTAGAGAGTGTTCTGTGCTAAGCGAAAGATTGAGCAGTGAGATGAAATATCCAGGGCTATGGAGATGGATTTATCGGCGCCTTTACCGGCTGGCGGACCATGTGGTTTGTCAGTCGGATTCTATGGTGAGGGATATGAGGGAAGAGTTCGATCTTCCACCCGAGAGCCTGGTACGCGTCTACAATCCGATCGACATCGATCTGGTGCGCGCATGGGGCAGGAGCGGAGAGAACCCGTATTCAGGCGCGGGACCTCAACTTGTGGCGGCCGGCCGTCTCACTTATGAGAAAGGATTCGATCTATTGCTTGCCGCCATGCCAAAAGTGATTGCGCACTTCCCCAACGTGAAGTTGACGGTTTTGGGGGAAGGTTCGCTGCAGAATGTTCTGTCCGAACAGGCGCGGAAGCTCGGCCTGACGGAGTCGGTGACTTTCGTGGGTTTCCATCAAAATCCCTGGCCTTATCTGTGCCACGCGGACCTGTTCGTGCTTCCTTCGCGGCGCGAAGCCTTCGGCAATGCGCTGCTCGAAGCATTGGCTCTGGAAACGCAGGCTGTGGCCGCGGATTGCCCTGGAGCAATCCGCGAGATTTACTCTGCGAATCCAGCAGTAGAGCTGGTTCCGGCGGGTAATGCGGGGCGATTGGGGGAAGCAATCATCGGTCGATGCATGGTAGCCAAAAGCGAGCGTTGCAAAACGAGAGTTTCGCCCGAATGGCTTGCACAATTCTCGTTACACCGAATCGTGGGGGAATACAGCGCGCTTTTTCTGCCGTAGGCGTACGCGATCTCAGCCAGACGGCCTTTCAACCCGGGCTCAGGCTTGGAGCCGCGCACCGATGTCCATTAAAATGAAAAGTCTGGGATCTCAACATGTCGCTTTCCAAAGCGCAAGCGTTGGAGATGTTTGAGTCGGATGATCTGATCGGTATCGGGATGGAGGCTGACGCGGTGCGGCGGCGGCTGCATCCGGAGGGCGTGGTCACCTACATCATCGACCGCAACATCAACTACACGAACTTCTGCACGGAGTATTGCACCTTCTGCGCGTTTTACCGGCCGCTGAAGGGGCCCGCTGCCAAAGAGGGATATATTCTCGACTTCGAGACGATTTACGAAAAGATTCGCGAGACGGTCGAGTTGGGCGGTACTGGTGTGCTGATGCAGGGCGGGCTGCATCCGGATTTGAAGATTGACTGGCACGAGCAGATGCTGCGCGGAATTCGCGAGCGCTTTCCGAAGGTGCATCTGCATTGCTATTCGGCGTCGGAGATTATTGCGATTGCGGAGTACAGCGGGCTTTCGATTCGCGACACGATTCTGCGGCTGCGCGATGCTGGGCTCGATTCGATTCCGGGCGGCGGCGCTGAGATTTTGGATGACGAAGTGCGCTACAAGATTGCGCGGCTGAAGTGCCTGACCGAAGACTGGATCAACGTGCATCGCACGGCGCACCAGATCGGCATGCGCACGACTGCGACCATGATGTTTGGCGTGGGAGAAGATCCGAAGCATCGCGTGAATCATTTTCAGCGGCTCTATGACTTGCAGGAAGAGACTGGCGGGTTCACGGCCTTTATCCCGTGGAGCTTTCAGCCGCAGCATACGGCCCTCGGCGGGCGGCATTGGGATGAGGCGACGGCGGTTGAATATTTGAAGGTGCTGGCGATCTCGCGGCTGTATTTGTCCAATTTTTTGAATGTGCAGTCGAGCTGGGTCACGCAGGGATTGAAAGTCTGCCAGATGGGTCTGCGCTTTGGCGGAAACGACGTTGGCTCGGTGATGCTGGAAGAGAACGTCGTGCGCGCGGCCGGCGTTACCAACTGCACTACCGAAGAAGAGTTGCGACGGATTATTCGCGATGCCGGGTTCCGGCCAGCGCAAAGGGATACGTTGTACCGGCAGTATTTCTTGAATTAGTTCAAGCCGCGAATGGCACCGTGTCTTCGGGACGAGTCTATCCAGAATTCAGTGTATCTTTACCTCAAAGGCAGAGTCGGAGAACTGCCGGAGCGAATCTTTAATCGAATCGATTGATGACCTATCTCTGAGGCTAGCATAGATATATCCGCCAAGATCTGCTGGCATCTTCGTTCCGCTTTCAAGAATGATCAGAACGCGGCTTGATCCCTTTGCATGCATCAGAAATCCGGCTTCGAAGACAACGTTATCGCGAGGGGCTGCTCCACCGTTCGACGTTGCAAGTTCGTCATCTTTGGTGAAAAGAAAGATACCGGCTCGACACTTTTCCGAGGCCTCCGTAATCCTATTTAAGATGCTTTGGCCCGGCGCAAAATCGACGGCCCAGTCCAATACCGAAAGATTCAAGACGTTCTGCAAGTGCTTAATGATCGCATCCGCCGTGCCCTGTGCCTTACTGCAGTAGCCGAAAAATACATCGCGACGCTCGCGGACACTCTTCATCCATTCTTCAAAATAGGGCCGGAAAGCCTTCCCCTTTAACCAAGCGGGCTTAGTACTGCTTGGCATCGGGATGATATACCTGCCTCCTCCGTGATAGGTGATTCCGCGGTCGGAGACGCCTTCTTCAGCGATGATGAGCAAAGGCAGCTTGTGGGCGACAGCCAGGGCGCCCTCATAGTGGTTGTATTCGCTCGCAAATTCTACAGGCTGGCCGTCGTCGGCTTTATATGAGTGCCTCACGAATGCGAGTACAACAGCGGCGTCACAACCACTCATTAGTTGCTCCGCCTTGTCGAAGCTCCATGACACCTTCAGGGGAATGCCTACTTCCCCAAAAAGCTGCGCGTCTAGATCGGCGTCACCCAGGGTCTTAATGATCGCGGTCTTCATTTGCTGCTGCGCGCGGTTGAGGCCTTGCGAAGTCGGACAACTAACGAAAACACGCTTCATACTTCTCCTTTACGATGCAGCTGAAACAAGCAAGTAAAAGGAATCCTTCGGTGCTAGTTCGATCTTGCGGGGAAGTATACTCCGTTGAGTTGGGCGACCTATTTCCGCTGAAAATGCAAACGGCCCCGGAAGCCCGAGGCCGTTTGCGAGAGCCAAAATAACTGGACTCCGTCAAAGTCAACACAATTATCGGAACAATCCTGGCTAAAATCAAGTTACTTTGAGGAGAGTCGCACTCCGTCCGTCGAACCCTCCACGTGTCCCTGAGAGACAGTCCTTCGCAATGAAGGAATGGACCCGGAGGGATTCGCACCCTCACCTGGGACTTTGACGGAGTCCTATGCTGCCATTACACCACGGGCCCACGCGCAACAGAATATGCTGCGGCGGGCTTGTGTCGAAACGCTCAGATGAAATTTGATCCCATGTGGTTTCATTATGGGAAATCGTCGGCCTTCACATCCGCGCTAAAATAGTTCACGCGAGGTGCTCATGTCGCAAATGTCGCCGCAAGCGTCTGAGCTGCTCGAAAAGGTATTAGCGCTCTCGGACCATGATCGCGGGATGATTATCGACCGCCTGGTCGAGAGTCTCGACGAAGGTCCGGCGGAAGAAGGAGTCGAGGCTGCTTGGTCGGACGAAATCAAGCGTCGCGTCGAGGAGATTCAATCCGGGAAGGTTGAAATGATTCCCGGCGAAGAGGTCGATCGACGGCTGGCGTCGCGGTGACTCTAGGTACTTCAGCCAAAACTTGGCCGATCTGCCCCTGCTCTAACTCCGCAGTGCAAATCCGCACAAGACATGCGTCGTTTGTGCGATTCGCCTCGTGCGAGTTTTGACAAACTTGTGACATCTTTCCTCCATCCGATTTGCATTTTCTGAATCGAATCTCCTAACGCGTCAATACAAGTTTGTAACCGAATTTAAGTTTGGATTCGGAGGGAGTTCCGCGCTTTTGGGGAAAGCAAACTGGGGCGGCGCGAAATACAAACCGTGCATTCACGGGAGAAGAGGAAAGTATGAAGCAGCTTGGGGCAGTTGTTTTGATGGCGGTGCTTGGGGCGCTGGCTACCGTTTCTCCGGCAGTGGCCGAGAGCGAGCGCATTGCGGTGAACATCCCGTTCGACTTCGTGGTGGGCAACCAGACGTTGAAGGCGGGCGAGTACAAAGTCGTGCGGCTGGACTCGGGCGTGCTCGAACTGTGGGGCAATCAGCAGCAGAGGCGTTTCGCGCTGGTTGTCGCGGGCGCGCCGCTGGCGAATCATAAGGCCAATGCGTATCTGCTCTTCAATCGCTACGGCGACCAGAGATTCCTGAGCAAGGTGGCGCTGTCAGTGGATGGCAACTTCGATCTGCTTCAGGGCAAACGGGAGAAGCAGTTGGCCAGTCAGGCTAACGAAGGGGCGTTGGTAGTGCAGCCGATTCAGTAGTCGAGCGATTCTGTATCGGGGGTGATACTGATTTCGGGTGCAGAGGCAGCACCATGAGCCTGTCGAACCTGGCAGATTCGTGGTGCTGTCGAACTTTTTCTGACTCCGCTTCGCGATAAAATACATGCAGTTATGCCTCAGTATCCCATCAAGACTTGCGTGGTTTGCGGGGAAGAGTTTGAGTTGAAGCCGGGGAAGCCGGGATTTGCGAACCGGTGTCCGTCGTGTAGTGAAGAAGAGGCTGCGCAGTCTGGGCCTGCGGATGTTCTGAAGACGGACAAAGGTGCGCATGCGGCGCGACGCGAGGCGATGAAGAATTTGTTGTATCGGAAGGATAGCTAGGAATCGTTTTTTGGTTTTCGTCTGTACCGCAATTGTGTCGTCCCTACGGGACTTGTCTCACATTTCCGCCATACCCAGGGCTTACCCCCTGGGCTAAGGTATTCCGCCCTCCGGGCTGGCTATTGCTTCAAAATCCACGTCGAGATTTTTTCTAACGCTGCCGGCGACATTGTTTCTTCGATTTGCGCGTACTCCATGGGGGAGCCGGTTTTTGCTGTCTGGAATAAATGATTCAGGCCGGGGAGTTCGTCGACTTCGAAGTGCCTGTTGCCGGATTCTTCGAGAGCTTTGCGGATTGCCGGCAGATTCTGCGCGGGCAAGACTTGCTTGTCGAGTGAGCCGTTAATGTCGAGCACGGGGCAGGTAACTTTGCGCAACGCGGTCGCGGGATCGTAGGTGAGGAAGTAGCGGAACCAGGGCGAGGTGAGTTGCGCGATCTTCGCTCCGATTTGTGCCTCGGGCGTGTCGTCCTTCATTTTTTCTTTCAGTTCTTTGTCGAGGACGGCTTCGTCTTTCTCGCTTTCGATCAGCGCGAGTATTTCCTTTTCTCGCGTGGCGTTCTTCGCTGCCTCCGCGGGACTTTTGCCGCTAGCCACTTCAATGGCTTCGCCTTGCGCGGGCAGAATCTGATCTCCGGGGACGCCGGTGCCGGCCATCATCACGATGAAAGCGACGTCTTGGTTGCGCGCGGCGACCATGGGTGCAATGACTCCGCCTTCGCTGTGACCGATCAGGCCGATCTTGTGCGGATCGACTTCGCGGTGCGTCTTCAGATAAGCGACGCCAGCTTCGACGTCGGTGGCGAAGTCGGCAGTCGTAGCCTTGGCGAAAATTCCCGTCGACTTCCCAACGCCGCGATCGTCGGCGCGCAGCACGGCAATGCCGTGGCGCGTGAGGTAATCGGAGAGAACGAGAAACGGTTTGTGGCCGAGGAGTGATTCATCGCGATCCTGCGGGCCGGAGCCGGTGATCAACAGCACGGCCGGAAACGGACCTTTGCCTTGAGGGATGGTGAACGTTGCGGCGAGCGTGACGTTTTCTACTTTATTGTCGTAGGTGATTTCTTCTTCGCGGTACGGGTACGGCCTGGTGGGATTCTGCGGACGCTTGGGCGGCGCGAGTTCGGTTTGATCTTTGAGTGGCTTTAAGACCAGTGGCATGACACCGCCACCCTGCGTCCATTTGCCGTCGATCGAGGAGAGATCGGCGGCGATGGTGCCTTCGTAGGATCCGCTGACTTTGGGGACTTCGATTTTCAGCGATGCGCCCGTGCGCGTGACAGAAGTCGTTGGGATGCCCTGCACGCCCTGGTCCGGGCTGTCGAGCGTCGCGGTGAGTCCGTCGGCTGTGTTGGTGATGTGAAAGACGACGCGCAGTTTGATCGCGCCGGTGTCGATCGAGCCCATCCATGCGCCGTCGATGTCGGAGGGCTTGGCAGGCTTCAGTGCTGCAGCCTTTTCTGCTCGCGTAAATTCGAGCGGGAGCGCCTGGCCTTGTATCCAGGTGCCAGCGATCGTTTTTCCGTCGGGGGAAACCTTTCCTTCGTAGGTGCCATGGACGTCGGTCACATCGAGATTGAGTTTCGAATCCTTAAACGTGGTCGATGTGACACGGATTCCGTTGGCGCCCTGGTCGATGCTGTCGAGAGTGGATTTCAGAGTGCCGTCGGCGGCTCTGGTGATGTGTAGCACTAGTCGCAGCTCCGATGCGCCGGCGCGGAGTGTGCCTTGCCAATCGCCGGAAATGTCTTGCGCGTGCGCGAATGATGCGGCCGCTAGGATTGCGAGAATGAAAATGCGTTTCATTTGAATCTCCTTTGAATCTTGTTGAGCGTCGTTGCACCGGAATATTTCTCTAATTCGCATTTGCGTTCAGGTCGTCGATCGAACGCTGCAGGCAGCGGGCGGCGCGCTGATTCAGCTTCCACACGCCGACAAAAATGGCTACGAAGAAGAAATCGAGCCATGCCAACCTTGCCAATTTCCCGGGATGCGCGATCACGAATGCCACATTCAAGGCAACATAGCCCGGAACCAGAGGGGCGAGGTACCACGGCCAGACGTTCTTCAGCAGGTCGCGCTGGCGCTCGAGCTCCGAGCGGAAGAAATCGATACAGCTCGAACTGCCGGCCTCGGCAGGTATTTTTCTGGTGCGTCCCTTTCGATAAAGCTGGAGAAGCACCCAGACTGTGCCCGCGATAAAGAGCGCCCATGTGATACGAAGGGCGATCTCGTCTGTCCGGACGAAGAAATATCCGAAAGAAATGATGACGATCAGGCTTGCTATCGATTCGCGAAGATTCCGACGCCAGATCTTGCGCTCGAATTTTCCGGCGCGCAGGCGGATGGCTTCGACGGACATTTTTGTACCCTCCACTGGCTGGGATTGCCAGAGCTGCTGCACTTGTTCATCGAGTTGATTCGTCATTGCGAGCTTCCCCTTGCTGCAACTTCCCCTTGATTGAGCTTCCCTTGATTGAACCAGCGCGCCAGCAAGGCTTTAATGCGGTGAATCTTGGTGGCCACGTTGCCCGCGGAGATCCCGGTGATTTCGCCAATCGAAGCCGCGTCCAGGCCCTCGAGATAGGCGAGAATCACCTGCCGGTCGAGCGGTTTCAGCCGCTGAATCAGCGCCAGCAGATCGTTGAGCGCGTAGCTGCGGTCGGCGGCCGATTGCCCGCTGCGCGTGTCTGGAAGATTCTCTAATTCGTCTTCTTCCAGGCCTACCAGCGCCTGCGACCGGGCGCGCTTCTGCTGGATGACATGCGAAGCGCCCACATTGTGAGCGACACGATAAATCCAGGTGTGCATCGAACACCGGCCGTCGAATAACTGGAAGCTGCGCCATAAAGCCACGTGAATCTCCTGCAACAAATCGCGGCGAATATCGGGATCGGCCTCATAAGCGCGCGCCAGGCGCTCGAGGGCCGCAGCGTAAGTTTGCGCCGCTTCCTGGTAGAGCTCATTCTGGCTCGAGCTCTCCGCCGGAATCGTCTCAATTGCGCTCACAATTGCGCTCACAATCAGGTAGTCGATGGCGATGGAGCTTTCTTACATCCACCGAAAGTTATTTGTGACCGTCGCGGCTTATCCTCCATTCAGTTCGCCGCGGGCTTCGAGTTGCTTGTAAAAGACCAGCGAATAGATCGCAGGAATCAGCGCCCCGGCGGCGATTGCCGAAAGCGGTACCCAGAACGGCGCGCGCAACAGCACGGCAATCAATCCCAACAAGCCGGCAGCGAAGAATGTTTTTGCACCCATGCGATGCGTCGCAATCCATACTTTCTCGCTGGCAAGCGTCCAGGGCGTGCGGATGCCAACGTAGAAATTACGGCGCACCTTGCCCAGAACATTTCCCAGCAAAGCGATCAAGAGGCAGATGCCTCCCTCCACCGCGCGGCTTACGTCGAGCACGAGGCCGAGTGCCGAAATCAGGATGAGAATCTGGATGTAGGCCATCATGGCGATGATGACGATCAGGATGTAGAGATAGGTGGAGCGGAACGAATCCACTTCAAACTTTTTCGGCGAAAGCCACGGCAATGCCGCCATTAACAGCGCAAGCAGCGTCATCATGCCCGGGCCGTAGAGAAACAGCGACCACTTGGGACCCCAACCGTTCACTTGGCCATGCGCGTTCCAGTGCACCGGCACCATCGCCGGCAGATGGGGATAGGCAACCAGAATTCCGGCGAGGGTTGCGGCAATCACGGCGGCCGCACCCAGGTAGTAGCGTTGATTGATCGTCATCGTCATTGCTTTTCTTCCTTCTGATCGTCTGCCTTCCGCCCGTCTGCGCCATCATCGCCGCCGCGAATTAAATCCATAGCCCATGCCATCAAGTCCTGCACGACAGTCGTGTTCAGGCTGTACCAGATGGTTTGCCCGTCGCGGCGGCTGGTCAGCAGGTCTGCGTCTTTCAAGACCGAAAAATGGTGTGACATGGTGGGCTTGGTCATGTCGAAGCGCTCAGCCAAGTCCCCGGCTGTCATCTCGCCGCGGCGCAACAAGTTCAGAATCTCGCGGCGGGTCGGATCGGCAAGGGCCTTGAACGCTTTGTTGGAAGACGGAGCCATATTTAGGAATCCATGTAATTAGATATATATCTAACTATAAAGCCCCCGATTGTCAAGGAAATTCGTAAACGAATGAGGATAAAAGAGTTCTGAGCGGAGGATCAGGAACCTCTTGGGTGGCGGATGCTTCCGGGATAAAATGAGGCTTGCGTATTGGTTGTCCTGCTTGCTGGAGCGCCTCCCTCCTCGTTGGGCCCGATTTCAATGAAGGTTCTTATCGCAGCTCTGCTGATTGTCTCCGCCGGATCGCTCGCCATCGGGCAGGACTCGGCGAACACTGCCAAGCCCCAATCCCGCGCGAGCGTTGTCGGCGTCGTCACCCGGGAACCGGGCAGCGAGCCGGTGAAAAAGGCTTTGATCGAATTGATCGCCGAGAACCAGGCCGACGGCGGCAACTACACGGCGACCAGCGGAGTCGACGGAACATTTCAGATCGAGGGGATTCTGCCGGGTCGGTACCGGCTGTTTGCCGAGCGTCCGGGATATTTGGAGGCCAGCAAGCATCGGGCGCGTTCGGAGGGGCGTGTTCTGACCTTGACGGGCGGGCAAGAGCTGAAGGATGTGCAGATTCGCATGCAGGCGGCGGCAGTCGTGCGCGGGCGGGTGACCGACGAGGATGGCGAGCCCATGCCCGATGCGCAGGTTTCGGTGATGCGGCAGACTTACATCGGAGGCCATAGCCGATGGGAGCAAGTTGGCGGAGAGCACTCCAATGATCTGGGCGAGTTTCGCGTGGCGAATCTGGCGGCAGGGAATTATTTCGTCTCGGTGAGCCCGCCGCCTGACTTCAAGAGTCTGATCATGAGTTCTGGCGGAGCCGATCCGCATTCGGCGGCGGAGAAATCGTCAACCACTTATCAGACGATTTATTACCCCGGGACGCCGGACCGCAGCCAGGCGACCGCCATTCCACTGCATGCCGGGGACGAGTTCCCGATGAATTTTTCGCTGACGCCCAGTCCCAGCCTGAGTGTGCGCGGATCGGTGACGCTGCCGGCAGGATCGACGGCGTCGATCATGCTGCAGTCGCGGGATTTCAATCTCGTGCTGAACGGTGCCGATGTCGGCAAAGATGGAAGCTTCGTGATTCGCGACGTCTCGCCGGGGAACTACACGATTGTTGCGACAGTCGAGGGCGGGCGAAGCGCCATGATGGCGCGGCAAACGCTGCAAGTGACCGCCAGCGACGTGGATGGTCTGCGCCTTCAACCGCAGGCGGGGAGTACAATTCGCGGCAAGCTGCGGCTGGAGAGCCGGGGCGGTTCGAGCAAGCTTGATTTGAGTCAGCTCTTTCTGGATTTGCGTCCATCCGTTGGCGAGGACGATGGGCCAGCCGTGTCAGTCAGCGGAACGCTGGAGGAATTCGCTCCCGCGGCGCATGCGGCGCCGGACGGCAGCTTTGAGTGGACCAATGTTCCTGCGGGAAAGTATTTCGTGCAGATCGAAGACGGGCCGGCGAACGGCGACTGGTTTCTGAAGTCGGCTGCCGTGGGCGGCCGGGAGACGGTCGAGTCGGGTCTCAATGTGAGCGGGGGAGCTCTGACGGTTGATGCGCTGGCCAGCGCCAGCGGTGGCGTGGTCGAAGGCGTCGCGCTGGATGATCAGGGCCAACCCATGGCGAATGCCGTCATCGTGGCGGCGCCTGAGGCGCGCCTGCGCACGCATGTGGAGCGTTATCGGCGCGCGATGAGTGATCAGAGCGGGCACTTCACGCTACACGGAATTTCGCCGGGCGAGTACACGCTGTTCGCCTGGGAGAGCGTGGACGGCGAGGCTTATTACAGCCCGGAATTTCTGAAAGGGTATGAGGAACAGGGAACTGCGATTCATGTTGGTGAAGGCGATCGCAAGAGCGTGAAGCTGGTGGCGATTCCTGTTGGGGAAGAGCCGTAGGAAGATCGGACCTCGGACCTCAGCCTTTCTGCCTCGGGCGTCCTCAGCTTGTTTCCTCTGTGCTCCTCTGTGCCCTCTGTGGTGAAAAAAAAGCTTGAACCACAGAGGACACGGAGGAGCACAGAGGACTTCAAGAATAACGAAGGCAAAAAACTAGCCCAGCCGAAGCTGGGCTCAGACGAAGTGGGGTTGGTACGAGTTATTTCGCCATGCCGCCGCCGCTCTCGCAAGTCTTGGAGACCATCTTCACAGAGCTCACATCGAGCGACTGACCACTTGTCGAGCTACCGGTCGACGTGGCGGAAGAGCCGGAAGCTGCCCCCGTGCTGCCGGTCACCTTGATTTCATGGCCCACATGGTCGGCGAGCTTAGAGGTGTCGCCGGTCAGGTTGTAGGCGGTTCCCGACTTATCGGTCAGAGTGTACTTTCCATCCGAGCCACTGAGGCATCCCTGAACACTGGTGTGACCCGAAGTCGAAGTTTGTCCGGCAGCCGTTGGGCTGGCGTCCGGGGAAGAAGACTGGCTGGGGCTTGTTTGTGCCGAGGCCCATGTGACCCCAAGGAACAGCACTGAGAGTAGCAATACCTGTCGCATACGCAACCTCCACTTTTAGTCTGGGCTGTGGCTGCGTACCCGTCGCAGAAAAGAAGCAAGGGCTGCACACCATCTTCCAGTCAGTTTCATCGCGAGCGGCCACGGTCGCAATACAGCTTTCGCCCGAGAATTTCGCGATAAAAACTTGAGAAAAACCGAGAGCGCGAAATTTTGCTAGGTTGCGAGATATGCAAGGAGATGTGCAAGTTGTTTAACTTCAATCTGTTCGACTCGTTTTACCAGCGGTGTGTTTCGATGACCGGCGAATCTCCATCGGCGGGTTTGGTTTCGTCGGCGTGAATCTTGCCGTCGTCCTCGGCGTAGAAGGAACGGTGCTGGGCGTCCATCGCTTTCGGCGTCATGGTGAGAATGTAACTGTCTTTTTTGGATTTGAATCCAACGGTGTAGTCCTCGCGGTCGGTGGGGACCATGCGCTGGGTGAATGTGCCGGTGTGGACGAGTTGCAAGAGCGCGGTGGCGTAATGAGCGTTCTTTTTGTTGTAGAGCATTTGGGCGCGCATGACCACACGCATGTATCCGAGCGCTTTGGCTTCGGAGTCGGAGCGGGCGGGATCGCCGTGATATTTGGGTGTGTAGACGGGACCGGTCTGGGCGGGCGCGCTGGCGGCGGGAGCATTTTGTTCTGGCATCGTGCCGCCGGGTTCCTGTGCGAGCAGCGCAGTCGAGATCGCGAACGCGAGTGAAATCGTCAGGGTGTGGAGAACGGTTTTGGTCATGAGTCCTCGGTCTTTTTTTGTGGCGGAGACGCTTCCGATATCTTACCTCGCGCAGTTCGGCGCCATCGGGCGTGTTTTCGAGTTTCGTCTCTCCGTCGGTTGCCCATCCGGCTATTTCGTAAAAGCGGTGCGCTCGCATGTTGGATTCAAGAACCCAGAGGATCGCTGCCGGGTAAGAGACAGCAAGGCGATCTTCAGCTTGAGTCATGAGCGCGCGGCCAAAGCCCTTATCCCAGCATTCGGGAGCGACGTAGATCGCATAGATTTCGCCGTCATCCGGCAGGGATTGCCTTGCCGGGCCTAACGCTACGAATCCCTGAACAGTGTCTTCCACATTGGTCTCGGCGTTGTCCGCCACATCGGCGATCCACACTTCGTGCTTCGGTGATCGAGGGTTTAAGAGCTCGTTTCGCCAAAAGGAGGCGCGGCGTTCTACGCTCAAACCGTCGAGAACATGATCGGGAATCTGGCCGCGATAGGCCACTTGCCAGCTGACAGTATGCACACGAGCGATTCCGGCGGCATCGTCGGGCACAGCCTGGCGTATTCGCGGATTCAAGGTTGCCTTCAATCCAAGGTGAATGAACGAACTCGAAAGTGACGAAACCTCGACGTCATCCGTTGCATTTCGACTGAAGCGCGACGTTACTCCCGTAATTTCCCTTCAGTCACCTTCTCTTTGCTTCGTGCCGAATTATTACTATGCTGAGTAGAAGAATCTAACCCTACAGGGACAACTATGAAAGCAGCAGTCGCCAGAAAGCAAGTTATCCGAATCGCGGTGGTGGAAAGCGATCCTTTGCGCTTCGTCGGTTTCCGCGCATTGTTCGACTCCGAGCCCGAATTCGAACTCATCTCCGCGGCACTGCCCGAGATCAGCGCGCTGCAGGGCATTGATCTCATCCTGCTCGGGAACCGTTCCGGACAAAACCTGTTTGATGTGATGGCCAGCCTGAAGGCGACGCGTCCGGATTTGCGCATTATCGTAACCGGTTCCGGCATCGACGAAGAAACCATCTTGAAGGCGATCGCCTCCGGAGCCAAGGGCTACGTGGACGAAGCGGCCACACCCGCGGAATTCGCGCAGGCCATTCGCATCGTGAACCAGGGGTCGGTGTGGGCTCCGCGGCGCGTGCTCTCCATGTTCATCGAGCGGGTATCGTCGGCGCCGGGGCGGATTTTCCCTGCCGGCCGCGTGACCTTTACCGATCGCGAAAAAGAAGTGCTGGAGATGCTGGTCGCCGGCCGCTCGAACAAGGAAATCGGCGGACAGTTAGGAATCGAAGAGCGCACCGTGAAAGCGCACGTCGCCAAGCTCATGCGCAAGGTGGGCGTGCAGAACCGCATTGCGTTGTCGGTGCATGCGATCACGCATTCGCTGGTAACGACGAAGTAGGCAGCTATCAGCCCTCAGGCTTTTAGCGATGAGCGATGAGCTGTGAGCGGCGAGCTGAACCGAACCTGGTTGCTCATTGCTCGCAGCTCATAGCTCATAGCTCACGGTAACTTCGGGGCACTTACCTTCGTAATCTTGTCGAGTACGTGAGGGCGAAGCATACTCGCTTCACCTACCACAGAACCTGGGAGACGGGGTTGAGAGTGGCGATTAGGGTCACTGCTTTCAGCCCCGCATTTTTTTGTCCGCGGTAGCTTCCCTAAAGATCCGTCCGTCAGGCCGCTGCGTTCGCCGCTCTTCCGCTCCATCCTGCCTAAAAATAGAGTCTGCCGGTTCTTACGCACTGCCAACTCGGAGAACTCGCTGCGGCTGTATACGAATTTGGGCCATCCATCTCGGCTAGGATGCAACTGTAGCGACTTCATTTACAATCGAACTACCAGACCCCAGTGAATTCTGTTTTGTGGTGAGGAATCATGAAAAACTTTCTGAGTTTCGCATTGGTAGTGTGTCTCTGCAGCTGTGGTTTTGCTCCGGCGTTTGCTGATGATCAGGGAAAGGACTCGAAGGCAGCGGATCGTGTACAGGCTGCCGCAGATGTGCTCAACGAAATCGAGTCGGCGCCGGATTCGGGGATTCCGCAGGAGATTCTGGGCTCGGCGGAGTGCGTGGCCGTTGTGCCGTCGATGCTTAAAGGCGGATTTATTTTCGGCGGCAAATATGGCCGAGGCCTGGCCAGCTGCCGCAATGAAAAAGGCTGGAGCGCGCCGGCATTCTTCAGCGTGGCCGGCGGCAGCTTTGGATTTCAGATCGGCGGCCAGGCCGTCGACCTGGTCATGCTGATCATGAACAAGAATGGCGTGCAGCATCTGCTGTCGAGCCAGTTCGCGCTCGGCGCCGATGCGTCAGTAGCAGCGGGACCGGTCGGTCGCCACGCGGAAGCGAACACCGATTGGAAGATGCGGGCTGAAGTGCTGACCTACTCGCGTGCGCGCGGAGTTTTCGCCGGCGTCACTCTCAATGGCGCAGTGGTAAAGCAAGATAAGGACTCAACGCGCGAATTCTACGGCCACATGGTGACCACCAAGGCGTCGCTGACGGGCGAAGTCGAAGCTCCGGCGCAAGCCAACGCATTTCTAACCACACTCGCCAAGTGGGCGCAGGAAGCAGCGAAATAAAGCAGGGGCTAGAGACTAGGGGCTAGGGGTTAGCAAGTCCTAGTCTCTAACTCCTAGCCTCTAGCCCCTGATTCTCATGCGTCGCGAACTCGAATACGCGGCAGCCTGGCCGTTCATCAAAATACTGGGTTGGTTGCCGCGATCTGTTTCGCGGGCGTTCGCCATTGGTTTGGGATGGGGCTTCTATGTGTTCCATGTCCGATTGAGGCAAGTTGGCCAGCGCAACCTGGCGATGGCCCTGCCGGAAAAAAGCCAGGCGGAGCGGACCCGCATTTTGCGCGGTGTTTTCACAACGCTAGGCCGCCAGCTCGCTGACCTGTGCCAGTTCCCGCGTTACACCCCAAAAAATATCGATGAAGTCGTGATCTACGACGGCCTCGAGAACTATGAGCGGGCGTACGCGCGCGGCAAAGGCGTGCTGTTTCTGACCGCGCATTTCGGCGGATGGGAACTTTCCGCTTTCGCCCACTCTCTGCATGGTCACTGGCTGCACATCGTGATGCGGCCAATGGATAACCAGTATCTCGACCGCATGATCGAGAGCTACCGCACTATGCATGGCAACAAAACTGTGGCCAAAGATGATTTTGTGCGCGGGCTGCTGGCGGCGATGAAGGCCGGAGAGACAGTTGGAATATTGATGGATACGAATATGACTCCGCCGCAGGGAGTGTTCGTGGATTTCTTTGGGATTCCTGCCTGCACGGCGAGCGGGCTGGCGCGGATCGCGCTGAAGACGGACGCAGCGGTCGTGCCGGGATTCACGATCTGGGATGCGGCTCTGAAAAAGTATCGGCTGCGCTTTGATCCGGCGGTGGAGTTGGTGCGAACCGGCGACGTGGAGGCCGATATCGTGGCCAACACGCAGAAGTTTACGAAGGTGATTGAGGATTACGTGAGAAAGTATCCCGAGCAGTGGCTCTGGGTGCATCGCAGGTGGAAGACGCGGCCTGAGGGGCAGCCGAGTCTGTACTGAAGCGGGCGTCGGGCTTCGGGCGTCAGGCATCGGCCCCCAGCTCGCAGGTGTCGCGCGCAACTTGTCGCAGTAGCATCGTTTCTACCCCTCTTCATTTTCCGACTCCCGATTTCCCGCCGGATTACTTCTGGTTAACACTCCGGGGCCTAGAGCCTGACGCCCGAGGGCCGAAGCCCGATGCCTGCTTCTCTGTCCGCTTGCGGACACTGCCTTCCGAAAGCGGACAGAACGACCTGTTTGTCACATAGCATTTTTCTGCGAAAGTCCTTTAGTTGCTCAGGCCTGCCTTGGTGACCGACGTGCCTCATCTGCGTCTATGCCCGAGAGCGTTCGTGGAATCACGAGGGGTCGCCAATGAGAAGCCTGCTTCAAGACCTGCGTTATAGCTTGCGCCAGTTATGGAAGAATCCGGGATTTTCTCTCACCGCAATCGTCTCGCTCGCGCTCGGCATCGGCGCTACAACGGCCGTGTTCAGTGTTTGTTACGCGATTCTAATGAATCCGTATCCTTATGCGAACTCCGACCGCATGATCCATATGCGGCTGTATACAAAAGCTGAGGAGGAGCGCGGATTTGGGCTCACCGGCGCACAGTGGCAGGAGATTCGCAAATCGCCGGTGGTGGAAGATGCATTTGCCACCGATGGTTGGAGCTTGACGGTGACCGGGCATGATCTGCCCGAGGATGTGCAGGCCAGCTACATGACCTCCAATACGTTCTCGTTCATGGGAGTGCCGACGGCGCTGGGGCGCGGGCTGATGCCTTCCGACGCGATCGATGGACAGGAACCGCAGTCCGTCGTCGTGCTCGGTTACAACTTTTGGGCGCGGCACTTCAATTCCGATCCCGGCGTGGTCGGGCAAACGCTGCAGCTGGTTCGCAAGAACTACACGATCGTCGGCGTGGCCGCGCGGCGCTTCACATGGGATGACGGCGACGTTTATCTTCCGCTGAAGATCACGCAGGATCCCAAGAAGGCGTACTACGTTGGGATTCGCCTGAAGCCCGGCGTGACGCATGCCATGGCCGATGCGGCTCTGACGCCCCTGATTACGCAATTCTACAAAGAGTCGCCGACGCATTTTCCGAATGACTGGGCGCGGCTGCATGTGGTCGGGCTCAATGAGAAATTCGTGCACGATCTCGGCGGCACGCTTTATCTGCTGTTCAGCGCAGTCGCTTTGCTGCTCGCGATCGGGTGCGGGAATGTTTCCATTCTGTTGTTGGCGCGGGGCACGGCGCGGCAGCATGAACTGGCGGTGCGGTCGGCGATCGGGGCGAGCCGGAGGCGCATCGTGCGCCAGTTGTTGAGCGAATCACTGCTCCTCGCTTTGACTGGCGCTAGCCTCGGCGTGCTGCTTGCATATCGTGTGCTCGCGACCATTGTCGAGTTGCTGCCGCGTTACTCGTTCCCGCACGAAGCCGAAATCCATATGAATGTGCCGGTGCTCGTCTTTAGCGTGTCGCTGGCCGTGTTGACCGGCGTGCTCTTCGGATTGTGGCCGGCGCTGCAGCTTTCGCGGCCCCAGGTGAGCCAGGTGATGCAGTCGAGCTCGCGCAAGATTGTGGGCGCAGTCCGCGGACAGAAGACGCATGGCATCCTGATCGGCGCACAGGCGGCACTAACGCTGTTGCTGCTCGCTGGAGCGGGCGCGGCCATGCAGGGCTTTCTTCATCTACTGCACACTCCCCTGGGCTATGACCCGCATAATCTGATGTCAGTGGGAATTCCGGTGCACGACGGGGCGTATCCAACACTTAAAGCGCGGCAAGCTTACTTCGAAGAGTTGCGCGACCGCGCTTCGCACGTGCCAGGCGTAACGATGGCTGCGATCTCAAGTAATGCGACGCCGCCTTCGAATGGATGGGGAACCAATGTTGAAATTCTCGGGCAGCCGAAGCGCGACGGCCAACAAATGCGCGTGAACTTCGTGAGCCCGGGATATTTTCCGATCCTGCGAATTCCGCTCGTGCACGGGCGCATCTGGGACGAAGCCGAAAACCACAATGCCGCGCATGTTGCAGTGATCAACGAAACGATGGCCAGGCGTTTCTTCCCCAATGATGATCCGATCGGGCACGCGGTCCGGGTTCCGGAAATGAAAGACGAGCCACCATACGTAACCACCGCGTCCGGCGCCGACACCTGGCTGCAAATCGTCGGTGTGATCGCCGACAAGCGCGACGACGGCCTGCGCAATCCGATTCTTCCCGAAGTTTTTATTCCGTACACGCTGTCGATGCGGATGTGGACGCAGATTCTGGTGCGGTCTGAAGTAAATCCGCTGACGCTGCTGCACGCCATAGGAGTGCAGGTCAACGCAGTCGACTCGGAGCAGCAAATCAACGGGCAGGTGGAAGACCTGGATCATTGGATCCGCGACCAGCAGGAATATCAGCAGGAACAACTCGTCGCGTGGCTGTTTGGCGCCTTCGCGCTGCTGGCACTGGCGCTGGCGTCGGTGGGGCTTTACAGCGTGGTGTCGTATACGGTGGCGCAGCGCACGAATGAATTCGGCATTCGTATCGCGCTCGGAGCGCAGCGCGGCCATGTGCTGAAAATTGTGTTCGCGTCGATATTGGTGAGCGTGGGCAGCGGCGTCGCCATTGGCCTGGGGCTGACGCTGGCGCTGAACAAAGTAATGGCGCAGTGGGCGGAGGGCAGTTCGCGCGATCCGCTGATTCTGCTGGGCGTGACGCTGCTGCTCGCCATCGTTGCCGTCATCGCTTGCTGCCTGCCTGCGAGGCGGGCGATGGGAGTTGATCCAATGACGGCGCTAAGGTACGAGTGAGGGAATTGAGTCATTGAGTCATTTAGACATTTAATCAATGGGTGATTTGCGAGATTGAGTCATTGACTCAATGGCTCAATGATTCATTGATTAAATGACTCAATTCCCTCACCAGGTTTTCTGGTAAGTGTACTCAGACTTGCCTGTGAGCAAGCGATCCACGACTTCGGCTCCCTGCATAAAAGAGTGGTCCTGGTTGGAAACTTCATAGCGCCAGCCACCGAAGCGGCCTCGGCTGAAAATGTTCAGCTGCTCTAGTTGCGGCTGAATCTCGTTCAGGAGTTCATTCCGTCCGGCGAATGGGACTGGATATCCGTGGTCGAATTCTGCTGCGAATTCGGAGACAATCCTGTTTCCGGTTGTCATGAGACCCATGCGGCGTAATGCCGATTCGACTTCGGCGGCGGTTGAGCGAAGGTTCGCGTCTGGGGCGATGCTCTTCTCGCAAAGAATGGACCATGTCGTTTGTGGGGCGGGCACGTTGCCGGGAGAAAAATTCGAAGGAAAATTAACCCGCCAAAAGGGAATGTCCGGCGCGGGGACGTTGAGCGCGTGGACTCCGCGGAGTGCTGTCGGCGCCGATCCCTCGATACCGAAACCGAAAATCTGTACGCGCGCGGGCCGGAAACTCGACGATCTGGCTTGTAATTCTGGCTGATCGCAGAGCAGTTGCAGCAGGCGGTCGAGCGGAATGGATGTGATCAGATTTTCATATTCGACGGTCGAGCCATCTTCGAAGTGAATCTTTCGTGTGGTTGCTTCGATCGCGGAGACTTTGGCGCGCAGGCGGCAGTTGCCTTCGGGGACTGTCGCAAAGATTTTCTTCCACATCGACCCGCTGCCGCCGTGCAGGGGATAGCGCACGCGAGTCGCGGGAGTCCATCCCGGTTGGTCACGGTCAAGCAGCCAGTTGCGCAAAATTCCGCCGACGCTGACGTCGGCAATGTTTTTCTCTTTCGATCCGCTGCGATGCGATGACCACGCGCTGCCCAGATGTTCGGGAGAGTGCGCCCACATCTTTTGATTGAGCGGAGCCATGACCTGACGTGTCAGGGCCCTGCCGAATTGATGTTCTAAAAGCTGCTGCAGGCTTGGCTCTGCGCCGTTGTGACCGTTGCGCGGACGCCGCCACAATCCCCAGAGGCACGCACCCATTTCGGGCAGAGGCAAGCGGTGAATGTTTCGCTGCACCGGAGTCGGAATGATGCGGCCATCGATCCACACGCCGCGAATCGGAGTGGAAGAGTGCCACGCGGGGACGACCTGATCCAACAAATCGTGGAGTTCGCGATATTCGGGATGCACGTATAAAACGTGTCCGCCGAAGTCGAAGGTGAAGCCCTCGGGAGTTGTGACCGACGAAGCGTTGCCGCCGGGAGTCGAAGACTGATCGATCAGTAGAAAAGCGGGCTCTTCGTTCGGGCAGGCGCAGTACGATGCAGAAAGAACTTGGCGATTCAACCGCCACGCAGCGCCGATTCCGGTCGGGCCAGCGCCGAGCAAGGCAAAGCGCGTGCGCGTGGTTCCGCGATCGCTGGCACTGGATGATGGCATCACCGGATGGCAACCGATTTTGCTGCTGACACGGATGGGGACACGATCGATTCCATAGCAACCAGCGTGGCGAAGTCGTTCAGCAGAAGGTCGCAGCGATTGAAGGCGCCACCGGAAATTCGACCGGTTCGCAGATTTCGGTCGGCGAGCAGAATGTAATCGCTGACTCTCGACTTCAACGTCACGCGCGCGCCAAACGGCGGCGCGTAAACGCGGATGCCATTCCTGCGATAGCGCAGGAGGTAGTCTTCGTTAAGCGCAGCCTCGACAGTGCGTTCGGTCTCTGAGAGTGCAAGCGGATTGAGATGGCTCCATCCGTGATTTTGCAGATCGACGCCTGCGTTCGCAGCAAGCGCCAGATCGGCAGATGTGACAGTGCGCAGTGATTGTTCGAGCGGGCCCGGGCTGACTTCAAGGCTGCCAGCAACGCGCTCCACCAGTTCGCATATTTCTTCGGCGCTGCTCATGCGCATATAGAGCCCTTTGAGGTGCTGGCGGAAAGTGCGGCGGTCGGAAGGAGTGATGAGGTTCCATCTGCATCCGTCGAGAGAGCAATCCGTTCTTTGCGTGTTGTCGACCAGCGCGCTGAGTTGAAATGGAAAATAGGGCAAGCCTTTGGCGGCGTGCAGTCCGTTTACGAACCACGAAACGGCGTGCCCATAGCGCAGAGCCAGCAGAGCGGCGCGCATGCCGCCATAAGTGGCATCGTCGATGGTGAGCGCGTCGCCTTCGCCCTGCAGCGCTTGTGCGAGTGAAACGTATTTCGCGGGCCGGCGCTCGAGGTGCAGCGCCAACAGCCAGTCGGGATGAAAGAGAGCGTGACTGATGCGCTCAGGCCGCCATTGCGGCACGACTCCGTGCGTGATGTAAATCAAGCAGTGATCCCCTTTTTCGCTCGCGAGAGGGAGAAGTGCGTGCGCAGCCGAGTCAGGCTTTTTTGGAATCTGCTCCGCGGCGGGGGAAGCGTTGCGGAGTAAGACTGAATACTGGGCGGGAACTATAGCACGAATCCCGCGTCCAGTGAGGCTTTTGGTGGGTTAGCCTTTTGCGGTGGAGTAAATCGACTCACGAGAAGCTTTTACTATGAGGCGATCGAAGCAACCGTCGGTGCTCGTTCCTGCGGCGATAAAAGATCGAGCGATCAGTGTTGAGCCGCAGCGGTCGCGGCCTTGCGCGACTGAGTCTGGCTCATCAGAAGAATTGCGGTTTGCGCGAGGCGCTCGAGTACGGCGAGATCGCCTTCATCGAACGCGAATGAGTTTGGTGAAAAAACTTCGAGCAATCCCACCACGTCACGCTCATAACGAATGGGAGCAGCCGCGATGGAACGAATCCCCAGCTTGCGACAGATCTCTGCGACTACTCGCGGATCGGTCTCGCTGTCGTCGCAGCGCAGAGACTTTCCGGTGCGCACACATTCCCCTGAGAAACCGGAATTCGCGTCGACCCGCGTGCCCAACGGAGGGCCGCCGCTGCCAATGCTGGCGCGGCATAACATTCCCTTCGACGACATCGGCCCGCGCTCAGTGATTGCGATCGCAGCTCCATTGCCGCGCAACAGCGTACGGGCGCGTTCGCTGAGGAAGCGCAAAGCCGCGTTCAGGTCCGTCCCCAGCGAATGAAACTCATATTGAACTGTCTGCGATGCAGAGGCGGAGGGCTGCGGCGCTGCAGGTTCCGGCTCGAACGTGATCGCCTGCAGCTTGTCGGACCTGATTCCGGTGATCCCGCGACTTTGAATTTCGTGCACCGTGTCGAGATTTACTTTCGGCGCCTTGCGGCTGGGCAGTTCATCATTCAGCGCCAGCCACTTGTCGAGACGCTTGCGTGCCTCGGGAGGTAGCTCAGAAAATCGCACTCCCGCGCGGCCTAGCGCATCGGCCCATGCGATGTAGGCCGTGGTCTCAACATACTCCTCGGCCTGCGGATCGGTTTGCGGCAGGTCGAGCCGCAATTGCACGCGGCGCTCGGGTTGCAGCGGAAGTGTGGTCTGCATCGATAATCCCTGCTCGCTCAGGTCGAGGATCATGCCGCCCGTGACGCCATCGAAGCTGGCGAATGCCGGCCCATGCACCGTATGCCGCAGGCAACTGCGTCGCTCTGAAAGCATTCTGTAGGCCCTTGGCTCGCGCAGCCGCTGTTTCCCGGCGCGCGAGTGAATTGATTCGACTCAGAACTGTTCCGCACGTTGTCTCCGGATGGGCCCGGAAACCCGCCTGAGTCGATCATCCCGGCAAAATCGCGGAAAGGGAAGTGCATGATGGGGTTCTCCGCGTGACCGCAAGATTTGGTTGAACGCGAACTCCGCTCGCACAACCATCCGGTAGAATTAAGATTCTCCTATGGACAACTTCGAAAAAATCGCAGAACGTGAGCGGCACTTCTTGCTGCATACCTATAACCGCTATCCGATCGTGCTGGCGCGGGGAAAGGGAGTATTTCTCTTCGACATCGACGGCAAACGCTACCTGGATTTTGTTTCAGGTCTCGGCGTCAATGCGCTCGGCCACGCGCATCCGCGCATCGTGAAGGCGATTCGCGAGCAGGCGATGAAACTCATCCACGTTTCCAATCTCTATTACCACGAGTATCAGGGACTACTGGCGGAAAAGTTGTGCTCGCTGGCGGCCGGATCTTCCGGTCAGAAGTTCCGTGCATTTTTCTCGAACAGCGGAACCGAAGCGATCGAGGGGTCGATCAAACTGGCGCGACTAGCCGGGCACCGCGCAGGTGGCGAAGCGAAATGTCGCCTGGTTGCTCTGGAAGGTTCTTATCACGGTCGCACGTTCGGCGCGCTCTCGCTCACCGGGCAGGATAAACACCGCAAAGGGTTCGAGCCGCTGCTCGAAGACGTCACGTTCGTGAAACAAAACGATCTCGAAGGCTTGCGAAACGCAGTGAACGACAACACCTGCGCCATCGTGCTCGAGCCGATTTTTGGCGAAGGCGGAATTTTCGAGTGCTCGGTTGAATTCTTGCAGGAGTGCCGCGCGCTCGCCGACAAGCATCGGGCAGCATTGATCTTTGATGAGATTCAATGCGGTCTGGGACGCACGGGAACGATGTTCGCGTTCCAGAGCTTTGGCGTCACGCCGGACATTGTCGCGATCGCGAAACCGATTGCCGCAGGGTTGCCCCTGGGAGCGTTCATCGCAAAAGAAGAATTCGCGACCGCGATTTCACCAGGCCAGCATGGAACGACGTTCGGCGGCGGTCCGCTGGCATGTCGCGTCGCGCTGGAATTTCTTTCAATCGTCGAAGAAGAAAAACTGCTGGAGAATGTCGCGAAAGTCGGTGCGTACCTGCATCAGCAGCTAGAAGAAGTTGTGCAGAAACGCTCGGCAGCCAAGACGGTTCGCGGGCGCGGCTTCATTCAGGGCGTCGAGCTGGATATTCCCGCGCGCCCCATCGTGGATGCCGGATTGGCGGAGGGTGTTCTGTTCAATAGCACTCAAGACACTGTGGTGCGCTTCCTGCCTCCGTTCCTGATGGAAGAGAAGCACGTCGACAAGGGGATCCGTGTGCTGAAGAAACTGCTGGGGAAGAAGAAGTTGAGCGCGGCGGCCGCCTGAAAACAAAACAAAAAAACGGGGAGCCAAAGCTCCCCAAAGTGAAGCGACAGAGGCGTTGTTTCACTTACATAGAATCTTGCCAGGGCCGAAGAGTTGTCCCGAGGATGGGAAGAATTCTTAGAAGTTTTTTGGGCGGGAGTTAGGTGATGGATGCGGTCGAAGTGAAAGATGTTTCGAACGATCCTTCGAACTCGGTCACGGGCGCGCCGTTTGGCGCTGGTCCGGGCGTCGAGGAGCGCTGGATGGATTTCGACGGCGCCCGCATGCGCTATCTGCAGGCGGGGTCGGGCCCGGCTCTCATCCTGCTGCACGGGCTCATGGGCTATTCGTTTTCGTGGCGATATACGATGCCCGCGCTTGCGCCCTATGCCACCGTCTATGCCCCGGACCTGCTGGGAGCAGGATTTTCAGACCGGCCCCGTAATATCGACCATTCCGTTCGGGGTACGGCGTTGCGCGTGATTGAGTTTGCCGGGCGTTTGGGATTGCGATCCTTCGATTTGCTAGGTACGTCGCGTGGCGGGATCGTGGCTACGGCTGTAGCCGCGGAGTGCTTCGACTCCTCGGATCTGAAACCGGGTTTAAAACCGAGTTTGAAACCGAGCGTGCAGCGTTTGATTCTCGTTTGCCCGGTCAATCCCTATTCAGCCCACGGAAGATGGTTGGCGCCCTTCTTTGGCTCCCGCCTCGGAGCAGCGGTTTTTCGTTCTGTCGTACTACGAAAACCTTCACTCTACCCTTTCTTCCATGCACGGCTCTTTGCTGAACGGAGCAAGATCCCACCTGGGAGCCTCGAGGGATACCAGGCTCCGCTAGCAAAACCGGGACTCTTCGAGCACGCACTCAGTATTGCTCAAACCTGGACGGCCGATCTGCGCGAGCAGGAAAAGCTTCTGCCCAAACTGGCCGATATTCCGACACTTTTAATGTGGGGGACCGAGGACCCGGCAGTTTATTTCTCATCCATGAGGCCACTGGCGAAAAATTTCAGGAACCTGCAAACCGCCGTGTTTCCCGGTGTCGGACACTTGCCTTACGAGGAATGCCCAGAGGAATTCAATCAGGCGTTGATTAGGTTTCTGACAACGCAGGAATCGTAGGAATCACCAGGTTGTCCCATATCTTTGCTAAGATCAGCAAAATCTCAAGGAGGTTAGTGTGAAATCCCTCCCGACGCTGCCAGTGGTTTTTTCCATAGCTTGCGTTGTTTTCGCGCAGCATTTGCCCGCGCAGACGGCTGCTACGGACCCCGCCGTGATAGAGGCATGCGAGCGCGGGAAAACCGACATGCAGGAACACAAATACAAGGAAGCGTTGGAGGCTTTTAAGAATGCCAATAAGCTGGCGCATGATTCCTGCGGAGAATGCTATCTCCTGACTGCATTCGCTTATTTTCATCTGCGTGATCAGGGGCACGCATTGGAAAGTTGTGACAAGGCTATCGCAACGGCTACCACGATTGAGGTACGCGCTTCCGCCCACAACATGAAAGGGAACTTCTTATTAGCGTCCGCCGGGATGGACGCCAAGACACTCCATACCGCCGAAGGCGAGTTTCAGGCTGCCGCCACTCTCGATCCCAAAGCCCCCGTTTTCCATCTGAATCTTGCTAAAGCATTGCTGCGGGAATCGAAAGATGAGGCCGCCAAGCAGGAATTACAGGTGTGTCTCGAATGCGCTCCGGATGAAAAAATGAAAGACGAAGCGCAGAAACTGTTAGCCAAGCCGGAAAGGGGCAGAGAAGAATCAGCCCCCGATTTTCAATTGACGACTATGCGAGGCCAGCAGCTTTCGTTGCAGGCTTTGGCGGGACATGTCGTAGTTATGGATTTTTGGGCGACATGGTGTCCTCCGTGTCGCGAATCGGTGCCCGAACTGAGAGATCTGACCAGGAAGTATCCCGCTGAGAAGTTAGTCCTGATCAGCGTGAGTGCCGACAAAGACGAAAATGCCTGGCGGGAATTCGTAGCGAAAAAGAAAATGGATTGGGCTCAGTATCGCGATTCCGATGGCAAAATCCTCGAAGCCTTTGGTATTCATTCGTTTCCCACCTATCTCGTCATCGATGGCGACGGCATGATTAAGGAGCGTATTCACGGATTAAATCCACAAGAGACGGTTGTCCATCGGCTGAAAGCAGTGCTTGGGCAAATGCCGCAATTGGAGGGGGAAGCGCGGAAGTAAATTGTAAGTTGTTCTCTACATGGCCCACTCCATTCTCGACCTGCTGCGGAATGCGCTTGTCCACTACGGCTATTGGGCCCTGGCCGTTACGCTTCTGCTCGAAAATGCCGGAATCCCTATGCCCGGCGAGACGATTCTGTTGCTCGCGAGTTTTCTAGCTTACTCTGAACATGACTTGAGCTTGCCATGGATCATCGTGGTCTCCACGATTGCGGCCACGGTTGGCGACAACCTCGGATTCGCCCTCGGCTTCCACGGCGGGCGGCCGCTGCTGGAACGCTACCAGGCGATCTTTCGCATCCCGCGCAAAACACTGGAGCGCGGCGAGAACCTGTTTGCCCGCTTCGGCGCCGCTACGATTTTCTTCGCGCGCTTCATTTTTGGCATGCGCATCATCGCCGGACCACTCGCGGGAGTGTTGCGCATGCCTTGGAAAAGATTCGCTTTGTTTAATTTTTTGGGCGCGGCAACATGGGTGACGGTAATCTCTGGCGCGGGCTACTTGTTCGGCCGGCATTGGGTCCGCTTGGAGCGCGACCTCAAGCGCTTCGACATTGCTATCGCCGCGCTCGCCGTGCTGGCGGTGGTTTGCTGGTGGTGGCGGAACCGGAATCAGAATGGAAAGAGGCATCTACGAAGTTAACTTGCGAACGCAGAAGTGCTTGCTCCCGAGTCTATACTGAGCGCTAGTCGCGGAGGGGTCTCTTGGGGCAACCTGCATCCGTGGCCATCCCAACAACGCACGGTTGCGTCCGAGCCGGAATTCGGACGAGGAGGAACACATGAAAAAGATCGGGTTTCTGATTCTGCTCGTCATGGCAACACTTCTGTTCACGCTCGCCTTCCCGGCGGCCGCGGCCAGCCCGAAGGCTCCGGTGGCTCCGGCTCCGGCGGTGGCTCCTGTTCCCGCTCCGGCCCCGGTGGCGACTCCAGAGCGCCATCCGCACATCGATGAAGCGCTAGAGTCCATGCGCGCTGCCAAGCACCATCTGGAGAGCGCGGAACATGACTTCGACGGGCATCGCGTGAAGGCGATCGAACACCTCAACCAGGCCATTCACGAAGCTGAAATCTGTATGTCGATGAAGTAAGGGCCAATCGCAAAATTTGCGGCAAGAATTGTGAAAGGCAGCGCGTTGTGCACTGCCTTTTCTTTCTTCTCTTTTTCCTTGCTGGCGAGGGCGATCTATTTGGGCCCGAAGGTGTAGCCGATAGAGGCTCCGGCGCGAAACAGGTTGTCGGAGTGAAACTGCGTATTGTTGATCACGCGGTAGTAGTGCCCTTCTGGACGAATGAAGAAGCGCCTCCAGATTTTATAGCGCAGGTCGGCGCCGAAATCGACCATCACATGCGTGCTATTGGCTTCGATCACGCACACCCCGCCGCCCGAGTTGCAACCGTGAAATTTGTTGTAGAAGATCGCGGTTTGCGCGCCGGCCCCGGCCATCAGATGAACTACGCTGCGATCGCTGACTCGGTACGCATAGACGCCATTGACGTCATAAAGAGTCGGACGGAAAAATTGAAATCCGTTGTAGAGGCCCTCTTTATAACGCAAGACGAACTCGCCGTTCAGGCCAAAGCGGCCCCAACGCATGTACTGCAGGCTTACACCGCCATAAACTCCGCCTTTTTCAGCGGGCGGCTGAAAGGCCTGCGATGCGGATGTGGGGTGAGCGGCAAACAGGGTGCTGCCGCCCGCGGCAAAGTCGACATCCTGTGCGGTTGCGACGTTCGACAGCGCGAGCCAGCCGCAGGCGAACAGAAACCAACCCAACGTTCTCAATCGTCAGCTCCCTGATTCAATATTGAAACGCCGCAGCCGGTAAACAACCGAAGGCGAGCGAGAGAAGCATCGCTCGCCCGGGAAGCAGAATTCGTTTGTCCGTGACGGCCGCCGTTCAGTCTGGACCGATAGTGTATCCGATGGACGCACCGACGTGGATGACGTTGTTGCCGGTGAAGTCGGCGGTGTTGTTGTGAATCTTGTAATACCGAACTTCGGGGCGCACGAACAAGTGTCCGCGGACGTAGTAGCGGACGCCAGCGCCTATGTCGACCAGGAAGTGATTCGAACTCTGATAGCAGGCTCCGAAGTCGACGCAGTTGACGGTGGGCTGGTAACCATAAAAGCGGGTGGTCTGCCACCCGATTCCGCCAAACAGATCCAGTCCAGCTTTCTTGCCGATGCGTGGCTGGTAGACTCCGTTGAAGTCAAACAGAATCGGGCGATACGGAATGCCGATGTCGCCATAGTTGCCCTGGCCCGCACGCCAGGTAGAGTCGAAGCCAAAGCCGAGGCGCTTATGGAGAATCACATCGCCCCCGAGATTCATGTAAAGGCCGCCGCGTTCGGGGCAAATTCCGGTGATATTCTGGCTGCCCTCGAAACACTGTGCCGCTCCAGGCGACATGACAGTACCGAAGCCCAACATTGCATCGGCCTGCTGAGCCGAGGCGAAACTGGCGACGAAAAAAAGTAGTGCGACGGCAGTGCCGAGGAACGCAAGCTTTCTCAAGAGGACCCTCCTAATCGATGCTTCGTTGTAAAACGTAGGATGCCACCTACAAACCTTTGGGATGCAGGGACCTGAGCTATTCCACTCAATCATATGGGTCGCGAGGTCGGCGATTCAAATGATCGGCCGTCGAAACACAGCGTCTCAGTCTTCGCGCCGCTGTATTTCCTACACATCGCCGTCTGTTTTGAACCCGTCGTCGTGCCACAAGTTGCAGCAGGACGCTCGCGGTTGCGCGGCGCTTACAAAATTTTACGAACGCTTGGCACCGCTACTGCCTCCCCCGCGGAGGACGTGGTCCATCGCGATCGGTCCTGCGCCGAAAAAGATCAGGACGAAGGCTAGCGTCGCGACCGCCATCGGAAACTCGTATCCGTGATCGCCAGTGAGTCCGTTGTGCCAGTGCACTTTCCAGATCGCGACCAGCAGATCGATGCAGATGGCAAACGCCGCAGCCCGGGTGAAAAGTCCGGCTAAAACCAGCAACCCGCCAAGGAATTCAGTGAATGAGGACACATATCCCAGCCACGCGGGCAAGCCCAAACCGGCCACAGTTTGCGCGTGATGATGCAGTCCTCCAAAGACTTTATGCGACCCATGAACCACCATGATGATGCCCAGCACAAGACGCATAATGAGCAGGGCCAGCGGCTGCAGACGATCAAGGTAGCGCAAGATTCCTCCGGGAAATCGTGAGACATAGCTTATCGCAACGGCCGGAAATCCACACAGAGTGGCCAGAAATCCACACGGAGTGACCGACTGAGCAATTGCGCCTGCGCCAAAGTTTTGGTAACGTTTTTGCGCTAGAATTCCAGTCGATTCCAATGCGTGGGATTGGGCGTCAGTCTTCGTTTTTCCCCCAGGGCCCCAGAAATTCACTCTGTGCGTGGGCGTGCTCGCAGCGTTACCGAATTTCCGTTTGCAATGAGTTGGAAGAAACCCTTTTAGGTGAGGAGTCCAAGATGAATTCCAAGTCGAGTCCAAGTTTCCTGCGTAAGTACGCTCTACTGTTGCTTGTGATGGCGTTCCCAGTGCTCGTCGCGGCCCAACACAACAACAAGCCGAGCAGCCCGCCAAAGTCAGCGCCGGCGCCAAAGCCTCCAGCGCAGCATTCCAACCCGCCCACGCAGCATACGAACACCCAAAGCCACACGAATACAAACGGCCCCAGCCATTCCGGCAACTCAAATATGGGTCACACCGGCACCAATACCGGCGCCAGCCACACCGGAAACACCATGGGCGGCGCAGGTCACACCGGAACCAACCAACCCGGGCACGGCGGCAACACGTCGATGGGACACACGGGCACAAATGGCCCGAACAACCACGGCGCGGGAAATACGATGGGCCATCCCGGTGGCAACAGCAACATGGGTCATAACGCCGGACCGGGCGGCCATGGGCCGACGAACCACACTCCTCCGGGACGCCAGGTTACGCTGCGCGGAGGTGGCCAGGCACACATTCGGCCGAACGGCCAGATTCGTTCCGTTAACCGCAACGGCATGCACATCGAGCATGGCATGCACGGTGGACGCACCGTGGTGAGCACGCGCAACGGCGTGCGGGTAGTGAGTGTGGGTCGCCGCGGCGGTTATGTGCAGCGCGCTTACGTAGTGCGCGGCGGGCGTTCCTACTATTCGCGCACCTACTACTATCACGGCGCCTATCGCGCCGGAGTCTATCGCGGCTACTACTACGGCGGGCGGCCGTACTACGGCTATTATCCTGCCTACTATTACCACCCTGTATACTACGGCTGGGCGTACAATCCATGGCCCGCGCCGGTGTACTACGGATGGGGCTGGGGCGGCGCGCCATGGTACGGCTACTACGGCCCGTATTACGCGCCCTATCCGGTTTATCCATCCGCTGCGTTCTGGCTGACCGACTTCATGATCGCGGCAACGCTGCAGGCTGCCTATCAAGCCCAGGCCGAGGCGAATGCGCTGCTCTCTCCGCTGGACACGGATCCGACTCTGGTCGCCAGCCTGATGCCTCTCGCCGCACCCGATGCGAAACCGGCGATGACCAAGGAAGTGAAGGATGCGCTCTCGGAAGAAGTAAAGCTGACGCTCGCTGCCGAGAAGGCCGAAGCGGAGAAGCCCAAGAGCGCGGCCTCCTCCGGCGGAAGCCAGCCGGCTCAGTCGAACGAGGCTCCACCGGCACTCGATCCGAACTTCAAAATGTTCATCGTTTCGTCGGACATGAGCCTTACCACTGATGGCGATGAATGTGCTCTTTCGCAGGGAGACGTGATCGAGCGAACCACCGAAACTCCCGATGACGATGGCAACGTAAACGTGAAAGTTGTCGCCAGCAACAAGAACGATTGCGCGATCGGCAAGGAGGGCCCGGTTTCGACCGACGACCTGCAGGAGATGTACAACAGCTTCCGCGAAGGCCTGAAAGACGGTATGGGCGAACTGGCCAAGAAGAATGGCCAGGGTGGATTGCCGAAGGCGCCGGACACTGCCACCAGCGACGGGGACGTACCAGCTCCGCCCCCCGACAAGAGCGCGGAAAAGGCCCTGACCGATCAGCAAGCAGCTGCCGACCAGACCGAGTCCGAGGTCAAGCAGGAAGCTGGCTCGGGCGGTGGTGGCCGTTAACGAAAACAGACGGGAGCCTCGATCGACTTCAAGCCTCAATCATCAGGTCAACGGGGCTCCCTTCAAACCTTCGTCGAAGTAGTAAATTCAAGTTTTGAAAATCTCTCAGCGAAGTCACGTAGGAGGCGTTGCGATGTGTCGGAGATTGCGGTCTCTAATCCCAGCCGTAACATTTTCCATGGTCGCGCTGATCGTAGCTCTGTCGATCACGTCGGCATTGGCGGCCCAGGCGCAGGCCCCCACTCTTCAGGAGCAACTGGCGGCGCAATATAAGTTGGCCAAGATGGGTTCCGACACCAGCGGATTTTCCGTGACAGAAGAGGGCACCTTGCTGGCGATCCAGAAGGGTGGAATTCTCGGCGTTCCCTATTCCGACAAGACCATGCTCACCACCAAGTATGAAGGCGGCAATGTGCACGGCCCGAATGCGGCCATGACCGAGGCGCGCAAGAAAATCTTCGGCCACTTCTCGCAAACGCAGAATGAAGGCCAGACCACCAAGTTGTTTGCGAAGGGCGACAAAGTCTATCCGACGAAACTCGAAGTGAACGTCGACAAGGATACCGTGGCGATGAGTATCGTCGCCTGCGACAAGTGCAACAACACCGATCCGCCCAGCGCCAACAAAGCGCAGGTAGTATTCCAGTTCCCCAAAGGCTCGCTCGCCAAGGCCAGCGCCGGCGATGTGGAAGACACCATTGGCCAGTTGCTTGCTATCAGCGAGGACTCTGGCGACCAGGGCAACAATCAACAGCAGGGCGGCGGGGACCAACAGCAGCAAGGCCAGGGCGGTGGACAGCAGCAGCAACAGCAGCAGCAACAACAACAGGCGGAGCCACAGACCATCCAGATGGGCATGACAATAGATCAGGTGCAGCAGGCAATGGGCAAGCCGGAGAAAATCGTCAACCTCGGGCCCAAGCAAATCTACGTCTACAAAGACCTCAAAGTCACCTTCATTGGCGGCCGAGTAGCAGACGTTCAGTAGGCCGTGCACACAGTGCAAGCATTGCTTTCGGCAGGCCGTTTCAAGGCCTGCCGAAACAACAGCTTGGCCCGGCGATATAGTACCTCCGTACCGTGCCTAGTACTTCAGTTACCGTGTGGCGTGTGACGAAATGCTACGGGAACGCTGAATACAATTAGTTGTAGTTCGACCCTGCAAACACACAATATATAGAAGCATCCCTGCCTGCGCCTTTTTCCCGATTCCAGAAAACCCGCAAAAAACCCAGCAAAACACGGAAATTCGCTTCGACCTGAGGCTTTTCAGGGCTGATATATGCTCAGGACACCGAAGGTCCTCGGAGCCGATATTGAGGGCGGGGGAGTCTCCCGAAGCAGGCCGCAGCGCACCGGATTTGCGCGCACAGCGGGCTGACGGAGAAAAGGAACTATGGCCGACTCGCGAGAAGTGATGAACATTCGCCAGGCGTCGCAGTATCTGGGCGTGAGTCCGGACACCCTGTACAAGTACGTCGGCGAACAGAAAATTCCCGCATTCAAACTGGGGAACCGATGGCGCTTCAAGAAATCGAAGCTGGACCAGTGGATGGAAGAGAAGTCGAGCCAGGTAGAACCGCAAGCGAAACTCAAACCGAAGGCAGCGGCCAAAGCGGCCGGGCAAGTTTAGTAAAACCGCGCGGGCGAGGTGCCCGCGCCACACAAAAGGTGGGCACATGTTTGGATTGGGATCGAAGTCGATTGTTGGCCTGGATGTGGGCTCGTCGAGCATTAAGGCCGTCGAGCTGAAAAAGAAGGGCGGGCAGATTGAGGTCGCGCACCTTGGGTTGGAACCGCTGTCCAGCGACATCGTGGTCGACTCCATGATCGTGGACTCGGGCACGGTTTCGAGCGCGATCTCGAAGCTATTCCTCGACAACCAGATCAAGACCAAGGCCGTGGCCACCGCCGTTAGCGGGCACTCGGTGATCGTGAAGAAGATCTCGCTGCCCTCGATGAGCGACCAGGAGCTGGCCGAGACCATCGAGAAAGAAGCCGCACAGCATATTCCCTTCGATCTGGCCGACGTGAGCCTGGATTATCAGATTCTTTCCGACGAAGTGGGTACCCCGCAGATGGATGTCCTGCTCGTCGCGGTGAAGAAGGACAAGATTTTGAACTACACCAACGTACTCTCGATGGCCGGTCGTACCCCGGCTATCGTCGACATTGACGCGTTGGCGCTGCAGAACTGCTACGAGTACAACTACCAGCCGGCGCCGGGACAAGTCGTCGCCCTGCTCAATCTGGGCGCAAGCGTGATGAACATCAACATCGTCAAAGGCACAACCCCGCTGTTCCCGCGCGACGTCAGCGTGGGTGGGCACCAGTACACCGACTCGCTGCAGAAAGAGCTCGATCTGAGCTTCGACGACGCCGAGTCGCTCAAGCTGGGCAACAAAGTGGGCACGGTGAGCGAAGACGCGAAGCAGCCGATCCTGCAGCAGGTGACCGAAATTATCGTGCTGGAAATCCAGAAGACATTCGACTTCTTCCGGGCCAGCGCAGCTGGCGAGCACATCGAGAAGATCTATCTGGCGGGCGGTTCCTCAAAGGTGCCCGGCCTGGTGGAGGCGTTGCGGCAGGAATTCTCGATGCCGGTGGAGTTGCTGAATCCGTTCCAGCGCGTCACGCCCCCTGTGGAGGGAATGGGCGCTGAGTTGGTAGAGAGGAATCCCGGCCAGATGGCAGTGGCCGTGGGCTTGGCCCTGAGGAGCTTTGAATCCCTATGATCAAAATCAATCTGCTTGAAACTTCCAAGGGAAAGGGCAAGCGCGGTGGCGGCGGCCCGTCTATGCCCACGATGGAAATGGGCGATATGGGCTCGCCCAAGCTGAAGGTCCTGGTGATTGTGGTGGTCGTCGGACTCTTCAATCTGGGTTACTGGTACCGGCTGGACCATCAGGGCAAAGCGATCGCGGCACGCATGACGGTAGCAGAGCAGAAGAATCGCGAGCTGGCCGACGTGAAGGCGCGTTTCCTGGAGCGCCAGACGCAGGCCAACAACTACAAGCGCCGCGTCGATGTGATCGACGGGTTGCGCCAGAACCAGACTGGTCCGGTCAATCTGCTGGCCATGCTGGGCGAGACGGTCAACAACACCGAAGCGGTCTGGCTGAGCAAGATGGATGACACCGGTCCGCAGGTCAATCTGGAAGGCACGGCTCTGTCGACCGACGCCGTAGCGAACCTGATCGCGAATCTGCAGAAAACCGGTTACTTCCGCACGGTCGAGATCAAGGAAACCTATCAGGACGAGCAGATCAAAGACATGCAGGCATTCCAGTTCACCCTGACCTGCGACAAGAGCACGGGCGACCCGGCCGGAAAGGGCAAGTCGTAAAGGCGGACCTATGGCGAATTTTGGCGAACTTTCGGGCATCAAGCAGTGGGGAGCGGTCATCCTCGGCGGCGCGGTGGTCACCGCGGCTCTGTACTTCACGATGTTCAAGAGCCAGAGCGAGAAGAACGCTGAGGCGCAGCACGCGCTGGAGCAGAAGATTCAGGAGAACAACGAACTCGAATCCTACCGGCCCAAGCTGAAGCAGATCGAGCAGCAGCTGGCCGAACTCAAACAGCAGCTCGAGATCGAGGCGCGCATTGTGCCCGACGAAAAGCAGGTGGATGGGTTCATCACCATGCTGGACGCCGAAGCCCAGAAGGCGGGCGTCGAGCTGCGGCGCTATGCCGCCAACGACACCAAGCAGCAGCAGTATTACACCGAGGTGCCCTTCGCCATGGAACTTGATGGGCCGTACTACTCGGCGCTGAACTTCTTTGACCGGGTGAGCAAGCTGGAGCGCATCGTCAATATCAGCGGTCTGCTGGTGTCGACCACGCGCAATCCCGGGCTGGCCAAGGTCAAACATCAGTATCAGTACGCCCCCAACGAGAGCATTGTGGCGTCGTTTACAGCCACCACGTATTTCAGCCACGATTTGACACCTTCTGCGGCGACGACCGGAGTAAAGCCCGGCACGCCGGCGGCGAAGTAGGGACCTTATGAAGACAGCGATGAAGCTGAGCATTCTGGCAGTGGCACTCACGGCGGCGGGCGCGGCGTTTGCGCAGAATACCGACGCCATCGATAACGCGCGCAGCATTGCGAAGTCGCTGCAGCAGAAGCAGGCCAACGACACCAACGCGGCCCTGGACGCAGCAGGAGTTACGCAGGCGCCCAGCAAGCCCGCGCCGGGCGCTCCGGCCCCGGCGATCAAGCCCGCGGTGATTCCGAGCTCGAAGCCTGCTGTAGTGCAGGTCAAACCGGCGGTCAAGCCATCGCCTGCGCCCAAGGTGGCCACGGAAGCGAGCGATCACATCCAGCTTCAGCACGTGAATGTGAAGCAGGATGCCGACGGTGTGCAAATCGAACTCAGCACAAGCGACGCCGTGACGCCGAAGGTGACCAAGCTGTCGTCGCCCGCGCGTGTGCTCATCGAACTGCCGGAGACGGTAGTGGCCAGCGCGCAGAACAAGATTGCAGTCGATAAGGCCGGCGTGAAGGGCGTGCGCATCGGCATGGACGGCAAGAATCCCCCGACCACCAGCGTAGTGGTCGACCTCGAAAAGCCGTTGGCGTATGAACTGGTCCCGAGTGCGGACGGCAAGGTGGTGCTGGCGCTGCACACGCAGGAATCGGCCCCCGTGGTCGCCAAGACTGCGCCTGCCCCGGCAAAGAGTTCGCCGGTGAAAGCGGCTCCTGCTCCGGCGAAAGCGACTGTCGCTTCGGCTTCAGCGAAGCCCGCGGCTCCGGCTCCTTCTTCAACGACTCAACTGAAGACGCTGGCGGCCAAGCCCTCGGATACGACCGTGAAGGTCGCAACCGTCAAGGATTCAAAGGCCGCTGCAAGCAAGACTCCGGAAAAGAAAGAACAAGCCAAGTCGACTCCGGAAAAACCGGCGACGACGGTTGCGGCTGCGCCCGCCGAAGCGGCCAAGCCCGAAAAACCCAAACCGGAAGAGAAGAAGTGGGCGATGAACGGCAAGCGCGATCCCTTCTTCAGCCCGGTAGTGCAGCAGAGTGGTTCTGGCTGCTCGACCGGAAAGAAGTGCCTGGAGATCGGCAACATCAATCTGCGGGGCGTGGTGAAGTCCGACAACGGCTTCATCGCGGTTGTGACCAACAATTTGAACAAGGCGTACTTCCTGCGCGAGAACGACCCGGTTTTCAACGGATACGTCGTGCGCATCACCGGCGACTCGGTCGTCTTCCAGGAGACGATCCAGGACAAGCTGGGCAAGCCGTTCACGCGGGAAGTGGTGAAGAGAATCTTCACGCCGGCGGTTTAGGCGGGTTCGGCAACAACGGCGAGGCAGCGCACCTGCCCGCCGAACTCAAGTTCGACGAAGGACACGCGGGCCCCAGGCCTGCGGGTTGGGGAGAGGCGAAATGCGAAAGCAACAACTGGCAATGTTGGCATCGTTGCTGCTCTTAGTTGTGGCGGTGGTCTCCGCCCAGACACCGAGCCAGCTTAATCGAGTGAACGTAGTCCGTGGCACGGACGACATCCGGGTCGAGATGAGCTCCAACGGCGCAATGACGCCCAAGCTCAGCACTCTGGACTCGCCCAACCGCGTGGTAGTGGATCTGCCGGCGACCGTCATGGCCTCCGGACAGAGCCGCATCAACGTGGACGCGGCGGGCGTGAAGGACGTGCGCATCGGCCAGGATGGCCAGGTGCCGCCGACCACGCGCATCGTCATCGACCTGGAGAAGTCGCTGGCCTATGAGTTGACGCCGGGACCGGCGGGCAAACTCGTGCTGACGCTGCACTCGAACGACGTAGCCAAAGCTGCTCCGGCCGCCGCGACAGTCAAGACTGTCTCGGCAAGGACTGTCTCGGCCACCTCGACCGTTCCTGCCGGCAAGCCGATGTCGCCGTTCTCTCCGCGCGTCGTCGACAGCCGCTCGCTTCCGGCAAGCAAAACCGAAGCTCCCGCGGCGAAGCCGAATGCCGCTTCGCAGGATTACGTTTTCGTCGAGCCTTCTTATCAGGCAAAGAACGACAACAAGGCTGACGCAAAACCAGAAGTGAAGGCCGACGCCACTGCCGACGAGCCCACGGTTCGCGCGCAGGAAGCCGCCGCCCGCTTCTCCGACAAGACCGCTGCCGAACTGCTGCCCGTCGCCGATCACGCAGCGCAGGCGCAGAATGCTCCCGCTCCCAATCAGCCGGCGGTGAATCTCGCCGCTGAACAAAGAGCCCAGGCCGGGCAACAGCCCGCCGCGGCCGGCCCGAAGTACACGGGCGAACCGATCTCGGTCAACTTGAAAGATGTTGACCTCAAAGATTTCTTCCGCCTCATTCACGAAATCAGCGGCCTCAACGTAGTGCTCGATCCCAACGTGCACGGCACGCTGACCGTGGTGCTCGATGACGTGCCGTGGGATCAGGCACTCGACATCGTGCTCAAGAACAACGACCTGGCGCGCGAACTCGAAGGCAACGTCCTGCGCATCGCCACCGTCGACACGCTGAAGCACGAAGCTGACGCCCGCCGCGCCCAGATCGAATCCGAAGCGCTGGCCGTCGAAAAAGTTTCCGTCACCCGCTTCCTGAGCTACGCCAAGGCTGCGGACGTCATCATCACCGTAAAGAAATTCCTCTCGCAGCGCGGCGATGTGGTTGCCGATAACCGCACCAACGCCGTCATCATCAACGACATTCCCAAGGTCATTCCCACGATCGACCGCCTGCTCACGCAGCTCGACCGCAAGACGCAGGAAGTTGAGATCGAAGCTCGCGTAGTGGCGGCAACCCGCCAGTTCGCGCGCGACATCGGCACGCAGCTCGGCTTTGCCTGGGGCAACGGACACAGCGCCGTGGGTGGAAACCAGGCTGCCGGCTCATCGCCGATTACGACCAGCAACCTTACGCCGGGTTACGTCACGGTCCCGGGCACGGGCAGTTCCGGTTCCTCGATTCCTCTGTTTTCAAACCTCGGCTCAACGTCTCCTTCGAGCGGTTTGAGCTTCATCAACGCCAGCAACAATATCCGCATCGACGCCATCCTCTCGTTGGCCGAGTCGCGCGGATTGCTCAAGGTTCTCTCTCGTCCGCGCGTTGTCACCCAGAACAACATTCAGGCTCTGGTGAAACAGGGCGTGCGCGTGCCGATCGTGACCCAGGCGCAGTTGGGCGGTCCGCCGACCGTGACCTACGTCGACGCCTTCCTGCGGCTTACGGTTACTCCGCAGATCACCTCGGAAAACACGATCTTCCTGAACGTCGACGTGGAGAACACCACGCCGAACTTCGGCCAGGAAGTTCAGGGCAACCCAGAACTGATTACGCAGCAGGCCACAACCCAGGTTCTCGTAACCGATGGCGGAACAGTGGTGATCGGCGGCGTCATCCAGACCCAGAACTCGATCAACATCTCGCAGGTGCCGCTGCTTGGCAACCTGCCGATCCTGGGCAACCTGTTCAAGCACACCACGGTAAACACCTCGAACCAGGAACTGATCTTCTTCATCACTCCGCGAATCATTCAGACATAGTCCTGAGTCGCGAGTCCTGAGTCCTGAGTTGACAATTTCCGCCGGACTGGAGAACCCGCCAGTTCGGCGGATTTGCATTTTAGGGCAATCGCCTTCAGCGCTGGACGATGAACGCTTCTGCTGTCGCGAGTTTCGGGGTATCCCCCTCCCCCCTCCCATCTTTGGAATGAGAGAGTTAGCACGAAATTCCCGGCAAAATCCGCTGTGCAAAGGACTTAGATATCAAAATCCGTGAAACAAAGGACTTAGGGCCGCATGATTTCGTATTTCGCGTTTCGCGAGTGTCACGGCCTCAGCCATGATTTGCGAACTTTGCCTGTGGAAGACAAGGACATGCGTCACAATCGTCAGAATGCGGGTGTGGAAAAGCTGTGGACAAGAGCGATTTTTTGAGCCGGTGAAAATACAGGGCGGAACATTCACCGTGCTTTCTTACGCGAGATTACGTAAACTTCCCGTCTGTCCACACATCTCTGTCCACACATTTCACACATTTCTGATTCGCTATTCCTTTGCCCATCACTAGCTCTTGATTTTAACTATCCTATAGTTTAGCTTAGTCCATGTAAGCTTTCTTATGGTTTAGTTAAACTTGGAGAGGAGAGCATGCCTTGCGGACTTTACCCATTCCCGTCACGCGAGCTTTGCGCAAGCTAGGGAGCGACATCAAGGACGCCCGGCGGCGGCGGCGGCTTCCCATGTCTATCGTAATGCAACGCGCTTCGATCAGCGAACCGACTCTGATCAGGATCGAACGGGGCGATTCCACGGTCGCGATGGGAAGCTATGCGACGGTCCTCTTTGTACTGGGTATGGCCGACCGGCTGGCCGATCTCGTCGATCCGAAGAATGATCCCGTCGGCCTGCAGCTCGAAGAGGAAAACCTGCCGAAGCGCATTCGGGGGGCAAGAAAGCAAAAAGCGTCACACGAAAAATAATGGACCGGGAAACCCTTGTTTATGCGGATCTGGATGGCAAGCCTCACCTCGTGGGGCGGCTATGGGCCCATCTCCGCAAGAATAAAGAGAGCGCAAGTTTCGAGTACGACAAGACGTGGCTCGGAAACCCACTGCGTTTCTCTCTTGAGCCCGCGCTGGGGGTCGGACGCGGTGCGTTTCACACGCCGGCCAACACGCCGATGTTCGGTGCGATGGGTGATTCCGCGCCGGACCGCTGGGGGCGCACTCTCATGCGCCGAGCCGAGCGCAGGCGTGCTGAGCGTGCGGGTACCGCGCCACGCTCGCTGCAGGAAATCGACTTCCTTTTATTCGTGGACGACGAAGCGCGCCAGGGTGCGCTGCGCTTCGCCGAAAAGGAGGGCGGGCCGTTTCTGCGGGAGGAAGGGGGCAGGCGCATCCCGCCGCTCGTTGAACTACCGGAATTACTCTCCGCCGCGGAGCACGTCGTCGAGGACAAAGACACGGAAGAAGATCTGCGGCTGCTGATCGCGCCGGGCTCATCTCTAGGCGGCGCGCGGCCCAAAGCTTCGGTCATAGAAAAAGATGGCCAGCTCGCGATCGCGAAGTTTCCGCGGCATGACGATGAAATCAACACGGTTGTTTGGGAAGCTATTGCACTGGCACTCGCCGCGAAGGCCGGCATTTCCGTGCCCGACTCGCGCATCGAAACCGTCGCGAGCAAGCCCGTGATTCTGTTGCGCCGCTTCGATCGCGAGAAGGCAGTGCGAATCCCATTCCTCTCCGCCATGAGCATGCTTGGTGCGCACGATAACGAGTCGCGCAGTTACATGGAAATCGTCGATGCGCTTCGGCAGCATGGTGCCGCCCCAAAGCAGGACATGGAACAGCTCTGGCGCCGGATGGTGTTCAATATCCTGATTTCGAACACAGACGATCACCTGCGCAACCATGGATTCCTCTACGCAGGTCAGGCTGGCTGGCGATTGTCGCCCGCTTATGACCTGAATCCCATGCCTATCGACATCAGGCCGCGAATCCTGAGTTTAGCCATCAACGAGGGCGATAACACGGCCTCGCTCGATCTGGCGATGAGTGTGGCTAATTATTTCCAGCTCGAGACGAGCAAGGCAAAAGCCATTGCCGCGCAGGTCGGGAAAGCGGTTTCGACCTGGAGAAACGAAGCAGCGAAGCATGGTATCGGCAAAACTGCAATCGACCGCATGTCGTCGGCGTTTGAGCACCAAGACTTGAAAGACACACAACGAAGATAGGGTGCGAGACGTGAAACACGACGGCTGCAAGGCCTCGTCTGCTTCGCTATTCGATACTCGTTTCCAGTCGTATTGGGCACCCGCCCCTTCGACGAGCTCAAGGCAGGCTCCTGCGAAAAACGCGCAAGGACGGGCCACTCACTGTGGTAGCGTCGGCTTTCAAAGGCGGGCCACCCCGCCCAGTTTATTTTCCTTCAAGCGGAGTCAAAGGCTAGGCCACGAGCCCGAGCGGGGAAGAGCGATCAAGGTACCGAAGAAATCTGGTGCTGTTGCTCGCAGCTCGAAGTCATAGCTCGCGGCTCACCTGCTACACTCAGCGCAATGAATTTCAACGCGCGCCAGCAGAAGTTGCGGGAGCATCTGGCTACTACCCGCTTCGACGCTCTTCTCATCTCGCATCTCCCTAACATTCGATATCTTTGCGGATTTACCGGAAGCGCCGGGTTGCTGCTGGTTGACGAGTCACACAGCATTTTCTTCACCGATGTGCGTTATGACACGCAGGCTCACGAAGAGGTAAAAGGCGCCAAGGTTGTGATTGCGGCCAAGTCGGTGCTGCAGGCTTTAGCTGATCACTTGTCGCAGTGGCGCAGGCGGGCGCGTGGTTGGTCGGTCGGCATCGAGTCGGAGCACTGCACTATTGCCGAAAAGAAGAGGCTCTCGGCTCTGTGTCCCGCCGGGGTGCATCTGAAAGACGCGCCTTCGACAGTTGAGCGCCTGCGGTTGGTCAAGGACGCCGACGAGCTGCAGCGGATTCGCGCCGCGGTGAATCTTGGCGCCAAGTTGTTTGATCGCGCGGTGGAAGTGCTGCGTTCCGGGATGAAGGAAACGGAAGTTGCCGCCGAGATGGAACTCGCCGCTCGCCGCGCTGGCGCCGAGGAAATGTCGTTTCCGACGATCATTGCTTCGGGAGCGAGATCGGCGCTGCCGCATGGACGCGCCTCCGAGCAGGCGATCCCCTCGGGCGCGTTCGTGGTCTGTGACTTCGGTGTTATACTTTCAGGTTATTGTTCCGATCAGACCCGCACTGTATGGGTAGGCGCCGTCGCGAAAGACGCGCGACGGGCGTATGAAGCAGTGAAAGACGCCCAGCAGGCGGCGATCGATACGGTTCGGCCTGGCGTTACCGTCGGAGAAGTGGATGAGGCTGCCCGTAAGGTATTGCGCAAGGCGGGGTTAGCACGTTATTTTACTCACTCCACCGGGCATGGCGTCGGTCTTGAGATTCACGAGGTGCCCCGCGTGGCGGCGGGGCAAAAGGAAGTCCTGAAGCCCGGTATGGTCATCACGATCGAGCCGGGCGTATACTTCCCCGGCAAATGGGGCATAAGGATTGAAGACATGGTGGCGGTCACGGCCGACGGTTGTGACGTATTGACGCCAACCAGCAAGGATTTCCTGGCAGTCTAAGTCGTTACGAACCAGCCGGGCAGTTCCGCAGCCCGGCTTTATTCGCGTCCAGAGGTCCGGGCGTCCGGCAATGGCGAAGGTGATCGTGCCGGGTCGAATCCCGGGCCGGAATCCCAGGGTCGGAATCAAAAGATCAGAATGAATCAAAAAGAGCTGAAAGAGCTGATCGAGTTCCTCATCGAGAAAGACATTGCCGAGTTTGAACTCGAGCGCGGCGATGTCAAGGTGCGCATCCGGCGGGGAGAGCATGGTGCCGTCCATGCCCATGCGGAGCCCCGATTCTTTGCCGTTCCTCCGGCCACGCCTTCGCCGGAGATCGCCGCCGTGCCGGCCGTAGCAGCGCCTGGGGCTCCGGCAAAGCCCGCAGAACCCATCCCCGAGGAAGGACTTCACGCGGTGAAGTCGCCGATCGTGGGGACTTTCTACGAAGCGCCCTCGCCGGGAGCGCCTCCGTTTGTGAAGATCGGAGACACGGTGGAACTTGGCCAGGTGCTTTGCATCGTCGAGGCGATGAAGCTGCTGAATGAGATTGAATGCGACGTGGCCGGAGAGATTGTCAAAACGTTGGCTACCAACGGCCAGCCGATTGAGTATGGGCAGGAGTTGTTTGTGATCAGGCCTAAGAAGTGAAGCGATTACGGATTTCCGACGCTTCCTATTGTTGATTGTTGATTTTTGATTGTTGAATGTAGGTCGCGTAGCTCGGTCTTATTCAACAATCAACAATCATCAATCAACAATTTTTTTGACGTTGAAAGCTGCAATTTATGTTCAAGAAGATTCTCATCGCCAATCGCGGAGAAATCGCGCTGCGAGTGATCTGCGCCTGCAAAGAGCTGGGCATCCGTACGGTTGCGATCTACAGCGAGGCGGACCGCAACTCGCTGCATGTGAAGTTTGCAGATGAAGCCATATGCATCGGGCCGCCGCAACTGGCGCAGAGTTACTTGAATATTCCGGCGGTGATCAGCGCGGCGGAGATTGCCAATGTGCAAGCAGTGCATCCCGGCTATGGGCTGCTTGCGGAAAACGCCAACTTCGCCGAAGTCTGCGAGACGAGCGGAATCAAGTTCATCGGTCCGCGGCCGGAAGTTACGCGGTTGATGGGGGAGAAAGAAAAAGCGCGTGCCGCCATGAAGCAGGCGGGCGTGCCGATTCTGCCTGGCTCGGATGGAATCATTGCGTCGGAGTTCGAGGCGATCGATTGGGCGAAGCAGGTTGGATTTCCCGTGATCGTGAAGGCCTCAGCGGGTGGCGGCGGGCGCGGGATGCGGATCGTCCGCAATGAAGAGGAACTGCCCGGACTGTTTAAGGCTGCCTCGGCCGAAGCCGCCGGAGCCTTCGGTAACGGCGATCTCTACATGGAGAAGTATGTCGAGCATCCGCGGCACATTGAGTTTCAGGTGCTGGCCGACCAGCACGGAAATGTGGTCAGCCTGGGTGAGCGTGAGTGCTCGATTCAGCGGCGGCATCAGAAGCTGCTGGAGGAATCTCCTTCCACGCAGGTCACGCCGGAGTTGCGCGCGCAGATTGGCGACGTGCTGTGCAAGTCGCTGGCGGCGATTGGATATTGGAACGCCGGAACCATTGAATTTCTGATGGATCAGAACAAGCAGCTGCACTTCATCGAGATGAATACGCGCATTCAGGTGGAGCATCCTGTTACGGAGATGGTCACCGACGTCGATCTGGTGAAGAGTCAGATTCTGATCGCCGCCGGCGCGAAGATGAGCGAAGTGCTCATGGGTCCAATCGTGCATCGCGGACACTCGATCGAATGCCGCATCAACGCGGAGCATCCGGAGAAGTTCACGCCGTCGGCGGGGAAGATTACCGCGTTTCATCCTCCGGGCGGAACGGGCGTGCGCATTGACACTGCGGCCTACGCTGAGGGAGTGATTCCTCCTTATTACGATTCGCTGATTGCGAAGCTCGTGGTGCGTGGGAAGGATCGAGGCGAAGCAATCTCCCGCATGTCGCGTGCGCTGGAGATGTTTATTGTGGAAGGCGTGTACACGACGATTCCGCTGCATCGGAAGATTCTGGCGGACCCGGATTTTCGGGTGGGGAAGTTTGATACTGGGTTTATTGAGAGGTTTCTGGCGAAGAGCGGGAAGTAGCATCTTCATCGTGCATGAGAGGGATAATCGAGCATGGCTGCCGAAAACAACCCCTATCGTGCAAAGTTCCCTATAGGTGCAACTGTGCGGGTCAAGTCCGCTGGACAGTTGGAAGCCTTCGCTCGCAGCGGCAGACTGCGTCACCCACCCTCGGGGAACCAGATAGCGTGCGGTGGCAAGACTGACTCAGTTCGCCGCATAACCTTTTCCGCCGGGGCCGGCGTGCTCTACGAGTTACAAACGGCTCCTGGCTGGTGGCACGAAGACCTCCTAGAGAAACGCGTGGCATACTCGCCTTTGCTTCCCCATGTTCAAGAAGCCCTGAAGAGCATCGAGCCCAGCCGAGACGGGGAACTCCTCTATTACCCGTGCCGCGTGGTTCTTAAATCCGGCGAGGCCTGCGACACCGTTTACATCGTTGCTGAGAAACCGTATATCAGACATTGGGGCGTGTATCCGGAAAACGATCCTGGCAAACGATGGATTCGGATGGAGGATGTGGCAAGTGTAGCGGAAAGCCCGACGCGTCTGCCGGCCCAGTTTGCCAATGAGCTATATAAGAGAGGCGAGTCAGGCATGGGGTACACGATTTTTACCGTTGTTTTCGCTGATGGCAGGCTACAGGCGTGCGCCTCTGGAAATGCTATAGACTTCATTCGCTATCCAACTGGGAAAGGCCCCAAAGACGTCGTTGCTGTGCTCCCACACGAGGGCAGAAGGGACGACTCGTTAGTGAAATCACCTGAGTGGTATTGGTGCATATATTCGGAGTAGAACTGCTTTCTAGGCGTTCCTAACGGTTAGAACTCGCATCACCTGCGTGAAATTTTTTGGTATCGACATTCCCAAGAGCCTGGATCGCTCCTATCCTCCGGCATGGCAGAGTCATCGGGCCTTCAGGCTGCAGTCTTCGATCGCATGCTAACCAAAATGCCCTATGCACATCTGATCATCGGAGAGGAATCGATTCGATGACCAGAAAAATTGTTATGCTTTCCATTCTCGTTGCGACCCTTGCCGTCTCCATTCAAGCTCAGACCAGCGACAATCCCGCGCTGCTGCCGCAGCGTGATGGGTCGCATGACTTTGATTTTCTGATTGGCGACTGGAAGGCGCACGTTCGGCGGCTGCCGGACCGGCTTAACAATTCCGATAAGTGGGATGTTTACGACGGCATCTCGAATCACCACAAACTTCTCGACACGAACGCGAACTTTGAGCAGTTCGAGGTGTCGAGCGCCGATAAGAAGCTGCATATCAAGGGGCAGACGCTGCGGATGTACAACCCGGCTACGCGGCAGTGGAGCATCTATCTCTTAGATCTCGACAACGGAGAACTCGACGCGCCTCCGGTCGTTGGCGGATTCACCGGCAAGCGGGGGGAGTTTTTTCATCAGGAAAACTTCAAAGGGCGCGTGATTCTGGTGCGCTACCTCTGGCTGGATCTGTCGCCCACATCTGCGCGCATGGAACAGTCTTTTTCGCCCGACGGGGGGAAGAGTTGGGAAGTGAATTGGATTTGTGAGTTGTCGCGTTAGTGTTTGGAGCGGCTCTTGTTCGCGGAATATTCGCTGGCGGTGTTGTTTGGCTGACGCGTTGGGCCGGTTACGCGGGAGATCCTTCGCTACGCCTGAAACGCGGCTTCGCTCAGGATGACAGAGCCTCTGAGAATCCAAACTGCACTGGTGTGGAATATTCTCATGGCCCCGGGCGAGGACGCCCTGGGTCCACAGTCTGCTACGAAACTCGTCTTCCGCCCCTTCGGGGCTACATGACCTCCTACTCTGACCCACGGCTTGCGCCGTGGGCTGCAATCTTTCGCCGCTTCGCGGCTTGGCGAGCATGCAATTCAACCCGGCCTGACAAGACTGCCGCCGAGTTTCGTAACAGATAGTCCATACTCGGGCTCCGTCCTCGGGCATCTTTCAACGGGAAAACTCGATAGACTTGCTGGGCATGATTTTATTGCCTCGGCTGTATGCCATCCTTGACGCGGATTTCTTTGCCGATGCGGATGCACTTTTCGCTGCGGCTGAAGAACTGGTGGCCGCAGGAGTGACCTTGATCCAGTACCGGAACAAGTCCGGTCATGCTCGGATCATGTTGGAACAGGCTCGGGGGTTGAAGAGTCGCGTTTCCCACGTCTCGCAACGTCGGCGAGACGTGGGGCACCCCATTTCTGAAAAGACCCAAGGTCGAAGAACTCAAGAAGAAGTGGGTGCCCCAGGTCTCGCTGCATTTGCGAGACGTGGGAACGGTGTGCGGTTGATCATGAATGATCGGGCCGATCTTTGCCTTGCTGCTGACTTCGACGGCGTTCATGTTGGGCAGGATGATCTTTCTCCTCAATCGGTTCGAGCGATCATCGGTCCTGACCGGTGGCTGGGTGTATCGACTCACAACCCAGAACAGTTGGCCGAAGCGGACAGGACTTCTGCTGACTACCTGGCTATTGGGCCGGTGTTTGCTACTTCCAGCAAGGCCAATCCTGATCCCGTCGTTGGGCTCGAAGGCGTGCGCCGGGCGCGCTCTCTCACGCGTAAACCACTGGTCGCCATCGGCGGAATTACGCGGGCCAATGCGGCTTCGGTGATTGAGGCCGGGGCTGACTCGGTGGCGGTGATATCTGATCTGTTACGGGAGCGGGGCAAATCAGCAGAGGAATTTTTGCGCATATTGCGGTAAGGTAGTTCGTCGTTTGTCGCTTGTCGTTGGTCGTTCGCTAAGGCGCTTGCGGCAGCTTGCTGTTCCGCTAATGGCCGACGACAAACGACCAACTACGAACGGCCAATCTCGGAGGCTTCCTGAGCACACCCACCACGCAGCCAAGCGCCGCCAGCGACTGGGAAATTCACAGTCATCAGGATTCGGAGCTGGTCAAGGGCCTGGGTCTTACCAGCGCCACCATGCTGGTGATCGGCTCGATGATCGGCTCCGGCATCTTCATCGTTTCCGCCGAGATTGCCCGCGAGGTTGACTCGCCCGCTCTGCTGATCGGCGCGTGGGCCGTCGCCGGATTTATGACGATCGTGGCCGCGCTGAGTTATGGCGAACTGGCCGCCATGATGCCGCGCGCCGGCGGACAGTATGTTTATTTGCGCGAAGCGTTGGGACCGCTCTGGGGATTTCTCTACGGCTGGACACTTTTTCTTGTCATTCAGACGGGGACGATCGCCGCGGTCGGCGTGGCCTTCGGAAAGTTCCTGGGGGTTTTCCTGCCTTCGATTTCTTCCACGCACTGGATCTGGCACATGTGGAAGGTTCCTCCCATTCCCATCGGTCCCATGGTTCTCGGCAACATGGATGTCGGCATCAACACGCAGAACCTGATGGCGATTCTGCTGGTCATTTTTCTGTCTATCGTCAACATATTCGGACTGAAGACGGGCGCGGCGATTCAGAACATTTTTACGGCTGCGAAAGTTTCCGCTTTGCTGGGGCTTGCCGTTTTTGGATTTGCGCTGGGGCGCAACCCGCAGGCCATCGCTGCTAACTTCGGCAATTTTTGGCGCAACGCAAGTCTGGGAGCGCAGCACGCTGTGCAGGTCGGTGTGGGCGGACCGATCGTCATGGTGGGCACGCTGACGATTCTTGCCGTGGCTCAGGTGGGATCGCTTTTCTCTGCCGACGCGTGGAACAACGTGACCTTCACGGCTGGTGAAGTGAAAAATCCCAGCCGCAATCTGCCGCTTTCTCTCGCGATGGGGACGGGCATTGTGATCGCGCTCTACATTGCATGCAACTTCATTTATCTGAGCGCGCTGCCGCTCGATGGCGCAGAGGCCGGCGCGACGATTCTTGCCCGCGGCATCAAGCATGCCGCCGAAGATCGCGTCGGCACGGCGGTCATGACGCAAATGTTCGGCTCCGCGGGCGGATTTCTCATGGCGGCGGCGATCATGATCTCCGGCTTCGGCTGCGCCAATGGCCTGATTCTCTCGGGCGCGCGCGTTTATTACGCGATGGCCAAAGACGGCCTGTTCTTCCGCAACGTTGCGAGACTGCATCCCAAACACAAAACGCCTGCAGTTTCGCTTATGGTGCAGATGGTGTGGACGTGCGTGCTCTGCATCTCCGGCAGCTACGGGCAGCTTCTCGACTACATCATTTTTGCTGTATTGGTTTTTTATGTGCTGACAATCGTCGGGCTGTTCGTGCTGCGCCGCACGCATCCCGATGCGGAGCGGCCCTATCGTGCGGTGGGATATCCGATATTACCGGCGATTTACATTGTCATGGCTGTATTCATTGATATCGTACTATTGCGCTACAAGCCGCAGTTCACATGGCCGGGGCTGATTGTGGTGCTTTTGGGCATCCCGGTGTACTTTGCGTGGTCGCGGAGCGCGGGCGCAAGACGAGCATCGCCGTAGTTCCCAAGGAGAAAGCAAACGGATGGCAAATCTGCTGGCAACCAAGCCGCTGAACCTGCTAATGGAAGAAGCCCGCGAATCGGGCGAGCATAGCCTCAGACGAACTTTAGGAGTTTTTCAGCTCACTGCATTGGGCGTGGGCGCGATCATCGGCGCCGGCATTTTTGTCATGGTGGGGCTGGGGGCCCAGTATGCCGGTCCCGGGCTCACGCTTTCGTTCGTACTATCTGGGCTGGGATGCGCGTTTGCCGGTCTCTGTTACGCCGAGTTCGCGGCCATGATTCCGCTGGCGGGCAGCGCCTACACCTACGCCTACGCCACGCTGGGCGAGTTGCTGGCGTGGATTATCGGCTGGGATCTGACCCTCGAGTACGCCATGGGGGCCAGTACGGTGTCCTCGGGCTGGTCGAACCACTTCATCGAGTTGCTGAATATCTTCCATATCAAGATGCCACTCTGGCTGGCCTACGATCATTGGACTGCCTTGAAAACAGCCGAGAATATTGTCGCCCGGCAGATGGCGCAGGCCTCCGATACTTCGCTGGTGGCCGGGTCCCAGGCATTTCTCGACAAGGTGAGTGCGATCATCGCGGCTCAATCTCCGGAGTTGCTGCAACGTGCGCATGATTTGCTGGGCGCGCCCCATCTGTTTGGGATGGAGGTCGGCTTCAACCTTCCGGCCTTTCTCATTGCGTTAGTGATCACGGCGATTCTCGTCATAGGAATTAAAGAGAGTGCGCGCTTCAACGCGACGATCGTAACGATCAAAGTGGCAGTCGTCCTCTTCGTAATCGTGCTTGGTTCTCGCTACATCAGTGGCGGCAATTGGGGCACGGATTGGCACTCCTACGCTCCCCACGGCTTCGCGGGCATCGGAGCAGGAGCAGCGTACATTTTCTTTGCCTACATCGGATTTGATGCTGTCTCGACCACTGCCCAGGAAGCCAAGAATCCGCAACGCGACCTGCCGATTGGCATGATCGCCTCGCTGGCGATTTGCACCATTTTGTATATCGCCGTTGCCGCCGTGCTGACCGGGATGGTGCACTGGCAGCAGATCAACATCGAGGCTCCGGTTGCTCGCGCCTTTCTGGATCGCGGACTGAGCACTGCGTCGCACATCATTACTCTTGGGGCCCTGGCTGGATTGACCAGCGTGATGCTCGTCATGTTGCTCGGCCAGACGCGAGTGCTCTACTCGATGGCCAACGACGGCCTTCTGCCCAAGAAATTTTTTGCCGATGTGCATCCCAGATTCCGCACTCCGTGGAAGAACACGATTCTGGTAGGACTGCTGGCGGCGGTCGTGGGCAGTGTGACACCGATCGACGACATCGGAAAGATGGTGAACATCGGAACGCTGCTGGCCTTTGTGATCGTGTCGCTGGCCGTGCTTGTGCTGCGGCGCACGAACCCCGGCCAACCACGGCCCTTCCGAACTCCATGGGTCCCGCTGGTCCCGATCCTGGGCGTGATCTCGAACGGCTACATGATGTATAAGCTGGGCTGGGTCAACTGGGCGCGCTTGATCATCTGGCTCGCGATCGGCCTGGTCGTGTACTTCAGCTATGGGCAGAGGCACAGCCGGGTGCAGGCCCTAAAGGCAGGGAAATAGTCGAACCAGCAGATCGATCAGCATGAAGGGCCCTCCGCACAGCGCGGAGGGCTTTTTTGTTTTACAGTGGACCATGGCTCAGTAGCCACAGATCACTGACCACCGACCACTACTGAAAATGAGAGCCCTGCGCAATCTACGGTTGATCGGCGCGCTTCTGCTGTCGGTCATGGCGGTCGGCACGGCGGGTTATCACTACATCGAAGGCTGGTCGTGGTTCGACGGCTTCTACATGGTCGTCACCACGCTGACTACGATCGGCTATCAGGAAGTGCATCCGCTCACGCACGCGGGGCGCATCTTCAATGTATTTGTGATTCTGGCGGGCGTGTCGCTGTTGCTCTTGGGCGTCGGAGCCCTGAGCCAGGCTTTGCTAGAATTCGAGCTGCAAAGTTTCTTCGGAAGGCGGCGCATGGAGCGCGAAATCGGACGCCTCGACGGCCACTATGTCATCTGCGGCATGGGACGTGTCGGGCGGAGTGTCGCCCGCGAGTTGGACCGCAAGCCCGTGCCCTTCGTGATCGTCGAAAACGCAGAAGCGAAATCCCAGCGCTATGCGGCGGAAAACTGGCTCGTGGTGACGGGCGATGCCACCCAGGAACAGACCTTGCGCGACGCGCAGATCGGTCGGGCTTGCGGCCTGATTGCCGCCACCACCACCGACGCAACCAATCTCTATATCGTACTGACTGCGCGCGGACTCAATCCGCGTCTCAAAATCATTGCGCGAGCCAGCGAAGACGGCGCGGAAAAACATCTGCTCACCGCTGGAGCGGATTCGGTCGTTTCACCATACTCGTTTGCTGGCCAGCGCATCGCGCAATCGCTGCTGCGGCCGCATGTGGTTAGCTTCCTCGACACGGCGACAACTCATCTCGGCATGGATCTGGAAATTGGTGAGATTCAGATTGGCGGCAGATCTGTCTTTGCCGGCAAAACTTTGGAGACTTCCCGCATCCGGCAGGAACGCGGTGTCATCGTGCTCGCTATCAAACGGCGCGACGCCATGCGTTTCAATCCTGCCCCGGACGAAAAAATCGAGCCCGACGATTGCCTGATCGCCATGGGCGAGCCCGCGCAGTTGCGCCGCCTTGAGCAGACTGCGGCTTCTTCATGAGAATCGAACGCGCATGAAAATCACCACAGCCGCCGAAATGCGCGCCATTGATCGCGCCACCAGTGAGCGTTTCAGCGTGCCTTCCCTCACCCTGATGGAAAACGCCGGGAATGCTGTGGCCGAGCACGTCCTCGCGCATCACGGCGCGGCGCGGAGAGTCGTCGTTTTCTGCGGAAAAGGAAATAACGGTGGCGACGGATTCGTCGCTGCGCGTCGGCTTCATCAGAAAGGCAAGACGGTTCAGGTCATCCTGCTGGCGGATGCGTCCGAACTCAAGGGCGATGCCGCCGTGATGTATGGCAAGTTGCCGATTGCTGCGATTGCTGTTCATTCGCCTGACGAATTGAAATCCGACCGCGTACGGCTGTCGTTGCCGGCCGACGTATATCTTGATGCGATTCTCGGCACTGGATTCAAGCCTCCAGTAAGCGGTTTGTACGCCGAGGCGATTGCGATGCTGAACTCGACGCAGGCGCCGGTGATCGCCGTTGATATTCCTTCCGGCGCGGATGCTGACGCGATGGCTCCCCAGCAGGGAGTGATTGCGCGCGCGGATTCGATCGTCACTTTCACGGCCGCGCGCCCCGCGCACGTTTTCAGCTTGCTGACGGATGGGCCGACCTACGTCGCCGAGATTGGATCGCCGCCGGAGGCCCTTCAGTCGTCGCTTCATCTGAATGTGATCACGGCTCGCGATTTCGGCCAACTGATTGGTGATCGGCCACCGGAATCGAACAAAGGCCTCTACGGCCACGTGCTCGTGATAGGCGGATCGATGGGAAAAGCTGGTGCTGCCGCTATGGCCGGTATGTCGGTGCTGCGCGGCGGCGCGGGGTTAGCAACGGTGGCCACGGCGAAGTCTATCCTGCCGACTGTAGCCGGATTTCATCCCGAACTCATGACCGAAGCGCTCGCTGAAACCCCCAGCGGCAGCATCGCCAAGAGCGCGGCAAAAAAGTTGAGCGACTTGGCGAAAGGAAAGAGCGTGCTCGCCATTGGCCCCGGCATTTCACGCGTGCCTGAGACGTCGACCTTGGTGCGCTCCATTGTGGGCCACAGTAAGGTGCCCATCGTTCTCGATGCCGATGGCTTGAACGCCTTCGAGGGCCACGCCGATCAATTAATTGGAAGTGGCCGCGTACTGGTCATCACTCCGCATCCGGGAGAGATGGCGCGGCTGGCGGGATCGACCGTGGCCAACGTGCAAAAAGATCGGATCGGCGTGGCGCGGCAATTTGCACGTCAGCACGAACTCATCGTGGTTCTCAAAGGCCATCGCACGCTGGTCGTTCAACCCGATGGCGAAGCATGGGTCAACACAACGGGAAATCCCGGCATGTCCACGGGCGGAACAGGAGACATTCTCACCGGAATGGTCGCGGCGATGATCGCGCAAAACCCGAAAGAGCCCATGATGGCGGTTTGCGCCGCGGTTCATCTGCACGGCTTGGCCGGCGATGTGATGGCCGAAAGCTTTGGTGAGCATTCGCTTGTTGCGACCGACTTGCTGCGCGGCCTGCCTGAAGCATTCTGGCGCGCGCAGCGCACGGCGCAAGAGAGTCTCGTGCGCTGGGGCGGGTAACATCGCGCCTTTATCGGGATGTGTCATCCTGAGCGGCGGCGAAGCCGGCGCGAGGGAGCTTACGGCTCTCGGCAGCGGCGTTGCAGTAAACAAGGCTGAAGCTGCGCTCGAACTTATCAACTGCATGGTTGCGCCTAGCGGTCGTAAGGTCCTTCACCCGGCTTGGCGCCGGGTTCAGGATGACATGCTGGTGGATTACAGGCTTATCTTCTTATCTGTGTGCCGGAAGTAGAACCGTTTTCCCGGATTCTGCCGATCGACGCGCGGCGTCGAGTATTTCGCTCACCGTAACATTCGTTTCCAGCGACGATAGATTGTCTGGCTTCGCTCCATCCAAAATCACCGCGCGCAGATAGCCCAGTTCGCTGTCATACGGCGCGGGAACGGGCTTGGCGGCGATCTGTTCCTCCGCATTCTGCCCCGTACGCCGCACGCGCAGGTCATCGCGTTTGACCGTGATCGCGTAGCCGGTCTGGCCATAAACTTCCATGTCTTTTCTGTCGAAGGGCCAATTCCACGAGGCCTGCAGAATCGCCTGTGCCCTCGGATAGGTCAGGATGATGGTCGCTTCATCATCAACATGCGCATAAATCTGCGGCTTGAATTGTTGCGTAACGGCAGTTACAGATTGAGGCCGCTGTCCGTCCATTAGCCAGGTCGCAAGATCGGCGCCATAGCATCCGAAATCAAAAAGCGCGCCTCCGCCATTGAGCTTGGGATCGGTCAGCCAGGCAAGGAACTCCGGCTCGACGCCAATTTCCTTCGGGCCATAGTGCCCGTCGTGTACCACAACTTTGCGCACATCGCCGAGAGCGCCTTCGTGCACCAGATCGTACGCCGCGTGATTGCTGCGATACCAGGAAGTTTCGTAATTTACGAGCACCTGAATCTTGCCCTCGTGCGCCGCATTCTCCATTGCAACAGCGTCGTCAAAGCTGACGGCCAGCGGCTTTTCCATCATTACGTGAACGCCATGCCGCGCGCAGATCTCCACCACGCGCCGGTGGTCGTAAGTGTTCGTATAAGCCAGCACAGCCTGCGGATGCGCCTTGAGCAGCATTTCCTCCAGGTCGGCAAACAGAAGGGCCTTGTCGAAGCCGTATCTCGCGCCAGCGGCCGCGAGGAGTTGGGCACTCGGTTCGGCGACACCCACAATTTCAATCTCGGGACTGTGCCGCGACTGATCAAGAAAGCCGTGCACGTGGCCATGAACCAGACCCACGATGCCAACACGCAATGGCGCATGATTCTCCGGCATATTCTGAGCTTGAGTTGCGACGAGCGCTGCGAGTGTGAGAAGAATTGCCAAGACAATATTGCGAATCAAAATAGTTCTCCAGTCTTCGCTATAGGTTTTCGGTCCACATGGTAAATCGAAAATGATGAAACGCGGCTTAGAACTTACGCCAGATCGCGGCACTGTCCCTTAGGCCATTATCGAACTGGTTAACACGCGCTATGTGCTTCATAGCGAACGGCCTCGATGCCGTCAGTTCAGGCTCCCAGTGCGGAATCTGGACGAGGGGCTTCAGTAATCTATTACGCAACACTCCGTAGTGCGATAGTGCAATTGCTTATGACCCATTTCCCCCAACCGCACCCTTCGCGGCGAGCGGCCCGGGTCCAGCTAGGAGATTCCGTCCTGGCTGCCATCCGGCTGGAAGACGGCCGCCGCACCAAAGCTAAACTGCAAACCATCTCCGCCACCGGAGGCCTGCTGCGCATGGCGCAATCGCTGGGGCAAGGCGACTTCGTCGAGGTGGCATTTCAAACCCAAGCCGGCCCGGTGCATGGCATGGCCGAAGTCCTCAGCCCGATGCGCCAGATGACCGATGGAGTTCTACAGCCATTCCGTTTCGTAGCACTCGAAGATGACGACCATCGCCGCTTGCGCAGTTCGCTCGATCATGTAGTCGCGCGCACCACGCTGGGAATCAAGTCGGCCGCGTTCTCGACGTACTGAGCCAAATGTAGCGACAGCCGCCTCGGCTGTCCTGCGAGCACAGTTCCCCCCTCGCTATACTGATCGTGTGCAAAGTAAGATCAGCGAGGCGAAGGTGTTGCGCGAGATCGCCACGAACTCGCCCGAAGAGACGATTGCGTTCGGGCAGTCACTCAAGGAACTGCTATCTCCGCCCAAGCTCGTGCTGCTGCGCGGAGATCTCGGCGCCGGCAAAACCACGCTGGTGAAGGGAATTGCGGCGGCTTTCGAGGCTGCCGGCGAAGACGACGTCACCAGCCCAACCTTCACGCTGATTCACGAGTATCGCGGTCCTCAGGCCAATCTATTTCACATCGATCTCTACCGCATCGACACGCCGCGCGAACTTGACACGCTCGCACTGGATGACTTGCGCTCCGACAACAGTATTCTGCTGATCGAGTGGGGCGAGAAATTCCCGCGCTTCCTGCGTGAAAGAGATATTGAGGTTTCTCTCGAGCGCGAAGGGGAGACGGGACGGAGAATCCGCGTATCTCGTTAGCGGTGAGTTGCCCGGGCACGGGAAGAAGTCCATATCTGCCGAGTGCAGGCTTCCGGGACGCTCCATTCCCGTACGAGCGAAAACAGGATAGCGGCGGCAAAGACAGCCAGAACCAGTCTGTTGTTCACAAGAGTTCGCTCCATAGCTGTTATTTCCCGGCCGACCCACTTCCTGCCTTGGCAAACCACTGATCGAACCACTCCCAGCCGCGAACGAAGTAATCGCGAGTGTCTTCAGGCTTCACGAATACGTGGCCCTCGCCCGGATACACCACCATCTGCACCGGCACATGCAAACTCTTCAGCGCGTGCCACCACTCCACCGACTGCTCCATCGGCACTTCGCCGTCGCGCTCGCCGACCAGAATCAGCGTCGGTGTCTTTACTGCCTTCACAAAGTGCATGGGATCACTCTTCGCATACACAGCCGGATCATCGTACACCGACTTGCCGAAAAACGGGATCATCCATTCATCGATTTCGTTGACGCCGTAGTAGCTCAACCAATCCGAGAGCCCCGCTCCCGCCACTGCCGCGGCAAAACGATTTGTCTGCGCTTCGACCCACATCGTCATGTATCCGCCGTAGCTGTGCCCTCGAATACCCAGGCGTTTCGGATCGACCGGATACTGCTTCAAGATCGCATCCACGCCTGTCATGATGTCGCGATAATCGCCTCCGCCGAAATCTTTCACATTGCCTTGCGTGAAGGCCTCGCCCTGCCCGTAACTGCCGCGCGGGTTCGGGCAGAACGCGAAGTATCCCATCGCAGACTCCCCACCTAATGTGCGCGTATCCCATCGCGCGGAGCACGCCGCCGACGGACCACCATGCACATTCACTACAAGTGGGTAGGTCTTTCCCGGCGCAAAATCTTTGGGCAGCATCAACCAGCCTTCGAGATGCTCGTTGCCGTTGGTCCAGTGAAAATTCTTGGCTTCGCCCCACGCTGGCTTCGCGCCGGAGTTCATCGTAGTTAACTGCTTCCATTTGCCGGCGGGGCCGGTCCATATTTCCGGTGCCTGGCTCGGCGATTGCTTTACGACCGCGGTGACGCTGCCATCGCGCGAGAGGGACGCGCTGGGAACGCCTGTGCCGATGAATTCTTCGCCGCTCCACAGCGTCTGGACCTCGCCTCCGTTTGCGGCGACCGAGGCAAGGCCGGTGCCACCGTCTATGTTCTCCGCGAACGTGATTCGATCCGGCCCGGTCCAGGTTAGCGATGACGGAGATGCCTTGATGTTCGGCGTGACATCCCGCGCTTTGCCGTCGGCGAGCGATAGAACGAAGACGTCCCCGCCAGTTGAGCCCTCGTCGCTCATTAATCCTTCGATGAAGGCGATGTGTTTGTTGTCGGGCGAAACGTGCGGGTCGGCGATCTGTAATTTGGGAATGTAGATTTCGTGCATCGCTCCCGATTGCACCGGGATGTGATACAGATGCGCGACATACCAGTTGGCGTCGCCCGAGCCATGTGCTGCAGTGGCGAACCAGCCCTGCCCGTCGGGCGTCCAGTCGTACTCATAGACGTACATGTCGGCGGGCGTGACTTGCCGCAGAGTATTGTTCGCAAGTTCAATCGTGCTCAACCGCTGCTCGAAGTTCTTTTCGTCGACGACTCCGGCGAGGGGCATCATGGGTTGCAGAGGTCCCGCCACGCGCGGCATGCCCTCGATGAATAGAATCGCCAGTTTCGATCCGTCGGGAGAGAAACTCGGCGTCTGCACGTAGCCCCTGAGATCAGCGCGCTTCACCGGCGCAGTGCCATCGGTGGCTGCAGTCCAGACCTGGCCCGCCGGCACGTCTCCCGGCAAGTCGGCGATGAATACAACTTGGCTCGAGTCTGCCGACCACGCTACCTCGCGCAACGGCAGCTTGCCCTCGACAACGACGCTGCGCTCGGAGCCGCTGCCAGAAATCGTAAGCGCGCCGTCGACGATATAGGCGATCTGTTTCCCGTCAGGAGAGATCGCAACCTGATCGATGCGCTTGGCGCGCGGCAGGGAGTCGTAGACGGCGGCCGCGCGGGAGGGAGCCGAAGTCTGCGCGTGGGAAGAGAAACAAGTGATGAGGGGAATGGCAAGGAATGCTGCTAAAAACGCCCTAAGGAGTGCAGTCATTGGTTTCGCACCGGAAAAAAAGAATACTCTGCCGCTGGCCACTGGCCACCGACCACTGCTTTAGAACCCCATGATGTTGTATCCGCAATCGACGTAAATCGTTTCGCCGGTGATGCCGCTGGATGCGTCCGAAGCAAGAAACACTCCCGTCGAGCCGACTTCCGACACCTCGACATGACGGCCCAAGGGCGCCCGTTCTTCGTGCCCTTTGAGCATGTCACCGAAGCCTGAGATGCCGCGAGCAGCAAGGGTCTTGATCGGACCGGCCGAGATGGCGTTTACGCGAATCTTTTTCTTCCCCAGTTCGTACGCCAGATACCGCACCGAACATTCGAGTCCCGCCTTCGCAACGGCCATCACGTTGTAACGGGGTACAACCTTTTCCGAGGCGTAATAGGTCATGGTGAGCATCGAGCCGCCGTCTTCCATCAGCGGCGCTGCCGCGCGCGCCACAGCGATCAGTGAATAGACGCTGACGTCGAGCGCCATGCGGAATCCTTCGCGTGAAGTGTTGATAAAGTCTCCCTTGAGTTCGTCGGCCGGGGCGAAAGCCACCGAGTGCACCAACGTATGTAGCTTGCCGTGGCGCTCCTTCAGCGTGGTGAACAGGCGGGCGATCTCCTCGTCTTTGCTGACGTCGCACATATGGGCTTCAGCTCCGGGCAGCGACAGGATCAGATCTTTGGCTTCCTGCTCGAGGCGCTCATTCTGGTACGTGATGGCCAGCTTCATACCGGCGGCATGCAGCCCTTGTGCGATCGACCAGGCGATCGAGCGCTTGTTCGCCACCCCAAACACCACACCGTTGCGGCCCTGCAACTCTGAGGACATATTCGCTCCTTGGGAATGGAAAAGAATATCAGACCTGTTTCCGCACCGAGGCGGGAGTGACTGAAGCCCTTGCGCGAACCGCCATTCGGCGCTACGATTCGCCTGCTGCTGGAAATTCAAACCTCGAATGCCCTTGTTCGGAGGTGGACTATGCGTCGCTGCATTGGCTCATTTCTCCTGGCGGCCCTGACCCTCTTCACTGTCACCTCTGCGCTCACTCTCTCTGCCCATGCGCAGGTCGACCGTATCGTGATCGCGGCGGGCACAGACGAAGATCACGAGCTGCAAACTATCTCCAACGAGCAGGATCCGCAAAAGAAGCTCGCCGCATATCAGGAGTTTGTGCAGAAGTTTTCCTCCAACCCCGCAGCCGTGGCGTATGGCAACTGGCAGATTTCGCAGGCCTATCAGACAAGCGGCGACCTGGCGAAGGCGCTCGATTATGGCGACAAGGCGCTGGTTGGTTCGCCGCGCAACCTAGACATTCTTGTCTCGCTGGCGGGCATTGCAGAACAGGCCAAGAACAACACCAAGGCCATGGACTATTCCGCGAAGGGTGGGGAGATCTGCCACACCATCGGCAAGCAGCCCAAGCCTGAAGGCGTGAGCGACGAAGATTTCGCTCGCCAGATCGCCGAGGAGAAAAGCTCGATTCAGAACAACTGCGACTTTCTGGAAACAACGGGCTTCAACTCCATCGCCAGCGAGAACAATCCCAAGGCGCGCATGGCCGAAATTGAGAGGTTCACAGTAGGATTTCCCGACTCGAAGTTCGGCGATCAGGTTTCCAACTATGCTATGTACACGCTCGGCCCGGGACAATTGAACGATCAGGCGAGGCTGGTGTCATTCGGAGAAAAGACGCTGGCGACCAATCCGAACTCTTTGCCTGCGCTACTGCTGCTCGCCGGATTTTACGCAGACGACTCCAAAGCCGGCAGCTCGGCAAAAGCCATTTCCTACGCACAGAAAGCGATTGAAGCTGCCAAGCCCGACGCCGCCGACGCCGACAAATCTCGCAAGATTTCGGCCGGAGTCGCGCACAATGTCATCGGCTATGCCTATCTGAAGCAGGAGAAGACGGCCAGCGCCATTCCTGAGCTGAAATCAGCGTCTGCCCTATTGAAGGGGCAGGACGATCAGCAATATGCGCGCGCCCTCTATGGCATCGGCTTTGCCTATGGCAAACTCAACAAGCTCACCGAAGCGCGCGAAGTCTTGAACGAAGCGGTGAAGATTCAAAGCCCGTGGCAATCGATGTCTCAGGAGTTGCTCGCCAAGGTGAACAGCGCGCGGTCAAAAGGGAATTGACGGGGAAGATCTCGGCGAGGTGGGAATTACTTCGCCGGCTTCAATAGTTCTTCCGACAGCAGTTGTGCCTTCCATGCCAGAGTGCGCGCTCGCTCCATATCTCCTGCGTCCACGGCGGTTTTCGACTGCTGCATGAACTGCCGAACCTGACTCACCATGTCCTGCTGGTTCGCGCTTAGGCTACGTCCTTCCAGTTTTTTCAGATTCGCATCGGTTGAGCCGAGCAATTGATTGGTTGCGTCGCGCTGTCCGTTTGCCTGGTCGCCTGATGCTCCGCCAGCCAACTGAATCGACGGCTCGGAAGTTCCGCCCTGTCGCACGATAATTTTCGAAGGCGGACAATTCTTGGATGAAGTCGAATTCGGCGATGTTGCCGAAGTTGTGCTGGAAGTTCCTGCCGGTGCTGGGTCGCATTTCGGATTACGTGGTTTCTTGCGAACCGGCCGCTTTGCGGCCGTTGGCTTTTGAGCGGTGGGCTTAGTAGAAGGCGATTGCGGCGGAGTGGAAGGAGCCGCAGCTGTCGGCGCGGGCGCTTGTGTCTGCTGCTGCGGAGTCGCACTGCCCGGCGATGTCGCCGGCGCAGGCGCATCCTGAAACGCGAACGCAGAGCCGCTCGCCCGCAGCGCGATAGCTGCAGAAGAGAGACTCACGATCGCGATGAGAATCAATCTCATGCTCGCTTCGAGTGCTCCTCGCTAACGCAATTCTACGCTTCACTCTCGCAAGAATTTGCGCGTTATCACAGGACCAGAAAGTTCAGTCCCCGGGCTGCACTGCTGCCGTATTAGGCGTGTACTGCCGGCGGTTGGCAGTAACTGCAGGCCCGGCCGCAGGAATCTGAAAGCGGAAGGTCGTACCGCCATCTCCCGACTCAAAATCTACCGAGCCATAGTGCCATTGCAGAATCTGGTAGGTTTGCGCCAGTCCAATACCGCTGCCATCTCTCTTGGTCGTGAAGTAAAGCTCAAAGACTTTGTCGTGCATGTCGGCCGGGATACCGCCGCCCTGGTCGCGAATCTCTGCGACGATCACCTGATCTTCACGGTGGGCAGCGATGCTCAGTTTTCCCCCGGCGGGCATGGCCTGGACGCCGTTGATGACGACGTTGAGAAAAGCCTGCTTCATCAAGTCGCCGTCGACCTTGATCGGCAAGCGTTCAGCCGGCATGTGCCGCTCGATGACTACGCCGTGCTGCTCCGCGTCGGGAGCGGCCAGTTGCGCCACGTCTTCCATCAGACGCCGCAGATCGATCTCTTCCAGGTGCAGATCGCGTGGCCGCGTGAAGTCGACCAGAGTCTGCACCACGCGGTCCAGGCGTCGAATCTCGCTGTCGATGATGTCCATGTGCCGCTTCGTGTCCGGTTCCTGCTTCGCCAGTTTGTTCTGCAGCAGTTGCAGGTGCAGCACGATAGCGTTGATTGGATTTTTGACTTCATGCGCAACGCCGCGCGTCAGCCGCCCGCTGGCCGAGAGGCGGCGCGACATCTCGATTTCATCTCCAATGCGCTTTACCGATTCCGTATCACGCATGATGAGCAGCGCACCGATCTGAGAAGTTTTCTCTTGAACGAAGTCGAGTGAGACCTGGACGAGCTTTCCGCCTTCGGCTTCAAACTCGCTTTGTGACAGCGGCCGGCGGCGTTCGAACGCGTCGAGCACGGCGGCGCCAATATCCGAACGGCGATCGAATATTTCTTTCGCGGTACGCCCGAGCAACTCGGCGCGTGGCCTGCCCAGGAATGCCTCCACCGGCGCACTGACCAGCACCACCCGCGAATCGCGCGAGAACAGCATCAGGCCATCCTGCAGCTTCGACATCAACTGGTCGACGTTGTCTTTCAGTGCCGAAAAAATCTCCTTACTGTCGCGAATCTGCCGGCCCAGGTTGGCGATCTTCAGCGTTACCAGACCATACTCGTCATGCCCTGAAGAATCGCCGGCCAACTCCTCGCTGTCTCCGGCGGCCATGCTGTCGAGGTTGCGGTTGATCTCCTTCAACGGGCCCAATGCCAGATTCGAGATTCCCGCCGAAAAAAGAAAAGAACAAAAAATCAACGCCACCGAAAAATAAAGCGAGTGCATGAGCTTGATGTTGATCTCGCGCTTCAAGAACACCGGCGAAACGCCAATGCGCACGCTGCCGAAGGGTGCGCCTCCCAGGCGTAGCGCATAGCTTACGTCGTAGACCGCGGGCGGTCCGTACACCATGTGAATCTGATCGCGAAAACGCGCGCCGCGAACCTGCTGAAAGTCAGGACGCGGCGGGACCACCTTGCCGACCTTGTTGATGTCGGTATGAAGCAGGGCTTTGCCGTCAGGGCCGATAACGGCAGCATCCATCAGGAAGGCCCAGCTTCCGCGCGCCGACTGCAGCATGTTGTTGAGATCGATATCCGTCTGCAAGTATTCGACCAGCGCGTTGCGCATGCCCACCGGATCGTTGGTGTCGACGGGAGTGCTGCTGAAATCGGGAACGTTGTTCTCCGCGGCGTAGGCCAGTTGATAGGCCAACTGCCGCGCCGTCTCGTGCGCATTTTCCATGCGCAGCCGCAGGATCTGCGAGATGTACAAATAGGAAAACGCCGACACCATCAGCGTCACCATTAGGGTGATGGTCAGAACGATGATGGTTTTTCTGCGCAGCATGGTAATGGCAGCGTGCGAAGGCTGAAAATCAATTCGGCCAGCTTACGTAACTGGAGCTTCTTCCTTCGAGCCGTCCCCGGCCGTACTTCCATATTCCTTCAGCTTGTTGTGCAGGGTCTTCAAGCTGATGCCGAGAATCTCCGCGGCGCGCGTCTTGTTGTTGCTGGTTGCCTCGAGCGTTTTCAGGATCAGCATCTTTTCCGCTTCTTCCACGGTCGTGCCTACGCCCAGGCGCACCGCGTCAGGATCGTTGGCCGCGGTCCGCAGTGGCGCTTGCCCAAATCCCGGAGGCAGATGTTTTGTCTCGATGACTCCTGTATCGCAAACAATCACAGCCCGCTCGATCGTATTTCGCAGTTCGCGCACATTGCCCGGCCAGGAGTACGCATTGAACTGATTCAGCACCGCCTCGCTGACCGCGCCCACCTTGCGCGAGTGCCTGTTTCCCATTTCCACCAGGAGCAGTTGCACCAACCCGTTGATATCTTCCTTGTGTTCGCGCAAGGGCGGCATGTGGATGTTGAAAACGTTGAGCCGGTAATACAGATCACTGCGCAATTCACCGCGCGAGACGGCCTCGTCTGGGATCTTGTTGGTAGCAGCCAGCACGCGCACATCGACCGATGTCTCCACCTTGCTTCCGAGCCGCCGAAGTTTCCGGTCCTCCAGCACGCGCAGCAGCTTGGCCTGTGTGCCGATCGGCATCTCGCCAATCTCGTCGAGCAGCAGCGTTCCGCCTTCGGCCAGTTCGAAGCAGCCGGTACGCCGCTCCAGCGCACCCGTGAAGGCGCCTTTTTCATGCCCGAATATCTCGCTCTCCATCAGCGTCTCAGGAATTGCAGCGCAGTTGATCGCAACGAATGGGCGATCTTTTCGCGGGCTGAGATCATGAATGGTTCGCGCCACTAGTTCTTTGCCTGTACCGCTGGCTCCCGTGATCAGGACGGACGCCGTACTCGGTGCCACCATCTCGATTAAGCGAAAAATCTCCTGCATCTTGCGCGATGAGCCGCTCAGTCGTCCCAGTGAGCCGGTATCCCGGAGCCTGCGGCGTGTTGCTTCCAGCTCGGCGCGCGTGCCCAAGAGAGCTGATGCGTTCGCCAGAATCGTGCGAAGCCGGTTGGTGTCGATCGGTTTGGTGATGTAGTCGTAGGCGCCCATGCGCATCGCCTGCACGGCGCTGTCGATCGTGCCCTGGGCCGTGACCATGACGACGGCGATGGTCTGATCCTGTTCCGCAAGGCGCCCGAGAAGATCGATGCCCCCCATTCGCGGCATCTTCATGTCGGTAATGACGATCGACGGAGACCACTGGATCGCCTTTTCCAGGCCCTCCTGGCCGTCGCGAGCCGTGTCGACGCGAAATCCCCAGGACGACACAATCTCGGCCAGGCCCGAGCGTTCGTTTTCCTCATCCTCGACAATCAGTACTTTTTCGTGGTTCATTCCATTCTCTAGCCAGCGCTCGCCATTTGTTAGTCCTGATGGCCACCCTGAGCCTGCAGCAAGGGCAAGCGACTTCTCACGATACGCGGCCCGTTTCGCCCGAGCAAGCTCCGGATGGGACCATGAACCTGGCGTCCCAGCCATTCCCGTGAATGTCAATTTGAGACAGCGGCGACCGGCTCGGTTGCCTAATTCGGCAATTCATCAAGTCTACGCCTTTGCTTTAAGCTTCATGTGAGGTAGAATCTCGTTTCCCAAGGTCTCATCACCCATTGCTTCAGCTATATCGTTCCTGGTTGCGTCGGGGTGCGTCACATCCGGCGCGCGTTCACATTGGAGGAAATCTAATGATAACTTGTTCGATAACTCGCGTGGGCCGCGTGATCGTGTGCGGCTTGGCCGCGATGGCTGTCGTGTTTAGCGTTTCCGGCGCTGCATCGGCGCAGAGTGACTTCACTCCGACGTGGGATGTCTTCGCCGGATATCAATTCTCGCATCCCGGAATCACAGTTCCTGTTGGAGATCCAGGCAATCCCACGGCCTACAAAGTTCCTGACATGTCGAAGGGCTTCGGTGCAGCCCTGACTTATAACTTTGATCGACACTTTGGGCTTGAAGCCGATTTCGGATACAACGGTGGCAGCAACAACTCGCTCACCACTGCGTCGGTAGGCCCGCGATTCATCTGGCGCACTGACGAGACTAACTTTTTTGCACACGCTCTGTTCGGGGGCAACTGGCTGTCGGTCGGCGGGATCAACACCGGCACCACCGGCCTGGGCGCGATCGTTGGCGGCGGACTCGATCTGCCGATCACCAAGTCATTCGCTTGGCGTCTGTTCGAGGCAGATTACGTCTGGGGTCATCACAATTATGCGAGCCTGACGACGCCCCAGTTTCCCGGGCTGCAGCATCCCAGCATGGATGGAGTCCGGCTGCGCACCGGCATCGTCTTCAGCTGGGGTGGCACCGAGCCGGTTCCACCCTCGGCGAGTTGCACCATTCAACCCTCCGAAGTCATGGTCGGCGAACCGCTCACGGCCAACGTTTCGGCGAGCAACTTCAACCCGAAGCACACTCTGCGCTATAGCTGGAGCGGCAACGGCGGTCAAGTCAACGGAAAAGACACGACTGCCAGCATCGATACCGCGAACGCAACTCCCGGCAGTTATGCCGTCACGGCTCACGTGACCGATCCTCAGTCGAAGAAGAACAACGACGCGAGCTGCTCGGCCAACTACACCATCAAGCCACTGCCGCCGAAGAATCCGCCGACCATGTCGCTCTCGGCCAACCCGCCGAGCGTGGTTACCGGCGGAAGCGTCAATCTCAACGCGTCCTGCAACAGCCCCGACAACGTTCCTGTCTCGGTCGCAAACTGGACCTCGAATTCCGGCTCGGTTTCCGGCAGCGGCACCTCCGCAACCTTGAATACCGCCGGATTGCCTCCGGGCCCTGTGACCGTCAGCGCGACTTGCACCGACTCGCGTGGTCTCACCGGTCAGGCGTCCACCGAAATCAACGTCGAGAAACCGCCGCTTCCGCCGGTCGACAAGGCTCTGGAAGCCCGCCTCGCTCTGCACAGCGTGTACTTCCCAACCGCCCAGCCGACCGAGAAAGATCCCTCAGGTGGTCTGGTTGCAAGCCAGGAGAAGACCTTGAGTGACCTTGCCTCCGATTGGCAGGTCTACATCAAGTCCAAGCCGGATGCACACCTGGTTCTCGAGGGTCACGCCGATCCGCGTGGCGGCGCCAAGTACAACCAGGCTCTCTCCGAACGCCGCGTGGCGCGAGTGAAGAGCTTCCTGGTTGAGCACGGGGTGGCGGAAAGCGCCATCGACACTAAGGCGCTCGGCGATCAGCACAATCTGACTGCCGACGAGGTGAAGTCGCAGATCGAAGCCGATCAGCAACTCACCAAGGAAGAACGCGCCAGAATCATCCGCAATATGCAGACGATCATCCTGGCGAGCAACCGCCGTGTCGACGTAACACTGAGCTCGGCATCTGGAACTTCCGAAACTTCGGTTCGCCGGTTCCCCTTCAACGCCGAAGACGCACTTACGTTGATTGGCGGCAGAACGCCGGTTAAGAAAGCCGCGCCTGCGCCGAAGAAGAAAGCGGCTCCGAAGAAGTAAGTTTAAATTAAGAGAAGAAAGACAGCATGTGCGGAGAGCGAAAGCTCTCCGCATTTTTTTGGGCAAAAATTCGGAGGATCAAAGAATCAAAGAGCGTCGAAATCGAAGACGGAAACGAAAATACTCGGGGCCATCTTCTGATTTTGGGATGCCGGAGCCGGAAAGTGGAAAAATCTACACCACCTGTACTTGTGTGCTCTCGCCAAGTGATTGATTTAATGAGACCGTGTCTGGTATTCGGCTTGCCACTTCCAAAGAGGCAGAGTTCGTCGCAGGATGGGGTTGATGAAGCGGGGCTGGCAGAACCCGGTGCACCGTCAGATGGTCAGACATCGAGGCGCAACTATCTTCTTATTATTATTGCTGCTCTGCTTCCTTCTGACTTTCGCGTGCTCGCGACCCGTTGGCCTGCACGGCGGAGATGGCGCCGCCCAGAGTGACGCCACCCAGGTACCCTTTCAAGAAGGCCAAGCCCTTGAAAATGAAGCTTCTAGCCGGAGGGAAGCGAGCGCCGCCAAGCTCGAATCAGATTTGCCTTTCCACGACTCGAAGAGTCTTCCGGTCGGCACCCTTGTGACCGTCCGGCTTAAGAGCTCCATCTCGACCGACGCTCCCGATGCCAGCGGCACCTTCGAAGCCTTGGTCGAAGAGCCGATTACGGTCGAAGGCAATACCGTGGTTCCGCGCGGCGCAAGTGTCTCTGGTCGGGTGGAATCGGCACGGGCCTCAAGAATCAAAGGAAACCGCAACTATATTCGCCTAAGGCTTGATTCGATCGATGTCGCTGGCCGCGATCTTCCCGTCCAAACCTCCAGTCTCTTCACTCATGGCATGGCCAGCGTGACGGCCCTGAGCCCGAACGCAAATCCGGCTGCGGTCATTCAACTGGAAAAGGGCCATCGCCTGACCTTCCGCCTCACCGAACCGGTCTATCTGGCTAGCCAGCAGCCCGTTACCTCCCGCTAGGGCCCCCTCCCAAGGAAAAGAACGAGTTTTCCACAGAAAGATTTCCCGTTTTAGTGACGTGTGTCCTAAGCAACCACAGGATGAGTTTTCTATAGTGGCCCCTTCACGACAGAAGGGCGCTCGGACAGCAATGAAACAGATGCCCGTTCTGGGAAAACCAAAGTCGTAGTAAGTGCGCTTTCAGGTTCCTTCCGGGAATCCTCCTGCGCCAGAGTAGCTACATGCGGGCCGTTACCGAAATTCGCTGGAAGCCCAAGGGTCCGGAAGGGGAACTCGGTCCCCTCTTCGAAAATGCGCCCATTGGCCTGGCCCATTGTGAACGAGGTGGCGAGATCACTCCCTTGAATGCCGCTCTGGAACACCTGGTCGGCGACCGACCCAATACAGCAGGATCGCTCATGCTGGCCGACCTGCTCCACCCCGAAGATACCGCGAACGCGCAGCGGCTCCTGGCGGAAATGTTCGAGGGCAAACGAAAAAACTTTCAAATCGATTCCAATCCGGATGGTCCCAATGCGGGACCTGTGCGTTGGACCGCGTGGCGCGCCTCGGCAAGCCGAGGCGAGAGCGAATTTATCCTCGCCACCGCGGAAGCCATCACCGTGCCGACAGCGGAAAGCCTCGAGGTCGATCATCGCTTGCGCCAAGCCCAGAAACTCGAAATCCTGGGCCGTCTCGCGGGCGGTGTCGCGCACGACTTCAACAATCTATTGACAGGAGTCCTGTTGTACTGCGATCTGCTTCTGACCAGCCTCGATCCCGATCATCGTGCTCGCCGCTATGCGGAAGAAATCCGCAACGCCACCATCCATGCCTCGGGCCTGGTGCGCCAGTTGCTGGCCATGGCGCGGCCTTCGCAGGGCGAGCCGCGTCCGCTCTCGCTCAATGAGATCGCCGAAGGCATGCGCAACATCCTCAGCCGCCTCATCGGAGAAAACATCGCGCTCACGCTTCAGCTTGATCCGAATCTCGGCCTCACGCGAATGGATCCGGCGCAGGCGCAACAGATTCTTTTGAATCTCGTGCTGAATGCCCGCGACGCCATGCCTGCCGGGGGCGAGATCGTAGTCGAAACCGGTCATTGCAAGATTCAGCTTCTGACCAGCCAATCGGTTTCATGTCCGGCTTCGCTTCCGTGCGTGCTGCTGGCGGTCGCCGACAACGGACACGGCATGAATGCGGCCACGCGCGCTCGATTGTTCGAAGCGTTCTTCACCACCAAGGCGCACAAGGGCACGGGCCTGGGCATGTCGACGGTGCACGACATCGTGACGGCCAGTGGTGGCCTGATTCACGTTGAGAGTACTCGAGGTTGCGGAACGCGAGTCACGGTCTTGCTGCCGCTCGCACCCGACCCAACGCTCAATCAAGAACGATCGACCGAACCGGAAAGGAACGAGGGAGAAAACCCAGCCAGAGAGATAAAAAAAGAAAATTGAAAACAAAAAGGAAAATGCCATGACGTCTGCTGCTTTCAGTCCAATTCCGGCTCCACCGCAAGTGGAACCAGCTAACTTTCTCAACCTTTTGATCGTCGACGACGAACGCTCCATCCGCGAAGCCTGCCGCGAGATCGCACAGTCGCTCGGCTTTAACGCTTATGTCGCCGACTCCGCAGAACAAGCCTACCGGCTGCTGGACTCCCAAACCTTTGATGCCGCCCTTCTCGATCTGCGTCTTCCGGGCGCTGGAGGCCTCGAAGCCCTGCGCCGCATTAAAGAACGGCGCCCTGAAGCCGTGATCGTCGTCGTGACCGGATACGGCACGGTTCAGTCGGCGGTGCAGGCGATGAAGAATGGCGCCTACGACTACGTCACCAAACCGTTCAGCGTCGATGAACTGAAGATGCTGCTGGAGCGCGTGGCCAGCCATTTGAGGTTGAAATCCGAAAATCGCATGCTCCGCGAGAGGGTCAAATCCAAGCAAGGATTCGGCGGCATCGTCGGCCGCGCGCCTGAGATGGAGAAGCTGTATCGCATCATCGCCAAGGCCGCCAACAGTGTTCACCCGGTGCTGATATTGGGCGAGAGCGGAACCGGCAAAGAAATGGTCGCGCGTTCCATTCATTACTCCGGCCCCTTCCGCGACAAGCCCTTCGTGCCAGTCGATTGTGGATCTCTTGTGCCCACATTGATCGAAAGCGAACTCTTCGGCTACGTGAAGGGTGCCTTCACCGGCGCCAACCAGTCGAAAGATGGACTGATGGCAATCGCCGAGGGCGGCACGATCTTTCTCGATGAGGTCGGAGAGCTGCCCGTCGACCTGCAGGCGAAGATGCTGCGTGCGATTCAGGAAAAGGAGGTACGCCCCGTCGGCAGCACGCGGCGCGTGCCCATTAACGTGCGTATCCTCGCTGCCACCAACCGCGACCTGGAGCAGGCCGTCATGCAGGGCACTTTCCGCCGCGATCTTTATTTCCGGCTGAATGTGCTGAGCCTGCGCATCCCGGCGTTGCGCGAGCGGCGGCAGGATATCCCCTTGCTGATCGGCCATTTCCTCGATCGCATGGCCCGCAGCTCCGGTCAGGAAAAAATGCTCAGTGACGACGCCCTTAAGGCCATGCTGGCCCATGACTGGCCGGGCAACGTCCGCGAACTCGAGAATTGCCTTGAACGTACCTACGCTTTCACCAGCGGACCGCTGATTCACACCACAGACCTGCCGCGCGAGATTGCCAACCTGCCCGATACCCTGCCCTCGAAGGGGAGCGGAAACGGCAATGGGCACCCTCGCATCATTCCTATGGCAGAGTTGGAACGGCAGACCATTATGGCTGCCATCACGGAGCTCCATGGGGACAAGCTGCAGGCAGCGCGCTTGCTCGGGATCGGTAAGACGACTCTGTATCGCAAGCTCAAGGACTATGCCGCGCATGAGTATCCGTCGTGATCGATTAAGTCTTGGCGGTCGATCCTGGTATTTCCGATGAGGCCTCGGAGAACCGTGCGTCCGATTCTGAAACTCGGCCTGCGGAAACGAGTTCGCAAACGGGAAAACCGTCTGCCGCCGCACCACCTAAGCCCCGTGTTTTCATCGTGCACAGGTGTGGCGGCAGACGTGCTTTCGTCATTGCATGATTTTATTGGTCACAACCTCGGCACGCGGCCAGGAGTGTGCCGACGCCTTGCGTGCCGCCACCGGCCTGGAAGCACATTGGGCACAAAGTCTTCAGGAAGCCTTCGGGCATCTGCGGGAGCAAACCTATTCCGCCGCCGTGATCGATCAATTCCTGCTCGAAACCGAACCACAGGAAAGCGAAAACATGATCGAGCATCTTGGTACGGCCTTTCCCGTGTATATCAACTTTGCTGTCACCGGCATGGATCGCCTGGTGCGCGAGGTTCGATCGGCGTTACATCGCCGCAAGCGCGAAGAAAGCAGCGCCCGTAAAGCGGTGGTCGATCAGCTGAATAGCGAAATGCGCGAAACCCTGACCGCGATGTTGCTCTCGTGCGAACTCGCGATGTCGGTCCCGGATGTTCCTGGCCCCGCTGCGGAGAAAATTCGTGCCATCGACAATCTAGCCCGGGGACTCAGGTTGCGCCTGCAAACCCGGTGACGTTGGCTGTGACCCGATTCTGTTTTCGCGAGGCGATGTTCAGGTGAGGCGGGCGAATCTTCGATTTGACTCGGGAACATCGACTCCCGTCACAACCCAGGCAACCGCGGCGCAGACAAAAGCCACCGTTATCGACGAGAGATGTGCCTCGGGTTCGGGAGTTCGCGGAGCGCCGGTCATACTCGTAAGGAATGCGCCCACCACAACACTTGCCAAGGCGATCCACTGGTAGATGCGCAAACCTGCGAGCACGCGTGTTTGCGGCTCTCCGCGATACGCTTCTTCTACAAACCTCCCCACGCCCGAGAGAATCAGGTAAATCCCGCCCACCATCGTCGCCCTAGGGTGCAGGAGATAAACGCGACTGACCGTCATCGCGACGACGATGTTCCAAAGCAACGAATAGATCGGTGTAGGATGAAGCGGGACTCCCCGGAGCGACTCGATCCGCGAAACTCGCGACCGTGGGTGGAAATACCGTATGCCCACGCTGCTGTCCGCGGGCCGTCCGTGACAGCACCCCTGCACCAGGCATCGTAGCCGCCCGATGCCTTGAATCCACGGCGCAGCCACGGCCAGAGCGCTCAGCACTAGCCAGATGTTTGTGCCCGACTGGCTCGCCGCCAAAATTCCTCCCAGCGCCGTGCCGATCATTCCGCCGTAGAACCCCAGAGGACGCAACAGCGCAGGTGAACCCTCGATCCACTGCGCCCACAACGCCGCTCCAATCGTCCCGCCGGCAAAAATCGAGAACGGAATCAGACTCTTCCTGGGCCCCAGAAGCGTGTCGATGATCAGTAATCCGACAAACACCCCCATTCCGGCATAGGCGCCGTGATTGATGATGCGAATCGGTCCGACACGCCATTCGTGCCAGGAGTTCGCCAGAGATTCACTTTGATGGCGCAAAAAAAACCGCAGCCTGTCGATCCACATGATGATGCAGACCAGGGCCAGAGCCGCCAACACATCCACTACTGCGTGTGTTCCAGTGATCACACAGCTGGCGGTTACAAGAACAGCCCAGACTCCTCCCAGCCATTTTTGCCACCGATTCCGTCCGAGTGCTCCGGCCGCGAGAAACGCCCATATCACGTGATACGAAGGGAAAGTTGCGGCCGCGCCGTCGTGGAGTTGATCGAAGCGCAACAGCATGGCCAGTGTCGACTGCGAGACAATCGGCCGCGGGGGAGCATACATCGGCACCACGAGATAGAGAGGGAATACGAAGATCATTGAGATCAAGCTGCGACTTGAAAACCAGCGGAGATCGCGCCGCGTCCGCACGATCAAAGGAACAAGCGGCACCACAACGTAAACGCTGAAGTAGAACAATGCGGTCCAGGACAAAACCGGGATGTCCGACTCGAAAACAAAATCGGCGATCCTTGCGTCTACCGGCACTCCGATGTAGACGATTGCCTCATACAATAAGAGCCAAGGCAGCAGCACGGTGAGATAGCAGCGTCCGCGATCCAGTCCAGTGGGCGGTGTGACGTCATCTGCCGGAAGCAGGCGTTGCTTTGGGAAAGCATCGCCGAAGCGTGCCTGCATGTCCGGGAGTTCGTAACCGAGTACGAGGGCCGCGCTCGCCAGAATCACGGTTGTCGACACCAGCCACAATCCGCTGGCCGATCCCACGGCAACGGCAACTCCCACACACAGCGTTGCGAATCCAATGTAAATCGGATGCGCGAACAGGCGGTAGATTCCGCCCGAGACGAATCGTGGAGGCGGGAACGCATTCATCGGCAGGCCACCGCCCAAGCGCCAAAGGGATTCCATCCCCAGCACCATGAGCAGAACACCCACAGCGCTCGCAGCCAGTCCCCATCGCAGCGAATGAATGGCCGGCAGGTTTACCAAGGTGCTGGTCCTGCGTGCCCAAATGACCAGAAGCAGCGGCAGCACCACGGCGAAGAGAAGTCCATAAAGCAGCTTCGCCGCTAGCCGGCTGCCTAGTGCTGCCACTTGACGACCTCATGGATCGCCCAGCCTGAACTCTCCCCGGAACTGGTGTGGAACACGCCGCGACTGCGCCACTTACATTCGTCCACGGAGAGCATGGGGCGCGGAAGCAGATCCGTTAAACGTGAAATAGCAGGAAACACTGTGTCGCCGAGGCGCCCTTGGCGAAGAACCAGTCCGCGATCCAGTTCCAGCCGTGCGCCCGGGTCAGAGAGAACAATCTCGGACTCCGTAATGGACGTGGCCTGCATCTCTTCGCCGTTGCACAGCACGCTGCGGTATTGCGCCTGTCCCTGCCAGTCAATCCAGACGATGGCATGCTCTGCGGAAAGATACCGGCCCCAGTGCAGTGTGGAGAGAGGCAGTTTCCAGGGAAGAATGGAGAGCGTTAAACACTCCGCATACCCCAATCCTGAAATCTTAGTCCTTCCGCGGAAGACCAAACCGACGCGAGACATCGGCTGCAGGCAGTGCCAGTCGACGAATCCATTCAAATTCTGAAAAGGGGTTGTGCGGATCGCGGGCCGAAGCGCCTCCCACGTTCCGTCAACCTTCAAACTCGGCTGCCTGACTGTGATGAACTGGTCCGTAACTGCAAACAGCGGACTGCTCCGCACTGAGGATGCACACGCGACCTTGCCCTCTAGCACGGTGAGAACGCTTCCATAGTGGAACGAGAGACCACTCCACCGTAGATCGGCTACGTACAGGATGAGGGTGTCGCCATTCTCGGCGACGCAGTCCAGATACCACTTCGTCAGCAAGAAATGGTTTGCGCTCAAGTAGCCAAGCTCCTTATCTCAAGGCGCCAACGAGATGAGCGGATCATTATAGAGTCGGAACCAGGATTATGCTCACATAGTATTTTCGCGTTATTGTGCCCGATTGCCCACTCCGTTACCGTGTCGCTGCTCTTCATCGGTATTCGTGGAACTTGGGGTTCCGGACAACTGAATCGTCCCTGTGTGCACGACCACGCGCATGCACCGTCGTGTGTAACTGACTAGTGAAGATTGCTCTCTCGTGGGGGAAATGTGACTGACCGCATCTCTATGTCGTCCAGGGTGTTGAGTTTTGTTGTAGTCGCTCTTGCTTTCTGCCTCGCCGCGGCAGCGCAACAGATTACCGGCAGCATTCAGGGAACTGTGGTCGATGCATCCGGAGCCGCCGTGCAGGGTGCGACCATCAGTGCCACACAAACTGAAACCGGCCTGACCCGTAAAGCCACCACCGACCGTCTCGGAGCCTACGTCATTCTCGAGCTGCCGGTCGGACACTACTGGCTGCGCACTGAAGCCAAGGGATTCGCGACCTACATTCAGCAGGGCATCACCATCGATGTCAACGCTAGCGCTACGGTTCCGGTTCGCCTCACCGTCGGCGCAGAGACGCAGAAACTCGAAGTGCAGGCCGATGCGCAACTCATCCAGCCCACCGTCACAAGCCTCGGGAAAACCGTCGGCGAACGCGAAGTGCTCGACCTGCCGCTGAACGGACGCAACTTTACTCAGCTGGGCTTATTGCAGCCGGGTGTGGTTCCTATGACCCCCGGCTTGGCCGAAGCCGGCGGCTCATTGCGCGATGGCCAAGCTTATGCCGTGAATGGGCAGCGACCGGAATCCAACAATTTTTTGATCGACGGGGCCAACAACTTCAACGGCGTTGACGGCGGATTCGTTCTCAAACCGCCGGTCGATGCGATCACTGAATTTCGTATCCTGACGCACAATGCCAATGCCGAATTCGGAAACGCCCTCGGCTCTACGACGAACATCATTACGCGTACGGGGACGAATGGTTTTCACGGTGGATTGTGGGAGTTCGTTCGCAACGATGCTTTCGACGCAAGAAATTATTTTGCAACGACGACCGAGCCTCTGAAACAGAACCAGTTCGGCGGAACGTTCGGGGGACCGGTCGTCAAAGACAAGACCTTCTTCTTCATGTACTACGAAGGATTCCGCAACCGTCAGGGCGTGACGCAGGGAAGCACGGTTCCGTCGCTTGCCGAGCGCAATGGCGACTTCTCGGCGTTGTGCACTGATCAGGATGGCGGATTCGTGGGGGGATTTTGCCAAAACCCCGAGCATCAACTCTTCAACGTTTTCCTGAACCAGCCCTTTCCCGATAACCAGATGCCGATGACGCCGCCCTATGTAAGTCCGCTTGCCCTGGGACTTCTTAACATGTTTCCGGAGCCGAACACTGGAACCAACGTCTTCAATTCAACCCAAATCGTGCAGCAGAATTCGAATCAGTTTGGACTGCGGCTGGACCAGTACCTGGGCGCTTCTGACATCGTCAACTTTCGCTACGCCTTTAGCGACGGCAATCAGTTCAACCCAATCCCTACCTCTGGGGCGAGCGTGCCGGGGTTTCCTGTTGGACAAGAACAACGGGCGCAGAATTTCGTCGCGCAGGAGACGCATACTTTTTCGCCGGCCCTCATCGGAGTGCTGCGCTTCTCGTATCTGCGAAACAAGTTTCTCTATGGGGAGCGAACCAATCACACCACTCCTCTGAGCCTCGGTTTCCAATATCAACCAAGTCTGGACCTTGCGATCGGGCCACCGTTCATCCAGGTTAACGGCTATACAACGATCGGCGATCCGATCACTGGCCCCCGGAACACGTACGAAAATGCTTATGACTATTCCGGATCGATCAGCTGGGTGCGTGGACGCAATGATTTCAAGCTCGGCGGCGGGTACGAACACCTCAATGTCAACGTGCTCCAGGGGATAGCCAGCAATGGTTTCTTTGTTTTTGCCGGCTTTCCAGTCGTTCCCGATTCTTTCGCCAGCTTTCTGTTCGGGCAACCGGTTTTTTTCCTCCAGGGACGCGGTGATTTTTCGCGCGGCATACGAGGCAACTCGTTCAACGGCTACGCCCAGGACACGTACAAAGTCTCGTCGCGGCTGACGTTGAACCTTGGTCTGCGCTACGAAATGCCTTCGCCTTATACAGAGATTCACAATCGCCAGACCCTCTGGATTCCGGGCCGGCAATCCAAGGTGATGCCGAATGCACCGGAAGATTTGCTCTATCCCGGCGACCCTGGCGTTCCGCGAGGTCTGATTCCAACATTCAGGAAAGGTTTTGCGCCTCGCGTCGGAGTGGCGTGGGATCCGACTGGAAGTTCGAAATGGCTACTCACTTCCTCCTACGGCCTGTTCTATGAACCGTACTACACCGGCCAGGGTGGACCGCTGCAGTCGCCGATCAGCGCGCCGCCGTTCCTCCAGACGCAGCAGATCAGCTTGACTCCGACATCGTTCCTCAACTTTTCCGATCCTTACAACGGCAACCCGCCGCCGGACGGCACGTTCGCCACGCCTCTGACCAATCTGACTCTAACTCCCAACCTGCCACTGCCCTACTCGCAGGACTGGGACCTTACCGTGCAACGATCGTTGGGTACAGATTTTCTGTTAACAATCGGTTATGTGGGAACCAAGGGCACCAAGCTGCCGCGCTTCATCGAAGGCAATCCGGCGATCTATATTCCTGGGGTTGACGGCAGTGGCAATCCCATCTCAACCTCGAGTAACGCTGACCAGCGTCGTCTGTATTCTGGATGCACCCTGGCGGACTCGCCCAGCACTTGCACATACTCTTCAACTGGATTAATCGCCGGGATCGCCAATTCTTCCTACAATGCGTTGGAGACCAGCCTGACCAAGCGCTTCGGGCATGGTATTTCCTTCCTGGCCTCGTATACGTTTTCAAAATCAATCGACGACGCGTCATCGTTCAACATGACGGGTTCGGCCGCGAAACCCGTAGCCGGAGAGAATGATCTGGCGCAGAATCCTTTCGACATAGGAGCAGAACGTGGCCGGTCGTTGTTCGACTCGCGGCACCGCCTGGTGCTGAGTTATCAATGGAGCCTGCCATTCTGGCAACAGCCTCATGCCTGGTACCAGCACGTGTTGGGCGGCTGGCAGCTCAATGGGATCGCCACTGTGATGAGTGGCACTCCTTTTACGGTCTTCGATTCAAATGACTTCTCGGTGCAGGGTTCTGCACCCGAGATCAGCGGATTTTTCTCCAACCGCCCCAACCTCGTTCCCGGCCAGAATCCGAACTCCGGGCCCAAGACACCCGGGGCATGGCTCAATCGCGCTGCATTTCAGCAAATCACGCAGGATCCGAACTCGCCGGTTCAGCAATTCGGTACTGCAGGCCGCAACATCGCGCAGGGTCCCGGCTTCGCTGACTGGGACTTCTCGCTGTTTAAGAACATTCCGGTCACTGAAGGCAAGGCATTCCAGTTCCGCGCCGAATTCTTCAACCTGCTCAATCACACCAACTTCCACCTGCCGGATAGCGATATTAACTCTTCCACTTTTAACGAGATCCTCGAAGCCGAGCCGCCACGGCTGATTCAGCTGGCGCTGAAGTTCTCGTTCTAGGTTGGCTTGTGGAGGGGCGGACGCATTCGTCCGCCGCCATGAAGATGCGGGTCCGCAAGGCGCTCAGAAAGAAGGCATTAACTACGAAGGACACGAAGTATCACGAAGGACTTCTCGGGAGATTTCCTTCGTGGAACTTCGTGTCCTTAGTGGTTTAAGCCCTTAACCCAAACCCCAGAAAATTCCTTCGCCACACACCCCGAATCGCATTAGAATGGTCGCACTCGGGCTGAGACCGCCTGTCCCACGCGGCCTCCGGCCCCTTCTCCTGGAGGGTTCTGTGCACGTCCTGGTGACGTCTGACACGCTGTCTGGCGCCTGGACCTACACCCGAGAACTTGTCACCGGCTTGGTCACGCGCGGCGTGCGCGTCACCCTGGTCAGCTTCGGAGAAATCCCGCTCCCCGAGCAGACTTCGTGGATGGATCATCTCCACGGCCTCGTCTACCACCCCACCGCCTTTCGCCTGGAGTGGATGCAGGAAGCCGAAAATGATCTGGCCGAGTCGTCTGCCTTTCTCGCATCGCTGGTGCGCGAACTGCGGCCCGATGTGCTTCATCTCAATCAATTTTGCTACGGCGATCTGAGCGTGGATGTACCCCGCGTCGTCATGGCCCACGGCGACCTCATTACATGGACGCAGGCTGTACAAGACCGCCCGCCGCAATCCTCGCGTCCCACGAAGTGGTATCGCGATACCGTTTTTCGTGGCATTGCCGCCGCCGACGCGGTTGTCGCTCCGTCGGCGTGGATGCTCGACCGCATCACGGCTTGCTATGGCAAGCCGCATCGCGCAGAGGTGATCTATCCGGGTCGCAATCCCATCTTCTTTAATCCCTACGTCAGCAAAGACGATTGCGTGCTCGCCGTCGGGCGCCTCGTCGATACCAGCAAGCAAGTTTTCCTGCTGACGCAGCAGACACACCCCATTCCGGTCTGCATCGTTGGCGCCGAGCATACCGTGCCTACGCCGCGCATTCCGATTCGCGCCGACGTGAAGGTCGATACCGATCAGACTTCTGTCGCGATTCGAGGTCCCCAAACTGAAGCGCAACTGCGCGCGCTCTACAGCCGCGCCGCCATCTTTGCTGCGACGGCGCGCTACGAACCGCTCGGCATGGCGGCTCTCGAAGCCGCATTCTCGCGCTGCGCCATCATCGCCAACGATATTCCGAGCTTCCGCGAGGCCTGGGGCGACGCTGCCTTCTATTTCCGCACCAACGATGCCGCCAGCCTCGCCGGGGCCATCCGCCTGATGAACGACGACCGCGCCATGCGCCGCGCCTACGCCGAACTCGCCTACAGCCGCGCCCGCGAACGCTTCACCACCAAGCGCATGATCGAAGACTGCCTGCACCTCTACCGCAGCCTGAGCTCCGCCCGCGTCGAAGCCGCCTGAGCGTCTTATGGAGCGGCGGACGCATTCGTCCGCCCAAGGAGCCATAAGGAACTAGACTTTCTGTCATTCCGAGGCCATGGCAACGACGAAATCTGCTTTTTATCGCAACGCGCACGCGCACGCGGCTCGTGATATCTTCGTAACCTGCTAACACCAAAGAAAGAAGGAAGAATTCATGGCCCAGGTAAAGATCACCGTTCGTCCCAACGGCCCGTTCCGAGTCGAAGCTCCCGAGGGCACAGTCGAAATCGTCGACATCAACGGCACTCCTTACGATCTGACCGGAAAAACCGCTTTCTCTCTCTGCCGCTGCGGCGGCTCGGTGAATAAGCCCTTTTGCGACGGAACCCACAGCAAAATCGGATTCCAGGCCGCAGAGTTGGCGGTGAAAAAAGCCGACCAAGGACAGACTCCGTAAATTGTTACTGCATCTCGTGAGCGTGCCGGGTTTCCGGCACGCCGCATGTTTCGCAACGGCCCCCCTGCTCACATTTCTATCCCCGCCGCGTCCCAAACGGTGTAACACTTCTCGTCCCGAGGCCTCATGCACATCCTGATTAAAGAACTCCGCTACGCGATTCGTCAGCTTTGGCATTCTCCGTGGTTCGCGGTCACGGTAATCCTGACGCTAGCTCTCGGTATCGGCGCCAACACCGCGATCTTCAGCGTCATGAACGCCGTGCTGCTCCGCGGCCTGCCGGTGCCGGATCCGCAGAATGTTGTTTACCTGCACGTGCCCAGCGGTCAGCCCGACGGCGCCAGCAACACCGGCGACTCGACCACATCTTTCTCCGAACCCGTCTTCGAGGATATTCGTCAAGATCATCGCGCCTTCCAGGATCTGATTGCCTTCGCCCCGCTGGCCATCGGGAAGGTCGCGGTGCGCTTCGGCGAAACGCCTGAAGAAGCCGAAGGCGACATGGTGAGCGGAAATTTCTTCTCCGGCCTTGGCGTTTCCTTGTTGCGAGGCCACGGCTTCACCGTCGCCGACGAAAAATCGAACTCACAAGACGTAGTTCTTAGCTACGCGTATTGGACACGCCGGTTCGCCCGTAACCCGTCCGTGCTTGGGCAAACCTTCTACATCAAAGGCAACGCGTTCACGATCGCAGGGATCGCACCCGAAGGATTCTTCGGAGTCGAGCCTGGACAATCGACCGACTTCTGGATTCCGCTGCAGAACCGTCCCGATCTAAATGCCTGGGGAACCCCGCCCGAGTACAACAAACTCTATGAGACGCCTACGTGGTGGTGCCTGCAACTGATCGCGCGCCTCGCACCGGGAGTGACAGCTTCGCAGGCGTTGGCCGAAGTTACGCCACGCTACCAACGAGTCGCCTATACGGGACTGAGCACACCCGATCCGAAAGCACCGAAGGTGACGTTAGCTCTTCAGGCGGCCCGCGGCATAGAAGGTCTGGAATCATTCGACAATTACAGAACCGGCGTCGCGGTTCTGATGGCGCTGGTCGGACTCGTCCTCGTCATCGCCTGCACCAACGTCGCGATGTTGCTGGTCGCCAAGAAGAGTGCCCGTCAGCGCGAATTCAGTGTCCGTCTCGCTTTGGGAGCGAGCCGCTGGCAGATTTTCCGCCAACTGTTGCTGGAAAGCGTGCTTTTGGTAACGATCGGCGGCATGCTGGGCTGGTTCTTTGCGATCGTCTCGACCCGCGCGCTGGCCGCATGGTCACAAATCGAAACTGGCCTGCAACCCGACTTCTTCGTTGTGGTGTTCACATTCGCGATCTGTGCCGTCGCAGCACTGCTGTTCGGGCTCGCCCCGCTGTTTTCGGCGCTGCGTGCGCCCGTTGCCGTCTCGCTGAAAACTGCCGCATCCACCGCTTATCGCAGCCGCAGCAGCAAGTGGACGGGCAACATCGTGATCGCCACGCAGATGACCTTCTGCTTCGTGCTGCTCGTGGCCGCTGCCCTTCTCTTGCGCACATTACAGAATTATCAATCGACCAATCTCGGAATTCGCACCCAGGGACTCATCGTCTTCGGCATCACTCCACAGAAAACAGCCGACAAACAGCAGAACCTGCAGTTCTATCGCACTCTGCTTGACCGCCTGCGCAGCCTGCCCGGCGTTGAATCCGTCAGCTACGCGGGAAATCGTCCGGGTTCCGGTTGGAGCGACAATGACGCCGCGATGATTGACGGCCGCCAGCGCAGTTACGCGGAGGCCCCGCTCCGCACCAATACGGTCGGCCCGGACTTCTTTCATCTCATGGGAGTGCCCGTGATCGCAGGCCGCGACCTTTCCGAGAGCGACACGGAATCGTCACCGCTGGTGACGATCGTGAATGAAACGTTCGGCCGCCGGTTGATGCCGGGAATCAATCCCATCGGGCACCAACTAGGAGACAAGAAGCGCTTCACCATCGTCGGTATCGTGAAGGACAGCAAATACCGCAGCGTCGACGAAGAGCCCATTCCTATGGCGTATTTTCCGTACGCGCAGGTCAATGGGATTACCCACCTCGAAGTCGAGATGCGGGTTGCAGGAACCGGACTGGCATTGCTTCCATCCGTTGCACAGGCCGTTCACTCGATCGACCCGAATCTCCCACTTGAAAATCCGATGACGCAGCAGGCCGTCTTCGAGCAGTCCTACTCCGGGTCACAAATGTTCTCGCGCCTGTCGGCCTTCTTCGGATTGCTCGCCGCATTCCTGGTCGCGATTGGCCTCTACGGCACGCTCTCATACCGCTTAGCGCGCCGCACCGCAGAAATCGGCGTCCGCATCGCCCTCGGAGCCAAGCCACTGCAAATTCTCTGGATGCTCCTGCGCGAGAGCCTGCAACTCACCCTCGCCGGAGTTTTCTTCGGCTTGCTGATCGCCTTGAGCGCCGCCGGTGTAATGGAGTCGATGTTATTCGGGCTCAAACCCCGCGACCCGCTTGCATTTGCGATGGCGCTCGTGATTGTCTTACTCGTATCGCTATCGGCGAGTTTCTTCCCAGCGCGCCAAGCCGCGTCAATCGCGCCGGTGCAAGCATTGCGCGTGGAATGATCGCCGAATAGGCGCTAGGAGCGCCGTGTAATTCCCAATCCCCGCCATTCGTGGTATCTTCATAGGCTTACTAGAAACCAGTAAGGTTGTAATTCTCAAGAAAATAAATCCCAAGAGAGAACCGTGAGCGGCTCCAACGACCGCAAACTCGGAATGCACCGCAAAATTACGCGGCGAGACTTTCTGAACGGAGTTGCTGTGACCGCCGGCGCGGCGATGATGCCGTGGCATCTCATCGCCTCCGATGACGCCGCTCTCGAAAAATCCCCAAGCTACTATCCTCCCGCGCTCACTGGTATGCGCGGCAGCCACCCAGGATCTTTCGACGCTGCCCACAGCCTGCGTGACGGCACATTCTGGGATTCCGCCGGCAAACCCGAAGACACCGGCGAAACGTTCGATCTCATCATCGTCGGCGGCGGCATCAGCGGCCTCGCGGCCGCACATTTCTACCGCAAGGCTGCCGGTGAATCCGCACGCATTCTCATCCTCGACAACCACGACGACTTCGGCGGACATGCCAAGCGCAACGAATTCCGCATCGGCAGCACGTTTCGGCTCGGCTTCGGCGGCACCTTCTCCATCGAAAGTCCTGCGCCATACAGCGCCGTCGCCAAAGGAGTGATCGAAGAGCTCGGCATAGATGTTCCGTCGTATTCAAAGTATGCCGACAAGAACCTCTATCGCTCACTCGGCATGCACCCCAAAGTTTTCTTCGACAAAGAAATGTTCGGAGTCGACAAACTCGCCCCACATCCATTTCCACGCGGAGGCGGCGAGAGTGAGGATGCAGAGGCGGCCTCGAAGAAATTACTCAAGCAGTTCCTCGCCGAGGCTCCGCTCGCCGAGCAGGCCAAACGTGATCTGCACCGCCTCGTCGACGAGCCAAAAGATTTCTATCCCGGCCTTGGCTCCGATGAGAAAAAAGCCAAACTCGCGCGCATCAGTTATGCGGACTATCTGAAAGACGTCGCCGGCGTTCACCCCGACGTCGTCAAATTCATGCAGAGCATGCCGCACTCGCTCTTCGGCGTCGGCTTCGATGCCGTTTCCGCGCAAGATGCCTGGGGCTTCGACCTGCCCGGATTCGCCGGACTGAAGCTCGATCCAGCGCCCGGCAAAGGCATGAATCGCGATGCCATCCCCAACGAAGAAGCAGAAAAATATTTCTTCCACTTCCCTGACGGCAACGCGACCATCGCGCGCCTGCTCGTGCGCAAGCTGATTCCCACCGCGGTGCCTGGCTCTGAAATGTCCGACGTGATCCTGGCGAAGGCGAATTACGCCAAGCTCGATGACGACTCTTCGCCCGTTCGCATCCGCCTCAACAGCACTGCCGTTCGAGTCAAGCATCTCGGCGACAGCGCCAGCGCAAAAGAAGTCGAAATCACCTACGCGCGCGGCAGCAAGGTTTACACGACAAGAGCGAAGGGCGCGATCCTCGCCTGCTGGCACGTCGTGATCCCCTACATTTGTGAAGAACTACCCGACGCGCAAAAACAGGCGCTAGCCTCTGCCCAGAAAGTCCCGCTGCTCTATACCAACGTTGCCGTGCGCAACTGGACTGCCTTCCAAAAGCTTGCAACCAATTCGATCTATTGCCCCAGCATGTACCACAGCTATGTCAACCTCGATCTGCCGGTCAGCATCGGCGGATACGGGTGCGCGCGCAAACCGGACGAGCCCATCATCGTCCACATGATGAAAGCCGCGGTTCGTCCCGGCCTGCCCGCCCGCGATCAGCACCGCGCCGGTCGCATGGAACTTTATTCGACCGACTTCGAAACCATCGAGCGCAAGATTCGCGATCAACTCGCGCGCATTCTCGCTTCTGGTGGCTTCGATCCCGCACGTGACATCGCCGCCATAACGGTCAATCGCTGGCCGCACGGCTACGCGTACGAATACAACTCGCTGTGGGACCAGTTCTGGCTCGAAGGTGGAGAAACTCCCTGCGAAGTCGCGCGCAAGCCCTATGGCCGCATCGCCATCGCCAACTCCGACGCCGGTGCCTACGCTTACACCGATGAAGCTATCAATCAAGCCTGGCGCGCCGTCGGCGAAATCACCAAGGCTTGAGTTCCACAGACTGCGACTCTCCGGGCGAACTCTTCTTACGATAGGCAACCTATTTCTACTATGGTCAGCGCCAGAAAGCGGGGGTAAATTGGCGAGCGTCTAATCAAGCAGCCCGTCTGGAGGATTTTCATGACCTATCAGGCGCCAGCAAATCAGGAAGTACCGCAAACGCGCAGAACAACTTCTCTCAACTCCCGGCTCGATCAAAGTCTCAATGCATACTTCGCTGCGGCAGGCGCCGCTGGCGTGGGATTGCTATTGGCCGTGCAGCCTGCTGCCGCAAGCGTCGTCTATACAAAGACCAACATCGTCGTAGGCGTCGGCGAATTCGCCAATATTGACCTCAATGGTGACGGAGTCACCGACATCTACTTCAGCGCCGGGGGCGGTTCGCACGAGGCCTTTCTCTCCGCTGTCCTGCCCGCAGGCAACGGCGTTTTCAACAGCGGCAAGCCCCAATTCTTCGGCGTTCCCATCGGACGAGGAGAACATTTCAAAACCTACAGAGCCGAAATGGCCGTTTTCGATTTTTGTAGCTTTTGCACGAGTGGTTCGGGAAGCGGAGGTCCGTGGGCCGGCAAGAAGAATCGCTACATGGGGTTAAAGTTCCAGATTTCCGGTCAAACGCATTTTGGCTGGCTGCGCATCACCGTCAAAAACTTCACTGCCACGATCACAGGATATGCGTATGAAACTGTTCCCCAGGGCACGATTAAGACGGGATACGTACATGGACCATCGGAGACCGGCGAATCCACTGCAAGCGTGGCGCCGATCCAACAACCCGCGAGCCTGGGCTTGCTGGCTCGTGGAGCGGACGGCCTCTATGCCTGGCGCCGCGAACAGGGGCTAACGCTAACGGTCTGAGCCGGCGTTTCTTAATTTTTCGGCCTTATTGCGTGCGTCCTGCGCTTGCGGAGCCAACCCCTTCGCCGCGTAGGCGTCGGCCAGCGCACTTTCGATGTCGGGCGCATCGCCGTTTTTCTTTTGTTCTTCCTGATAAGCGGCGATGGCCTCGTCATACATTTTGAGTTTCGAGTAGGCTTGTCCCATCTCGAACGACACGCCCGACATCCGGGATCCCAGGCGCTGCGCCGTTTTCAACTCCTCCAGCGCGCCCTGAGTATTGCCTTCATCTTCCAGCGCCATGCCCAGCCCGTAGTGTGCATCGCCGTTGCTTTTGTCCTGCGACACCATCTGCGTGAACAGCAGGTTCGCCTCGTGCGCCCGCTTCTCGCTCAAATACACCATGCCCAGTGCAAACTGCGCATCGGAATTCTGCGGCTGCAACTCGATTACCCGCTTGAACTCGCCCTCGGCACGCTCATACATCTCCTGATTGAAGTACGTTTGCCCCAGCGCATAATGCGCCTGCCACGAATTTGGTTGTTGCCGGATGATCGCCTGCAACTGCGCGATCGCGCGATTCGGTTGATTGTCCATCATCGGCTGAAACGCGCGCGCAATCTTCATCGGCCCGCCGCGCCAGCGCTCCACGCCAAGTCCTGCAGTTAAAAGCAGCAGCACGACCACCGCAACTACGCTCGCCCGCCGCACCGGAGCATCCTCTTGCGGAGCAACCTTGGCGATCAGCGCACCGAGAATCAACCCGCTCACCAGCCCGCCGATGTGGCACGCATTGTCGATCCCACCCACCACGCTGCCAAAGAAAAGATTGAAGCCGGCAAAAAATACCAGGCTGCGCAGAGTCGATTTCAACGCAAAACTTGGAATGGAGAACTCGCCCAAAGCGAATGATGCAATCAACGCTCCCGCCAGGCCAAAAATCGCCCCCGACGCGCCCACGCTCAGCACACCGGGATTCCACCCCACGCTAGCCAGTCCGCCGGCGACACCCGTGATCAGATAAACCGCTGCATACGTCCAGCGTCCATAAAGCGACTCGCAAAGCGCCCCCAAATCCCACAGGCACCACATGTTGAAGGCGATGTGCATGACCCCGCCGTGCAGAAACATGTAAGTGAACAGCCGCCACCAATCACCCGACAGCGTCAGCGGCCCAAAATTGGCTCCCCAATGCGAAAGCAGGGGACCGTTGAAATCCACAACGGGAGCGCCGCTGGCCAGCTCCATCCCGAGAAACACTGCGAGATTCGCGCCAAACAGCACATGCGTCAGCGTGATCGAAGACTCGCGCCGCACCCACGGCGCCGGCATGACATGCTGCTTCACGTCTTCGCGTTCTTCCCCGCGCTGCGCCGCCTCATGCTGCACACACCATTGGCAGATCTTCCTTCCCATCGTAAACGGAGGCAGTTTCCGCCCACACTGCACACAATTGGCCATGTCTGTAAGAGACTATCAAAATAATGGATTGGGAAAGTCAGAACAGTAAGGCGCCGAGGAACGATGCGTTCAGTTCAACGGTGGAAGAGCGGCGCTTTAGCGCCGCGTGAAGCCTGGCGAGAGAGTTGGGCTTTAGCCCCGGGGGGCTCAATGAATCGTCTTGGTCTTCCGCGACATATAGTCCATCAGCAAATACTGCCCCAGCGTATACGGAGTCGTGAAGTACGCCTTGCCGCGGCACATTTCGGTAACTTTCTGCACAAACTGCACCAACCCATAATCCGACGCCAGCATAAAAGTATTGATCAAAACCCCGGCCCGCTTGCACTTTGAAACTTCTTCCAGCGTCTGGCTCACGACCAGCGGATCAAGCCCAAATGCATTCTTATAAATCCGCCCATCCTCGAGCGTCAGCGCCGAAGGTTTGCCGTCGGTGATCATCACGATCTGCTTCATGTCTTTGCGCTGGCGCTGCAGAATCCGCTGCGCCATGCGCAAGCCCTCGCGCGTATTCGTGTAGTAAGGACCAACCTTCACCCGCGCCAGTTGCGATAGCGGCACTTCCTCTGCCGAATCGTGAAACAGCACCAGCGACAACGAATCCCCGGGATACTGCGTGCGAATCAGATGCGACAAAGCCATCGCGACTTTCTTCGCCGGAGTGAACCGGTCCTCGCCATAAAGGATCATCGAATGCGAACAATCCAGCATCAGCACCGTTGCGCACGATGACTGATACTCGCACTGATGCACCTGCAGATCCGAATATTCGATGTTCAACGGCAACGTCAGCCCCTCGCGCTGAATCGCGTTCGAGAGTGTGGCCGTAATGTCGAGATTCAAGGTGTCGCCGAACTCATAGGTCTTCGACGAACCGCTCGCTTCAATCCCAGTCGCCAGGTCGCGCGTATCGTGCCGCCCAAAGCTCGACTTGCCCAGCGATCCCAGCAGATTTCGCAGCGACTTAAAACCCAGAAAGTCGAGACTCTTATCGGTGATTTCAAACTTCGCCTGCTGCGCGCCGCCAGTCTGTCCGCCCACGCTCGACTGCCGCGCCGGATCATGCGGATCGTCGATCGAAATGTAATCTTCCTGCTGCATCCGCTCAATCAGCTTCTCGATCAGTTCCTCGAGCTGCCCGTCCGCCATCATCTGCTCGATCTGCTGGCGCAGGTTTTCATCGAACATGTCTCCGTCAAGCAACGCGTTCTCGATCGCACGCCGCAATTCCTCGAGCGTCTGCTCACCCTGCGGCATCTCGTACCACATCGAATCCTGAAAGCCGCTCTGCAGCAGATAGTCGGAGAGCGCGTTGAGCAGATCCTCCATGCTCATCTCGCCCGCAGGATCAGGCACGTATTTGGAATAACGAATGCGCTTCATATAGCTGCGAGCCCCGAGCCCCAAGTCGCGCGCAAATTCAGCGAGATTTGGCTCGCGACTCAGGACTCAGGACTCAGGACTAGTTAAATTGCCTTCTCTGCCGGTACGGCCGATCCTCCGGCTCAAACGATTTCTCCCGCACAGCCTCCGGCTTTTTCTCTCCGGCTTTGAATACGCGTTCTTCACTGCGCCCAATTCTCTTGTGCGCGTGTAATCCTTCCAGGATGAATTCCGCCGCCGAGACCTGCTGCTCCGCGCTGTCTTTCTGCGAAACGCGCAGCGGCGCCAATTTGTCGAGCAAGCCTTGAATCCCTCTCAGATTTTCCAGCGCCTCGCCTGCGGCGATCGAATCCGAAAGCTGAATCTCGCCGCCAAGATCGAACCACTGCACGATCTGCTGCACGTTGGCGCCGGTAAAATATTCGTCGTAAGTTTTGGCGATCGCCGCGCGGATCAGCTCGCGCCCCACATGGTCGGCGCCCTTCATCTCGCCCTCGTACTCCAACTCAAGCTTGCCGGTAATCGCCGGCAAGGCGGCATAGACATCGCTGATGCGCGGCACGACCAGCGATTCGCGATTCCGAATCGTTCGCCGCTCCGCATTCGAAATCACATTCTCCATCGCCGAAATCGGCAGCCGCTGGCTCACTCCCGAGCGCTTATCGATCTTTTTGTCCTCGCGTGCGGCGAAGGCCACTCGTTCGATTACCTCTTGCACGTAATTCGGCAAATGCAGGGGATGCCCGTTGCGTTTCGTCCACGCCTCCTGCGCGGTGATTGTGATCCCTTCTTCCACGGTCGCCGGATAATGCGTGCGAATCTCCGATCCAATGCGGTCTTTCAGCGGCGTAATGATCTTGCCGCGCGCCGTGTAGTCTTCCGGATTCGCGCTGAACACCAGCGCCACATCGAGCGGCAGGCGAATGGGATATCCCTTAATCTGCACGTCGCCTTCCTGCATGATGTTGAACAATCCAACTTGAATCTTTCCCGCCAGGTCCGGCAGTTCGTTGATCGCGAAAATTCCGCGATTCGCCCGCGGCAGCAGTCCGTAGTGAACCGTCATCTCGCTCGACAACTCGTGCCCGCCGCGTGCTGCCTTGATCGGATCGATATCGCCAATCAAATCGGCTATCGTCACATCGGGTGTCGCCAGCTTCTCAACATAACGTTCGTCCGGCGTGAGATATGCAATCGGAGTTTGGTCGCCGAGCCTTGCAATCTCCTCACGGCAGCGCTTACAAATCGGGTCGTAAGGATTGTCGTGAATCTCGCAGCCGGCTACATAAGGCATCTGCGGATCGAGCAGCGTCGTCAAAGCGCGCAGGATGCGGCTTTTCGCCTGCCCGCGCAGCCCAAGCAGAATAAAATTGTGGCGCGAAAGAATCGCATTCACGATCTGCGGCACTACGGTATCGTCGTAGCCGACGATGCCAGGAAAAACTGTCTCATCGCCCGAGGCGCACAGCCGCGCGATAAGATTGTCGCGCAGTTCATCTTTCACATGGCGCGTGCCTAAACGCTCCTCGGAGAAGGGACTACGGCGCAGTTCGCCGAGCGTGTGCGGAAGACTCATGAGAGGAACCCCCACAAAAAAGAAAACAAAAACTTCAGTGGCTCGATTATACGCCGCACTCGCAGGTCTCATCTGGCTCGCAATCGCACTTGGGTATGCCCAGGACGCCGCCTCGCCCGCTCTCCGTCCCGGTCACGTCCAATCGGTGACTTGCGCGGCCAACGCGGCCCAGTCCTACGAACTTTATTTGCCCACGGCATACGCCGCCGCGAAGCGTTGGCCCATCATTTATCTCTTCGACCCCGGAGGGCGTGGCCGTTATCCGATCGAGCTTTACAAAGATGTCGCTGAAAAATACGGATTCATCATCGCGGGATCGAATAACTCGCGCAACTTTGGCGGCGATGTGTCCACGGCAATCAATGCTCTATGGCTCGACACTCACCAGCGTTTGGCGATTGACGACCGCCGCACCTACGCGAGCGGATTCTCCGGCGGTGCGCGGGTTGCCGGCGCCATGGCCTTCGGATGTCCACCATGCCACATTGCAGGCGTGATCGCGAGCGGAGCCGGCTATCCCGGCAACTTCGCCCAGGCCAGCAACAAGGATAAAGTGCTCTATTTTTTCGCCGTAGGCGATCAGGATTTCAACTGGCCCGAGGTCATGACCATTCGCAATCAGCGCGAAGAAAGCGGCCTGCCCTACCGCGTGCGCGTATTTCCTGGTCCTCATCAGTGGGCGCCCGCGCCGGTCATGGATGAAGCGATCGCATGGCTTACGCTGAAGGGGATGCAGAGCGGCGATGTGCCCAAAGATTCGTCCTTCATCGACCGTTTGTTTCAAGAGCGCCAGGTCGAAGCCACAGTGGCCGAGAAAAACGCCGACGCCGTTGCACAGTTCGGCGCCTATCGGTCGCTCGTTTCCGATTTTGCGGGCCTTAAAGATTCCCGCGAATTCACAGAGAAACTAGCCACACTGAAAAAGTCGGCTGCGTTGAAGAACGCGCTGAAGAAGGAACAGGATCAAGTTGCAGAACAATCGCGACTTGAACAGGAAGCCTCATCCAGAATGCGGCCGTATCTGGAAAATACCGCCGATGATCCCATCAGTTTGCATAACGATATATTGCAGTCCTTGAAGCGGCTATCGGATGCGGCTGACCACGCCAAACAAGAGTCTCAGCGGTTGGTTTCGCGCCGTGCGCTCGACGACATCTGGGTGTCATGGATCGAAACCGGCCAGCAGGAACTCGAGTCGCGCCATTACCAAAAGGCGGAGGCCTGCTTTGAACTGATGAGCGAAGTGCGAGACGATCCCTGGCCCGTTCTGTTGTTGGCGGAAACTTACGCGGCAGCTGGCAACAAGAAATTGGGAATCCGGAATCTCCAGGAGGCAGTAAAGCGCGGACTGAAGAACCGATCCGCGGTCGAGTCCAATGAGCGCCTGCAACTGCTGAGAACCGAACCTGAGTTTCAGAAAATCATAGACACGCTGCAACCTGCACCGTAAGCCGCACGAGAAGAAATCGCGCGTTGAGCTCGTCTCGCCATCAAACGAATCCGATCTAAACTCCATTCTGGTCCGGAAACGGATTGTCATCGCGACAGATTTCCGGCACGAAGGTATGGCATGCGGCAGACACAGCCAGATTCATGTTGTACATTGAGCGCGGACCAGAAAAATTCTGTCGGAGCCCGGCTGCGTAATCATGACAACTCCAGACAGGCGAAATTTCTTGAAGGGCGGAGGCCTTGCTCTAGGCGCCGCGTTCGCAGCTCAGGGATGTGACGTGTCCCATGCCAAAGTCGCCGTCCCCATGGTTTCCCCGACGTCCGCCCTCAAGTCGCCTCATTCGGATGGGAGCTCTGCAACCTGAACGGCAACGGCGCCAACACCTACGTCGAAATTCTCAGCAATATGGTGTTGCAGACGGTGAATGGCGATCTGTCGGCATCGATTCTCGCGGCAGGTGCTGGTTTATCCCTCTCTCAGCCTGAGTGCCGGCGACTACCTGGTCTTTCACATGGATCATCAGGGCGTGACGCTCGATGCCGAGATGCAGATCGTGTTGGCCTACACGCTCACTTAATGCGCGTGGCCGTTGCCGCCTGCTTTCTCGCGAGCGCGAGCCGCGCGCTGCAAGCTCGGAAGAATGCCTTCGAGATAACTTGCTACCGTCTGAATGCGTTCATGTTCCGAGCGCATCCCCAGCAGTTTCTGCTTGAAGTCGAGATCCAGCGGCAGCGACCCGGCCAAATGGAACGACAACGCATTTGCCTGCGCTCCCGACAAATCCTGCACCGCGCCCGCCAGCGTCAGAATCTGGCGATGCGCCTCAATCGCCCGCGTACGTTCTTCCTCCGGCGCTTCGCTGGGCTCGTCGGGGACGAGAAGCACTTCCGCCTGCAGAAATGAACGTTCGTGGTTGAGTTCCATCACTTCAAATCGCTGTCTTCCCTCGGCGATCAGGTCGAGCCGCCCATCTGGATACTCCTTCGTGATTGTCATGACTTCCGCACTGCATCCTATGTCGGCGATGCCTTCCTTCAACGCGCGCACCACGCCGAATGGCGTGCTGTTCGCACGGCACTCGCCGATCATCTCCTTATAACGCGGCTCGAAAATGTGCAGGGGAAGAGCTGTACCGGGAAGGAGCACCAGGTCGAGCGGGAAGAGGGGAAGAAGTGCCAAAACGGCTCCAGTGTACGAATGACAATCGAGCGGTGCCACGATTGTACGATACGAACCTATTCCGCATCTTGACTTGCATCGTTCTGGAGACTACAACGCGAAACATGGCACTGGCGGGCAAAGTTGTCGTGGTGACGGGCGCTTCGATGGGAATCGGCGAGGCGATTGCGAAACTCTTCGTCGAACAGGGAGCCAGCGTAGTGCTGCTCTCGCGCGACACCCAGCGCGCTGAGGCCGCCCGCGCGCGCATCGCGGTTCCTGAACGCACCGCCGCTTTTTCCTGCGACGTTCGCCACTCGGAAGAGATCGATCGCGTCCTCGCGCTTACCCTGCATCACTTCCATCGCGTGGATGTCTGGATCAACAACGCCGGCCATGGCCTGCTCGATTCCGTGGCCGAAGTCGATATGGCTGCCTGCCACGAGATGTTCGAGACGAATTTCTTTGGCGCGGTCTCGGCCATGCAAGCCGTCATTCCCGTCATGCGCCAGCAGGGAGGCGGAGCCATCATCAACATCTCCAGCGTCGCCGGCCATATCCCGTTGCCCTTTCACGCTTCCTACAGCGCCACCAAGTTCGCGCTCAACGCCATCGGGAAAGCCGCTCGAATCGAGCTGAAGAAAGACAATATTCACGTGCTAACCGTCTGCCCCGGCTTTGTCGCCACGGACTTCAGCAAAAACGCGGTGCGAGGAGCGGAACTGAAGAAGGTGCGCCCCGACTCGGTGCGTGGAATCTCCGCCGAGCGCGTGGCCCGCGCGACCCTGCAGGGATACTTGAAGGGCAAAAGAGAGGTGGTCGTGCCCTGGACCATGCATGTGCCCGTGAAGCTTTATCAACTATTCCCCGCCCTGGTCGAGAAGGCGATGGCGAAAATGGCGAAGTGAACGAATTGAGTCATTTAATCATTGAGTCATTTAGTCATTGATTCATTTGGCCTAGCGCCAAAGACGGAATGAATCAAAGACTGAAATGGCTCAATGACTCAATGACTCAATGACTAACTGGCTCAATGACTCAATTCCTCCAGCATCGCTTCCATCTCGGACTGCGCGTGTAGATTGCCTGTCCGCCGCGCGGAGGCGATGCCATCGTGCAGCATCTTCTTCGCGTCGCTTTGGCGTTCGGCCTTCTGCAGCGTTTGCGCCGCCATGAAATATCCCGCCGTGTAATCCGGGTGGTTCTCCAGCAGGATGTGAAACTCCGCCAGCGCGCGGTCGAAGTCTCCCTGCTTCGAATACTCCATGGCCAGGCCATAGCGCGCAAACGCATCCTTCGGATTTTCCGTCAGAATCTCGTTGAGAGCGGCGATGCGGTCCATGCGTCGAGCGGCTCCTTCCAGAAAAGCCGGACGAAACGAGACTACTACAAACCTGCATCGAAAAACTTTCCAGACCGTGCTCGACTGATTACAATGGCGAGTTCCCAGAAATCAAAAGCTGCGAGAGTGCCGCATGGCTTGCCCGTATTTTATGCCGACCGAAAAGTTCGAGAATGGTTCCTGGCCTCATCCCAGCCGACTGCCGCTGGGTGGCGGATGGCGCGGCCACTGCACGGCTTCCGGCCACGAGGGCGCGACGCCTTCCGAAGGTGTCCTCGAAAAATTCTGCAATCTCGGCTATGCGGAAGGATGCACATGGGCCCCGCTGATTCGAGAAAGCGATGCGGTTCGCTTCGCGGTTGCGGCGCCGTCCAACTCGTCGAAGCAAGCCGCGAGCGGCCAGGCCAATTCTCTGGCGAACTCACTGCAGCTTCATTTTGTCTACGAGCGAAGCCACAGGCCTGTTGCCAACGGCGATCTGGAATTTGATCTCTCGCGGGCAGTCTGGGTGCGGGGGCACGACGACCCTCGCATCCAGAGGATGGCCGAATGCTTTCTCGAGTCTTATCTCAAGAAGAAGCTCTGAGCGGCCGATGAACGTATCGAGAACACGCACCGCCTCCAGAAAAGGAACGCACCCATGACTGACGACGCGCAATCGCCGCGCCCCGTTCGCGATTCGCAGTCCGAGATGGCCGAAATCGTTCTCCCCAACGACGCCAACCCGCTGGGAGCCCTGCTTGGCGGACGCCTCATGCACTGGATCGACCTGTCCGGAGCCATGGCCGCGCATCGCCACTCGCGCAACTACGTGGTCACCGCCTCGGTCGATCACATCGACTTTCTGGTTCCCGTGCGCGTGGGCGATCTGGTGATCCTGCGCTCCTCGGTCAATCGCGTCTTCCATACGTCGATGGAAGTCGGTGTGAAAGTCTTCGTCGAAAATTACATTGCCGATACGGCGCGGCATGTCAGTTCCGCATATCTGACCTTCGTCGCGATCGACAAGACAGGAAAGACGATCCAGGTTCCCGCGGTGATCCCCGAGACCGATGAGCAGCGCCGGCGCTACGATGACGCCGGCCGGCGCCGCGAAATCCGCCGTTCCGAACTGGAACATCGGCGACGTGCGGACCGCTAGATTTCTTCACAACGTGTGATTCGCGTCACATAAACTCTTCCCGTCGGTCCTTTACGTTAGTTGAGTCTGAGGATTCTCTAATGGATAGTGCCCTTTTAGTCCATCGCCTGCACTTCGCCTTCACAGTTACATTTCATTACCTGTTCCCCCAACTGACCATGGGGCTGGCGCCGCTCATCGTGGTGCTGAAGACGCTTGCCCTGCGGCGCAACGACGAAACCTATGCCCGGGCCGCGCGCTTCTGGGCACGCATCTTCGGGATCAACTTCGTCATCGGCGTGGTCACCGGCATCCCCATGGAATTTCAGTTCGGCACCAACTGGTCGCACTTTTCGCGCTTCGCCGGCGGAGTGATCGGCCAGACGCTGGCGATGGAGGGGATGTTCGCCTTCTTCCTCGAATCGGCATTCCTCGGATTGTTTCTGTATGGCGAGAAGCGGCTGGGCCCACGGCTGCACTGGTGGTCGGCAGTCGCGGTGTTTCTGGGATCGTGGCTTTCGGGATACTTCATCGTTGCGACCGATGCCTGGATGCAGCATCCCGTCGGCTTCGAGAAGGTTGCCGACGGCTCCGTGCAACTCACCAGCTTCTGGGCGCTGGTGCTGAATCCGTGGGCGTGGTGGCAGTACGCGCACAACATGTCGGGCGCTGTGATCACGGGATCGTTCGTGATGGCCTCGATCGGCGCGTTCTATCTGCTGTGGGGAAAGTTCGAAGAGTATGGCCGGATCTTTGTCCGTGTCGGCGTGGTCGCAGGGCTGATCTTCAGCGTACTGCAACTTTTCCCGACCGGTGACGGACAGGGGCGGATGATCGCGCAGAATCAGCCGGTGACTCTGGCCGCCATGGAGGCGCTTTTTCAAAGCCAGCCCGGCGCGCCGCTGGTGCTGATCGGCCAGCCCAACGTCGACCAGAGGAAAATCGACAACCCCCTGGTCATCCCCAACGCGCTCAGCTTTCTGACCTACCGCGCCTGGAAAGCGCAAGTGCAAGGCCTCGATGCTTTTCCGCAAGACGAGTGGCCCACGAGCATCGAGCTGCTTTACTTCAGCTACCACATCATGGTCGGGCTGGGGACCGTGTTTATCGCGATCATGCTGATTGCCGCGCTGCTGCTTTGGCGAGGCAAGCTGTTTTCGTATCGTTGGATACTGTGGATTCTTCTGCTCGCGTTGCCGTTCCCCTACATCGCCAACACCGCCGGCTGGCTCGTCGCCGAACTGGGTCGTCAGCCGTGGCTGGTCTATCAACTGATGCGAACGGCCGAGGGCTACTCCAGAACCGTATCGGCGGGGAACGGAATTTTTACGCTGCTCGGATTCATGGGCATGTACACGGTGCTGGGGATTTTGTTTCTGTTTCTGGTGCGGCGGGAAATTGAAGCGGGGCCGGAGGCTGAGGTTGCGGCGGGACATTGATTCCTCCGGTTTGTCATTCCGAGCGAAACGAGGAATCTGCTGTTTGCCGACAGCGAGGAAAAGCAGGTTCCTCCTCGCTCCGCTTGCAGCGTTGCGTGTCGGAATGAACATTTTCTGTTTGGAATGACCTGGATTTCTGAGGGAAGGAACGAAATGGAAACACTCTGGTTCATGATTGTGGCTGTGATGGTTGCGGCCTACGTTGTGCTCGATGGTTTTGACCTTGGAGCTGGCGCCATTTATCTCAGCGCGGCGCGCACGACGGACGAGCGACGCAAAGTTATGCGGGCCATCGGCCCGGTGTGGGACGGCAACGAAGTCTGGCTGCTGGCCGCCGGAGGCACGCTCTACTTCGCGTTTCCACAGCTTTATGCCTCGAGCTTCAGCGGTTTTTATCTGCCGCTGATGATGGTGCTCTGGCTGCTGATGCTGCGGGGCATCGGCATCGAACTGCGCGCGCACATGCAGAATCCGGTGTGGGTCGGATTCTTCGACGTGGTTTTTTGCGTATCGAGCATTCTGCTGGCGATTTTCTTTGGCGCTGCGCTGGGTAATGTCGTGCGCGGCGTTCCGCTCGCGGCGGATCACTACTTCTTCGAACCGCTTTGGACTAATTTTCGCGTGGGACCGACTCCCGGCATTCTCGACTGGTACACCGTGCTGACCGGAGTGATCGCGCTGGTCACGTTGACCGCTCACGGCTCGCTTTATGTCGCGGTGAAGACCGAAGGCGACCTCCAGTTGCGCGCTCGCACCACGGCGCGCTGGGTCTGGCCGCTGCAGGTTGTGCTCACGGTTGCTGGCTTGATCGCCACAATTTCGATCCGCCCTACCGCGCTCGACAACTACAAGCAGCATGTCGCCGGATTCCTTATTCCGCTTGTCGTCTACGCTGCGCTCGGCATGATGATCTACGCGATCCGCAAACGCGAGGACAAGACTGCGTTCGTGGCGTCCGCTCTGTACATCGTGGGCATGCTGGTTGGAGCCGCATACGCGTTGTATCCAGTTGTGCTGCCGTCGAACACAGATCCTGCCTTGAACTTGACAATCTACAACTCCGCCGCGGGTCATCATGGGTTAGCGGTCGGCTTCACGTGGTGGATCCTGGGCATGATTTTGTCGCTTGCGTACTTCGTCTTTCTATTCCGCATGTTCAAGGGCAAGGTGCGGCTGGAAGGCGAAGGGTATTGAGGATGCCCAGGTATTGAGGAGTCGCCGCAAAAGGCGGCCCTCAGGGGCTGAAGCCTGCGTCATTCCTGCGCCTAACGGCACAGCTAAAGCCGTGCCCTTCCTGCTTGAAGCGCTTGGACATTTGTTGGTCGATCCAGAGCATCATTTTTTTGGTATCTCACCCACTAAAATCTTTCTTTTCTTCGATTTGCAGCTTCTTGATATGGCTGAATCCGTTCAAAATATTGAGCCGCAACAACTTGTCGGCAAAATATTGTCGAATAAGGAGTTAGCTTCGCACTTTACGCGGCTAGGTCCGATGACCGGAATGAACTCCATAGAAATGCCCGCGCACATTATTCACAATTGTGCGCTCGGCGTTTTTCTCAGTAAAGGTTGTTCGTCACAAGAAATGGATTTTCGCTGTGGAAAAGAGCAACTTCCAATCAATCCCGACGTAGTTCGGAAAGCAGTCGTTGGCCTTCGCTTGGGTCGTATCCGAGGTCTGCCGTGCTTATATTGCGGATCGTGGCGTAGAGGAGATTAAGATATAGCCCGGCAGTGGTCGGATCGAATTGTTCGACGGGTTTACCCTCTGCTTTCGCGATGGCCTTTAGTACATTATTAGCAGCAAGGCGCACAGTCTCCGGTACTCGGCCCAGCTTGTCAATGCCCAAGATGCCGACCTCTTCTGTAGCAAGAACACGCCGATGCCACAACGCCCTAACCGCCAAGTAGGCTGCCTCGGTGGCGTTTGCGCGCGGTAGGTCCGCCAGGGTATTTCCCATTGGCATGAAATGTCGGATTAGATCTTTTTCTCGGTCCGCTCTTGCTGCTTCGTCGCCGATAGATTCGGTGAAGAAGTGCGTAACTCCAGCAAAAGAGGGATCGTTCAGATGCTTCTGTAGCCTTGACTTGAGGTCGCTCGTCTTGCCGACATAAATGATGGCGTACTTCCCGCGATCTTCCGATGGTTTCTCCACGGCTAAGGCATAAATGCCGCCTCCGGCAACCCTGCTAACCGTCGCCGGATCGAACTTCTGAGCGTCGGCCTTCTGAAAACTCCCCATTTTTACCGCACCTCAATTACGTCGAATTGTCCTCGTTGCAAGCTTTCCACGACATACTCAGCCGACAGAGGATGCGCTCGATCCGACACTGGCACATCCGTGACCTGCGCAGCTACAAGGTGATAAGGAATGACATAAATCAGCGGCTTAAAATCCCTTGTCTCGGCGCTGCCGATAATTGACGCAATCTCCTTCTCCTGAGCGTCGCTGATTACGCCGGCGCCTCGCTTCACGCTGGCGCCACGGAGAATGCCAACCTTATTACGCGCAACCCCGGCACTGTGGCGGTCACCCCTGCTGACTTCTTCGTAAAGCCCTTTATAGATTTCGTATGGGCTTGACGTAGGCGGTACGTGATAGGTCACCGCGTAAGGTGAACTACCGTCAAACGCGGGGGTACACCAAACATAGTGCTCGTTGTTATAGTAGCGCTCCGCTATACGATAAGATAGCCATGTTTGCGCCGAATATAAGATTAATGGACTAGACATCGAGGGCAGGCTAGTATACGACGAAATACGCCTGACTGTGCGACAGTGTGCAGGCCATTGGACCACCTGACGACTTTCGCGCATATCACTACCCGTACCGTTATCCCAGTACCGATTGCGGCCGTTCCGCACCAGCCGATTCGGTAAAGTACTGACACCATTCCGGGAACGGTAACGATCGATTTTCTCAGTGTCATGACGCCTGTATAATCGAAGCGGATTCTTCCTCATCTTCGCGATTCCTATCTGGAGTGTGACTCTTTGAACGCACATACACCCCACCAACATGGACCGGCGCAGCCGCAGGGGCCGCAGCCGCTGCCCGGCGTGGACGCCATTATTGCGGTTGGATCGGGTAAGGGCGGAGTCGGCAAGACCACGCTATCCGTGAACCTGGCCGTGGCGCTGGCGCGCATGGGCCACAAGGTCGGACTGCTGGATGCTGATGTTTACGGCCCGAACGTTCCGCTGATGCTGGGCGTGAACGAGCAGCCTCGCATGATTGGCGAGAATCGCATTGAGCCGCTACAGGGTTTCGGGGTGAAGGTGATTTCGGTGGGATTTCTCAATCCGGGTGACAAGCCGATCATCTGGCGCGGGCCGATGCTGCACCAGATTGTGCGGCAGTTTCTGGGGCTGGTGGAGTGGGGGCAACTGGATTATATGATTGTCGATCTGCCGCCGGGTACGGGCGATATCGCGCTATCGCTGGTGCAGACTGTGCCGCTGACGGGCGCGATTGTGGTGTCGACGCCGTCGGACGTTGCGCTGCAGGACGCGCGCAAGGCGATTGAAATGTTCCGGCAGATGAAGGTCGATATCGCGGGCGTGGTGGAGAACATGAGTTATTTTGTTTGTCCGCATTGCCAGCATGAGGTTGATATTTTTTCGCGGGGCGGCGCGGAGAAGATGGCGGAGAAGTTTGGCGTGGCGTTTCTGGGAAGTATTGAGCTTGATCCAGAAGTGCGGAAGTCAGGAGATAGTGGCAAGCCGGTGGTGATTGAGGGGGAGAATTCTCCGCATGCTAAGTCGATTTATGCGTTCGCGAAGAATGTTGTGGCGCGGGTGGGGGAGATTCGGGCTAACGCGCCGGGGAGCGTGATTTCGATTCAGTAAGATCAAAATCCCCACCCTCTCGCAAAAGCGCGAGAAGGGTGGGGCACCCGCCTGGCATTCGTGCCGCGCCCCGGCGAAAGCAGGTTCCTCGCTTCGTTCGGAATGACAAAAATTAGGAAGACTCCCGGAATCTCTGCACTTGCCAGATTGGACTGGGTTCGCGTTTCCCTAACACAAGATCTGCCATCAACTCTCCGATTGCGGGGCCGTGTTTGAAGCCGTGGCCGGAGCCTCCGCCTAGCAGCCAGACATTTTCGTTTTTGGGATGGCGGTCGATGATGAAGTGACTGTCAGGAGTTTGCTCGTATTGGCAGACGCGCGACTCGGTTAGCGGCGCGTCTTTCAGGGCGGGGAAGCGGAAGGCTAGGTATTCGCGGACCCGGTGGATTGTTTCTGGCGAGACTACGCGCTCGCCGTTGGTGGGATCGAAGGCGGGGCCGCGAGTGTCGTCGGCGATCTTGAATCCGCGGCGGCCGCTGCCGGGGATCCCGTACATGAATGGTTCGCGGTGGTCGCCCCATACGGGAAGATGCTTCTCGGTGAAGCGGTCATCGCCGGCGGGCGCGCCGAAGAAGAGGACTTCTTGTTTTGTGGGCTGGATGTTGTTGCCGATGGTCTGCGGGAATAGTTTTCCTAGCCAGGGACCGCAGGCGAAGACGTAGCGGTCGGCTTTGAGGGTTGAGCCCTCGGAGAGCGAGAGCGCTTGGAGCGGGTCATCTTCGAGGCTTGTTTGCCGCCTCGCTTCGCTCGACGGGACAGCCGAGGCGGCTGTCGCTACACGATACTTTCCGCCTGTGGCCACAAACGCACCGACTACGGCTTTGCAACTGGCGCGGGCGTCGAGGTATCCGCAATCGGGCTCGAAGATGCCCCAGTCGACTTCGGAGAAGTTGATCTGCGGCCAGCGCTTTTTCATTTGCGCGGTGGAGAGCCTTTCAGACTTGATCTTTGCCGCTCGCAGCGGCTCCAGCGAGCCGCGCTCGTAGGCGTCATCGCGAGCGGAGGCCATCCAGAGAACGCCGGTGCGATGGAGAAACTGGCGCTTCCACTTGCGCTCATATTTCGCCCATAGCTTGAGGGCGCGGGCGGCCATTTCGGTATAAGGCTGATCGGCGCCATAGGTACCGCGCATGACGCGCGTTTCGCCACCAGAGGAAGCGCGGGAGTTGCCGGGGCCCCAGGCATCGAGCAGAGTGACGCGCGCACCGCGCTCGAGAAGATGAAGGGCGGTCCAGCCGCCGAAGGCGCCGGCGCCGATGACGGCGATGTGGGGGTTGGATTTCATGCGAGAAGAGGATAACAGCAGGTTTCAAAGTTCAAGGTGGCAAAGTGGCAAGGTGGCAAGGTGACCACCGGGGTGAGGTTTCAAAGTTTCGAATGTTTCAAGGTTTCAAAGGAGACCTATATGGTCGGCCGCTAGGAGCTTGGACCGACGAGGTCGTACTACAGTGAGATCTCAAAGCCTTGCCACCTTGCCACCTTGCCACGTTGCCACTTTGAAACCTTGAAACGTTGAAACTTTGAAACTTGCAAACTTGGTAAAATGAGTGTGGAAGCGGTTTCTCCCCTCGGCTGGCGCCGCTCCGGCTGGTATAACTGACAACGAAACATGCCCGCTGACCCCAATATCGGAAATCGCGAACGCGAAATACTGACCGCCATCGTCGAAACGTTTATCTCGACGGGTGAGCCGGTGGGGTCACGCACGCTCTCGCGCTCGAATCGCGAGGGGCTGAGCCCGGCTTCGATTCGCAACGTTATGGCGGATCTAGCGGATGCGGGATATCTGGAGCAGACGCACACATCGTCGGGGCGCATCCCGACGACCGAAGCCTACCGCTACTACGTGGAGCAGATTTCAGGCAATGCGCGGCTGGCGCCGCAAGAAGAGTCAATGATCTCGGAGTCGCTGGCCGGGATCAGCGACGTGCAGGAGTTCATGGAGCGGACTTCGCATGTGCTGTCGCTGATCTCGCGCAATGTAGGCGTGACCGTGGCCACCAGCGGCCCGAAGAATGCGCTGGAGCATGTGTACTTCTCGCGCCTCGGAGATCAGAAAGTCTTGGCGGTGCTGGTGACACGCTCCGGGCTGGTGCGTGACCGGGTACTGCGGCTGGATTTGTCGCAGGTGGATCTTGACCTAGCGGGGCGTTACATCAACGAGAATTTTCGCGGATGGACGATGGAGTCGATGCGCGCCGAACTCGGACGCCGCATCGAACAAGAGCGCAGCGAGTACGACCGGCTGATGAATTCGATCGAGGCTTTGTACAAGCAGGGAGCACTGGCCACGGAGCCGGGCGCGCAAGTCGTTTTCGTGGAAGGAGCATCCAATCTGCTTGCGAGCGAGCAGGACCGGCAGCGGCTACAGGAGATGCTGCGAACGCTGGAAGAGAAAGAAAAGGTTGTGCAGCTGCTGAGCGCCTACTTGGATGTAAAGCAGGAAGCGGTGCGGGTGGTGATTGGACTCGATCAGGCGCTGCCCTCGATGCAGAATTTTGTGCTGATTGGGGCGCCGGCGCATGCGGGGAATGAAGTGATGGGATCGCTGGCGGTCATCGGACCGACGCGCATGGACTATCAGCACACGATCACTGCGGTTTCGTACATCGCGCGGCTGTTCGACAAGATTTTGAATGAATCGGAGTAATGCAGGGGATATGGGGAAATCGAACGGGAAGCAAGAAGTAGAAAATCTTGATGTGGAGCATGAGCTGCCACCAGCGGAGGGAGATGAGCCCTCGGCTGGCGCGAGCGCTCCGACCGCCGACGTGTCTGGCGGTGACGCTGAGTTGCAACGGATCAAAGCCGAGCGCGACACGCTGCTTGACCGCCTGGCCCGCGCACAAGCCGAGTTTGAAAATGCGCGCCGCCGCGCCGCGAAGGAGCAGCAGGAATTCCGCGACTTTGCAACTATGGACAGCCTGAAGACGCTGCTGCCGGTCATTGATAGTTTCGAGCGGGCGCTGCAGGTGAAGTCGGAGCCGGGGGATTTTCGCAGCGGGGTGGAGTTGATCTACAAGCAGCTGCAGGATGCGCTGGGGAAGCTGGGGGTGAAGGCGATTCCGGCGAAGGGCGAGGTGTTCGATCCGCGTTTTCACGAGGCGATCGAGATGGTCGAGACCACTGAAGCGCCAGATCACACGGTGCTGGAAGAACTGCAACGGGGGTATAAGTTCAAAGATCGGTTGCTGCGCCCGGCGATGGTGAAAGTGGCGAAGAATCCGTAGGGTTTGCCTTCAGAGAATGTTATTCCAGGAGTGAGTGCGGGATTTGCTGTTTGTTCTGCGCGTGGGAAGAGCAGGTTCCTCACCGGCGCTTCGCACCGATTCGGAATGACAACTGATCAATGGGGCGCCGAAGAATTAAGGGAAGATTTGTAACGAGAGGCATTTTCTGACTACCAACGCAAAGCGTGATTATTACGAAGTTCTCGGCGTCTCGCGGACGGTGACCGAGGTCGAGTTGAAGAGCGCGTACCGCAAGCTGGCGCTGCAGTACCATCCGGACCGAAATCCGAACAATCCGGATGCGGAGGAGAAGTTCAAGGAAGTCAGCGAAGCGTACGGCATCCTCGCTGATGCCGAGAAGCGCGCGGTCTACGACCGCTACGGACATGCCGGCCTGGGCGGAGCGGCACAGGGGGCTGGCGGCATCGATCCGACGGTGTTCCAGGATTTCAACGATATCTTCGGGGAGTTTTTCGGTTTTGGCGATCTATTTGGCGGTGGCGGAGGACGTCGGGGCAACCGGGTACAGCGCGGCGCCGATTTGCGCGAGGATCTTACGCTCGAGTTTGAAGAGGCGTACTTCGGCAAGCAAACCCAGGTTACAGTGCGCCGGCATGAAGCCTGCGAAGAGTGCCACGGCTCAGGTTCGGCGCCGGGCAAGGGCCGCACCGCGTGCCGATCGTGCAATGGACGCGGACAGGTTCGCTATCAGCAGGGATTTTTCAGCATCGCGCGTACGTGTCCGACGTGCCAGGGCGCGGGCAACGTCATTACCGATCCGTGCCCGAAATGCAAAGGGGAAGGACGCGTGTTGCGGCAGCGCACGGTGGATGCCAAGATTCCTCCGGGAGTCGAAGATGGGACCCGCATCCGCTTCTCCGGAGCTGGAGAAGTCGGGGCGTTCGGCGGCCCGGCGGGTGATCTTTATGTTGTTCTGCATGTGAAAGAGCATGCGTTTTTCGCGCGCGAGGGCAACGACCTTCATTGCGTGGTCCCAATCTCTGTGGCGCAGGCGGCGATGGGCGCGGAAATTCGGGTTCCGACCATGGACAGCGAACACGTGTTGAAAATCCCCGATGGAACGCAGCCGGGAACCACGTTCCGGATTCGCAGCAAGGGCGTGCCGGTGCTGAACGGCCACGGCAAAGGCGATTTGTATGTAGAAGTGCGAGTACAGGTTCCGACGCGACTCAACAAGCGTCAGAAAGAGCTGCTGCAGGAACTCGACGCGCTCACCCAGGTCGACAACCAGCCGCTGCTGCGCTCGCTGCTTGGCAAAGTAAAAGACATGTTCGGATAAGAGATTCTGATCTCCGCTTCGGCGAAGCTTCGTGTTGCTCGCTTTGATTTGCCGACTTACTCCCACCTCCCAATGACCCGCCGCCGATGGATTGCAGACGAATTCTCTGAAAATCGCGCAGCCCTGACGGGCGAACACGCCGACCATCTGGTGCGGGTGCTGCGCGTCCGGGTTGGGCAGGAGTTCGACATTGCAGTCGGCGATCAGGTGCGTCGGGGCAGTGTCCTGACTGTTGAACCCAGGCGAGTCGAGTTCGAACTTGGGGAAGTTGTTAGCTCGGCGCAGTCCGTCAACATCACGCTGCTGCTTTCCATTTTTAAGTTTCACCGAATGGAATGGGCGATTGAAAAATGCACGGAGCTTGGTGTTCTCAGAATTGTTCCCGTCATTGCGAGACGATCGGATGCGCACCTTGCCGCGTCGTCGGCGAAGAGAGTCGAGCGCTGGCGCAAGATCGCACTGCAGGCCGCGGAACAATCGCGGCGCGCTGCGCCTGCTGAAATCTCCGAACCAGCGAAGCTGAAAGATGCCGTTGGAGGCGCGACCGGGCTGCGGATTCTGCTTTCTGAATCCGAACGGCAGGTGCGGCTGAGCGACATCCTCAATTCTCATGTTGAGGAAGTCACCCTTGCCATTGGCCCGGAAGGCGGATGGACCGAAGATGAGCTCCAGATTTTTCGCGATGCCGGATGGATTTCTGCGTCCTTGGGCTCGACTATTCTGCGGGCAGAGACGGCTGCCATCGCGGCGACGTCAATTACGATTTCAGGTGTGAGTCAGTGATCTTGGCGGCAGTTCTCGGTCGGGCTTATGGTTTGAGGCGGCATCCACACCCATGCGGGTGCTATGCTGACGGGCAATGGCAGTATTGAAGTCGAGCGCGCGGCCAACATTCACTCCTGACGATCGACAACGGGAAGCCATCGAACACGTCGCTGGGCCCATGCTTGTCGTCGCTGGAGCAGGTACCGGCAAGACCTCGGTTCTCACCTACCGAATCGAGCGCCTGGTGCGCGAAGGGCATGCGCGATCGGATGAAATCCTTGCGCTGACCTATACCGTCAATGCCGCAAAGGAAATGCAGGAGCGGCTGCGCAAACTGCTCGGCGGAAAGACGGTTAACGCGCTCACGTTTCACGACTATTGCCTCAAACTGCTCAAGCAGGTGAATCAGGACTTTGGCGTCCTGGATGAAAAGGATCTGTGGATTTATCTGCGGCGGCGTATTCGTGAACTTCGCCTCGAACATTACATCCGCGCGGCAAACATCGGGCAATTTCTGAACGACCTGCTGGAGTTTCTGAGCCGGTGCCACGACGAACTGATCACGCCCGAGCGTTATAGCCAGTACGTGGAGAAGGTAGCCAGCGGCGAACTGCCGCTGCCGCGAGTGGTGAAATCGAAGAATGTTCTGGAGGATTCCGAAATCCTGGCGCGTTGCCGGGAAATCGACCGTGTCTTTACGACGCTGGAGCGCTGGCTGCGCGAAGACAACCTGGGCACCTTCAGCCACATGATTACGCGCGCCCACGCGCTTCTGCACTCGGATGAGAGCGTGCTGACGGCCGCGCGTTCTGGGGCACGATTCATTCTGGCGGACGAATTTCAAGACGCGAATTTTGCGCAGATCAAGATTCTTGCGCGTCTTGCCGGCGCAGAAGCCAACATTTTCGCGGTCGGAGACCCCGACCAGGCGATCTATCGGTTCCGCGGAGCCTCGAGTGCGGCGTTTGAACTATTTCACCGCCATTTCCCCAAGTCGCAGCTGGTTGTGCTCGGGAAAAATCGCCGCTCGACGACGCCGATTCTGCGAACGGCTTTCGCTCTTATCGATGAGAATCCGCCGGTATTTGCATCTCACGCTGACGGATCGCTTGCCTATCGCCGCGCGCCTTTGGAGTCTGCGCGACAAGAAGACGCCGCTGCCGCGGGAAGCCAGCTTTCGAGCCTTCCCGTAATTGCGGTCGTCACCACCGACCGCGATGCTGAAGGCCCCAATGTGGTCAGCTACATTCGGGAAACGCAGAGAAAAATGAAATGCAAGTGGTCAGAGTTCGGCATTCTCTACCGGCAGCACTTTCACCGGGACGAAGTGGTGGAGGGGCTGGCCGAGGAGGGGATTCCATTCCAGATCGAGAGCATGGATATTTCCGACACGCCGCAGGTTCGCGACCTGTTCGCGTGTGTGAACGCCGTGGTGTCTGGCGGTGACGACGTCAGCTGGCTGCGGGTTGCGGCGTTGCCGTGCTTCCACGTTGATCCGGAGCAGCTCCGCAACCTGATGCGAGATATTGCGCGCAGCAATCGCGAAAGCAAAGTTGTGCCGCTCTCCTCGGCGATCGACCGGATTGCGGGCGGCGCCGAAGTAGCCGCTGCGGTGCAGCGGACACGAGAGGAGATCCAGCGGGTCGAAGCGCAGGCGCGCGCCGCGATCGGCATTATCGTGCAGCGGTTCGCGCTCGATACTTCTTCTCCGATTCTCCAGGCGGCGCTGCAATTCGTGAGCGATTGGGAACGACGGAAGCTCAATAAGACGACGAAGCTCGAGGAACTGGCTGGATACCTGCAGTATTTTCGCGAGGCGGGCGGAGTTATACCGTTGCAGTCCGGCGGCGAAGATGAGAACGCCGTTCGCCTGATGACAGTTCATGGCGCCAAGGGGCTGGAATTTCCTCATGTTGTCGTGCTGCGCGGAGTCAAGGGTTCATTTCCAACCTACTTTCGCGAGAAGCTGGTTGCATTTCCCCGCGAACTGCGCGACGCTGATTCGCTTACCGAGGCTGACGACTCAGCTCTTCACAACGAAGAGGAGCGGCGGCTGTTTTACGTGGCCATGACGCGCGCCCGGGACTCGCTGCGCATCTACGCCAAGGAAGGGATCGGCAAGAACGATAAGACGCCGCCGGGGTACGTGCGCGAGTTGATCGGGAATCATTCGCTTGCGCCCTGGTTTCGTCACATGCCCGCGAGCGGCGCGCAGGCTACGTTCGACATGGCTGCGGGAGCGTCGCCGTTGTTTCCCTCCGAATCGCAAACCTCGCGGTGGTTCGAATTGGACGTTTTGCCTGGGTTGCAGAATCGCCTGAGCGCGTCGGCCGTTGACACCTACGAGCGGTGTGGGCTGCGGTTCAAGCTGGAACGCGACTGGCGCATCCCGGGCACGCCGGCAGCGGCCATGCAATACGGCGCGGCGGTTCACCGGGTGCTCAAAACGTATTTCGATTCCGTCCAGTTCGGGCGGCCAAAGAGCGACGCTGAGTTAATCGATCTATTTGTTACGGACCTGCGGGACGCTGGAATGCAGGAGGACTACCAGCGTGAGCTCTACGAAGGCCTGGGGGTTGAGCAGTTGAGAGAGTTCATCGCCGCGGCGCGAACCATTTCCGCGTCGCAGATCTTGCACACGGAGCAGCCGTTCGAGATTCGCATCGCTGGAACGGTAGTGTCGGGGCGAATCGACCGTATCGATCGCCGGCCGGATGGAACGGTCGCCATCGTCGACTACAAGACAGGCAAGGCACGCGACCAGGAGGATGCCGACGATAGCCTGCAACTTTCGCTGTATGCGATCGCGGCGCGGGAAAAGTGGGGATACGATGTCGGCGCGCTCATCTTTTACAACCTGGAAGAGAACGTTCCGGTAGTCACCGTTCGGAGTGAGTCGGAATTGATGGCGGCGCGGGAAAAGGTGGAGTCGGTGGCAAAACAGATCGCGGAAGGTAAGTTCCAGGCGAAGCCCGGCATTCATTGCAACTTTTGCGCCTATCGAACGTTGTGTCCGGAGAAGGAGAAACGCATCCCGCAAAAACCGGTCAGGGCCGAGGGGATGACGAATTGAGATGCGGAAGGGATGATGCGATTCCCGCGGCGGAGTTCGAAGGAAAACTTAGGGAGCAAAAACTTAGGGGACGCTTTGTGCGTCCCCTTTTGACTTCGTACTGAACTGTCTTAGTGCTTCTTTTTCTTCTTTGCCTTTTTCTTGGTTGCCATTGTTTCTATTCTCCCTTCCATTCTTCATGGAAAATTTGCAACGCTGTTTTGTTGCAACTAGTTGAAACATAGAGTTATTGAAAAATGAAGTCAAGAAAAAAATGATCATGCAAACGTCGAAGTGCGTGTACCAAAGTCACGCTGAGCAGAACGCGATTCGAAAAAGTCAACAGAATTTTTTTCGCAAGATGCGCACGCGCACGGGATTGGAGACTTGAAAGCGTCTCCCTTTTGATTTGTGGAGTTGGTGCGTGAAGTTTTCATGATCCCGAGAGAATGGAGTGCAGCTGGTGGCAGACATGCGCGATCGCAGCTTTTTCTTCACGCGCCCATCTATAATTGAAAACGCGAAATCTTCGTGGGAGCTTTGATTTATGGCCTCTTTAGACGATGTGGTGATTATTTCCGGCTGCCGGACGCCGGTAGGAAAATTTCAGGGCAGCCTTGCCGATTTCACGGCGCCGCAGCTTGGAGCGATCGCAGTGCGCGAAGCGGTGAAGCGCGCGGGCGTCGATCCGGGGCAAGTCGACGAATGCATTATGGGCAATGTCGTGTCCGCTGGGCTCGGGCAGAATCCGGCGCGGCAGGCCGCAATCTTCGGCGGACTTGCTCCGACGACAGGTGCCATGACAATCAACAAAGTTTGCGGTTCAGGATTGAAAGCAGTAGCACTCGCTGCGCAAGCGATTCAGACGGGCAACAGTTCGATTGTCGTTGCCGGCGGCATGGAGTCGATGACGAACGCGCCATATCTGCTCCCGCAGGCCCGCAAGGGATACCGTCTTGGCAATGCGCAGGTGGTCGATTCGATGGTGCACGACGGGCTTTGGGATATTTACAACGACTACCACATGGGCATCACGGGGGAGAATGTTGCAGAGAAATATGGCATCACCCGCGAAGAGCAGGATGAGTTTGCGGTGAACTCGCACCGCAAAGCGGTTTCCGCGATCAAAGAGTGCCGATTCAAGTCGCAGGTTGTGCCGGTGGAGATTCCGGCGAAGAAGAAAGGCGCGGCTCCGACGATTTTCGATAAAGACGAGAGCCCGCGCGAGGACACGACTATCGAAGTTCTGCGCGCGTTGAAGCCCGCATTCAAGAAAGATGGAACCGTAACGGCCGGTAACGCTCCGGGAGTGAACGACGGCGCGGCAGCGGTAGTTGTCACGAGCGCAACACGGGCGAAGGAACTCGGCGCCAAGCCGATGGTGCGGATCGTGGCGCAGGCGACCAGCGGCGTGGAACCGAAGTGGGTCATGATGGCGCCGGTGGGCGCGGTGCAGAAAATCTGGGAGAAGACCGGCTGGAAAAACGAAGACGTTGATCTCTACGAATTGAATGAGGCGTTTTCGGTGCAGGCGCTGGGCGTGATGCGGGAGTTGAAGCTCAATCCCGACAAAGTGAATGTGAATGGCGGGGCGGTGGCGATCGGGCATCCGATTGGAGCTAGCGGGGCGCGAGTTTTGGTTACGCTGATTTATGAAATGATCCGCCGCGATGTGAAGCGGGGGATCGCAGCGCTTTGTCTTGGCGGAGGGAATGCCGTGGCGATGGCGGTAGAGCGTTAGGGTAAAGGTGAAACGACGCCCACGACCAGAGCCGCTTCTCAGATGGCCCATTGGGTAACCACTTCTTGCTGTGTTTATGTCCTTAAAGGAAAGGAGCTCTGCGATGGCGAAGAGCATCGATCTGTTCCTCAGCCATAACAATGCCGACAAACCGTGGACTGAGGGCTTGGCAGGGGCTGTAGAAGCCGATGGCAGCGGCCCACCTTTGAAGGTGTTCTTTGACAAGTGGGACATACCACCCGGGGGCGACATCCCCGCCGAGTTAGAACAAGGGCTCCAGAACAGCCGATACGTGGGACTGGTCCTCTCGCCAGAGTCAGTGGCGTCCGATTGGGTAACGCTGGAGCGATCCACGGCGATCTATCGCGACCCCAGGGCGCGAGAGCGAAGCCTGATTCCCCTGTTGCGGCGGGATTGCAACATCCCTGACATGCTCGCGCGTTTGAGGTATATCGACTTTCGACGCGACGCAGACTTCAACGATGGCTTGGACACTCTCGTTGGAATTCTCCGTGGGCGGCCTGCAAAAAGAGGTGGGGAACAAGACGCCTCAGAGGTTCATTTTCGAGAGGATGCTGCTCTGTTGAAGCAACACCGGAAAATTTTCGATCGGCCGGCGTTCAAGGTGCCATGCATTTGGGAGTTGTTCATCAGGGAACTCATTCAGGCAATCGATGATACCGTTGCTGCCATCAATACGGGCAGCCTATTCTCCCGCTCGGGGAGGCTACTGTCATCCTTTTCTGACCAGAACGAGTACCGTCGGCCCGAGTTTAAGGAGGCCTTCTCCCGTATTACCGAAAAACTGATAGGCCTCAAGCGCCAAGCTACTGAGTTTGAGGAATTCTTCCGCCGCGTGAATCCTAGGTATTCGCACCACGAGAACTTTTATGCGATGGTCATGTCATTCCACCCGACCGAAGACGCGTCCGCCATTAAGAGACTTGTTGGTTTTATGGATTCTATCGACAGATTGCGCAACGAGATCCTCGGTGAGTTGAATGTACTGCTTTCCAAATGCGGGGAAGAGGCCTTCAAGGAAATCGAACTGAGCAGCGTAATCCTCAAGAAGGGGGAAATCGGAGGGGCTGACCGAATTGCACGGTTTCTAGAATAGAAAAGTGACTCCACAGCTCAAATGAGACTTAGGGGTCAGCTTGCACCCGCTACCGGCAACGTTACAGTGAAGACCGCACCGCCATCGGGAGCGTTGGCGGCTTCCACGCTGCCGTTGTGTTCTTTCATCACCGATTTGCAGATGCTCAGTCCCAGGCCGGTGCCGCGGCCGGGGCGCTTGGTCGTGTAAAACGGGTCGAAGATGCTCGCCAGATTTTCTTTCGGAATGCCGGGTCCGTCGTCGTGGAAGCTGATCCATACAGAACTATCGGCTCGCCCCAGCCGAATTCTCAATGTGCCCTTGTCGCGCTCCTCGCGGATGGCCTGTTCGGCATTCACGATCAGATTTAGAAAAACCTGCATCAGCTGGTGCGGATCGCCCAGTGCGTAGGGCACGCCGCTCTCTTTCAGAAAATCGACGGTGATGTTGTTTTTGCGCAGCGAGTAGGCGTGCAGGTTCAGCGTGCGCTCCACGACTTCGTTCAGGTTGATCTTGCTCTTGCCCGGCGCGGGCGGGCGCGAAAAGTAGGTCAGGTTTTGCACAATATCGGCTGCGCGGCGCGCCTGCTGCTGCAGCATCCCGAGTTGCTTGCGGGAGGTTTCGTTGGTCTCGGTGTCTTGCAGGAGTTCGCTGACGCCGAGAATGCTGGTCAAGGGATTGTTGAGCTCGTGAGCGACGCCACCGATCATGGCCCCCATTGCCGCGAGCCGTTCGCTTTGTACGACCTGCTGCTCCAGCTTGCGTTCAATGGTGATGTCACGCACGGAAATGATGACGCCGTTGATCTTGCCCTCCGAATCGACCAACTGGCTGCCCGAGGCGCGCATGGTTCGCCAGGTTCCGTCGCGGTGCTTGGCGCCGTATTCGGCGGACCAGAAAGCCTGCTGACCGGAGACGACGGTACGATAGAGCGAAGCCAGCTCCGGAGAATGGTCTTCGAGGTCCGAGATCTTTTTGCCCAGCATTTCCTCGGGGGCGCAGCCGAGGAGATCGCGTGCACGCTTGCTGACGAAGGTGTAACGCTCCTCCAGGTCCACGACGAGAATCAGGTCGGGGAAGCTCTCGAGCAACCGGCCGCGGAACTCTTCCTGCTGCGCCAGTTGCTTTTCCATCTTTCGCTTTTCGGTGATGTCGACAAGCGTTCCCTGGTAGCGAATGATGTTGCCTGCGGCATCCCAGACGGCGCGCGACGAATCGAGAAATACCGCGGCTGCTCCATCCTTGCGCTTCAGCCTGATTTCACGAGTGCGCACGCCGCCGCGATCTGAGACAGCCCGGCCCAGCACCGGCTGCTGTGCTCCATCCACATTCAGCGCGGCGGCGTCCAGCATCAGGAGGTCTCGCTTGTCGCCGTATCCCAGCATCGAGACCAGTGCGGGATTCGCATCGAGCAGCTTGCCTTCGGGTGTACAGAAGTAAACGCCCTCCTGCAGGGTCTCGAATAATTCCGTGAAGCGCATTTCTTTTTCGCGCTGCTCGGTCACGTCGCGACCCAGCATGCTGGCGCCCACGACCTCGTCGCCCTTGAGGATGCCGTTGACCACGCAATCGAAATAGAGCGGCCGGGAGTTGTTTTTCAGGCGAATTCGCACCGTGCCGGCCCAGCGCTTTTTCTGCAGGAACCACCCTACGCTGCGCTCCATCTCCTCCTGCGACGGTTCTTCCACAAAGTCATGAAACTTCTTGCCCACGAGCTCGGAGTAGGAGGCGCCGGTGAGCTCGGTAATTCTTTTGTTGACGGTGCGCAGGGTGCCATCGAGAGAGACGGCGCAGGCCGGATCGTCGAAGGAATCGATCAGCTCCTTGAAGTTGCGCTGCGACCGCATGATGACCTGGCTGAGCTGATCGAGCTGCTCTTCCGAGGGAGCGGCGCCAACGTGCTCCTGTAGTCCCTGGAGAAGGCCTTTGAGTTCAACCACCTCGCGGCGGCGGCCATAGGCGTAAACGGCCAGCAAGACGGAGAGAATCAGGACACCCACCGCCATCGGCCCCAGATGGTAGGGCAGGTCCTGCAGGCGTTCCCAGGCCAGCGCGGCGAAGCCGGCCGCCAGCAGGATCATGAACATGAGCAGCCAGCGCCAAAGCTTCGACTCTTCGCGTTCGAGATTTCCCGGAGATCCGGGTGCACGCGGGATGTTGGGAGGCTTTGGGGACATGGAGGAAAGGCCCGTACTTTCTGATTTCAGATCATTCTATACAAGCGCCCTAGTGGGTCGCGCATTGGCGATCTCGATAACCCCTGGGGGAGAGGTGGTTGTTATGTATCTTTTGGCCGATTAATTCCCAAATCGAGACGGGTCGAGTTTTCCACATAGTGGAAGTGACGTTCGTCACAGCCAAGGCGACGCGAACTCGGTAAGGTAGACGCGAAGTCAGGTTGCTGTTCAAGCGTGTCTCCAAAAGCAAGCGCAATCGGGTGCCCCACTTCCCAAACTCCTAGGCGGGAAGTGGGGATTTTTGCCATCAACCAATGAAATCGGCGAGCAGACGTGCCTCTGCGTTGAGGAGGCGGTGTTTTCTCGCAAGGAAGAGAAGGGCCTGACGCCATCCCCGCATGCTTTATAAGACCCTAAGTGCCGCCGTCTTCGGCATTGACGCTAATATCATTCAGGTGGAAGTAGATTGCTCGGGCATCAAGACGGATCAGGACCACTTCCACACCGTCGGGCTGCCGGACGCGGCGGTGCGCGAAAGCCGAGACCGGGTTCGGGCGGCCCTGAAGAATTGCGGTTATGACATTCCGCCAACCCACATCACCATCAATCTGGCGCCGGCTGACATAAAAAAGGAAGGATCGGGATTCGACTTGCCGATGGCGCTGGGCATTGTCGGAGCGTATGGCGGTTTGACCAAGAAAGACGTCCCGGATTGTCTGTTTGTGGGAGAGCTATCACTCGATGGCGGCGTACGCGGTGTGCGCGGCGCACTACCGATCGCGCTCGAGGCCCGCGGGCGCAAAATCTCGCGCCTGGTTGTGCCGGAAGCGAATGCGAAAGAAGCCGCCATGGTGGGCGGTGTCGATGTCTATCCGGTGCGCTCGTTGCTCGACGTGATCCACTTTGTGAATTCGAGCAACGGGATCGCGCCCATCAAATCGGATGGTGATTCTTTACTGCGTGAGTCACAACAGTTTTTCGTCGACTTCAAAGATGTACGCGGCCAGCAGACGGCCAAACGCGCCATGGAGATTGCCTGCGCCGGCGGCCACAACATTCTGATGGTCGGTCCTCCGGGGTCGGGCAAAACCATGCTGGCGAAGCGCATGCCGACTATCCTCCCGCCTTTCACTTTTGAAGAGGCGCTGGAGACGACAAAGATTCACAGCGTAGCGGGCGTGCTTGATCAGAGAAGCGGCCTGGTCGGCACGCGCCCATACCGGGCGCCGCACCATACGATCTCGGATGCGGGCCTGATAGGTGGCGGAGTGATTCCGCGGCCGGGAGAAGTCTCGCTCGCGCATAATGGCCTGCTTTTTCTGGATGAGTTACCGGAGTTTCCCCGCAACGTGCTGGAAGTGCTGCGTCAGCCGCTGGAGGATGGCACGGTATCAATTGCTCGCGCGTCGATGTCGCTAACGTTTCCCGCGCGCTTCATGCTGGCGGCGGCGATGAATCCGTGCCCCTGCGGATTTCACAACGACCGCACGCGCGACTGCCAGTGCACTCAGCCCATGATCCAGCGCTACATCTCGAAAATCTCCGGCCCGCTGATGGACCGCATTGACATCCACATCGACGTGCCTGCGGTGAATTATAAAGAGATGCGCAGCGGAGCAGAGCCAGAGGGATCTGCCAAAATTCGGGAGCGGGTCGTGCGAACGCGGGCCAAACAGCTTGACCGCTTTTCCAAGGCGCATTCGCGCGAGAGACTATACTGCAACGCGCAGATGAGCTCCCGCCACATTCGGACTTTTTGCGAACTCTCCGCCGACTGCGAGCGTCTGCTCGAACGGGCCATGACCCAGCAGGGACTCAGTGCACGCGCGCATGATCGTATTTTGAAAGTGGCGCGCACGATCGCGGATCTGGAGGAGGCAGCAAATCTCGAGCCGAAGCATATTGCTGAGGCGATTCAGTACCGGAGTCTGGATCGGACATATTGGGCGTGAAGGGCTGATGCAAGTACGGAGCCCGATGCGAATAGTCACCACAGAATCACAGAGGCACAGAGAAGGCGGGGTAAGAGATCCTCGGACCAGTCCCATTATCGGGGCGGCTATCGAGGTTCATCGCCAACTCGGTCCGGGGCTATTGGAATCCGCCTATGAGCAGTGCCTTTGCCATGAGCTCTATCTTCGAGGGATGGATTTTGAACGTCAGGTTGACCTCCCTGTTTCATACAAGGGACTGATGCTCGACTGCGGTTACAGGATTGATCTGATCGTCAGTCAGAAAGTGATTGTCGAACTGAAGTCTGTAGAACGAATCCTTCCGGTTCACGAAGCGCAACTCCTGACGTATATGAAGATCTCGCGTAAACCGGTCGGGCTTCTTATTAATCTCAATGAGCCGTTGTTAACGCGAGGAATCATCCGAAGAGTTCTTTAAGGTCAAATCTTTTCTCTGTGTCTTTGTGACTCTGTGGTGAAGAATGACCTTTTACCTCCGGTCGAAGGTAGTTCAGAATCCCTTGGCCTTCAGTAGCGTGTCCACATCTTCCGGGTGAATGGCGCGGGTGAGCGCGTCCTCGCGGCTCAGGTCGCCTTGAACGACGAGCTGTGCCAGGGATTCTTCGAGGGTGAACGATCCCTGCTTGCGGGTGATGGTGATCTCCTGATGGAGATGCTGCAGGGCGTTTTTGCGAATGTGCTGGCGGGCGCCGTAGCCGAGCATCAATAGTTCTGCGGCTGGAACGCGTCCGCCGTTCTTGCGCGGAATTAGCGTCTGGGTCAGCATCGCCGTGAGGGCCATTGCCATTTCGGAGCGTACGGAATGTTGCCGCTCCAGGGGAAACGAATCGGCGATGCGTGAGACTGTGGAAGCCGCATCGGTGGTGTGAAGCGTCGTAAACACGAGGTGACCGGTCTCGGCTGCCGATAGCGCGATCCGAGCTGTTTCCGGATCGCGCATTTCGCCGACTACGATGACGTCGGGAGCTTGTCTTAACGCGGCGCGCAGAGCGGTAGGGAAGTCGGGAGCGTCGATGCCGATTTCGACCTGCTCGATCACGCTGCGCACGTGGGCGTGCTCGTATTCGATCGGATCTTCGATCGTGACGATGTGCCGCGCGTCGCGCTGGTTCATCTCGTTGACCAGGGCCGCGAGCGTCGTGGTTTTGCCCGATCCCGTGGCGCCGCCGATGATCACCAGTCCGCGCTGCAGATTGGCCAGTGCCGCGACGCCGGACGGAAGGTGCAGATCAGCAAGTAACGGAACCCGCGAGGGCAATGCGCGAACCGTGGCTGCGGTGCGTCCGCGCTCGCGATGCAGGTTGATGCGGAAGCGTCCCAGGCCCTCGATGCGATAAGACGAATCGCCGATGCAGTCGCGCGCGAAATCCTCGCGCGCGTGTGGCGCCATGGCCGGCAGCACAGCATTCTCGATTTCATCACCGGTCAGAAGAGCCGATCCGATGGCCACCATCGCGCCTTCGATGCGAACTGCTGCCGCGGCGTCGGCGACCAGCAGTAAGTCGCTGCCCTTGAGCGAGATCAAATTCCGCAGCCATTCGTTGAGCTGTGCGGGTTCCTGCCTGCTTTCGGAATGGATGAGTTGCACACGCGCATTGGCTTCCGCTGTCATATTCTCTGCATCTCTTTCCCCTCTAGGATGCCGGTGGCGGTCCAGATGTTCCAAAGAAGAATCCGTGCATACTTCAACGGAACGATCTTGGCGAATCTTCTTGCGCCCTCAACATTTTGCACCCTTTTTAGCCACGGCCTACGTATAAGGTGAGTGAAGGCGAAGGCCCTATGGCCCTGGCGGAGCGCGTACCGACGCGAGACGATGTGCAAAATTTTGCAGCAGTGGACTTTGCCAACCTCGTCCGCCGCCATCAGGCCATGGTGTTCAGCATCGCCATGCATTTTCTCGGCGACCCGTCGTCTGCCGAGGAGCTGGCGCAAGACGTTTTCCTGCAGTTGCACGCGAACCTGAAGTCGCTGAAGTCGGAAAGTCATTTGACTTTCTGGCTGCGCAAGGTGACGGCGCACCGCTGCATCGACTGGAAACGCAGACGCAGGCTACCGCAGGTCAGTCTGGATGATGCGCCTGAGCCTTCGGTCCCGGGGCAGGCGGGCGATCCATTTCTGGCGCGACGGCTTCGGCAATACGTTGCATCGCTGCCGGAGAAGGCGCGGCTGGTGGTAATTCTGCGCTATCAGGAAGACCTTGGGCCGGAGGACATTGCCGAAGCTCTGGCAATGCCGGTGGCCACCGTAAAAAGCCATTTGCAACGTTCGCTTGCCATGCTGCGCGAAAAAGTGACACGCGCGATGGGAGAAATCACTCGATGACCCTGCCGGAGAATGAACTCAAACATGCGCTTCGGCGCCGGGAGCCGCCAGAGGGTTTTGCTGAGCGGGTACTGGCGCGTGTGGAGCAGGAGGGCACACGCAAAACCCAGAAGGCAAGAGAATCGCTTCTTGACTTTTTCACACGGCCGATCTTGCGTTGGGCCACAGTGGGCGCAATGTGCGCCGTGCTGGTTGCGGGAGGATTTTATTACCGTCATGGGCAGGAACTGAGAGCACAGCGGGAACGTGCACAGGGCGAAGCCGCCAAGCAGCAGCTGATGCTTGCACTGCGTATTGCCGGCAGCAAATTGCAAATCGCGAAAGCCAAGGTCATCGAGACGAGTGTCGAAAACAAGAACCGAGAGGTGAAGGAGTAAGCCATGAGAAAGACACTTCTGTTGATGTTGCTGCTGGCGGCGCCGATCACGGCGCGCGCGCAGGAGTTCAAAATTCCACCCAACATCGATCGACTCTCTGCCAAGGCTAAAGAGACGGTCGAGGTCACGATGGAAGGCCCAATGTTGCGCTGGGCGAGCAAGTTTCTCTCTGCCGAAGATCCAGAAGAGGCGAAGTGCGCCAAGCTGGTGCAAAACCTGCGCGGCATCTACGTGCGTAGCTTCGAGTTCGACAAAGAAAGCGCGTACAGCAACGAGGATGTCGAACAGCTTCGCGCCCTGGTGCATTCGCCCGAGTGGACGCGCGTGGTCGGCGTGCGCAGCGTGCATGACGGCGAGAACGTCGACGTCTACTTCAAACTGGAGAACGACAAAATGGCGGGCATTATCGTGATCGCGGCGGAGCCGAAGGAGCTGACCTTCGTCAACATCGTGGGCCCAATCGATGTCGACCAGTTGGCCGATCTGGGAGGCGAATTCGGCATCCCGCGGCTTGATACGAGCAGTGCCAAGAAGGGAGACCGCCGATGAAATCGCCGACGGCTCCGGTTCTTCTGATTTCTCTGGTCGTGCTGTGCGCGATTACAGTCGCCAACGCCAGCGACCATGAATTCAAGGGCGTTGTCCACGCCATCGAGGCGAACTATGGGGTGCATCACATGCACATTCCGCTACTGGGCTTCGCGATGTTCTTTGCGCGGCCAGAAGGCGTGAGCGGAATGAAGCTCGCGGTTTTTGAAAATTTTCATTTCTCGGGTGAATCCGAACACGTCACGCACCTGATCGAAGACTCTCTGGGCGAGGGCTGGTTCCCATTTGTGAAGGTGAGGTCGAAGGCCGACTCTGAGACAACTTTGATCTACACCAATCCGTCCGGCGGCAAGATGCGCATGATGATCGTGAGCCTCGAGGCCACTGAGGCGACGGTTGTCGAATTCAATCTCTCGGAGCGCAGCATTCAAGGCTGGCTGAAGGAGCCCGGGGAGATGGCGGATGACCATCGGCACCATCACTTGGACTGAAAGGGAGGGGCGGACGCATTCGTCCGCCCGCGCGCAAGCCGACTCTATCCGCGGCCGCGGAACTGGATGATTCTTCTGCGGTCGCGTTTGGATGGACGTCCCATCGGTAAAATTTCGAACTCACGCGAAGCCCGACGCTCGGCGGCAACTTTCAGACGCATTTCGCGGCTGGCCTCGGTTTCGCGATAGAGCTTTTGCGCTTCAGGAGCGGGACCGCGCACATCGCTCAGCCCTAGTACTTCAATTTCGAAATCACCACCGTCGTTTGTGATGCGCAGCGAATCGCCGAGGCGAACCTCGCGCGCCGCCTTTGCAGTTTGGCCATTGGACTGGATTCGATTTAGATCACAAGCTTTCTTGGCGAGCGTTCTGGTCTTGAAGAATCTCGCTGCCCAAAGCCAGAGATCCATGCGCACGTTGCTCATGGAGTTATTTTCCTACAACTCAGTTTTCTTTCCGAGAAAAAGCCCCACTTCTGACGCAGAGTTCGCGTCAGAAATGGGGCACCCGTTTCGAGCGACACTTAGTCCTACTGAATTTCCGCCGGCGCTCCCGCGATCTGCCAGGCAAATCCCAAGAACGACGACGCGGTCAGATCGATCGCGGGTTCGACTGTGGAGTAGGACTGGACGTTGTCCTGATAGACCGCGCCGTTGCCGTTGAAGGCGGCGAATTGGTCCTTGCCGTTAGGCGGGCAGGTCGCCATTCCGTACAGCGTTCCAGTGGCGGCGAATGAATTCGGCCCTTCAACGACTGCGCCCAGCAGGAATGGTGGCCCGTTCGGAGGCACCGGCACAAGATTGGCCACCTGATGCTGCATGCAAAGCGGGAAGGTGCTGCCGTCGCCGACGATCAGCGACGTGCCCCAGGCGTTCGCTCCCAGCACATTTGCCTGCCAGCGATCTCCGTAGGCCGCGTAGGTTGTCGAACTGGTCAGATAGTCGTATTCATGCGCCATGACCACTAGACCGCCGCCGTGGGTGGCCGTGTCGTACGTGCCCCAGGGATATCCGAACCCGAAGGGGTCTGTGGCGGACTGGGCGACGGCGTTGTCCAGTTGCTTCTTCAGATCGGCGAGCAGAGCCGCCTTCGAAGTGGCAAGTCCCGTGGGATTTCCTGCCGCCTCGATCGCGCGGTATAACTCAAAATGGGCGAGGCCGCTTACGTCGTAAAGGTTCAGCGTATCGCCGGCATCGTTGGGCCCGTTGATGTACGCATTTGCCCATGTGGCTGACTTGCGCAGGTAGAAGATGGGATCGTTGTGTGGCAGTCCCGCGGGAAGATTCGTTGCGCCCTCGAGCGCGAAGAACAATTCCGCAGCACCCAGCTCCATGTCGTCGCGCCATTCGCTTTCGGAATAGAAATCGAAGGGCGCTGTGGTCAGCAGGTTTCCGGTGGGTGGAGTGTTCGCCAAATCGAAGACGTGCTCGGCAGAGAGCAGGCACTGGTTGGCATATTCGCGGTTGCTGGCCACAAAGACCTGGTAGCACAGTCCAAAGTCGGCGGCGAGGCGCCCGGCGAGATTTGGGCTGATCGGCGCTCCCGAACCACCTTCAGTATTTTGAAACACAGGCCGGTAGCAGATGTACTGCGTGCCATCCGAGCATCCGGAGTAGTGGTCGTCGTCCTGAGGCAGACGCCAGATGTCATGGTCGCCCAGATAATGCGCTCCGCCGGAGGCCACGCCGACCTGGTAGTAGAGGGTGCGGCGGTCGTCGTTCCACATTTTCTGCAGCCAGTTCAGGCCGAAGCGGGCTTCATCGGTGAAGTCTGAGGTGCTCGATCCTGCGCCCATCTGCCCGGGAAAATCGCGGACGCCTGCAAGCATCATGGCCACGACATAGCTGTGGGTTTCCACGAACTTCAGGTAGTCGCCGGCGTCCCACCAGCCGCCAGAGGCGTCGATGACTGCGCCCGTGGGCGTCAGCCAGCTTGCGCTGTCATTGCGATTGAATTTCGGCGTGAAGTAGACCCTGGCGCTCAGGTCGTTCAGATGGGCAGGCGCCGGGCGAAGAGCGTTGGGGATATAGTTCGGTCCATCTCGCGATGTTTCATAGTAAAAGAGGGAATTCGCAAGAGGCGTGGCGTAGAGGTTCGCGGCGGTGTTGATCTGGAACGCCGGGGAAGTTGCCGCGATGGGCGATGTAACGGAAATGCGGTATGTCCCGGGCGCCGAAACCGAGTCGAAATCGAGCGCATAGACGTCGGGGAAGTTCCCCCAGGAGCCGATGCTGGTCCCGACCGAACCGGAAAAGACGGTCGCACCGTGGGAGTTCTTCACCGCGAAGGAGGCGCCAGTTTCCGCCGCACTCGACATCAGGTAGGCCCGCTTTGAGCCGCCGCTGGGGTAGCCGACCTGATTTACGCGGATATAAGCGGTTTCGGCGTGCAATGCTCCGGCCTCTAGAAGAAAGGAAAAAACTGCCAAGAAGACAGCAAGCCAGATGCGGGGCGAAACACAACGTCCGGTTGCCATGGGCGCCTCGAATGAACGCTTTTATTAAAACGAGTGAATACTGATGAGTTCCGCCGCATCTGTCAATAGGGCATTCGCCTCCATCGGAGTGCTCGCTCCGCTCCGATTCCTCGCTCGTAGGCGCCGCACACACGATTCGTCGCTGCCGTCAGTACACGCGGGAACCCTCCAAAAGGCGTAGTTCCACTCTTGAAGCGACTCACTAAATCGCTTTTATACAATGGTTTACGCAGAAGCGGGACCGCGCCGGTACATCCTCCCAAAAATTAACACTTGACCAGTTTCTGCCTTGCCGCTACAGTATCGAGTTCACAGTACACCCGAAAGCTTCGGGGCCCGATTTTCAGATTTCCCGCGCCTCTGAAGCCCGCCCAGAAAAACGAGCATCTTCGGTGTACCGGTACGCATCTATTCAATAAGTGGGTTAGACGCTTACTCCTTTACAACCGACTCGGAATCAGTGATTTAGGGAAGTCTGGGGTTTTTTCCAAGTCGCGTCCTGGCGAAAGGGTGAACGCAATAGCCACATCATAAAAGTAAGGAGAAATAAAACACATGCGCTCTGATCGTGTGTTTGACGCTTTACAGACCCTGCGAAATCGTTATATGCTCTGTCAGCTTGCCTCCAAGGCCACGCGGAAGTTCCACCGGCCGAGCACGAGAATCCAGGAAACAATGAACGGAGTTTTGGACCGGATTGCTGGCGCGGAGCGGCAAGCAGTTTTGTCGGAACCAGAGAATTTTGCTGAGGCACAACGGCGGGCTGCGTAACACCAGCCCCGCCTTCCTGCCTGGAGTTATCTCAGTCTTCCCTGCGTCCCCTCCTTTAAAAATCTCCCGTTGACACTACCGAATAGCTCTAGTGCACGGGTTCAGGTGAATCATGACCATTGCTGAATTGAAAGAAAAGAACATCACTGAGCTGACCAAGATCGCAAGGACCTTGGATCTGCCCGGTGCCAGCGGTATGCGCAAGCAGGACTTGATCTTCAAGATTCTGCAGGCGCAGAGCGAAAAGGAAGGCCATATCTTCGCCGAGGGCGTGCTCGAAATTCTGCCCGACGGCTACGGCTTCCTGCGCTCGCCCGATTACAACTACCTCCCGGGGCCTGACGACATTTATGTCTCCCCGTCCCAGATCCGCAAGTTTGACCTCAAGACCGGCGACACCATCAGCGGCCAGGTGCGCCCACCGCACGAGGGCGAAAAATACTTCGCGCTCGTCAAGATTGAAGCCGTCAACTTCGAATCGCCGGATGAAGCTCGCAACAAGATTCTGTTCGACAACCTGACGCCGCTGTATCCGCAGGAGCGGATCAAGCTGGAAACCACACGTGACAACTCCAGCGCCCGCGTCATGGATTTGCTCACGCCCCTTGGCAAAGGACAGCGCGGCCTGATCGTTTCTCCGCCGCGCGCCGGCAAGACCATGCTGTTGCAGAACGTCGCCAACTCGATTACGGCGAACCATCCTGAAGTTGTGCTGATGGTGCTGCTCATCGACGAGCGCCCGGAAGAAGTTACCGACATGCAGCGCTCGGTCAAAGGCGAGGTCATTTCCTCAACCTTCGACGAACCGGCCGCGCGCCACGTGCAAGTTGCAGAAATGGTGATCGAGAAGGCGAAGCGACTGGTCGAGCACAAGCGCGACGTGGTTATTCTGCTGGACTCGATTACACGATTGGCACGCGCCTATAACACGATCGTTCCACCCTCGGGCAAAGTGCTCTCGGGCGGCGTGGATTCGAATGCGTTGCAGCGCCCGAAGCGTTTCTTTGGATCGGCGCGCAACATCGAGGAAGGTGGTTCGCTGACAATCATTGCGACCGCTCTGATCGACACCGGCTCCCGCATGGACGACGTGATCTTTGAAGAATTTAAAGGCACGGGCAACAGCGAAATCATTCTGGAGCGCAAGCTGGTTGATAAGCGCGTGTTCCCGGCCATCGACATCCAACGCTCCGGAACGCGAAAAGAAGAGTTGCTGATTCCGAAGGAAGATCTCTCGCGAATCTGGGTTCTGCGGAAAGTTTTGAACCCGCTCTCACCCGTGGAGGCCATGGAATTACTGATCGACAAACTGAGCAAGACCAAGTCGAACGGCGAGTTCCTAGCCAACATGAGCGCCCTGTAGCTTCGAACATCATCGACTGAGCAGCCAGAACTTAGCTCTGGCTGCGCTGACGTTGTGCAAGCGTCCCAACGGTAAAGCACACGCCGACTTCTTCGGGAAGGCCGATGGTTCCTCTCATATCGCCAGACGTATAATGGCCTCAAGTGAGGCTCCTGTGCGCTTTTCCATTCACAACCTTCCAGTTCTGGCCGGAACGCTGCTCTTTCTTGCTTACTCATTTCCGACTACTGCTCAGCAGGTAGCGCTGCCGAAGCAGGCTCAGCCGCCAGCCCATACCGGGGACATAAACCCTCCGGCCGACGCGGATGATGCTCGCGCGCGGATCGCTCACGATATGGAAAAGAAAGCTGCCAAGGAGCGCGTCGCCGCACTCAAGAGTGACACCGACAAACTGCTCAAGCTCTCGGTGGAATTGAAGTCTTATGTCGATAAGTCTGATGAAAACGTCCTGTCGCTCGACGTTATCAAGAAGGCCGAGGAAATCGAGAAGCTGGCCAAGAGCGTCAGAGATAAGATGAAGGGGCCAAACTAGTTGGAGTTTTTTGTGTGGCAGCCTGTCTCGTTAACGTATAATCCCACCCACGCCCGATAAGTCAGCGCCGCTTCACTCCCAGGATGACGTTGAACTTTTGAGTTTCTCACGAGACCTCAATTAACCCTGTTCCCTGCCTAGAAACTTAAACGAGGTTGGCCATGTCTGTTGATGTTACGGTTGCCGGCAAATCCATTCCTACTGATGCGTCTGCATTAAAGAGTTTTCGCGCGGATCTGAATCTCGCCTTCCATCTCGAAGAGGCGCTGGACGCCCTGCTGGAAACGCCGCTGGGGAGCGTTCCCTCGAGCGCCAGCAAAACCAGCGTCAGTTACGACTCGCCGGCTGCATCGTGGAATCCTGGTGGAGGCCCGGTGCAATTCGGGCTGCAGGGCGGAGCGTCGGGAGTATTGGAAGTTGTCACCAGCGGCGACCTTGTGGCTTTTACCGATGGCCTGGACTCACCCCAGCGGACGTCGGTTGCCGTTCCTGCTGGTGTCGCCTACCTAAAACTGACATTGAATTTCAACATCTCGGCCAATGCCTCGGCGAGTTACTCCGGCGGATCCTACGGAGTAACCGCCGCTCTCGATACCTCGGACACCTACGCCATCAGTTTCTGCAAAGCATTTTCGCCGACCACTCTCTTGGGTGCCGCGATCGGTCAGGTCTTTCAATCTTTTGTCCTGCCTCTGCACAAAGACACGCTTGGACAGATGTCGGATGGCGATTTCCTTCTTCACGAATTTGACGGGAACCTGCATCTTTCCTTCGGTGCGTATGCCGGCCTTGATCAAGTGCTATATGCCGGGCAATCTTCCGTGGACGTGGCAAAAACGTTCGGCACGCCGCTGGCAACGCTCTCGGGCGGAGTCAAGCCGGAGATTAAAGCGAACGTGTCACTGGATTTTGCCTTTCAGTACGCCACAAAGTTCGAAGCGTTGCTCTCGAAAGCAAGTGGAACGGCTCGCCTGCATCTATTCCGTTCCGAGACTGCTACCACCGCAACCACACTCAAAGCGGAACTTACTTTTGATGGCAACGCCACGGCGAGCATCACGTCGAATGCGCAGACTGTCGGCGACAGCATCGTCACGGCAGCGGGCGGCGCTGGCACGCCAGGGGGACAGGCCATCAAGGCCGTTGTTGGCACTGCCAGTGGCGAGGTCGACAAGTATGTTAACGAAGTCAATGACAAGCTGACCAGTTGGCTGAAAAAGGCGAATGGCATCCAGGCCAATCTGCAGGTTGCAATTGAGACCAGCAGTGCGCGAACCGTCCTCGCCGGCTACGACTTCGACCTGACATCAACGAACCTGGCTGCAGCGTGGCAGGCAGCGATCGACGGAGATTTCGTCAAGGCCCTCCAGACCGGCGCGGTCTCGCTCGATATCGGCAGCGGGTTGGAGCGGGCCTACCAGGCCAAAACGACTTTCTCGTGCAACTTCTTCAACTTGTGGAAGTTCACCTCGTGGCAGCAGTTTTCATCGAACGTCTCTTTCGTCTATGCGGGAAACAACGTCTTTCACTTTGTGGCCAAAGTGGGCCGTACGACCGAGACCGATTCGATGGGAGCCATGCATAGCATGGACTTTTATTTCTCGGCGACCGCGGATTCTTCGGGCACGAATGCGTCGAATATCACCGCGGACCTGCATATCGACCTGACGGCACAGAAAGATCGCAAAGCAGCAGACCGCATTGCGACTCTGCTGGGTCAAATCGGAGGCGGACCGGCTTGCGACGCGCTGGCCACGAGCATGCATGCCTTCGCCACCAACAGTGCGAACGGAACAGCCCAATTGAAAGTCACGATTCCGGCCGGTGCTTACGGTCGCGTTCAATGCGACCCCTACATCGGCGACAAGCCACAGACCGGCAGCACCGCCAACGATGCTCAGAACTGGAAGGCGTTTACGCAGGCTGCCGACGATCTAAGCGCTTGGCCTTTGAAAGACCTGTCCACGGTAAGCGATCAAGGGCTGGCCTTCTTCAAAAGCTTCAATGCATGGATAAGTCTGAACGAAGCCGGCAACGGTTCCACGAAACCGAATCGGGTGAACATTGGAAATCCCTTCAATAACTGGCCCCAGTCTTTTCCTGCTTCGATCGATACCAGCAGTCGATTGTTCGTTGTTGCGTCGATGATGGCGGGGCAGTCGTTCATGAATTTCTGTGCCGATTTGCGTGCTCTCGCCGATGCAGCCGATGTGAATGCCGCGGGAACGACGTGGGAGGGCCTGCTGGCTATGATTACAAAGGCAATCCGGAGCGATCTCAACGTGGACTTCCTACGTCCGGCGGCGCTGGCGACGATTCGCTTGTGCAGAGCGCCGGGCGGCGCGCTCTCAACTATCTCCGGGCCGAGTGCGGCCACGCCACCGGCGGATCACTTTGCGGTTTCGATTGGATTGTAATGCGGCTGCACCGTTCTCGTAAGATCCACAGAATCAGGGGCGTTGCGGCGTCGCGAAACTTCGCGCGTGCCCGAGGGTTTGATCTCTCAGACACGCTGATTGCGGTCGGAGAGGACGATATGAAACGCGTGATAGGTGGAGTTCTCTTGCTGGTAGGAATGAGTGTCGCGCCAGCCTTGGCCTGGGATGGCGGCGGCGACCGCGGCTTGCGGCGAGACATGCGCCATGACGAGGCCAGAATCGCCCATGATCAGCGGGAATTGCGGCGGGACCTCCGCCGCGGCGATTACGGGGCTGCGCGTCACGAGCGCCGTAAACTGCGGCGCGAATACCGCGACCTGCGACAGGATCAGCGCGAATTGTACAGGGATCGTTACTAAGCCGGGCTCACGGATTTCTTACTAAAATCAAACGCCATCCAGTTCGCATTGGATGGCGTTTGTGTTTTGTGCGTTTTTTTACTCTGCCCCTGCCTTGATGCGCATTCCATAAAACGATTTGACGACGAAGGAGAATGACGCCACGAAAAATGCCAGCGCCAGGACTCGCGTCAACGTCGTTCCCTGGTCGCTTGCCAGCCTCACGGCCAACTCCACGGCTAGTAAGCCGAAGAGCGTGGTGAACTTGATCACCGGATTCAGAGCCACCGATGACGTGTCTTTGAACGGGTCGCCGACTGTGTCGCCGACCACCGTGGCATCGTGCAGCGGCGTGCCTTTCTGCTTCAATTCGACCTCGACAATTTTCTTCGCGTTGTCCCACGCGGCTCCGGCGTTGGCCATGAAGATCGCCTGGTAAAGGCCGAAGATTGCGATCGAGATCAGGTAGCCCACGAAGAAGAATGGATCGAGAAACGCAAAAGCCAGCGTGCCGAAGAACACCGCAATGAAGATGTTCAGCATGCCCTTCTGCGCATATTTGGTGCAGATCTCGACTACTTTCTTGCTGTCGGTGATGGACGCCTTCTCCACGCCTTCGAGCTTGATGTTGGCCTTGATGAACTCGACCGCGCGATAGGCACCAGTGGTCACGGCCTGCGTGGAAGCGCCGGTGAACCAGTAAATCATGGCGCCGCCAGTGATCAGGCCCAGGAAGAATGGAGCATAGAGCAGCGAGAGCTTTGCTACGCCGGTCGCGTCAGTCAGGCCGTTGGTGAGCGCCATGATGATAGAGAAAATCATGGTCGTCGCGCCTACTACAGCCGTGCCAATCAACACGGGCTTCGCGGTTGCCTTAAAGGTATTCCCGGCGCCATCATTGGCTTCGAGCAGATGCTTGGCGCGCTCGAAATCGACGCTGAGGTTGAAGTCTTTCTTGATTTCGCTTTGCACGTTCGGCACGGCTTCGATCAGCGAAAGTTCGTATACCGACTGCGCGTTGTCCGTCACGGGTCCGTACGAGTCGACGGCGATTGTTACTGGCCCCATGCCGAGGAATCCAAAAGCGACCAAGCCAAACGCGAAGACAGCAGGCGCGAGCATGCCGGCCGCCACCGCCAGGCCCATGGTGCTCATGTAGTAGCCGATGGCCATCAGGATCATCATGGCGAGGCCGAGATAGTAGCCGGAGAAGTTGCCTGCTACGAATCCAGACAAGATGCCGAGCGACGCGCCGCCTTCCTGCGCCGAGACCACAACTTCTTTCACGTGCCGAGACTCGGTCGAGGTGAAGACTTTGACCAACTCGGGGATCAATGCGCCAGCCAAAGTGCCGCAGGAGATAATGGTGGCAAGCTTCCACCACTGCGAGCTATCGCCTCCGAGTTGCGGAATGATGAAGTACGATATCAGATAGGTCAATGCGATCGAGACAATCGAGGTCAGCCATACCAGCGTGGTCAACGGAGCTTCAAAATTCATTTCGTTCGCGGAGCCGTACTTCCCTTTAGCGAGTGCGCCATTGATGAAGTAAGAAAGCGCGCTCGATACCAGCATCATCACGCGCATCACAAAGATCCACACCAGCAACTGCACCTGAACGCTGGGATCTTTCACACCCAGAAGAATGAACGTAATCAGGGCGACGCCGGTCACGCCGTAGGTTTCGAAACCGTCTGCGGACGGGCCAACCGAGTCGCCGGCGTTGTCGCCGGTGCAGTCGGCAATCACGCCCGGGTTGCGCGCGTCGTCTTCTTTGATCTTGAAGACGATCTTCATCAAATCAGAACCGATGTCGGCAATCTTGGTGAAGATGCCGCCTGCAATACGCAGCGCCGCCGCACCCAGCGATTCGCCAATGGCGAAGCCGATAAAGCACGGTCCCGCGTATTCACCAGGAATGAACAGCAGAATGAAGAGCATGATCAGCAATTCCACCGAGATCAGCATCATGCCGATGCTCATGCCGGCCTCAAGCGGAATCTGGTAGACCGGGTATGGCTTGCCGGGCAGGGAAGCGAATGCCGTCCGCGAGTTGGCGAATGTGTTCACGCGAATGCCGAACCATGCCACGCCATAGCTGCCCGCGATGCCCACCAGGCTGAATGCAAGGATGATCGGCAGCGTCAGGCCAACGGACTTGCCGGGCACGGGTGAGAGCCATCCGAAATATGCTGCAATGATGACAGCGATGAATGCCCATAACAGCAGGATGAACTTGCCCTGCGTCACCAGGTAGGTCTTGCAGGTTTCGTAGATCAGTTCGGAAATCTCGCGCATGGAGCGGTGGACTGGCAGATTCTTCAGGCGAATGTAAATCGCCATGCCAAAGCCGAGGCCGAACAGGCAGAAGAGGATGCCGATCAGCAGCAGTTTGTGGCCGTCAATGGCGCCGTTGAAAAAATTTACTTGCGAGAGATCGGGCAGCTTTAAAGACGCTTCGCCGCCGGCCTCGCCGGGCTGGGCGAGGGCGCTGACCGCGCCGGCCGTGAGTGAGAACGCAAGCAGCGCAGCTACCGCGGAAACTCTTGTGGCCACACGGCGTGTTACAAACGCAGCAGTGGCAAGCCAGGTGCGCATAAAAACCCTCCGAAGATGTCGGTATTAGGAATTTAAAAACGTGTTTTGGGCACTGCCTTCGGCTGGCTGGATGCTGCCCGGAACTCACGGCTGAATGAACCGCCGTGTGCACACGCTTCGGGCACCGATGCCGCCCCCGAAATTCCGAACACGCTTCCACCGCAAGACCTGAATGGTAGTGATGAAGCTTGGCCGCGTCGGAGTCTGCGCTGAAAGCACTGAACAAACTCGCCGCGAAATTCGATTGGAGAAACATTTCTCCAGTCCCGGCGACACAGCGCAAAACGGGCATTTATAACACGTTGGATTGCAAGGGTCAAACCCATTAGAAAGACATAACCAAACGCGGCCAAAGACGCACAAAGAAGACCTGCAAAATAATCGTTTTTTCCGACGGCCAGCGTGACGATCCGGCCTGTTCTCAGGCAGAATACTGCTTCACGGTTTTCCCTTGCAAAGGAGTCCTCATGCCACGACTTGTTCGGGCGCTCGTTGCGTGCGTTTTTTTTCTGAGTACTTTACACATCTTCTCCCAGAGCGATGGCGCGGCTCTCACCTACCCTAAGGCCAAAACCGTTGAACAGGTCGACGATTACCACGGTACAAGAGTCGCCGACCCTTACCGTTGGCTCGAGGACACAGACTCCGCTGATACGCACAATTGGGTTGAGGCCGAGAATAAGGTCACATTCAGCTATTTGGATAAGATTCCCTACCGCGGGGCCATCCGCGAGCGCCTGCTGAAGCTCTGGAACTACGAGCGCTTCACTACCCCTTTTCTGCAAGGCGGACGCTACTTCTACCAGCACAACAACGGCCTGCAAAATCAGAACGTGCTACTGGTCGCCGAATCGATGGATGCCGAGCCGCGGGTGCTGCTCGATCCAAATACGCTCTCTGCCGACGGAACCGTGGCACTTGCGGGATCGGCCATCTCCGACGATGGCAAACTGATGGCTTACGGGACCGCTGCCTCAGGCTCTGACTGGACGGAATGGCACGTACGCGACGTCGACACCGGGAAGGATCTTTCTGACGATTTGAAGTGGGTTAAGTTCTCCGGCGCGTCGTGGACGAAAGATAACAAAGGATTTTTTTACAGCCGCTACGACGAGCCCAAAGAAGCGGCTCTGCGCGACACCAATTATTTTCAGAAGCTCTACTACCACGCGCTGGGCACACCGCAGTCGGAAGACAAGCTCATCTACGATCGCCCCGACAATAAAGAGATGCTTTTCGGCGGCAGTGTCACCGATGACGGCCACTACCTCATAATTTCGGTGGCTCAGGGCACGTCGCCGAAGAACCGGCTCTACTATAAAGATCTCACTCAGCCTGATTCGCAGGTCGTAAAACTGCTGGACGATTTTGACGCGCAATACAATTTCATCGACAACGACGGGCCTGTCTTCTGGATCCACACAGACCAGGATGCTCCACGCGGAAGATTGATCGCCATCGATACACGGCATCCCGAGCGCGCCAGCTGGAAGACGGTCGTGGCGCAGGGACCGGACAAACTCGAATTTGCCAACACGGTCGACAACCTCTTTCTGCTCGGCTACCTGAAAGATGCCCGCACAGAAGTTCGTGCTTACGACCTGAACGGCAAGTTTCTTCGCAACGTCGATTTGCCCGGCATCGGCACTGCTACAGGATTCAGTGGCAAGCGCAAAGACAAAGTTACGTTTTATTCCTTCACCAGCTTCATTTCGCCGACTACGGTCTATGTTTATTTTCCGCAGGAAGGCAGAAGCGCCATGTTTCGCAGGCCGAAAGTCGACTTTGACGCTTCTCAATACGAGACCAAGCAGGTCTTCTACAACAGCAAAGATGGCACGCGCGTGCCCATGTTCCTGACGTACAAGAAAGGGATCAAGCTGGACGGGCAGAATCCGACGCTGCTGTATGCGTACGGCGGTTTCGATATCTCGCTGACGCCCGCTTTCTCCGTGCCCAACATCGTTTGGCTGGAGATGGGCGGCATTTACGCGCAGCCAAATCTGCGCGGCGGCGGCGAATATGGCGAAGACTGGCACCTGGCGGGCACTCACGCCAAGAAGCAGAACGTGTTTGATGACTTCATCGCCGCGGCCGAGTGGCTCATCGCGAACAAGTACACGTCCACTCCGAAACTAGCCATTCGCGGAGGGAGTAACGGCGGGTTGCTGGTCGGCGCTTGCCTCACGCAGCGGCCGGATCTATATGGCGCGACTTTGCCGCTGGTCGGCGTGATGGACATGCTGCGCTTCCAGAAATTCACAATCGGCTGGGCCTGGACAAGCGATTACGGTTCTTCCGATAATCCGGATGACTTCAAAGCTATCTACGCCTACTCGCCGCTTCACAACCTGAAGCCGGGCACAAAATATCCGCCGACGATGATTGCGACCGCCGATCACGACGATCGAGTGGTCCCCGGTCACAGCTTTAAATTTGCTGCAACCATGCAAGCCGATCAGGCCGGCCCAGCGCCGGTACTCATTCGTATCGAGACGAAAGCGGGACACGGGGCAGGGAAGCCGATCTCCAAGCAAGTCGACGAAATGGCTGACGAATGGGCCTTCGTCGCGCACAATTTGAATATGAATGTGGAGTTGAAATAGTCAGACACAAGTGGAGCCGCGGACGCATTCGTCCGCGGAGGAATCGCCACAAATCTTGCTCCTGGAATTTCTGCCGCACCGGGCGGACCCTTCGACTTCGCTCAGGGCAGGCTGCGTCCCCCCCTCCATCAATCCTTTCACCCCGCATCTTTTTCGTGTAGCCTGATCAGCCCAAGAAAAACGATTCTTCTTGCTTCATCAGGTGCCGAAAAATGACGCGACCGACTGCATTCTTCCTTTTGTTGTCCGCGTGTTCCATGGCCGTTTTTGCTCACGCAACTGACCCATCCTCTCGTGAACTCAGTTCCAACTGGCAATTTCGCTTCGTCACCGGCCCCGCTGACGCGAAGTCGCAACCGCAAATTCGGGACTGGCATGCGGCGAAAGTTCCGGGTATGGTCCAGACCGATCTGCTCGACAACAAGCTCATCCCTGAGCCTTTCTATCAGGACAACGAAACTCGCCTGCAATGGATCGGTGAATCGGACTGGGAGTATCAGACTACGTTTAGTCTCGAAACGGCCGCGCTCGCCCACGAGCACCTGGATCTGGTTTTTGATGGCCTCGACACTTTCGCCGAGGTCACGCTGAACGATCACGCTATTCTGACCGCCAATAACATGTTCCGTCGCTGGCGCGTCGATGCGAAGCCTCATCTTCACGCGGGCACGAACACGCTGCACATTCTTTTTCATTCGCCGATCACAAAAATGCTGCCCTACGTGAAGTCTCTGCCGTACGTCTTGCCCGCAATCTCGACACAAAATGGCGGAAACGAAGAGGACATTGCCACGGCACCGTACACGCGCAAAGCGCCCTACAACTACGGGTGGGATTGGGGGCCGCGCTTCGTTACGGAAGGCATCTGGCGGCCGGCGCGGCTGGAGATGTGGGATGCGCTTCGCATCGAAAGCTTCCATCTTCACCAGCAGAGCGTTAGCAAAGACCTCGCCAGACTCACCGCCGAAGTTGACGTTGAGGCTGACAAGTCGACCACTGCCACGGTCAGTTTCGAACATTTTCAAGGTACCGAACTGCAAGGCAAAGCAAGTCCGGATGGTACCGTCACCGTCGCGCTCGATGCTGGAACGAACCACATTTCCTTCCCGATCCGAATCACGAATCCGAATCTCTGGTATCCGGTTGGGTATGGTCCGCAAAATCGCTATACCTTTAACGCTTCTGTTAAAGCGGGCAAGAATGCAGAAGCCTCTATTGCAGTGAAGACCGGCCTGCGCTCGGTCGAACTCCGCCGCGAAGCCGACTCCATAGGCCAGAGTTTCTACTTCGTCATTAACGGCATTCCGGTGTTCGCGAAGGGCGCCGACATGATCCCCTATGACAGCTTTCCCACGCGGGTGACGGCCGAACGCCACCGCGAGATTTTGCAGGCGGCGCGTGACGCGCACATGAACATGGTGCGCGAGTGGGGCGGTGGCCTCTATGAGCCTGACGACTTTTACGACATCGCCGACGAACTTGGCATTCTCGTCTGGCAGGAGTTCATGTTCGGCGGTGATATGGTTCCCGGCGATGCTGCCTTTCAGGAAAACGTGCGGCAGGAAGCCATCGATCAGGTCAAGCGCCTGCGCGATCATCCTTCGATTGTTCTCTGGTGCGGCAACAACGAAGTCGAAACCGGATGGCTGCATTGGGGCGATCGCCAGGGCTTTCGCGACAGCCAACCTTACGGTGTGAGCCAAAAAGTCTGGCAGGACTATATGGTTCTGTTCGCCGATATATTGAAGATCGTCGTTCACGACTACACCGATCCCACGCCGTACACGCCGAGTTCGCCCAGCGCGGGCTTCACGTATCCGCCTGACTCCGACAAATACGGCGACATGCATTTCTGGTCGGTCTGGCACGCGCTGGCGCCGCCGACCGATTATTTGAGAGTCACGCCGCGCTTCATGTCGGAATTCGGCTTCCAGTCGTTTCCGGAGATGCGGACCATCCGAAGCTTCGCCAAGCCGGAGGATCTCGACATTCGCTCCACCGTGATGCAATCGCACCAGAAAAATCACGGCGGCAACGAGCGCATCCTTACATACATGCTGCGCGAATATCGCGAGCCCAAGGATTTTGCGAGCTTCGTCTACCTCAGCCAGGTGCAGCAGGCCGAAGTGATCAAGCTCGGCGCGGAGCATTTGCGGCGCTCACGTCCACGCACCATGGGCTCGCTTTACTGGCAGTTGAACGATTGCTGGCCCGTCGCTTCATGGGCCAGCATCGATTACTACGGCCGCTGGAAGGCGCTGCAGTACTACGCGCGCCGTTTCTATGACGACGTTCTGGTCTCTCCGTATCGCCACGACGGTAAGGTCGAAGTCTACATCGTCAACGACAAGCTGGAGCCAGTGACGGGGAAGATCCGTGTTCGACTGATGGACTTCTCGGGCAATGTTCTAAGCGGCAAAATGCAGGACGTTCAGATTCCTGCTGCATCCAGCGCGGTTTACCTAACGATCGACGAAAACGATTTGTTCGCGGATGCTGCAAAAACAAATCGCAACCGCAACTTTATGATTGTGAATTTCGAGGTTGCGGGAAAAGAGGTTTCTCACAACGAAGTGTTTTTCGATATCACACACAATCTTGATTTACCCGTGAGCCCGAAGATCGAGGCTGACATCACCGAGAAGACTGGTGGATTTACCGTCACTCTTAAATCGGCTTCGCTCGCGCGCAGCGTCAGCCTTTCCTTCGGCGATACGAATACAAAGCTCTCCGACAACTACTTCGACTTGCTTCCCAACGAACCGGTGACTCTTCACTTGACTAGTCCCGCGAGCCTCGATCAACTCAAGGCAGAAATGAAGGTGATGTCCCTCACCGATGCCTACGCCAGCCATGGCACACGCTACTGAGCGGCCTGGAAAAAGGGCGGCGGGAAAGTCTCCCGCGCTTGCAAAACAAATCACACGTTCTTGGGTCTGCCCATAGCTGCCGCTCGATCGTAGGGGAATATGTCGCTCCATGCGTGCTGTTGCCCGGATAGTTGGTCGAACCTCCAGATCGAGGGGCTAAGGAAAACTCTTAATTTTCACGGTTTTACAAATTGCAAACAATGCGATTCGCCGACCCACAATGAGCGATAGTCCCCGCCCACTCCGTGGTAAAATTCTTCCCGCTTTGGCTGTAAGCCGCTATAGACGGCTCGTCCAGCCGGGCGTCTGTCATTACTCTTCCAGGGGTGCTGCATGATCTCCCGTCTCCGCCTTGCATCGTTTTTCTTGTTGGTCCTTATCGCTGCTTCTTTCGCTCAAGCGCAGCTCTCCAAGCGCATCGTCGCCGACTATGGATACTGGAGCAAGTACAACAAAGTGCCTTATGCCGCGGCACAGATTCCGTATAACGAAGTCACGCACATCAACCACGCCGGCGTTGGGTTCGATGCAACGGGGACCCTTTCCGTACCTGACGGATTTCTTGAGCCCGACCTCATCACCAATGCTCACGCCGCCGGAGTGAAAGTGATGCTCTTGCTGGGCGGAGACTTCCCCGGCCTCGAAGCCAGCGGCATGGCGCAGACTCTGGTCGATAACGTCGCGGCTTTCGAGCAGCAATATGGCTACGATGGAGCTGACATCGACTGGGAGTATCCCGCGACAACCGGCGACAGAATTTTCCTCGATAAGCTGATGGCGCTGTTCCGGAAGTCGAATGCGAATTACACGCTTTCCATCGACGTTGCTCCCTGGGGAGGGTACGGCTACGACACCAAGGTTCTGCAGACCTCGCTCGACTACTTCAACATCATGATGTTCGACTGCGCCGGCCCCTGGACCGCGCACGGCCAGCTCAACTCCCCCATCTTCTGGGACTTCCACAATCCCGCGCCCTACGAATGCCAGCCCGGCGGCAGTGCCGCCGGCACGGCCGACATTTTTCTTTCCACCGTTCCGCCGCAGCAACTCAACATGGGCATGCCTTTTTACGGCTACTACTACACCAACATCAATCAACTCTTCGAACAGTGCCCGAATTCGTATTGGACTGACGATCAGGCGTGCGACTACATGGTGCAGACACAAAACTACGGAACCTTCTTCAAGAACCTGATTAACAAGCGCGGATGGAAAACCTACCGCGATCCGATTGCTTTCGTGCCTTACATGCTCAAAGCCGACGGCAGCGACGGCTTCATCACCTACGACGACGCCTTCTCAACCTACTACCGCACCGTCTATTCCGACTGGACGCGCGGCTTTGGCGGAACCTTCATGTGGTCGCTCGATGCCGACTACGACGGCCACTCGCAGGATTTGCTGACTGCGATGTACCAGGGAGCGCGAAACGGGAAGTAGGATGAGAAGCCACGTTCTTTTCAGCATCGTCATCCTGAGCGAAGCGAAGGACCCGTGCATTTAGCCGATCGCGCCGCTAATGCGTGAATTCTTCGCCCTGCTTAAGAATGACCTCAAAATCGAGACAAGAAATTATGCCCGCTTCCGCCACCATCGCCCCTTGGCTCTCTGTGCGGGGCAGCGTCCGCGCCCTTGAGTTCTACAAATCCGCCTTTGGAGCCAAAGAAGTTTTCCGAATGGGCGACGACAAAGGTGTCGTCGCGCGCCTCTCGGTCGACGGTGCGGAGTTTTGGATGAGTGACGAATCTCCCGAGCACCAGAACTTCAGCCCCGAATCATTGGGTGGCGGCACCGCGCGCATGATTTTGACGGTCGCCGATCCAGACGGGATGGTCAAGCGTGCCATCGCCGCGGGAGCAAGAGAAGTCCATCCGGTCCGCGAAGGGCATGGCTGGCGTGTCGGCCGGATCGTCGATCCCTTCGGCCATCACTGGGAGATCGGCCGCGAGGTGTAGCCCTCTTCGGCGTACGTTGGTTTGTAGAGCGTCTACGGTTCCAGATGCCGCTCGGCGTGACGCTGACCTAGACGGCGTGTTTCAGAGCGTGTAGCCTCAGCTCATTGGGAGGGTATTCTTAGCTGGGGTAGGTCCGTGCCTGTTCAATCCACTGCTCGACATCTTTGGTCGATGCGCCCGCTTTTTGCAAATAGCCTCGCATCGCCGCTTCCTGCATGGATTCAGAAGTGCTCGTGATCGTTGATTCGCCGAAATCGATGCCCACGACAATGAACGTCTCCGGCTTCGTTCCCTTCACCTGCACGACCCGATATTTCGTCGCCATGCCGCAACTCCTCCTCAATCCAACGAATCAAGGCACGAAGAGATTATCAGACGGCGACACAGCAGCAGAAGAGAGGGTATTTTCTGTGGGGTGTCTATAGGCGAATAAAAAGCGAATATGTTACACTGCCTTCGCCATGGCGCGCCGTCCGGATTTGAGCAAACAGGAAGACATGATGACTCGTGAAGACTTGAACGCGCTCAGCGACAGTCTCGCGCATCTGAGCATGCACGCGGTTCTGGATTTCTACCAGCAGGCCTATCGCGCCTGTCGCATCATTAACAGCAGTACCTTTCCCACGCCCCGCGCCATCCAGGAACTGGTGCAGGCCTGGAGGCAGCTGCGCAAATGGCGCAGAGGCTGACCTGGACTTCTTGACGCATCCCTCAACGAGCACATGGGATGGGAGATAGAGACGATGAAACAACGCACACCTGTTAATTCGATGATAAACACGTGGAGATATTGTAGATGTACGATCTCGCATCCTCCAGCCCGCCGCGCATTGTTGCTGCCGGCATCTCTCCAACCAGCCTCGATTTTGCAAGCCACGCTTGTCAGGCTGAGTTCAAGACCTTGTCTGGCGAGCGCAGCTCCCAGTTCTCCCTGTCAGAAAATGTTCGCCGACTTCGGAGTCGTCGAATTCGTAACATGGAAATCCACCGCGTTGTTGTGCGTGTTCGCCCCATCGGGGAACCGCTCCAGGCTCTGACTCGCCGCTGGCGCCGCCGCGGCGGTAACGACCACGAAGTCGTTGGTCGCCGTGCCGTATCCAACCGAGTCGACAATGTTCGAACCCGGATCGCTCAATGCGATTCCGGCGCCTGCGCTGGAAATGCTCGTCCCCGTATATATGGCGTCCGGAGTCACGGTCCCTGTGTAGCCTGTCCCCCCAAGCAGAAAGAAACCGCCAGCCGGAATGATATTGGACGAGGTGAACGTGATAAGAATCACATTGCTGGTTCCCGTTGCTGAACGATAAAGCAGCTTATATCCACTGAGCGAAAAGGGCGTCGTTCCCGGGTTGTAGAGTTCGATGAACTCATCCGTTGCCCCTCCTGCCCCCGCCGTTTGAATTTCATTGATCACCGGTGTGCCCACGCAGGTTCCCTGGCCGTCGCAGAATCCGCCATCGCCTCCGCTAACAGTACAGGCTGTCCCATTTTGAGCGAAGCTGATTTGAGGCACTCCGCCAACGCACTGGCCGGTTGCACACTGCGTTGATGCCGGCAAATTGGCATCGTCCTCCACGCTGATGACGTGACCGTTCCCGTCGCAAACATTCTCCTGGCATGTTCCCGGAGGAATCGATATCACAGTTCCCGCCGGGAGACTCACGCCATTCACGACGCAAGGATTATTGTTGCTGGCGCAGCTTCCCGCCTGACAGACTTGGCCGCTCACGCAAGCATGGCCGCAGGCTCCGCAATTGTTGTTATCCGACTGCAAGTTGACTTCGCATCCATCCGCAGCGCTCGTATTGCAGTCGGCGAATCCGGTGTTGCACGCCGAAATCTGGCATAGTCCGCCCACGCACGCGGGTACCGAGTTATTAGCCGCGCAGACCTTGCCGCAGGCGCCGCAGTTGTTCACATCGGTGTTGGTGCTGGTGCAAACGCCGTTGCAGGAAGTCTGTCCTCCCGAGCAACTCGCCTGTCCGCAGCTGCCGTTGTTGCAGGGCTGATTGTTGGTGCACGCAATGCCGCAACTGCCACAGTTCGCTGGATCGTTCAGGCTCATCGTGCAGATGCCGTTGCAGGTCGAGCCCTGGCACTCAGAATCCGTGTCGTTGGCCAACTGCATCTTGTATTCGATCAGCAGATTCGCATCGGCTCCGGGAGTCGATACGCAACTGGATCCCGTACGCAGCGACGCTTGCAACTGCGCGCCCGCAGCGAACGTCATCACGATCGGACCAGTGTCCGACCAGAACTGCCCCGGCGTCAGAGCCAGGTCTTGCCCTTTGCTGCCGTCAGTAAAACGGAATACTGCTGCCGGGCATCCTGACGCTGTTGGCGTTTTCACCGTCGCCGCAATGCGCAACACGGTGATCGCCTGATCGAGCACAAACTGGTTTCCGATCCACGAACCGCTCAGGTTTCCGGGAAAGAATGAAGGGAACAGCATGCGGGAATTAGCATCCGTTCCCGCCGGACCTTGTGGTCCTTGTGGTCCCGTCGGACCTTGCGGGCCTTGCGCTCCGGTTAACCCCATCAATCCCTGCTGGCCCGCAGGCCCCGCAGGTCCCGCTGGACCTTGTGCTCCTGTGGCACCCGGCGCTCCTGCCGGTCCAGCGGGTCCCTGGGCTCCTGGGGCTCCGGGAGTTCCTGCGGCAGCGATTAGCTGCCAGTTCGGATTCAGCACTCCCGGCTCAGATGAGAGATTCGGCGCGAGAGCGAGCCAATATTGCCCGCCATCGGTGACCGCATCGTTGACTTGATAGTTCAGCGTCGAAACCCAACTGCCTTGATTGTTGATTCCCTTCGCCGCCAGCAACTGCCAGTTCGAATTGTTCGGATTGGGAGGAGAGCTAATGTTCGGCAACAAAGCGATCCACGAAGCGCCCGCGTAGCTGACCGAATCGTTTACTTGATATTGCGTGATCGAGACCCACGATCCACGATTCGCAATGCCGGCGGGTCCGGTCGGTCCCACCGGTCCAACTGGACCGGATGGCCCTGAAGGCCCCTGTGCGCCTTGCGGTCCCGCAGGTCCGGCCGGACCGGGAGGTCCTTGCGGGCCAGTGCCCGTGAACACGATGTCAAGTTCGGGGGAGTGGCTGGCACTCGTATTTTCTTTGCTGGTAAATGCGCAGTTCAATGGACTGTTCGCCACGATCGCGATGCCATAATTGGTCTGCGTGCCGTTCAGCCAGGCATCCAGCGCGGTCGTAAGATCAATTGTGATGTACTGACCTTGCGCGGCTTTGGTCAGCGGAACGCTGGCCGCAATCGTAGTACCTAGAGCCGGCGAAAGGCTTGCGGTAATGGTCTTCTCCGACCAGTTGCCGGTCACGAAATCCACGTTGAACGATCCGGCGGTCGTCACCGTGCTCACGTATAGCTTCAGGCTGGCCTTGGCGATGTTCGCGCTGGTGTAGCCGGAAGGAATCGTCGACAGATCGAAGCGGATGAATGTCGTCTGCGATGCGCTCTGCACGTTCAGTGTCTGCGCCGTTCCAAAATTCGTGGTCGTTGACTCGGTGTTGGTGTAGGAGTCGGCGGTTGGCGTCTGCTGCGCCAGCCCGGCAATGCCGAGCAGGCAGACCACAAGCGCAGCAGGGACGGCAAGGCGAAAGAACTTCGTCATGACGCACCTCAAGCAACTAATTGTCGACAGATCGGATGTGCCGTGGGCCCCTCGGAAGCCGAGCATAGCTTCCGCCACGCTGGCCTCACTCCCGGGGTTGGCAAGGTCAGATAGGAAAAGTCCGGTAGAGTTTACTCTGAGCTAAGGGCAAGTCAAGACATTTCGAATATTGATTCTGTGGTTGCAATAATTTGCAATCGCATTGGCGAAGGCCCCAGGCCGTGGCCAGAAATCGACCTGCAGATCGACGCATCCTGCAGTGACGCGCACTTCACGAATCATTTGGTGATCGGGGAAGAGAACTCCGGATTTGAATTCCTCGGAAGCGACGGGCATTAAATCCGTCAGCGTCACCTGTCCTGACGCGCATTGGAAGTGCGTCTCGAGAACGTTTGAATCGCGAACGTAATTGTGCTCGGCCTCGAAGGTTTGATCGGGATGAATTGACCAGGAGCCCCCGCGTTCGGAATCGAGCAAGGCGCCAAAAATGGATGGACTGTCGAATCGAGGCCAGCACAGCCAATCAATCGAGCCTCGATTGGAAATCAGCGCTGCCGAGCGGCAGTCGCCGACGGCGCCATAGTCCCCAATGCGGACGGGGCCAGTTTCCGTTGACCAGTGAGTGGCTGTGGCCACGTGGATAGGATGCCGCACATGCAGGCAATGATGCCGCCGATCATCTTAAAGAGTCGCGCAGGGAGCGCTACGCAGCCTTCTTCTTCGGCACTTTCGCGCCTTTTTTGCGAGCCTCTGACAAGCCGATTGCGATCGCTTGCTTTCGGCTCGTCACCGTGCCGCCCTTGCCCCCGCGGCCGGAACGCAACGTGCCTTTCTTTTTCCGCCGCATGGCGCTCGCCACCGTTTTTCCCGCCGCCGCACCGTATCTCTTCTTCCGTGAGCGAGATCTTTTCGTCGCTGCCATGGTTTCCTCCTCGAAGTGACGTTACGATGCGGGATCAGTGGCGCGCGTTGCTGTTCCTCTCAGGCTGCTGTGCCTGCAGGATGTCGGCATCTTCAGCGGCTAGCGCCACAGGAACCGCCTGGTCTAGAACGTCGTCGGCCGCAGTCGACCAGCCACATTCGCACCCCGCCCCTTTTCCCGAGCAATGGGGCTCACTCATTTTCTGGTCGCGTGCGAATCGGAATCCATGCAGTGGTTTCACGAGACCGGCATCATGAACCAAGCGGAGAGCGCAGCCGGCAACCCCGCAATGGCACGATCATCCTGAGAGCACGCGCCCAGCGCGGCTCATGCGCCCGCAGATGATCGCAGCGCTTCTTCCGGCATATCTGACTGGTTCCGCAACTGCACCACAGCCGGCTTGAGCCGTTCCAGCTCGCGACCCAGTTGTTCCAGTGCGACGGAGACCCGATCAAGCTCAGACTTTTTGGCGATCATCTCCACTTTGCGTGCAGCAGCTGTCACAGCCTGCGCCCCGATCACGCTCGCCGATCCTTTCAGCAGATGCGCCGAACGCTCGATGGCTTTTGTATCTCCTCTCTCCATCGATCGCTGAATCTCACTCCATATGGCGGGAAAATTGTCCAGAAAGACCTGTGCTACCCGGCGCAGCAGCTTTCGGCTCCCCCCGGCTCTTGCCAGAGCCTCCTGCTCGTCCAGTACCGTGTTCGGTGTTGATTCGGTGATAGGTGGCTGAGCCTGCGCCGCGGTCTCCACACCCTCGTCCACGCAAGCGGCCAGCGCATTACCCAGATCGAGCGGATAAAACGGTTTCTGCAGATACCCATCCATTCCGGCCGCCAGGCAACGCTGCCGGTCGCCGCTCATCGCATGCGCCGTGAGCGCAATGATGGGCACATGCCCGCCGCTTTCCTTCTCCTCGCGCCGGATTTCGGCTGTTGCCTCCAAGCCGTCCATCTCCGCCATCTGTACGTCCATCAGAATCGCGTCAAACTTTCCTGATCGCGCTGCCGCCACCGCCTCTTTGCCATTGCACGCCACCTCCGCTCGATGACCCATCTGTAGCAGAATCTCCAATGCGACTTGTTGGTTCACCGGACTGTCCTCGGCCAGCAGGATGTGCAGGCTGCGGTGCGCGCGTTGCATGCGAGGTGTGGCCGTTTGCTTCCGCCCTGCCTTCCCAAAACTGCGCAGGACTGCTTCCAGCAACTTGGCAGAGCCCACTGGCTTGTCAACGTGTTGATGAGCGCCCATCTTTTCGCAGCGTTGGAGCAACTCTTCCGGGTTCTGTGATGGCAACATCACGATCACGGCTGTACCGTCGCACTCCAGCCTTTGCAGACTGTCCACTACCGCGAATCCATCCTGCTCCGGCATCTCGGCGTCGATCAGGCAAAGCTGAAACTGCGCCTTGCTGTCGTCGTTTTCAAGCAGCGTAACCGCGCTTCTCGCGTTGCTTGCGATGGCTGCCTCCACCCCCCACGCGTGCAATCTTCTCTGCAGAATGCGGCAGTGAGTAAGATTGTCGTCCACGATCAGGGCGCGCGTTCCCTGTATTTCACGCGTGGCTGCGTCCGACGCGCGGGCGGCCGGAACCGCGGCCAACTGCACGCGGAAGTGAAATGTGCTTCCACTTCCGGGTTCGCTCTCAACCCAGATTTCGCCGCCGAACATGTCGACGATGCGCCTTGAGATCGCCAGCCCTAATCCGGTGCCGCCATACTTCCGCGTGTGCGAGCCGTCCGCCTGCGAAAATGCGTCGAAGATCACCAACTGCTTGTCGGAGGGAATCCCGATGCCCGTATCGCGCACCCGGAAGTGGAGAACCACCTCATTTCCCTTGCTCGATTCCTGCTGCACTTCGACAACAACTTCTCCTCGTTCTGTGAACTTGACCGCGTTGCCGACAAGGTTCACCAGTACCTGACGCAGCCGGTGACCGTCGGCGAGAAACCTCGCCGGAACCCCCTCTCCTATTTCATAAATCAACTCAATACCGTTCTGGTGGGCGCGCGGGGCAAGACTCTTCAGGATCTCGACGATTCGTTCTTCGAGGTCAAACTCGAAGCTATCCAGGTGCAGCTTTCCCGCCTCGATCTTGGAAAAATCCAGGATGTCATCGATGATCGCCATCAGCGACTTCGCCGAGGACTGTACGACATCTAAATACTCGCGCTGCTTTTCCGTCAGGTCGGTGTGCAGCGCCAGTTCTGTCATGCCGATCACTCCGTTCATGGGAGTGCGAATCTCGTGGCTCATATTTGCCAGGAATTCACTCTTGGCTCGATTCGCAGCTTCTGCCGCTTGTTTCGCGCGTTCGAGTTCCCGGTTGATCCGCGTGCGCGCTTCCACCTCGGTCTTCAATTCGTGGTCGCGTTTCTCGATTTCAGACAGCATCTCGTTAAAACCCGCCACCAGCAGGCCGAGATCGTCGTCCGCGTGCTTCACAGCGCGAATGGAGTAATTCTTTTCCCGGGAAACAATCCTGGTGGTGCGCGCCAGCTCATGAATCGGGCTGGTGATCAATCGCTTGATGGGAAGCGCCACCATTAGCGCGGCCACAATCGACGTGCACGAAAATACCAGAAGAAAGAACAGATAGGTTCGTCTGCGGCCGCGAATTTGCCCCATGTCCGACTGCAGGCACACGCTGCCGACGGCCTCCTGTTCCAATAGGATCGGGCGGCACTCCGTCAGAAAGTCGGCTTGCATGGACGTGCCGGCGGGAAGCGATTGTGCGGGCAGCGTTTCAGCGGTCCCGGAACGCCGGTAGGTGACAAAGAGATGACCCCGCGAATCATAGACGTTCGCCGCAAGAATGTGCCTTTCCGATTGCAGCGCGTTTAGCGTCAGCTCCGCGCTCCGCGGATCGTTATACGTAAGTGCCGCTGCACTGTTGGCGCCGATGATCTCGGTTACACTGATCAAATCTTGAGATCGGTCGGCGCGGAATCTGGCGATGTCGTACCAGAAGAAAAACGAGCAGGCCACCAGCAGCGCCACGCCACTCGTCACCATCATGGCCACGACCAGTTTTTGGCCCAAAGGAATTTCGCGGAAATTCTTCACGTTGTGCCTCCCCCGGTAACCACCCGCGACACCGCAAGCAGGCGGGAGCTGATCTTCAGCCCCTCGGCTTCCGCAGCCTTCGGATTGATTTCGAGTTCGATGTTGCTCTCGTTTCGCACCAGGTTGATCATTCCTCCCAGCCGAGTGAACTCCTTATTTTGGCCGACTGTCAGCACGTTGCAGGCCTGCGCGCTGCGGAGGGCCTCCAGGATTCGTGCTCTGTCCTGGAAAGTAATCAGCAAAATGTGGCACGCCTTGATCTGCCCATCATCGCGCACCTCCCGTGCCTCGATGGGCCGACCCTTCACCGCTTTTCGCTGCACGGTCTGTTGCAGGATCTCGGCCAGGCGCTGGTCGCCGATCGAGCAGATGATCGTCGGATCGCTTGCTCCACTGAACCGGTTCGCCGGCCAGTCGACGAACTTGACGAAGTTGTACAAGTAGGCTGCTTTTACCTGATCCTCATCTGCGTGCTCCACTTGTGCGACGGCGCTGAGCAACAGACACACAACCACCGCAAATCGGCTGAGCACGGAACGCCGCTTTGTGCAGCTCAGGAAACTCATTTGAAATGGATGACTCTTGTCAGACTGATGCGGAAGTCTCTGCCGTTTTGCCGCACTTCCGTGGTCGAAATCTCGGGCCCCACCGGATCGCTATACATGTGGTTGAACGCGTTATACAAGCTGGCGGAAAACTGGAAACCCCTGGCAAATTCGTGGGTCGAAAGAGTGAGGTCCGCGATGCTGTAGGGGCCCACTTCTGCCCCTGCGATCGTCGTTCGCGTACTCATGTACTGTACGTCCCCTCCAACGAACAACCGCCGGTGCGCTAGGGGCAGTACCGCTTGTACCTTGGCCAGATGCCGCGGCGAATTCGTCAGCGTTATCCCGGTATCTGCATCTGTCGTCTTCTGGAAGCTGTAGCTGATGCGGCCATCGATGTTGAACGCCGTTCGCCCCGCCAGTTCCACTTCAATTCCTCGGCTCCGGGCCCGGCCTGAATTCTCGAATATAAGGAATCCATTCGTGGGATCCGTTTCCTGGTTGATCAGTCTGCTGATTCGATTGTCGAATGCGTCTGCGCTGAGCCTTAGTTTGGAGCCCACATCCTGCTCCCACACCAATTCGGCCGTGGAAATCGTCTCCGGCTTTAGGTGTGGATTTGCTTCCAGCGTGATTTGATCGTGATAGTAGAGTTCGTAGTAGTTCGGCGCGCGAAAGGCCGTTCCATAAAGAAGCTTGAAGGTTGTTCGCGAAAGCGGGCTGTAGATAAGCGCCAGCCGCGGATTGGTACTCCCGTGGAAGACCTCGTAGTAGTCACGGCGCACGCCCGCATTGAATGTGAGATTGTCCAGGATCGAATATTCGTCCTGGGCAAAGATCGCCCATTCGGTCGTACTGTGGGCGTCAATCAAGATTGGGGTGTAAGGGTTGAGATTGTAGTTCGATTGATCCTGCCGGAAGTTGTCCCATACCTCGCCGCCCCCAGTGATCTTGTTTTTCTTCCACAAAGTCTTGACTGCTTTTGCTTCCGCACCCGCCCAGTCTCCGCGGCCAAAGTCCTCATTCAGTGTGTCGCCGGTCTGCCCCGGCGGCGGATAAACATATACTCCGTGGTAGGTGTAGCGGTCCACGTAGCCGCGTGCCTCGATGTCGGTCCCGTCAATCGTCCGGTCGTAGCGCAGTTCGATATAGCCACGGTCGTCCACCGTATGATTGCGCGGATCGTTGAAAACCGTTGCAAACGAACCCGTGGGGATGGTTTTGCTTCTCGTCGAATATGCCGACTCCAGTGTAAAGTGGCCGTACGTGAGTTGGCCCATGAAGCTCTGCGACGAGTCGCGGTCAACATCGATTGCATAGCCGTTGTTCGTGGCCGGGTTGGCATACGCTGGAAAAAACAGGCGGCTCGCGCCGGCGCTGGCATACGTCGTCCCCGAAAAAAACAGGCCCACGTTACGAAACTGCTGGCTGTACGTCGCTCTTCCTTTATACGTGCCGAATCCGCCGCCTTCTCCGGCCATCTCAGCTTTCTCCGCACGGCGGGCATTTCTCGTGATCATATTGACAACTGCGAAGAACGCGCTGGTTCCATACAGAGAGCTGCTGGGCCCGCGTACGATCTCAACGCGGTCGATGAGATCGACATCAATCGGAAATTCCGTTCCGATCAGAGCGCTGTTATAAACGTCGTCGTTCAGCCGATGATTGTTAATTAACACCAGGACGCGTGAGTTGTAATCTCCGGGCCGGGAAAATCCACGCACCCCGATATAACTGTAGTTGCGATCGCTGGTGACATAAAAACCTCTCACGTTGCGCAGGATTTCGGCCAAGGTTCGGTAACCGCACCGCCGGATCTCATCCGCAGTAACGATCGTCACGGAAGAAGGCGCTTTGCGATCGTCCTGCAGGTAACTCGAGGCGCTGTAGACCTGCACCGTCTTGAGAGCCTCAAGGCTGAGGTCAGAAACATCGTCCGGACCGTCACTTGCGGGTGCCCGCGCGACGCAGAACCCGGCGCACGCGAGCCAAGCGGCTACCGATGCAGCGCACGCCATCCTGCGAACAATTACATTCCATCGATGGAGATTTCTGAAATCCATTTCCACCGCCCGGCGTCCGCGGCACCGACTTTCCCGTGCTCGACGCCGCAATCCCGTTCTCGAAGGTGAATGCCAGCTTCAAAATCACAGAAGCACACTTCACCGGACGCGCGAGAAGACGCCGAATCCTTCTATCGACGGATTCGACATACCCCTTTACCTTCGCGGTGGCGCTCGGCACAATCGCTAACTCAAACTAATGCGGCATCCATGCCTGCCGATGTGTGCCTAAGATCTTGTGACGATTTGTCCATGACGGGCATTTACATGGATCGGAGTCTGATCGAAATCTGCTGCTTCTAATGTTCTGCCGGCAACAGAGATACTTCTGAGGCGTAACTATGAGTGAACCCTCCGTCGAACGACTCAGCCCCGAAGGGCCCAACTCTTTTCGACCGCTGCTCCAGGACGACGCGCTTACCCCCACATCGGCAACTCGCATTACCGTCCTGGTTGCCGATGATGATCCCGTTATCACAGAATCCCTCAAGGGCCTCCTCAGCGAATGGGGGTACGACCCAATCACCACCTCCAACGGAAAAGACGCGCTCCGCCTCTTAAGTGCGCGGGACGGCCCGAGGCTGGCCGTCGTCGACTGGATGCTCCCCGATCTCGACGGCCCGGAAATTTGCCGCTGCCTGCGTCGATCCCAAAGTCTGCACTACACATATGTGATCCTTCTAACCGGCCGCGACGAATCCAACGACGTGGTTGAGGCCCTTGGCGCGGGCGCCGACGACTACTTGCGCAAGCCCTACAACCTTCTCGAACTCCACGCCCGCCTTGACGCCGGCAGCCGCATCGTCGTGCAGAAGGCCCTGCGGGAGAGTGAACTCCGTTTCCAGAGCGCGTTTGAATATGCCGGCGTCGGTATGGCCATGGTCGAGGTGAACGGCAAATGGCTGCAGGTAAATCGCGCTCTATGCAATCTCCTCGGCTATACCAACAGCGAGTTGCTTGCCACAACGGGTTTTCAATTCGTTACTCATCCTGACGACCTGGGCAGAAGCTTGCAGTGGCTGCAGAGCTTTCTCGACGGATCTGTTTCCTGCAGTCAGATCGAAAAACGCTATCTCCATAAGGATGGCCATACCGTGTGGGGTTTACTCACCGTCTCCCCGGTCCACTCCGAGGGCAAGACCGCTTATTTCGTTGCCCAGATACAGGACATCAGCCAGCGTAAGAAGGCGGAAGAAGCCTTGCGCGAGCGCGAGACGCAGTTGCAACTCCTGCTCGATTCCACCGCCGAAGCCATTTATGGCCTCGATCTCGAAGGCCGCTGCACCTTCAGCAATCGTGCCTGCGTCAACATGTTGGGATACAAGCAGCCCAGCCAGCTGCTGGGACGGAGAATGCACGATCTTATTCACCACAGCAAAGCCGACGGTTCACCAATTCCCATCGAGCAGTGCGCGGTGCATCAGAGCTTCCGTAGCGCTGGGACAATTCGCGTCGACTCCGAAGTATTGTGGCGGGCGGACGGATGTTCATTCCCCGCGGAATACTGGTCCTATCCTGTCATCAAGGACGGCAAAGTGACCGGTTGCGTTGTAACCTTCGTCGACATTACCAGCCGTCAGATCGCTGAGGCTGAGCTTCGCAACGAACATGCCCAGTCCGAACTGTTCATCAACTCCGTTCCGTCGGTGCTGATCGGCACCGACGCCGGCGCCAACATCACCCGTTGGAATCAGGCCGCCACCAAAGCCTTCGGCCTCTCCACCGAAGAAGTGTTTGGCAAGCCGCTCAAGGACTGCGGCATTCAATGGATCAACGCCGGTACAGCCGCGGAAATTGAGTCCTGGTCAAAGCTCGGCCTCGACTCCCGAAGTCTGGAACTGCCCTTTCGAAAAAACAACGAGCAGCACTTCCTCGGACTCAACGTCAAGCGCGTCATGTTCCCCAACGAACGTAGCTTCGGCATGCTCATTACAGGAGCCGATATCACTGAACGGCTGAACCTTGAGCAGCAACTCAGGCAGGCACAAAAGCTCGAAGCCATCGGCCAGTTGGCCGCCGGCATCGCTCACGAGATCAACACGCCCACGCAATACGTCGGAGACAACGTCACCTTCATCAAGCAGTCCTGGTCGTCGATCGCCAGTCTGGCTCAGGTAGCACAGCAGGTCGATCAGCAGCTGCAGGCGGGCGCCGTGTCGCCCGAGACTGCTTCACGGCTCCGCTCCTCCATCCAGGAATCCGACCTGGCTTATCTTCTCGAAGAGATTCCCAAAGCGGTTGAGCAGTCGCTGGAAGGTGTGCAACGCGTGGCCAAGATCGTTCATGCCATGAAAGAGTTTTCTCATCCGGAATCCGAGGGAAAATCTTCGCTCGACATCAATCGCGCCATCGAGACCACCATTACTGTTGCCCGCAACGAATGGAAGTATGTTTGCGATGTGTCCACGAGCCTCGATCAAACCTTGCCCCTGGTTCCTTGCCACGGCGGAGAATTCAACCAGGTGATCCTCAATCTTCTGGTCAATGCCGCGCACGCCATTCGCCATGTGGTCGGCGATGGACGCCAGGGGAAAGGTAAAATCCTCGTCTCGACACGCCAATGCGGAGACGAAGTCGAAATCAGCATTCAGGACAGTGGATGCGGCATTCCTCTCGAAATCCGTTCGCGTGTATTCGAACCCTTCTTTACCACCAAACCGGTGGGGCAGGGAACCGGGCAGGGCCTTGCCCTGGCTCACAACACCATCGTGCGCCGTCATGAGGGTAAGCTTTGGTTTGAATCCGCCGAAGGCGAGGGTACGACTTTCTTCATACGGTTGCCGATCTTTCCTTCCGAGAAGGAAGCGGCGCTCTAAGCTTCGCTTTGCGTCGCAAGCCCCAGCCGAGACAAGATCCTTGCCTGCCAAGGAAGCGGCGTTACCCAAGTAATTCCAAACTCCTCAACCAGCCCTCTTCAGTTTTTCCCTCAATCCGCCGATGGTCAAAATGTCGCCTCGTAGCTGAATCGTAAATCTGGAAGAAGTGCATCGATGCGCTCCCGGCTTCTTTTCGTGGATGACGAAGCCCTGGTCTTGCAGGGACTGCGCCGCACTCTTCACCCCATGCGCGACCAGTGGGAGATGACGTTTGTCGATGGCGGTGAAGCGGCCCTCAAGGTCCTTTCCAAAGAACACTTCGACGCCGTCATCACTGACATGAAAATGCCCGGCATGGATGGAGCCCAGCTTCTCGACGAAGTGAAGCAGCGCTTTCCTGAAATCGTGCGCTTTGTCCTCTCGGGCGAAGCTGGTCGCGACGCCATCCTCCGCTCCATCGGGCAGACCCATCAGTACCTCTGTAAGCCCTGCGACCCTCAGGAGCTACGGCTGCGGCTGGCGCAGGCTTTCCTTATGCGCGACCTCCTCCGCAACACCGGAGTTCTCGCCGTGGTTTCGGGCCTGAAGTCCCTGCCCAGCCTGCCCGCCCTCTACCACGAAATCATGGCTGAACTTGGCTCCAAATATTCGTCCATGCAAAAAGTTGCCGCCATCGTATCCAAAGACGTGGCCATGACCGCCAAGATTCTGCAGCTCGCCAACTCCGCTTTCATGGGAGTGCGGTGTGTAGTCTCCAGCCCGAATCAGGCCGTCGCTCTCATCGGTGCTGAAATGGTGCGCGCCCTGGTCCTGACCGCCCACGTGTTCTCGGAATTCGAAGGGCGGCCTGCCGTCGCCGCGTACTGGAAGACGTTGTGGGATCACAGCATGGCCGTCGCTTCGCTCGCGAAGCGCATCGCCGTCGCCGAGAAGTCTCCCAAAGCCTTAGTTGAGGACAGTTTTACCGCCGGTGTCCTGCATGAAGTCGGCAAGCTCGTCCTTCTGGCCAAAATGCCCGATGAGTATTGCTCGATCATCGCTGCGGTGGCGCAGCATCCCTCGTCTGGTGCCGAGATCGAGCGTGAGCGGCTGGGTTGCACTCATGCCGACGTCGGCGGCTACCTCATGAGTATCTGGGGACTTCCTCAGACTCTCATCTACGCCATTGCCTTTCACGATCATGCCTCGGAGAGTGTGGACAAGGCTTTTTCCTCCCTTACCGCGGTCCATTGCGCTGACGCCATCGTCAGCTCGGGCAGTTCGTCTGACATTCTCCGCGATATTTGCCTCGACGAGAATTACGTGCGGCAGGTGGGCTTGAGCGAGCGAATTCCAGTTTGGCGGGGATTGTATGACGAGCAGACGGCGGTCCCCGAACCAGCGGCCCCGGCCGCGGCCCATTAGGCGGACGAACTCATGTGGATCAACTTGTGTGGATAAACTCATGATGAACGGCAAAATTCTATTCGTTGACGATGAGCCCGATGTCCTGGCTGGCTACTCGCGGACCTTGCGCCGCGAGTTTCATCTGAGCACTGCGCCCAGTGGCGATCAGGCCCTCGCCGAGCTTCGCCAGAATGGCCCCTACGAAGTTGTCGTCTCCGATTTGCGCATGTCAGGCATCGACGGCCTCCAACTTCTTTCCCAGGTGAAGGACCTGGCGCCCCAAACCGTCCGGGTTCTGCTCACCGGCAACGCCGACCTGCAAACCGCGATCAAAGCGCTCAATGAAGACACCGTTTTTCGCTTTCTCACCAAGCCCTGCCCTACCGAGCTCCTGAAAAAAACCTTGACCGCGTGCCTGCTCCAGCACCAGCTGGTTTCTGCCGAGAAAGATCTGCTGGAGAAAACCCTCATGGGTAGCATCAAGGTCCTCACCGACGTCCTGAATCTCGCCAGCCCGGCCGCCTTCGGTCGCGCTATGCGCGTCAAGCGCTATGTTGAGCACATGGTGCGCGACCTCAATCTCGAAAACCCTTGGAGATACGAAGCTGCTGCCATGCTCTCGCAACTGGGCTGCATCACTCTCGCTCCCGAGGTTCTCGACGCGGCCTATCGTGGCGATCCGTTGCCTCCCGAAGAACAGGTCCACTTCAACATGCATCCTGCCATTGCCCGCGACGTTCTCGAAAACATTCCCCGCCTCGAGGGCATCGCCTGGATCGTGGGCCAGCAACTTGAAACGGCGCGCCCAGAAAAAAGAGAAAATGGGAATAGAGAGAGAGAGAACAGAGAAAACCGGGAACAAGACGGCATAAAGACCGGCGCCATGATCCTCCAGGCCGCACTCGCCTTTGACAAGTTGAAAGAACAGGGCCAGAGCAAACAACGCGCCCTCTCCGATCTCGAAATCAATTATCGATTCGATCCTTCCGTCCTGCAGGCCCTCGAGACCCTTCCTGACTCGGTGCTCGACATGGCGAATCGCACCATTCCCATCGCCAGTCTGGTCCCGGGGATGATTCTCGACCAGGAATTGCGCTCCAGCACCGGACTGTTGTTAGCTGGAAAAGGCCAGGAAGTTACTTATCCCCTCGTGCTGCGGCTCAAGAATTTTCATCGCCGTCACGCCATCGCCGATGCCGTCACCGTGCTCACGACGGAGAAGACCCAGGCCACGCGCGCCGCCTCAAATTGACCTGAACCGGTCTCATGGGACACTAGTCGGCTCGTTCTGCACGGTCACAGATTCTTCCAGATGCGCGAGTACCTTCGGCCAAGCCTCCTCATGCCGCCTTTTCGACTCTTCATCCGGGAAGCCGGAGTGCGTCAACCGCAGTAGTGTGCGGCCCTCGGAAGGCAGGAGTTCGACGCTCACCACAGTCTCGGCGCCTCTGGTGGCGGCCGTGACCCATGTCAATTCCAGTCGGCGGTCGCGATCCAGGAGGAGGAACCTGCCGTAGTGAGGGTGGCGTTCACCTTGGAAGTGGGTCTCGAAAAAGAAGGCGCTGCCGATCTCGCCCTTCATAGATATCGTGCCTGGAGCGGCAAACCAGCGATCAAACTGCTCCGTCCACGCTCGAAACAGAACCTCGGGAGATGCTCGCATGGCACGCTCGCAGGTCAGGCGAAACGGCCGTGATGAAAGATCCGGCAGCACAGCCCTCGTCATAGATTCTCCAGAAAATTCTCCGGGTAAGAACCCTGCCGAGTTTACACCGAGCCTGCCTTCTGCTTCCTTACTTGATCACCGCCTCGTCCTCGGTCTCCTTCTCTGCTTTGTCGGGAGCGGGCGGTGCCGGCACCGATACCGCAAGATCGCCCGCGATTGCGCCGCGTTCGCAGTAGTTCTTGAGTTTCAGGATCGCCGCTGAAGTAACTTCCTGGTGCTTGGCGATGATCAGCGTGCCCGTCTCGGTCCGCACATCCTCCGCGGCCACCGTCCCAGGCGCAATCTCCTCAAGCTTGCGTCGTTGTACGATCTTATCGCGCGCTTCCGGTTCCACCTCGATCAACGCCACCATGACCCGCGGATCGAGATCGGTATGGTGACGTCCAACCAGTGAGGCTGCTTCACTTCGCGATGCGCCCCTCACGATTCGCGCGTCAAATTCCATCGCAGCCGCCAGTAATTGCGCTCCCAATCGCGTCTCCGTGAAATCGCGGTCGCTGATATTCCCCGTCATCCCGTCGGCGTCATTCTGATGGGCAATCATTGCCGCGATGTTTGCCAGTCGCGGAATGTTCTTCAGCAGGTCAAAGGCAATCTGAGGATGGGAATCGTAAAGCTTCTGCTCTTTCGGTGGCAGCGGCTGTCCCGCATAGACCGCGTCAATGGTCTCCGGCGGAATCGTCACGCATCCCAACTGCGAAAGCAGCGCGGCCAGTTCAAATTTCCAGCGGTTCGCCAGTTGCATCCGCGTCGAAATGTGGCTCAGGTAACGCCGCAATCGCAGGGCCCGGCTGAACGCTGCCGGACTCGCCACGCTCAGCACATCCGAAAGCACCCCGATGCTCCCTGCCAACGTCTTTTCCAGAATTTCTTTTTCTGAAGTCACCAGCTGGTATTGAGCCAGCCCCGCCGTCAATGCCTTCACCAGCGTTTGCTTGCCGCAGGGCTTGGTCAAAAAACGAAAAATGTTGCCCTCGTTGATGGCCAGCAGCGCGGTTTGCACATCGGCGTATCCGGTCAGCATGATCCTCACCGTGTCCGGAGCCTGCTTCTTTACGATGGCCAGCAGTTCCAGGCCATCCATTTGCGGCATCCGCAGATCCGACATCACCACCGCATACGGCCCCTTAGTTTTAATCGCCGTGACCGCCGCTGCTCCCCCCACCGCCGTCTCCATAACAAACTTGTCGTGCAGCAGCCGCTCACACGCCTGCAGAACGTTCGGCTCATCGTCAACCAGCAGAATCTTTTCAGACATCTTCGTTGTCCTGCTAACTCTTTCGCGCGGCAAGCCCGCGAGATACTCATTCTGCCTGCGCGGATCGACGCTTGAATCTCTCTGCGCGCAGGCCGGCCTACTCCCCCAAAGACGCTGCTTCCGAAGAGCGCTGCATCTTAAGAGGACTGCCTCTAAAGAGAAATCGACCGCGGGCAAGATTTCTTTAACCTCGATCCACTCGGAATGTCGCCAGCCGCATGCGCCTTGGTGCAGGAACCTGGCTGCTTATTGCATGGGTGTGCCTAGAAGCCGTGCGGGGCCATAATTTACATCCTGACTATTACCGCCGGTTAGCTTACTGCTGTTCTGGATGGTTCCACCAAGTCCGAGGCAATTCCGATTACAATCTCCGCAACCTCGGAATGAAGAGCAACACCACGCCGCCCACCTCAGATCGTAGCCGACGCCAGAGAGGCTTTTGCTTCGGAAGCGACTGAGATATCGAAATCCGAGGGAGCAGATTCCAGGGCTGGCTGGAACGGAGCGGAGAGCTTGGGCTGGAGGTCATAGAGGACGGCGATGTTCGCGTGGGGGTTTCGCGCGATGTTAATAGCAGCGGTGGCCGTGTCTTCAGGCAATGTTCCGTAGGAACCATGGCTCCGTGCGTTGGCGAATAGATTCTTGCAGCTCGCAGACCCCGCTGAATCAGAGTTGATGCATGCCGAAAGGATGTTTGCAAGTGTGTGAAACTTGGCTTGCGGCACTCTGCTTATATCGACTCACGCAAATCTCCGCCTCGAAGACGGTAGTTACTCGTGGCCACCACTGTTCAATGTGCAGACACCAGCCACTAGCTCGCCCTGACAGTCATTGCGAAGGGCCGATGTTCAAATGTGACACCAGCGCAAAGGCGGCGGCGAAGAGAGCCGCGATTGCGATTGCCAGAAGAATCCCTTGAAGTGTTGTCAGTGGCAATTGTTTCTTGCTTCGCTTGCGCCAACTCATTTCAACCTACAACCTGGAACATTCTTGCTTAGTCAGCCCGAGCACATGTCTCAGGGTTGCACTCCGATCTCGAAATTGAGTGTCGAGAGCGTCAGTCGGTACTGGTATTGAGCATTAACGTAACCTATTGCAGCATCGGTCTGCTGTAGCTGTGCCTGGCTGAGTTCCACAATCGAACCAAGCCCGAGCTGATATCGGCTTTGGGCCAGGTTGAGACTCAGATCGGCTTGTTTCGCAAGCTCAGCGCTAACCCCGACTCGTTGGAAGGCGGTATTCGCAGACAACCAGGCAGTGCGAACGTCACGTACAATTCGGTCTCGGAGATCCCGTGTATTCTCGGCTGCTGCTTGAGCGTGGTATTTCGCCTCCGAAGCCTGAGCTGTGAATAAGAATCCATTGAAGATTGGGATGCTCATGTTCACGCCAATGGCTCCATACCAGCTCGAAATGTAGTAATTGGGAAAGCATCCCCCAAAGCAGTCTGGCCGCACCGGAGTGCCGCCGGCGACGCCGAGTGCACTGATTGTTGGAAAAAGCTGATCCCGCTGGGCGCGCCGGAATTTTTCAGCAGCTTGCTGCTCGTAGGTGAACGCCTGCAGATCTGGGCGCTGCTGAAACGCCGTGCGAATGAGTCCATCTACATCCGGAGGCAGTGGTGGTGGTTGAGTGTCTACTTCACTGAGATCGAATGTGACTTGGTGGTCGAAGCCCAGAACAGCAGCCAAGGCTGCCATGCTCGAATCCAGATTATTTTGTGCGTCAAGCTGGAGCAGCTTCGCTTGGGACAGGTTGACCTGCGCAAAGGTCAAATCGAGAGTCGATTTCAAATTGTTCTTTGCCAGTTCCTCAATCTGATGTTCAACCGATTGACGTGTTTCGACAGTTTGCTGCGCTACCTTCAGGAGAGCCTGGACTTCAAGTGCAGTGTAGAACGCTTGGTCCGTCGCCAAGACAATATCTTCCGTGGTAGCCAATGCGTCGGCATTTTGTGCTCTCTCGCGGAGTTTTGCTGCAGATACTAGGTTCGTCGTACGCCCGAAGTCGGTGAGCAGCTGGCTAAGCGTTACACCTGCCCCAGCATGTTCGAGCAAACGCGGCGAGGTTAATGCTCCTGCACCGATGCGGCTTCCTTCGTTCGCATCGACTGCGGTGATCATTCCATTGAACGTCGGAAGCTGCGCTGACCGCGTTTCGCGGGAGACTTGATGTGTTGCTAGCGCAAGCAGTCGGCCGACGCTGATCCGTGGATTGTTCTTGATTGCAAACTGCTCTGCATCCCTGCGGTTCAGTCGCATGGTCCCAACAGGGGGCTGCACTGGGGAAGTCGCCTGACGAGTCATGGTCGAATTCGTTTGGGGTGCCGCCGTTTGGGCAAAACTCGCAACCAGCGCAGATTGCGCTAGTAGTGGCTCGGTGATCGGACTAGGATTCTGCCGCACTTGCGGTTGTGGCGCCGAGGGCAACTCCAGCTTGGGGTTGGAGTTGCCCCCGTTCTGGCACGTGCTCGGTTGAGCCAGAATCGTCGATAAGGCTAGCAGTAGCGCGCACTGCACAGTTGGCGTCGGATGGTTCATTCGGCGGTCTCCGTTGGGGAGGCAGTTGCAGCTTGCTGGTTCTTCTTCCCGTACACCAGCAGGTAAGCGGCAGGAACGATGAAGACGGTGAGCACAACAGAGACCGTGAGCCCTCCGATGATGGTGCGGGCTAGAGGAGCATATTGCTCGCTGCCGGTTCCCAGCTTCAGTGCCATTGGGATCATTCCGATGATCGTCGCTAGCGAAGTCATCAGGATGGGTCGCAACCGTACCCTGCAAGAAGCGATCACGGCCTCTGCGACTGACTTGCCCTGCTCTTCCAGACGGTGCGCAAACTCCACAATCAAAATGCTGTTCGAGGCGGCAATGCCGACGAGCATGAGAACGCCCATCAATGACATCACATTGAGCGTGGTTCCAGTGAGCGGCAGGATGATGAGCACGCCAATGAAGCCCATAGGAATCGCCAGCATTATCAGGAAGGGATCTTTAAACGATTTGAATTGGGCCACTAGGATCAGGTAGAGAAGAACCACGGAAAGTGACAAACCAATTGCGAAGCTTCGAAATGATGCGTTCATCCCCTGAACCATCCCACGGAGATTGATCCGCACGTTCTCCGGTGCGTTGAGTTTCGAAATGACTTTTGCGATCTCATCGGACACCTTCCCAAGATCCTCCCCATTGGGCGTGACGTAGAGATCCGTCACTCGCTGGATCTGGTAGTGATCCACTTCAGTTGGAGTTTGAACCTGCTCCAGCTTTACGACGGTATCGAGTGTGGTTGGCTGCTTGAGATTGGGGGCACGGATGGGAATGTTCGTTAAGTCAGTAAAGTCGTGAATCGCAGGACGGCCATTTTCGAAGTACTGTACCGTGAGGAAGTAATCGTTACCCGTCTTGTGGTCCACCCAGTAGTTGGGAGCGATCATCGTGTTCGAGTTCAATGCCGTGATCACGTTATCGACGATGTCCTTCTGCGTCAGTCCTAATTCAGCGGCATGGATTCGGTTGACGTCCATTCGTAACGCGGGATAGTTCAGATCCTGCGGGATGTACACTTCACCTACACCGGGTAGGCTACGAATCTGGTTGGCGAGATTCTGGGCCACTGCATAATTCTGCCCAAGCCGCGGACTGCTGACCTGTACGTCGATAGGCGCGGGCATGCCCATGTTTAGTACCGCATCCACCATCGATCCGCTGGAGAAGAAGGCGCGAATCTCAGGAAATTGGCTTGCCATTCGCTTCTGCACCCGGTCCATGTACCAGAAACTGCTCTTGCTGTGACCGTCCTGCAAAGCGACCTGAATGGTAGCGGTGTAAGGACCAGCATTGGTGGTGTAGAGAGAAGAGAAGTCGGGCACGACTCCAAGATTGGAAACAATCATCTTCATGTCCTTGGGGTCGACCTCATGGCGGATGAGATCCTCGACTCCGCTCACGTATCGCTCGGTAATTTCAAGCCGTGTACCGGTAGGAACTTTCAGGTTAATAGTGAATTGGCCGGCATCGGTCTGGGGGAAGAAGGCAAGACCGAGCAGGGGATAAATAGCAATGCTGGCCACAAACGCACCACTCAAAATGGCCACAGTGAGCCCAGGCCGCTGCACGGCGCGGCGCACCCACCTTTCGTAGAAATCCAGCATATGATTGAATCTGCGGTTGAACCCGGCAGTGAAGCGATCCCACCAGGAGTGATCGGTAGGCGAAGTGGGCTCGATTTCATACTCCTCTGCGTGCGCGTGCTCCGCCGCGTGCGGCACCGCTTTTAAGAATCGCGAACAGAACAGCGGAATCACTGTCATGGCGACGAGATACGAAGCGAACAGCGAAATCACGACAGCCAGTGCCAGAGCGGTGAACAGGAATTTGCTCACCCCGTAGAGGAAGGTCACTGGGAAGAAAACCACGACCGTCGTCAGAGTCGCTGCGAGTACGGCCAGACTGACTTCCGTGCCACCGATTTCCGCCGCCTTCATCGGCTCGGCCCCCATCTCCAGATGCCGATAAATATTCTCCAGCGAGATCACCGAATTATCGATGATGCGGGAAAAAGCCAGCGCCAGTCCGCCCAGGATCATGGTGTTAACCGTGCTATCGATCATGTACAGGACCACGAACGTCGCCAGCGCCGATAGCGGGATCGACAGGAAAACGGCGGAAGTCGCGCGAAGGCTGCCAAGGAAAATCAAGATCATCAGACTGGTGAGAAGCAAGCCGATGAGTCCTTCGTGAAGCAGCGTCCTTATAGCTTCCTTCACGAACGCTGACTGATCGAACACTACGGTGGCTTTCATTTGTTTAGGAATGTCATAGAGATGGCCGATCATCTCGCGAATCCCGTTGACAACATCGATCGTGTTCGTATCGCCGCCTTGCTTCATGATCGGTAAATACACTGACCTTTGTCCGTCCACGCGCACAAGGTTGTATTGGATCTGATTCGCATCCTCAGCCTTGCCCAGGTCATTCACAGACACCCACGAATTTCCCACCGTCTTGACCGGGATCTTGCCCAATTCGTCCATGTTGTCAACCAGGCTGTTGGAGTACACGTAGTAGTCGAACGGTCCCATTTTCACGTCGCCAGCAGGTAAGATGAGGTTGGAACTGTTGACAGCACTCACGACGTCCATTGGGCTCAACTCGCGCGACGCCAGTTTGTACGGATCGACGTACACCATGATCTGGCGATACTTTCCTCCAAACGGCGGAGGGATTTCCGCACCCTTCACGACCGCGATCTGATTGCGGATCGTGAACTGTCCAATGTCGTGAATCTGAGTTTCGTTTAGCCCCTCTCCCTTGAGAGTCACCAGACACACTGGGAGACTGGAGGCATCAAACTTCAACACGACGGGAGGCAGCGTGCCAGGCGGCAATCGCTTCAGGTCAGCCAATGCCAAATTCGATAGCTGAGTGACGTCGGCGTCAGCATTCGTGCCCGGCTGGAAATACACTTTAATGATGCTGACACCCAGCAGCGAGCGCGATTCCATGTGATCAATGCCGCTGGCCAAAGTGAAAAAACGCTCCAGTGGATCGGTGATGTCGGTCTCGATGTCCTGCGGCGGCATGCCCGAGTAAAACGTGGCGACCACCACTTCGGGAAGATTGATCGCAGGAAATAGGTCAACGGGCATGCGTACGAGACTGGTCACGCCGATGACCATCAGCGTCAGGCAGATGACCACGATGAAGTAGGGATTGCGAATTGAGAAGCCAGACATGGAGTTGACCCATTTCCTCGAGGGTGTCTATTCAGCCAAGTTTTATTCCTGATTACTTTCGTGGTACTGCATGATCTGCACGATCTGAGGCGAGACCTTCTCTCCAGCCTTCAGGCCGCTACGATCACTGACCACAACCAATTCGCCTGGCCCCAGTCCTGAAACTACTTCGGCATCGTTCGCCGTCTGAATGCCAAGGGTTACCAGGCGATCTTCCAGTTCGTTATTCCCGTTCACGACAAATACTGTGTTTTTGTCGCCCATGTGGTTCAACGCCTGCAATGGAATTGTCGGAACGCCCTCTTTGTGTTCGAGAGTCAAGTCGGCTTCTGCATATAAGCCGGGTACGAGCACATGGTCACGATTTCGGACGTCCACTTCCGTGTGCATCGTGCGAGTGTCTTCACGCACGTCCACAGAAAACCGAGCCACTTTCCCAGCAAACGTGCGATTCAGCGAAGGCACGCGGACGGCAACCGGATCTCCCACGCGGATGAAATGAACATAGGATTCGGGAACGGGGATGACGAGCCGATACAAGTCATCTTCGGAAAGCTTGACGATCGGCAGCGCCTGTGTGCTGGAGTTCGTTCCAGCCTGAACGAGGGTACCGAGATTGGCGTAGCGTTGCGTAACCACTCCGGAAAATGGGGCAGTAATCTTGGAATAGTCAAATAGCGTTTGATCGTGCGCGAGTTTCGCCTTTGCAGCAGCAAGTTGACTCTGAGCTGCTTCGAGTGCGGCCTGTCCGGCATCAACCTGTGAAGAGGCTGCCATATCCTTGCCCTGAGCATCGTCCACTTCTTGCTGGGCCACGATGCCCGGCTGGCTTTGGAAGACTCCACTCAAGCGGGTGTACTGCAGATGCAACGCCTTGTACTGGGCCTGATAGCGGGCAAGTTCGTGTTGCGCTCGGGTTACTTGATTGCCGGCATTCCTGATTTCTGCCTGATCCTGCTCCAGTTGCGCCTCAAGTTCGGGAATCTCGAGAACCGCCATGACCTGGCCAGATGTCACGTGAGTTCCATAGTCGACGAGCAACTTCTTCACGTACCCGGCTTCTTTTGCGTAGACATCAATCTCTTGAAACGGAACCAATTCCGACGAAAGTGTAATATCCCGCCCGAGCGATTTCTTGACCACCTTCGTGACTCCCACCGTAAGGGCTGGCCCACTTGCCTGAACACTCTTATCCGCAGTGGAACACGACGACAAAAGACCGAGCAGCGCTATGCCAAGAGCTGACAGAGCGCCCCCGGTCATCTGACTCCACCGGTGTGCTCGAATGTTGGGCCTATTCAGAATTTGCGTCATCGCTTTTATTCACCAGCCTTGTTGGTGTCGCTAAGAACGATTTCGGACTTACAACTTTGGACTTAACCATCTAAGGCGCTTTCTTCATCAGATCATTCAGCTTTGCGACAGAGAAATTCTTTGATCGACAAAAATCGATCACCTCTTGCTCCGAGCGTTGAAGTTTCGCCGCAACGTTCGACACCTCGGCAGCAATCTCGTCAGGTACCGTAACGATCCCGTGCTGATCGCCGTGCAAAAGAGTCGCTTTTCGGACTTCCATACCGTCGATGGTGACCGGAGTTCCGATGTCGAAGATGTGCGCGTACGCGTGTGATACTGCGACGCTGCCAGCAAACAGTTGAATGCCAATTTTGCGAACCGAGGGCAACTCTCGGACAGCGCCGTTGGTGACGTAACCCACACATCCCAGACCGTTAAGGATCGCTGCATGCATATCACCAACAAACGCTCCGCGCCCCGGCTTTTCGTCTATGTCTTCGAGCACGAGTATTCGGGGTGCTGGAGTCTCAAGAATGCGTGCCCAAAGGTCTCCGCGGTCCCGGAAAAAAGCTCCTGCGATGGGAGGGTCCCCGCTGCGCAGACGGCCAGTGACTGCATATCCCACCAGGGGAGGTGCGTCGGGGAACATGCATCGAATCTCGCCGTTGGTAAAGCCCGTATTGCGCAATCTGACATTGAATTTTTCAATGGCATTCGCAATCATGCAGGTGTCGAACTGGCGCAGAGCATCGAGCTCCTCTTCAGTTAACAGCGACGCAGTAGCCATTCGCGTTTCCTCTCTGTAGTCGTTGCCGCTCGCAAGATTGTTGGTGGCGGCAGAAACCTCGCAACGCGATCGTTACGCTTAAGACCTTCGGCACTCATTAGCGATCGAAGACGAACGGCGCCGCGAGCGAACCACTAGGCGAATTACCGGGCCCAGATGAAAGCGCTGAATCAGTTGTGAATCTGTGGGTTCCGGGCGTTGCCGTTAAGACAGGGAAAGGAAAGAAGGCGGAGGACGGTTGTAAAGATCTTCTTCGAGCAAGACACTCGAAACTATCTCATGAGACGGCTGAACGTGTGGGTGGCGGGTGGTATCGTGAAACACCGTGACGCCTACGAATGGTGGTATCCACGTCGCCGCATCGTTTAGGAGGCGTTGAACTCCGGGTGACCAAGTTTGAAGCTTGGATATGCTCGCGTGCGCTCGATCGGCAACACCGGACGAGACACTGTAACGCGTCGCGACGCTAACCGTGAGCGTGCACACAGCCACCAAGACGATTGCCGTAAGCCAGTGCTTGCGCGGATACCTCACATTGGTGATTCGCAGCATCGCTATCCGAGCAAGTTTTAGCATAACGAAGCGGTGATCCGCAACTGAATGGAGCGGTGAAGGGTAACAAAAGTTTAGATACATTTTCTTAGTAGAAAGTTGCACTCCGGCGTACATATGTCCGACAGTCGGCACGACGCACCGTGATGCTGCCTATAGCAGCGCAAAGTGGTGCTCGGGGTTAAAAACGTCACCGAGCTTTTTCGGCAAGGTCCCCAAGGCATGGTTTGACCAGATGTGTTCGTGCGGAACAGTGACGGAACAAAATATCCTCGGCCTCTAGACCAGTCTCGACTCCAATCGGATCTGTCCGCGCCATTGCGGAGAGCCGGAGCAGTGAAGGAAAGCAAGCGTGCCGCGGACGACCGGCCAAAATTAACGAGTGCAAGGGTCGCGGTGGAGCCTAAGAGTAATGGGGATTTTTCACTAATCAACCTGCTCTTATCGGAAGTTGTCCTTCAGGTCCATCTGCTTGGGGCGTTGACTTGCCTGGGAGTCGGGCCTACGATTTGCATCGTGGGGCGGGGAGAAGGAGCGTCTTCTCCATGGCGAATCGGGACGTCACTGAAGATTCGCTCATCGGTCGGACCTTTTCGCACTACCGCATTGTCGAGAGGCTGGGCAGCGGCGGCATGGGTGTGGTTTACAAAGCCCAAGACACTCATCTCCGCCGTGACGTCGCACTGAAGTTCTTGCCCAGTGATGTTGGGAAAGACTCCGATGCGTTTCTGCGTTTCCAGAGGGAAGCGGAGGCGGCTTCTAGCCTACATCATCCCAATATCATCGTCATTCACGACATTTCCCACGACGCCGGCTACGACTTTATTGTCATGGAGTACGTGGCCGGTAAGACTCTGGACCCATTGATTCCCCGCAACGGCATGCGCCTCAACGATCTGTTGGAGGTCGCGGTCCAGATTACGGATGCGCTGGCCACCGCCCACGGCGCGGGGATCATCCACCGCGACCTCAAACCGTCGAACATCATCGTGGACGATCACGGCGTGGTAAAAGTCCTGGATTTCGGTTTAGCGAAACTCGTTTACAAAGGGATCGGGAAAGCGGAGACGACGGCAACCACTCTTACGCTAACCGGGGAGGGGAAAGTCGTTGGCACCCCAGCGTACCTCTCGCCCGAGCAGGCCGAGGGCAAGCCCATCGATGCGCGCTCCGACACGTTTTCTCTAGGAGTGATGCTTTATCAGATGGCCACGGGCGTGCCTCCCTTTCGTGGTGACAATGCGGTGTCAGTCATTTCTTCAATCTTGAAGGACTCGCCGGTTGCCCCCATTGAGATCAACCCAGCGCTCCCCCCCGATCTCGACCGCATCATTAGGCGCTGCCTGGCAAAGGACCCGGTGCGTCGTTACCAGACCGTGGTCGACCTTCGGAACGATCTCCAAGAGCTTCAGGAGCTGGCCAAGGGGCGTGCAGGATCTATCGTGGTGCACCCGAGGCGTGTGAGGCGGGCACTGCGGCCATTCCTCGTGGCCGCGGTGGGCGCGTTGATTTGTATTGCCGGTTCCATGATGGTCTGGCAGTACCGGCAGGCAAAGCGCGCTGTGCCTGTGCATCTCAACCTGGCGTTTTCGAAACTGACGTCACAGTCCGGCGTCGAATGGTTCCCGAGTCTCTCGCCCGACGGAAAGTGGGTGGTGTATTCGGGCGGCAGCAGTGGCAGTCGCCAGATTTACTTACAGAGCATCCGCGGGCAGACTCCCCTCGATCTCAGCAGGGATACTACGGTAGACGACGATCAGCCAGCCTTTTCTCCAGATGGAGAGCAGATCGCGTTCTGTTCCAGTCGCGACGGTGGTGGCATCTTCGTTATGGGTCGCACGGGCGAGGCAATCAGGCGTATCACGCATATGGGATTTCATCCATCGTGGTCGCCCGACGGAACGCAGTTGGCCTTTACCACGGAGAACGTTGAATTGTACCCACAGAACGCTGTAGGTGAGAGCGGACTTTGGGTCGTAAAGGTAAGCACGGGGGAGATGCGGCGTTTGTATGGAGGAGACGCCGTTCTGGCAAGTTGGTCACCGCACAACCACCGTGTCGCCTATACCCACCGGCTCGGCAATCCAACGCAATCAGCGATTTGGACGATTCCGGTCAGCGGTGGGACTCCCAAACCGGTGACAAAAGAGAGCGCCACTAATTGGAATCCTGTCTGGTCCCCGGATGGAAGGTATCTCTACTTCTCCAGCGATCGGCGTGGCAGCATGAATCTTTGGCGAGTGCCGGTTGATGAAGCATCCGGAGAGCCAAGAGGGGAACCCGAAGCGATCACCGCGCCTGCGCCCTACCTTGCTCACCCAAGTCTCTCCGCCGACGGCAAACACATCGCGTTTACCTCCGCGCTCGTAACCGCGAATATTCAGCGACTGACGTTGGGTTCATCCGGCGCGGTAGTGGGCGAACCTGCCTGGGTAACCACCGGTTCGCTGCGCTGGTCAAATCCCTCCCCTTCGCCTGATGGCAACTGGGTCGCGATCTACTCACTCGTGCAACCGGAAGGTCATCTATATCTCGTGCATCCAGACGGTGCCGCCATGCGGCAGTTGACGAGCGATTCTGCCATCGATCGCATGCCCCGCTGGTCGCCAGATGGTAATTGGATTGCGTGTTTCTCCAATCGCAGCGGTCGTTTGGAGTTGTGGAAGATCCGGCCAGATGGCAGTGACCTGCAACAGATCACGGAAGGCGGTGCAGCCTATCTGGCATGGGCTCCTGACGGTTCACGAATTGCGACCGTAAGCCAATCCGATGAGCTTTCCATAAAGTCGAGGGTGTTCATTGTTGACCCGAATCGCCCGTGGGGACAACAATCGCCCCAGCCTTTGCCGCTGCTCGATCTTCCATCGGGCCGCTTCCTGGTGAATGACTGGTCCCCGAATGGCAAACACCTTGTGGGCGCAGCAGAAGCATCACCCGGAGGGGTCATAACGTATTCGCTGGAGTCCCACCAGTACGAACGACTGACCGACTTCGGCGAATGGCCAGTCTGGCTGCCCGACAGCCGTCGCGTGCTGTTTGTGGCCGATAAGAAAAACTTCTACGTCGTTGACTCAAGTTCAAAGCAGGTCCGCAAGGTATTTTCTGTGTCGCGCGATATCATCGGACCGCCGCAAGTCACGCGAGACGGGAGAACAGTGTACTTTTCCCGTCGGGTGACCGAATCCGATATCTGGCTCGTATCTCTGGACTGACTACGCGAAGTTGCGAACGGTTGTATCAGGCGATAGCACTCATCCTGCGCATCGACTCCGAATGTCATGGGTCTGCGTGACATGAATCACTGACAACCACTTGGTCGCGGACTGAAAATGGGCTAGTTTTCTCGCTTCCCCGAAGAGCACCTTTACCACGGGGTGCAACACCCACTCAGGCGAGACGGCCCATTTTCGACACACAAACTTCAGTTGAACTGAGGGATCGTTGCCTCAATGTCGGGTTGGGCGTATGAGAGTACTCCGCTCTGTTCTGGTCGTGCTCGCAGCTTTTGCCCTAAGCTTGTCTCTCGCGGTTCCGGCAGAAGATTTGCCGGAGACTGCATACGACGAGTCTGAGACTCTTCCTTACGAGATGACCTCGACACTTTCCGCAGTGGTGCAGGAATCAGCACTCACCCTTCAGGCTCTGCCGATTGTTCCGAGTGATTTGTTTTCCGCACCCAGACACGCCTCGTACAGGGCGGTGTGTAGAAGGCTGGCAGCGCATCACGTCTCCGACTCGCTCCTCATCCTCGATTCCACGCTTCGTTGTTAGAAGCCCCGCAACTCGCAACCTGCTTTCTCTCGCCTCGCTGAGGAGTACTTCCCGCCAAGGGATGATGCAGCACCTCTTGAGGCGAGCAGTCCTCTGAACACTTTACTTGCGTGCGGATTCCCACGCGTGCTTCATTCATGGAGGAAATCATGAAATGCATCAGTACTCTGCTTTGCATTCTCGTTGTGTGTTTCGTTTCGACGGCATGGGCGCAGCAGCCTGCGACCAAGCTACCCTTTGGCACGCATATACCGCATCGAATGGCCAATCAGGCTTCAAGGACAACGAACCCAACGGTAAGCCGGAACTTTCAGGCTCTGGCCAATCCGGATGGCGAAAAGATTTGGGAACTGGGTACCTACCCCGGCGGAACGTGGTTCACCACGCAAAGCGTCAATGAGTTTGGCGTGGTAGTCGGCCGTGGCGATCTCCCCTCCGGCTACGTCCACACGCTGGCCGTGCCACTGTTCGGGCCGTCTGCCGGCCAATGGATCGACCTTGGCGCACTGACTGAGGTGCAGCCCACAGACTTCGAATATGAAGCGATTACGGTAATCTCCGACACCGGCCTGGCCGTCAGCCACTCCACCACTGCTGATGGGTATGAGCACGCTGTGGCGTGGACTAAGGAGACCGGTATGGTTGATTTGGGCAGTCTTGCCGATTCCGGCGATTCGGTGTATGCCGACTACAAATTGAGCCGGGCGGCGTTCACGAACAGACTCGGAACACTGATTGTGGGCTCTTCCTATACAAATCCGGACCATGTCGACGATCTTCCCCTCGTGTGGACGCCGACCAGAAAACCTGGCGGGCTGGCCATTGCCTGGAAGATGCACAAACTCGCCACCACAGCCGAGTTTCCTTTTTGCCAGGCTTGGTGGTTGAACGACTCTGGACAGATCGCCGGCGCATGCGGCAACAGCGTTAACACCGTCACCGGCGCGGTCTGGAACCCATCTGCGGACGGCAAAGACTGGCAGATCACGCTACTTCCACCTGACCAGAAATATCCCAATAGTAATGCTTATGGCATCAACAACATGGGGGAAATCACGGGCGTGGTTATGTCGGAAGACTTCGGAGTTTGGCTTCCACGGTTTTGGAAGCCACTCAACATCAAAAGAACGAAGTACTCCCGGCCACTTGAGCTTGCCCTACCCAGTGGTTTCACAAGCTGCGAGAGCGTGGGCATCAACGACTGGGGCGACATTGTCGGCGATTGCTGGAACGATACTCAGGACCTTTCCGCACGCTGGATCACGGCCTGTCCATCCTTCTCCGAATTAATCAAATTCCCGGGTACTTTTGGCTATTCCTGGTCCGTGACCAATAATCGCATTGCCGCGGTCACATACAGTGGTAGCAAGTGTCCATCGGACATCACATGCGGAGGTGCAATCCGGCTCCACTGAAGGCCCAGACAGTTTAAATCGGAAGCAGGAACTCTCGCCTCTGTGCAGCACAGCCGCCCGATGTCTGGGCGGCTCTTCTTTGCCAACGAAATGGCTCAGTCGCACTCGAAGTTTGTGGGGCCAGCCCTGGGTCGGTCGGCTTAACAGATTGCGGTGGTGATTGCAGGCTTACCTAAGCCATTGAAAGAATGGCTCCTCAGGTAGGACTCGAACCTACAACCCTCCGGTTAACAGCCGGATGCTCTGCCATTGAGCTACTGAGGAGTGTGGCCGCGCGCCTGGCGGCGAGCGGACGTGCACCATCATCATAGCATCGAGGGCCAGGGGCTGAAAACAGACACTCAGTGCACGCCGTGGGCGTTGAGAAAATCGCTGTAGCGCTGGTCGACGGTTTGAATGTGGTTCTTGAGCCACTGCTGCAGGAACGTCAGCAGTTGCGGCGTCACATTGGTGGCGCCGCCCTCGAATTCCTTCTTGATGGCGATGACTTTCTCGGTCAGCGCCTTGTGCTCGGCGCGGTGGGCGGTCAGGCCGGGATAGTTGTGCTTCTCCATCAGCTTCTCTTCCGCCGAAAAATGATTGACCGTGTAGTCCACCAATCGCTTCAGCACATCGCCGGCAATGTCTTTGCCGTGGCCCGTCCCCATGGCGCGATGCAACTCGTTCACCAGATCGAAGAGCTTCTTGTGTTGGGCATCCATCGCCTCCACTTTCACGCTGTAACTCTCCTTCCACTGAAACGCGCCCGTCGAAGTGCCCGTGCCTGTGCTCATGCGTCGTCTCCTAAAACTTTCTCCTGCGAATGTTTTCCCTGCGCAGCGGCTGAACCGGCTCACGCACACTCAGACTAAAGACCGCCGCAGCGGGCGGCACAGATAACTGAGGTGTGCATCTCACGAAATGCATTGCCAGATCGGGCATAAGCTCGAATCGGGAAGCCCATCGGCCCGGCATAATCTGCTAGGCTGAACTTCCATACTAAGATTTGAGGATTTTATGTTTGGAGGGTCGCGATTGTTCTGGATTCTCGCTTCGTTTGCCGTTGCCGCTGCGGCGATTTCTTCGGCGGGAGATTCGCAATCGCAGAAGCCTCCGGCTCATCCTGTGCCCGATGCGCCGCCGCAAGCCACGCCCAAGCCCATCGCTGAAATCTTCCACGGCACCCGCGTCATCGACAACTACCGCTGGCTTGAGGACGGCAACAGCGCCGCCACAAAAAAGTGGGTCGAAGAAGAAATGGCCTACACGCGCGCCCTGCTCGATCCGCTGCCGGGACGAGAGGCTATTCACAAGCGGCTTACTGAATTGCTCGCCATCGGCACCATCACGCCACCACAAATCGCCGGCAAGTATTACTTCTATACCAAGCGCGAAGGCATGCAGAACCAGCCCGTGCTCTACGTCCGCGAGAATCCCCACCCCGCACCCAAAACACACAATAAGGATGCAGCACCCGAATCTTCTGCGAATAACGAGGGGTCTCAATCCACTTCGCTCAGGATCACCGATGAGAAACAGGACTCCGCGAACGACCGCGTTCTCGTCGATCCCAACACTCTCTCCGCCGACGGCACCGTAGCCCTCGACTGGTTCCAACCCTCCGAGTACGGCAAATACGTAGCCTACGGAACTTCACCCAGCGGCTCCGAAGTTTCCACGCTGCACATCATCGAAACCAAAACCGGCACCATCCTCCCCGACACCATCGAGCGCACGCGCGCCGCCTCCATCGCCTGGCTGCACGACAACACCGGCTTCTACTACACGCGCTATCCAAAAAAAGGCGACGTCCCCGCCGGCCAGGAAATGTACAACCGCCACGTCTACTATCACGTCCTCGGCGACGACCCCGAGCAGGATCAGCCCATCTTCGGCGAGGGCCGCGATCCCGAAGACTGGCCCAACGTGCAACTCTCCAACGACGGCCGCTGGCTCCTCATCACCGTTGAGCAAGGATGGACTAAGTCCGAACTCTTCCTGCAAGACGCCAACTCCACCCGGCCGCCCATCCGCCTCACCATCGGCAAAGATTTTCTCTACCGCGCCGAAATTTTCGACGGCAAGGTCTACATCACCACCAATGAAGACGCGCCGCGCTACCGCGTCTTAGTAACCGACGCCGGAAATTTCGAGCGCGACGCGTGGAAAGAAATCATTCCGCAGTCCGATGCAGTTCTGCAGGGCACAGCAGTCTACGGCGGCAAACTCCTCGCGCAATACGAGCAAAACGCAACGTCCCAGTTAAAGCTCTTCGATCTCGATGGCAAAAAATTAACCGACGTCGAACTTCCCGGCATCGGCACAGTCTTCGGCACCGGCGGCCATTGGGATCGCGACGAAATGTTTTTCGGATTTCAATCGTTCACCACGCCGCCGAGCATCTATCACGTCGATCTGAAGACGGCACCTCAGGGGTTAAAGCCCGAGTCATCGCCCGCCGCTAACGGCACGGCTGAAAGCCGTGCCCTTCCCAAAATCGATATCCAGACTTCGCTGTGGATGAAAGTCTCCGCCCCCTCCATCGAGCCCTCCGCCTACGAAGTAGCGCAGGAGTGGTTCAAATCCAAAGACGGCACGCGCGTCCCCATGTTCGTAGTGCACAAGAAAGGCCTACAAAAAAACGGCCACAACCCAACGCTCCTCACCGCCTACGGAGGCTTCAACGTCAGCCTCACGCCCATGTTCAGCCGCAGCGCCTATCTTTGGATGGAAGGCGGGGGGATGGAGCGCGGCGGCATCTACGCCGTCGCCAACCTCCGCGGCGGCGCCGAGTTCGGAGAAGACTGGCACCGCGCCGGCATGCTCGACAAGAAGCAAAGCGTCTTCGACGACATGATCGCGGCTGCCGAGCACCTCATCGCCGAAAAATATACCGACAAAAATCACCTCGCCATTCAAGGCGGATCGAACGGCGGCCTGCTCATGGGCGCCATGATCACCCAGCGCCCCGACCTGTTCCGCGCCGTAGTCTGCCAGGTCCCGCTGCTCGACATGCTCCACTATCAGGATTTCCAGATCGCCAAACTGTGGATCCCCGAATACGGCTCTTCAGAAAGCCCGGAGCAGTTCAAATGGCTCTACGCCTACAGCCCCTACCATCACGTGAAGCGCGACACCGAATATCCCGCCATCTTATTCATGACCGCCGACACCGATACCCGAGTAGACCCCATGCACGCCAAAAAAATGGCCGCCCTAATGCAATCCGAAGCAAGAAATGGCCAAAGCAAATCGAGGCCCATCCTATTAAGAATCGAATCCAAAGCAGGCCACGGAGCAGGGAAGCCCGTAACCAAGCAAATCGAAGAGTTCACGGATGTGTATTCGTTCCTGTGGTGGCAGGTTGGCAGCAAGTAAGGCGGTCAGACCCTATGCCAAAAGAACAGCATGAGGAAGAAGCAATTCTGAGGTTCGCGACTTACCTCCGAGCGACCACTGGAATTGGCTATGGCGTAACGGGGCGCGACGTCCCTGTGGCCTCGGGCCAAAACTATGATTACGAATTGACCAGGGCTAATGGTGACAAGCTCGCTGTTGAGCTCTTCCGCTTGATCGAGAGTGAGGAGGATTTCAAACGACAGCGGGCATGGGGCCGCGTAATCGAGAAGTTAAAGCAGGAGGTTGCGCAAAGGAAATTGAAGGGCTACATGGTTTCGACACCTGTGTTCACGTATAGGAAGAGAGACCTCGATGCCTATGTCTCGCAACAAGCGAATGCGATCGAGAACGCGATTAGTAACGACGGGGACAAGGAGCAGTTTTCTGCAGGCGGATACGAATTCAACAAAATTGCCAATCTCGAAACGATTCTGTTTTCCTACAGCCCCGGTGCGCGAGCAATTAATCCGAGTGGGACTGCACTCGAACAATTCGCTCGTTTGCTGCCCGTAAAGAATGGTCAGCTTGAAGCGCCTGGACACTCGCGGTGCCTTCTCGTGGCTAATTCGGCGATATTTGTAGATCCGGGAGACGCTATAAAGGCACTGACAAATGTTGATTTCAGTACTTTTCCCAACATCGATTTGATCTTTTACGAAACGACGCCTGGCGAATTCTCCGTCATCTTCAGCCGCTCCGTTTACGAGGCGATAAGAGAGCCAGCCGAGGTTACCGATCCCCGACTGATTCCACTCCGGAACCAATGCTTGCGGTTCATGCTGGCGGATAAGAAGAACGAAGCGTTCGAATATATAAAGGCCATGTCAACTGCTAGCGGAAACATGGGGTGGCTGGACGATCCGGAGGCGCGTATGAACGCCGTTATGCACGTCGAAGCTCGACTCAAGGAATACGATCAACCCGACGAGGCCCTATGGCTCTTAGAAATGCTTCACGATGATCCCAGTCCAGGTGCGGGCGGAATGAACGATCCCGAAGATCTTCACGCAAGGGTATTGCGTGGAGACGACGTACGTTTCATTACTACGGTACGAGGTCATCTTTGTTGGCTTATGTCGCACTTGATCGCACGAAATGTTCCCGAGCACTACAAGAGAATTCTGCAAATACTAGATCGGTACGCGTCCGAGGAAAATCTCTACATCCGCACGCAAGTAACCTTCCCCTTAGCAGAATTTGTGTCGCGCCGACGGGCCACTCGGAATCAGGACGGCACAGCTTTTGATTGGGATCGGAATGAGAGGCAGCATGTGAGAGATCTTGCCTTTCGCATGCTCCGCGAAAATGAAAGATACCCGCGCGTTATGGAAGGCCTCTTGCATGTTTTCAACTCTCTCCGCGATGTCGATGAAACAGAGGCCGAGGAAATACTGACCCGGTTTCTTGCGACTCGGCAAGAATACGTCCTTCACAACCTCGCCGCCTTGGTAGTGTTTTTCGCTCTCTTCAGAGATAGTCACTGGCAAAACGAGGCGCGGTTCGATCGTCAAAAGTTTGTCGAAATTCTCAAGCAGCAAATCGTACGCGGCGACAGCTCCATTAGAGCGTCCATTGCGTGGCATCTTTGGAAGATCCTCCAGGACAAACACTTACCATACAGAGAGGTTAAGGAATACTTCCCGCTTTTCTGGGACGGAGCATACGACTCGCATGTTATTTCGATGTGCGCCATCGCGATCGAGGGGCTGTCAACGATCGCACCCTCCGACGCGCTTGAATTGTTCAAAAGGATGGTGCGCAAGACCTTGGATAACATCAGCCAGAGCGCTGGGCGGAATTTCTGGCTGTCCAGTGCTGAGAAAATGATTCCCCTGTTCGCTCAGCAGCCTGACGATCTCGTCGCCATAGTTTCCGACCTCAGGGACCTTTGGATTAAAGGTGCTTATATCGGCGACCCAACAGTGATTTTCATGTCATTTACACAAGTCGATCCGGCTCGGCGAGACGAGGTAAGAAGGAAATTTCAGGCGATCCACGCCGAAATGAAAGCCGTTCACCCACGGCTAGCAGACGTACCATGGGGCGCTTGAGCGGGACGGGGCTCGATTTCGATGGGCGGGAGACCCGGCCTTTGACTTCGTCGGAGTGAAGATGGTGCCCCTCGATAAGAAGAAGGCACGCATCACAGCTTACCCGACCATATGGCCTTCGGAAAGAGTGGGCGTGACGATATACTGCGACACGGGCGGGTGGCCCAGCCTTTGACTTCGCCGAAGCAAAGATGAACTGGGTGCCCCACTCTTCGCGTTTTGTGCGAAGGGTGGGTACAGTGCTGCCGACACCCTCAGGTTTGTGAATCGCCGAAAGCTACTCGTGCGCCTGCATATAAGCTCGCAGGATGGCATTGATGCGGGTTTGGTATCCGGGTTCGCGGCGGAGCCAGCGCAGCAGGTCAGCATCGAGGCGCATGGTCACAATTTCCTTCGGCGTCGGCAAAACAACTTTGGCACTCTTCCAGAACTTTGCATCGGTGGCGCGTGCATCCGAGTCCGCCGTGACTCCTTTGCGAATGCTGGCAGCGCTTATTTTTCGCAAACGATTCCAGTCGGTAGTCGCGGGGCGCTTTGACCGTGACCTCGTTTTCGATCCGTTGCCTTTCACTCGCCTCCCAAAAACCGCGATGCTATGCAACTTGATGTTGCGGCGATTCTGCGATCGTTCCAAGCGTAACGTATCAATGTGTATTGACACAATGTAAATATACGGCGCGCATGGGAGCGTCGGACGGGTGGCCCATTCAAGCCCGACGTTGGCTTGAGTGGGGAATTGACGACGGCTGATCGCGGACTTCGAAACAACGCCGAAAAAACAACCGACTGTCTCGCGTGTTGCGAGTTATTTTTCAGAAAATCTCTTGGTCCCAGAACCACGCCCTGCTAGCATCCCCGCATGAAACGCATGCTGCTCTCGCCCATCCTTATTTTCACGTTCGCCCTCACCGCACTAGCCGCGCCCGGAATGACCGACGACGACCGCGAGCACTTACTCGTGCACTTTCAAATGACTACGCAAATGGTGGCCGAGCAGGTCCGCGGACTCTCTCCTGCTCAGCTCGAATATCGCGCGTCGCCTGATCGCTGGACAATTCGCGAGTGCGTTTCTCACTTAGCCGTTGCCGAACCGGATTACTGGCGCGAACTGCTGGAGTCCGTGAAGGCGCCGCCCGACATGAAAGATAAGAAATCGTCGGCCACTGACGCGGACATCATGTGGTACGGTATCGACCGCGTAGTGCACACCAAAACCGGCGGAGGCCACGAGAAAGTCGAAACCTACAGGGACCTGGCAACAGCCCTGGCGAAGTTTCAAGCGCTGCGCGGAACCATGATCGACTACATCAAGTCGACCAACGACGATCTGCGCGCCCACAGCTTCGGCAAAAAAGAACCGATCGACGCCTGGCAATGGATGCTCGAAATCTCCACCCACGCTGAGCGTCATCTCCAGCAAATCCGCGAAATCAAGAACGACCCTAACTTCCCGAAGAGTTGAGATCCGAGCCAAACGAATCCTCGGGGTGGCCCACTCAAGCCCGATGTTGGCTTGAGTGGGGACTTAACGCTGTCTGGTGGTCGGAGCGTATCAATAGGAAGATTTAGGAGACTTCCGTTCCAAAACTAAACTGAACGCGCCCGCGCCTCGAGCTAGTTCCGACCCTCAAAATTGATCTCTCAGGTTAGATAGACAACGTCCGCCGATACCTAACCCGAATATGTAGCTTCATCGGTTAGTAAACTAGCCCAGCCAACTGGTCAGACCAAAGTATGTACAACCGCGTACATAAAAATGTTCCTTTAGGAACATTTCGCCCAACCTTCGTCCCGGAAGCCGAACCACCTCTTTGGCTCAGCCTCCCATGACATTCAGACGGTCTGACTGAAACGACCCCCAACCCTCCCGACACTATTGAAAATACGAGGGAAACGGCTTAGGATGCCATGCATCGGGATGTGGTAGACCCGGCGCGCGGCAAACGACCATGCGGGCTCGTTTCCGCTTCTTCCCCTCGGAAAGCAATCACCCATGTCGCAGACGGGGAGTGTCACGGTTGCGCTCGAAATGGCCCACGTGTTGTGTCTGGATATCGTGGCCGGAGCAGTGTCTGCCGACGGCGAGCGAACGCGCATCATCGAAGAATTGGAGCGGGAAGTCCGCGCGACCAACGAGTTCGCGCGCGCGCAAAAGCGCGACCAAGTAGCCATTGACATTGGCGATCGCGGGCTGGCGGTGCTCTTCTTTGGGGACCTGGAAGCGCCGGTGCGTTGCGCTGTGGAGTTGAGCAAGGCGCTGCGGCGTCGATCGGCAAAGCTGCCCCTGAGGATGGGTGCGCATACCGGAGCGGCCTGCCGCGAAGGAAATGCATCGAGCAACCGGGCGATCACGAGCGGCGGGCTCAGCGTGGCACAGCGGCTTTCTGACTGCGGGGATGAGGGACACATCCTGGTTTCCGGGGCAACGGCCGACTTGCTGCTGCAACTGGGACATTGGAATGCGTCGCTGCACGATCTGGGCGACATGGAGTTTCCTCCGGGGCGGCGGCTGCGCGTGGTCAATTTTTATGGCGAGGAGTTCGGCAATTCCAGGTTGCCGAAGCGCGCGCAAGCGGAATTGGTGCCGGTCGGTTCTCCGTTGGCGAAGAACGCGGCGGGCGATCCGATGGTGGGACGCCAGGTCTCGCACTACAAAATCATCAAGAAGCTGGGCGGCGGCGGCATGGGAGTGGTGTATGAAGGCCAGGACCTGCGCCTGGGACGCCGCGTGGCGCTGAAGTTCCTGCCGGAAGAGTGGGGCCAGAGCCGCAATCGAGTGGAGCGCTTCATGCAGGAGGCGCGGGCGTCTTCGGCGTTGAATCATCCGAATATTTGCATCGTCCATGATGTGGGCGATTTCGACGGGCGCTACTTCATCGTGATGGAACTGCTGGAGGGCGAGACGCTGCGGCACGCGCTGAAACAGCGGCGGCTTACCAACGAAGAGATGATCCGCTACGGCCAGCAGATTGCGGATGCGCTGGACTGCGCGCACACACAGGGAATCATTCATCGCGACATCAAATCGGCGAACATTTTCATTACGACGCGCGGGCACGTGAAGGTCCTGGATTTCGGGCTGGCCAAGTTCACCCTTCGCGCCGCGTACTCCGGACTGAACGAAAGCAACACGCCGACGAAGACGACGAGTTCAGATCTGACGAATCCGGGAGAGCTGATCGGGACGGTTTCGTACATGTCGCCGGAGCAGGCGCGAGGACACGAACTGGACGCGCGCACCGATCTGTTTTCATTCGGAGTCGTGCTTTACGAGATGGCGACAGGATCGTCGCCATTTCCGGGCGACACCGAGGCGGTGGTATTTGAGGCGCTGCTGAACCGTGCGCCGACGACTCCGGTGCGGCTGAATCCTGCGATGCCGGCGGGGCTGGAAGAGATCATCAACAAGGCGCTCGAAAAAGATCGGAACCTGCGCTACCAGTCGGCGGCAGAGATGAGCGCGGCGCTGCAGCAAGCAGGGCTGGCTGCATTGGGCGAGCGGAAGTCGGATACAGTCAGCCGAAACAAGGTGGGCGAGATCGCGATTTTGTACAAACGGAACGCGCAACCGGACGAGCAGATCCTGAGCCTGCTGGAGAGCCAGTTGCGGGCACGGGGATACCAGAGTTTCGTCGACCGGCATCTGCAGGTGGGAATGGAGTGGGCGCGCGAGATCGAACAGCGGGTGAGCAGCGCGTATGCGGTGATTGTGCTGCTCTCGGGCAGCGCAGTATCGAGCGAAATGCTCGCCTACGAAGTGCAGGTGGCGCATGAGGCGGCGCAGAAGACGGGCCGGCCGAGAATTCTTCCGGTGCGGATCGATTACGAAGCGGCGCTGCCCTCGGGGCTGGCGGCGATCCTGGATGGAATTCAGTACGCGCACTGGAAATCGCCGCGCGATAACGAATCGCTGGTAGAGGAGATTTGCGAGTCGCTGCAGAATCCGCAAGCTTCGCGCACGCACCCGGTGAAGCTGGAGACGGTGGGCGGCGCGGTGCCGCTGGACTCGAAGTTCTATATTTTGCGGCCGACGGACGAAGAGTTCTTCGATGCGATCGGAAGAAAAGACAGCATCATCCTGATCAAGGGTGCGCGGCAGATGGGGAAGACGTCGCTGATGGCGCGGGGACTGCAGGAAGCGCGGAAGGCCGGCGCGAAGGTGATTCTGACCGATTTCCAGAAGCTGAATGCCTCGCATCTGGAATCGGTCGACAAGCTTTTTCTGGCGCTCTCCGAGGCGATTGCGGACCAGCTCGATCTGGATGTGATTCCGGCGGACGTGTGGAATCCGCGGCGCGGGCCGAGCATGAACTTCGAGCGGTTTCTGCGGCGGGAGATTCTCGCCAAGATTTCCGCGCCGCTGGTGTGGGGGATGGACGAGATCGACCGACTCTTCAGCTGCAACTTCGGCAGCGAAGTGTTCGGACTGTTCCGCTCGTGGCACAACGAACGCTCGCTGGATCCAGCTGGGCCGTGGCAGAACCTGACGCTGGCGATCGCGTATGCGACGGAAGCGCATATGTTCATCACGGACATGAACCAGTCGCCGTTTAACGTGGGGACGCGACTGGTGCTTTCGGATTTTACGCTGGAGCAGGTCGTCGAATTAAACCGGCGGTATGATTCGCCGCTGCGGGATCAGACGGAGCTGGCGCGATTCTACGATCTGGTGGCGGGGCAGCCGTATCTGACGCGGCGCGGGCTGCACGAACTGGCGAGCCGCAAGCTGGGCTTCTGGGATTTTGAGGCACAGGCGGCGCGGGATGAGGGGCCGTTTGGGGATCATCTGCGACGACTTCTGGTTTCGCTGGCGCAAGATAACACATTGCTGGAGATCATGCGCGGATTGTTGACCGGCCGGCCGGCGGCGAGTCCGGAGGCGTTCTATCGCTTGCGGAGCGCAGGACTGGTTTCGGGCGAGGCGGCGCGGGAGATGAAGCTGCGCTGCAAGCTGTATCAACTCTATCTTTCACGACATCTCTTGTGATCGGCATAGAAGACAGGTCGAGCACGGGCTTCTACGTCGTAGGCGGAACCTTGCGCCGCGACGCAGCGTCGTATGTGACGCGGGAAGCAGACATCCGCATTCTGGAGTCGCTGAAGCAGGGGGACTTCTGCTACGTACTGACGGCGCGGCAGATGGGAAAGTCGTCGCTGATGGTGCGCACCGCGGCGCGACTGCGCAGCGAGAAGGTGCAGGTTGCGGTGCTGGACCTGACGGCGCTGGGGCAGAACCTCACCATCGAGCAGTGGTACAGCGGGCTGCTGGAACGCATTGGGACCCAACTCGATCTCGAAGATGAGTTGGAGGATGCGTGGCGGCGGCACGAAAATTTGGGGCCGTTGCAGCGCTGGATGCAAGCGGTGCGCGACGTATTGCTTGAGTCGTGTTCAGGCGCTGTGGTGATTTTCATCGACGAAATCGATGCAGTGCGGAGCCTGGGATTTTCAACAGATGAGTTCTTCGCGGGAATCCGCGAACTTTACAACCGGCGCGCGCAGGAGCCGGAACTCACCCGGCTGACGTTCTGCCTGCTGGGCGTGGCGACGCCGTCGGATCTGATTCGCGATACGCGCACGACGCCGTTCAATATCGGGCGGCGAATCGAGTTGTCGGATTTTACCGAGCATGAAGGCGCTCCGCTGGCGCTGGGGTTGAGCCGCAACGGGACCGATGGGCTCGCGCTGCTGCGCAGGATTCTGCATTGGACGGGCGGACATCCTTATTTAACGCAGCGGTTGTGCTGGGCGGTGGCGCAGGATGAGAGTGCGCTGTCGACGGCCGCGGTGGACCGCATCTGCGGCGACCTTTTCCTTTCGCTGCGCGCACGCGAGGGCGATGACAACCTGCTGTTTGTGCGGGAGCGGATGCTGCGCAGCGAAGTGGATACGCCCGGCCTACTCACGCTGTACGGCAAGATTCGCGCGGGGAAGAAAGTTTTCGACGACGATACGAATCCGCTGATCGGCGTGCTGCGGCTGAGCGGAATCACGCGATCGCAGAACGGACTGTTGCGGCTGCGGAACCGGATCTATGAGCGCGTGTTCGATTCCGACTGGATTCTGACGAATATGCCGGGGTCGGAATTGCGGCGGCAGCGGGCGGCGTACAAACGCGGCCTTCAGATCGCAGGCTTGGTTGCGGCTCCGATTGTGGCCAGCGTTGCCACGCTCTGGATCAATCTTTACAGCCAAACGATTGCGCCGCCGGCCCATAAAGCGCTGGTACCCCCGGCCTTCTGGGCTTCGTTCAGCGTTTCATCCGCGGCATCGCTTAGCAGCGGAACGCTGATGGTTACAGCCGGCGAACCCGGAGTCACGATCTTTGTGAATAGCCAGGAGTATGGCCGAACCGGGGCGGATGGAACGTTGCGGATCGACGGGTTGCAGGCTTCGAATTACACAGTGCGCGCGGAAAAGCGCGGGCTGGAGAGCGTTACATTACAGGCGACGATCAAAGCGCAGTCGGCGACCCCGTTGAATGTGAAGTTGCAGGCGCAGGCGCAGACGCTGGCACTGGGATCGCTGGAGATTCAGGGATCGCCGCCGGGCGCGGAGATCAGCCTGGATGGAAGACAGATTGGCCTTGCGTCAGACGGCGGAACGTTTGTGATGACCGCTCCGCCGGGTACGCACACGGTTGCGATTGCGAAAGATGGATTTCTTCCCGAGGAGACGAAGGAAGAGTTCAACCTGGGCAAGAAGATTGTCTGGAATGCCCCAGCGAAAGCGGATACGGAGGCACAGCGTTGGAAAGATGTTTCGATTAACGGAGACCTGGCGGCGGTGCAGAGCTTTCTAGGCGACTATCCGGCGGGAAGGTTTACGAGCGCGGCGCGCGATCGGGCGCAGTTGCTCGAATGGAATGTGGTGAAAGACCGCAACGATGCAGATGCGGTGCGGGTACTGTCGGAATTTGCGGACCATTGCCGCGACTCGCCTTATTGCCAACAGGCGCGCACGCGCGTGACGACGCTGCAGGCGGAAGATGAGGCTTGGATCGGCGCTTCGCGGAGCGCGAATCCGGGGCAATATCAGAAATATCTGGATGCGTATCCACAAGGGCGATATGCGGCGGCGGCGCGGGTGCAGATGGTGAAGCTGAAGGATGAGGCGGACATACAGTCACTGATCGAGCAGTACTCGGCGGCTTACAACCGCAAAGATGTGGATGCGATGGTGGCGGTATGGCCGACGTTTCCGGCGGCGTCGCAGCAACGCACGCGGGAGTTATTCAAAGTGGCGAAGTCGGTGACCATGACACTTGCGCTCAGCACGCCGCAGATCAGCGGCGGAGCGGCTTCGGTCGCGTGCAAGCGAACGAGAGACATCGTCAGATCGGACGAGGGCGGAGGGCATAGCCAGGACTCGGTGACGTTCCACCTGACGAAACAGAACGAACATTGGATTATTGACTCCGCGCCCCATTGAAGTTCAGGGGCCAGGGGGTTAGAGGCCAGGGGCTAGTAAAGCAGGTTGCTTGACAGCATCATGGGAGGAAGATAGGCTCTCGGCGGCTTCTACTCAGCTGTTTCCCGGCGATCAGCATTCGGTCGAATTGAATCATGATTGGTTCATTTATCAGTGTTTCTGCCCAGCGACGGGCGGTGTGGCGAAACGCGCTCTTGACGCTGGTCGCGGCGAGTTGTCTTGCCGGCGCCGGCACGCGGGTTTGCGCGCAGAGCGTGTACGGAAGAATTCATGGCACGGTGCGAGATGCGAGCGGCGAACCGTTTGGCGGCGCGGTGGTGATCGCGACGTCCGAAGAAAAAGGAGCTGCGCTGAGCGCGAAGACCGACGCGCGCGGGCACTATGAATTTCCGCAGCTTCCTCCGGACACGTATGACGTGAAGCTGGAAGCGAACGGGCGGAAGATTGCGGTGACAGATGTTTCGGTGTCGGCCGATGACGAGTCGCTGGTTGACCTTAGGCTGCCGGCGCAAGGGCAGAGCGGCGGCGCGGCCGGCGGGAGCACGTTGCATACGCGCGCGGACAACGCGCTGACGCTCGACCGAACGGCGATCGCCAACCTGCCGAACTACGATCAGAATTCGACGCGCTACGGATTTCTGGCGCCGGGAACACAACTACGAGGCACGGGCGCGATCTCGTCGCAAGATCCGCAGAACAGTTTGCAGTTGTCGATCAACGGGCAGTTGCCTAGCGGGACGGCGATTGTGCTCGACGGGACGGATAATCGGGACTCGATCAATCAGCTGGCGGTGTTCAACCCGACTCTGGAATCGCTGTCGGAAATTCGAATCATCACGCAGAGCTTCGATGCGGAAACCGGGCAGGCGCTCTCTGGAGTGGTGATTGCGCAGACCCGCTCGGGGGGAAATGCGTGGCATGGAAGCGCGTATGACTTTAGGAGGTCGAGTTGGGCGGAGGCGAGCAATCCGAATTTGCAGAATCCGAGCCTGGCGACGCTGCCGCCGCTGAAGATTAATTTGTTTGGCGGATCGTTGGGCGGGCCGCTCGTCCGCAGGCGGCTTTTTGTTTTCGGCGACTATCAGGGAACGCGGCGTGCATTGGGATCGACGCAGGTGATGAATGTGCCGTCGGATCTGGTGCGGAGTACGTGTTTGAATCCGGCAAGCGATTTTTGCGATTTGAGCGAATACTTGCCGATTGGATCGATCTCGCCGATTATTTATGATCCGGCGGCCATGGGCACGCCTTTTCCGGCGATCGCCGGGTGCGGACAGGATGCGGCGGCCGACAAGCCGGGATACTGCATCCCCCGGACGGGAAGCAGCGGGCACAGCGGACTTTCACCCCAGGCGGTGAATCTGCTGTCGCTGCTGCCGCCGCCGAATATTCCGGGCGCGGCGCTTTCGAACTATAAAGTGTCGGGAGCGGAGGCGTGGGACGAGAATGCGTTCGACATTCGAGTCGACCAGATTTATAGCTCGAAGCTGACGATTTTCGGACGCTACAGTTACGCGGATTTTGACATCAGCTCGCCGAGCGTTTTTGGAAACGATGTGGGCGGGACGGGATTTGGTCCGGACGGATTTGCAGGGCAGGCGCGCTCGCCGAATCATAGCCTGGCGACGGGATTCGATTATGCATTGCGGCCGAATTTGTTCACCGATGTGCGCTTTGGATTTTTCCGGCGCAAGATCAACGTGCTGCCCAACAGTTATGGAACCACGCCAGCGACAGATGCGGGGATTGCGGGGTTGAATCTGCCGGACGATCCGTTGACTTCGGGGATGCCGGCGATTCAAGTGGGGCAGCCGGTGCTGCAGGTGAACACGAGCAACATTTCTTACGGCGACGGGCAGACGGTGAATCAGTGCAATTGCCCGCTGCTGGAAACGCTGCAGCAGTTTCAGTGGGTGAATAACTGGACGTTAACGCGCGGCAATCACACGTTTACGTGGGGAGAAGATTTCCGGCTGGCGGAGGATAACTCGTTTGTGAGTCCGTCGCGGCGCGCGGGAAATCTGAATTTTGCGATGAAGGACACGGCGAATCCGACGGGGTCTGGGCCGTCGGCGGGCGGGCTGGGCTTGGCGACATTCTTGATTGGCGATGTGAGCGGATTCAGCCGAACTGTGGGAGTGAGCACCGGCGCGGGCGTTCACCAGAAGCGAATGTTTTTTTACGGGCAGGATGTGTGGCGCATTACGCCGCGATTCACGTTGAGCTACGGGCTGCGATGGGAGACTTATTTCCCGCAGACGGAGACGGGCAAGAATCTCGGGGGATTTCTGAATCCTGCGACGGGGATTATTCAGGCCGTCGGTTATCCCGGTTTTGGGTTGAGTGGAAACGTGGGGAACAGCTGGAACAATCTGGCTCCGCGGGTGGGAATTGCTTATCAACTGCAGCAGCGAACCGTGATACGCGCGGCGTATGGGCGGAACTTCGATGCGGGCACGACTTTTGCGCGGAACGTGACGTTGAATCCTCCGGTGGTGCTGGGGCAGGCGGGGCAGCAGGTTGCGGGGAAGAATTGGGTATTTCAGTTTAGCGGACAAGTACCGCCGATTCCCGCAGGAATTCTGCTGCCGGATATTCCAGCCTCGGGGCAGATTGTGCTGCCTCCGCAGATTTCGGCGACGGTGGTGCCCGCCGCCGTGCAGGTGCCAACGCTGGATCAATGGAATCTGACGGTGCAGCACGAATTGCATTCGGATTTTTCATTTGAGCTGGGATATATCGGAAATAAGGCGACGCATGTGGTGACGAGCGGTCCGGGGGGAGCGGCGACGGCGGTGAACATTAATCAGCCGACGATCGTCGGCTTTGCGGAGAATTCCTGTTACTTGGCGGCGAAAGCTCAGACCGACGCGTGCCTGACTCGTTACCCTTACTATTTTCCGTGTCCGAATTGTTCCACATGCCCACACTGTTGGACACAACCGATCACATACGGGGCGGGCGTAGCTTCGGCCAACTACAACGCGATGCAGGCGAAGCTGGTGAAGCGCTGGTCGAAGGGATATCAATTCAACGCGAACTACACGTGGGCGAAAGGGATTGGCTATCAAGCGGATTACTACGCACAGAATCCCAGCCTGAACCGCGGAGTGAACATCTTCGACCGAACGCACACGTTCAACCTGTATAACGTGCTGGAATTGCCGTTCGGCAGGGGTAAGCCATTTCTGGGGAGCGTAAATCGCGCGACGAATTATCTGGTAGGCGGATGGTCGATCAATACGGTCACGACCGCTGCGAGCGGGCTGCCGTTTTCACCGACCTACACTGCTTCAGAGTGCACGCACGATCGCGACACGGGACCCTGCCGGCCGAATCTGGTGGGATCTGTCAGCATCATGGGAGACCGTGACAATTACTTCACGACCACGAATGGAGGGACGCTCGCGAGTGCGGGCACGACCATCGGGCCCTGGCAGCGGCCGGCGGTGGGGGCGTTTGGGACGGCGGGATATAACTCGCTGCGCGGACCGGCGTATTTCGATACGGACCTGGTGGTTGAGAAAGATTTGGCGATCACGGAGCGATATACGGTGCAGTTCCGGACGGATTTCGTGAATGTATTTAACAAGGTGAATCTAGGTTTGCCGAGCGGCTGCGTGGATTGTTCCGCGAATGGATTGCAGACGGGGGCGGTGATTACGACGTTGGCCCCGAATGCGTCGCAGCGACAGATCGAGTTCGCGGTGAGGGTTTTGTTTTAGGTTGTGACCAGCGCCAGTGTGGTTTGGCTGACGCGTTAGGCCGGTTAAGCAGGAGATCCTTCGCTCCGCCTGAAAGACGGCTCCGCTCAGGATGACACAGCCACGTAACAAGCCAAGCTGACCATTCAAAGGCGCTTTCAAAGCATGAAAGTGCGCGTAGTCCTTGCCCTTGAAGCATCCCAGCAGAAGTGTTAGAAGGGTGGCGTTCAAAAATGATGAGAGCGGGTGAAGGTGTGTCTGCCGTGCCGACTGTCTCGCTCTCATCGAGGGGGTCGCGTGAAGAAACTTGAGAAATCCGGTGCATCAAATGGAGCGCTTTCGAGGAGGGATTTCATCGGGAAGACGACGGCGGCGGCGATGGGATTTGCGATTGTGCCGCGGCGCGTGCTGGGCGGAGTGGGATACGTGCCGCCGAGCGACAAGGTGAACATCGCGTTTATCGGCGTGGGCGCGCAGGGATTTCGCGTGATGCTGCACTTTCTCCGCGAGCCTGATGTGCAGGGCGTGGCGGTTTGCGATGTGAACAAGTCGGGATCGAACTATCCGCAGTGGAGCACGCACGAGTTTTGCCATTCGGTGCAGGAGTTGTTGGGCGTGCAGAGTGGGTGGGACTGGCTGAGTCCGGACCAGCCGATTGATTTGAGTCACACGCTGCACGTCACGGGTGGCGTGGCCGGGCGCGAGCCGAGCCAGAAGGTGGTGGAGGCATACTACGCCACGCAGCAACGCTCGGGGCAGTATCACGGATGCGCGGCATATAACGACTTTCGCGAGTTGCTGGAAAAAGAGAAAGGTGTGGATGCGGTGGTGGTGTGCACAACGGATAATCTTCACGCCACAATTTCAGCGGCGGCGATGAGGAAAAAGAAACATGTGTTCTGCCAGAAGCCGCTGACGCACACCATCTATGAGGCGCGGCGCGTCGCGGAGATCGCACGGGAAACGGGAGTGGCGACGCAGATCGCGGTAGGCAATCAGGCGTCCGAGGCGACGCGGCAACTTTGCGAATGGATCTGGTCGGGCGCGATCGGGCCGGTGCGCGAGGTGCACAACTGGTCGAGCCGGCCGTTCTGGCCGCAGGGACTGGAGCGGCCGAAGCAGACGGAAGCCGTTCCGGAGGGTTTGGATTGGGATATGTGGCTGGGGCCAGCGCCGCAGCGGGCGTTTAACAGTGCGTATCTTCCGTTTGTGTGGCGCGGGTGGTCGGATTTTGGATGCGGAGCTTTGGGCGACATGGGTTCGTACAGTTTCGACACGATCTTTCGCGTGTTGAAACTGGAAGCGCCGGTGAGCGTGGAGTCGAGTTCGACGGACCGCTACGACGAGACGTATCCCATGGCGTCGATCATTCGATACAGTTTTGGTGCGCGCGGAGATATGCCGCCGGTGAAGTTCACGTGGTATGACGGAGGGTTGAAGCCGCCGCGTCCAGATGAACTGGAGCCGGATCGACCGTTAAAGGGTCCGGGCGATGAGGATGAGGGACTGCTTTTTGTGGGCGACAAGGGGAAGATTTTGTGCTCGTTCAGCGGAGGGCATCCGGCGCTGATTCCGCAGTCGAAGATGGACAGCTACCAGCAACCGCCGAAGACGCTGCCTCGGTCGCCGGGCAACGAGCGGGAGTGGCTCGATGCCTGCAAGGGCGGCAAGGTGAAGCCGGGCGGGAATTTTGAATTCGAAGGAATGGTTACGGAGACTCTTCTGCTCGGGAATGTCGCAGTGCAAACGGGCGGGACGATCAGTTGGGATCGCGCGAATTTGAGAGTGAACTCCGAGGCTGGGCAGAAGTATGTGCGCCCGGAGCGGCGGAGTGGATGGGAGCTGTAATTTCTTGGCGCAGGGAGGGACGGCGATGGAAATTTCGAGACGGGAGTTTGTCAAGGGTACGGCGACTTGCATTGCTGTGGCTGGCTTAACTTCGGAAGGCGTGATGAGCCTGCGCGCGAATCCTCTGGGAATGCCCATTGGATGCCAGACGTGGCCGGTGCGGGAGATGATCGCGAAGGATTTTCCGGGCACCATCAAGCAACTGGCTGCGGCGGGTTTTCAGTCGATCGAACTGTGTTCGCCCGTGGGATATGAGGACAATGGCTTCGCTGGTCTCGCGAAATATTCCGGGAGCGAATTGAAAAAGATTCTGAACGACGCGGGAGTTACCTGCGTGAGCTCGCATTTCGGAATTGATGAACTGAGAAAGGATATGCCGGGGCGTGTTGCGTGGGCGAAAGATGTGGGGCTGACGCAGATGCTGGTGCCGACCCTCAGCGGCCCCGAGAAGCCGACGATGGACGACGTAAAACGCGCGGCGGATGAATACAACAAGCTGGCGGAGGTGTCGGCGAAAGCCGGCATCCAGCAAGGGCTGCACAATGAGGGATTCGAGTTGTCGACGGTGGATGGAAAGCGAACCTACGATGTGCTGTTTGAGCTGCTCGATCCGAAGCTGGTGAAGTTTCAATTTCAGGTTTCGACGATCAGCCAGGGGTACGATGCGGCGGAGTACTTTACGAAATATCCGGGGCGATTCATCTCGATGCACGTGCAGGGGTGGAACAAGGATACGAAGAAGATTACGGCGGTCGGCAAAGATTCACTGGATTGGAAGAAGATTTTTACCGCAGCGAAAACTGGTGGCATCAAGAATTATTTTGTTGAGATGAATCTAGAACTAATGAAAGAGAGCGTGCCGTATTTGAAGAGCCTGCAAGTGTAGAGTTGGTTTTTAGGGCTTGGTCTCGTCGGCGGGGCAACCCGGGCACTCGGGATAGTAGGCGTTGCCTTTGTAGTCGAGATCTTTCAGGCCGTCGGCAGAAGTGTAGTAGCCGCGGATTGCCTGGCTGCGGACCGTGTCGAAGAATTTGTGGAGAGAGCCTTCCCCCTTGGTTGCGCCGAATGAGGCAACTACTTCTTTCTGCTGTTGTGGCGTAAGTTCAGAAAATCCCTTGCCATACTTTTGGGTCGTGAGATCGTGTAGGGCTGCAAGCCCGGCGCGGACGGACTGCTGCGGGTTGGACGTCTCCATGGCGCGGACTGAATCCTCGCCGTAGTACGCAACCGCGAGGGCGCGATGGAGAGGATCGAGATGAAGGGCGGCGTCGCGCACGCCCGCCGACGAATGCAGCCACAGATCTAGCCACTGCGCGGATTCTGCCAGAGCTCCTAAGTCTGCTTGGCCCAGGACGATCTCGACGATGCGGCTGATGATGCGGAATTCCTCGGGCGTGAAGAATTGCGGGTGAAATGTGCCGATGATAGTTTGCGCGAATTCGGTCTCGCTACCGGGGATGGAGATTTGCTTTCCGCCGATTTGGAGCATGTGGACCAGATGATCTGAGGACGGTGTGTAGAGTCCGGGAGGCAGGGTGGCAGCGTCGGGCTGTTTGTCTTCGAGTTGTGCTGCTATGGAGTCGGGAACGAGGCCGCTGATTCCTGCCAGGGCGACTACTTCTCCCAGACGCAGGAGCCATTGGCGGCGCGTGATGTCGTCGGCGTGGGGAAGATTGCAGGGATCCTTCGACTGCGGTTGTGCTCCGGCTTTGCCGGAGCACAATCCTCGCTCAGGATGACACGGGTCCTGGGAGCCCTGACTGGAATTGAGTGGAAGCCTGTCGCGATTATCATCACTACGGATATCATCGCACCGAATATCGCTACTACCAATGTCAGCGCTGCGAATGTCATCGCTCATAGGTCACCTCGACGAAACGATTCAGCGAGGTGCTCGCCGGCGCGGGCGGAGATCGCCATGATGGTTAGAGTCGGCTCGTAGCATCCCTGGGTGGTGAAGACGGCTCCGTCGGTGACGAAGACGTTGCGGGCATCGTGAACTTTGCAGTCTGCGTTCACAACGCTGGTTTTGGGATCGTTGCCCATGCGGGCGGTGCCGCACTCGTGGATATTCTTGCCGAAGATGCTGAGTTCTGCCGCGGGCGGAGTGACGTCGGCGAGTTTCATTTCATTGATGATTGCAGAGATGTCCTCGCGCATGGCTTTCGCCATGTTCCTTTCGTTCTCGCCATAGCTCGCATTGATGTGGAGAACCGGAATTCCCCACGCATCTTTCCTCGTGGGGTCGAGCGAGACGCGATTTTCGGCGCGAGGCAGGCACTCGCCCTGGGCTTCCATGGCGAAGTAAGAAGGAATTTCTTCGCGGACGCGCTTGCGCCACGCGTCGCCGAGTTCGGGCATCAGGAAGGCGTGGCCGTAAAGTTCCTGACTGCCGTCGCCATCGAAGCGGTAGCCGCGAAGGAAGTTGGCGTTGCGGTATCTCTCGGATGTGTTGGCGTATTTCGGAATAAGGAATCCGCAGGGACGCCCGGTCTCTTCACGCTTTGATGAGCGTAGCGCTGGCATGAATCCTCCCGCGCCCTCAATCGTGAAGTGGTCCATCAGGTAGCGGCCGAGAACGCCTTGCGAGTTGCCGACTCCCTGAGGATGAGACGGCAGCTTGGAGTTGAGCAGGATGCGGGTGGATTCGAGCGCACCGGCGGCAAGCACTACGACGCGCGCGTAGGCTTCTCGAGACTGATGCGAGTTGCGGTCGATGTAATGGACGCCTTCGGCTTCGCCGTTGGGTTTGATGATTACGTTGCTGACGACGGCATCGCTGACCAGCGTGAATTTTCCGGTGCGTGCAGCGGCTGGCAGCGTGACGGAAGGGCTGTTGAAGTAGGAGGCGGTGAAGCATCCGCGCTGGCATTGGTCGCAGTAATGGCAGGCGGGGCGGCCGCGATGGGGAACGGTGAGATTGGCGACGCGGTCGGGCATGACGCGCCATCCGAATTGTTTCTCGATGGTTTGTTTGGCCTGGCGGCCGCCACAGGAGAGATTCATGGGCGGAAGGAAGTGGCCGTCGGGAAGTTGTGGCAAACCTTCGACGGAGCCGCTCACGCCAATGAAGTCTTCGACGCGATCGTAGTAGGGCTCAAGTTCCTTGTAGCTGATCGGCCAATCTTCACCGTAGCCGTCACGGCTGGCGGCCTTAAATTCGTTATCGCTGAAGCGATAGCTCTCGCGGGCCCAACAAAATGTTTTGCCGCCGACCTGGCGGCCGCGAATCCACATAAAGGGCTTGTCGGCGGGGAACGTGTACGGGTGCTCGAGATCGTTGACGAAAAATTGATGACTGTATTCGTCGCAGGCGTAGCAGAGCCGCTGAATTGGCTGGGTGCGTAAGAGTTTTTCCTGATTGCCGAAGCCGCGATATTTGAGCTGGTACGGCCAGATGTGTTCGGTGAAGTCGCGAGTGGGGACGCACGGCGGTCCGGCTTCGAGCATGAGGACGGTGAGGCCGCGTTCGGTGAGTTCTTTGGCGACCCAGCCTCCGCTGGCGCCAGAGCCGACGATGAGAACGTCGAAGATCTTCTTTTTAGCGATGGGCTTTTTCGCGACGAGCATGCGCCGGTCAGTGTAGCAAAACGGCCTTATGGCTAGGATCTCGCCGACAATCGAGGACCGTAAAGCCCATCATGGTTCTCTGAAGATCGGGATTCTTCGACTGGCGCTCAGTATGACAGCGCCAAAGCCTGCGAACGATGACGGCCTTTGCGGACCACGAAAAAGACTATTGTGCATCAGGTGGTCGATAGAGTTGCGGGCGCGGATTGGCCGTTTTCGGGGCGGTTGAAGTCGAGGACTTCGTCGAGGAAGCGGTCGAGATGATGGCGGTATCCGCGGCTGAGGGAGAGTTTCTTGCCGTTGCTGAGCACGACGAGATATTCGCCATAGCCGCAGGGTTCGAGGCGGCGGATGCGATCGACGTTGACGATGAGCGAACGATGGATGCGCAGGAAGCCAGTGCGGCTAAGTTGCTGCTCGACTGCGCTGATGGTCTGACGAAGCACGTGAGAGTCGTTGCCGACGCGGATGTGGACGTAGTTTCCGGCGGCCTCGATGAAGTCAATTTCTTCGAGGCGGAGAAATGTGACCTGGCCTCCGGAGCGGATGGCGAGGCGGCGAGGCTGATTTTGTGCCTGCTCGAGCGCGACCACTAGGTTTCTGGCCAGAGTGTCGGAGTGGTCGCGCGTGCGCAGAAGATTGTTGGCGCGATCGAGTGCCTTGCGAAATCGTTCTTCGTCAAAAGGCTTGAGCAGGTAGTCGACGGCGTTGTGGTCGAAGGCGCGGACGGCATACTGATCGAAGGCCGTCGTGAAGATGACCACGGGCAAAGCTTGCGGATCGACCGTGTCGAGCGCCTTCAACAAGCTGAAGCCGTCGAGCGACGGCATTTGCACATCTAGGAACAGGAGGTCGGGGCGATGTTGCACGACGGCGTCGAGGGCCTCTTTGCCGTTGCCGCATGCGGCGACGACTTGAATTCCGTTCGATTGGGCCATCGCCTGGAGGGACTCGCGGGCCAGCATTTCATCTTCGGCAATGATCGCTCGGATGTTTGTCATTTTTCCTCCTGGGCTGCGGCGAAGAGTAGCATGGGAATTTCGTCGGACGCTTCTGTCTGGTTATACGGGATGCGAACTTCGGCACGAAAGCCGCCTGCGGGAAGCTCGGACGTATCGAGCTGCCCGTCTGTTCCGTAGAGAATTCGGAGGCGGTTGCGAACATTCTCCAAGCCTATGCCAACGCGTTCCGCGGGCTCGTGTGGCGAGTGATCTGCGGGGCCGTCATTGACGATACTTACGCAGAGATGATGGTTTTCGACACGTGCCGAAATCTCGATGCGGGCTGAGCCAGGGCATCGGGCCACGCCGTGCTTGATGGCATTCTCCACCAGCGGCTGGAGAAAAAGATAAGGGACGTTGGCGTCTAGAAGCGAGGCCGGAACGTCGGTGTCGACGGTCAGGCGATTCAGGAAGCGGATCTTCTGAATGTCGAAGTAGCACTGCACGAATTCCAGTTCGCGGCGCAGGGTCACTTCCTGTGCGTTGCCGCCGGCGAGGCTCATGCGGAGAAGATCGCCGAGAGAGCAGATCATTTTTTGTGCGGCGCGCGGATTCGTGGTGACCAGCGCCGAGACCGAGTGCAGCGTATTAAAGAGGAAGTGAGGCTGAAGCTGCATGCCCAGAACCTGCAACTCCGACTTGATCAGGCTGTTCTCAAGCTGTGCGGCGTGATTCTCCTGCCTTCTTATTTCTGCATAGTAGGCGAGCACGTAGGCAATTACGGCGACGAGGATGTAGATCTGAATGTCTGCCTCGGATTGTGAAAACAGATAAAGGCGCAGGCGAGCGGCGAACGTGGGAAGGTGCAGGTCGGGATAGACGTAATTGTGAAGAAGCGCTTTTAGGACTATGTCTGCGCCAACGGTGCCAGGGATCGCAAGGCCGTGCGTTAGCACGAGGCGAAAGAGGTTCTTGCGACTGAGCGGGAGCTTGGCGCAGAGATAAAGAACGATTGGAGTGAGAATGATGGCCCAGATACCGTAGGCCGTGATGTTCATGCGGATCGATTGCGACCATGGAACTTTGTGGCCACGCAGGAAGAGGAACTCGTAATTCATCCAGGTGCCGAGGATGGCGAAGCCGGTCCAGAGAGCGCAGAAGCCCAGCCACACCTGTAGCCAGTTCGGAGCGGATCCGAAGCGGTTGACGGGCGTGTGGTCCCCGGGCACTGGGAATTAGACCCGGCTTTTCGCAAAAGGTGAGCTGGGGATTAGAGCGGAGATTGCGCGGTTTTGTCGCTTGGAATTGGCGTTACGGCCTCGGTTTTGTTAGAAACGCATCCGATCCCGGAATTGCGGCGGATGCTCACGGAAGAGTTGGCGTTTGGCCCTGCGTGAGGCTAAGCGTCGTGCGCCAAAACCTGCCTTGCTATGATTGGGCGCGTGATCGGTTGCTGGTCATGGGCCCGTTTGACCAGCTTCGATCCGGGAGAACCAGTGCACACCACCATCCAGGATTTGCGATTTGCCTTGCGCTCTTTTCGGAAGAACCTGGGATTTGGAATTTCGGCGATGTTGTCGATCGCGATAGCGATCGGCGCGAATGTTGCGATCTTCAGCGTGGTGAACGGCCTGCTTTTGAAGCCGCTACCGTATCGCGATGCGGACCGTTTGGTCATTTTGTGGAATCGCTCGCCGGGATTGAATATCACGGAGGATTGGTTTTCGACGGCGCAGTATTTCGACATCAAGAACGGGCACTCGGGCTTTGAGCAGGTCGCGATTGCGATCGGCGGCAACGAGAATCTGACCGGCGAGTCTAAGCCGGAGCGTGTGGGAACGATTCATGTTTCGTCGAGTCTTCTTAATATGCTGGGGACGCGGGCGGCGATTGGCCGGATTTTTCTGCCCGAGGAAGATTCGCCGGGCAAAACTGCGACCGCATTATTGAGCTACGGGATGTGGGAGCGGCGGTTTGGAGCTGATCCGAGAGTGCTGGGGAAAAAGCTGGTGCTCGACGGCAAGCCCTATGAAATTGTCGGAGTGCTGCCACAGGATTTTTCTTTGCCGCGCGAAGTGTTGCCTACACTGAATGGCGCGGAGCAGGCGGATGTTCTTGTGCCCCTTCCGCTCGGGCCTACGGCCGTTACCTATCGCGATCATGAAGACTACAACATCATGGGCAAGCTGAAGCGCGGCGTTTCCGTTGAGCAGGCGCGGGCGGAGATGGACATTATTACGGCGCGGCTGCGCCATGATCATCCGGACTTGTATCCGCCGAATGGCGGGTTAACGTTTGGGATTGTGCCTTTGCTTGAGCAGGTGGTGGGCGAGACGCGGCGTCCGTTAATAGTGTTGCTGGCGGCGGTGGGCTTTGTGCTGTTGATTGCATGTGCCAATGTAGCGAATCTATTGCTTTCGCGTGCCGTGGCGCGGCAACAGGAGATGGCGGTGCGCACAGTGCTGGGTGCTGGGCAGCGACGAATTCTCCGGCAGTTATTCACCGAGAGCGTCGCGCTGGCGGTGAGCGGCGGCCTGATCGGCCTGGTGTTGGCAGTGTTTGGGATTCGGCTCATTCGATGGCTGCGACCAGCGAACGTGCCGAGAATCCACAGCATTCAGATCGACTGGCATGTGCTGCTGTTCTCGTTCGTGTTGTCACTCTTGGCGGGAATTCTTTTTGGGCTCCTGCCGGCGTGGCGAGTTTCGCGCGTGAATCTGAATGTTGCGCTCAAGGATTCCGGACGCAGCGCCACGGGTGCGGGCGCGATGTGGGGCCGAGGTCATCGCATGCGCAAATTGCTGGTCGTGTCGGAGTTGGCGCTCTCGCTGGTGCTGCTGATCGGAGCGGGACTAATGATTCGCAGCTTTGCCGCGTTGCAGGGAGTTTCTCCGGGATTCAATCCGGATCACGTACTTACGCTCGGTTTGACGTTGACCGGGCCGCGCTACGCCAAGCCTCAGGTGATCGAAACCTACCGCCGGCTGTGGCCGCGGCTGGAACATCTGCCGGGCGTGACGGCCGCAGGCGGAATCACATCACTGCCCTTGAGCCAGATGTACGCGTGGGGCCCGATTACGGTGGAGGGACAGGTGCTTCCGCCGGGCGAAAATTTCATCAACGCAGACGAGCGCATGGTGGGAGGGGATTATTTCGAGACCATGCAGATTCCTCTGCTGCGCGGTCGCCTGTTCAACGATCAGGATAACGAGAAGAATCCGCTGGTGGTGATTGCGGATGCCTCGATGGCGGAGCAGTTTTGGCCGAACCAGGATCCGATTGGGAAAAGAATCCGGCTGGGCAGTCAAACTTCAGATGAGCCGTGGGTCACCGTGGTTGGAGTGGTGGGGCGCGTAAAACAGTACACGCTGGACAGCGATTCGCGCATCGCGCTGTATCTCTGCCATTTGCAGTTTCCTGTGCGCGAGATGAATGTGGTGCTGCGCAGCCAGAGCGATGCAGCGACGTTGAGGGCAGCAGCCGAGCAGGAAATTCATAAGATGGATCCCGATCTTCCCGTGTATGCGGTGCAGACGATGCGCACACGGGTGGATGAGTCGATGGCGCGGCGGCGTTTTTCGATGCTGCTGTTGGGGCTGTTCGCGATTGTTTCAATCATCCTGGCGGGAATGGGAACTTATGCGGTGCTTGCGTATTTGGTGAGCCAGGGGACGCCGGAGATTGCGATCCGCGTGGCGCTGGGCGCAACGCGTTCGCAGATTCTTGGGATGATTGTGAAGCGCGGTCTCGCGGTAACTGTGGCGGGCGTGATCGCGGGTTTGATCGGCGCGTTTGGGCTTACACGCCTGATTCGCGGCCTACTGTTCAATGTCTTGCCGACCGATCCTTTTACTTACATTGCGGTGTCGTTGTTCCTGCTGATCGTCTCGTGCCTCGCGATCTATATTCCCGCGGCGAGAGCTTCACGCGTCGATCCGATTGCGTGCCTGCGCAATGAATAGCCGCTGATTTACCAGACGCGACAGGCATTTTCGCGCACCTCGCGTTGGCCTTTGTGGCAACCGAAGGCAACGGCAAACTCGGGCGTATCGGCCAGCGTATTGATCACGCGGTATTTTGGGTAGGTGTGCGGATCGGTCAGAACGACCTGACGAATCAGTTCCTGACGATATTCCGTGCACCAGCCGAAGGCATAGGACAGGAAGAATTTCTGTCTCGGAGTCAGGCCGTCGGGGCCCTTCGCATCGATGTCCTTTCCCTGGCGTGCCAGCGCGGACTGCAATCCCATGTACGCGATGCGTATGCCGCCGTTGTCGGCGGTGTCTTCGCCCAGAGTCATGCGGCCGTCCTGCTTCACCCCCGCGCCGGCTTCGGGAATGTCTTGCGTGTATTGGTCGGAGATGCACTTGCCGCGCGCCTCGTATTCTTTGGCGTCGGCGGCGGTCCACCAGTCGCGCAGATTTCCTTGCGCGTCATATTTCCGTCCTTGATCGTCATAGCCGTGGATGATTTCGTGACCAATCACTGCGCCGATGGCGCCATAGTTGAGAGCGGCGTCCTGACTTACGAGGAAGTGCGGCGGCTGCAGAATGCCGGCGGGGAAGTTGATGGTGTTGGTCGGCGGATCGGAATAGGCGTTTATGGTGGGAGGCGTCATGGTCCACTCGCCGCGATCGACCGGCTGGCCGATCTTCGCGACCCAGCGTTCGAATTCAAATTCGACGGCATGCTGCCGGTTCGCTAGAAAACTGTCGCGGCCGACGGGCAGTGAAGCGTAGTCGAGGAAGTGGTCGGGATATCCGATTTTGTTTAGGGTGGCGCCGACTTTTTCGTGGGCTTTGGCTTTTGTGTCTGCCGACATCCACTCGAGCGAGTCGATGTCTTTGCCCAGTGCTGACTCGAGATCCTGGACCATCTGCAGGACGCCTGCCTTGCTCTCGGGAGAGAAAGCGCGGGATACGTAGACCTGTCCGAGGGCGTCGCCCAGGTGGCTGTCGACTTGGTTGACGCAGCGTTTCCAGCGAGCTTGCATGTCTTTGGCGCCGGCGAGAGTGCGTCCGAAGAAGTCAAATGCCTCGCCGTAGAACGCATCGTTCAATACCGGAGACAAGCCGATCACCACGCGCCAGCGTAGATAAGTGTGCCAGTGCTCGAGCGATTGATGTTGCAGCATGGCTTCCATGCCCTGGAAGAATTTGGGCGAGCTCACGACATATTGCTGCGAGGGTGGCGCATTCACCAGCTTTAGATAACGATCGAAATCGAATGAGGGCGAGAGCGCGCGTATTTGCGCGAGCGACATCTTGTTGTTGGTGTTCTTGGGATCGCGGCGCGAGATGGCATCCATCTCCACTTTTGCGAGATCGGTTTCGAAGGTCAGCACGATTCTTGCATTGGCCGCGGCGGCGTCCAGCTTTTCTCCCGCCAGGGCAAGCATGCGGGCAATGTGTTTCAGGTACTTTTCGCGAATCTCTTTCGACTTTGCATCTTGATCGAGATAGTAGCTTCGGCCGGGGAGCGTCATCCCACCTTGGTCGAATTGAGCCGCGTTGTGCGAGGCGTCGTCGGGATCGGGCTGCGCGCTGAATCCGAAGAGCACGCTGTTGGTTTGGTTATCTTGGGGTGTCCAGGCAGTGGGAAGGCTCCGATGCAGATGCGCGATTTCATCGGCCAGGTCTGATTTGTTTTTGATTTGTGCGACGCGATCGAGTTCGGGCTTCAGCCACTCGCGGCTGCGCGCTTCGATGGTCGAGGTGTCCATGCAGGCAAAGTAGAAGTCGCCGATCTTTTGCTCGGCCGGAGTGCGGGAGGGGGCATTGGCCGAGAGTTTCTTCAGGATCTGGCCCAGCATAGTTTCGTTCCAGACCGAGAGAGGGCCATCCACGCCCCACGCGACCTGATCGGAGGGGATGGGATTTGCGGCTTGCCACTTACCGCAGGCGTACTGATAAAAATCCGTGCAGGGGTCGAGGGAGTCATCGAGCAAGTCGGGCGAGAAGTGAACGAGTTTCGGCAGGTCGCTGGGAGGATCCTGAAGGGAAGAGGAGTTCTGGGCAGAGACGAAAGAAACAGACAAGAGGAACGCGAACGTAACCCGAAGAATTTTCAAGTTTCACCTCGACACGTGACGCTTGCGCCCGGCGCGACTCGGAAGTGCGACTACTTCGAGTATTCGAGCGACAGGTTTAGAGACTCGTCAATTTGACTGATAGAGAAGGGGATCGTTGAAAGAGAAGGGGTATGAAGTTAATCGGATGTGGCGGAATGCTCAAGGCAAGGGGCGGGATTCTGTCGGAGTAACTGTGGAGTCGCGGGAGAGGGAGACGGTAGAGGCGACAAAGGTTTTAGTCCTTCACGAATAACATCTTCGTTTTTTCAATGGTCGCAGTCGGGGGTCGTCGAGCCAATTGAGATGTGATCATTCGGCTGGCAGGTTGCTCAACCCGCCACTCACCGCGGAAATCACTGGTTCACGCGGCAGTACGAGCGATGCGATGAATTCTTACTGGCACTCGCTTTGCGCGGACGTCCCTCAGTTTCGCTTTCCCCGCTTTGCGCGGCATCCCCGCTAATGCTGGTTGAGAGTTGAGTCAGCTTCTCATCCGCCCGTTTTTCTTCATTGAGCGTCTGCTCGATGAGGGATATGTGTTCTTCCTCGCCCAATAGCTCGGCGAAGGCCCTCGCGGTTCCGTATCCCGCGATTTCATAGTGCTCTACCCTCTGCGCTGCTCCGATAATCGCTGCGTCCCGCGCAGAATCGTCGTAGTCCTCGCTGATGGCCTCGGCGCCTTCCTTGACCAAGCCCTCCATTCCGAGACATTTCTTGCCAGAGGGTTTTTCTTCCAGCATTTCAAAAATCTGTTCCAGTCGGGAGACATGTTCCGACGTCTGGCGCAGGTGCTCTTCAAATGTCTGGCGCAGCTCTGCGTTGGACGCGGCCTTGGCCATCTTGGGCAGAGCTTTTACAAGCTGCATCTCCGCGCTGTACAGATCCTTGAGTTCGTCGATGTAAACCTGTCGCAATGAACCCTTTTGCATTTTTCCTCTCCTGTGGTGAGTGTCGAGCGGAGAAAGTCGCCGTGGCTCTATTGGGCACCATATTTTTCTGTGTCGGGCCCCGCAATACCGCATATGCGGTATGCCACTCAGTAAATGAATCGATATTACGAGGGTCGGCTCACACTTCCGAAAGTGTCACATCCCTGTCTGGAACAGAGCCCTGTACCGACTACGATCGCAAAGTCATGAGGCAGGTTGCTGTGCCAAGAGTGTTACTTATCGGCACCAGAGGAAATTGCTATTGTGACCCCATCCTCTCGCGATAACTCTAAGAGCATGAGCGTCGTAGCCGGATTCGGAGTAGCTGATCCCACAGTCCGCGCTCCGCGCGTTGCAGTCTGGATTGTTCCCCAAAAAGGCGATCTCCGCATCCCATTCGCCTGGATTCTCACGCTCTACGCCGTGCTGGGATGTACGGTCCTCGGCTTCAGTCGCACGCCGTTGCAGATTCTGTTGACGGTAGTGGCCGGGTGCACACTGGATTCGGCATTTCACTGGCTGTTTTGCAAGCGGGAGCGGCTGGTACCGCTGAGTGCATACATCAGCATGATGTCGATCGCGCTCCTGCTGAACTATTCGCACAATTATTACCTGCTGTTTCTGCCGGTTTTCTTCACGATCGCTTCGAAATATGTCGTGACCTTTCACGGGCGGCACGTCTTCAATCCATCGCTATTTGGAGTGGTATGCGCGCTGTTGATAGGCAAGGGGCTGTACTCGTCGGCGCCGGCTTATCAGTGGGGAGGCTCGTGGGCGCTGGTGGCCTTCATGATCACGGCCGCGTGCGCGCTTTTCCTTTTTCGCATCGGGCGCACGCCGCTCATCGTTTCGTTCCTTTTCTTTTACACGCTGCAGACTCTATTGCGGGCCTACATTCTGCGCGACCATCTGCCGATGCAGACTCTCATCCTGGGTACGCTGACCTCGGCGCGCTTCTATTTATTTCTTTTCTACATGCTCGTGGATCCGAAGACCTCTCCCTCTGGGAAGTGGCAGCAAATCGGATCGGCTTTCGCAGTTGTACTCATCGACCTTTGGTTTCATACCATTGAGTCTCTATACACATTGTTTTTCGCGCTCTTCGTGATGTCGACCGCGCGATTCATCTGGCGGCACGCGAGTGCACTGTGGAAGGAACGCGGCTGGCACTTGAGAAACGCATTCGACCTTCGCCTGGCATTTCGTGTGGCAGTTTGCGGAGGGCTGGGTGCTGCCGGGTTCGTTGCGTATGCGCAGGTAATCCACCCGCGACTGACCATTAACAATCCTGGCTTTGAACTGGTCGAGGTTCCTCCATCAGTCTCAGGAATCGACTCCCAGATGAGCGATGTGATGGGCACCGTTGATCCGCGTCTGCGCCATTTCGCCAAGTGGCTGATGTCGGTCGGCGATGCGATCGCGATCGGCGACTTTGACAATGACGGCCTGCCGGACATTTTCCTCACTAATCCGCTGAAGCGGCCGGAAGACCGCAACGTTCTCTATCGCAACTTGGGGAACTTTCAATTCCGGCGCGTAGAAATTCCGGCACTGCGTGAAATCAATCTCCATCCAGAAAAGTACGGGTTCGCGGCGGGTGCCGTTTTCGTCGACTATGACAATAGCGGTGCTCAATCTCTACTACTCACGTTTGCCTATGGAAAGAATCGCCTGTTGAAAAACATGTTGCCGATCACTGGCAAGCCCGAGTTTGTGGATGTGACACACGGGGCCGGCATCGGAGAGTACAGCACATCGGTCGCAGCCACGTTTTTCGACTACGATCGCGACGGCAAACTCGATCTGTTCGTCGGCAATTCGTTTGCTCCTTACCTGAAGGATTATCCGAGCCCGACACGACTGAACATTTTCGATCTGCCGCAGCCGCAGTATCCCGGCGATCGCCGCATGTTCCACTTCATGCATGAGAGCTGGAATAACGCCGAGAACGGTGGCCCGAATGTCCTGTTCCACAACTCGGGCGACGGGCATTTCGAGAAGATGGACATGCAGGCGATGGGACTGCCGCAAACTCATTTCACGCTGGCGGTCGCTACCGGCGACCTGAACGGCGACGGTTACACCGACTTTTATTGCGCGAACGATTTTGGTCCGGACGATTTGTACCTGAACGATCACGGCAAGCGTTTCGTTCACGTGCAAGGGAAGATGTTCGGCAGCATCGGCAAAGACACATACAAAGGGATGAATGCATCCATTGCCGATCTCGACAATCGCGGCGAACTCGACATTTACGTATCCAATGTGCACGTGCCGTTGCAGGCCGAGGGCAGCCTGCTTTGGAAGACGTATGGCAAAGGCAGGTTTGTTCCTGATTTTCGCGACGAGGCGACAACGCGCGGTGTGCTGAATGAGGGCGGCTTTGGATGGGGTGCAGCCATCGGCGATTTGAATCTCGACGGCTGGCAGGATGTCGTTCAGGTCAACGGAATGGTGGACGATAGCCTCGATCGCCGCTTCGCCAAGCCTCACGACTACTGGTACGCCGCGGAGAAAGTCATGCTGGCTCCGCCCGAGGTTCACTCTTACGTCGACCGCTGGCCAGATCTGAGGGGCTACGAAATCTTTGGTCATCAGGCGAATCGTGTTTATCTTTCGCGTGGCGATGAAACCAGCATGCAGTTTGTCGACGTTGCTCCGCAGGTGGGGCTCACGCAACTAGGAACCTCGCGCGGAGTGGCTTTGGCTGACTTTAATAACGAGGGAGTTCTCGACGTCGCGATTACGCACCAGTTCGGCAGGTTGACGTTCTATCGCAACACACTGCACGAACGAGATCGCAACGAGGGGCGAGCCCACCATTGGCTTGGCCTGTCGATGCAAGGCGACGGCCACAAGATTTCTCGCGAAGCGATTGGGACCCAAGTCTTCGTCACGCACACAGAGAACGGGCGGCGCGTCCGGCAGATGCGCGAAGTCCAGATCGCGAATGGATTCTCAGCGCAGAATGATCGCCGTCTGCTGTTCGGCTTCGGCAATTATGAGGGGCCGGTCGAGGTAGAGGTGCACTGGTATGGCGCGGAGACGCAAATCTACCGTGATCTTACGCTCGATCAATACCACTCCATCGGATATGGCATCGGGCAAAAGCCGAGCCTACAAATGGCACAAGGTTCGGCTTCCAAACGGGGGCAGGAATGAGCCTGAAGGACTACTGGTATATCGCCGCCGAATCAAGAGAACTGCGGCAGAAGCCCTTAGCCGTGGCGCCGCTTGGAGAACGGATGGTGCTCTTCCGAATGGGCGACGGGCGAGTGGCCGCGTTGGAGGACCGCTGCTCGCACCGCAATATTGCCTTGTCCCAAGGGACGGTGGCGTCGGGATGCGTAACTTGTCCTTACCACGGATGGTCGTTCGATGCTGCGGGGCGTTGCGTGAAGATTCCGTCGCTTGGTTCGTGCGATCGGCTGCCGACTCATGGAGTGCGAGCTTATCCCGTTCGCGAACAGGCAGGATACATCTGGATTTATCCCGGGGAGTCGATTCCCGAGTCCGGACCATTCGAATTTCCGCACGAAGAAGAACGCAACTGGACCACATTCCGCATGCGCACCCGGTTCGCGGCGACAGTGGAATCTTGTCTGGAAAATTTTCTGGACTGCCCGCACACGGTGTACGTTCACGGGGGCTGGTTCCGCAATCACGACACCAAAGAGCTGTCTGCGATCGTGCGTTCTACCGCGAACTCGGTGGAGGTCGAGTTTCGCGGGGAGCCCATAACCAAGAGCCTGGTGTCCCAATTATTTTTCCCGAATGGAAAAGAACTGCGACACACTGATCGCTTCCTGATGCCGAATATCAGCCGGGTGGACTATGACTTCGGACCCGACCGGCACTTCATCATCACTTCGCAATGCACGCCACTGAGCGAATTTGAAACCGACGTTTTTACTGTGATCTCATTTTCCTTCGGCCGAATCGCGCCGCTGGTGCGGCTTTTGCTCGAGCCGATCTGTCGCAAGATCATTCGCCAGGATGTGGACATTCTGGCCGCCCAAACCGAACAGGTTCGCCGGTTTCGTGGGGCGCAGTTTTCTCACGTGCAAACCGACCTGCTGGGTCTGAAGATTCACTCCTTGCGGAGACGGGCCGAGCGGTCAGAAGCACGATCGTCGGAAGCACGATTGCCAGAAGAACGATCGGAAGAAACGGTTGAACCAGCAGAGCAGGCGCGGGAGATCACGATCTGCTTCTGACCTAAGGGACGTAACATGATGGATCGAAAACTACACAGCCAGATCGTACCGCTCGCCGATGTCACCGCGGCCGACGCATGCTCGATGTACCAAATCTTTGCCCGCCACTATGACTGCGTTTCGATCGAACAATTCACTCGTGACCTAGAAGAGAAAGACTGTGTGCTGATGTTGCGCAACGAAAGCGGGGTGATTTGCGGATTCTCAACCCAGCAGATTCTCAGAGTAACGGTGAAGGGCAGGCCGATCCGCGCCGTGTTTTCTGGCGACACGATTGTGGATTCCAACTACTGGGGAGCGCAGGAACTCAGCCATTGCTGGTGCCGCTACGTCAGCGAGGTGTACTGCGATGAGCCGGATGTGCCGCTCTATTGGTTTCTTATATCAAAGGGATACCGGACTTACTTATACCTTCCGATTTTCTTTGAGCACTTCTATCCCAACTTTGCCGGGCCTAATCCGCCGTTCGAACAACAGATTCTCGATGCGCTCGCGACCCGCAAGGTTCCTGACTATTACCGGCGAGAGAGTGGCCTCATAGTATTCCCGCACTCTCAAGGGCAACTCAAGCCGCACCTCGCCGAGATACCGGCTCGTCGCAGGCGCGACCCTCATGTCCAGTATTTTCTTCATCGAAATCCTCAGTATGCGAACGGTCACGAACTGGCCTGCCTGGCAGAGATTTCTCCGACGAACATGAAGCTGTTTGCGGGCCGCATCATGCAATCGGCACAGCCGGCACAACAGTGGTCCGCTGGAGCCGACTGATGCTTTATCCCCTCTACTATCGCGCGCTGAATGCCGTGCCCCTGGCCGAGTTTCGGGGCGAGTCGCGGCGATTCCTCTCTTCGCTGTCGGATCCTGTGAATACACAGACCAGGTTACTGCTCGATCTGCTGTCGAAGAATCGCGACTGTGCTTTCGGCCGACAGCATGGCTTCACCTCAATACGCACGCGTCGCGAGTATCAGGAGCGCGTACCTATCGTCAGCTATGACGATCTTGCGCCGTGGATCGAACGCATCAGAGCGGGTGAATCCGGCGTGCTTACAAGTGAGCCGGTCCTCGCGTTTGAGAAGAGCAGTGGCTCCGCCAGCGCCGCCAAATACATCCCCTACACGAAGACGCTACGGCAGCAGTTTCAATCAGCCTTGGCACCGTGGATCACAAACATGCACCACGCATCTCCACGAATCGCGCGCGGCCCCGCTTATTGGATGGTCACGCCGCTCTCAAGGGACGGAGAGACCACAGCAGGTGGTATTCCCGTTGGATTCGAGAGTGACACCGAATATTTTGGTTCGCTGCAACAGGCCGTTCTTCGAAGGACGATGGCCGTTCCCCCAGAGCTGGCGGGCGTTTCCGATCTCGACGAGTGCCTTTATCTAACGCTGCGTTTTCTGCTGCAGGCTCGCTCTCTGGCGTTCATTTCTGTGTGGAGTCCCACTCTTCTGCTTATCCTGCTTGATCGCCTTGAGGAATATGGTGAGCGCTTGGTTCGTGATCTGAAAAGCGGAAAAGCCACTGTGGATGCTCCGTTGCCTATCGAGATCAGCAAATGTCTGGTCCGCGATGCTCTTCAGGCAGAACGACTACGCGCAATGTTGCGGCGCGGGCGAATCGAAGCGAATATCCTCTGGCCCGAACTTGCGCTCATCAGTTGCTGGACATCGGCGGGTTCTACAGCAGCGAAGTCAGCGATCGAGGACCGTTTTCCCGGTGTGCCGATTCAAGGCAAGGGCCTATTGGCGACTGAAGGCATCGTAACGATTCCTCTCGCCGAATACGCATCGCCTGTCGCTGCCGTGACGTCGCACTTTCTCGAATTTCTCGATGACTCGGGTCGCTGCCATCTTGTGCCCGAACTTGAGGCCGGCCGCGAATACTCCGTGCTGATAACCACGGGCGGGGGCTTGTGGCGCTATCGACTGGGTGATCGTGTTCGCGTATCCGGTTTCGCCGAGCGAACTCCCTGCCTGGAGTTTCTGGGTAAAGAAGATGATGTGAGCGATCTCTGCGGCGAAAAGCTAAATAGCGTCTTCGTAGCGAAGACACTCGATGCGCTGCCGGTTTGCCGCAACGCTGAATTCGTAATGCTCGCGCCCGTGAATGCAAATCCGCCGCACTACACGCTCTTCATCGAGTCCGCGAATATTTACTCTGACGAGCTTGAAGCGCGACAGATCGACGAGATGCTGAAAGCGAATCCGCACTATGCCTATTGCCCCCAACTCGGACAATTAAATGAAGTCCGCATCTACCGGATTCGCCATGCGGCGCAGGAAACATACGTTAAACAAAGCGTGCTGGATGGGCATCGCGCGGGAAATATCAAGACAGCAGCCCTGAACAAGCGTACCGATTGGGATCGAGTATTCGCCGGGTACTACATCGAATCTGGCGCGGCGGAGGTTTGCGCATGATCGCCCCAGTGCTGCCGCGGCTTCAATCGCGATTCGACATCGGTGTGGCGGAAGCTGCGGATGACGCGGAAATCCGCGAACTGCTACGGCGCAGCCCGATTCCCGGGCAGATCAGTGTCACCTTCGAGCGCGAACCGAATTTTCTTGAATCGTGCCGCATTCGCGGCGACTTCGTGCAAGTCGGAATCGGACGCGATCGCCGCACGGGCAAACTCGTTGGCTTGGGCACTCGCTCGATTGCTCCTGCGTTCATCAACGGACAACCAGCGCCGCTCGGCTATCTCTCCGACCTGCGCGTCGATGGGCCCTACCGCGGCGGAACTCTCCTCGCGCGTGGTTACCAGTTTCTGAGGCGCCTCCATGAGGACGGTTGCGCGCAGCTGTATACCACGGTGATCTTTAACGACAATCATGCGGCCCTTGCCACAATCACAAGCGGGCGCGCGGGTCTGCCAAAGTATCACGACATGGGCAGGATTCATTGCCCAGGGATCAACATACGTTCGGCGCGTCCCGCAATTCGCGCCGAGTGCGAAATCCATCGTGGTTCGAAAGGTCTTTTGCCCGAAATGTTGCAATGTATTCACCGCAACAACGCCCACCGGCAGTTTGCCCCGCTGCATACGCCCGGCATGTTTCAAGACCGCTGGCGAGACTTTCGACTGGACAATTTTCACGTGGCCCTTCGTGGAGACAAGGTGGTCGGTGTTCTAGGTTCCTGGGATCAGCGGTCCTTTAAGCAGACTCGAATCGTCAGCTATGGCTCGCGCTTGCGCTGGCTTGTTCCGCTGGCAAACGCATTGCGGCCGATCGCGAAGACTGCCGCTTATCCGAAGCCCGGGGGCGAAGTCCCGTACTTCTACATCTCTTTCATTGCGATCGACGAGGACGATGTGGAAGTTTTTCGCGCGCTCTTAAGGAGCGCATACAACGCTGCGGTGGGCAAGGGATACCTCTATGCGATGCTCGCCCTCCACGAGCGCGATCCACTACTGCCCGCGTTGCGCGAATATTCGTTGACACCATTTTTCGGACGGCTCTTCTGCGTCACATTTGAAGATGGCGAGCAGGCTTTTAGTCAATTGGACGGGCGGGTGCCGTACCTGGAGGCAGCGACGTTCTGATGACGATTCCGTGGAGAAAGGTAAATCCTCTTCGATTTTCCGCCGACCTGCGTACGCTGCTGTTTCTTTTTCTCTTCAACGCCTTGTTAGTCGTGCAATGGCGGAACGTGTGGCGCAGTCCTTTCTTGTTAGTTGCGACCTACACTCTGGCGGTGGTGGCGCTGGTGGCCAAGCATAACCACATGCACCTCCCGATCTTTCGCAATCGCGCCTGGAATAGTGCATTTGGGTTGTGGCTCAGTGCGCTGACCGCGCATCCCTGCACGGGCATAATTACGTCGCACAACGAACTGCATCACGGCCAGAACAATACGGACGCAGACTTCGTTCGCAGTTCGCTCGTTCACTATCGCTCGAATCTCGCCAATCTTGCCGCGTTCTTTTTTGCTTCGGTCGCGACCATGTACCGCAACAAGCCGGCCGACCTTGAGATATGGCGCTGTTCCAAGCTACAGCTTTATCGTCAAGCAATCGCCGAGCGTTGCCTGACCTACTCGGTGCTGGCCGTGCTGCTCATCATCAACTACCGCTCCACGTTGAAGTACTGCATCGGACCATGGTTCTTCGGACAATGGGTACTGGTGACCATCAATCTGCTCCAGCACCAGGCCTGTGATGCCGCCTCGAGATTCAATCATTCCCGCAACATCACCGGGCGCATTGCCAACTGGCTGCTTCTGAATAACGGATATCATACGGTCCACCACATGTTCCCGACTGCACATTGGAGCAAGCTGCCTGTCATTCACGAGCGGGTCGTCGCGCCTCATCTCCAGCCGGGCTTGAGCGAGCGTTCCTTGTGGCTGTGTGTCTGGCGGCGATTCATTCTAGGCAGGAACAAAGACTGGCAGGGAGCGGGCACTTGATTTCTGGTCACAAGCCTTCCGATCAAAAGCCGTCGGGGCCTCGCTCATTTCTTGGCATCCGGGAAGCGCTCGCGTTTCGCCGCAGTCCATTGACCTATCTGCAGCAGCTCGCCGCGGACTACGGTGACGTCGTGCACTTCCGTCTCGGCTGGAAGCACGCATTCCTTCTCAATCATCCCGACCTCGTACATGAATTTTTCGTTATGCATGCGTCGCGGCAGGTTCGCGGGCCGGTGATGCAGCGCGCCCGCACCGTGATGGGAAACGGCTTGCTTACCAGCGAAGATCCTCTGCACTCCGTGCAGCGACGAGTGATCCAGCCAGCATTTCATCGGGAACAGCTCGCAGGTTATGCGCGCTTCATGGGCGAATACTCGCGAAAGGCCTGTGAAGGCTGGCGTGAAGGCGAGGTCATCGATCTTCGCAAAGAAATGCTCGCGCTGACCTTGAGCATTTTAGGTAAGACATTGTTTGACAGGAAGATTGAGGAAGACGCAGGTGAAATCGCAGAAGCCGTGACGGCCTTGATGTCTCTGGTTGATCTTGTCTTCGTTCCATTCTCAAACTATCTGATGCAACTCCCTATCCCGGGCATGCGACGGGTTCGGCGCGTGCGTGAGCGTTTTGACCGCCTGATCTACAGTCTGATTGAGCAACGTATGCGCGATGGCATCGATGGCGGCGATCTGCTTTCTGTTTTGCTGAGGCATCAACCCACGGAGGGAAGTCGCGCACAAGCGATGCGCCAGGTGCGCGACGAGTGCCTGACGCTGCTGCTTGCCGGCCATGAGACGATCGCCAACGCCTTAACGTACGCGCTCTTTGTGTTGGCGAAGCACCCTGAGCACGTACGCCGCATTCGGAAGGAAGTCGAAGTTGTAGCGGGAAATGTGGATCTGAATGCCGATCACTATGAGCAAATGCCGGTCACGCGCAGCGCTTTCCTCGAGGCGATGCGGTTGTTTCCGCCGGTGTGGGTCTTGGGCCGCGCTTTGAGTGAATCCTGCAATATAGGCACGGTTAGAGTGCCGAAGGGCGCCGTGGTGTTTGCCAGCCAATATCTGTTACATCGTGACCCACGCTTCTTTTCTGAGCCCGAAGACTTTCGGCCCAGCCGATTTTTGGACTCGGCAAAGACTCATCCCTTTGCTTATTTTCCGTTCGGGTTGGGTCCGCGACGGTGCGTTGGCGAGGGATTTGCCCTGATGGAAGGAACGCTAGCATTGGGAACGATATTGCAGCAGTGGGACGTGGAATTACTACCGGAAACAGAGCTTGTGCTGGATCCCAAGGTTACTCTTCGTCCAAAAAAGCCGGTATTGGTCCGGCTGCGTTCCGTCACTGTAGGATCGAGTTCTCGCTGTGATGAAACTACCTTAGCTGCAGGCGAACTTGCCAGCGATCCGCTTGGATCGTGCCCTACCACCAGAGCAGTTGCAAGGCAATGATGGCGGCGCATTGACTCACGAGATAGACGTGAAACAAATTTCGTCGCCGGGAGAGGCCGAAGAATTGAAGCGTGGCCGCATCGTAACCGAGGCGGATGAAAATCCGCAGCACCACCAGCAATAGCAGAGCGAAAAGAACTGCGCGATAGCGAGCCGCGTCCAACAACGGGAGAAGTCCTGTTACACCGGCAAAAACGCCCAGCGCTCCCCACGGTTGCAATACGGCGACGATGGGCGATCCAGAAGGGAATTGCGCGCCGAACAATCGCTTGTAGAGCCCGGCGGCGCGTCGTGGGAAGAATACGCCGGCCAGTCCCGTTAACAAATGGTCGGCAGCGAGGACCACCAGATTCAAGTACGCGACCGCATGCCAGAGTTTCATGTTTCGAGAGTGCTCCGCATGGAGGATTGTATTTGAAGGACCTTACGAAGGGCTCCGTGATGCAAATCTTGCTCCGGCTGGCGGGATTCATCATGGCCAGCATGTTGGGGCAGGCTTTGTATCTGCTGGCGGATATGTATTGGGTCGGCCGCCTGGGCAAGGAGTCGGTCACCGCAGTCGGTCTCGCCGCGAATCTCATGGCCCTTACGCTGGCGCTCACGCAAATCATGGGCGTCGGCACCACAACTCTGATATCTCATGCCGCAGGAGCGAAGGATCGAGAGCGGGCTCACATCGTATTCAATCAGTCCTTCGCGATGTCGGTTGTGGGAGGCGGAGCGCTCTGTCTTCTGGCTTTCGTTTTGCGTCGCGTTTATTGCAGCGCGCTGGCCGCGAGTCCGGAAACTGTGAGACTGGGAACGGACTATCTCTTCTGGTTTATTCCGGCGCTGTTTCTGCAGTTTCCGTTTGTATCGATGGGCGCGGCGCTACGTGGAGCCGGAGTGGTGAAGCCGACGGTAGCCGCACTCGTCTCAACCGTACTGATCAACCTGGTCCTGGCCCCTGTCATGATTTTTGGCTGGGGTACGGGCCACGCGTTTGCGGTTCGTGGAGCAGCGCTGGCAACCTTCATCGCTCTCGTGCTGGGAGTCGCTGGAATGCTTATCTATTTTCTGCTTAGCGAGGGATATCTAGCCTTCGACATCTCGCTCATGCGACCGGATTTCGATCTATGGCGCGAAGTCTTTCGCATCGGCCTGCCGGCCGGGGCGGAGCTGGGAATTCTGGGAATTTACCTGATCGTCGTCTATGCCGCGATCCGGCATTTTGGAGCCGCCGCGCAAGGCGGATTCGCTATCGGTGCCCGCATCATGCAGTCACTGATCCTTCCCGCTGTGGCTGTGGGCATGGCCAACGCGCCCATCGTGGGTCAGAACTTTTCGGCGCGGCAACCGGGGAGAGTGCGCGAAAGTTTTCGCGCGGCTTGTGTTGTCGCTTCTGTAGTGATGCTACTGCTGACCATTCTTTGCCAGGTGCGCGCGCCCAGCATCGTACGCATTTTCTCGGGACAAGCCGATGTTGTTGCGGTCGGGGCCGGCTATCTGAAATTCATCTCGCTTACCTTTCTAGCCACTGGTCTGATCTTTGCCTGTACGAGCGTCTTTCAGGGACTGGGAAATACCCGCCCGCCATTTGTAAGTTCGATCATCCGCTTTTTTGTTTTTGCCGTCCCCGTCTTATTATTTCTGCAGCGGCTCGCTCTCAATGACATCTGGATCATCTCGGCCACTTCTATCTGGATTCAAGCATTTTCGAACTTATGGTTCCTGCGAAAGGAGCTGCGAGCGAAGCTCGGGGCGCGCGAAGAGTCGGTCAGGGCTGGAGAAGAATTGAGACCGGTGACTTAGAGACACTATGTCGAATGCCAGAACCTTCATCTGGGTGTTTATCTATGTGCAGGCAGCGTTCATCACTGTGGATCTCTACGAACATTGGAGGTTAGGACGCCGAAACGATGCCAACAAGGTCATCCGCCGCAATGCGGCCGTTATTTTGGCCGTGGTCATTGCGTGCGCCGGATACTCTGTTATTCAACTCGCACTGGCGTCAGCTCTGCCTGATATCGGCAAGGTGTCCGACTGGGCACAGAGAGTTACCTCCACGCCAAGGCCAGCCGCACCTCCCGGGCCGGCGCTGGCAATTCCAGTTTTCGTGTTCGCGTTTGTGATCGGCACGTTCTTTGACTACATGGTTCATCGATTTCTTCTGCACGGGCCGCTCTGGAGGCTGCACGAGAATCATCATCTGCCCTCGGTGGTATCGAATGTCATGCCGGGAATTGCAGCGCGGCCTTTCGTGATCGTTCCGAACTTCCTGATCAACGCCGGGTCGTGCGCCGCGATTTTCCTTACCGTTCGACTGATCGGCAATTCTCGCCTGATCACAGCCTTCATCTACGTTGTCCCGGCACTGTTGTTGACGTTCACGTTTGTGGCCTGCGCCAGTCACTCCATCTTCCTGCGCCGCTTCCACTGGGTTGAGACTTTGTTTCGCGCTTTGCTGCTGATTGGCCCGCGCGAGCATCTTGTCCACCATTCCGCCGACATCCAGGGCAACTACGGCAATTTCACATCCTTGTGGGACCACGCTTTGGGTACCTACGTCTCCCCCAGCGAGATCAACGATCACCGTTTCGGTCTTGCATACGACCAGGATTTTCTGGGAGCGATCACAGCGGGCCGCTTCAAACTGCCGCATCCAATCCGGTCGCGCTTCCAAGTGGGCCTGGTTTGTCGAATTGACGAACCCCCCTCGGGAATGGAGTAACTGCGAGGGAACCTCTAGCGATTTCTCTGGAGTCAAGCGCCAGTCAGCGCCAAAATCTAAGAAACTCGGGGGCTACGATGATGAACCGCTACATCGGAATCAAGCTGCTCGCTGGTTTTATGGGGATCTACCACATTCTCATGGGAGTCCTCGGAATTGCTTCCGGTACGCTCGCGGCCTGGGGCGCGCATGCGTTGTGGCACGCCAACGTCACCGTCGATCCGCAGTTCACCTATTTGGCCAAATTTCTGGGTGCTTATGTCGTGGCCTTCGGCATCATGATGTTGTTCATCGCGAAGGATCCCGTGCGTTACGGTTCGCTGGTATATCCCGCTGTCGTCGTAGCCGTCTTGCGAATTGGCGAGCGCCTAATGTTTGCCAATGAATTGAAAACTGCGTTTGGAGTAGGAATGGACCGCACCATCGGCACCATCATAGTGGTCGGAATTCTGAATGGCGCGCTGCTCGTATTGAAGCCACGCGAAGACAGTGCGCGGATGCACTAGTCCTTGGTTTCGCACTTCTGATCGCTCTTTTCTTTCGCTCGGCCTCTCAAAAAATCAATTTGCCGCTCAGACTTTCAGGAAGCTGCGTTCCCGGAGAGATTGCGGTCTGGCCTGCATACACATGCGCGAGTTTGGGGAGTTTCCCGATCGCAGGCAAGGCTTGTGGCGTGACCCTGGTGCCGTAGACGTTCATAAATTGCAGCTCTTGGAGGCCGCCAAGTTGCAACACAGTCTGGTCTGCGATTGACGTATTCATCAGATTCAAGGTGCGCAATCGTTTCATCGCTGCGATAGTCGCCGCCGAGCGATCAGTAACGCCGGTACGGGAAAGGTCGGCAATCGTGATGTGGTCCGCGACAGGAGCGAACGCTGCCATTTCGCGATCTCCGAATTGTGAACCCATGATCGACGCATTCAAGCGCAGATCGGAAGTGCTGCGGGATTCGTAGTCGAGAATGTTGGGAAACTGTTTTTGCAATTGAGCGACGGTAGGCGCCAAAGCAGAGCGGAGTTTTGCCACCGCGGCGGAATCCGTTTCTGGAAATGTAACTTCGGCGCTTGTCGAAGCCGCAGCCGGCGCATCTTTCAGAGCATCGTTGGCAAGCGTGTCTGATGCGCCCGCGCCGACCCATAGTTCAATGACTTTAGTCTGATCGGCCGACAGCGGAGATTTGCCCTTCGGCATGAAATTATCGTCACTCGCGGGCAACGTGATACGGCGAAATAGATCGCTCGCTTGCGCGTTTCCAGCATGAATCACAGGCCCATCCTTGCCGCCGCGCATCAACGCTCGATAGCTGTCGAGGCGCAGGTTTCCCTTATGCTTGTCGGCGCTGTGGCAAATCACGCAGCGAGCATTAAAAATCGGCTGAACACGCGCGCCGTAAAACGTATGGGGATCTGCTGGCATCGCTGCCTTTTCATTCTCAATGCCCAGCAGCGTGCGCAGGCCTGCCGGCATGTGCGCCGTGAGATGATTTTCCCCCAAAGTTAACTGTCCGCCGCGGTGCCCCGTAAAGGCGACCAATGCGACTCCAACGATGAGCGTCAGAGCGTAGATGACGGATTGGTTCGCGCGAGTACGTAGCAAGCAACAAATCCAGCACAGGATGGCGAGCACGACTCCAGCCCACATATGTTGCGTAACCAGCGCTCCCGAATAGCCGCCGTTGCGAGCGAGGCACCATCCAAAGAAGCCGGCAACTGTGGCGCTCACCGTCGCAAGGCCCAGGACTAGACCTGCAGACAAACGTAAATGCGAGAAGCGCGAGCTTCGTCCGGCGAACTCAAGAATCGGCACGAGCAGCAACAACGCGATTGGGAAGTGAATGATTAGAGGATGGAAACTCCCCAGGAATTGCGCCCACTCCGATCGCTCGTTTCCATCCGGAGGCAGAAGTGCGGCCAGCGCCACTAACAAAAGCAGAAACGGCGCAAGGGCGAGCCAAGATTTCACCCACTTGCGGATGCCTTCAGCGCGAGTAGTCATGAGTGCAAGGCATCCTTGAGAATCGCGCGACAGGGACTTCCGTCAAAAATCTTCATGCCAGGATTTCGCCAATCACGCGCGCCGGCTTTACGCTGGTGAGTTTCTGCTGCAGCCCTTGAAACGAGTAGTTGAGCTTGTGGTGGTCGAAGCCCAGCAAGTAAAGCATGGTGGCGTGCAGATCGCGAATGTCCACCGGATCTTTCACAATTTCGTATCCCATTTCGTCGGTTTGGCCATGAGTGATTCCGGGTTTGATCCCACCTCCGGCGAGCCAGATCGTGAACGCTCCAGGGTTGTGATCGCGGCCGACGTATTTCATCTCCTGGCCATTTCTGTTTTCCCGCATGGGCGTGCGCCCAAATTCTCCACCCCACACCACGAGCGTGTCCTCGAGCAAGCCTCGTTCCTTCAGATCGGCAAGCAGCGCCGCCGTCGGTTGATCGACCTCGCGGCAACGATCGTTGAAGCCGAGATTTAACGCCTCCTTCGCATCCGCCCCGTGGGAATCCCATCCCCAGTGATAGAGTTGAATAAACCGCACGCCGCGCTCCGCCAGCCGCCGCGCAACCAGGCAATTGTTGGCGAAGCTCGACTCTCCCGGCTTTGATCCGTACCGAGCCCGCACCGACTCGGGCTCTTTGTGGATGTCCATAGCGTCGGTCGCATCCATTTGCATGCGAAAGGCCATCTCGTATTGCGCGATGCGCGTGACCGTTTCCGGATTGCCCAAGTCGGAGTACGTTTGCCGATCGATCTGGTCGATCGAATCGAGCATGTCGCGCCGCAGCGAGCGGCTCACGCCCGGCGGATCGTCGAGGTATAAAACAGGCTCGCCATGCGAGCGGCACTGCACCCCCTGATAGACGCTGGGCAAAAAGCCGGAACTCCACAACTGCTTTCCGCCGTCCGGCGACTTGCCTCCCGAAAGCAGCACAATGAATCCCGGCAGATTCTGGTTCTCCGTGCCGAGGCCATACAACACCCACGAACCAAACGATGGATAGCCAAGCCGCGCATTGCCGGTGTGCACGAGCAACTGTGCCGGAGCGTGATTGAACTGATCGGTGCGCATCGACTTGATGAAGCAAATTTCGTCGAGATGCTGCTCGAGATGCGGCAAGCGGTCTGAAATCCAGTGGCCGCTCTCTCCCACCTGGTGGAAGGGATACTGCGAACCCAACAACTTCGGCACGCCGCTGATGAACGCGAACCGTTTGCCCGCCAAAAACGAAGCAGGGCAATCCTGCCCATCGAGCCGCTTCAGGTCTGGCTTGTATTCGAAAAGTTCCAGCTGGCTGGGCGCTCCCGCCATGTGCAAATAGATGACGCGGCGCACCTTCGCCGCGAATTGTGGGGGCAAGACTGAGAGCGGACTTGAAGCGTCGCGCGTAAAGTCGAGCGTTTCGTATTTCGTGCGGTCAGCATCTTTCGCGGAGCTTGCATATTGCGCCAGCGATGTGCCGACGAACAGCGTGCCGAGACCGCCACTCAACGTGCGCAGGAAGTGGCGGCGAGTTTGCGCCTGCAGCGCCGCCATTCGCAACTCACGCGCTTTATTCAAATTCGCGCCTGCATTGTCTTCGAAAAAATTGTTTGCCATATTTCTGTCCCACCACCGACTACCTGGTCAAAGCCGCATCCAGATTAAGCAGCACGCTGGCAACAGCGGTCATCGCGGCCAACTCCTTTGATCGATCGCCGGCAACTGACACCCTCACGATTTTCGGTTGGCTATTGTCGGCTAGCGCCTTTTCATAGAGCGTTCGCAGCGTATCCAACTCGAATTGGCTCGGATCGCGCGACAAGACCCAGTGCGCCCCGCATTTAATTTGTGCGTCCAGAGAATCCCCAGCCTGCAGCATGCGGCGAGCCAGCACCTCCGAGGCCTCGTGATAGACAGGATCGTTCATCGTGACCAGCGCCTGCAGCGGTGTATTCGTCGGGATGCGCCGTGCCAGGCTGGTGTCGTGATCCGAAGCATCGAAGATGAGAAAGCTGGGATAGCCGCTCGTCCGCTTGATATACGTATAAATCGCGCGACGGTAGCGGTCTGGGCCTGTCGCATCGACCCATTTACTCTCGTTATAAACCGAATTCCACACGCCTTCGGGCTGCGGCGGCATAACCGGCGGACCGCCGATTTTGTCAGTCAGCAGGCCGCTCGCCACTAGCGCCTGATCGCGAACCATTTCTGCCAACAGCCGCTGTTGAGGCCCACGCGCCAGCAATCGATTGCGTGGATCCCTTTCATTCAGCGCCGCATTCGACTTAGAACTCTGCCGGTAGGTCGCGCTGGTTACCAGCTCGCGCAACAGCGCCTTCATGTCCCAGTGCAAGTCGTTTTGAAAATGTAACGCAAGCCAATCCAGCAGCTCCGGATGGCTTGGTCTTTCTCCCATGCTGCCAAAATTTTCAAGCGTCTCGACGATGCCTGTTCCGAAAAGCTGCTCCCAATAGCGATTGACTGCCGTGCGGGCTGTCAGCGGCTGCTCCGGGCTGAAAAACCATTTGGCCAGCGTGAGTCGGTTGTGCGGAGCGTTTTCCGGCAGGCGCGGCAGAAGGCCGGGGACATCGGCTGTCAGCGCTGGTCCGATCTTCGTCAGGAAATTCCCGCGCTCAAATTCCATGGTCTCTCGCCGGTCGTAGTCTGCTTGTTCGGCCATGACCGGCGTGTCGACGCCGGGAATCTTCTCCAACTGCCGCGTGAGTTCCGCGAGGCGAGTCAGCTTGGTGCGATATGCGGAGTCAGCTGCCAGGTCGCTCCAGCATGAGTCTGCGCTCGTCGCTAGTCTGGCGCGCCGCACAAGGCCCGGCTTGTCATTAACGTTTTCGGTTTGCGTGAGTTGCAGCTTGATCCGGCTGCCCGACGGCAGATGGAGCGGAGACTCTGGAACGCCGATCGCCCAGCGCGCGTGAAAGAGATTCGGGTCCTCGGCGAAGCCGCCCGTTACATCCACGGCCTCGGTGCGTTTGACAGCCAGAGCAATCGCATTCTGCAGATCGCTCTCCTCATCGGGCACGAAATAACGAAAATGAATTTTTTCCGCGGATCCACTCGGTCGGATCACCCAGCCTTCGATCTGGCTCACGATGAAGCCCAGCTCCGGATTGTGGCGCGCCGCATCGCCACTCACTGGAAAAACTTCAAGCTTCACTGCTGTGATTACAGGCGCATTCGTCGCCGCTGTCAGTTCATAAACCGATTTCCCCGGAGTGTTCGCTGCGGCATGCATTTCGCCGTCCGACGTTTGAAAGACGGTTGGCCGGTCCTTCGCCTTCTTGATCGCGTCTTTTTTGGTCTCAGCAATCGCCTTCACCAGGTCTTTGCGTCGCTGCTGGCGATCTTTGATCCGCTTGGCAATCTCTTTGGCCGTAAGAGGTTTTTCCGGTTGCTTCTCATGGTCGAATGCAACCAGTTCACGTTCGAGATCGCCGGCAATCCACCGTAATGCGAGCGCTTCGCTCGCCGACGCAGCCGTAATTGGCAGAGCCGTCCACTTCGCATTTCCCTCGAGCTTACGTCCCTGATCGGTCACTTCTTGGCTCAGGTTCGCGATCTCGTCCTGCAATTTCGCCGCTTCCGCGTAATTCTTTTCGTCCTTGGGAACCCGCAGCACTGGCGTGTCCTCAGGCAGATCGGCGTCAAGAGATGTATTGAAAAATGCGAGTGACTTGTAGTACTCCGCGTGCCGGATCGGATCGTAAGGATGCGAATGGCACTGCACGCAATTCATGGTCAGGCCATTCAACACCAGCCATGTGGTCGCCGAGCGGTCCATGGCAGCGATCAGGCGATATTCTTCGTCGTCGGTTCCGCCCTCATCGTTGTTGGGCGTCTGGCGATGAAAAGAGCTCGCGATGCGATCGTCAAACGTCGCACCAGGGAGCAGATCGCCCGCCAGTTGCTTGATCACGAACTGGTCGTACGGCAAGTTTTGATTGAAGCCGCGAATCACCCAGTCGCGATAGGGCCAAACGCCAGGGCGGTCGCGATCGGCCTCATACCCTTTGCTGTCGGCGTACCGCGCAAGGTCGAGCCACAGTGCCGCCCAACGCTCTCCGTAATGCGGCGAGGCTAAAAGCCGATCCACCTGCTTTTCGTACGCGTTGGGCGACGAATCCGCCAGGAAAGCCGCTTGCTCTTCCATCGTCGGCGGCAGGCCGGTAAGGTCGAACGATACCCGTCGCAGCAACGCTGCCTTGTCCGCTTCGGGCGATGGCGCCAGATTTTCTTTTTCGAGGCGCGCCAGAACAAAACGGTCCACTGGGTCGCGCACCCACGCCGCTTGCTTTACCTGCGGCAGTTGTTGTGGCCGGGGCGCAACGAATGCCCAGTGTTCCTCCCACTTGGCGCCCTGCTTGATCCAGCGGCGCAGCAAATCAATCTGGTGAACAGAGAGCGGTGGAGAATGATACGGCATCCGCGCCTCAGGATCGGACGACGTGACACGTGCAATCAGTTCGGACTGTTCAGGGTGGCCGGGGACGATGGTGCGTCGTCCAGACTTGCCAGTGCCGAGCGCTTCGTCACGGTAGATGAACGACACGCCATTCTTTTGCCGCACGCCGCCGTGGCACTGCACGCAATTCTGATTCAGGATAGGCTGAATGTCCTCGGTGAAGCTGACTTCGCTACCCGATCTGTGCCGGATCAGCCACCACCCGGCCAGCGCACAAGCCAGCACAGCCACCGCAGCCACCATGGCACGCGGCCACCGGGATGGGACTGGAGCACTAAACATATTGGCCCCATAAGTATAAGAGCCTTTTCAAGGGGCTTTGGTTCAAAAAGCGAAATCCGGATTCTGGATGGGCATAGATCGCAATTCAAGAGAGGACCGCGGTTTACCCAATCCAGCCTCGCGAGACGGCGAATCGTGATTGATACGCAAAGGGAGTCCATGACTGGCTCCCGTCGCACTAGATTGGCCTGACGATTCCGTCCCGCGTCGCCGCCGTATTCCGAACCAGTATGAGCACGAGCAACATTCCTGCAAGCGGGACCAGTCCGGCCACGATCATGATCGAATCGAAGGAGCGTGTCACCATGGCCCGGTGCGCGTCGGAGAAGTGCCCGATCAGCTTGAAAGCGACAATCGTTCCTATGCCGGCCCCGGTTCCGCCCAGCCCGCTTACAGAAGCGACAGCATCTTCCTTGAACAAATCCGACGGCAGCACGTTGGCGATGGTCGTGAATGCGCCGTAGCAGAACGTCGCCACCGCAAAGAGCACTGTAATCGCCGTCAAATTGACGGTGAGAATCGTTGGTATGAGCAGCGTCACGCCAAATCCGCCGAAGACGACCAGCGCTTTTCGCCCCGCGCCCACCGACCACCCGCGCTTGATCAAATATCCAGAAGCGAAACCGCCGAAAAAATTGCCGAGGTCGGTGGCAATAAAAGGAATCCAGATCGCTATCACTCCGGTCTTCAGGGAAATTCCTTTCGCCACCAGGTAAATCGGAAACCAGTCTGCGATGAAGAACCAAACCGGATCGGTGAACGTTCGGGCAACGATCGCTCCCCACGTCTGCGGCAGCCGCAGCAAGTCGATCCATCGCGGCCGAGCCGTAGCCTCCGGTCGTGTCGGATCGTTCGCGTTGGCCGTGATGATCTGCCGCTCGGCCTCACCCAATCGAGGATGCTCACTTGGCGGCCGATAAAAACTTCTCCACACCAGCAGCCAGACGAAGCCGAGCAATCCCGGAATCACAAATACCGGCCGCCAGCCCCAGTGCAGATATATCGGCAATATGATGAACGGCGCAATCGCTCCTCCGATCGACGAACCGCTGTCGAAAAATGCGGTGGCAAACGCGCGTTCCTGTTTGGGGAACCACTCCGAGACGGCTTTGGTCGCGCCCGGCCAGTTGCCCGACTCACCCGCGCCCAGCAGGAATCGGAATGTGGCGAAGCTGTAGAAACCGTTCGCCAGCGATGTGGCCACCGAGACGATCGAATACCAAAACACGGTGAGCGTGAGACCGCGGCGGGTTCCTACGCGGTCCATCAGTCTTCCGCAGGCGCTTTGCCCCAGCGAATAGGCGACGCGGAATCCGATCAGCAGGTTCGCATAATCGCTGTTCGTCCAGTGATAGATTTCCTTCAGATAAGGCGAGAGCAGCGACAGAGTCTGGCGGTCGATATAGTTGATGACCGTCGAGGCAAACAGCAGGCCGCCAATCCACCAGCGCAGATTGCGGATTGGCCGCACGCTCGATTTGCTGGCAATTGTGGGATCGGCCATTTGTTGCAGTTCTCGACATCGACTTACAGAAATCGACTGCGATTACTGCAACGTCTGTACCTCCACCGACAGCACCGCGGGTAAATCGCGCACGATGGGAGTCCAGGAATCTCCAGCGTCATTAGAGGCGTAGACCTGTCCGCCCGTGGTGCCGAAATAAATCCCGCACTTGTCGAGCGAGTCGACCGCCATGGCGTCGCGCAGCACATTCACGTAGCAGTCTTTTTGCGGCAGGCCCCTGGTTAGTGCTTCCCACTCGTTGCCGCCAGTCCGGCTGCGATAGACGCGCAACTTTCCCTCATGCACGAAGTGCTCGCCATCGCTTTTGATCGGAACGACGTAGATTGTCTCCGGTTCATGTGCGTGAACGTCGATCACAAATCCGAAATCCGTCGGCAGATTGCCGCTGACTTTGTTCCACTGCTCGCCGGCATCGTCAGAACGCATGACGTGCCAGTGTTTTTGCATAAAGAGCACATTCGGGCGTGATTTGTTCATCGCGATGTGATGCACGCAGTGCCCCACTTCGGCGGTCGGATTTGGGATGTACTGCGAATACAATCCCTTGTTGATCGGCTTCCACGACTTGCCGCCATCGTCAGTGCGGAACGCTCCCGCGGCAGAAATCGCAATATAAATTCGATTCGGATTGCTGGGATCAAGAATGATTGTGTGCAGGCACAGGCCGCCGGCGCCCGGCTGCCACTTCGGCCCGGTGCCGTGACCGCGCAGCCCGGAAAGTTCTTTCCAGTTTTCACCGCCGTCGGTCGAGCGGAAAAGCGCCGCATCTTCGACGCCGGCGTACACAATATCGGGATCGGTGAGCGACGGCTCCACGTGCCACACCCGCTTGAACTCCCACGGATGTTGCGTGCCGTCGTAGAACTGGTGCGTCGTGAGCGGCGCCCCGGTCTCAGCCGATGTGTCATAGACGAACTTGTTGCTGGCGGCTTTGGGCGGGCCTGGTTCGGGCCTTTCGCCGGGTGGCGTCCCCGGCTGGTGCCAGGTCTTGCCCCCATCGTCAGACCGCTGAATAATCTGCCCAAACCATCCGCTGGTCTGCGAGGCATAAATCCGGTTCGGGTCTACCGGCGACCCCTTCAGGTGATACAGTTCCCACCCGGCAAAATGCGGCCCGCTCACGTCCCACTGCTCCCGCTTGCCATCCGCCGTCAGAATGAATGCCCCTTTGCGCGTTCCCACCAGCACCCGAACTTTACTCATGCATCGACTCCTTGTAGAAGAAATACGTTCTGTGAGTCACCTACTTTGAATCAACATATCGCCTCAACTTACTCGAACGCAAGCTGGCAACGCGCGGGCCCTGGTTTGCGACGAAACACCTATGCCACAAAGACGCAGTCGCCACGCTTCAGGCACAATGGTCATGCCGAAGCCCAAAGCCGGAGCTCTCAAATTGACCGACTCAGCCGTCGAGATTCAAGGCCGCACGCTGAAGCTGTCGAACCTCGAAAAAGTGCTGTATCCCGCGGTGGGGTTCACCAAGAAAGATGTCATCGACTACTACGCTCGCATCGCGCCGGCGATGATTCCGCACTTGACTGCCCGCGCCCTGACTCGCAAGCGTTACCCCGACGGTGTTGACGGTGAGCCCTTCTTCGAAAAGAACGCTCCCATGCACAAGCCCGATTGGGTGAAGACTGCGCCCATCTGGAGCGGCCACAACCGCCGCACTATTCACTACATCCTTGCCGACGATCTGCCGACCCTGATCTGGCTCGCGAACCTGGCTGCGCTCGAGCTGCATCCCTCACTCGCGCTGGCGTCCGACATCACTTGCCCCACGGAAATGGTCTTCGATCTTGACCCCGGAGCGCCCGCCAACATCCTGCAATGCTGCCAGGTCGCATTCTGGCTGCGCGAGATCTTCGACCACTTCGGCCTCAAGAGTTTCCCCAAGACTTCCGGATCCAAAGGTCTGCAGGTCTACGTCCCGCTCAACACGCCCACGACGTACGAAGCGACCAAAACGTTTGCCCTCCTCTTGGCGCAGTGGCTCGAGCACGAGCATCCCAAGGAAGTTGTATCGGATATGAAAAAACAGCTTCGAACCGGCAAGGTCTTCGTCGATTGGAGCCAGAACGACGAGCATAAGACGACGATTGCAGTCTATTCGCTGCGAGCGCGCGAACGGCCGACGGTTTCAACGCCCGTAACCTGGGAAGAGTGCGAACGCGCCCATAAGAAAAAAGATGCAAGCTTACTTGTGTTCGAATCGAAGCAAGTGGTTTCTCGCTTCGAGAAGATGGGCGACCTGTTCGAATCTGTGCTGGAATTAAAACAAAAACTCCCCGATCTCAAGAAAGTTGCCGCGGCCGCCGAACCAGAGACAATCGAAATTGCGGCCCAGGCCGAGGAGCCAAGAGCGCAAAAAAACGGAAGGCGAAACTCGGCAAAAAAGAAGTGATGCTCCGTCATGCGGTGGTAAGTTTTCCCAGTTTATAATCGCGACTCAACGATATCTTGAATTTCCATGCCTCAACTCTTTGCCGGCACTTCCGGATGGGCCTATCCAAGCTGGAAGCCGGATTTCTACCCGCAGAAACTGCCGCAGAAGAAATTTCTCGGCCACTACGCCACCAAACTCAATACGGTTGAGGTCAACTTCACCTTCCGCCAACTCGTAAAAGAATCCACCATCCAGAACTGGATGCAAGACACGCCGTCGCATTTCCGCTTCGGTGTGAAGGCGCACCAGGTCATCACGCACATCAAGCGCCTCAAGGGAACGGAAGATTTCCTTCCGCGCTTTCTCGCCACGATCGAACCGTTGGCAGCCGCAGGCAAACTCGGCCCCGTGCTGTTCCAGCTTCCTCCGAACTTGAAGATGGACGCCGCGCTGCTCAAGGATTTCCTCGCCATTCTTCCGCGCGCCGTTCCGTCGGCGTTCGAATTTCGCCATGATTCATGGTTCAGCGACTCGACTTGGGAACTGCTGAAGTCGACCGGTGCAGCGCTTTGCGTCGCCGAGACCGAGACCTTAACGACTCCAGACGTTGTTACCGCTCCATTCGTCTACTATCGCTTTCGCAAGCCGAGCTATTCCGGGGAAGAGCGCCAGTCGATGATCGACCGCATTCGCCAGCATCTCGCTTCGGCACGCGATGTCTTCGCCTATTTCAAGCACGAAGAGACTCCCGAAGGAGCCCTGTACGCCGTGGATTTGCTGCGCGAAGTGAGTAGCGCGACCTAGCAGTGTTTGCCCAAGAATCCCCTTCAATACTTTCACCTGCGTCCGATAACGCGCTACCATTTCATTACTCATGGCAGCAGACGCCAACGCGAGAACGCTTTCCGACTTTCTCGACTACCTACGAATCGAAAAAGGCCTGGCGCCATTGTCCATCAGCGCCTACACCACCGACATTGGCCAATTCGCCGGATTCCTCGAAAAACGAAAGCGCGTTCTGCTCACAGCGAAGCGTCAGGACCTCCGCGAGTTTCTCCAGCAACTTTTTTCCCATCAAGTCGATGGGCGCAGCGTAGGCCGCAAGCTCTCCGCGTTGCGGCATCTCTACCGCTATCTCCTGCTCGACAAGCGAATCGACCACGACCCCACGCTGAATATCGAATCTCCCCGCCAATGGAAGGTGCTGCCCAAGGCTCTAGCGCGCGACGAAATGGAAAAAACTCTGGCCGCGCCGCTAGTGCAGGCAGGGAATCCGACCGCATCCGAAAATTCCGCCGCGCTCGCCATGCGCGATCGCGCGATGCTCGAAGTTTTTTACGCCGGGGCGCTGCGCGTATCGGAAATCATTGGCGCGAAAATCGAGGACCTGAAACTCGAAGCGGGATACATGCTAGTCCGCGGCAAAGGCGACAAAGAGCGCGTGGTGCCACTCGGCAAGTCGGCGCAGGATGCGTTACGCGAGTATCTCGCGAAAGCGCGCCCCGAGTTGGCAAAGGAAACCGCAAGTCGGGCCCAGAAAAATTCTCCGCTGCTCTTCATCGCTCGTGGCGCACGCGGCCTCACCCGTCAGCGAGTGTGGCAGATGGTGCGCGCCGCTTCCGCCGCCTCCGGTCGCAAAGCGTCGCCGCACATGCTGCGCCACAGTTGCGCCACACACATGGTCGAAAACGGCGCCGACCTGCGCACCGTGCAGACGATTCTCGGCCACGCCGACATCTCAACGACGCAGGTCTACACCCACATGGCGCTTGACCGCTTGCGGACTGTCTACCAGAAGCACCATCCAAGAGCGAAGGCCAGATAGATGACGAGGTCAAACACAGTCGTGAGCAAGGCCGTCGCCGACTTCCTCCGCCATCTGCGCGAGCGCAATTCGTCCGCCCACACCATCAAGGCATACACCGGCGACCTCGCCAACTTCGCCGCCTACGCCGGTTCCCGCGGCTGGAATCAGCTCGATCACATCGCGATTCGCGGCTTTCTCTCACAGCTCTACGAAAAAGGATTGAGCAAGACTTCAGTCGCCCGCGCGCTCGCCGCGGTTCGCTCTCTCTATCGTTGGCTCGCGCAGGAAGGAGTCGTCGAGCAAAATCCCGCAAAACTGGTCGCCACACCCAAGCTGCCCAAAAAACTCCCACGCGTGCCCACGATTGAAGAAATGAACTCCGTGCTCGACGGAGAAATGCCCGAGCAAGCGGCATTCCCCGAGCGCGATCGACTCATGCTCGAACTGCTTTACGGATGCGGGATACGCAACTCCGAGCTCACCGGAATCAATCTCGACGATATTCGCCTGAGCGCCGAGGCGATCCTGATTCGTGGCAAAGGAAAAAAAGAGCGCTACGTCCCATTCGGCGAGACAGCAAAGAATGCGCTGGCAGCCTATCTTCCCGCGCGGCAATCGACCCTCGCAGAATCACACAAGAGCACGCAAGCTCTCCTGATCAATCAGCGCGGTGGACGCCTCACCACCCGCAGCGTCGGCCGCATTATCAAGAAAATTGCCGTCGCCAAAGGGCTTTCATCAGACGTCCACCCACATACTCTGCGCCACGCCTTCGGCACGCACATGTTGGAGGAAGGCGCCGATCTGCGCGCCATTCAGGAGTTGCTCGGTCACGAGCGCCTCGCCACGACTCAGCGCTACACGCAGCTTTCTATGAAGCATGTGCTTCACGTCTACGACCAGACGCACCCGCGAGCCAAGTAAGCAAAAAAGCAACTCCTCTAATTCTAATTTCTTCCTAATCTCATCCATTACGAAGGCGAATGTTCTTGTGTCCTCTGTGCGCCCCGACGGTCCTGTAATAGATTGCTGAATCGGAGGGATTGCCGTGGAGTGTGCGACCGATTCCGGAGCCAGAATCGCAAAACGTGTTGGACGAACCATCGCTGAACTGCGTGCCCTGCAGGAGCCGCTGCTGGCGGGGGAAGTTGATCCCACAACGCTCGTGGATTTTCGCGACGCGCTCAATCGCGTCCGCAACACCGCATGGGCGGCACAGCAGTCCGCCTCCGCCGCGCTCCACGCCGATGGCCCCACGACAGTTGCATCGTTGCTGGCGCTGGAACGCGTTCGGGCGGCCTACCAGCTATGCCAGCTAATTCGCGAGGATATGCGGCGCGAAGATATCGGACTGCAGAAAGGCACTCTCGTTCAGTTCTGTAGCGTTGCGCAGGAATTGGTGAACGAATTAAAAGATCGGCTCTAACGCCGTAGAGAAGTCGCTTGCAACGTCTCTTGCATCAATCGCCAATATTTCTGGGCGGGCGCAGCTCTTCCCACATCCCGACGATTTTTTCCTTTACCGCGGCTGTGTGCTTTTCGTAGACCTCTTCTGAAGCCGCCGACTCGGCCGGCGGAAAAATGGGATCGCCGAATACCATCTTCAGCGGCTTGAAGCCCTGAAATCCCTGGTTGCGCGGCCACACTTCATAAAATCCTTCGATCGCAACCGGAACAATCGGCACCTGCATGTGTATCGATAAAATCGCCGCACCTTTCTTGAAAATCCGCGGCGTGCCGTCGATCGAGCGCTCGCCCTCGGGATAGAGAATCAGCGCCATCCCATGCCGCAGCCCAAACGCTCCCGCGCGCATCGCGGGAACAAGATTCGCATCCGGGTCAAGCACCACAACTTTCAGCCAGCGCGCCAGCTTCCGCATGAAGCCTTCGCCGAAGATTTCGCTCGTGCCCACCGCGAACAGCCGCCTAAAAACTTCCGAAGGAAGAATGCTAGCTAAAATCAACGGGTCGAGATAGCTCTGGTGATTCGAAGAAATAATGCAAGCGCCGGTCAAGGGAACTTTCTCGATGCCGCTTATCTTCAAGTCGCCCCGGTCGAGAGAGACCACCTGGATCAGCCGCGATACCAGAAACCAGAACGCGTCTCGAGCCGGCGCACGCCGCGCCAGCGCAAGCACCTCCGGATCATCGGGATCATCGGCCAGAATCGTTTTCCATCCGGCAAACGGAGCGCGTGTCTTCGCTTCGCCTGCGCCGCTCGCTGCGCTCTGCAAGACGGCATCGATCAGGTCGCGCACGGTGTAAATCTCAGTCAGCCGCGACTCTTCGAGTTCACCGCCCAATTCTTCTTCCAGTTGGCTGAGCAGTTCCACGCGCTGCATGGAGTCGAGTCCCAGATCCAGTTCCAGATTGTGGGTCGGCCGCAGGCCCGCCGGAGCACTATGCGCCGCATCGCGCAAGACTTTGAGCCCGCGCTGTACGTCCGGCTGCTCAAGCCATGCGGTCTCGTCTGCGGTAAGCGGCTTCTCCGCGGGAATATCGGCGTTGTCGTCCAGCTTCTTCGCCAGGTTGCTCTTGACCTTTTTCTCTACTTCGAAACGCTTGATCTTGCGCGTGGTCGTGCGCGGCAAATCGTCCTGCCAGATTTCGTAGCTGCCAATGCGCTTGGTCGATGCAATCTGCTGCGACAAGCCTTCCACGTCGAACCGGATGACTTCTTTCGCATTCACAACTCTCCTCTGCCGCAGCACATCGAAGTTCGGAACAATCACGGCATGCAGGCGATCGCCGCCCGCACCCGGCTTGCCTTCCAGCCCCATCACCGCCATTTCCTTGATGTACGGCGACTTCATGTAATGCGCTTCAATCTCCTCCGGATATACATTCTTTCCATTGCTGAGGACGATGACTTCCTTCTTTCGTCCAGTCACAAACAGATGGCCGTGCGAATCGAAGTAGCCCAAATCACCCGTGTAAAGCCAGTCATCGCGAAGCACCGCGGCAGTCGCGTCCGGACGATTCCAATACCCCTTCATCACCATCGGTCCACGAACAACAATCTCGCCAACTGCAAGCCCGCCGTCCTCCTGCGGTTGGGCGTCGACGATCTTTCCCTCGACACCCTTCATCGCCTTGCCCACAGAACCAAAAACAATGTCATTCGGAGAATTGACGTAGATGGCCGCTGCTGTTTCGGTCAGGCCGAGCGCTTGCATCACGTCGATGCCAAGATCGTAGAAGTCGCGCGCAATGCCCGGATCGAAGCGCGACCCACCGGTAGCCAAGTAGCGCATCTTCGGCCCGAGCGTGTTATGCACCTTGCGAAAAAGAAATGGCCCAGCGTTAATGCCAACTTTTCGCAGCGACCGGTTAAGTCCAACCATGGCCGCAAAGATCTTCTGAGTCACCGCTCCGCGCTTCTTGATCTCCTGAAAAATCCGTTCGTGAATCAGATAGTAAAACTGCGGCACAACCGCAAACGCGGTGATATTCCGCTCGGTCAGCGCGCGTAGCAATTCCGTAGTGTTAAGCGTTTCCAGATAAACGACGCGCGCTCCCTTCACCAGCGGCAGCAGCAAGTTCGCCATCTGCGCCAGCACGTGAAACAACGGCAGCACGCCCAGCAGCGCATCGGACGGCCCCAGATCCACCCAATTAAAAACCGCTTCCACTTCGCCAAGGATGTTCGCGTGCGTGAGCATCACGCCCTTGGGATCGGCCGTCGTGCCCGACGTATAAATCAGCGATGCAAGGTCGTCGTCTTTTGCCGGCGCAGGCTGAAACTTTCCCGGTCCGGCTTCGAAGATCGCTGGCAGATTTCCCAGCCACTGCTGCTGAATCGAATGATTCGACATCCGGTCGGGATCCATCAGGATCAAGCCGAGGTTCAGCTCCCGGGCTGCCGGCTGTGACACGGCAATATGTTTGGCGTCCACGAACATCGCGGTTGCCCCGGCATCCTTGAGCAGTTTTGTGACCTGATCGTCGTGAAGCGCAGTGTCGAGTGGAACGGCGGCGCATCCCGATGCAATAATCCCCAGATACGCCGCGACCCAGCGCGGGTGGTTGTCGGCCAGAATCGCGATTCTCGATCCGCGCGCGAAACCGTTCTCCATAATCCAGCGGCCGATCGATTCCGCCATGCGGTGCAGTTCCGCATACGTGCAGCTCTCCATCTGATCGTGGCGCTGAAGCTCGAGCGCAACGTGGTTCGGCCAGCGCTCGGAGCACTCTACAAACCGGTCATAGAAAGTGGGCATGGTTTCGGCGAGTCGTGGGGAATATACACGAAAAGCGCGTTACGGCGCAGTGCTGGCGTCGGTGCGTTCGGCCCGCTGAGAAACGATCGCGGCTATTGCGATTCTCTAGGGTTTTTGAGTCTGCGCCTGCTTGTCGGCCTCGGCCAGCGCCTTGCGGAACTCCTCCACGGCAGTCATCTTGGGCGGCCGCAGGCAATCCTTGCCGACATAGCGCCAGACCGGCGAACCACCCATGCCGGTATCCACATTCCAGCGGTAAACCGCAAAATAATCGTCAGCAGGCCCAATCTCATTGCTGATGTGCGGCCCGCGACTCATCGGATACATACTCGGGTCTGCATTGGGGTTCTGTCCTCGCTGCCCGCCGATGCGAATACTGGCATCGGTACTCTGCGCCACGCCTCCGCGCTGGTCGACCGGCCCGCCTTTGATCGTGGGCTGCATCGCCTTGCCGCTGCCGGTTCGAACCACAATGACCAGGTCCGTCTGGGCGCCATCCATCATCGGTCGCAGCCGTCCCCAATCCTCGAGCGCTTTTTCCACATTGTCCCGCGCGGTCGCGTTGGCCATGGGCTGGTCCAGCGGTTCCCCGGCATCCGGATCGATAATGACCTTCACCGTCTGCGCTCGCCGAACGTCCTCGGGAAACGTCGTCTTGTTCTTGTCTTTCGCGGATAACGGCGCTGCCAGCGCCGAGGCTAGAACTACCAGCAAGAAGAGGCGTTTCATAGGAGCCTCCAAACAACAGCCTGCGATGCCGCCAATTATACTTAAGATGCCAAAGTGGTGGTTCGCTGCGAACTTAGGCTGCATCTAATGTGCTACGCTTTAAAAGTGTGTCTTTTTTGAGATTCGGGCACGTCGCCCCTGAAGGATTTCCGGATTGATCAACCAGCTTCTAGGCAAGGTTTTTGGCACCAAGAACGAGCGTGTGGTCAAATCGCTGATGCCCAGGGTGCGGGCCATCAACGCCCTTGAGCCCCAGATCGAAAAGCTCACCGACGCCGAGCTGCGCGCCAAAACCGATGAATTTCGCCAGCGCATCCAGGAGCGCCTGAGCCGCCTGGGTGGAAATGGCAGTCAGTCTCCATCCGGCGATTCGGCAAACCTCGAGGCCGAAGACGATTTCGACCGCACCAAGCGGCTCGAAAAGGAACAATACGACGCCCTGCAGGAAGTCCTGAACGAAATCCTCGAGGAGGCCTTCGCGGTCGCACGTGAGGCCGGCCGCCGCGTGCTCAACATGCGCCATTTCGATGTGCAGTTGATCGGCGGCATGATCCTGCATGAAGGCAAGATCTCTGAAATGAAGACCGGCGAAGGCAAAACGCTGGTTGCGACCCTCCCCGTTTACCTGAATGCGCTCAGTGGCAGAGGTGTCCACGTCGTTACCGTCAACGACTACCTCGCCAAACGCGACTCCGAATGGATGGGCAAGCTCTACCGTTTCCTTGGCCTCACCGTGGGCGTCATCGTCCACGACCTGGATGACCAGGAGCGCCGCGCCGCCTACGCCGCCGACGTGACCTACGGCACCAACAATGAATTCGGCTTCGACTATCTCCGCGACAACATGAAGTTTGACTTGCGCGATTGCGTGCAGCGCGGCCACAACTACGCCATTGTCGATGAAGTTGACTCCATCCTGATTGACGAGGCCCGCACTCCGCTCATCATCTCCGGCGCCAGCGAAGAGTCGACCGACAAGTACTACCGGGTCAACCGCATCATCCCCAAGCTTGAGAAGGGCGAGGAGGTATCGCCGGCGGAATTGCGCGATTTGCTGGAAGAGGACAAGATTCCTGCCGACCGGCGCGAGTCACTGATCGAGGAGCTCAAAGCCTCCGGCGACGATCCACAGCGAAAGATTCTCACCGGCGACTTCGTCATCGACGAAAAGCACCGCAACATCACCGTCAGCGACGGAGGGTGGGGAAAAGTCGAGGGCCTGCTCGGCATCGGCAATATCGCCGACCCCGAGAACTGGGCCCTCAAGCACCACGTCGAGACCGCCATCAAAGCGCATGCGCTCTATCGCAAAGACGTGGAATACGTCATCAAAGATGGCGAAGTCGTCATCGTAGACGAGTTCACCGGCCGCATGATGCCCGGCCGCCGCTGGTCCGATGGCCTGCACCAGGCAATTGAAGCCAAAGAAAACGTCAAGATCGAGCGCGAGAACCAGACTCTCGCGACCATCACCTTCCAAAATTATTTCCGCATGTTTAAGAAGCTTGCCGGCATGACGGGAACGGCAGAAACCGAAGCCGAGGAATTCGACAAGATTTATAAGCTCGAAGTCACGGTGATTCCGACCAACAGACAATTGCTGCGCATCGAGAATCCCGATGTTGTCTACCGCACGGAAAAAGAAAAGTATTTCGCCGCGGCCGACGAAATCCAGAAGCTCGCAGAAAAAGGCCAGCCCGTGCTGGTCGGCACAACGTCCGTCGAAAAATCCGAACGCCTCTCTGACCTGCTTAAGAAGAAGGGCATCAAGCATGTCGTCCTCAACGCCAAGTTCCACGAGCGCGAAGCCGAAATCGTCGCCCAGGCCGGACGCAAAGGCATGGTCACCATCGCCACCAACATGGCCGGCCGTGGCACCGACATTCTGCTCGGCGGCAACCCGGAATTCATGGCCAAGCAGGAGATGGTCAAGAAGGGAATCGCGCAGCAGTTGCGCGTGGCGCAGGGCAAGATCGAAGGTCCGCAGGAAGACGGCGAATCGTCCATCTTCTATTACAACGGCAACGAGTACACCGTACCGACCGGCAAGTGGACCGAATCCTACGCGCGTCACAAAGCGCAAACCGACGCCGAGCACGACGAAGTCACCGCTGTCGGCGGCTTGCACATTCTAGGCACCGAGCGCCATGAGTCGCGCCGCATCGACAATCAGCTTCGCGGACGCGCCGGTCGCCAGGGCGACCCCGGATCCTCTCGCTTCTATCTCGCGCTCGAAGACGACCTGATGCGCATCTTCGCGAAAGAATGGGTCTCGACTCTGCTGCAGCGTCTCGGCATGGAAGAAGGCGTGCCCATCGAATCGAAGATGATTACGCGCCGCATCGAGACCGCGCAAAAAGCGGTCGAGGGTCAGCACTTCGAATCGCGCAAACATCTTCTCGAATACGACGACGTGATGAACAAGCAGCGCGAGGCCGTCTACGGCCTGCGCCGCCGCTTGCTCGAAGGCATGGATCAGAAAGACCTGATCCTGCAAGACTACGTCTCAGCAATCCTCGGCGACCTGATGGACCAGTACTGCCCGGTCAAATCCCACGCCAATGACTGGGACATCAAGGGCCTGAAAGACGCTGTATTCACGCGCTTCGGCGTCGACTTCCTCGCCGAAGGCGTAAAGCCCGAGTCGCTGAACCGCGCCGAACTAGGCGACGCGATCTTCGACAAGCTCAAAGAACGCTACGACGCGAAAGAAAAATTAATTGGCCCCGACGCCATGCGCCATCACGAGCGCATGATCATGCTCAGCGTGATCGACCAGCAATGGAAAGATCACCTGCTCAGCATGGACCACCTGAAAGAGGGCATCGGTCTGCGCGGCTACGGCCAGCACGATCCGCTGGTCGAGTACAAGAAAGAGTCCTTCGAGATGTTCGAAGCGATGATGCAGCGCTTCCAGGAAGATACGGTCCGCTATCTCTACCTGATGCAAATCCTCGAGCGCCCGCCCGACCAAGCCGCAGGACCGCCTCCCAGTGCACCCTCCGGGCAAGGCCCTGAGCCGGGAGTTCCCGCCGATCGCAGCGGCGACGGCAACGGACGCCGTCCTCCTCGCATGGTCTCAACTTCGGCCGACGAACTCGAAGAAGCCTTCATGCGCCGCAAGCGCCGCGAACTCGAGCAGGCCCGCATGGCCGGCAGCGGAGACGTCCAACAAGTCCAGCAAGTAGTCCGCGGCCAGGAAAAGGTCGGCCGCAACGACCCCTGCCCCTGCGGCTCCGGCAAGAAATACAAAAAATGCCACGGCGCGTAAGCCAGTCAGAGCGTCAATAGCAGAAACGGCGTCATCCCGAAGACTCGCGTTTTCTCCAGCGAGTCGAGGGATCTCCCCCAAATTAACTCTCCGGGAGATTCCTTAATCTGCCTGAAGAACGGCTCCGCTCGGAATGACGCCAGAGACGTTAGTCGCCTAGTGCCGATCAGCCCCGCACTTCCTCGAACGTCATCTCTTCCGCTCTGCTGCCGCTCTCCTCTTTCCACTCCGCAAACAGCGTCGCATAATTCTTCGTGATGTACTCTTCCGGTTTCACTCCCAACTTCTTCGCAGTCGAGTCAATCCACCGAGCCGCCCCCTCAATCTCGCAGAAATTCCCAATCGGAGTTTCATCCACCACGACATCCCCCTTGCCATCCGTCCACTCGGCGCGAAATTTCTCATAGCGAAACGAGGGCGCATATCCCAGCGCCAGCAGAATCTGATCGAGAGATTTCCCGTCTTCGACGGTGGTTTCCAACTCCTCGCGGCTACTGTGTCGATCGCGCTTCGTTCCGCTCTTATGCGTCAGCTTCCACTCCGACCCATACTTCCGCAGTCGAAGCAATTCTTTCTTCGCCCGCAATACGCCGCCGGGCAAGTCATACAGCGTATTCATCTCATGCGTTCGCCGCGTCTTCAGACGGAATCCCGCCGCCCGCAACCCCTTTCGAAGCGCGCGCAAGTCGCCAACCCGAAACTTGATCTCAACTTCCTGCGCCATGAGATGAGTGTAGTACGTTCGGCCCGCTTAGGGACGGCGTAGACCAGGTCGCGGCGAAAGGCCTCCCGCTGCTAACTTCTACTGAGGGGGCTCAACCGGCCAGTTCGTTTTCGCAAGAACTCGTCGCAAAAGCAGCGCGCTTTCCCCAATCCACTTGCTGAATAGGGCCAATGACCAAGCCCCAGCACAACGCCCCAATCCACGCCATGCCCGACGCCGCAAAAAAAGGCCAGGAGTATTGCCCGGTGCGGTCCAGAAGATAACCGGTGAGAAACGGAGCAAGCGCCCCGCCCAGATTGCCAACGAAATTCTGCATTCCGATCCATCGCCCAACCATGGAGTGACCCGCAAGAGATTGCGGAATGGTCCATGTGGCGCAGCTCGTGATCCCTATAAACATGCCAGTCAGCACCAGCATGGCGGGGAGCGCCGCCCGAGGTGAGAGAACTGTAACGGTCAGGCAGATGCCAAGTCCCAAAGTCCCGACGCACATCGAACCTTTGCGCACCACGGTCGGCGAAGAGCCGCTCCGGATCCAATAATCCGAGAGCTTCCCGCTCAGTGCCGCCATCATCGCCTGCGCCAGGAAGAGCAAGCCGCCATACCGCGCCATGGCATACATCGAAAGCCCTCGCCCGCGCACCAGGTACGAGGGCAGCCACGTGACCACGAAATACAGGCAATAGTTCACCGCCGCCTGTCCGAAAGCCGTTCCCCATGCCGATCGCTGCCGAAGAATCGGAATCCACCCCGACCACGGAAAAGCCGGAAGCTCATTGGGCTCTGCGCGGCTCGGCATGCAATAGACCCACGGGACAAGCCACAGCAGCGCCATCAGCCCCAGCGCCAGAAAAAACGGTCGCCATCCAAAGCGGCCGACCACATTCCCTCCGATGAACATGCCGAACGCGGGGCCAAGCGCGAGTCCGCCCATGATCAAGCCGTTAGCAAAGCCGCGCCGCTCTTCTTTGAAGTGTCCGCAAAGAATTTTCCCGTAAGAAGGGAACGCAATCGACTCTCCGACGCCCAGAAGCAGCCGCACCGCAAACAATGCCATAAATCCATGAAGCAGCCCGGTGACTGCGGTTGCCATCGACCACACGAAAAATCCGATGGCGAACACCCACTTCACGTCGAAGCGGTCGACCAGCCACCCCGCGGGAATCTGCATGAAAGCGTAAATCCAGAAAAAAGCCGACAGCAGAGTTCCAAGTTGCGTATTGGAAATGCCAAGCTCGGACTGCAGCAGTGGCGCCGCGATGGAAAGATTGCTGCGGTCGATGTAGTTGATAAGAACCGAGATGCAGAGAAGAAACAGCACCCAATTCATGCGGCGCGCCGACGCGCCAGCTTCTGCCACATCGGTAGCTGCAGACTTCACACCGGCCCCAGTCCAAGCGTCTTGCGCAGATGTCTTTCCCACAATCATAAGAACGCAGTGCTCGGTTGCTGATCGTGCCACTCGCGCCAAAAGCCGCCCCATTCTACACGGGCTTCAAGAAATGCCTCAGCGGCACGGGTTTCTGCGAATGCTATGATTTCCTTCGATCGCTGGATCTGGAGAAGAAGTGTGAAGAATTTATTCCAACGTGAAGCCGTCGACGAAGTGCTCGCGCGCATCGACTCGCTGAATGCCGCATCGCCGCGCCAGTGGGGCAAAATGGACGTGGCGCAAATGCTGGCGCACTGCTCGGGCGCGCTCGACATGGCCTGCGGGCAACTCAACCCGCCCCGCTTGTTCATCGGGAGGCTGCTCGGCCCGTTCGTGAAGTCGATCTACACTAACGAAAAGCCGTTTTCGCAGAACAACCCAACTGACCCCAAACTGGTCGTCGCCGACCACCGCGATTTTCTTCGCGAGCAAGAGCGGCTCAAGCTCAAGGTTCGCCAGTTCCACGAAGGCGGAGAAGCAAACTGTACGCGCCACCCGCATCCATTCTTCGGGTCGCTCATGCCGCAGGAATGGAGCCGCGGCATGTACAAGCACCTCGACCACCACCTGCGGCAGTTCGGGGCGTGATGCCTACTGCGGCGGCATCGTCCTCCAATATCCGTTCAGCAGTCCCCAATCAAAGTGATTCGACTTCCATCCGAGCGCTGCGCCATCACTCCAGTAAATCGGCCCATAGTCAACGCTGCGCGGTTCCTGCTGCCGGCGATTCGGCTTGAGCAGGGCCGGTCGGCTGTTCAACGAACGCACGCCGCCGCCGTTGTGGCACCAGACGCACGATTGCAAATCCGTCGGTATCTCGCGCGGATGCGGATCACGCGGCTCATCGATCAGGTCGTCCCCCTGCTGCTGAAAAGTCGGCAGCGTCCTCTCGTCGCGAACCGTCGCTCGGAATCCGCCATTCTTGCCTGCGAACAGTAACGGCCGGCTCAGCTTCATTTCAAAGAATTCTTGCCCGCTGCTTCGAGCCACATCACTCATGCGTCCGCTGCCAAAATTCCGCTCCTCAGCAGTTGAGATCGAGCGGTAGACGCGAATCTGCACGCTTTCCGTGATCGCGGACTCTGTCAGATTCCCCTGATTGTCAAACACCGTCAGGCGTCGTACCAGCGCCACCTGCGTTCCCGCCGGAAACGAAGGCAGATCAGGATTGATGGGCGCCTGATCGTCGGCGAAACTTGGCCCCTGCACGTAGGGCTGCGGGAAGTTCCACAACGTCTGGAAATAGTCGTAGGTCGCCTTGCGCCCTTCTGGCAGCCGCACGAAGACCAGAAAGCCCGAGCGTCCTGAAAAGTTGACCAGGTGCATCGGAGCGACACCCGTATCCGACTCCGGGCTCGGTGTGATGCACACCCACGGCCCGCGCGGATCAAATAAGTCGGGCGGAAGAAACGGCACATCAGGATGCTCCGCGTCATATGCCTTCCCGAACGTCCCAGACGCCACAGCCTGCGCATAGGTATCAGGCAATGATTTGATCTCATTCGGCGTTAGTGCAATACGCCGCATGACTTCCGCTAGTCGCGATTGCAGTTCCTGCTTCTGCTTGTCGTATTCAGGCTTTTCGCGCGCCGAGTACTGACTGTTGCTCCAATCGAAAACGGCCCAAAGATCGCGTGCCATCACGACTCGCTTCAGCGGATCGCGCACCAGTGTCTCGCCATGCGTGCTCAAGAATTCATCGAGCGTCTCAATGGCGTGCCGATGCGAGGGCTCGGAAAGCAGGTGATCGCTTTCCTGCCACAAAAGCGGATCCAGCGAATCCTCTCCGAATAGCCGGCCGTGATGATCCTGCCGGATTAGCAATGCCGCGTACAGCCGGTTCCAGAGATGAGTGGGATTGGAGTCGTAGATCGTGACCGACGTGAGTGGATTCTGGTGATGAGCGAGTACGACGACTGCGCACGCAGTCATTCCTGCCAATGCGACACCGATGAGAGTGGCTACCCGTCGCATGAATACCTCCATAGGGATTCAAATGCGGGCCTGATTGTTTTGAACCGTATTGTCGCGGAAAGTTGCCTGTTCCAAAAAAAATATCGGCGTGATTCCCCTACGAAAACGTCGGCAGCTTCACCAGATCATTCTTCGGCACAGATTCCAGCGGTTCCCCAGCCTTGCGCCAGGCCGCCAGCCCGCCGACCAGTACGAACGTGTTGAATCCTTTTTCCCGCAGTAAGTGCGCCACCCGGGCGCTCGTGGCTTCGCGCGCTCAAGTACAGTAGAGATAAATGTCCTTGTCTTTGGGAAGGTTCTTGATCTCTTCGTCCAGATTGTTGGGCTCGATGCGGATCGATCCGAAAATTCGTTCCGCCCCGCGGTCGTAGTAGCCGTGGCTGCGGACGTCGGCGATCAGCACGCGGTCTCGTTCACCGTTCGCCAGTCGCGCCGCCAGTTCTTGTGCCTGCACCCGCGGCACAACTTTAAACTTTCTATGTTTTGTCGCCTGGCCAACCCGGTAGACGATATAAACTGCCAACGCGATCGCCACCCCGATTTCCATCGCTCGTCCCGCGGCATGAAGGTTGTTCAGCGTCGCCGCCAGAAAGTCGCGAGAAAGAAATCCCAGCATCAAGTAGGCACCCGCGTAGAGCAGTGCTCCGGTGAGATCGAGCCGCAGGAATTGTCCAAACGGCATCTTCATGCTGCCCGCCAGCGGCGCGGCCATAGTATTGATCCCCGGAACGAACTTGGCGAATACCAGCGTGATTTTGCCGCGTTTGTAAAACGACTCCGCCGAGCGCAGCATGCAGGTTTCCGGGTTCATCGACAGGCGGCACAAGAATCCCAGCAGCGCCCATCCCGCGTAGCGTCCCAGCCAGAACTGACCTATGTCGCCGATCATCAGCCCCGCCATCGCGGCCAGCAGCAGTCCAGGGCCCGACAGCGTATGCGACGCCACCACCGCTCCGCCTGCTACCATCGCCAGCGCCGCTGGGAAGGGAAGTCCCGCCGCTTCCGCCAGAAGCAGAAAGAACGTCAGGGCATAGCCATGACGCGCCATCATGGAGAGCATGTCGGTCATAAACGTACTACGAAAAAACGGAACCCCGGGAAGTACCCGACCTTTGATTCGCTGGATGCTCCGAAAGCTTCAGTAAAATACCCCAGCAGGTCCCTAGTCTCGCCTGTGGCACAACACCCCCGGTAGCGAAAAACATAGGTAGTCCGTTAGTTTGGCTTCTTGCATAGCTCTGTCATCCTGAGCGGAGCCGTTTTTCAGGCGGAGCGAAGGATCTCCCGCTTAACCGGCCTAACGCGTCAGCCAAACCACACCACTACAAAAACTCAACTCACCTTGACTTTCTGATGTCAAAAAGATATACCGCTCACTGCAGACGAGTCTGCGAACCTGTCCCAGAAGTCCCCCGAGCAACTCCGGCCCTTCGTCTTCAAAGTCCGAATTCTACCTTGCGGAGGCGAATCCATGCCGAAGATTCGAGCCAACAATCTCACCCTGAACTATGAACAGCAGGGAAGCGGCGAGCCGCTGATTCTCATCCCGTACCTCTCCGCCGACAACGCTTGCTACGCCTTCCAGGTCGCCGACTATTCCAAGCATTACACCTGCATTTCGCTCGATCTGCGCGGCACGGGTGAAAGCGATAAGCCGGATGGCGCTTACACGACTGAAACGCTGGCCGACGACGTCGCCGCTCTCATGCAGGCCCTGGGGATCGCCAAAGCTCATATCTCCGGTCTATCGCTCGGCGCGGCAATCGGTCTCTGGCTGGCCGGAAAATATCCGGAAAGAGTCGCGTCTCTCTCGCTCCACAGTGGATGGCACAAAACCGATTCTTACATGAGATCCGTGATCGGAAGCTTCCAGGCGGTCGCCAAGGCAATGCAGAACATGCCCGAGATGGTGATCATGGCGCTCTTCCCCTGGTGCCTGACGCCCGAACTCTACGCGTCGAAGCCGGAGTACATTGATGGGCTTGCTGCCTTCGTGCGCAGCCGCCCACCGCAGTCCGTTGCCAGTTTCTTGCAGCAGTCGAACGCAGTTCTCAGTCACGATGCGGAGGCGCAACTCAGCCGCATCACCGCCCCCACCCAGATCACATTCGGCCGCCACGACGCCGCCACATCCCCGACGCGTTTCCTGGATTCCCTGAAGACAGGAATCCGCAACTCAGAATCGGTGATCTTCGAGGATTGCTCCCATGCGCCGATCTATGAAAACGTCGCCGACTTCAACGCCAAAACCCTGCAGTTCCTGCAGCGCCAAAAAGTGTGACGTTATGAATGGAGCGCCGGACGCATTCGTCCGGGGAGGAAGCGCGAAAACTCGCCGACGAAGCATGTTTTTCCTTCGTGAACCTTCGTGTCCTTAGTGGTTCAAGCTCTTAGTCAGTCCGCCGCAGAACTGCCAGTCCGATACCACTCCACGGTCCACCGCAAACCCTCTTCAAAATCAACCTTGGGTTTGTAGCCAAGCGCAGCCTCAGCTCTGGAAATATCCGCCAGCGAGTGCTTGATGTCCCCCTCGCGCTCTGCCCCGTAAGCTACCGCGCCCGTATATCCGGTCAGCCCTTGCAGCAATTTGAAGGTTTCATTCAACGTAACTCTTCGCCCGGTAGCCACATTGAAGACACCTCCCGCCGCCTGCGAAGCGGGAGCCGAGCAAGCGAGGAGATTCGCCTCAACCGCATTATCGATGTATGTGAAATCCCGGCTCTGTTCGCCATCGCCAAAAATCATCGGCTGTTTGCCGCTGAGCATCTGTGTGATGAACTTCGCGAGCACGCCCGAATAGGGCGACGATGGATCCTGCCGCGGCCCAAAAATATTGAAGTAGCGCAGGCACACTGTCTCCAGTCCATAGCAGCGATAGAACGAAATCATGTACTGCTCGCTGGCCAGTTTGGCCACGGCGTAAGGCGAAATCGGATCGGGCTTCATCGCCTCATGTTTCGGCAGCGTAGGCGTGTCGCCGTAAGCCGACGACGATGCCGCGTATACCACGCGCCTTACCTTGGCATCACGCGCTGCTACGAGCAGGTTCACAGTGCCGTCCACATTCGCGCGGTTGCTACCCAGCGGATCGAGCACCGACTTCGGCACGGAAGGAATCGCCGCCTGGTGCATCACAAAATCCACGCCCGCGCAGGCTGGGTGCATCGCTTCGAGATCGAGTATGTCCGCCTCGCGCAAATCAATTCGATCTTTGATTTCGGCGAGGTTCTCACGCCGTCCGGTGGAAAAGTTGTCGATTCCGCGCACCTGCTCGCCGCGGGCCAGTAGCGCGCGCGCGAGCGACGATCCGATGAATCCGCCAATACCTGTGATGAGAAAAAGTGCCATGCTCGTCCATCATAACGAAGGGCAGGCGCTTGCTGCGGATTCGCCTCACGATTTCATCACGGGTTCACAATCAAGTTAACTGGCGGGACCTTAGCGCGCTGCGGCTGCCGCCTGGCTTTTGTGGACGACGGCGATAAACTCCTCGCGGGTAAGCATGTGCCGGTTTTGGAAGAACTCCACCAGCGCAGTCATCGCGGCTCCTGGGTTCGAGATAGTGAGTTCGGGATCGCCCGCGCCCGGCAGCCGCGGCGGCAGAATCCCGGGACCCATAATCGTCGACGGGATCCGCGCCGCCATGACGAGTTCCTTAAGCCGCTCACGGTTTTCGTCGGTCATCTCGGTGAAGGAGACTCCCATGCCCAGGTATGGATAGTTCACTCGCACCGTGCCTTTGGTTTCCACTCTCACGCCATTGGCTTCGAGCTTCATCCGCAGGCTGGTTCCTGCCGGATAAGTCGCTTGCGCCTCCACGTAACAGCCATGCAGGCTGACGTCGGTGAAGCTGGCGAAGGTGCCTACGTTGCCGCTTTCTTCGCGCATCTCCACGCTGCCCTCGCACTTGTAACGCGGACTGCGGCGCTTTTCTACGCCTTGATAGTTGCCATCTTCGGGAGGCGTGAAAATTACCGGCCCCGTCTGGGGTTGCTGGCCTGCAACCGGCTCCGGGGCGGACGTGCCGTACAACCCCGAAGACTGCTTCAATGCTGTCAGATACGCAACTCCCTCGTTCGTTGGCTCTGCCATACGGGCCTCCGGCGCGAGTTCCTCGCCCCACGTCATCGACAGGGGCACGCCAGGCTGCTCCGCGCCTCATCTGATCTATCGGAGAAAAGCCGACAGGAGATTAGTCCGATGAAGGAATCTGCTAGGGCTGGCGTCAAGCATGAGCCGTAAGGATTTTCTAATTCAAATGTTCATCCCCTCGAAGCGGTCGGCGAGTCGTCGAGCGTGCTGCTTTCCTGCGCCGCAATCTCTCGGATTCGCTTCCACAGATCGTCGCGGCCGGCGCCGGTCTTGGCAGAAAATGGTTGCAACCGCGCCGCCGGATATTCTTCCGCGAGAATGCGCATGGTGTTGTTGCGTTGGTTGTTCGAGAGGCGGTCCACCTTGGTAGCCACCACCAGAAATTCGCGCCCCGAGGCATTCAGAAAGTCGAGCAGTTTACGGTCACTCTCCAGCGGCGGAACGTTGGCGTCGACCAGCGCGATGCACAAGGCCAGTGTCGGCCGCTGCTGAAGATACGGCTCAATAAACCGTGGCCATTCTTCTGAGATGGAGCGCGAAATCTTAGCGTACCCGTAGCCGGGCAGATCGGCGAAAATCATCTCCGGACGCGGCTTTCCGGCCCAGCGAATCTCGAAAAAATTGATGCTGCGCGTGCGCCCGGGCGTGGAACTGGTGCGCGCCAGCCTGGTCCCCACCAGCGAATTGATGACACTTGATTTGCCGACGTTGGAGCGCCCCAGGAAGGCAATTTCAGGCAATGTCGGGATGGGGAAGTGCGAGATATCGGTTGCCGAAGCCAGAAACCGCGCCAGAACCCTCATGCTCAAGTGTGCAATGCCAACGAAGAAATTGGCAAGCGCAGTCAATCGGTGCGAACTCCAGTGCCATGTCATCCTGAGCGGCGGCGACGCCGGCGCGAGGGACGAAATGTCGATCGCCCATGTGCGGCCCGAAGGCGTTCACGACTTGCACGAGGCGAATGTGCTGTGCAACATTGTGAAATCGTCGATGAAAACTCACATTTCTATCATCGCAGCACTGGTCCTGATCTTTGCGGGAAGCCATTGCCTCGCTCAGTTCAAGCCAGAGGAAGTTGTTTTCCCCAGCGATGGACGCCAGTTGCACGGATTCCTGTGGAAGCCGGAAGGTTCCGGCCCCTTTCGCGCCATTCTGTGGAATCACGGAAGCGAAAAGCTTCCGGGCTCGGAGCCGGATTTGGCCAACTTTTATGTCGCGCATTCGTACGTGTTTTTCGTTCCGCATCGCCGCGGGCAGGGCCGCTCGCCGGGTAACTACATCCAGGATGAAATCGCCAACGCCCCGCCGCCCGCGCGCGCACGCCGCATGGTCGAACTGCAAGACGCGGAAGTCGATGACGTGGTCGCGGCGCTCGCTTACCTGAAGTCTCTCCCCTTCGTCGATTCCAGGAACATCGCGATATCCGGCTGCTCGTATGGCGGCATTCAGACTCTTCTCGCGGGAGAGCGCGATCTGGGAGTGAAGGCCTTGGTGCCGTTCGCTCCGGGAGCCAAATCGTGGGACAGGAACGACGACATTCACGACCGCCTCCTCCGTGCAGTCGATCTGGCGAAGGCGCCCGTGTTCCTCCTCCAGGCGGAGAACGACTTCAACCTCGGCCCCAGCCATGCGCTGGCCAATGAAGCGAGCAAGAAGAAAAAAGACTTTCAATCGAAAATCTATCCCGCCTATGGCAAGAGCCCGCAAGACGGCCACTGGAAATTTTGCTCTATGGGCACTGCCGTTTGGGGAGACGACGTGCTGGCCTTTCTGGATGCGTACATGAAACCCAAACCGTAGCCTCTCTCGCCGTGAGTCACAGTCGCTGCCTAGGCGATATGCTTGACTTCGCCGTCGCAATAGCGCAGCTCAGACCACGAAATCACTTGCAAGAAACGTGAGCCGGTTTCGGATTTCAGCGTCACGACTTCTGCCGCCTCAGACACGTGAAACACTACAAAAATCTCAGTCTCGTCGCCTTCCAATCGAACTCGGTCTCCTTTGTGCGGATGCCGAATCTCTCGATTGTGTGTTGCAATTTGCATCACCACTATTTTCGCGTCATCATTGGTGAAAGGCCAGTGATATTCCTCTAATTTTTTCTGCGCCATTAACGAACTACAACTCAACCGCTTTCCATTTCCGCCGATAAGTCAGTCACGCGCGGTACGACAACCGTGCTGTCACCCGAGGAATCACCATGGAAAGTCCAGCCGGCAAAGGTCCGATGCCTATGCGCATTCTCATAATGTGCTCGGACGCTTCGTTTCTCGAATCTACCCAGAATGTATTGATCGAATTGAAGCTTGTCCCGAAGATCGTTGGCCGCTGCGATGTCGCTCTGTCGCTGATCCGGCGCGAAGACTTCGACGTAATCATGGTCGATTGGTGGCGGATCGAAAACTTCCGCGATTTCTTCTACACCATTCACACCTCGGAACTGAATGCCGACTGTGTCCTCATCGCGGTCGTAGGCGATCTGTCCGAAATGCCGCAAGCACACTCGGCGCGCGTGCACTTTGTCATTCACAAGGGCTCAACCGAAGAGCAGATCGCACATTGCTTGCGCGCGGCTTATGGCGCCACGCTGCAGCGCCGTCGCAAGCTGCACCGCGAACCTGTAAACATCATGGCCGCAATGAGGACGCGCATCCAGTCCGATGCGGAATGCATGCTGATCAACCTTAGCGAAGCTGGTGCCGGACTCCGGTTGCAGGCTGGAAAGGACGGCGTCAGTGCGTACGTGGGCGCGGGCGACCAGATTGATCTGCGCTTTGCGCTGCCCGGCACCGACGACATCCTGCAGCTCCGCTGCACCGTCGTCTGGTCAAGTGCCACGCATTGCGGAGTGCACTTCCGCAGCATTCCCGATGGCGCGCTCCTGGCCCTGGAGCGCTGGCTCACCGCTTGCGTGGAACGATCAATGGAAGAAAGATCCATGGAAGAACGGTCGATGAAAGACGGACGCGTCAGCCAGTCCGCAATCTCCGCCTGACCGCAGTTTCATCCCAAAAAGCAAAAGGCCCGCCGCAGCGGGCCTTTTTAAACTGATCACTGACCACCGGCACTGATCACTGATGCGCCGTCGGGCTCTCCGAAGTGGAAGTCAACGGAGCAATCGCGGCCTGCGATACCGTCTCTTCGATCGAGGGCAGCGGCGACTCGAGCGCGATGGCCAGCACCTGGTCCATCGTCTCCACGAAGTGTAGCTTCATCGCCGTGCGCAGATTCTCCGGAACCTCTGCCAGATCCTTCTCGTTATCCTTGGGCAGAATCACTTGGAAGAGGCCCGCGCGATGTGCCGCCAGCAGCTTTTCCTTCAATCCGCCGATGGGTAGAACCTTGCCGCGCAGCGTGATCTCGCCTGTCATCGCCAGATCTCGGCGGACGGGAATCTTGCTGAGCGCGCTGGAAATTGCGGTCGCAATGGTAATGCCGGCCGATGGCCCATCTTTCGGAATGGCGCCTTCGGGCACGTGCACATGTAAATCGAGATTGCGGTAGAAGTCGCGGGTCAAGCCCAGCCGGTGTGCGCGCGAGCGAACGTAAGACATGGCGGCCTGCGCCGACTCCTGCATCACGTCGCCGAGTTTACCGGTCAGGGTCAACTTGCCCTTGCCGTCGACGACAGTGGCTTCCGTCGAAAGAATCGAGCCACCAACTTCCGTCCAGGCCAACCCAGTAACAAGTCCGACTTCCGATTTCTCATGCGCCAGCGTGTCGCGGAACTTGATCACTCCCAGGAAGTCGTTCACATTCTCGACGGTGATGGTGACGTTGTAGCTCTCGCCTTCCTTCACCACTTTACGCGCGACCTTGCGGCAGACGTTGCCAATTTCGCGCTCCAGGTTGCGCACGCCCGCTTCACGCGTATACGACCGGATCAGTGCCTTGATGGCATCGTCGGTGAAAGCAATGTTCTTTTCCGACAAGCCCGCGGCCAGCATCTGCTTCTTCACCAGGAACTGTTTCGCGATCTCGACCTTCTCCTGCTCGGTGTAACCGTGCAACCGCAGCACTTCCATGCGGTCCTGAAGCGCCGGAGGAATCGTGTGCATCACGTTCGCGGTCGCGACAAAGAAAACCTGCGAGAGATCGTATTCCACGTCGAGATAATGATCGACGAACATGAAGTTCTGCTCAGGATCGAGCACTTCGAGCAAGGCCGCCGACGGATCGCCGCGGAAGTCCATCGACATCTTGTCAACTTCATCGAGCATGAAGACCGGATTCTTGGTCCCGGCCTTCTTCATCATCTGGATGATCTGTCCCGGCAGCGCGCCGATATAAGTCCGCCGGTGGCCGCGAATTTCAGCCTCATCCCGCACGCCACCCAACGACATGCGCACGAACTTGCGTCCGGTAGCCTTCGCGATCGACATGCCCAGCGAAGTCTTGCCCACGCCCGGAGGTCCGACAAAGCAAAGAATCGATCCCTTGGGATTTTTTACCAACTGCCGAACCGCGAGAAATTCAAGAATGCGCTCTTTAATCTTCTCGAGCCCATAATGGTCTTCGTTCAGAACCTTCTCTGCGCGAGCAATATTCCGGATTTCCTTCGAGCGCTTCTTCCACGGCACCGCCAGGAGCCAATCCAGATAATTGCGAGAAACCGTCGACTCGGCCGACATGGGCGGCATGGCCTCGAGCTTCTTGAGTTCCTGCAGCGCCTTGTCTTTTACTTCCTTCGGCATACCCGCCGATTCGATCTTCTTCTTCAGTTCGTCGAATTCGCTCTTCTCGCCGCGGCCCAGTTCCTTCTGAATCGCCTTGATCTTTTCGTTGAGGTAATACTCTTTTTGCGCCTTCTCCATCTGGCGCTTCACGCGCGACTGGATGGTACGATCGACGTTCAGCTTTTCGATTTCAATGTCGAGCACGTCGGCGATGCGGGTGAGCCGTTCGGCGGGATCGAAGATTTCCAGCAGTTCCTGCTTCTCTTCAATCGAAAGCTGCAGGTTGGCCGAGATCACGTCCGTCAGCTTGGCCGGATCTTCCATCCGTACGGCCGAAATCATGGTCTCGTAATTCAGCGCCTGGCAAAGCTTCACGTACTGCTCGAACAGTGACGTGACCCGCTGCATACTGGTTTCAAGCGAGGGATTCGACTCGGTGGCGTAGCGGGCCACACGCACCGTCGCCTGCATGAAGCCTTCGGTGTCGGTGACCTGGAGAATTTTGCCGCGCTCAATGCCCTCAACCAGAACCTTAATGTTGCCGTCGGGCAGCTTCAACGATTGCACGATGTTGACGATCGTGCCTACCTGATAAATTTCGTTGGCTTTTGGTTCGTCGATGGAGGCGTCGTGCTGCGTGGCCAGGAAAATCTTCTTATCAGCCGCCAGGGCTTCTTCAAGAGCGCGAACGCTCGATTCGCGGCCCACTACAAACGGGGTCATCATGAAAGGGAAGATGACCACGTCCCGAATGGGCATCATGGGCAGCTTTCTGGATTCGAACTTTTCCTTGGATGTGGTCACTGAGTCTCCTGGGAATGAACCGCCAACACAGCCAGACAAAGGCCTGCACAGATTTTACTCTGTTTAGGCGCTAGTCGTTAGTCGTTTGTCGATAGCCGTCGCGAGCCGGCTTGCGGTGTGCACGATCTTGCATTTTGCTAACGACCACGGACAAAACGACTAAAGACCGATCCCTACCCTGCCTTCTCCATCACCGTGGCGAACGAAGCGCTACGTTTCTCCACCATCTCCCGCGTGACTTCGAATTCTTTTAACTTTTTCTGGCTTGGCAAATTGAACATCAGGTCGAGCATGAGTTCTTCCAGAATCATGCGCAGACCGCGCGCACCCACCTTGCGCGCCATGGCCTGGCGCGCGATGGCGCGCAGGGCCTCATCGTGGAACTTCAAGCGAACATTTTCAAACTCGAACAACCGCTGGTATTGCTTGACGATGGCGTTCTTCGGCCGCGTCAAAATTTCGATCAGCGCAAACTCATCCAAATCCTCAAGCATTCCCACCACAGGCAGGCGCCCAACAAATTCCGGAATCAATCCGAACTTGATCAGATCCTCCGGCTGCACTTCCTGCAGCAGTTCCTGACTCCGCTTCTTCGCGTTGAAGGAATCTTCCTTCTCGGCGTCTTCACCCGAGCGGAAGCCCAAAGATTTCTTGCCCATTCTGCGCGAGATGATCTTATCGAGGCCGACAAAAGCCCCACCGCAGATGAAAAGAATGTTGGTGGTATCGACCGGGGTGAACTCCTGATGCGGATGCTTCCGTCCCCCCTGCGGCGGAACATTAGCGATCGTGCCTTCCAGAATCTTCAACAAAGCCTGCTGCACGCCCTCGCCCGAGACATCGCGCGTGATCGACGGATTCTCATCCTTCCGCCCGATCTTATCGACCTCATCAATGTAGATAATTCCAGTCTGCGTGCGGCTAACATCGCCATCGGCCGCCTGCAGCAGCTTCAGGATGATGTTCTCGACATCCTCGCCCACATATCCCGCTTCAGTCAGCGTGGTCGCATCGACAATCGCGAACGGAACATCCAGCATGCGAGCCAAAGTCTGCGCCAGCAAAGTCTTGCCGGTTCCCGTCGGCCCGATCAGCATGATGTTCGACTTGGTCAGTTCAATGCCGTCGCCGGTCTTCTGCCGGTTCATGAAGATGCGCTTGTAGTGGTTGTAAACCGCCACCGCCAGCTTCTTCTTGGTCTGCTCCTGCCCGATGACGTACTCATCCAGGAAGGTCTTCACTTCCTGAGGCTTCGGCAGCTGGTTAGGTGTGCTGGAGGGAGGCGTCGCCGTGCGGTCATCTTCCAGAATCGAGTTACAGACCGCGACGCACTCGTCGCAAATATAGGCGCGGGGATAATCGCTGGGTGACGAGATCAGCTTGGCTACGGCGTCCTGCGATTTGTGGCAAAACGAACAGCGCAGTATCTCGTCGGTTCCCGACTTGTTTTTCACTCGGCTCTACTCCTTCACCGGGTCTCACGGCGGGGCTAAACTTCGCCTAGGCTCCCCATAGCCCGCGCGCCGTTTCGCGTTTCGGCCTGATTTTTCCCTCAGGCGCGAAGGCCGATCATACCGCTTTTCCCGTCTTGTAGATGATATCGTCTATGATTCCGTATTCCTTAGCCTGCTGCGCGTTCATGATGAAATCGCGCTCGACATCTTTCTCCACTTTGTCCAGTTTCTGTCCGCTGTGCTTCGACAAAAGCTGGTTCGTAATCTCGCGCATCCTCAAAATCTCGCGCGCGTGGATGTCAATGTCCGTCGCCTGGCCCGAAAGACCTCCCATAGACGGCTGATGTATTAGAATTCGCGAATTCGGTAGTGCCAATCTCTTTTTGGGCTCACCCGATGCCAAAAGTAACGCCGCCATCGACGCCGCCTGTCCCACGCACAGCGTCATGACATCGTTCTTCACGTATTGCATGGTGTCATAAATCGCCATGCCCGCCGTGATCGAGCCCCCCGGAGAGTTGATGTAAAGCTGGATGTCTTTCTCCGGATCTTCCTGAGCCAGAAACAACATCTGGGCGATCACCAGGTTGGCGATGTTGTCGTCAATCGGCGTGCCGATGAAGATAATGTTGTCGCGCAGCAGCCGGGAATAGATGTCGTAGGCGCGTTCGCCTCGACCCGTCTGCTCGATGACCATCGGGACCAGCATCATTTGCGGATTCTTGTCTTGAGTCACATTCACTCCACACTCCGCCCCGTAACAGCGTCTCTTCTGCCTGGGGAGGATCGAAAGTGGTCCGCGCGTTTGTGCAAATCACGCGGACTGGTGATACAGAAATTCGAGGGTCTTTTCGCTGCGGATTCTGTTCCGGATTCTATCGAGGCCCCCATCCTGTGTCAAACGAGCGCGCACCGCTTCCGGAGTCTGTTTCGTCTGCTCGGCCATCGCATTCACTTCGCGATTCAACTCGTCCTCGCCGACGTTGATATTCTCCTTCTCTGCAATGCGCTCCAGCAACAAAGCCGACTTCACATCCTGCAACGCCTGATCTCTCTGCCCCGCACGCAGCCGCGGAAGATCCATCTTCTTCATGTCTTCCATCTTCATGCCCTGCGCCGCCAGCGCGCGCAACCCGCGTTCCAGCCGCAGATCGATCTGCCGGTCCACCAGCGCTTCCGGCACTTCGAAATCATTGCGCTTCACCAGCTCCGCGACAAGTTTGTCTTTAGCTTCCCGCTCCGCCGTATGCTTGCGCTCCGCTTCCATGTTCTCGTGAATCTGCTTGCGCACCGCCGCCAGATCGGTAAACTCGCCCAGCTCCTTAGCGAAATCGTCATTCAACTCCGGCAAATGCTTCTGCTTGATCGCCTGAATATTCACCGTATAGATGAACGTCTTCCCCGCAAGCCGCTTATCCTGCGAATCTTCCGGATAAACCACTTCAAACTCCCGCGTCTCTCCCGCAGTAGCTCCGCGCAGATGCGCCGAAAACTCCGGCACAGTATTCTTCCCGCCAATCTCAATCAACACTTCATCCATATGCACAGGCTGCGTCTTGTCGTCGGTGTCCTTGGGCTTCCCATTCATCGACGCCTGCGCAAAATCTCCATCGGACAATGACCGCCCTTCCACCGACTCAAACGTCGCATGCTGCTCCCGCACATTATTCAGCGCGTCTTCCACTTCCTGATCCGTGACCACGATCTCCGTGTGATCGGCCCTCAACTCCCTGTAGCCCTCAACCTTGATCTCCGGCAAAACTTCAAACGTCGCCTTGAATTTCAGCGGCTCTCCGTCATGAATATGCAGATCAGTCACCCGCGGCTGCGACACCGGATACATCCCCAGCCGGTCCGCCTCCCGCCGAAAATACTTCGGGACCAGCGCCTCCACCACATCGCTCTTCAAATCTTCTTTGAAGCGCTGCTTGATGATCGAAGCCGGCACATGCCCCGCCCGAAACCCAGGCAGCCGCGCCACCTTCTGATATTTCGCGACGATCGCCTCCATCTCGCGCGCCACTTCCGCAGCCGGCACCTCAATCGAAACCTCCCGCCTGAGGCCGTCCTGCCGAGCGTCGCCGTTCTTAACTTCGCTGCTCATTGCGTCGCTGTTCTTGGTATCCACTGTTTCCGTCGCACTCACGATGTCGTTAACACTCCTGTAATCCTTGAGTGTAAAGAGAGAACAAGAGCACCGTCAAACGCCGAAGGGAGATAGCTATAGAGGCCGGGAAAATTCCTACACCCCTGCCAACCACCGAACTGGGTTTGACTTTGGTTCTGGCCGGGGCCCGCCCGCGCGTGGGCTCATGCGTGCGCGCGTGCGTGCGTGCGTGGGAGCGAGGGACCAGCGACGAACGCTCAGATATGAATTGAACTGAAAGGAATTGAAATTTGAGTGTTAACGCCTTCCATGTGCCGAAACCGACATGTAGAACTCATCCCATCTGGTAACAGAAATCAGCGCGCAATTACTTCGGGGTGGGGCTAAGAAAAGCCGCCCAAATATCAGGCGGCAAACCGGCTTCTGCAAAGGAATGTTGTCGGTGCCAAACATCACCCGACCGACATCACTTCGGCGTCGCGAGGTATCCGTGGTAGGTTCCAGCTAAATCCTGATACGAGCCCACAATCTGCCCCCAGTCATTAATGTCCATGGAGAAACTAGTCAGTGCGCCCGGCCGATCCAGCGTCCAATAAGTCCCTCCCCAAAGCACAAAACCGTGTGAACTCCCGAAGCCGAAGGGGCTGGGAGGCGCATCGCCGTATGTCCCAACGATCACGCCCCAGTTGTTGATCCCCAGAGCTGCCGTGTTCGGCGCGCCCGGAACGACGATCTCAGTGTAAGTGCCCCCGCGTTTGAGATAGCCATGGACCACACCATCGGACGTGTTGTATTGCCCGACAATCTGCTCTTGGTTGTTGATCCCGAAAGGGGTTGTATACGGGATGTCACTATTAGGCTCGTCGTAGATTGCAAAGTTACTGCCATCCCAGACGTAGCCGTGGACAATCGTGAAAGTTGGATCGTTCCACACCGCGCCGCTGATGTGACCCCTATCATTGATTCCGGCCGGTGCAATATTCAGCCAGCCGGGAGCATCGGGCAGATAAGTGTATTGGCCGTTTGAATAGAGTGCCTGGTGTAGGTAGAAGTTGGAGTCAACATAAGTCAGTGCGACCTGTCCTTGCGAATTGGGCGTGCTGGCCAGCGTGTCAGGGGCACCCGGGACGTCGATCAGTTTGTACTTTCCATGTTTCCAGGTGAAGGAATGGACTACCCCATCAGCGTCAATGTACTGGCCCGTCATGAGGCCGTCGTTGTTGATGCCGATTGGAAACGTGCCCACCGAGCCGGGCGGGTCCAACGAAGTGAACCGGTACAGGCCGGTGATTGATCTGTTGGCGCTAACAACTGTTTGACGATTGGCCAGTTTGCGCCGACCCGATGCCAACGTCGTGGCCGAAGCCAAGAGAACTACAACAATCGCAAGTGCCACTGCGTACTTTGATCGCATAGCTTTCCTCCTTAAGCATGACCCTGTGACAGTCCTGCTCCGATTGGTGGTGTTTGTCGGACTCTCGCTTGGCGGAGCGACAATCCGTTGCGGGAAGTACTCGCCAGAGACGAGTGAGTGCCCCTGCAAGACACGGGCTTTTAACAGCGAATAGAGTGATTTATGTTGCACCAAGCAACTCTTTCGAGCCGGTCCTTGTCCCTACTGCAGTTCATACGGCTTTGCTTTCAATGCAATGGTTGTCAGTTGATCTCCGCGCTCAGCTATGTCTTTTTCCAGATGGCTCTTCAAAAGTTCCTTGCCAATGTTGGCGCGAGGGCTCCAGAAGCGCGACAGGAAACAACGATTGCCATAGCAGTTAAAGCTGACCATTCCCGCACCGTCTCGCGGCGGTGCGCTGACGTGATTCGCTTTAACCTTTATTGTCATTTCGTTTTGTCCCAGAAGCTTCACAGCGTCGTCCTCCGGTACCAGAATTACGTAGTGCCCCGCGGGTAAAACCGTCTCACCCACGTTGAACTGAAAAGGAACGTCCACCGTCAGCCCGACGGTCTGTGCTGCGCTCAAGGTACGGAACCCGGCAACGAGGCAAGCAGCAATCAGGAATCGACATCCGAAGCAGTGCATAACACTTCTCCAGTTGCCGCGCGCTCCGTACGGGCCCGTGAAGATCGAACGCAGCTTCTCTCTGATTCCGGGAAATAACAATGCCCCGGCGGTGGCCTGAATGAGGAAAAGATGTGGCCCGCTATGTGTTTCCAGACACAGCGGATAGATAGAAATGTGACCTAAAATTCAGTTTGACTGTCTGGGCCGTGAGAGTTCCTTTGAGGCGGTTCCATGCAAGCGCCCCCCGAAAAGTCTCGGGTCGTTCGTTTCGGTCTCTTCGAAGTCGATCTCCAGGAATCCGAGTTGCGCAAGAACGGCACCCGCATCAGGCTGCAGGAACAACCTTTTCAAATTCTGACGATGCTGTTGGGGCGCCCGGGAGAGACTGTCACCCGGGAGGAGCTGCGGCGTCGGCTCTGGCCGGTCGATACCTTCGTTGACTTTGATCACAACCTGAACAGTAGCATCAAGAAACTGCGCCAAGCGCTCGGAGACGATTCGGAAAACCCGCGTTTTATTGAAACACTGCACCGCCGCGGTTACCGGTTTATTGCACCTGTCGATGGTTCCGGTACTCCCGCTGTTGCACAGGAAGCACAATCCCCCGGAGGCGTAGCGCCCCGTCCTACCGTGAAGCGGAGGTTCGAAACCTGGCAAAAATGGTTGGCGGGCGCATTCATTATCGCGCTTGCCTTGTTCGCCGCACTTTGGTGGCCGTCTTCGGTACCAAGGGTGCGTGCCTATGAGCAACTTACGGACGATGGAGTCAGGAAATCTTCGCTCGTTACCGATGGCAATCGGATCTACTACACAACCAATTACGGAACGAATTACGGAATCGGACAGGTATCAGCGAGAGGAGGCCAACCCGCTGCGATGGATGTTCCCATGCCGAACCTCAGCTTGGACGGCCTTTCGCCAGATCTCTCGGAACTCATCGTGGAACAAAACACGACGGAGCTAGGCAACTGGAATCACCAGCTCTGGGCGGTACCTCTTCCCGCGGGATCACCACGCCGACTCGGCGATTTAAGAGGGCACGATGCCGTGTGGGCGCCTGATGGGAGGCTGATGTTTGCGAAAGGAAACGAGCTATACGTAGCCGGCCCCGATGGTCAAACTCCGCACAAGTTTGCCAGCACACCGGGTTTTCCGACTGCGATAAGTTTCTCTCCAGACGGAACCCGGATAAGACTCACCATCAGGAATCCGGCCGACGTCTTTATTGGCCCTTCGGAGTTGTGGGAGATTCGTTCCGATGGCACTGATATGCATCCATTGTTGAGAGGATGGAACAACCCTCCTTCGGAGTGCTGCGGGCATTGGACTCCTGGCGGCGAAGATTACATTTTTCAAAGCACACGCAACGGTTCCACCAACATTTGGATTTTGCCTGACCGGCCCAAACGTTGGAAAAAGAATCCGCACGAACCGATTCAACTCACGATTGGGCCTCTGCAACTTTCCGATGCGATTCCCTCAAGAGACGGCAAGAAGCTATTCGCAGTTGGAACGCATCAGCGGGCAGAACTCGTTCGCTACGAGTCAAGAACCGGTCAGTTTATTCCATACCTCGGCGGCATCTCCGCGGGCGATGTGGACTTCTCCCGGGACGGTAAATGGGTGACCTATGTCAGTTATCCGGAAGGTACATTGTGGCGTAGCCAACCTGATGGCAGCGAGCGCCTTCAGCTAACGTATCCGCCCTTGTTGGCCGCGTTGGCTCATTGGTCTCCTGACGGAAAACAAATTGCGTTTTCCGGAACCACACCCGGTAAGCCCTGGAAGGTGTTTCTCGTTGCGAGAGATGGCGGGAACGCACGAGCGGCGACCTCAGACGAGTTTCAGGAACTCGATCCCACATGGTCGCCAGATGGAAAGACGCTTGCGTTTGGGCACTACCACGGCCTTGATCCTAGCCAGACCTTCATTGAACTCGTCCACATCGATACAAACCAAATTTCGGAATTGCCGGGTTCCCGCGGGATCTATGCTCCACGCTGGTCACCGGACGGTCGCTACATCATTGCCATTTCTCACGACAGTCAGAAATTGATGCTCTACGACGTTCAGAGGCAAGAATGGCACCAGGTGGCCAGCGCCCCGCCTGCCTATGGCTATCTTGCCTGGTCGCGAGATAGCGCTTATGTCTATTTCGACGCGACCAGTGGGACAGGTTTTTATCGCCTACGCATCACTGACGCGCATCTGGAGAAAGTGGTCGACCTCAGAATCCAACGCTTCCCCGACCAGTTCTCGGGGTCTTGGTGCGGACTTGGACCGGCAGATGAGCTACTCCTCGCTCGCGACATCACCACACAGGAGATTTACGCGCTCGATCTGCAACTTCCTTAACGTGCGCCTGCACCAGAATTCACAACCCCTCCATGCCCCGATGCATTCATTTTCGTGTCATCTAGTTGAAGATTGGGTTCAGGCACCTTCGATGCCAACCAAGCTTGCCAGCCCCCTCCAGTGCCTCAGATGCGTTTTCCTTCGTCCTCTGCGAATATCAGAAGCATATGGAATCGAGACGCCGAGAGCCTTCGCACACCACAAACGACGACTCATTGCAATCTAACGTCGCTTGTGATGTTCAATCCTGGCAATCATTCATTTTTGCCGGCGGGCTCGACTCAGAGTCTCCGATGGCCGTTCGCCGAAATATGCGCGATACTCTCCTGCGAAACGCCCTAAATGCGAAAATCCGCAGTTTAGTGCTACATCTGTGACCGTGACATTCTGCTCCATCCGGCTGAGTTCGTCGTGTACGCGCTCCAGCCGCAATTGTCGCAGAAATTCCATCGGCGTATAACCTCGTTTGCGACGGAAGCTGTGCTGCAAAGTTCTTGAGTTCACACCCGCCGCAAGACAAATATCGCCTAGTGAAATTGGCAAATGAAGGTTAGCCCGAATGTATTCTTCCGCAGCACGTACTTGCCACGGATCGGCCGAGTGAACCCGAACAAGCAAACGCGTGTAATTATGTCTCTGACCCTCAAGCAGTAGCGTGATCAGATTTTTTTCAATCTCCAACACTTCTGTCCCGTTCCCGGGGCGCCGACCACTGCTCTCAAGCTGACTGCACAGATTCATAAGCGATCGGCGATAACGTTGCCCGGCCTCACTCGAGAGTTCGAAACGTGGATAAAAAACTACCGGGACGCTAATTTGGCGAAATAACAACTTCTCCAGTTCCGCCGCTACCCTCTCGGCGCTGAACCTCACAAAAAATACATCAAACGTTTCAGGAGTTTTAACCTCGACCTGCTGTGCCGGAGACCCCACGAATCCGCATCCTGGCCTGACTGGAACGATAGCGCTGGCGCCGGCTGCGTGCTCCAGTTCGCCTGAAATCGCGAGTACTACTGCGTATGAATCATTAGGAACCTGCGAATGTACCCGCATGGCGCCGTTCGTTCGTACGCGTGACAGAAGGATCGTGTTTCCCCGTAAGCTGAAAATCTGGGTTGCGAATGTGGAAGAGCGAGAAACTAATTCGGATCGGTAAGGAATGGCCGAAGTTGCGAGCAGAGACTCGGCTTCTTCCGCCTTGCAAGTCTGTAAGACTAACGAATTCGCAAGCAAAGCTCGCTGTTGAATTCCACCGGAAAACATCGGCTCCCCGCTCTTAATTGACAACACCTTACCTTTCCGCTCCAAACGTGGCAAGCGCGAATTTTGTATTAAAACGTTTTAGCGCGCTATTCCAGCAGAGGCTATGTACCTTCGATATCAATTTCGCGGGCGTCAATTGCGCCAAGTGGATTGTCGAGTTGGCTGAACTCTGGGAATCTCAAGTGAGAAGTATTCAATCGCGGAACTGTGGCGGAGCGGAGAAGAGACTACTCCTCACCAGATGGAAACATCACAGAGTGAACGACGTCGGTGGGAGCGGTATCCCGTCAACCTCCGCACCAAGATAACGATCAACTGTGGCGGTGAAACCTCTTCTTTTTTCGGAGAGGCCACTGACTTGAGTCATGGTGGGCTAAAGCTGTTCATGCCCCGCGATGTCGCTGCAGGCATCATTGTGCTGGTGGAACTTGCTTTTCCTTATAACGCAAGGTCCGTGGCGCTTCGAGGGATGATCAGAAATCGAGCTGGATTCAGCTACGGAATCGAGTTCATACGCATTAACAAGCATGAACAAGAAATCATTGACTTAACATGCAAAGCCCTTCAGTTGTTGAAGTAACGCGAACGAGTCAGAACCTTGTCGAATAGAGTGTCGCATCGAGAGTTGACGTCCGCGCCGCCGTTGCTGTCCCAGAATCATCCTCCCTCGGGGACGCTCATCGAAGGGGTGCGAGGTTAAGAAAACGTGCAAGCACTGCCAGACGATCTCCGACTGGATTTCCTTCAGAACGCCCCTTGTGGATTTCACTCTCTGAGCCCGGACGGCACATTCCTCCATATCAACAACACTGAACTAAGCTGGCTCGGCTACAACCGGGATGAGATGGTCGGCCGCCTGAACGCCGTTGACATTTTGACACCGACTGGATGCAGTGCGTTCCACGACAATTTTCCAAAGCTCAAAGCGGGGAGCGACATTGGAAATCTCGATTTGGATTTCCTTCGCAAGGATGGAACTACGTTCCCGGTTCGACTCAGCGCGACGGCTGTACGGGATGAGAACGGCCACCTGATCATGACCCGTTCAGTTGTCCATGATCAGAGTGCGGCCCAACAGGCGGATGAAAGATTCAGACTTTTGTTCGAAAACAGTTTGGATGGCATTTTACTTACATCACCCGATGGCTCAGTCCTGGAAGCCAATCCGAGTGCATGCCGCATCTTTGGCCTTACTCGGAATGAATTACTCAAGGCCGGACGCGAAGGGCTTCTCGACTTAAGCGATCCGGCCGTTTCCCGCTTTATCGAAGAGCGGGAACGCTCAGGAAAAGCATCAGGCGAACTGCTCGCTCGACGTTCGGATGGAACGTTGTTCCCTCAAGAGGTATCCTCAGTCGTCTTCGTCGGACCGCATGGGAAGAAAACATCGTGCGTTATCTTTCGCGACATTACGTTCAGAAAGGAAACTGAGGCTGAGCGGGAGCGACTGGTCGCCGAACTCGTGGGAGCCCTCGCTCGAGTCAGAGTTCTGAGCGGTCTACTGCCGGTCTGTTCTTGGTGCAAGAAGATCCGAGATGGCCAGGGAAAGTGGTCTGAACTCGATGTGTTTGTGCGCGAGCACACAGACGTCGAGGTGACTCATGGCATTTGTCCTGAATGCCGAGCAAAATTTCCTGACGTCCGCAAATCGTGATCGCCCCGAACGTTGGGTAGGTTAGCGTTCGGGAAAAGCATCTCATCTCAAATCCCCATTTCTCTCATCATCGGAAGAGGGTCCATTTTGGCCGTCTGTATAAACCACCCCCGTCAAACGGGGGAAAGGGGGAAAAGGTGAGGGAGTCCGCCGGTGAACGGTGGGACCCGTAAAACGCGCGTTCGGCTCGCTTCCTTATTAGCTGTGCAGGCGCGCGCAAGCCATCGCAATTCACACGCCCTTAACAGAGTGTAAAGAGTGAGAACAAGAGCACCGTCAAACGACTGAAGACCAAAGAGAATCGAATTGTTCCACGAAGAATCCCGCTCCGGGACAAAGTTACGATAGTAGTGTTTTTGAAATTGAATCCGAGGAAGTTAGAGCGCCTAAGGAACGGGAATGTTTTCAGGTAGGCAAACCCAGCGCTGGGAACGAGGAGGGCTTCAGCCTGGAGCCTCAACCTCCGACACATCTAAACTCCTCTGCCGCATCTGCAAACTTTGATTGACATTCCCGAATGTAGCGGGGTATCTTGAGCGGCAATCTCGGTGGACGGAGGAAAGTGGCGTGTTTCAGCGCTCCACTTCCGAGGGGGCTTCTACTCCACCGGCTTCCCCAAACTTAGGACAAATGTCAGCGCTGGATTGCTCGCGTATGGAGGCTTGCGTCTGAAGGTTTGAAAACCTTCCAGACCGCGGTCTGGGTGTAGGGCCCAGCAGGCCGACCCATAAGCAGCCATCACGCGACGGGGAGGTGTCCCATGAATCGGAATCTGGTGTGGGGTGCAGGCGCAGCCTTGGCGATTGTCACCGTGTTGGGAATCTCTACCCAGTCACACAAGGCGCCCGCAGTCGGGACTCGCAGTTCGCTGGAAAGTAAGAAGAAAGCCTCTCCCGGCAAGACTCAAGCGGCTGCGCTTGCAGATAGCGTTTGTGCCGACCCCGAAAAGCTCTTGCAAGGCTTTCTTCTTACTGACGAAAACGACGTTGCCGCCCCAGACTCTTGCTACTCGGCCAATGTTTTGCAAAATATTACGCAGAAAGATCTGCTTGATTCGCGGAACCGCCTGCGGCAGCGCGCAGGCAGCCTCAGCTTCGTCATAGCAACACTGCCTGATCCGCTGCACACCCATACCTCGTTACTTTTTGACCGGAGAATCGAGGCCATTCAGCAGGCCGCGCAGGATGCTGGTTACGACTACGACTCTTCATGGCTGCCATGGGAGACCGAAGAACGCACGTTTACTCACCTTGCCGACCAGGACGCCATTGAGGATCGCAAGGATGGTCGCGAAGATCAGCCCGGAATAATTCTGTTTCGAATAAGGAGCAACAAAGAGTACAAGCCTCCTGCCTCGGGTGATGAGCTGTTCCAAAAAGGCCTTGCAGTCTTCGTTGTCGGCGAAGAAGCGACTCATGGTATCCATCGCCGCCAATTTCAGAATGCAGTCGCCTGGCTCGCAATGCTGCAGCCTTGCATTGGCGTTTGCACGCCATTCACAATTCTGGGTCCAAGCTTTTCCGGATCATTTGCCTCCCTTGGTCAGTTGTTGGCGAGTGCTGATGTTCGGAGTTTCCTGAACTACGATAGCGTCAGCCATTTGGCCGGGAGCCCGCTTCGCATCTACAGTGGCAGCGTTTCGGGAAAAGAGGCAGTGGAGACTTTTGGAGCGTTAACGTCTGCGGATCCTCATTTAAACGGCTGGAACATTCATTTTCACAGCTTTGTCGAAAATGACGATGTCATCCTGCGCGACTATTGTGACTATCTGAACACCCTTGGTCTTGATCCTACGCGAGTCGCGTTTATTTCAGAAGATGAAACGGCCTACGGAATCGGGGGAATTGCGAAGGAGCACGAGAACCATAAAGTGGCGGACACTGCTTACGAGCCGCCCCCCTGTGAAGGAGCCGTGCGGCTGTTCTATCCGCGCGATATTTCTGCCTTACGCGCAGCTTATCAGGCGCAGTCTATTTTTTCTTCCTCCACCGCTCAGTCATCTTCCGATACACCTCACAGAACTCTGTCCACCGATCTAGCTGACCCGGCGGGCGAAAGCCACGACACCGTGCGCTCTTACGGCGGGAATCAGACACCGCTGGCCCAGGAAGCCCAGTTGTTCGGTATTGTCGCTGTCCTTCAAGACCATCGTTCCGAGTATCTGGTGATTCGAAGCAGCAACTCGCTTGATCAACTGTTTCTCGTGAACTTCTTCCGGCGGACCTATCCGCGCGGACGCGTTGTAGTTCGCGGGGCCGATAACCTCTTCCTAAGCGAATATGGCTCTAGCGGCATCAGCGGCGTGATCACGCTCAGCAGTTACCCATTGATGCCCTGGGACTGGAGGGACTGGTTTAACCGAAATAACAATCCCACTCATCGCGTATTCAGCGAGGAAACGGTGGAGGGTACGTACGTTGCAACGCGCTTTCTGTTGCAAGAGGCGTTTCGTGCCAGCGAAGACCTTCTTGCGACGCAAGGATCTCGCCCCCAAACGGAAAAAGCTCGCCCCCTTGGCGACGACTGGCCGATCTGCCAGGTAGAACATGGAGATCGATGTTTCATTCCTCCAAATCTGGACCTCCACCCGAATTTCACGATGCCCGATTACAACGCTCCCTTTTGGTCTGTGCCTGAAAATTGTTCGCGACTAATATCCGGCCCACCGCCGGAGCAGTGCGAACCTTATTTCCGGCCTGCGACCTGGATTTCCGTGATGGGAAGGGGCGATTTTTATCCGTTGGCGGTATTTAGCAAGAAATTCGACAGCAGCAAACATTCTTTCGCTCACACTAAATCAACTGACACACCCATTGCCGATTCTTGGATCGTGGAGCGATCCACGTTTTTCCGTATTCCCCTCGGGATGAAGATATGTCTATTGCTTATTCTGGCGCTCGCGGCTTTTCATGCTGCGTGTTGCACGAATGCTTCATTTACAGCCAAGCCTGCTTTTCGTGCGCACTTCGCCGCGCCAGTTGGCTGGTTGCCTCACGGCACCTGGCAGCATGACGCCCTCATCGTCTTCGCCAGTGCCCTCATCGCATCTATCGCCCTTATCACTGCATGGGGTTGTGGGGCGTTCGGAAAAGCATCTCTCTCTGGTCTCTACGTTTATTGGATCTGGTTCTTCCTGATTATTGCTCTGCTAGCTTGCTTTGGAGCGGTTCTGGCCAGCCACCGCGCAACGCAGCGGCTGGAGCAATTCAAACCGGATGAGAAGGAGGAGACTCGTTCTTTCGCCTTCAATTGGCGCTCTAAACGGTTGAGACTTTCGATCGGTTGGTTCCTGATTTCAATTGCAGTTTTCTGTTCGGTCGTCGTTCTTTTTCAGTATTCTCTTGATTTTCCCAATCGCATTCCTACTTACTGGCGCTCGGTAAATCTCAATAGCGGTGTTTCACCGCTCGTTCCGTTTTTGTCGCTATTCGGGGGGCTGTATATGTGGTTCTGGTATTCGCTGCATGGGCTCGCGTTGTTTGGCAAGGACCGCCCCCGATTGCCCGCGGAACAAGATCTAATTCTCAAAGACGAGAAAGGCAACGAGTTTCCGAACCTACGTATGTTCAGTCAGGAAGCCGCCAACGGCACGGAAGACGCTGCGATTCCCCTAGAACTCCGCACTTTAAAAATTTTCCTAGTAGTTTCATTGATTTTCGCTACGGTGGCGTATGCAACCGCAGACGGCGTGCCGATTCGTGCCCTTGGGGCGCGTCGCGCCGCTGGTGTGTTTGGCGTTCTCTTCGATCTGTGCATCGGTTGGCTGCTCGCCGAAACTTGGCAGCTCTGTATCGTCTGGCGCAAGCTCAAACAATTGCTCAGTTTTCTCGACCGTATCGCCCTCCGGCGCACCATGAGTGCTCTACATGGCTTCTCCTGGGGCAACGTCTGGAAGATGAGCGGCAATGTCCTCGACGTCCGTTACAAGTTGTTATCTCGCCAGGTCGAGACCCTTAGTCATCTAAAAGCTTCGTTCGACAAGTTCCAAAGAGGATCTGGCCATCCCGATCAACGGGATGCCTTCCGTGCTACCACTGCATTTCAGGCCGAAATGCAAAGTGCGCATCGAGCCATTCTCGACTTCGCTCCACTATTTGCAAAGAATTACGACAAAAATGATTTTGCCGACTTCGCCAAACTGGAAAAATTCCAGTGGAAGATGGCGGCACTTGTTGGCAAGCTGTTGACCGATGTCCTCATTCCCGCGTGGAGAAAAGAAACTCATTCTCTTATGTTGGAAGAAGCGAAGAGCTCAAATGGAGATCACGCCGACTTGAAGGCGGCACTGAAGCACGTTCCGGAGCATATCCGCAACGCCGAAGAGCTTGTTTGTATCACTTATCTCGGATTCGTGCAGAATGTTCTGGGCCGCATCCGGACAATGGCCCTGGGCATCGTCTGGCTTTTCGTAGCCATCACACTCTCCGTCTCCACTTATCCCTTCGACCCGCGGCCCGTTCTGAATAAGGCTCTTATATTCTTGTTTCTCGCCGTCGGTGCGGCCATATCATTTGTTTACGCCGATATGCATCGCGACTCTACACTGAGTCATGTGACCAACACCACTCCCGGAGAACTGGGACCGGAGTATTGGTTCAAGATCATAGGGTTTGGACTGGGGCCGTTGGTTGGATTGCTTGCTTATGTCTTCCCAAGCTTGACGGATCTTCTTCTGTCCTGGTTGGAACCCGGCCTTGCATCTCTTAAGTAGTTGTGGTTCGCATGCCAGCCTTAATTCTTCGCCCGGGGGATAGCGGGCGACACGTTGGACTAAAAACCAAAACCCAAAACCGCAGACAGAACTAACGTCTACCGGCTTCTCAGACGAAAATACACGTAAACGTCTCGCCTAATCACCACATGTCCTCCCTACACGTCTCGCACCAACTTCGGTACAAACATCTCGAGAATGCAACGGACCAAAAATTCACTTTTCCACAGCCCCATTGTGACGCATGTCCTAGTCTTCCACAGGCAAACTCCGCGATCATGGTCGAGGCCGTAACCACCGCGAACCTCGAAATGCGAGAGTACGCGGCGCTAAGTCCTTTGTTCGACGGATTTTAGTGTCTAAGTTCTTTGAAACACGTATTTTGCGGGGAATTTCGTGCTAACTCTCTGAATCCAAAGATTCGGGGGGGAGGGGGGATACCCCGAACGGCGACTCAAGATTCTTCGGCGGCACAGAACGCGAGCCGGATGCAGAACACACGCAGGATTTAGAGCACGGGCAGATTTAGAACACGCGCAGATTTAGAACACGGGAACGATATGCTCTAATTCCTCCGTGTCTTCCTCCTGCCTGACCATCCTCAATCGCGAAGTTGTCGCCTGCACGCGCTGCCCGCGGCTGGTGAAGTATCGCGAGGAAGTTGCGCGCGTGAAGCGCCGCGCTTATCGCGACTGGGAGTATTGGGGCAAGCCTGTCCCCGGCTTCGGAGACGCAGCAGCCCGAGTGCTCGTCATGGGACTCGCGCCCGGAGCGCACGGCTCGAACCGCACCGGCCGCCCTTTCACCGGAGACGCGAGCGGCAACTTCATGTATCCCGTGTTGTACGAAACCGGGTTCGCCAGTCAGCCCACCGCGACCGACCGCAACGATGGATTGACGCTCATCGATCTATACATCACCGCCGCCGTCCGCTGCGCTCCCCCCGACAACAAGCCGCTGCCCCAGGAACTCGCCGAGTGCGCACGGTTTCTCGATCGCGAAATCGCCGGCCTGAAAAATGTGAAGGTTGTAGTCGCGCTGGGAAAGATCGGCTTCGACGCGTACCTGAATTACGTGAAGCACCTATCCCACCCTGATGTCGCAAACAGCGCGACGTCAGGATGGGGCACACTCTTCAGTAGAAAAAACTACATCTTCAAGCACGGCGCGCACTACCAGTTGCCCGACGGCAAAGTGTTACTCGCCAGTTACCATCCGTCGAACCAGAACACGCAGACCGGCAAGCTCACGCGAAAAATGTTCGTGGAAATATTCAAGCAGGCGGCAAATTTTGCCGATAGGGAAAACTGAGGCGCCGCTCGGCGCGGGATCGATCGACCTCCCCTCGAAGGGGTCACAGCCGACAAAGCAGGGTCATCATCCAGGAGCGGCGCTTTCTTCATTGCTTGATTTTTGATTGATGATTGTTGATTGAAACGCTCGTTGAATTTGAGATTGTTGATTGACGACGAGAGCGAACGCTTTTCAATCGTCAATCAACAATTATCAATCAACAATTTGCTACCTCAGCTTCGTCGCCACTACTTCCAGCTGAAACTGCCGCTTCGAGTTCGGATCATCAACCACGCCCACGACCACTGCCTTGCCCACGACGGCGATCGTGCTGGCGTCGATCTTCATCTGACGCACGATCGGTCCCATGGCCTGAGTCCCTTGCTCAGGGGCGGCAACGTCGCTGACCTCGGAGCGGACGTTGAGCAGCACGTCGTTGCCGAGCCAGGTGACGTCGCGGCGGTCGCGCATGCGGCACCAGATGCTGGTGCCGACGTCCAGGTATTGAAACTGGTCGCCCTTGGTTTCGACCGGGACGCGCGTGCCGATTTTGATTTCGCTCTGATCGCCCGCGTTCAGGTTCATCGAGTACTGCCGCGAGTTGATTTTTTTGCCGTCATTGATTTCGTTCACAGTGAAATCGAGCCGGTAAGCGTGACCAGGCTCGGCCGATTCGGACGCTGTGTTCGACGCGGACGAATCTTGCGCCGCCAGCTTCGCGCCGCCTGCGAACGGCAGCACGATGAGCAGCGCCATTGCGATAAGAAGCTTTTTCGACATAAACGATCTCCTTTTTCCTGAGTAATGTTTATTGCGTTGAATTCCGATCTTCCGCCGCCAACCGGGTGCGTTCTTCGGCCTCGCGCCGCAGCGACTCCATGTGCGCCTCTGCCAGCAGTGCGGCCTGTTCCGGATTCTTGTTCACGTAGCCCAGCACCAACTTCTCTTGCTCAGTCAGCGGCTGCGGCGAAGGAAAAACATCGAGCTTAGGAACGGCCGCGACAGTGGCTGAGTGACCCGATTGCGATGCCAGCGCATTTCGCCGATGCGGATGAATCGCTGTCGCATCGTTATGCACCAGCACCTGATATTCCGGATGCTTCGGCGCAGGCGCTTCCACCGCCGGTCTATGCGCGATGGGCGGCGCTGGCCGCGATGATCTCCATGCGATGGCTGCAGCCACGACAAGCAGAGCCGCAACTGCCCAGGGAAGTCCTCCCGCCAGTCCCCAGCGCCACCAGAAACGGGGCGCGGCCTCCGTCGGCTGGGCGCGAAGATTGGCGAGAATGCGATCTTCGAGGCCTGCGCGCGGCTCGACGGCTGCGTACCTCGCGAGGGCAGCATCGAGCGCCTGATCGAGGTGGGCATCATCTGAACCTCGAAAGCCTGTGTTTCGGGTGCTCTCCTGCCCGCGATCTTTATCCCCATCCGCGTTCCTCATTGCATCATCCGTCATGGCCCCACCCGCCTTCGGCTCATCGATTGAGCGAGCTTCTCTTTCAACATCTGGCGCGCGCGAAAAACCCGCGATCGCACTGCGGCCTCGTTCATTCCCAGCGTCGCGGCTACTTCTCTTGGCGACATCTCTTCGATCGTCGACAGAACCAGCGGCTGGCGCAGTTTCTCCGGCAGCGCCGCGATCAACGTCTCCAGCGTCGCGCCGATCTGCATTCCCTGCAGTTCGTCGTCGGCTGGGGCATCCGGCGCAGCGAGGTCGACTTTCGTTTCGTTGGGATCGTCCAGCGCCACTTCCCGCCCCCATCCGCGCCGCTGGCTGCGGTCGACCGCGACCCGCCATGCGATTTTCGCCAGCCACGTTTTTGCGTCCTCGACCGTGTCCAGCTTCGCGCTGTAGCGCAGCACGCGCATGAAGGTTTCCTGCGTAGCGTCTTCCGCGTCATGATGACGGCGCAGTACGGCGTAGGCGATGCGATAGACCAGCCGCGAGTGATCGCGCACCAGCGACTCCAGCAATTCGTCGCGGCTGCGCTCCGTCTTGTCGCAATCCGTCGTGAACGTGCCCAGAATCGCCTCTCCCGCCACCACTCGTTTGCCCTCACTCATGAAGACCGCCGGGATTCCGATTGCGTTCAGGAATTTCTTTTGAAGATTGAGCTATGAGCTCCTCGGGAAGAACGGCCGGGTATATGGGATATTGCAGGCAACTTTTCGTTAAGGTGAGGACGAAGCGCGAGTCGTTCGGCTAGGTCATTGTGAGCGAGATGCTGCGATGCAGAGGATACTTACTCGACCGATGGGACGGATTTTGGTGAATGCCTGGGCAGGATGACAAGTGGGAAGGACTATATCAGAACACTATTTACTGTTGCTTCCTCACCCCACCATCACTGGCTCGGGCTCGAGGCGCACGCCCCAGATTTCTTCCACGCGCTGCTGAATTTGATCTTTCAAGGCGAGGACTTCTGCTGCGGTCGCGCTGCCGCGATTCACGATCGCCAGGGCATGTTTGCTGGAGATTCCGACACGGCCGAAGCCGTATCCGCGGGAGAAGCCAGACTTTTCCACCAGCCATGCGGCTGAAACTTTCTTTTTCGCCTCAAGCGCGGGATAGCTTGGCACCGTGAGACCCTTGGCCGAAGCTCGGCGAACTAGTTCTTCATGCTGCGCTTCGTTCAGCACAGGATTCTTGAAAAACGATCCGGCGCTCTGGCAGTCCGGGTCTCCGGGAACGATCAACATCCCTTTGAGTGCGCGGATGTGGCGGACGGCCTCGCGCGTCTCGGCGAGATTCGGCCGCGATTCGCGTCCTTCGAAATGCCGCTTCAGATCAGTGTATTCGAGGTGCGCTTCGCCGCCGGGAGTCAGCGCACACGTTATGCGCAGAATGATGAAGCGGCCGCGCTCGCTTGTGTTGAAGATGCTCGAGCGATAGGAGAAGCCGCAAGCTTCATTGCAAAGCTCGCGCACTTGGCCGTCTTTCAAGTCGAGGACCTCGACGGACTCGATGGTCTCGGAAACTTCCTGGCCGTAGGCTCCTACGTTCTGGACGGGCGTTCCGCCGACGCTGCCCGGAATTCCGCTCAGGCATTCGACTCCGGCGCACTGCGCCATGATTGCGTGCGAAACGAAACGATCCCAGGATTCTCCGGCTCCGACGTTGAAGAGCGCGCGGCCTTGGTCGTCATGGCCGGGCTGTCGATCGATTCCGGCGATTGCGATTTTCAGCACTAGTCCGGAAAAGCCGGAATCGGCGACGAGCAGGTTGCTGCCGCCGCCAAGGATGAAGAGCGGTAAGTCTCTTGCGCGGGCGAAGGCTACTGCCTCCTGCACTTCGCCGCTCGTCTTTGTCTCTACGAAAAATCGCGCTGGCCCGCCGATGCGGAACGTCGTTAGCGGCGCGAGCGGAATGTTTTCCTGGAGGATCATGCAGCGGTGATTTCACTATACACACCGCGCCCGAACCGTTGATGTCATCCTGAGTGGCGGCGAAGCCGGCGCGAGGGACCTTACGTCGGTTCGGAGCCGAAGTGCAGCATGCGAGCGCCCGCAACGCTCCCGGAGGCGCTGATGAAACTTGTTTGCAGCGATAACGCAGCCAGCTGTTGTACGGTTCCTCACCCGGCTTTCAGCCGGGTTCAGGATGACAAGGTAGAATGAGACGAGAGGATTAAACCCAGATGCCGATGTATCCCGAAATCATGGTTATTCCCATGCGCGAGGAGTTGACTCGCCTGGGGATTGAAGAACTGCGCAAGGCGGAAGACGTGGATGCTGCGTTGAAGGGGCGTTCCGGCACGACGATGGTCGTGGTCAATTCGATCTGCGGTTGTGCGGCCGGGCGCATGCGCCCGGCGGTACGCATGGCGCTGCAGAATTCAACGAAGCCGGATCAGTCTTACTCAGTTTTTGCCGGACAGGACACTGAAGCCACTGAGCGGGCCCGCAGTTACTTCACAAGCATGCCGCCGTCGTCGCCTTCGATCGCGATTCTGCGCGACGGCCAGCTTGTTTACATGATGCCCCGGCGGGACATTGAATCGCGCGAGGCGCCGGTGATTGCTGCGGATTTGAAGGCGGCGTTTGACCGGCTTTGCGCAAAGCCCGCGCAAGTGTAATTTTCCTGAATTTGTCATTCCGAGCGAAGCGAGGAACCTGCTGTTTGCCCGTGCCCGCCAAAGAAGCAGGTTCCTCGCGTTGCTCGGAATGACAAAATCATTCTTGGCCACGCCGATTGTGTTCCGCTGTCAATTACTTCTTCGCGCTCAGCCGGAAGGCCTTCACTACTATCGCATTCGGTTGCACGCCCACGGGAATCAGCGTCATCAGCGAATATTCTGAAGTCTCGAGCGTGCGGTGCGGCTTGCGTTTCTGGATCACCGTTACATCGCCGGACTGCGTGTCTAGCACCAGAACGTAATTTTGATCGGGCGTGAGTGCGAGCGCATCCGGGCGGCTGCCCACCGTGAGAGTGGTGAGGCGCCGTCCCATATCGATGTCGTAGACGGCGATGCTGTTGGAGCCAAAATTCGACACGTAGAGCCGCGAGTTGTCGAGGGTGACCACGCTGTGCGATGGATGCTGGCCTAATTCCTGGCTGTTGCCGACTTCGTCGTTGCCGGTTTCGATGATGGAGATGCTGTCGGAGTCGAAGTTGCACACGATCATTTCGCCGCCATCGGGCTTGAGTGCGAGGCTTACGGGCGTGCGGCCGACGTCGATCAGGGCGAGTACGCGGTCGTTTTTTTGCAGACCGCTCGGCGTCGTCTCTCCTTTTGGACCCGTGACGCCCTGCGGTGTTTCTGCTTTTGCAGGCTTGGCGGCTTGCGGCATTTCTTTGCTTGCCAATTGAATCGACGCGACCTGCGAAGACCCTGAGCACGAGACGAACGCCTTGCTCGAGTCGGGAAGAATCGCGATGTCCTCCGGCTGCTGGCATACCGGAAGAGTCGCCCGCACGCGCAAGGCCTTCGCGTCGATGATTGAGACTGTGTTGTCGCCGCGATTGGAGACTACGACGGTCGATCCGTCGGGCGAAACTCGAGCCAGTCCCGGCGCCGCGCCCACGCGCACGTTGCCCAGCACGATGCGATGGTCGAGATCGATCACGCTCACATTGCCCGATCCTGAATTCGCTACGTAAGCGCGCTTGCCGTCGTCGGCGACATCGATGAAGTAAGGCCGGCCCTGCACGCCAATGGTCGCGACAATCGTGTTGCTTTCGGCGTCGATCACGCTGACGTTGCTCGACCCCGTGTTGACCACGTAGATCTCGTTTTTCTTCGAGTTCGCAGCAATGCCGGTCGGCTCGCTGCCCACGCGCAACGTCTTGGCCAGGGCGAAAGTCCGCAAATCGATCACGCTTACCGTGTTGCTTTTGCCGTTGGTTACGTAAGCGTATTCGCGGAACGTCGGGCCGTAGTTGGGAAACGACTGCTCGCGGAAGTACCACCACCCGAGGGCGCCCAGGATGGGCAACAGCACAGCGAGGAAAAGGAGTTTGCGCAAAATTGTCCGCAGTCGAACCCGGAGGATAAAAGGGTAACAGAATGAACTCGATGCTTAATTTGGCCGGAGCAGCACCAATCCTCGAACCCTGACAAAATGCTTCTCATTGAACGTGGCTACCCTTGCATCGTGCTCCAAAGCGGTCGCCGCTACGATGAGATCGTAGTGAGAGATCATTCTGCCCGTAGATTCCAGTTCTGCTCAGAGTCGCGCATGTTCGAATGCGGTCGATAAGGTACATGGGATGATCGGAAGTGTATCCAAGAACATGCCGAGGTAGGCCTCGCGCCTCGGCCTATGAGCAGGCGTTGCACGCTGCAGTCCGTGCCAGAGCTCTGCCACGGTAACAGCCGCTAAGCGAGGATCTTGGTCCGCATGTGCTTCCAGCCATGCCGCAGATCGAACCGGCCGCGTTCGCCCTGAATGATGACATCGGCGTCAATGATCAGCGACATGGAACACGCGGAGCGTCACTCTTTCCACTTGTCTACAGGGGCTTCAGGATGCGACGCCCAGCGCGGAGGTCACGACGCCACGCCCTCGCCTCTTCCGGGGTCAGCTTGAATTCGCGTAAGGCAGCGGCCAGAGCCCGCACTGAGCCGGGCCTCGTCTTTTCAGGAACCAGTCGGGCCACCGGCAACCCATTCTTCAGAAGGACGAAAGAGACGTCCTGGTAGCGAACCCGGTTCACGCAGTCGGCAAAGTTGCGGGCTGCCTCGGTCACCGAAATGGTCTCGGTTTTCATAAAATCAGATTATCAGATTTTACGGAACATTTGAGAACATTCCCCGGCCTCAGTAGGTGTTGAAAGTAACCTCGACCTCTACATAAACGGGCACAGGTTTTCCGTCAAGGGTGGCCGGTTCGAATTTCCAGGTGCTCACGGCTTTGACTGCTTGCTGATCGAGGCTCTTCTCGAGTCCTAGGGTGACCTTTACGTCCCTGGCCAGGCCGTCGGTCGTAACCGTCAATGCGAGCCGAACCGAACCGCTGATTTTCTTTTTACGGGCTTTGTCGCTGTATTCGGGGTTAGGCTGATAGATCGCCTTGGGCGCAGTCACGCCACTTCCTACTTTGTAGATCCCGTGCTCGTCCGGTCGTTGTTGTGCGGAGAGAGGGCCCCCGACAAGCAGGAAAGCGAAGCCCATGAGCACGGTGACGCAGATGACGAACAAGTCTGCTTTTCTGATGCGAAGACTCCGGCTACTTGGTCGCTCCCACCGGCTCCGGCACTCCGATCGCCGGGACGGTTCTTCCTACCACGGCGGCGATCTGGCGCACTTGCGTCATCAGTTCGTCAAACTGGGCGGGGAAAAGCGACTGCGGGCCGTCAGAGAGCGCTTCGTCTGGCTTGTGGTGCACTTCGACCAGTAGGCCATCGGCGCCGACGGCTACGGCTGCGCGCGATAGTGGAGTGACTTTGTTGCGCTTGCCGGTGCCGTGGCTGGGATCGACCACGATGGGGAGATGGCTGAGGCGCTGGATTGCGGGCACGATGCTGAGGTCGAGCGTGTTGCGGGTGTGGTCGGCGAAGGTGCGGACGCCGCGCTCGCACAGCGCGACGTTGTAGTTGCCTTCGCTCATGATGTATTCGGCGGCCATGAGAAATTCTTCGAGGGTCGCGGACATGCCGCGCTTGAGCAGGACGGGCTTGCGGGCGCGTCCGGCGCGCTTGAGCAGAGAAAAATTCTGCATGTTGCGGGCGCCGATCTGGATCATGTCGGCATATTCGTCGACCAGGTCTAGAGATTCGTGGTCGATGGCTTCGGTGATGATCTTCATGCCGAACTTGTCGCGGATGTCGGCCATGATGCGCAGGCCTTCCTCGCCGAGGCCTTGGAATGAGTAGGGAGATGTGCGCGGCTTGTAGGCGCCTCCGCGGAAAAATTGCGCGCCGGCGCGATGCACACGCTCGGCAACGGTGAATGCCTGCTCGCGAGTTTCGATGGCGCATGGGCCCGCGACGATGGCGAGTCCCGGGCCGCCGAACGTGGCGGTGGTGCCGGGGAAGCGGATGATTGTGTTGTCTTCTTTGACGTCGCGGCTGACGAGTTTGTAGGGCTTGGAGACCTGGATGACTTCCTGCACGCCCGGCATTTCGTCGAGTGTGCCGTGCTCGACTTCGCCCTTGTTGCCTGTGATGCCGATGGCGGTGCGGGTTGCGCCTGGCATGGGATGCGGGCGCAGGCCCATCTTTTCTACTTTTTCGCAAACGGCGCGCACCTGGTCTTCGGTGGCGTGCGCCTTCATGACGATCAGCATAAGTTCACCCTGGGATGGTGCGTGTAGGCGGACGCCTTGGCTGTCCAGTCGAGCGGACTCGACAGTTCCTACGGCGGCTGCAGGAGAAGCCGCAACTCTTAAGTTTATCGTTCGGGCGGATGCATCGCAAATGGAGCATCGCTGGCTATACTGAGTTTTATGCCGCGGTCGATGGCACAGGAACAGGACATTCTCAAGCGGGCTCCGCGCAGGCCCCCGCGGCTGACTTCACGGCGCATTGGGATTCATACCTCGTCGGCTGGGGGCGTGCCGAATGCGGCCGAGCGCGCCTATCGCCTGGGCTGCAATACGCTGCAGATTTTTTCTTCCAGTCCGCGGCAGTGGGCTCCGTATGAACTGGGACGGCCTCACTGTGACGAGATGAATCGGCTGCGGGTCAAGTACGATTTGAAGCCGCTGGTGATTCACACCAACTATCTTGTCAACTTGGCCAGTTCCACCGAACTCTTCCTGCGCAAGTCGATGGAGGCGTTTCGTGGCGAGGTCGAGCGGGCGCTGGCTTTGTGTGCTGAATATCTTGTGCTGCATCCGGGATCGTTTCGAGGGGCGGACCGCGAGCAGGGGCTGGTGCGCACGGCGGCGGCGATTGCTGCGTCTACGCAGGGGCTTGATTTGGCGCGCGGTGGGCTGACCATTCTTATTGAGAACACGGCCGGGTCTGAGTTTTCACTTGGCGGCAGTTTCGAGCAGGTGGCGGAAGTCGTTGAGCGGCTTAAGGGGATTGTTCCGGTTGGGGCTTGCATCGATACCTGTCATACGCACGTCGCGGGATATGACATCGTTAGCGCGGAAGGGCTGGCGCAAACGTTGCAGCAACTCGACGCGACGGTCGGCCTCAGCCAAGTGAAAGTTTGGCACTGCAATGACGCGAAGGCTGCTCGCGGATCAACGCTTGACCGGCATGAGCAGATCGGGAAGGGGATGATCGGTTTGGGAACATTCTGCGCGCTACTCAACGACCCGCGCCTCGCCCACGCAGCTTTCATCGCCGAAACACCAATCGAGAAGCCCGGCGACGACCGCAGGAACGTGGATGCCCTCAAGAAGCTTGTGCGGGAAAGCCCGTAGGCATGCCGATAATTACCCAAGCGCCTCGTACCCCTGAGCGAACAGCAGGTTCCTCGCTTCGCTCGAATGACAAGTTAGAACATCGCCAAACGGAAGCGTTCACGACTAACCCGGAAATTGCCTCTACATCCGTTACTCCCGTAAAATTGAAAGATTCATCTGCCATGTCTACACGAGACAGTGAATCCGCAGAAGTAATCAACGGCTCGGACGCCGCGCCGTCTGGTGGTTCTAAGGGCGATCGCCCCAACCACGAACGCTCCAACGACGAGCGCTACGACGCGCAGATTGTCGAGAAGAAGTGGTTCGCACGCTGGCAGCAGGATGCCACCATGTACGCCGCCGAGCCCAATTCGGCCAAGAAAAAATATTACGTTCTGGAAATGTTGCCCTATCCGTCGGGGGCGTTGCACATGGGGCACGTGCGCAACTATTCGATCGGCGACGCGCTCGCCCGCTACATGTGGATGAACGGCTACAACGTGCTGCATCCCATGGGCTGGGATTCGTTCGGCTTACCCGCGGAAAACGCCGCCATCCAGAACAACACGCCGCCGCGCGAGTGGACCTTGCGGAACATCGCCAACATGAAGGCGCAGATGAACCGCCTGGGCTTCGCCTACGATTGGTCGCGCGAGGTTACGACCTGCTTTCCTGAGTACTATCGTTGGAATCAGTGGTTCTTCATCAAGATGTTCGAGCAGGGCCTTGCGTACCGCAAGAAGAGCAATGTCAACTGGTGTCCGAAATGTTGCACCGTGCTGGCCAACGAGCAGGTTCTCGCCGACGGCACGTGCTGGCGGCATGAAGACACGCTGGTGGAGCAGCGTGAGCTGGAGCAGTGGGCGCTGCGCATCACGAAATATGCCGACGAGTTGTTGCGCGATCTCGACAAATTGCCTGGCTGGCCTGACAAAGTAAAAACCATGCAGCGCAACTGGATCGGCCGCAGCGAAGGTACGCTCGTCGATTTCAAGCTCGACTACGCCGAGCCCACGCATACCGGATTCGGTCCTGGCGGGTCAACCATCACGGTTTTCACCACGCGCGTCGATACCATTTTCGGCGCGACCTCGGTGCAACTCGCGCCGGAGCATCCCATCGTGAAGGATCTGGCGGCGGCGAATCCCGGCTTGCGCGCCAAGGTCGATCAGTTGATCGCCGAGCAGAACAAAGCAAAAGAAACCGGCGACATCGGCGAGATTGAAAAGCATGGCGTGCCGACCGGACGCTATGCCATCAATCCCTACAACGGCGAGAAGGTGCCCGTGTGGGTGGCGAACTATATCCTCATGGACTACGGCACGGGCGCGATCATGAGCGTGCCCGCGCACGATGAGCGCGATCACGAATTCGCCACAAAATACAAACTCGAAATCCGCCTCGTGATTCTTCCAGTGGCCGACGACCCGGAAGAGACGATGGCGGAGCCGCAATTGCCCTTCACCTCGCATGACGGCATGTTGGTGAACTCGGGGCCGTACAGCGGAATGAGTTGTGCCGACGCCATCAAAAAGATGGTGGAGTATGCCGAGAAGAAAGGGTTCGGCAAACCCACGGTCACGTATCGGCTGAAAGACTGGGGCATTTCGCGGCAGCGCTACTGGGGCACGCCGATCCCGATGCTCTATTGCGAGAAAGACGGCATTGTGGCGGTCGCGGAAAAAGACTTGCCGGTCATCTTGCCGGACAAAGTTGACATCACGCTGACGGGGGGCTCGCCGCTCGGCCGCGTGCCGGAGTTTGTGAACGCGATGTGCCCGAAATGCGGGGGCCCGGCGCGCCGTGAGACTGACACGATGGATACGTTCGTCGATTCGTCGTGGTACTTCTACCGCTACACCGACGCGAGCAACGACCGCGCGCCGTTCGACTCGAAGACCGCGCAATATTGGTTTGGCGACGCGGGAATCGACCAGTACATTGGCGGTGTCGAACACGCGATCCTGCATTTGATCTACTCGCGCTTCTGGACGAAGTTCATGCGCGATCTGGGCCTGCTCAGCAATGACGAACCCGTCGGACGCCTGTTCACGCAAGGCATGGTGATCAAAGATGGCGCGAAGATGTCGAAGAGTTTGGGCAACGTCGTCTCGCCGGATGAGATGGTCGCGCGCTACGGCGCCGATGCCGCGCGTTTGTATAGCTTGTTCGCCGCGCCGCCCGACCGCGATCTCGACTGGCAGGATTCGGGGATTGAAGGCATTCAGAGATTTTTGGGGCGCGTGTACCGGTTCTTCGTGCGTCATCCTGTGGAGACGCAGCTCGCAAAGTCTGCGGCGTTGCAAGAGTTGTCGCCCGAGGCGCGCGCGATTCAGCGCAAGCTGCACCAGACCATCAAGCGCGTCAGCGACGACTTTCAGGGACGGTGGCACTTCAATACCTGCATCTCGGCGACCATGGAGTTGGTGAACGCGCTCTACGCCTACGAAGAGACTGTGGCGGGGGCGCCCTCGCCCGCGAATGGCGGAGGCAACGCCGCATTGCTGGCGGAAGTACAGCGCAGTCTGGTCCTATTGCTCGCGCCGTTCGCACCCTATCTCGCGCACGAGCTCTGGGAGATGATCGGCGAAAAAGAAAGCTTGCTGCGCGCGCCCTGGCCGAAGTACGACGCCGCGCTGGCAAAAGAAGAAGAAGTCGAAATTCCGGTGCAGATCAATGGCAAGCTGCGCAGCCGCATCACCGTGCCCGCCGATGCCGAGGAGAATTTTGTGATCGAGCGCGCGCTTGAGGATGAAAAAGTGAAAGCGGCTATTGCGGGCAAGCAGGTCGTGAAGAAGATTCATGTGCTGGGGAAGATGGTGAATCTGGTTGTGAAGTAAACCCCACTCGTCAAGCGGTCCATAAATTGTCATCCTCAGCCCAGCGCCAAGCCGGGCGAGGGACCGTACCGCAGCGCGCAGCGAAGATGCAGTCGAAAGGCCCCATTGCGCTGCCGGCAACAAGAATGATCTTTCCCACTGCATCGTTCGCGCGGGCGGTCGTACGGTCCCTCGCGCCGGCTTCGCAGTCGCTCAGGATGACAAATTTCTGGTTGCGAGTCAGCCTCGGGCGAAATCAATCCGCAAACTGAAGCGCTTCGGTCCGCTTGTTGAAGTCGATCTCGTCGAGTGCCTTGGTGTTGTTGCTGAGTGTCTTTAACACGACGGCGTCGCTTTGGGCGCGCTCAGACAGATTCTTGATGTGACCTTCGGCGGTAGCTACCGTTTTTCCATTTTTCAGGAAATTGACCTGCAGGTGATCGTTCGGGCCATTCCATTCCACTTTGTAATGCCCGGGTGCCAGGTCAGACGAACCCACATGAACTGTCTCATCGATGTTAAGGCTTCCCGAATGGGCGTCTCTCGCGAACGATGAGGCCGATAGGGCAAAGGTGAAGATAGCAAGTGCAGCGAGGGATAGAAACGTCTTCATGAGTTTTCTCCTAGGATGAGTTGCGGCGCTCCGACGACGGGAATACATGCGATGCGATCGGATACGTCGGTTTTTGCTTATATTGGTACGGATGCTCGCGTGCAGAAGCCGGTTGCACAGAACTGGGCGGCGATGATCTGCGTTGTCTCGCTGGCTATTGAAAAGCATTAGGCGTTTTGCTGTACTTAAGCAAGGGCAACTCTCGAGAATGTCCGCCATTTCTCCCACCGCCGAAGGTTTCCGCGCCGCGTTCCGTCGGCCGTCGCTGGCGATGGGAGAGATTTCCTGGCGATGGATCACGGGTGCGACGGCGTCGGCGCTGTTTTTTTTCGGGCTCTTCGAATATCTCGACACGTTGCCCGTCTCCAACGTCGAGCTGTTGTTTCTGCGCTCGCGCCAGCCGTATCTGATAGCGCAGGCGATCTCGCACATTCTGCGCGGAAGTTTGGGGCGAGTCGTCGCCTCATCGATGGTGGCGGTACTGCTACTTTCGTTTTTGTGGATTGTCGCTGGATCGCTTGGGCGCATAGCGACCGTGCGCGCCATGCTCGACTATTTCCGCGATCATCTGCGCAGGGATGTGGCGGGCGACGTTTCTACCGCCAGCGCGTGGAACACGCTGGTCCGCCTGAATTTTCTGCGCACTGTGGTCGCTCTCGCGGCGCTCATCGGATTCGTGGGGGCTATGATCATTGCCGGGTTTGTCTCGCCCGATTCCCATCCGCGGCCGGGAATGGCTTTTCTTCTGTTTTTGCCAATGGCAGCCCTGGTGTTTCTGGCATGGACGTCGCTGAACTGGCTGCTCGCGCTCGCCGGGATGTTCGCCGTGCGCGACGGCGAAGACGCCATCGGCGCAATTGCCGCGGCCGTCGGATTGTGCCGCGATCGCCTGGGCGCTGTAGCCGCCGTCAGCACCTGGACCGGGCTGGCGCACCTGGTCGCTTTCGTCGGCACGACGACCATAATTTCCGTGCCGCTGGGCTTTCTGCCGCTTCTGCCCTGGCGACTGGTCGTGGTCTCGATGATTCTGATCACGCTAGTCTACTTCGCGCTCGCCGACTGGCTCTACACCGCGCGCCTGGCGGGATATGTCTGCATCGCGGAGTTGCCCGAGGAGATGCTGAGGCCGCCGGTGCTGCCGCTTCCTGTGCCCAGTTGCGCCTGTCGCGAGCGTGCCTGCGTCGATCGCTCCAGCGGCGTCGATGCTTGCCGACACTATTGATCGCGATGAAGTGATTTTGAGCGATGTGCCGGGGCCGATCAGCGATTAACTCGCGACAGGTCATTATGTCGGCGATGTCATCCTGAACTCGGCGGAACGCCGGGTGAGGGATCTTATGAATGCTGGTTATGCACATTCGGCAGAAGGTTTGGGTCATGCTGCATCCAGCATGAATGGCCTTTTCAGCGGCGGAACCCCTACCGAGTGACGTGAGGTCCCTCGCGCCGGCTTCGCCGCCACTCAGGATGACATCGCTCTATCGCGCTTTAAGCGCGCTTGAGTAAGTTCTTTGCACTCTCTCCTCGAATTTGAGACACTCATCAGTGGCAACCAAAACTCCGCAAAAACAATCCCTGGCGTCTCAGCACCTCACCCCGCAAGCGGCGTCGCAATCCATCGTCATTCTTGATTTTGGCGCGCAGTACACGCAGCTGATCGCGCGGCGCATTCGCGAGCAGAATGTTTTTTCCGTGGTACTGCCGTGCACAGTGCCGCTGAAAGAAGTGCAGAGCTACGCGCCGATCGGAATCATTCTTTCTGGTGCGCCGTGGTCGGTATACGACAAAGACGCGCCGCCGGCCGATGCGCGCGTCTTCGAGATGGGCGTGCCCGTGCTCGGCATCTGCTACGGACTCCAGTTCATGGTGCATACGCTCGGCGGCAAGGTGCGGCCTGCCGACAAGCGCGAGTACGGCCACGCCGAAGTCGATGTCATTTCGTCGTCGGTGCTGTTTCAGGGCATGGCGCGCAAGCTTGCCGTCTGGATGTCGCACGGTGACGAGGCACTGGAACTGCCCCCGGGCTTTGAGTTGATGGCGAAGACGCACTACGCCGTCGCCGGAATTCAGAACGTCGAGAAGAAGTGGTACGCGGTGCAGTTTCATCCTGAGGTGCACCACACACCGCAGGGCACGCAACTTTTGAAGAATTTTGTCTTTGAAATCTGCGGAGCGAAACCCACGTGGACGCCGCAGCACTTTATCCACTCGACCATTGAGCAGATCAGGCAGCAAGTCGGCACGGGGCGTGCCATCTGTGCGCTCTCGGGGGGCGTGGACTCATCCGTCGCAGCCGTGCTGGTCGATCGTGCGCTGCGTGATGCCAAGGGCAAGTCGCGGTTGACTTGCGTGTTCGTAAACAACGGCGTGCTGCGCAAGAACGAATTTGAAAAAGTGCAGAAGACGCTGCGCGACCGGCTGGGCCTCCATCTTGAGGCGGTCGATGCGACCAGTCGATTTCTCGGCAAACTCAAGGGCGTCAGCGATCCGGAGAAAAAACGCAAGGTCATCGGGAACGAATTCATCAAGGTCTTCGAAAAAGAAGCGCAGCGCATAGCAAAAAGCGAAGGCCAGGTGAAGTGGCTGGTGCAGGGCACGCTTTATCCCGATGTGATCGAGTCGCGCTCGGTGCGCGGGCCTTCGCAGGTGATCAAGTCGCATCACAACGTGGGCGGCCTGCCGGAGAAGATGAAGCTCAAGCTGATCGAGCCGCTGAAAGATCTGTTCAAAGATGAAGTACGCAAGATCGGCCGCGATCTCGGCATGCCCGACGAGATTCTGCAGCGGCAGCCATTCCCCGGGCCGGGACTCGCGGTGCGTGTGCTCGGTGAAGTTACGCCCGAGCGCCTGGCGTTGCTGCGCGAGTGCGATGACATCGTGGTCAGCGAGATCAAGGAAGCCGGCTTGTACACAAAAGTCTGGCAGTCGTTCGCGGTGCTGCTGCCGGTGATGACCGTCGGAGTGATGGGCGATGCGCGCACGTACGCCTACACCTGCGCCATTCGCGCCGTGAGTTCCGAAGACGGCATGACCGCCGACTGGGTGCCGCTGCCGCATGAAGTATTGAAACTCATCTCCACGCGGATCGTGAACGAAGTGAAGGGCGTGAATCGCGTGGTCTACGACGTTACGTCGAAGCCTCCGGGGACGATTGAGTGGGAGTAGCGCCAGCCCTGGCTGTTAGCTCTTAGCTTTTAGCCATAGCCAAACAACTATGTAGGAACAGCCGCCCCCGGCTCTCCGGCCGAGCGAGGTTCGGCGGTTTGGCGCCCTCCTAATCGTTCGTTATTTCAAATCCGTCTTCCCAAATTCCTCAGAAAGCAATCCCACCAAGGGTCGTCTCTCTTCGACAGTCGCCAACGCATACGACCTCGCCTACTCTGCCGTTACTACAGTTTGCGCTTTAAGTGATCTTTTGTTGCTCCGTACAGCGTTTGAGCCTACAACCACAATCACGACGGATGAGCCTAATGCTCGTTGGCTCGCCGGTCGATAGAGATGTTGGTCGCGAGTTGGGGACGCGATGTTCGGGGATACGACGTTTGGGGATCAGACGTTCGGGAAAGTGCTGGCCATGTCTGCGAGAGTACGAGTTGTCTCCCTCCTGTTGAGCCTCTTGGTCCTCACCAGTGAGATAGTTTTTGCGCAATCGTCGATCGACGAGGTTCACATTACGCCGCGGGGAAAGCCGGTAGCATTGGCCGCCGCGAATTATGATTCGGCATTCGGCGGCGCCAGCCTGATTCGCACCAGCGTCAACCTGGTGCTGGTTCCGGTCAGCATTACCGATGAGCGCAACCAGCCGGTGATCGGGCTCGATCAAGACAATTTTCAGCTCTTCGAAAACAAGAAGCCGCAGGCGATCAAGAACTTCTCTAACGAAGACACGCCAGTCTCGATCGGAATCCTGGTCGATACCAGCGGCAGCATGTCGTACAAGCTGCAACGCGCGCGCGAAGCGGTGCAGCAGTTCTGCGACGCCGCCAACCCGCAGGATGAGTTTTTTCTGATCACCTTCGCTGACACCCCTGAACTGGTCAGCGACTTCACCACCAATACGCAGCAGATCGCCAGTGACCTGTTGACCACGCGCTCCAGGGGCCAGACCTCGTTGCTCGACGCCATCTATATGGGAGTGAAGAAGATGCGTGAGGCGCACTATGCCCGCAAGGCGCTGCTCATCCTCTCCGATGGCGGCGACAACCACAGCCGCTACAACGAGCGCGACGTAAAGTCTGCCATCCGCGAGTCCGATATCAGCATCTATGCCGTCGGCACCTACGACCGCTGGGTCAATACAACGGAAGAGTTGATGGGGCCGGAGTTGCTCAGCACGATTGCAGACATGACCGGTGGCGTCTCGTTCACGTTAAACAGTCCTAACGACATGCCGGGCGTTACCCGCAACATCGGCACGCGCCTGCGCCATCAATATGTGCTTGCCTACCAGCCCCAGTCGGCTCCGCATGACGGAAAATGGCACAAGATCAGCGTAAAGCTGCGTCTGCCCAAACATTTTCCGTTTATGCACGTCGAAGCACGGCCCGGCTACTACGCGTCGGGTGGGGAGTAGCAGAAGTTACTGGTCGCGATGTACGGTCTCCATGGCGAAGGCCGGCAGGCACACGGCGATGTATTCGGCGCCGCCTTCGTTGGGCGTGGAGTAGCGGATCCACTCGCCGGCGTAGGCGATCACGGCCTGTCCGGCAACCACGTCGAGGGAGCCTCCGCTATGCTCCACGCGCAGCATTCCTTTCAGCACAATCGTAAACTCGTCAAACTCCGGAGTCTGGCCGGGCTCAAGCCATCCCTCGGGGCTGCGCATGTGGGCCACGCTGGCAGTTGAGGTCCTGGAGTTGATGCGACCGATGTATTCGTCGATGAGTTTGGGCTTGTTACCGGCCGCCTGGATGCGCGTGGGTTGTGCGACGAGAGTGGGCATGAGCCTCGACTGACTGCAAGCTTAGAGTACACGAGTTTCTCGCCCAGCACGTGGAGGGACCACGCACTCGTCCGCCCGACGGCGGCAGGAATTCAAACGACCGGCGCGTGTGGGGACACCCGCCGGACTGCCGCCCGAGAGGGTGGCGTTTTCAGGGGGTTCGAAATCTCAAAATGACCTTAGAAGGACTTTTATGGACTCCCTCCTCTACTCAACTTTTCGTTTGCGCATGGTTCGACTCTTGCCATTCCTCGCTCGCACCGGTTGAACGTTAGGAGTGATCACTCCCACAATGGGCGCCAGTGCCGATGCAGCTGAGAGGATGATCACAGCCGGCGGCAGCATTCGCGGGGCCCGTCAGCTGGACTGGCGGGCCCAACGGTCGTACGGTCCCTTACCGTGGCTTCGCGACGCTTCAGGATGACAACTTACGGGCACGGATACGGCGAACCGGGAATTGCCGGCGTGCCCGGGATCACTGTCGGTGGTCCGGGGATGCCGTTTGGTCCGGGAGTGCCGGGAATGACGGTTGGCGGCGTGCCGGGAGTTCCTGGCGTGTAGCAGGTGCCGTGATTGGCCGGAAACGTCGGCGGATAGTAGACGGGTATCGGGCGCGGAGCGGCGGGCGTAATCGCTGGCGGATGGACCTGCGCTTCGCGGTTGGCGTCATCGACGCGGTTTTGCGCCAGGATCATGGGCTGCTGCAAGGTCATTTCCATGGGCGAGCCGACATCGACAAAGAACTGGTGGCTATGGGTGAGCACCACTATGCCGACGGCCGCGCCAGCGGCCAGGCCAACGATGCTGCCAATGGCCAGCCCCTTTGCCGAACTCGAGGTGATCACCTGTCCGGCAAGGGTTGAACTGTGGGTGGTATGCGCCGCCGCGCCGATTGCCGCACCGATGCCGAGTCCGGCAGCCGGGGCGATAATGGCGCCCGCTCTTGTCCCGCCGCTCGGGTTGGCCCACGCCGTGCCTTCATCGCTCTCAACCTGCAAAGGTCCGCCGACGTGCGCGATATAGCCGTCGGGAAAGATCACCGAGGCAGATTGTAGCTGGATTTCACCGCGCGAGTCGTCGCGGGAGAGTTTCTCCACAACCCCCTGCACGTAGGTTCCGGCCGGAATCACAACCTGATCGCCGATGGCGACCGGGGCAGTGGTCTGCGCGTAGATGTCGTCGCCGCGATGCACGGTTTTGCTGGAGATGGGATGGGTGAGCACGAGCGCGAAGCGGGTTCCGCCTGGAATGGTAACCGTGGCAGGTTGCGCCGGTGCGGGTGCGGCCTGCGGTTCGGGAGCCGTTGGCAGTGCGGGCTGCTCGTTGCTCGGTTCGGAGTTTTGCGCCAGGCCGAGAGCCGCCGCACAAGTAATGACTATCAGAGTTGCAAGGGCACGCCGCATTGGTCGTTTCGTTAGAACTCGCCGGGCCACAGCCAGAAAGGCATCCACGGTCGAAACGGCTTGGGGGCAACGGGCGCTGGACATCGCTGCATTTGCCATTTTGGGACCTCCTGTTGAAGACGCACACGGCTAATGGCTGGGATGCGCATGGCGCGCAGGGGAGTTATCCCGGTCATTGTTCGGACAGTTATTGGACCGCTGTGCAGCGCGGAAGATATCACTGAAGCGAGTAAAGCTTTGCAAAAGTGGGGGTAAGGATGTGTAAAGCGGGTTGAGGAGATTTGGGTGAGGAGATTTGCAACTTCTTGCCGATCAGGAAAGGCAGGTTCCTGACCGCCGCAATGCCGCCAGGACTGACATTGGTCGTGGCTCATCAGTTCAGCGAAGTTGAGGAGCGTTTCTCTGCGAACTCTGCGGCCGTTCTCAGCGCTCTCTGCGGTCAAACGGCTCTTTAAGCTCCCGACATCATAGAGCTCTTTACCGCAGAGATCGCCGAGAAAATCCGCAGAGAGCGCTGAGAAAAGCAACACCCGCAATTATTCGCTTTTCTCCGAGATCCAGCGCGAGATGGCGGTGACTGCCTTACGCGGGGCGAAGCGGGTGGATTGGGCGACTACCCAGTTGTGCACGCCACTGATTGCGAGCGTGCGGCCTTCCATCAGGGCGCGGTAGCCGTCGAGCGCGACTCTCTCCGCGCTCATCGCGCCAAGCTGCTTGAAGAGGCGCGATTTGTCATTGCCGGCGCGGGCGGCGAATCCGGTGTGGGTGGCGCCGGGGCAGAAGCAGGTCACGGTAACGCCGGAGCCGCGGAGTTCATTGCCGATCGCTTCGGAAAATGAAATGACGTAGGCCTTGGTCGCGTAATAAACGGCCATGAGCGGACCGGGCTGGAATCCAGCGGTGGAGGCGACGTTCATGATGCGCCCGCTGCGGCGCGCGAGCATGGGTGGCAGGAAAAGATGCGTGAGTTCGGTGAGCGCGCTGATGTTGAGGGCGATCTGGCCGCGGATCTCTTCGCTGGACATTGTGGCGAATTCGCCGTGGGCGCCGAATCCTGCATTGTTGATGAGGATTTCGACGGGAATATTTTCACGCTGCAGTTGATCGAAGAGAAATTTTGGTGCGTGCGCGCCGGTGAGGTCGAGAGGGATCGTTTTGATGTCGATGCCGGCGGGTCTCAGTTCGGCGGCGATTTGCGCGAGTTTGTCGGCGCTGCGCGCCACGAGAACTAAGTTGTGATGGTCGCGGGCGACGAGCTTGGCGAATTCGTATCCGAGGCCACCGGACGCGCCGGTAATGAGGGTGGTGGGCATACCGGTATTGTATCGGGGCCGCTTGCTTCCGAACCCAGTTGGTTCCACGCGCTCGCGTGCCGATACTTATTTTCCGCGGATGAACGCAGATGAACGCGAATTAATCGGAATAGGTTTGATCCGCGGAGTCCGCGTTCATCCGCGGAGGAGAAGTCGTTCCACTTTTGGTAACCTCTCGAGCTGAAATATCGTGCGGTGTACATATTTGGCCCTTCCTTCGCGCTAGACTAGCTGCGCTCCTATTCAGCACGAGGCCTACCCATGTCCTTCCGCTCGGTTTTCATCGCAGTAGTCATCGCTTTTGCACTTATTGTGTCCGCATTTCTTATCAATCGCGCGCGGCCGCGCGCGGAGACCGACCAGGCCGCAGCGGATTTCGTCCGCGCCTCGGGCAAGTGCGCGGAGTGCCATTCGCGGACGCAGTATTCCGTGGTGCACGAATACGAAATGAGCAAGCACGCGCAGAAGAGCGTGAGCTGTCTCGATTGCCATCAGCCGGCGCAAGGGCAGGAGAAAAAAGATCACCATGGATTCGTAATCGCGAGCGTGCGCCTGACAGCGGCGAATTGCCGCAGTTGCCATGAGCAGATTTATCAGCAGTTCGTGCGCAGCCGGCATGCCGCGCCGTCGTGGGCGGCGATTTATGGCGAGAAGGGATTGACGCCGGAGCAGGTGAATTTCTCCGAGACGTATCAGCCCGGAGGAACGCGCCGGCCACCGCATCCGTTTGTGGTTTCTGAAGGAGCTGCGGCGACGGCCAGCGGATGCGAGCAGTGCCACTCGATCGGCAAGCCGAATCCCGATGGAACGCTGGGCACGTGCACCGCGTGCCACACGCGGCATACCAGTTCGGTAGAGATCGCGCGGCTGCCCAGTACCTGCGGGCAATGTCATATGGGACCGGATCACTCGCAGATCGAGATTTATGAAGAGTCCAAACACGGCGTGATTTTCGCGGCGCAGGAAAAACTGCTCAACCTGAAAGCCGATCCGAAAAATCTGACCACGCGCGACATGTTCATTCCCACCTGCGCGACCTGCCACATGAGCGGAATCAATGGGCTGGGCGTGACCCACGACCCGTCGGAGCGGCTGTCGTACTTTCTGGCGAACGCCATCAGCGAGAAGCGGCCGAACTACGCGGCGGCGCAGGCAAAGATGAAACAAGTATGCGGACAGTGCCATACGCCGACGATTGTCGACCCGGTGTATGAGCGGGCGGAGAAAACGGTGCACGCGACGAACGAAAAAGTTTCCGCGGCGAAGGCGCTTGTGGATGGTCTGCGGAAAGATGGCGTGCTGAGCGGGCCTCCGTTTTCGAATCCGATTGATTTCGTCTATTTCGATTTCTGGCACTACGACGGGCGCACGGCGAAGCATGCCGCGTTCATGGGCGGCGCGGATTTTGTGCAGTGGCACGGAAACTATCCCATGCTGCACAAGACGGCGGAGTTAAAGGCAATGGCTGACGATCTGCGGAGAAGCCATGGAAAGAAGTAACGGCTGGTGGACGAAATTAGCGCCGTGGTTTCTGGTCGAGGCCTTCTGCCTGGTGAATCTGGCGTTCCTTACGCTCGATATTTACCTGGCACATTCGTTCAACCAATTCCACAAGTGGGAGGAGTACGTTCCTCTGTATTTCTCGGCGAGCGCGCCGGTCGTGCTGGCAATTGGGCTCGCGTTGAAGCCGCGATTTCGCGGCGTGTGGACCGACCTCGGCTATCTCGTCGGATGGGGCGCAATCGTCACCGGACTCGCCGGTGTGGTGCTACATCTCAACAGCCTGTTTTTCTATGAGCGAACGCTGAAGAGCCTTACCTACTCCGCTCCGTTCATCGCACCGCTGGCTTACACCGGGGTAGGATTTCTGCTGGTGATGAATCGCATGGTCGACTCGCAATCGAAAGCATGGGCTGAGTGGGCGCTATTTTTCACCCTGGGAGGATTCGCGGGAAATTTTGGCCTGACGCTGAGCGACCATGCGGAAAATGGATTCTTTCATGCGACGGAGTGGGTGGGAGTCTGGGCCAGTGCCATTGCCGTAGGCTTTTTGGTGACTCCGCTCCTGATGCACGTGTCCAAGAAATTCATTGTGCTCTGCGGCGCGATACTTCTTGCTGAGGCAGGAGTGGGCGGCTGGGGATTTCTGCTGCATGCGACCGCGAATCTGCACGGACCCTCAACTCAACTCCTGAAAAATCTCACCTTCGGCGCCGCGCCCTTTGCGCCGCTGCTGTTTTGCAATCTCGCTCTGCTGGGATTCATCGCGCTGTGGCGGCTGCGGGAGTTCGCAGAGTAATAGCAATGTAGTTGTTGGCGCACAACGATCGTTCAGGAGTTAAGATTGCCGTAATCAACCGGGGAGGCGCCCATGGGCAAAGAGATTTCCCGCCGCGAGTTCATCGAACAGGCCGGCGTAGCCGGCACCAGTCTCATGCTGCTGAAGAACGTTGCTGGTGCGCTGCCCGCAAGCAACACTCTGCCGACGCGCACGCTGGGAAGGACCGGCGCCAAAGTATCGATTCTCGCCTTCGGGTGCGGCAGCCGCTTCCTGATGTACAAAGACGAGGAGAGCGCGACGGCGATTCTCAATCGCGCGATCGATTCGGGGATCACCTACCTAGATACTGCTTATCTCTATGGAGACGGCGAGAGCGAAACGCGCGTCGGAAAAGTCATGGCCTCGCGCCGCAAAGAGGTTTGGCTGGCGACGAAGATTCCCGACCGCACGCGCGACGGATTCCTGCGCCGGCTGGAAGCAAGCCTGAAGCGTCTTCAGACCGATCATGTCGACCTGGTTCACATTCACAGCCTCGCCCATGCCGATGACCTCGAAAAAATCGAAGCGCCGGACGGAGCTATGAAGGGTTTGATGGAAGCGCGGGAGCAGAAGATGGCGCGGTTTGCCGGAATGACCAGCCATACCGACGGCGAAGTAATGGCCAAAGCGATCGGGCGGCACGATCTCGATTGCGTGCAGATGGCGCTCAACGCCTCCCGCAACGGGCGCTTTGAAGAACTTGCTTTACCGGCGGCCAACGCCAAGAATCTCGGCGTCATCGCAATGAAGGTGACTGGCCAGGAATTTTTGGTGGGAGACGGAGCCGGCAAGGCAGATATGAAATCGCTGCTGCGCTATTCGATGAGCCTGCCGGTCACGACCGCGGTTGTGGGAATGCCGCATCCTGAGATGCTGGCTGGCAACGTGGAAACGGCCCGCTCGTTTTCGCCGCTCGACGACGAGGAGAAGGATCGGCTGAGAAAGCAACTCGGTGTTTCGCGGGAAGGGCTGGAAAAGAGGTTGGTGGGGCATTTGGATGGGCCCACGGCGAACCCGGAAGTCTTTTTGGCTTAGTTCAACGGACGGTCTCTCGTGCGCTGGTGGCAGCTCAGCGATCTTTTCCAGGACATTATCAGTTGAAGCCGACGTAAGGTCCCTCGCGCCAGCTTCGCCGCCGCTCAGGATGACATCGATCGTTGTCCTCCGTGACCTCTGTGCCCTCTGTGGTGAAGATTTTCGGCCGGGGCGCGCGCCATCCTGTCCGAAATTCGATAAGCACGAAAAAGCGCGGGCGAGGGCGCGCCACATTGCGCTAGCTTGAGCTTACGCGTGCACCAGTTCTACGCCGTAGATCGAGTGCCAGCTGGTCGCGGCTTTCAGTTTGTCGTTGACGTTGTTGATGTTCTTCACGCCTTCGGTTTCAAGCCATTTGCGGAAGGCGGCTGCGCCCTGCTTGGCGTAGACCGGGATGCCTTCTTTCCACGTGGCGCGGCCGCAGAGCACGCCGTTGAACTTCACGCCCGATTCGCCGGCGAGTTCAAGCGTCTCAGAAAATTCCGCGTTGCTCACGCCCGCCGAAAGATAAATGAACGGCTTGGTCGCGACGCTGGCGGCTTTGTGGAAGAGGTCGATGGCTTCTTTCTTCGAATAGGCTTTCTGCCCGGCGAACGACTTGCAGCCTTCGACGAACTTCATATTGACCGGCACTTCGACTTTGAGCACGTCGACTCCGTAGCGGTCTTTCGAGAACTCACGCATGCTCTCAGTGACGATGTGCGGTTTTTTCTTCGCGTAGTCGAGGCCTTTTTCGTCGGCGCCTTCTTCGTAGCCGACAAATTCCAGGAAGAACGGAATGTCGTTGGCACGGCACTCGTCGCCAATGCGCTCCACCCACGCGTGCTTGATCTCGTTGACGTGCTTCGGATCGTCCGGCGTGTAGTAGAGGAGAATCTTCACGCAATCGGCGCCGGCTTCTTTAAGGCGGCGTGCTGACCAGACGTCAAGCAGATCCGGCAGCCGGCCGGGTCCGGTCTTGTCGTATCCGGTTTTTTCGTAAGCCAGCAGCAGGCCGGCATTTTTGGCGCGGCGCTTCGAGGCGGGCAGTCCCCACTCGGGGTCGAGCAGGATGGCGCTGGCGTGCGGCGTGAGCACTTCGGTGACCAGCGACTTGAACTCTTCCATCATGGCGTCGTTGACTTCGCCGCCTTTTTCTTTGGCCAGCGATTTTTGCAGGGAGCCGCGCTGATCCATGGCAGCGGCGGCGATGACGCCGCGATCGTTGGAGACCTTCTTGAGGCCGGCAAGCTTACCGGGGGTGAGCTTCATGAGAATCCTCCTAGGATGAAGTTATGAATGCTGGCGAACCCACAATTGTAAACTAATCCGCCAGCGGCGACGTGATTGGGATCACTCAGAAAGCGAGGGCGATTCCGGCTTCAGGAAGCCGCCACAAAGGGATCAGGGACCTCTGAATTTCCTACAGAAGCGCTCGCGCCGTCCCACATCGTAGTTGAGATTCCTGAGCCCAACTCTGACCAGAAGATCGAGTTGCCCTGACCAATCCGGCAAGAAGACTACTTACTTGGATTGACAGGTTGCCACAGTTCGATTTTGTTGCCGTCGGGATCGTAGATCCAGGCGAAGCGGCCGTAGCTTTCGTCCTGGCGCTTAGGGTCGATCTGGACGCCCTCTTTCCCCAGTCGCTCGAGCAATGCGTCGAGGTCGTCGACGATGTAGTTCAGCATGAACGAGGCTGAACTGGGCTCGAAATATTTCGTGGCAGCGGGGAAAATACTCCAGACGGTCATCTGCTCACTTTCAGGATTGTCTTTTTCACGCCACGGCAGCATGACACCATGGCCGCTATCGGCGAGACCGAGATGTTTTCCGTACCACTCCTGCATTTGAGGCTTATTCGCGGACTTGAAGAAGATTCCCCCGATCCCGAGGATTCGGCCTGGCTGGCTCATGGTTGTTTTCCTTTCGTGTAGTGCACTAGATACTAGAGATCAAACCAACTCATCTCAAGTGACCGGCATCACTGAAGCGATCGTCGGCAGCGACTAATCTAGCGCAACAGAGTCACCTGCTTGTCACGACAGGTTTGGGGGTGACACGATGTTGATCGCGTTGATGGTTGGCTGCTCGGTTGCAGTGGTCTTGCTATTTGCACTCGGAGCCGTTAGTGAGTTTCGGGAGCTGTGGCAGCATCCGGATCACCAGGAATTGTCGCGTGATTCGCGAGCGGTTCATCCCGGAAGCCATAATCTTCCGCATCGATTCTGAAGAGTCTGGTGCGTTCGGATTTTCTTCTGACCACGTAATGCTCCCCCGGTTTTTGTCGTTCCAGGCGATGGTATAGTGGTATAACCGCTCGCAGATCTCCTCTTGATTTGCGTTTGCAAGCAGAAATCAATCCAATTAGGGGTGAAGACGAGGGGTCAATGCGAATTTCGCGTTTGGCTCAGGAAAGGGACCTGCTACATGGCCATTGCGACGATTAATCCGGCAACGGGGGAAGTGGTGAAGACTTTCAACCCGCTGACTGAGGCGGAGATTGAGAAGAAGCTGCAGCTGGCCGTGAGCACGTTCCGCGCCGGGCGGACAACTCCGTTCGCCACACGGGCCAAGCGCATGCTGAAGGCCGCCGAGATTCTGGAGCGCGACAAAGACAAATTCGCTCACTTGATGACGCTTGAGATGGGCAAGACCTATAAGTCCGCGGTGGCCGAGGCGGTAAAGTGCACGACCGCGTGCCGCTACTACGCGGAACATACCGAGCGCTTTTTGGCCGACGAAGTGGTGCAGACCGCCGCGAAAAAGAGTTTCATTCGCTATTTGCCGATCGGTCCGATTCTGGCGGTAATGCCATGGAATTTTCCCTTCTGGCAGGTGATCCGGTTTGCCGCTCCGGCATTGATGGCGGGGAATGTCGGGTTGCTTAAGCACGCCTCGAATGTGCCGCAGTGCGCGCTGGCGATCGAAAGCATTTTTCTGGAGGCGGGATTTCCTGAGGGATCATTTCAGGCTCTGCTAATCGGCTCAGCTCAGGTGGACGCGATTCTGAACGATCCGCGTGTAGTAGCCGCGACGCTGACCGGTAGTGAGCAAGCGGGAATTCAGGTCGGCGTCGGCGCGGCGAAGCGAATCAAGAAAGTTGTGCTCGAGTTGGGCGGAAGCGATCCGTTCATCGTGATGCCATCGGCCGATTTGGACGCGGCAGTCGCGACCGCAGTAACTGCCCGCGTGCAGAACAATGGGCAGTCGTGCATTGCGGCCAAGCGCTTCATCGTAGCCGACGCCGTTGCCGACGATTTTCTGCGCAAGTTTGTCGCTCGCATGGAGAGTTTGAAAGTGGGCGATCCGTTTGACGAGAAGACCGAAGTCGGGCCGCTGGCCACGCCCGATGGCGTGAAGGATCTCGACGCCGACGTGCAGAAATCTGTAAAAGCCGGAGCCAAGGTTCTGACCGGCGGGCATCCGATCAACGGCAAGGGAAATTTTTATGCGCCGACGGTGCTGACCGATATCCCGAAAAACTCTCCGGCATACGGCGAAGAGTTGTTTGGGCCGGTGGCGTCGGTGTTTCGTGTGAAAGATCAGGATGAAGCGATTCGCCTCGCGAACGATGTGCGCTTCGGGCTTGGATCCAGCGTCTGGACGAATGACGACAAGGAGCGCGAGAAGTTCATCAACGAACTCGATGCCGGCATGGTGTTTGTGAACAAGATGGTGGCGTCCGATCCGCGGATTCCATTTGGCGGCGTGAAGGCTTCCGGCCATGGGCGCGAGCTCGGACTCGTGGGGATTCGCGAGTTTGTGAATGCGAAGACGGTTTGGGTGGAGTAGAAAAATCTTTCACCACAGAGGGCACGGAGGAACACAGAGGAATCAAACGCGATCCCAACTCGCTGTCATGCTGAGCGGAGAACGGAGCCCGCGAAGCAGGCTCCGTTCGGAGTCGAAGCATCCCTGCAATCGCAAACGAACTTTGGGATCTAAGTCTTCTGTCCGTAGGTGCGCCGGCACGGGCAGGGATGTTTCGACTCCGCGTTGAGAATCACTTCGTGATTCTCAACGCTCCGCTCAACATGACAAAAATTCCAGCTCCCATCACATAACAAGCACTACGGGCTCGGATGAGACTCCGTCTCCGTCGCCCCATGCGCCGGATGATGCTCCGTCAACAAACTCAGCCAGGGACAAGCATCCGCAGGAAGGCGGTGCACCGCCGCCTGCAGTTTGTCTCCTGATTCGTCGTAGCGAATCCACACTACGCGGAAGCGCGCCTTGCGCCCGGCGTGCAGAATTCCGATCACATCTCCCGAAGCCAAGTCCACGTCCAGGCCTGAGAGCAGCGCGCCACTTAGGCTGATGTCCCGGGCACGTACATCCTGCAAGAACTGCTCGCCCTTAGTGTCGACGCCCCACACGGTCAGGGGAAGGTCGATGGCCGTACGCGGCTCGCGGCGGCGGTCTTCTCCGTGATAAGCCTCTTGCGGGCGCTCGGCCGGAGGCGTTTCACTGGCGCGCCCCTCTCCAGCACTTGCCTCATTACGATGCGCCTCGTTCGGGCGCGCGTTCTTTGGATGATTTGTGCCGCGGCGTTCGAAGGTGCGAAGGTCTCCCAAGGGGTGGTCTCCTCCAAGCTCGTAAATGCAGGTCGTTAAAAGCTAATGTCGTTGAGAATCTCTGCCTGCATTTAAAGCGTAGCGATGGGAGAAGTTCGGGTAAAGCAAGGAAGGAAAATCGGAAAACTGTGGTGGGAGGGTGATTCTGTTTTGGGACTGGTTTCGAAATGGAACGGCTTGCGGTCGAACTAGGAATGCTTCCCACGTCTCACAAAGCGGCGAGACGTGGGAATTCAAAACAGTTCTAATCCGGGGAACGGTTTATAAGTAAACCTTACTTCACGAGCATGATCGGCTTAATCCCAAGGTTCACTGTGTTGTTCTTAATCGGCTGCTTCAATCCTGTCGTATCGACCTGAATCAGGTACGACGGATCAGGATTGTAAGGCGCGGTAGTGCAAACGCCGCCACTGCAGTTCTGCGCCGTATCCCAAACGATCTGCTTCAGAGTGGCGATCTGGCAGGTATAGATGGTGCCAGTCTCAGTGCATGCGCTCGGAGGATTCGATCCGATCAGCCAGCCCGCAACCACGTTGTAAGCCAGGCCTGCAGGAGTCGCCGTGCCGGTCTTGGTTTCAATGTCACCGGACTGCACGTAGCCCCAGGTATACCAATCCTGAAAGACGAGGTTGTTCGCGGCAGCGATCGAAGCCTGCAGGATTTCGTAGTGCGTGATCCACGCGATCTGCTGGTCGGAATCGGCGACGCCGTTCGTGCCCCATCCGCCTTCGGTAGTTGCGATCGGCTTGCCGGCGAGACCGTTCGCGTCGGCGATGCCGCGGAAGGTCGTGATCATCGTCATGATCGGAGCGTTGGTTGAAAGCGGGCTCTCAGGATATGGCACAGGAACGGTGTTGCCCGGCCCGGTCTGGCTCGGATATCCATGGAACGTCAAGCCATCTGCATAGAGATTTCCGCCCGCCTGCAAGTACTTCGTCATGTAGTTCACGCCATTGAGCCATACCACCGACGGTGTGAAGACCGTCGAATACGGATCCTGCTTGAGAATCGGATAAGCTGCCGCGGCCATAGCGACCATCTGCTGCGGCGTTCCGGTCCAGAACTTGGTGTTGCTCATCTCGTTCCAGATCTCGTAGTACTTCACGTGCGGCGCAGTCACGCCGTTGTAGTGGTTGACGACGGCGGTGATGAAATCAATCCAGTCCTGAATGTTGTCCGGCGGCGCCGTGCACGAGACCATGCCGGTCTTGTTATTGCGAATGCAAGTCGATTGGTCTTTCACCGCCCAGCCGGGCGTCCAGCCGAAGGGAATGTCGATGAGCGCCACGCCGTTGGCGTCTTTGGGCGCATTCTTCACGAAGGAGTCGATGGCCTTGAAATTGTAAGTGCCGCGCGCCGTGCCTTCGATGATGGTCCACGCGACCGCGGGATGGCTGAGCACGCCGTAAGTGACCTTGGGCATGTCGGTCGATGTGGACGCGCCCATGCCGAACAGGCCTTGGGCAACTTGAGCGTTGGCGGAGAGGGTGATGAGAACGAACGCGCACAACGTGACTAGGGTCTTCTTCATTGGGAACGGCTCCGTCTTTTTAAACTTTTTGAACTTGGCCTGGGAAAAACTACCAACCGGGAACGGGCTGGATCGACGAGAGGAACCCTTCTTCCCGCTGCCCAAAACTCGCAGTTTGGCCGCACTCAGCCCTCATATAGGACTTTCTCTAATGGCGGTCATTGCTGTCTCGGTACGCAGAATCGGGAGAAAACCCGCTCTCGATCTTCGCTCATCCGCGCGCGCGCCGAAAGGGAGGAGGATACAGGCGGCAAGCGCTTGAATTTGAGTCTGCCAAAGGCGTCGGGTAGTGTCAAGGAGGATTCGGGTGTAGGTAAGTCGTCTCTAGGCAAAGTGTGAAGAGAATTGCGAACGTCGCCGGGGAAAGGCAATGAGTGCGCGCGCTTCGCGCTGCTGGTTTCCGCTACAGTTTTCGGGCCCAATCTTAGATTAGGGGAAGAAGGCGGCGCCTGCGACGCAACTACTTCTTTTCACCGCGGAGACACAGAAACACAGAGGGAAACATCGTTCATGTTTTCGTGTCTCTGCACCCGCCAGCGTGCGCCATGAATGGAAACTTCTTCGCTGTTGCGGATGATTGGGATTGACCGCGGGTTTGCTGGTTTGAGTGGCAGCGTAGCGGGGTCGAGTAGCACCCACTCTTTTCTCATCGCTTCGTCTAAGCGACCAGTGTCCGATCGGGGACACGAGGAGAGTAGACGATGAAAAGAAATGTTCTGGCAATGCTGGCGCTGGCAGGACTTGCCCTGGTAGGACTGATGGCTCCGTTTGTGCTTGCGGCAGATACCGATCAGACGGCTCCCAGTTACGACATGAAGGCGCAGTCGTTGCTCGATCTGGAGCGGGTGCAGAAAAAATTCGTCGACCTGGCCAACACAGTGCCGGCCGACAAGTTGACGTGGCGCCCGACGCCGGACTCTCGATCGTTTGCCGAAGTCTTTCTCCACGTATCAGGGGAGCGCTATGGAATTCTCAGCCTGATGGGCGCGGAGAAACCTGCTGGGTTTGATGCGAAGACTTTCGAGAAGTCGACGACCGACCGTACGCAGATCATCGCCGAGCTGAACAAGTCGTGGGAGTTCGCGCAAAAAGCGATCAACGGCATGACTAACGCGGAGTTCGCCAAGCTGCTCCCGAAACTGGGTCCGCAGGCCAATGCCGGAGACGTGGTCTACATCCTGGTCGGCGACGCTCACGAACATCTCGGCCAGTTGGTCGCTTACGCGCGTGAAAACGGGATTGTGCCGCCGTGGACGGTGGAGGCGCAGAAGAAAGCGGCGGAGAAGAAGGCAGGGAAGTAACGCTACGGAGTAGTCGTCGGTCTGGGCAGAAACCGAGGACGCACACTGAGGGGCGGGCGGAAGCGTCCGCCTCTTCGTGTTTGCTGGGAATTCTTTACCACGGAGGCACAGAGGCACGGAGAAATCAAGGAAACGTTTCTCTGTGTCTCTGTGCCTCCGTGGTGAATGTTCCCGATGTCCGGACGAGGCGTCCGCCGCTCCACGATCACTGCCGCAGCGTCAGCGCACTCAACACTCCCTGCTGTTTCGCGATCAACTGCTGCACGCCCTGCTTCGCCAGCCCCAGCATTTTTTGCAATTGCTGGTCGTCAAATGCCTGATGCTCGGCCGTAGCCTGCACTTCGACCATCTTTCCGCCGGCGGTCATGACGAAGTTCATGTCAACGTCGGCCCGCGAGTCTTCTTCGTAACAGAGATCGAGCAGCACTTCTCCGTCCACAATTCCCACACTGATGGCGGCGACGAAATCGCGCAGCGGAACAACAGTCAGCGTCCCGGCTTCCACCAATTTCTCTATCGCCAGCCCAAGCGCGACAAACGCGCCAGTAATCGAAGCCGTGCGAGTGCCGCCGTCGGCCTGGATCACGTCGCAGTCGATCCATATAGTCCGCTCGCCGAGCCGCGCGAGATCGGTAACAGCTCTCAAAGACCGCCCTATCAACCGCTGGATTTCGTGAGTGCGTCCGCTGGGCCGGCCTTTCACGACTTCGCGCGGCGTACGGGTCAGCGTGGAGCGCGGCAACATCGAGTACTCGCTGGAAATCCATCCCTTGCCGCTGTTGCGCAAGAAAGTGGGAACCGTTTCTTCAATGGATGCCGTGCAGATGACGCGCGTATTGCCAACTTCAATGAGGACGGAGCCTTCGGCCGTGCTGATGAAATCCGGAGTAATGGTGACGGGGCGCAGTTGATCGGGTGAACGATTATCCGAGCGATAGAACATGTCGGGATTGTAAATGACCACAAGAATACAAGGTGTCGAGAGGGGTACGCGCGCGCTGCAGACCCGCGCCGAGTGCTAAGCTGATTTTTCTCCCCCCGGAGGCACCAGCAATGCGCACATTCCCAGGTTGTGTCTTGCTCGTCGCAATCTTCGCCTTGCTTTTTTCACTCACCGGATGCGGCGCTGGCAACGCCAGCTTCACGCAGCCGCCTCCGCCGACAAATACGCTCGCCTATCTCCATCGCAGCTCGGCCGGCAACAACTACACCATTTACGATCTGAAAGTGCTGCATGGCGATGGCAGTGTCGCCACTCTGCTATCAAGCCAGAGTTTGATCTCGGCCGTTCTCTCGCCGAACGGACAAAAGATCCTGTATTCCTACTACGATCCCAACGTCGTCGACTATCAGATTGCGACCATGAATGCAGACGGATCGGCCAACACAGTGCTGACGGGCAACGGTTCGTTTGGTCTCTATCCGCAGTACACGCCCGACGGCAGCAAGATCGTCTACGAAGCCTCGGGGATCTTCACACGTTCAATCGCCGTGATGAACGCAGACGGGACCAGTCCCCTGATCATCAATGCCGCGTTCGGCAATCAGTACTGCTTTCCCTCGACCAACGGCTCCATCATCGCGGCCAGTGTGATCATCGGGGCATCACAGGGCTTGGCGACGATGAACATGGATGGGTCGAACCAGCAGGTCATCGTGAATTCCGCTTATTTCTCATATTCAACTTTCAACGGCAATCAAATCGTATTCAGCACCAGTGATGGCCATAACTACAACCTCTACACGGTCAACCCCGACGGAACCAATCTGACGCAGATCACAAACTCGCTGGTGAACTGGGATCCGCTGGCCCTGGGCGGATCGATTTACTTCGTTTCCGTACCGTCTTCGGTGCAGAACCCAAACACCGACAGCCAGCAAATCTTCAGCATGAAACCGGTCGGTTCGAATCCAACCGCCGTCACGAATGACACGCTCTACGACGGATTCAAAACGGCGAACGGCTTCTGCTTGAATCCGTAATCCCGTCCCCATCCATGCCCAGTTTCCTCTGTGCTCCTCTGTGTCCTCTGTGGTGAATGGTCTTCTTTTCGGCCTTTATCCCCATATTGCTGAAGAATGAGTCTTTGCCAGATCTATCGTCCGAATTGACAATAAATATATCTTTAGATATACATAAAACATGATCGACAGTTACACCGACCGCATCTTGCTCGAGGAACTGGGTATACCCAGAATTCCTCGCCATGATTGCCGGTCGAACAACCAAGGAAGTTTTGAAGGAGTTTCAACTATGTATGGACGATGTGGCAGTTGGTGGCGCGGCGGCATGGGCGCACAGTTTTTCGGCGGTGGATTTCCGTTTGGCGGGCGTATGGGCCGCTGGGGACGCTTTTTCGGTCCCGGAGAGATTCGCTTGGCATTGCTCTCCATGCTCGAGAGCGGCCCGAAGCATGGCTACGAACTAATGAAAGAACTGGAGACGAAGTCGGGCGGCATTTACAAAGCCAGCGCAGGAGCGATTTATCCGGCGCTCCAGCAGTTGGAAGACGAAGGCCTGGTAACTTCAGACCAGGCGGCAGGGAAGCGCACCTACGCGCTCACCCAAGCTGGCCGCGAAGAACTGAAGCGCGAATCCGAAACCGTGAGCCAAATCTGGCGGCGTGCGGAACAAGCGGGCGACTGGGCTCCATGGATGGGAATGGAAGGCGCCGAGGTCATGCGTCCGGCGTCGGCGGTCATGAAGGCCGCGCTGCGCGCAGCCACTCGCAGTTCGCACGACTCGGCAAAGATCGCAAAGATTCGAGAGATCCTCGAACGCACCAAGCGCGAGATCGAAGCCCTGGAGAAACAGGCTTAACAAAATCTGACCACGGAGTCACACAGACACGGAGAAAACTTCCCTAGCGTCTTCTCCGTACCTCGGTGCCTCCGTGGTTCTTCTTCCAACTTCACCACAGTACATCCGCAACAGAGCTGTCCTCGACGTTTGTCCCGCCTGAATAGTCGTTCGTCAGAAATATTTGTGCATTTGTCACGGATTTGTCGTTAACCAACCTGGCGCAGCGTCGTCTTTTTAGCACACGAATTCAGCGGCCCCATGGCAAAGTCGCCGCCCCGCTTGAATTCACTTTCAGTATCCGGGGCGGAGCGATTATGCGAACGCTGATCTTGTTTTGTCTTCTCACCACGGCCGCCACTGCGCAGCAACTCTTCACCCAGGAAACTCACACCCTGCCGCGCGAAGCGGAGTCGATTCTCATGGCGAGTTGCCGCGCGGTAGGCGAGCAGTTCGCCATCCCCATGCCGAATCCGAAAGTCGAGCTCCGGCTCGACCAGCAAGCCGACTCGGTGGAAACTGACCGCAACACGCACATCATCCGCATGCGGCGATGGAATCGGGCTCTCTTCAAAAAGGCAGCGGTTTTCGCCTGCATTCAGTCCGCCGAGTCCGATGTCGTGCCCATCCTGATGCGGAAGGTGCGCGACTACTAATCATCATGGGCATGCCACGGAGTAAGGCGATGCGGATTGCATTATGCATTCTCTGGTTGGTGGCTGGCGCCAGCGCACAGCAGGTGTTCGCGCCACACGGCCAGCCTCTTCCGCCCGAGGCAGAGTCGATTCTCATTTCGAGCTGCCGCGAAATCGGAGAGAGGCTTGGCATACCGATGCCGGATCCCCGCGTTGAACTGCGCCTGGGTGAGAAACACGACGCCATGGAGACCGATGACGATCATCACATCATTCACCTGCGGCGGTGGAACAAAGCGCGGTTTCGGGAGGGCGCGCTGCACATCTGCATGAGGGCAGCGGAGCGGCAAGTCATCCCCGCCATGTTGAAGAAGCCGCGGGACGACTAAGATTTTTCGCGATCCGCTGCAGAGCCGCTACTGCAGTTGTGTCGCCAGCTGATTCACCGCGCTGACGTCGTAGAAATCCGAAAGATCGGCGTGGCCGGCGAGCGTGTCGCGCTCCCGCCCATCGACCAATATCTTCACTTTGAGGATTCCCTCTGTGTTGGCGGAGATGGTGTGGATGAGCGAAGCGACGGTGAGCTCCTCGACCAGCACTCCAGAGCGATGCGTATCGGCAAAGGCGGAGTTCACGTCAATCACAGCGACCCCAGGATCGACGAGGAACACGCTGCGTACATCAGCGCCGCTGCCCAGCGGGTGCGGGGAATTCTTGTCAAGATAGAGCGAGAGCAGAGCGCGGAGAAGCTCTTCGGCGCGCTGTTGGCGTCCTGACGGCATGGGGATCTGTGCCGACCGGGCGCGAAGGGTGCCGTCCTCGTCGTGGGCGACGAAAAGCGTGACGCGCTCGGTAGGCCCGGCGACCGGAGGAGCCAGAGGACGAGTATCGGGAGCCGGGACAGCTGTTGCGGAGACCGATTTGCGCATGCGCCAGGCGTAGGCACCGAGTCCCAGCGCGGCCAGGACCAGCACCGCCACGGCAATGATCAGTTGCCGCGGGATCATGGGTGCGCTCCCATTTGCTTTCTGCGTTCGTGGTTCCCTCCCTTTGCGCAAAGGGCGCGCAACGGATAAGGCACCCGCCATGTTTTGTACCTCGTCCTCATGGGGCGGCTCCCAGTTGATCGTGGGTGGCAGCGATGGCTGTAGCCACAGCGCTGGTGATGAGTTGCTGGTAATCGGGCGCCGTCAGTTGCGAGACGTCGGAGCCTTGAGGTGCGATTTCGACTGCGATGGCGGCGCCGGTCACGTTGTTCAGCGGACGCAGCGGGGCGCCCATCATGCGAACCGGAATCTGGCGTTTCAGCAGCTCTGCCGTGACCGCGGAAGCCGCTACGTGACTGAGAGGCAGCGAATTGTGCTGCGCGACACTCCAGGAGCGGAAGGGGCCGCGGTCGTCGCCTCCGTAGGGCAGAAGAGCAGTGTAGACGCGGACGCCGTGTCCGCTGGAAGCCGCGTGCAGCGCGATGTAAATGGCAGCGCGGTCGGCATTGGCAAACACGGCGCGCTGGTCGAGAGATAGATTGCCGTCGGAGTCGCGCAGCACGAGCGTGGTCACGCCGCGACTCTCCAGTTCCTGGCGTAAGCTGCGGGCGTAGGCGACGGTGACATCTTTTTCGAGCAGGGTATTGCTGAGCGTTTCGCCGAGATCTTCGCCGCCGTGGCTGGCGTCGACGATCGCGAAGTAGCGCCGGTAAATCTGGTTCGAGCTGGCGGGTGTCGCGGTTGGGGGCGGGGAGGGGACGCCGGGCGCGGGGTTCACGGCCGCCGGCTGGTTTGTGTTCTGCGCGACCGAGGCGGCCGCGGAACTTGGAGAGATCGTGATGGTACGGTTGTCGTTGCTGAACACGGCAATAACAGGGACGGTTGAGGTGACCGCCACGACCGCTGCGCCGTTGCCCTCGCTGTAGCTGGCCGAGGGAATCGTTTTGCTGCCAAACGTGAGCGTCGGAGAAGCGGGCGAGACCACGGGCTCGTGAGCGAAGGTCATGCGCAATGTGCCGGGCTCGGCATTAATTGTTGGATTAACGGGCGATGTGAAGTTGAAGACCAGGCGCTGGGGGTTCTCCCCAGTGAGCGACGCGGTGAAATGCGTGGCTATGCTTCCTATGAAGAGGCGGCCGGATTCTTCGCGCAAAGTGACCGGCCCTCCGAGAATGCGCGGGAGCAGGGAAGCGAGTGCGGCGACAGGAACCAGCCCGCGTCCATTTTCGAGCAGGAATTTTGTGCCGAGGTCGCTGTCGCGGCCCTGCACGCGCGCTTTATTCTTGCCGGCCTGAAATTCGCCCTGGATGTTGTTGTAACGCAGGCGCCAGCGGGGGCCATCGGTTTTCGAGCTGACTTTGCCGAGGGGCTCGAGAATTTCGAGCAGGCCGACATAATCGCGTCCCTCGCGCTGGATAAGAGGTAGAGAATAGTTGGCGGCGACGGAATAGACGGAGAGATGCTTTTCGGGCGCGGCGGAAAGCTGCAGGGCGCAGATCATGAGAAGTGAAGATACGATTGCCCACCCCTTCCGCAAGAATGGCTCAAACATTGCTGTGCCCGGCCGTTGGAATGCCCACCCCTTGCGCAAAAAACGCCCGTAGGATGGGGCACCCACGTCGCTCGGGTTTTCGTCAGTGTTGCTTCGCCTTGCGTCAGTCCAGGGCATAGGCGACTAGTCCGCTGAGCAGCTTGGGGTAAAAATCGGTGGATTTTTGTGGCATGACTTCACCGGCGAAGGCGATGTCGCGCACCTGCTGAACGGGGCAGGGATTCATCAGGAAGGCGACATTGGCTTTGCCCTGACGGACTTGATCGATGGCTTCGGCGGCGTCGCGCAGGTAGGCGAGGTTCTGCTGATTGCGGATGGATTCTTCCGAGAGGTGCAGCACGCCCTCCAGCAGAACTTTGTGAAGTTGTACGACATCGAGTGCCTTCTGGCGGTCCGAGAGGCCGGCGAAGAACTTCGATTCGGCAGCCTTGGGCGAATGCATCAGGAAGATGCGGTTGGAGGCGACTGCGAGCAGGGCGGTTCCGGACATGCCGCGATCGCGCAGCAGGGAAGTGGCCCGCGTGGCATCGATTGCCGGATCGACTTCCTCGATTGAAAAAAATTCGCGGGCTGACTTTTGGAAGTCTTCCGGAGAAAAAGCCGCGAGGGAATGCACGACCCGATGCGTGGGCAGGACCAGCAACCCCGGGTTGTTCATATTGACGAAGGTCATCATTACGAATTCGCTGGGAGCCTGCAGGTTCAACGATCCCGCGCTGCGGCATTCGTTGCGGAAATTCAACGCGGTTTCGTAGCGGTGGTGGCCGTCGGCGATAACTAATTTCTTATCGCGCATTTTGCTCTGTACGGAGGCGATTACCGCGGGATCGGCAATCTGCCAAATGCGGTGCGCGACGCCGTATTCGTCGGTCACGTCCATTGTGGCCGGACCGGAGGGCGCGAGTAGGGGGTCGATTTCGCCGGAGTCCTCGTAGAGCAGGAAAAGCTGCTCGTAGTGGGCGTGGGTGGCGCGCAGCAGGTCGAGCCGGTCGGCCTTCGGCTTGGAGAGAGTCTGCTCGTGGCGGGAGACGACTCCGGCCGAATAGTCCTCGACGCGGCCAAGGGCGATAAATCCACGGCGCTCGCAGACGGAGCCGGACGGAGCCGTAAACGATTGGGAGCAAGCGTAGATCGACGGTTCGGAATCGAAACAGAGCACACCCGCGGCGCGCCAGTCGCGGGCATAGCCTGCCGCCCGCGTATATACGCTAAATTCCTTATTGTCGCCAGGCTCGCGCCGGCCCAGAATTATCTTGACGAGATTGTAGGGGCTGGCGGCGTAGTAACGCTCCTGCATCGCCGGAGTAATCTTGTCGTACGGCTGGGTGACCACCTGCGAAAGAGAAACGCGCTGCGAGTCGTAGCGCAGAGCATGAAACGGACGTATGTCGGCCATGGGGAAGTTCCGATTGTAACAAGTTTGGGTTACATCCCGGTTCCGCGCGGTGGGAGAAACTCGCTAAGAGGTGCCCCTTTGACGATTCGTCCGTCTAAGAAATAGGCAGCAATTTGCCCTAAGAGTGGGAGCGGTGTCAGGAGACTGGACATATTGGGACTTGTCTATGTTTTTTGACAAAATCGCGCGTGCTGCGCCGCAAAAGCTGTGATAACATCCGCCCCAATGAGGTAATTTATGGCCCGCCTGAATGATGAATGGCGCTGGTCATCTCGCCCTGCCGCCCAAGTTCGAGGGTGTTCGGTTCTCCCTTGGGATCGGACCACGTCATGCCTGCGTCCAAGTTCCAAACTGGTGAATTTCATGAGGCTGTGGGTCGTCGCTACCGTTTGTGCGCTCTTCTGCCTGGGGATTCCTGCGATCGGTCAAACAGATGTCAATGATGTGCACGTAGTCCCGCGCGAAGGCGAAAAACCGCAAGACGCGCCGAAGCCAGATCTGGTTTCCACCAGCACGCCTCCGGGATCCGGTTTGAACGCGCACGTGCGCCCACTGAAAGTCGACGTCGACCTTGTGCTCGTTCCTGTGACGATCACCGATCCTATGAACCGGCTGGTTACTGGCCTCGAAAAAGAAAACTTTCAGCTCTTTGAAGGCAACGTGGGCCAGGAGATTCGTACGTTCTCGAGTGAAGACGCCCCGGTCTCGCTGGGTGTAATCTTCGATTCCAGCGGCAGCATGAGCAGTAAGATGAGCCGCGCCAAAGACGCCGTCGTCGAGTTTTTCAAGACGGCGAATCCCCAAGATGAATTTTTCATGATCACCTTCTCCGACGAGCCGGAGACGGTCAGCGACTTCACCAGTTCGGTCGACGAAATCCAGAACAAGCTGGTCTTCGCGATTCCGCGGCATCGTACCGCGCTGCTCGATGCCATCTATATGGGCGTCAGCAAAATGCGGCAGGCAAAATATCCCAAGAAGGCGCTGCTGATCATCTCCGACGGCGGCGACAACCACAGCCGCTACACTGAAAACGAAATTCGCTCCGTAGTCAAAGAAGCCGACGTGATGATCTACGCCATCGGCATCTATGACCGCTACGCGTCGGCGCAGGAAGAGCGCCTGGGGCCGCAGCTCCTGAGCGACATCACCGAACTCAGCGGCGGACGCGCCTTCACCATCGACAATCCCAATGACCTGGGCGACGTTGCCACCAAGATCGGCGTTGAACTGCGCAATCAATATGTGTTGGGATACCGTCCCAGTAAAGTGGTGCGCGACGGCAAATGGCGTAAGATAAAAGTGAAGCTGTTGCCTCCGAAAGGATTGCCGCCTCTCAGGGTGTATGCCAGGACGGGTTATTACGCGCCCGCGGAATAGGGCATTCAGGGGTCTGATCGTCCTCACGTTGCTGTGGGCCTGCGCGTTGCCGCGGCTCTCTGCCCAAACACAATCCGCACCTGCTGCCGGCGAGAGCAATCCGGCTCCGCCCGCTCAAACCCAGCCCGCCCAAACCCAGCCCGCCCAAACCCAGGAAGACCGCGACAAAAAGCTAAACGATCAAGGGGTATTCGTCCTGCGGCAGGATGTGGACGAGGTGCTTCTCCACGCCACCGTCCAGGATGACAAGAACCACATCGTGACTAATCTTGAGCGCGCCGCCTTCACCGTGCTCGAAGACGGCAAGCCGCAACACATCATTTCCTTCCACAACGAAGACATTCCGGTGGCGATGGGAATTGTGATCGACAACTCCGGATCGATGCGCGAGAAGCGCAACAAGGTCAACCAGGCGGCGCTGAATCTGGTGCGGTCGAGCAATCCGAAGGACGAAGTGTTCGTCGTCAACTTCAACGACGAATATTACCTCGACCAGGATTTCACCAACGATCTGCTGAAGCTGAAAGAAGCGCTGGAGAAAATTGACTCGCGAGGCGGAACGGCCCTCTACGATGCGGTCGTGGCCTCGGCAGATCATTTAAAGCACAACGCGCGGCTGGAAAAGAAGGTGATTTTCGTCGTGACCGACGGCGAAGATAACGCCAGCAACGAAAATCTTGAGCAGGCGATCAAGCAGTTGCAGCAGGAAAACGGCCCATCCGTCTATGCCATCGGAATTCTCGGCGACGAGGAGCATCCCAAGCGCGCCAAGCGCGCCCTCGAGACCATCGCCCAGCGCACCGGTGGCATCGCCTTTTTCCCCAAGACGCTCGACGAAGTCGATGAGATCAGCCGGACCATCGCGCACGATATCCGCAACCAGTACACGATCGGCTACAAACCAACGAATCCGCGGTCGGTGGGCGGATTCCGCGCGGTCAAGGTTGAAGCGAAGGGCAAGGGCCACGGCAAGCTGACCGTCCGCACCAAGAGCGGCTACTACGCGGGGGTGCAGTCAGCGAGTTCGGCCAGCAAGTAGTTAGGAATTACGAGTTATGGCACGCAACGACGGCTTCTCTCGCTGCGCTGTTCCGCGAGGTGCAAGTGACCATTCGATATTCGAAAACTTCTTGCCCACTCATTCTCTGCGGATGTTTCCTGTTGGCCGCCGGAGCCGCTCCGGCTCACGCTCAGCAAATCGCAAACGTCATCGACGCCCCCTTCACAGCGACATTTGAGCGAACCACTCCCGGACAACCCAAGCGAACCTGCCAGATCGCAAGAGCATCGAATGGAAGTGTCTATTTCGGCTGTGCCGGGAGCAATGGCAAGATAACCAGCGTCGATATCAACGATGTGCCGAACAACCGCCAGATCGCTTTCTTCCCGCCGGCTCCGGGCAACTTTAACCACACCTACAGGCTTTACCCGCCTCAGGAGGGCAAGTTCAAAATCCTTTCAGCCCAAGAGGTGCGTGAGCAATTGCGAAGCGGAAAGGGCTTCTGTTGTTGTGAAGAGGAACCCGAAAACGCGTTGGGGCAAAAACTCAGCGATGGGCTGACCCTGTTCGGATTTCGTACGGTGAAGACTTATGCCGACGGAAGCAAGCGAGTTACAGAATATTGGGAATCCGACCTCGGCGTGGTTGTCAGCTCCAAAGCACTCGGCCCACAGCCGGGCGAAGAACATTCTTACGTGGTAAGGGATGTTCTTCGCGAGGAGCCTGACCCGCGTCTTTTTGAGATTCCGAAGGAATACATCTCCGACCCGTTGCGGGAGGCAAAGACTCTCTACGTCGAGAACCTGACAGGCTTCCCAGAGGTGATGGAAGCAGCACTGGGAGAGCTGGATTTCTGGAGAAAAGACTCGAGAGTCCGATATGTGGAACCGTACACGGTCGTCAATGAAAAGAATGCGGCGGATTTGACCGCAACCTTCACCGTGGTGCCTGTGGTTGCAGGATCCGACAAGCCTGGAATCCAGTTGGAGGTATTTTCCCGTGATTCCTCGGACCCTGCCTACCACGTTGCTCTCGCCTGGGTGCGGGATTCTGTGAATGGTCACAAGCTGATCGCGATGCAATGCTTTAACGCGCTCTGGAACCGGCTGGCGAGCACGAGAGTCGGCCTGCAGCAGCTGGCGGGACATTCCAATTGAAGGCCCGGGCAGCGGATGAATTGCGCGCTGCAGAGACATTACATGCAACTACGAGGTATGGTTAGCTTTTACTCATTCAGGAAGCACTCGCCAAGATGACGTGACGTAATGGCGAGCGGATGCGGTCGTGATGGAATCGGCTAGCACTAAGGCTTTTCGAGTAACACTGCGGCCGAATCGATCAGCGCCGCTTCGTTTTCGAGCGCCTTCGCGACCCGCACGATCTCCTGCTCGGCTTCGGCATAACGCTTCTGCTCAATTCCTTCTCTCACGCTCGGCACCGTTTTTACTTCATAGCCGCTGTAAATGCCGGGCGCGTAAAGCATGTGCTTATACCACGGCCGGCGTGGGAGTCCATCTTCGGTGGTCAGCGTGCGCTCGCTCTCGATGAGTTTGCGGTTGAGACTGCTTAGTGCCGTAGCTTGATCGCTGCCAGAAGCGAGAGTTTTCTTTGCCAGAGCGCTGCGATAACGCTCTGCGCTTTTCGCCAAAGCATCGGCCGCATTCTGCATGGGAGCAAAATTCAGGTGCGGCGGAATCTCCTCTTTCGGCGGAGCCACCGTCGGCCGCCGCGGATCGAGCGTCGCCTTAAACACTCCTTCTTCCAGTTCCTGATTGCGCTCGCGGATTTCTTCCTGCTTGTCCGAAAGCAGCTTCTCCAAGTCCTTCGTGTACTTCTGCACCGTATCGGCGAAGTCAACAAAATCGAAGGGCAAAACTTCCGCATCGGCCAGGCGCATCACCGACGTGCCAATCGTCTGTGACAACGCTCGTCCATAAACAAAGTCGTAATCGGAAAAATGCGTGTACCAATAAAAATCGTCGTAGATCGAATGGTATATCCCCTGCTCGTCCTCGCCGCCATAGGCGAGATTCATCGACGCGATGCCGACATGATCGAGAAATCCCGTGTAGTCGGTGCCAGAACCAAGCGCATCGATGCGCAGATCGGCTCGGTCGCGAATTTCCTTTCTCTCCTCGGCAGATTTCGCCGCGGCAATCATCGACAGTTTGTCGCGCTGCCACACGCTCATCTTCGTCTCGGGATCTTCGATGTCGCGCGCCACTCCATTGATGAATTGCTCAAGCGAGTGCGACCCGGCCATTTCGAACAGTCCGCGATCGTTGCCGTCAGTATTGATGTAAACCGCCGCATGCTGCCGCAACTCCTCGGCGTGCGCCTCGACCCATTCGGTCGATCCAAGCAGCATGGGCTCTTCGCCATCCCACGCCGCATAAATGATTGTGCGCCGCGGCTTCCAGCCTTGCTTCAATAGCATCGCCAGGCCGCGCGCCTCTTCAAGCAGCGGCGCCTGCCCCGAAACCGGATCCTCCGCCCCATTGACCCAAGCATCGTGATGATTGCCGCGCACGATCCACTCATCAGGCGCCTCGCTCCCAGGAATTTTCGCAATCACGTCATAAACCGGCTTGATGTCCCAATTGAATTCGAGTTTGAGATGCATCTTCGCCGCGCCCGGTCCAACGTGATAAGGAATCGGAAGGCTCCCGCGCCACGCATCCGGAGCCATCGGGCCCTTCAGTGCCGCAAGAAGTGGCTGCGCATCGCCATAAGAAATCGGCAGCACAGGAATCTTCGTGATGCTCTTCGCATCTTTGATCGCAAGCCGCGGATGATCCGGCGAAGCCACGTAACCCGGCGTGAGCGGATCGCCGGGATTCGAAGACGCGAAGTCCATCACGCTGCCGCGCTGCACGCCGTCCGCATTGCGCATCGGGCCCTGCGGAAAGACGACATCGCGCGTATAGCCATCATCCTGCGGCTCAGAGTAGATGAGACATCCCACGGCTCCGTGCTCAGCCGCGACCTTTGGCTTCACGCCGCGCCATGAGTGGTAGTACTTGGCAATCACGATCGCGCCCTTCACCGAAACGCCAAGCCGGTCCAACTGTTCGTAATCTTCCGGCAGGCCGTAATTCACGAAAACCAAGGGCGCAGTGACATCGCCGTCAATCGAGTACGCGTTATAAGTCGGCAGCTGCTCCGCTTTCTGATTCGACGTAGGATCGACCGCCAGCGCAGGCTCATCGAGCTTCGCCGTGAACTTAGTCGGCTCGGTCATCTCCAGCAAGCGCACCTTCGGCGTAGGAAAAAGAACTTCGAACTTCTCAATCTGCGCGTCGAGCCCCCACTCCTTAAAGCGCGCAAGAATCCACTCGGCGTTGTCCTTGTCATAAGGCGACCCAACGTGATGCGGCCGCGCGCTCATCCGCCGCATGTACTCACGCAGATTCGCAGGATCGGGAATGGAGCGGAATTTCGTTTCCCACTCGCGTTCGGACTGGCTGGAGCGCGGCGCGTAACCGATGAGCGGAGCCTCGTCGGCAGAAAACAAGAATGACGGAAAAATCAGGACGAAAATCAGCAGCCCGGCGGCGCAGCGTCGCATGCAGTTCCTTTCTTGAATCGGTGAACGCGAGTCGGTGCACGGCATTATAGCGTCCAACGCCGCGAACTTCGCTTCCCGTGGGACTGCTCGCCTTTTTGTTGGGACCGATTGCGTTTCAGTGCAGCGCTTCGAAAGGAATGCTGACCTCAATCGTCTGGCTCGTAGCCGCCGGAGCATACACCCATTGGCTCACGGCCTTGATGGCGGCCTCTCCGAGAATGGGGTTTCCGCCTAGCAATGTCGCTGACTCGACGCGGCCCTGCGGCGTGATCACGACCTGCAAACGAACCGTGCCACCAATGCCGAGCTGGCGCAACGTTTCCGGATATTGCGGTTCGACGCGAGTCACAAGCGTTCGCTGCGGCTTTCCGCCTTCGCCTTTGACCGCCAGAATCTTGATCCCCTGGCCCTCCGCGCCCGCGCTCACGTATCCAATCGCACCCTTGGTTCGTGCCACATACGCCAGCACGTCCGCGTCGGAATTGAAGGTTTTCGGCATCGATGCTTTTCCGGTGAACACCAGAGCGCCGTAGTGAGACTGTAAGGTTGCGCTGGACTGCTTGAGATAGTCGCGCAGAAACTCATCGTGGACCGGCCCCGAGCGCTCGAATACAGGTTCCACCTGCGATCCGTCTTGCAGTGCTCGCGTCTCGGAAAGGAAAATGCTGCGCAGTTCGGTGGCAGAAATCGAGTCCGCCCTGACGCTGGGATTCGCCACTACTTTTATCTCGACTGCGACGGAGAACATCGACAGCAGACTCATCAGTCCGGCGGCCAGCGCGTTGCGAAGTTGAGTGCGCCAGATCATTGAGCCCGTGTCCTTCAGAAATTCATCCCCGTCTTGATCACGAGCGAATTGGTGTAAGGCTTAAAGCCTTCCGGATTTACTTGCGGATAAAATCCATCTGGATAAGTACTGTTGCCATAGCCATCCATGAAATGGCCTTCGATTTTGACATTCCAGAATCGCGTCAGGTCGACTCGCGCCGTCACTACTTTGTCATAAACATGATTTTCCGGAAGGCTCGTGTCAGTCTGATTCGGAAGGCCGATCGTGGCAAGCAATCCGCCCACCAGGCTTGTAATTGTGTAGTGCGAATAGTACGAGCCCAATTCCAGCCGCTTCATCACGCGATATGATCCCGCGAAATACCAGCCGCGGACGTCGGTCACGTTGCTCGAACTGCCGCTCAGGATGATCTGATTGCGATAGTAGCGGCGATATTCCGAATCGAGACGCAGCCTCTTCCACGAATATGTGCCGTAGTACTGATTCATCCAATCCGACCGGGAATGCTCGGTGTTGGGTACGGTGTGGCTGAGATCAGGCAGACTCAGCGCCGTGCCGGAGCCGTTCGTATCCTGATCCAGCCGCGAAGCGCCCACGAGCAGACCCTTTAAGGGCGTCGTCCAGCGCACGTCGCCGCCATACTGCAGTCCGCCGAAGCTCTTGAAATATGTTCCGAACTGCGCGAACAGATACGGATATCCGCTATAGATGCTGTCGCTGCGATGCCCCGCGTACACCGTGTAAGCAAGCTTGCCCAGCTTGTGTTGCAACGTGAACGTGCCGTACACGTCCCCACCGAGATGCGCAATGGTGGCATCGCGCAAATCAGTGGGATAGACGCTCTGGGGGAGGAGAGCAACCGTACGCACAAAGTCGAGATCCTGCGTGTCGTTATAAAGCCCGAGGGTGGTCTTGACCTTGCCGCCGCGCACACCGAACCAGTTCGCGAATCGGTAGTCGGCATATGCCCAATCCAGCGACGGATGCCATTCTCCTAGCTCACCCAGGCTGCGATCGAACCCCTGGGCTCCCAGCCGAAACTTGTTGCTGACCTGTACGGAAGCATTGACCGCGAACTCCGTGAACTGGCCACTGCCCACGTGGGACGTGTTCATGGTGAGCCAATTGTTGTTGTCGGTATGGATGAAGCCCTGCGTGGCGTAGCCGTGAAACTGGATTTCGCGGCCGAGGACCTCCAGGCTCTGACCATGCATGCTCAGAGGCAGGAAGACGATACAGAGCGCAATGCCACGAAGTAAACGTGGCCGTTCTCCGCTGGAAATTGGACGCGCGCCCATCAAATGCATGATCGGCGTAGACGCAAAAACCTTGATTTGACATGACGCCGCCAGCCGAATGACGAAGGTAACGCGGTGTCTGGCCACCGTCTCAAGCTACGATTGACGATTCCTGCCGCAGCCTCGTACCCTGTAAGGTGCGTTCGAAAATCTCTGAAATGTCCCGCCTGCGCGTCGCCGACGACATTACTCAACTGGTCGGCGAAACTCCGATGTTGCAGTTGAAACGCCTGGTTCCCGCCGGATCAGCCGACGTCTTCGCCAAGCTCGAATACCTGAATCCCGGTGGCAGCGTGAAAGATCGCGCCGCTATCGGCATCATTCGCCGCGCCGAGCGCGACGGCAAACTTCAGCCCGGAGGCACCATCGTCGAAGCCACCGCCGGCAACACCGGCATCGGCCTCGCCCTGATCGGCGTGAATCGCGGATACAAAGTCCGCCTCTTCGTCCCCGAAAAATTTTCCGAAGAAAAAGTGATCATCATGCGTGCCCTCGGCGCCGAGGTCTCACGCACTCCAGACGCCGAGGGCATGCAGGGAGCCATCAAACAAGCCAAAGAACTAGTCGCGAAAGATCCCAATGCCTTCATGGCAGGCCAATTCGAAAACCTAGCCAACCCCGACTATCACTACGAAACTACCGCGCAAGAAATCTATGAACAGATGGAAGGCCGGGTCGATGCGGTCGTGATCGGCTGCGGCACCTCGGGGACATTTTCTGGCGTGGCGCGTTTCCTGAAAGAAAAATCTTCGCGAGTGCTCACGGTCGCAGTCGAAACGCAGGGATCGATTCTAGGAGGAGGGCTCCCAGGTCCGCACAAGGTCGAAGGCATCGGCGCCAGCTTCATTCCGAAAACATTCGACCGTTCGGTGTGCGACGACATCATGATGGTCACAGACGACGAAGCTTTCGGCATGGTGAAGACACTGGCCGCGAAAGAGGGCGTGCTAGCCGGATCAAGCGGCGGGGCTGCAGCCTTTGCCGCACTCAAAGTCGCCAAGCGGCTGGGAGAAGGCAAGCGCGTCGTGACGATTATTCCCGATTCAGCGGAACGTTACTTGTCAAAAAAGATTTTTGAGGGCGGAATCTAACAATAGAAGGTTTTGAAAGGGCGCGGCTGAAGCCGCGCCATAAGAGTTTTTGTGGAAGAGCGGCTGTAGAAGAAGAGCGACCGTGGAAGAGCGGCGCTTTAGCGCCGCGTTAAGGCAGCCATATAGAAGGGGCTTTAGCCCCGGGCGTTCCTGAAACTAAAAATCCAATGAAAAACAATCCCCTAGGCTTCGCCACCCGTGCCATTCACTCCGGCCAGGAACCCGACCCGCTCACCGGCAGCGTAACCGTCCCGATCTATCCAACCTCGACGTACGTGCAGCAGGGAATCGGCGAGCACAAAGGCTACGAGTACTCCCGCGTCTCCAATCCCACGCGCACGCGCCTCGAAGAAAATCTAGCCGCGCTCGAAGGTGGCGTCGCATCGCGCGTGTTTTCCAGCGGCATGGCGGCGATCAACGCCATCGTCAGCATGTTGCAATCCGGAGATCACGTAGTCTGCGGCAACGATCTTTACGGAGGCACACCGCGCCTCTTCAACCAGGTAATGACCGGATTCGGTCTGGAATTCTCCTACGTCGACACCTCCGACGCAGCCAACGTCGAGCGAGCCATCCGCAAAAACACGCGCATGGTCTACACAGAAACGCCGACCAATCCACTCATGCATCTGAGCGACCTGGCAGCCATCAGCGCGATCTGCAAAAAAAAGAAACTCGATCTCGTAGTCGACAACACCTTCATGTCGCCCTATTTCCAGCAACCTCTGGCGCTAGGCGCAGATCTGGTCGTGCACTCGACCACAAAATTCCTGAACGGCCACAGCGACGGCTTAGGTGGTGTGGTCATCTGCGCGAAGCAGGAGCACGCCGACAAACTAGCATTCCTGCAAAAAGCCGCAGGCGCGATTCTTTCTCCATTCGAATGCTGGCTGATTCTGCGCGGCGTAAAAACCCTGGCCGCCCGCATGGAAATCCACGACCGCAGCGGCCGCATAGTCGCCGATTTTCTAGCAAAGCACAAAAAAGTAAAAGCCGTCTTCTACCCCGGCCTGCCCGACCATCCGCAACACGCCCTGGCGCGGAAGCAGATGTCCGGCTTCGGTTCCATGATCACCTTCGAAACCGGCTCGCTAAAAAACGCCAACAAGATGCTGAAAAAAGTCCGCGTCTGCTCTCTAGGCGAATCGCTAGGCGGAGTCGAAACCCTAATCTCCCACCCCGCAACCATGACCCACGCCGCCCTCGGCGAAAAAGGCCGCCGAGCCATAGGCATCACCGACGGCCTGGTAAGAATCTCCGTAGGCATCGAAGACGTAGACGACATCCTCAACGACCTAAACCAGGCCCTAGAAGCAATCTGAGTATCGTCACCGAAATCATCAGTAAAACTGATGTCATCCTGAACCCGGCGGCAAGCCGGGTGAGGACCTTACGACACTCGACAGCTCCGATGCAGCCGACAGGCCAAAAATTGCCTCCGCTTTCCTCTGTGCTCCTCTGTGTCCTCTGTGGTGAAAGGTTTTCATTAGCTCCCACACCGAATCTGGAAGGCAAAGTCTCTGCTACTCTCGAAAAGACAGGAGCTATAAGTGACGCAAAGCCCACAATCCCGCGAGTGGAACTCCGACGTCTACCACCGCCTCTCCGGACCGCAGGTCAGTTGGGGCAAAAAAGTTCTTACGCGATTGCAACTGCGGGGCGACGAACTCGTGCTCGACGCCGGCTGCGGCACCGGCATCCTAACCGCCGAATTACTCGAAGCATTACCGCGCGGATGCGTGGTCGGCATCGATCAGTCGCAGAATATGCTCAGCTCGGCGCGCCAGCATCTGGCGGGATTCGAAGATCGCGTGCGCCTCGTCGCCTGCGAGTTTCTTAATCTCCCATTCAAACGTTGTTTTGATGGTATCGTGAGCACCGCCGCATTTCACTGGGTGCTCGATCACGACCGCCTATTCCTAAACCTGCGAGAAGCCTTGGTTCCTGGAGGATGGCTGGAAGCCCAATGCGGCGGCGGCCCAAACGTGGCCAAAGCGCGCGCCCGCGCGAGAGAACTCGCCAGCACGCCGCAATTCGCGCCATACCTGGCAAATTTCCGCGAACCCTGGCTCTTCGAAGACGCCGATCAAGCCGCGGCCACACTAAGTCGCGCCGGATTCATCGACATAGAAACCTCAGTCGAACCCAAGCTGACCGTCCTCGATGACGCGCAGCACTACGACGAATTCGTCCGCAACATCATCTTTCACAGACAGCTCGAGCAGCTTCCGACTGCCAAGGATCGCGACGCCTTCATGGCGCGCCTGATCGAGCTGTCCGCAAAAGACGATCCCCCGTTTTCACTAGATTATTGGCGCCTGAATCTCCGAGGAAGAGTATCAGCGTAGCTCTGAGTGTTCTTCGAGAGATGTCATCCTGAACCGCGGCAAAGCCGCGGTGAAGGACCGTACGAAGGCCGGTAGCCATGGTGCAGTCGACAAGGTCCACCCTGTCATGCTGAGCGCAGCGCGAGCGAATGCTCGCGCGGACTCGAAGCATCCCTGCGATCTGATGAGGATTGTGGGTGGGTTTGCCTCATTCGCCGCAGTGGCCGAAGAGAAGAATGAGGAAGCACGGTGGCAGCGCGGATGCTTCAACTCCACAAGCAGACCGCGTAGCGCTCCACCCGCTCCCCTCAACCTGACAAGAGTGCGCACTACTCCACCGACTCCCCCAGCCACGCCAAATATTCCGCGCTCCCATCTTCAACGTTGACAACAACGCACTCCGGCAACTCATACGAATGCAGCGTCCGAATCGCAGCCTGCACCTCCGCAAAACGCCCAGCTGAAGTTTTGATCAGCAGCAACCATTCCGCGCCCGATTCCACCTTATCCTTCCAGCGGTAAACGGATTCGATTCGCGGAACAATGTTCACGCAAGCAGCCAGCCGGTTTTCGACAAGATGCCGCGCGATCCTGCGAGCTTCTTCTTCCGATCCGGCGGTAGAGAGGACGATTCGTTTGTCAGTCATATAAAATCAGCCGCGAGAACAGTACCAGTACTCAGGACTTATCTCACAAATCGATCCGGGAAGGGCAGGCTTCCAGCCGTGCGGTAAGGCCGCAAAATAGGCGGGCTTTAGCCCCTGAGGGCAACTCGCATCGTCCCGTCGGATCATTTATGAAATGACTTCTGAGCACTGACCACTGACTACTGACTACTGACCCAAAAAAGAGGCTTCCTAATGCAAACGCAAATCAAGTTTGGCACATCAGGATGGCGCGCGGTGATGGCGGAGGAGTTTACCTTCGTCAACGTGCGGCGCGCGGTCACCGGCATCGCACGCTACGTCGCCTCGCAAAAGCCGAAGGGCGCGCGTGTGATCGTGGGGCGCGATCCCAGATTCCTGGGCGAAACATTTTGCTCCATGGCGGCGGACATTCTTGCCGAGCACGGCATTACTCCCCTCGTAGTGGCCGATCCCGCGCCGACACCGGCTTTTGCCTTCGCCGTGGTCGACAACAAAGCCGACGGTGTCATCAACTTCACCGCGTCCCACAATCCGCCCGAGTACAACGGAATCAAGTTCTCCACGCCCGATGGCTGCCCCGCGTTGCCCGAAGTGACGAAAAAAATCGAAGCGGAAATTGTGGCTGCAGATCAGGCCGCGACCACCGCGCCGGGCGCGAGCGTTTCTCTGACAAAGGGCGCGCTCGATCCCAAGCCGCGCTATCTCAAGCGGCTCGGCGAGGTAATCGATCTTAACGCGATCCGCAAAGCCGGATTGAAAGTCGCCTTCGACCCCATGTGGGGCGCGGCCCGCGGCTATTCCGACGAGTTACTTCGCTCGGCCGGATTGCAAGTCGCCACAGTGCACGACTTCCGCGACGTACTCTTCGGCGGCCACGCGCCAGAACCGGACGACCATCTGCTCGAAGACCTGCGCAAGAAGATGCGCGAAACCGGAGCGCAGATCGGCATCGCGACTGACGGCGACGCCGACCGCTTCGGCATCGTCGACGCCGACGGAACCTTCCTCCAGCCGAACTATGTAATCGCGATCCTGTTCGACTATTTGGTCGAGAGCCGCGGCTGGAAAAACGGAGTCGCGAAATCGGTGGCGACGACGAACCTGATCAACGCGCTAGCCGAGCACCACGGCATCGAACTGCACGAGACGCCCGTCGGATTCAAATACATCGGCGAACTCATCATGCAGGACAAAATCGCCATCGGCGGCGAAGAGAGCGCCGGCCTGTCGATCCGCCATCACGTCCCGGAAAAAGACGGAGTCCTCGCAGGCCTGCTCTGCTGCGAAGCCGTCGCAAAACGTGGCAAGTCTCTGGGCGAACAATTGCAAGCCATCAGTAACCAGGTTGGTTCCTTCTTTCCGCGCCGCGATAACTTCCGCTTGACGCCCGAGGTCAAGGCCAAGTTCACTGAAAAGACAAAGCAGGATCCAAAAGAATTCTGCGGTCACACCGTCAGCGCCGTGGTCCGCACCGACGGATTGAAACTCGTGTTCAGCGACGGATCGTGGGTTTGCTACCGAGCCTCGGGTACCGAGCCGGTCGTACGCGTCTACAGCGAAGCCCGCAGCGAGCGCGGACTCGAGAAGCTGAGCACAGCGGCCAAGAACTGGATTTTCGAGTAATTGTTTTTGAGCAAGACTTTTCAGTAGGACTACGCTTGGTAAAACGGCTGGCAAAAATCACGAGATTTCCCCGGCCGGAAGACGGCCTGCGCGCAGTGGTCGAGCGCGCGCCGCAGGCGGAGGCCTTCGCCGCTACTTGGATTGAACGCGTGCGCCCCTACTTGGTGCAGCTTTATTTTTTGCGCCGTCGCATTGCCACCATCGCGGTAGCCGTGCTGGCGGTGCTGTTGTTTGTGCACGTTATGTTCGGAGCCAACGGCATGGTCGTCTATAAAAAGAAGCGCGACGACTACCGGACGCTGCGCAAGCAAATCGTCGCCGCCCAACAGGAAAACGACCGCTACACGCAGCAGATTCAAGGCCTCAACAGCGATCCAAAAGCGGTGGAAAAAGAAGCGCGCGAGCAACTCGGCTACGCGCGACCCGGCGAGTACGTCTACGTCGCCCCTGCAACCGCCAAGCCCGTTCCTCCTGCCAATCACACTGCGAAGAAATAGCGGCGAAAAAATCGCTGAGCAGTTTTTCCTGCCTGCAACTTCTGAGTAGAACCAATCCAATCCCGCTGACAATCTCGTACTATGCCTGTGGTATAGTTCCCTCGCCTCATTTCACAATCAGACGAGGATGGGTTGGTTCCTGTGGGGACTCTGCCTTCCTGCCACGTCTTTTGGTTCTGCGGTGTGGGGCCGTAACTGACTTCCAAAGGAGAAAAAACCGGCCATGAGAAAAGTGCTTGTGATTTTGATTGCAGTGTGTTTCGTGCTCGGGTTGACGGCGCTGGCATTCGATGACATGAGCAAGAGCACCACTGTCAACGGATGGGTGGCTGACGACAAGTGCGGGGCCAAGGGTGCCAATGCCGGCGCAGAGGCCTGCACCAAGAAGTGCCTGGCTGCCGGAGCCAAGATGGTCATCGTCACCGATGGCGACCAGAAGATCCTGATGGTGGAGAATCCGGATGCTCTCAAAGGGCATGAAGGACACCACATCGCCGCCACCGGCCACGTGGGCAAGGACTCGATTCACGTGGAAAGCGCGAAGATGCTGTGAAGTTGAGTTTTCAAAGAAGGTGAGGGCGGCGCAAGCCGCCCCTTTTTATTGAGTCATTAAATCATTGAGTCATCGTTTACCTAGCTTTGTCATCCTGAGCGGAGCCGCTTTTCAGGCGTAGCGAAGGATCTCCAGCTTAGCCGGCCATACGCGTCAGCCAAAGTGCACCACTACCAATGATTCAATTACCGCACCACTCCTTCCAGCGGCGAACTAGCCGTAGCGTAGAGTTTCTTGCTCATGCGCCCAGCCAGATAAGCCTGTCGTCCGGCCAGCACCGCGTTCTTCATAGCTTCGGCCATCAAAACCGCATCCTGCGCACTAGCAATACCGGTATTCATCAGCACGGCGTCAGCGCCAAGTTCCATCGCGATCGCTGCGTCGGACGCAGTACCAACTCCAGCGTCAACAATCAACGGGACTCCGCTGATCATCTCGCGCAGAATCCTGATGTGCGCTTCATTCTGAATGCCCATGCCGCTGCCGATCGGCGCGCCCAGCGGCATCACGGTGGCGGCTCCGGCGTCGATCAGGCGCTTGGCGAACACAATGTCGTCGGAAGTGTAGGGAAGAACGGTGAATCCTTCTTTCACCAGCACGCGCGTGGCTTCAAGCGTGGCCTGCACGTCAGGATAAAGCGTAGCCTGATCGCCAATCACTTCCAGCTTCACCCAATCCGACAACCCAACTTCGCGGCCCAGCCGCGCGGCGCGGATGGCGTCGTCGGCGGTAAAGCATCCGGCGGTGTTGGGCAGCAGAAAATATTTCTTGGGATCGATGTAGTCCAGCAGCGATTCCTTGCTGCGGTCCAGATTCACCCGCCGCACCGCCACGGTGACCATCTCAGCGCCGCTGGCCTCCAGCGCCCGCGCAGTCTCCTGAAACGATTTGTACTTGCCCGTGCCCACAATAAGGCGCGAACGAAAGGAACGGCCAGCGATTACCAGTGAATCTGACATAGAAGTATTGTAATCGCCGCCAGCCCTGCCTACCGGTTTGTCGAGATCACCACGACTCGCCCGGAGAAAAAACCGGGAAGGGCACGACTTCAGTCGTGCCGACGGCGAAGATTTACTGTGGAAGAGCGGCCCTTCAGGGCCGCGTCAGGCCCGCAAGACTCGCGTCAGAGCCCCGAAGGGGCGGCATAATGCAGCCCCGGACGTAAGTCCGGGGAACGCCCAAAAAGAGGAACAAAGTCCCGTAGGGACGGCAGAAAATAGCCCGGCGTTTCAACGCCGGGTACTCATCACCCAATGTCCGCACCGTCCCGTAGGGAAGGCTGAAACTCAAACGTCGAGTCCGGGGCAGACACGCCAATCAGCCAGGGCGGAACCGTGAAGGTCACATCGAGAAGCGAAGCCAAGCCTTCGGAGTTTTGATCAGCACTGGATCGGAGACCCCTGATGATTCGCTCTTTTGGACGGCTTCCTCGTAGGAAGAGGCAACGGCGACGATGCGACTCTCATCTTCTGAGAGCGCAACCCAGCTGTCCGGCGCAGCCGATTTAAGCACGTCAACTCGTTGGTCGCTCATCGCATCACCGTAGCTTTAGATTAGTCCAAGTCCCACGGTTGCGCATCAAAAGAACCTCCCCTCAATTTTTGCTCGACGAAATCATCCCTTTGACAAACCTGCGAAAAAACTTGCACCCCTATTTTGTTGACCGCATCAAAGAACTACGTTTACCCCAGTTTTCGAGCCTGCCTTCCAATGCGAAGAACCCATTTTGGTGAACGCGGGCAAGACAAGAGGCTCTCTGTAAGACCCGAGTCCCACAATGGCCTCGACAAACCCGCCCTATTAGGCGGGTTTGTTTTTGGCTGGGTGCTGGGGGAGTTTCTGGCGCACCGTGAGTAAATGCGCTTGCGCCAGCGTTAGGCTTTTGAATCCGTCGAAATCTCATTGCCACCCGCATGAAATGCTGAGATGGGGAAGTAGCAATGCCTAATTCGGAATTCGTTCGACCGCCTGTTGCACCGCTCGAAGCTGAGTCTGTGGGCCTGGAGAGAACAGCTTCCCTTTGTTCTCCTGTTGGGCTTCGTGATAGGCCACAGCAAGCTCAGGCCGCTTTCGAATCGTAGCTTCGATCAATTCGAGGCGATTGTGGTATTGCTCCAAGTGGGAATTAATCATTTCCAGATGTTTCGCTACAACACGAAGGATATCTTTCGTTGCATTAGCCATACAGCGTCTCGCTTTCTGGGGAAGCGCTGACGCCGCGAATTATATCGCCTCAGCTAGAATTTGGGGATGCATGAGCAGTGTGCATTTTGTCCAAATACGGCTAACCTCACCGGGGAACATATATGGAGCCGGTGGATCGGTGATTTAATTGACATCAATAAGTTCCTCATCACACAAAAACTCCCAGACGGAAGGGTTTTCAAATATCCCAAAAAGAAGCTCAACATTAAGGCAAAGGTTGTCTGTGGCGATTGCAATAGTGGGTGGATGAGTGATCTTGAAAACAATACAAAGCCATTCCTGCAAGACATGATCCTGTTTCGGAAAGAGACAGTTCTTATGCCAAGCCAAATAGCCTTACTATCCGCCGTTTCTTTTAAGAATGCAGTAGTCGCAGATCATATGCAGGACAATTCACCGCGATTTTTTCCTTTTATTACGCGACAACGATTTGGTCGAACGCTGAGAGTCCCCAATGGGGTTCAAATGTGGACTGCCGCCTTGGGTATCAATCGAGGGATTTTTCGAAGCGGAGATCTCAAAACCAAACCAGGCTTCTCGGGTGGTTTCGAGATCAATATATTTAATTATGCAGTTGGATATTTTGCCGTCCAGGTGAACTCCTCTAGGTGGAAAAGGAAAACCCACCGAAGAAACACCGCACCTCCCAGATTGACGCAGAACATCCACTGGAACGCCGCTTCCGTTCCGTTCTGGCCCCCGGAAAACTCTCCTTTCCGTTGGCCTCCCCTTAAACTCCTCGGCGACGACACAATTGATGAGTTCTGTGACAGGTGGCAAAGACTGGAGATCGGCCCAGGATGAATGCCTAGTTTTACCCTTAGCGGGCACGGTGCCGCCGACAGGGCGGGTGGCCCGGCCGTGTGCGGAAGCGTTGCATTTCATGCGGTGCGATAAAAGATGGCAGCCTACCGGCGAGTTTCTGCTGAAATAGACGTCTCCTCGTAAAGCGAAGTGGACGTAAAGCGAATATCCAATTCTGTGCCCGCAGTAATCTCAGAAGCTGGTGTTGTTTCGTTAAGGGCGTTCGGTGCTTGGTCTCCAAGCAAGACGTAATGCATCTTTTCGGTTATAAACTCTGCTAACACAAAGTTATTATGTCCATCCGCTGACGTCCCCGTTCCCCGAATCTCCATTCGCTCTGTGAGCCAAAAAAGCGTTTTGGGTATGGGGCCTACCAAGCTACCCTGAAACGAGAAGGAATCGTTCGATTGCGCTCTGCTCAACAGCGTCATGTGAACCAACAAGTGGTCACTCTCGTGAGCAACATAGTTAAGCGGAGAAGTGGCGGCCCTAACTACCTTTGTCCTGCCGTCGGCGACTTGGCAGTGGCTGAAAATTGGCATACTTGGGTTGCCCGCTAACGGAAGATTACCCATGTATTCTCCCGACGCTTGTACCACCTCTCCCGCGTGATATAGCGAAAAAGCTTCGGTTCCTTCGTCTTCCATCATCGCGCAAAGGAGCGTTTTGTCTGTTTCGTACTCGTCGCCGATAACGGCAAACTTCCGCGACTCCATGCTGGCGTAGCCGAAACGCAATATTTTGCCTTGAGAAAATAATGTGACGCCAAGGGGAATGTTGGGTGTGCGAACGACCATGGCAACACTATAGGTGCGTCCGTCCGAGACGATATTCGTAGAAAATGGACTTTGTTGCCATCGAATCTCTTGGTCCGTGGCGACTGCCGTGGAAACAGCGTTGGCGGACGCCTGCTGCTGCCCTGCGGCCGTCGCGTTTTCTTTCCTTGCTTCGGGCGGCACTTTGCTCGTGGAGACTTCGTTGTAGTCTGGCCCCTTAATAATTGGCGCTAGTTGGTTGGACTCGTCTTTATTAGTGTAGAAGAGGGCCGCGATGAAAATACCAAGCACCAGCAAGGCTAGGACGGAGGCGCGCCCCATGTGATACCAAGGGACGCTCGCACTTTTGTCCAGTCCGCACGCAATGCAACGCTTCGGATACAACGGGATCGCAAGCAACCAGAAACCAGCTGTGACAACAACAGCAAAGAACGTTCCGAAGCCGAGCGCGCGTTTGTAGCCCGTTAGCTTGTTGCAATTCGGGCAGAAGATCATTTCCACAGAAGCGTTCTCCCATTCGGACGCAGTGAGGGATTATGCGCCGGGCGGTAGGTGTCGTCTATAGCTCTTATAGGCGGGTGGCCCAGCCTTTGACTCCGCCTGAACGAAGACGAACTGGGTGGCCCATCCTTCGCGATTTGTGCGAAGGGTGGGTATGGTGCTGCCGACAGCGTTAGCCTTTTGAATCCGCCGAAGTCTCAACACACTCTTCTATAAAATCTATCCACAGTTTTTCCACACCCAAATTTCGACGATTGTGACGTATGTCCTAGTCTTCCACAGGCAAACTTCGCAATCATTGCTGAGGCCGTGACACTCGCGAAACGCGAGTTAATCCGGCCACTAAGTCCTTTGTTTCACGGATTTTAGTATCTAAGTTCTTTGAACAGCGGATTTTGCCGGGAATTTCGTGCTAACTCTCTCATTCCAAAGATAGGAGGGGGGAGGGGGATACCCCGAAAAAATCCGCGTTCCCAAATCAGAGCAAAAGACCAGAGCCAAGGAGCAGTCAGAAAAATATGGGCCTCGAAGATGTTCCCAGATGTCAGCACGTAAAGGTCAACGGGACGCAGTGCGGTTCTCCCTCACTTCGTCGCAGGAGATATTGCTACTTTCACAATAACGTCCGGCGCGAGCGCGCCAGAATTGCCGGAAAGACGTCGATTTTATTGCGCCCCTTCGATCTGCCGCTGCTCGAAGACGCGAATTCGGTACAGACCGCGCTCATGAAAGTGATGCAAATGCTGGGCTCCGGCGAAATGGACCACAAAACCGCCGGCCTGATGCTCTACGCGCTGCAGACGGCCAGCGTAAACCTGCGAAACGTAGACTTCGAAGTGAACGAAGTCACCGACATCGTCATCGACCGCGACACCGTCCACGCCACCTGCATCAACGGCCAGCAGTGGTTCGAAGACGACTTCGAAAACGATGCCGACACCGACGAAGAAGACGAACCAGAAACCGCTGAAGAAGCCGAAGTAGTGACAGCCAAAGCGGCCGAAAATCCGGCGCCCACCCTCAAAGCGAACGCCGACGGCAACGCGCAGCCAGCACTAAAACCCCTGACCGTCGAAGAAACCCGCAAAGAGGTGCAGGGAATTGCGAGGGCTTGGCTACTGGAGAGAATCGCTCAAAAGCCACAATGAGGCCCTCACGACACGACAGCGGCTTCGGCCTGGGCGTATAAGTCGTCGATCTGCTTGCGGTAGCGGTCTTCTAAAACGCGGCGGCGGAGTTTTAGCGTGGGAGTCAGGATTCCGTTGTCGGAGGTGAATTCGTCGGCTACCAGGAGCACGCGCTTTAGTTTTTCGAAGCGGGCCAGATTCTGGTTGATTTCTTCTACGATGCCGTCGTAGAGCGCTTGCACTTTTGGATTGGCGACTAAGTCGGCGCGTGAGGCGAATGTAACTTCGTTGGTGCGGGCCCAGCTTTCAAGCGCGGCGAAGTTAGGCGAGATGAGGACGGCGGGAAACTTCCGCTTGTCTCCGAGAATGCCGGCGACGCCGACTAGGGAATTTAGCTTCAGCGAGTTTTCGATGGGCTGCGGGGCGATGAATTTTCCGCCGGAAGTTTTGATTAAATCTTTTTTGCGGTCGGTGACGGAGAGATATCCGTCGGCGTCAATGTTGCCGATGTCGCCGGTCTTGAACCATCCGTTGTCGATTTTGCCGTCGTTCATTGTGCCGCCGTTTTCGGGGAAATCGAGGAATGCGGCGCGCGTTTCTTCCGGGCGATTCCAGTAGCCTTTGAAGATCGATGGGCCGCGCACGAGGATTTCGCCGTCTTCGGCGATGCGCACGTCGAGGTTCGGCATGGTTTTGCCGACGGTGCCGATGCGGTGATTGAGCGGCGTGTTCAGCGCGATGACCGGAGAAGTTTCGGTGAGGCCGTAGCCCTCGTGAATGCGGATGCCGACGTCGGCGTACCACTCGGCGAGTTCGCGGCCGAGCGGCGCGCCTCCGGAGATGAAGGTTTCGACGCGTCCGCCCATGCCTTCGCGAATTTTCGAGAAGACAATTTTGTTGGCTAAGCGCCAGTTGCGGGCTTTGGGAGTTTCTCCGCGGAGGATTTCGGGCTTGTGCTTGCGGCCTACGGAAATGGCCCAGTCGAAGATGGTGCGCTTCAGCGGACTTTTGGCTTTCTGTTGTGCTTGCGCGTAGATCTTTTCGTAGACGCGCGGGACCGCTACGAACATGGTGGGATGAACTTCGGCGAGGCTCGCGGGAAGCTGGTCCATGAAGGGGCAGTAGGCTAGCGTGACGCCGTGATAGAGCAGGGAGAAGTCCAGATGGCGCGCGGTGATGTGGCAGAGCGGAAGGAATGAAACGCTGGACTGACCGGGACGCAGATTGAATCCGAGGAGCGAGCACTGAAGGTTGGAGGCGATGTTGCCGTGGGTGAGCATCGCGCCTTTGGAGGCGCCGGTGGTGCCGGAGGTATAGACGATGGTGGCTAGATCGTCGGGGGTGATGGCTCGGGCTTGGGCTTCTAGTTCGGGGCTCAGAGTTTCTGGGCCTTGTTGCGTGATCTGCGTCATCAGGGCGCAGTCGGGGGCGTACGGAGCGAGATCGCCGGAGAATTGCAGCGGGTCCATCACGATTACTTTTTCGATTTTCGTTTGCGGAAGGATCGGGAGGACCTTGCGCAGATTTTGTTCGGAGGAGATGAAGATGACGCGGCATCCGGAATCGTTGAGCAGGAATGCGATCTGGTCGGCGGTTAGCGTGGTGTAGAGCGGAACGGTGACGGCTCCGAGCAAAAGAGTGGAGAGATCGGCGATGGGCCACTCGGGGCGATTCTCGCTGAGGATGGCGACGCGATCTCCGCGGCGGATGCCTAGGCTGACCAGGGCGCTTGCAGTGCGGGCTACTCGGCGGCCGAATTCGCGGGAGGAGATCGGCAGCCACTTTCCGGATTCACGGTAGAGCAGCATGCGCTCGAGGTTGCGCTCGACGGCGGCGAAGTAAATGTCGTTGAGGGTTGTGAGGGGCATACGAATCTTGGTGGCCGCAGCGAAGCTGAAAGTTCCAAAGCTCGCAAATGAACTGTAATGCGTTTTGCGGCGGTTGGGCAATGACGACGGTCACGCTCCGGGGCTTTGTGGTTTACCGGGACGGTACCCGAGCGCTATGCTGGATGGACTCCACAAGGAGGAGTGCAATGCAAATCGGACGCTCAGCGGTACTTGCGGCGGCGTTGCTTATGGCAACATCCGCCGGCCTGTTCGGGCAGACTAAGGACGCATCGATGCCCAAAGTCGGCGACATGGCACCGGAGTTCTCGTTGAAATATTTCGACGGGAACGACCTGAAAGACGTGAAGTTGAGCGACTACCGGGGAAAGAAGAATGTGGTTGTAGCGTTTTACATCTTCGCTTTCACCGGTGGTTGAACCAAGCAGATGAAGGCTTTCCAGGCGAACCTGAAAACCCTGGAAGCTGCCGACACCCAAGTTTTGGGTGTGAGTATGGACAGTGCCTTCGCCAACAAAGCTTTCGCCGACCAAATTGGAGTGACGTTTCCCCTGCTGAGCGATTGGGGCGGCAAAGTAACTCACCAGTACGGAATCTACAAAGACGAATATCAGGCACCGCGCCGCGTGAACTTCCTGATCGGGAAAGATGGAAAGATCATGGAAGAGCAAGTGGACAGCGAAGCGATCGATCCGACGAAGATCGTGGATGCTTGTGCGCGGCCGAAGTTGAAGAACTAGGGTTAGTGTTTCGTATACGGTGCTGGCACTCGAACGTGCCAGCACCTGTGCTACATGCGCCGGGGGCGTTTAGTCCTTAATCTGGTGGCATGCGTTCTCTTTTTTTTTCGGCTGCGTTGGTGTGTGCGCTTCAGGTGAATCCGGCACTTGTGCCGCAGAAGAGGTCTAAGCCGGATTTGCCTAAAGTGGATGAAAATGCCTGCCCGTTCGAAGGCTGCCAGTTTGGCAAGTGGACGGCGCGCGAACCCGTGCAGCTTTATTCTGATTGGAGAGCGGAGCGCAAGCCTCTGCGGCGGCTTGCGGTTGGTGAAGTTGTCGAGGCGGTGACGGGGGTTCACGTGACCTTCGCGCCTGCTGAGATTCGGGTGACTGCGCCGATAGCTCAATATGGCCTTAAGCCGGGAGATACGGTTTTTGGTTACATGAATCTTGGTGAGGGATTCTTTAACGCTTGGTTTAACGGTTTTTGGGTTGAGGATTTTGATGGCAGCGGCGTTAGCGGACTTGGTTGCGAGAGCGGCTGTAACGCAAAGGTTATGGTCGAGGGGCGCAGCGAGTGGTGGGTTAGGGTTAAGACTTCGGACGGGACTATCGCTTGGACTAATCAGGCGGAGAAGTTTGATGGGACGGATGCTTTGGCTGGGAGCTTGAAACCGGTGTTTGTGCGCTGTCGGCAGAGCGGATAGGGCTTATTTGCTGCGTTGGTTTTTCATGCGGTCGTAGGGTCCTTCGCGGCGGCTTCGCCGACGCTCAGGATGACATCTTCTTGGTACTGTTTCCTGCTTCTGGAAAATGAGATGTGCGAGGAACGTATCTTCTCGGCCGAGGTGGAATTTGGCTGACGCGTCAGGCCAGCTAAGCGGGAGATCCTTCGCTACGCCGGAAAAGCGGCTCCGCTCAGGATGACAGAGTCTTTTTTAGTATCGGCAGTTCCACCATCTTAATTAGCGTTTCGGCATGCAAACGCTCGACTTCCAGTCACTTGCGACCGTAGGAAACTAAACTGTCTCTATGGTGTTTATAGAGTCGTGCGTAGAATTTAAGAGCACACATGTATCGATTTCCATCGGGGCGACCACTATGAAATTTCGCAAGTTGTGGATGGGGATGATTCTTCTGGCGACTTTCGCCTTTTTGGTTCAACTATCTTCTGCGGCGTTTGCTCAGGATGATGATGATCAGGCTCCCGCGGATGATCCGCCGGGACGCGTGGGACGACTGGATTATTCGCAGGGATCGATTTCGTTTCGGCCTGCTGGCGAGGACGATTGGGTGACTGGCGTGCCCAACCGCCCGATGGTGGCTGGCGACGATCTATGGGCGGATGAGGATTCGCGCGCTGAAGTGCATATTGGCTCGACCGCGATTCGCTTGGGATCGAAGACTGGAATTACTTTTCTGACGCTCGATGACCACACGACGCAGATTCGGCTAGCGCAGGGTTCATTGATTCTGCGCGTGCGGCATGTTGACGATGACGACAACTACGAAATCGACACGCCGAATATTGCGTTTACGTTGTTGCAGCCCGGCGAGTATCGCGTGGATGTGAGCGCCGATGGCACCCAGACTGTCACGACGGTGTGGCATGGACGCGGACGCGTGACTGGCGGCGGGCTTTCTTACACGGTTGTCGCCGATCAGTCCGCGACTTTTAACGGCGACGAGCAGCATCTCGATTACGACCTGGCGCAGGTTCCGAATAACGATGATCTCGACTCGTGGGCGTTTGATCGCGACGAGCGCGAAGACCGTTCGGATTCGGCGAACTATGTTTCGCGCGAAATGACCGGCTACGAAGACCTCGATGAATATGGCGATTGGAGCTATGTGGCGGGCTACGGTCCGTGCTGGCGGCCACGGGCGGTGGTTGCGGAGTGGGCTCCGTATCGCTTCGGGCACTGGGTTTATGTTGGGCCGTGGGGCTGGACGTGGGTGGAAGATGAGCCCTGGGGCTTTGCGCCGTTCCACTATGGACGCTGGGCGTTTGTAGGCGGCGGATGGTTCTGGGTGCCGGGACCGGTGGTGGTGCGTCCGGTGTGGGCTCCGGCGTTGGTGGCGTTCGTGGGCGGCGGAATGGGATTCCACTTCTCGGTTGGCGTGGGCGTGGGATGGTTCCCGCTGGCGCCGGGAGAAGTCTTCGTCCCGGGATATCGCGTGAGCCGCGGTTATGTGAACAATGTCAACATTACCAACACTACGGTGAACGTGACCAAGGTGACGAACGTCTATAACACGGTGATCGTGAACAGGAGCAGGACCATCAACAACATCACGTATGTAAATCAACGCGTGAACAACAGCGTGACCGTGGTTTCGCATGACACGTTTGTGAATGCGCGGCCGGTGGCGCGGAACATTATGCGCGTGGATGCGAAAGAAGTTGTGGCAGCGCCGGTGAGCCGCGTGGTTGGCGCGGAGCCGATTCGCACTAGCGTTGTGGGTGCGGGACGGCCGGTTTCGGTGCGGCCTCCGGCGGCGGTGATCAGCCGGCAGGTGGTTGCGGTGAGGACGCCGGTGGCTCCGCCGCGTCCGATCGAGCAGCGGCAGGCAGCGGCTGGCGGACGCTTGAACGAGCAGTCGCTGGTTCGTCCAGTTGGGCCGTCGCAGCCAGCGCAGATGCATGAGAACGGAGGGCGTCCGCAACAGCAGCCGAATCAGGAAGGCTTCCGTCCGTTTACGCAGCCGAACGGCGGGAACAACCAGAACTCGCAGGTGCGGCAGATGCCGAATACGCAGCCGCGGACGTTTGAGCAGCAGGGTTCGTCACAAGGCACGACGCAGAACGATAACCGGAACATGGGCAACCGGAATATGGGGAACCCGAATACGGAGCAGCCGGAGAATCGCAATCAGCCCGGCAACCGCGAGTTCCGTCCGCCGGTGTCGCAAGAGCGGAACCCGGTGCAGGAGACGCATCCGCTGGTGCGGCAGGCGCCTCCGGTGCAGGAGCGCACGCCACAGCAGGAGCAGCAGCAGGAGCGGAAGTTCAACGAGTGGCAGCAGCAGCGTCCGGCTCCGGCTCCGCCGCAGCATCAGGCGCCGCCTCCGCGGTCGGAGCCGGCGAAGTCTTCGCCTCCGCCGAAGAAGGGGAAGTGACGCTGAAGGACGCGGGTGTGATAGGGTTCGCATGAGAAGGCCATGCGGACTGAACGAAATAAAGCGCCGGGAGCGAAGTGATTCGTTCCCGGCTTTTTTGTGTTTGAGTGTTGCGGTTAGTCTTGCTGAGCGAAGTCTGTTTTCCGCAACCGCAGGATTGGCGATGAAGAGACTTCGGTGGAAAGCGTAGCGGAGAAGGCAGGGATCCTTCGACTGCGGTTGATTTTTGCGCTTTGCGCAAAAAATCAATCCTCGCTCAGGATGACAACGTTGTTTAGGTTGAGGGAATGACGGAAGCGAAGCGGCAGAAGATTAACTGGATGGATGTGCTCTGGCTGGTGTTCCTGGCTGGGCTGGCACTCTTGCCGCCAGTGGCCGAGCCACACAAGCAGGAAATTTTGCTGGCCTTCGGTATTCTGCAGTTGGCTGAAGGATGGCTGATCGCGCAGATGCCGAAGCGCGGCACCTTCTACCTGGTCCTGCTAAAGATTGCGCTGGCCACGCTGCTGATCGATCACACCCCCGACGAACTCAGCATCAACAGCAGTTATTGGCCGATCTATTTCCTGCCGGTGGTGACTGCGGCGGAATACTTCGGGTCCTGGGCAACATTAGGATGGACTGCGCTCGCGTCGGCTGCGTACTGCTCGTATCTCTACCCTGCGCTGCAGGAATATGACATTACGGCGGAGAGCTACGGGCAGCTGGCGATTCGCGTTTTGTTTTTCTTTCTACCGGCGATGCTGGTCAACCGCTTTGTGATAGAGAACCGGCGGCAGACGCAGCGCTATCAAGCCCTGGCGGAGACTTTGGCTGAAACCAACCGGCAGCTTGAGCAGGCGCAAGCTGAGGCGCGTCGGTCTGAACGGCTGGCTGCGTTGGGGCAATTGTCGGCGGGGCTGGCACACGAGATTCGCAATCCTTTGGGCGTGATCAAGGGTTCTGCTGAGATGTTGACGCAGAAGTTGGGCGAATCGAATCCGCTGGCTACCGAGTTGGCGGGATACATTTCGACCGAGACGAATCGGCTAAGCGCTTTGGTGACGCGCTTTCTGGATTTTGCGCGGCCGTTGCATGCTGATTTGGATCCGGGGGATATCACTGCAGTGCTGGACCGGGCGCTTGACGATGTAGCGCGCGCGTGGAAGGGCGGAGCCGTGCGCGTGGAAAAAGAATATGAGCGCGGGCTGCCTGCGGTGCCGCTTGATGAGGGCCTTTGCGAGCAGGCGCTGGTGAACATCGTGCAGAATGCTTATGACGCGATGGGCGATGGCGGTGGCTTGTTGCGGGTGAAGGCGCGCAGCGGCGTGTCGGGCGAGCGCAAGGGCGTGGAGTTGCGCATTGAAGATTCGGGGCCGGGGATTCCGGCGGAGTTGCGCGAGCAAATTTTCAATCCGTTTGTGACGACCAAGAAAACGGGCGTGGGGCTGGGGCTTTCGATCGTGTCGAAAATTATAGATGGGCATGAGGGATCGATTCGCATCGAAAGTGATGCGGGCAAGGGCGCGGCGTTTGTGCTGTTCTTTCCGGCGGCTGCGGGTGACGGCGCGGCTGAGGTGCGATCGGCGCATTTGGTGATTTCGTGAAAGAAAAAGAGACGAACGAATCCGGGCAGAAGGCTGCGGTTCTCATCGTAGAAGATGAGGCCAAGATGCGGCGGTTGCTTGAGTTGAATCTGGGCGAAGATGGCTTTGCGACTTTTTCTGCGGGCGACGCCGAGAGCGGGCTCAAACTTTTGCGCGAGAACTCGATTGATCTCGTGGTGACCGATTTGAAGCTTCCGGGGATGAACGGGCTGGAATTCCTGCAAACCATCAAGCGGCAGAATGCCGCGATGCCGGTGGTGGTGATGACCGCTTTTGGCAGTGTCGAGACTGCCGTGGAAGCGATGAAGGCCGGCGCGAGCGACTACGTGCTGAAGCCGTTTTCGCTGGCTGAAATGCGGATTGTGATTCATAAAGAGCTGGACGTCCGCAACCTGAGAGAAGAGAACCGCAATCTGCGCGAGGCGCTGGGGAAGCGCTATTCGCATCCCAATGTGATTGCGCGCAGTCCGAAGATGCAGGAAGTTTTGGCTACGGTGGAGCGCGTGGCGCCGACGAATTCGACCGTGTTGTTGGGCGGTGAGAGCGGCGTGGGCAAGGACTTGATCGCGCGCGCGATTCATGAGAAGTCGCGGCGAGCTTCGGGACCTTTCTTGAAGATCAACAGCACGGCGATTCCGGAGAATTTGCTGGAGAGTGAATTGTTTGGCTTTGAAAAAGGCGCGTTCACTGGAGCGGTTGCTAGCAAGCCGGGTAAGTTTGAATTGGCCGACAAGGGGACGTTGTTTTTGGATGAGATTGGTGATGTGCCTGGGGCTACGCAGGTGAAGCTGCTGCGCGTGCTGCAGGAGCGTGAATTTGAGCGGCTCGGTGGAACGAAAACTGTGAAGGTGGATGTGCGGCTGATTGCGGCTACCAATCGCGATTTGCGCGAGGCGCTGGAGCAGGGAACGTTCCGCGAGGATCTTTATTACAGGCTGAATGTGGTGCCGATTGACATTGCTCCGTTGCGGGAGCGGAAGGAAGATATTCCGGAGCTGGTGGAGTTGTTCATCTCGCACTTTAGCGCCGAGTCGCGCAAGGTAATCGAGGGCATTTCGCCGGAGGCGATGAAGATTCTGGTGAACTATCACTGGCCGGGTAATGTGCGCGAGCTGCAGAACATTGTGGAGCGGGCTTGCGCTTTGGCTAAGGGGAATAGTTTGGAGGTCGGCGATATTCATTTGGATACGCGTCCGGCTAAGGCGGGCAATGGTGGCGGGGGATTTCTTCCTGATGGTATGACGCTCGAGCAGTGGGAAGACGAGATGGTGCAGGAGGCTTTGCGGCGCGCGAATGGGAATAAGAGCCAGGCGGCTCGGTTGCTGGGATTGTCGCGGAATGCGCTGCGGTATCGGTTGTCGAAGATTGGGATTGCGGATGAGGAGAAGGATGGTTAGGTCGACCAGTTTAGAATGTGTTCATGGCGAACACACGGAGTGCCACCCTCAGCGTTCGGCTTAAACCTACCGTAAAGCGGCGTCTGGCAAGGTTGGCAAAGGCTTCTGGCCGCAGTTCGAATTTCCTTATCTCGGATGCTATAGAGACCTACGTTGCCGATCAGGAGCGGCTGCTGGCCGAAATTCGCCAGGCGGACCGGCAGATCGCATCCGGCCACTACGTTTCTCACGCGGATATGAAGGCGTGGCTTCTCTCCTGGGGGACTGAGCGTGAGTTGCCTCCGCCTGCGTGCGCTTGCGGGCGGGAGCACGACGATGAGGAGTTGTGCCGCTGAAGATTGTTTGGTCTCCGCTGGCGCGTACGCGCCTGCGAGAGATTCACGACTATGTCGCTCGGGACAAGCCCGAAGCTGCGGCGCGTTTGAGCGCGAGAATTGTTTCGGTGGTCGAGGTGCTGAGCGAGTTTCCGTTACTCGGCCGCGCGGGCGCGGAGCCCGGAGTACGGGAATTGATTATCGGCGGCACGCCGTATGGTGTCCTCTACAAGGTTCGCGGCAAGCGCATCATGATCAATACGGTTTGGCATGGCGCGCAGTTGAGGAAGCCCAAGAAGTAAGGCAGTCGTAAATTGCGGGCTGATTGTGGCACGATTTTTCGAAAACTGGTCGACTGGCTGAAAACCACCACCCTTGGTTGAGGTCGGCCAAAACGCCCGTTCTGGGCGTTTTTCTGGTCTTGAATTGGTGTTTTCCACATTGAAAACACAGGCTTTATCCAGATAACACATTTCTTACTTTGGCATGGCGCGTGCCATTCCCTTTACAGAGAAATCGTGTGGAACAGATTCATACAGGTCGTTTTGGTTCGATGAGGTGGGTTATGAAAAGCAGATTTTTAACCGGTCTTGCAGTCTTAACATTCGCGGTGGCGAGTGCGTTTTCCATCAGTGCGCGGGCGCAGACCACGGACGAAGGTCCGGGGCCATCGGAGCAGCCGAGCGCGCCGATGGAAATTGGCCAGGACCAGAACAACGGTCCGGATATGCAGCCTTCGGATGCGCAGCCGACCGAGGCGCAGCCTGGCGGACCTACGGGTGAAGCGCCGGCGACGACCGATCAGGGTGTGGCGCGCGTCAGCATGATTCATGGCGATGTTTCGACGCAGCGCGGCGACTCGGGCGACTGGTCGGCGGCGACGCTGAATCAGCCGGTGGTGACTGGCGACAAAGTTTCGACCGGCGACGGTGCGCGGGCGGAAGTGGAGCTCGACTTCGCCAATATTTTCCGCCTTGGCCCGAATTCGAAAGCGAACATCGCGAGTCTGACGAAGAAAAACATTCAGATTCAGCTCAGCCAAGGCCTTGCCAATTACACCGTTTCGAAAGACAGCGAAACCGAACCTGAAATCGACACTCCGAACGTTTCGGTGCATCCGGCGCATCATGACGGCGTGTTCCGCATTGAAGTGCGGCCGGATGGCGACACGCTGGTGATCGTGCGGAAGGGCGAGGCGCAGATCGCGACGCCGCAGGGCAGCACCGAAGTGCGCGCGGGAGAGATGGCGACTGTCCGTGGCAACGCGGATTCGGCGCAGTACAAGATTTCGAATGCTCCGGACCGCGACGATTGGGATCGCTGGAACGCCGATCGCGATCACATGATTCAGAACGCGCAGTCGTGGCATCACACGAATCGTTATTACACCGGTTCGCAGGATCTTGATGCTTACGGCCGCTGGCAGAATGTGCCGGATTACGGCGATGTGTGGGTTCCGAACGAGCCGGATGGCTGGGCTCCGTATCGCGATGGTAACTGGACCTACGAGCCTTATTACGGTTGGACGTGGGTTGGCTATGAGCCCTGGGGCTGGGCGCCTTATCACTACGGGCGCTGGTTCTGGTATGGCAATTCGTGGGCTTGGTGGCCGGGGCCGGTGTATGGCTGGTATCGGCCGTTCTGGGCGCCGGCTTATGTCTCGTTCTGGGGCTGGGGCGGCGGCTGGGGCTTTGGCTTCGGATTCGGCGGTTGGGGGGGATTCGGTTGGTTGCCGCTTGGACCGTGCGACTGGTTCCATCCGTGGTGGGGCGGATATCGCGGACGGTTTGGCTGGGTTGGCGGGCGAGGATGGGAAGGTGGACGCTTTGGCGGATTCCGTCCGCTGCATGGCGGGAACCGCTTCTCGAACATCGCGAACATTCATAACGACCACGTATTCCGTGCTATGTCGACGGTGAATGCTGGCCGCTTCGGCGCCGGACATTTCAGCGCGGTCGCAGCTACGCGGCAGCAGATCGGCGGCGCGCACATGATGGCTGGTAATTTGCCTGTGGTTCCGTCGCGGGCGAGTTTGTCGGCGAGCGGACGTGCGGCAGCGCCGTCTACGATTCACAACGGCGGCTCGGAGCGATTCTTCGGGACGCATAACAACGTGGCGCGGCCGACGTCGTTCCGCAACGAGACGGCGAGCTTGCGGCAGACGATGCAGCAGAATCACGTGGGTGGCGTGCCGGCTGGTGGACGCTCGTTTGGCGGTGAGAACAATGCTTCGCGCGGGGGCATGAACGCTGGCAAGCCGAGCGCGGGTACGTTTGCGGGCGGCCGCGAAGGAGGCAACGGCGTAAACAACCGAGTGGCCGGTGAGGGAAACCGGGAAGGCTTCCGTCCGCCGAGCGTTACTCAGCCGAGCAGCACAATGTCGCGGCCTGGCGGCGAGAATTCGGCTGCGAACCGTGGTACGGGTAACGAAACTAACCGCGGGAACTTCCGTCCGTTCACTCCGCCGAGTAATACGAATCGCGGCGTCGAAAGCAATCGCGGGTTCGAGAATGGCGGACGCACGGTGCAGTCGCCGAACGAGAATCGTCCAGGTTCGACGATGAGCCGCGACGGATTCCGCCCGTTCACGCCACCGCCGAATAGCAGGGCTTCGCGCGGCAATGAGTCGATGCCGTCGGGTGCGCGCGGCGGTAGCGGGAGCTACTGGAACCGCACGTCGCCGAGTTCGCCGGGTACGTCGGAGATGCGTGGATCTTCGCAGATGCATACGCTGGGACCGGTGTACGGCGGATCTGAGCGTGGATCGTTTGGATCAACTGGGCGCGGATCATCGCGGCCACAGCTTGATATGCGGCAGCCGATTGTGCGTGGACCGTCTTATGGTGGATCACGCAGCATGCCGAGCTATGGTGGATCGCGCGGCGTGCCGAGCTACGGTGGATCGCATAGCGCACCGAGCGGCGGGCATGCGCCGAGCTTTGGTGGAGGTGGTCACGCGAGTGCACCGAGCGGTGGACACTCGAGTGGCGGCGGCCATTCTAGCGGCGGCGGTGGGCACTCGAGTGGTGGTGGCAGCCATGGTGGTGGCCATCGCTAAGTTGAAGAGTCAGTCAGCGGTGACAGAGTTGTTGTCGAGTTGAAGTAAACAAAGTGAAGTCAGAGGCGAGAAGGGCGTGCTGAATGGCACGCCCTTCTTTTTGCCCGTTGAGGGCCAGCCGGCAATCGCGCTTAAGGGATGGCGGGTGTTTGTGCGCTCGCAGGGATGCTTCGACTCCGCAACGTTTCCTCCCTTCGGTCGGAAACGCTGCTCCGCTCAGCATGACAATGGCTAGGCAGACCCGAGCTGCGATAGAGAGATCTGAGTTCCGAAGCAAAACACCGCTTGTTACGGCCTGGCGTAGGCGGGGCTATCCGGATCGGGGCGGTCGTAGTCGCGGCCGTATTTATTTTTGTGGCCGAGTTCGACGTTGGTTTCGGCCAGGCTGAAGGTTCCGAGTGAGGCTTCGCCTGGGGCCACTGTAATCTCCCGCCTCTCGGCACGCAGGGCGTCGGGCGCGACCGAGGAGTGGAAGACCTGCACGTCGTAACGGCCCGGTGGAACATTGGGGAGGGTGATATCGCCGCGCGTGTCGGAAATTGCGTAGTACGGGGTCGCCAGCGCGATTACTACCGCGCTCATCTGCGCGTGAATGTTGCAGAAGACGAAAGAGATTCCCGGCTTCTCGAATTGCACGAAGCGAGTCGTGCCGCTTTCATAGAGCCCGAGATCGAAGCGCTTGCCTTCGAACAGCGAGAACACGTTGTGAAAGAAGGGATCGCGGTTGGGGAATTCTACTTTGCCGCCGGCGGGGATGACGATCAGCGAAGGTTGAAAGCTCTTGTTCTTCTGTACCAGTTGCGGGATTGCGTTTGGATCCTGCTTCGGCGGATCGACGGCCGCGCCGATCGGAGTCAGCCAGACGACGGCTTTCGAGGCGTCTTTCAGGCGATGGCCATTGCGCGTCAACTCGACCCGTGCCGTGAGCGATGCATTTTGCGCGCTCGTGCAGGCTGCTCCGAAAAGCAGTAGAGCTAGCAAAATCCGGCAGGGGGCGGATTGCTGGTTCAAAAGAGAATCCCCATCGAGAGATTTACTTGATTGGTGAAGTTGCTCTCGCTGTAAATCGGGAAGCTGCGCAGACGCCGGAATTCGGCGGCGAGCACCAGGTCCGAGCGAGGGCGAAACACTATGTTACCGAAAGCGCCGCGATTGCGCCCTAAAATCGGGCCAAAGTTGTTGTCGTCGGTGGCGAAGCCGCGGACTTCGTTGGCAAAGGTGTTGTCTTCGGCGAAGACGCCGTTCAGTTCGACTTTGGGGCTGACCTGGAGTTTTAACTGCGACCAGCCTCCCATGGCATCGAGCGCCTGGATTGGAGTCAGGCCATAAAACGGATTGCCTCCGTAGACGATGGAGCGGCCAACTGCGCCGCCAAGGCCGCCGATGCCGCGTCCGCGATAGAACTCGCCTGAGAGAGACAAGCGAGCTGCCAGCGGAATCTGCCAGTCGGCCATTCCGGCCCAGGCGTCGACGTATCGATCCCATTTCCAATCCTGGCGGCTGTAATAGCCGGCTACGCCGAAACTCAACGCATGTTGGCCCACGGGATGCGACCATGCGGTGCGGAGGGCAAACGCGGGCTGACCCGACTGCTCACCTGCCTGCGCCGAACGGAAAAATTGGTCCGGCGGATATTCCCAGTCGAGGTTGTCGAGAACTCCCGCTTGCAGCGTGAAAGTCTGCTGATCGGAGAGATTGAAACGGCGCTCGACGCGCAGCTGAGGAGTCCAGCCCCAGAGATTGCCGCTAAAGCCGAATGCGGGCTCGGCCAGCGAGGCGAACGACGTCGGAGCGAGAGGCGAAATGAAAAGCGAGTCCTGTCCGGCGATCACGGAGGTGTGCTCCCAATCCATGCGGAGGCTCGCGGTCTGCATGCGGACGATACCGAAGTTCGTGGCGTTGCCGGTGTTGGGGAAGCCGCCGGCAAAGTCGAATTGCACATCGGCGGAGGTCTTGGCTCCCGCGAAAGTCGGGCCAAAAATCTCAAAGCCGATTTCTGACTGACGCAGCGTCGCGCCCATCGTGGCGACCGAGCCGTGGCTATTGGTCGGCAACGAGAAGTCAGGGAAATCCAGATTGTTCGATCCACCTACGTTGCGAAAGGCGTTCATCAGGACGATACCGTGCAAGCGCGCACGATACTTGGATGCAGTTTCGACCTTGGTTTGGTATTGTTCGTCGATTTTTGAGCTCAGGAGGGAGGTCGAGTCTTCGAGTTTTTGCACGCGCTGTTCGATGGGCAGTGACGCTGACTCGCGCGCAGGGATGGCGCTCGCCGTGGCCGACTCGGTAGTTGTTGGTGCGGCAGCTGCGGCGGCCTGCTCGTAGCCGCCGGAGAGTGGCGGCTCCAGCAGGGCGCGCGTCGCCTGCAAATCCTCGCGCAGGCGCTTCATCTCTGCGCGGGAAGTCGCGTTCTCGGCGCGCATTTCGTCGACCAGGTGGCGGAGTTCGCGCACCTGATCCTGCAACTCCCCGACCGCTTTGACGGTTTGTGCGGAGTCGGAAGCCTGAGACGTGGCGGACGCGTCCGCGTTCTGCGCCCGGAGGTTGGGGGTAAACGACACGAGAGCGGCCACCAACAGGGCGGAGCCGCCAACCGCAGAAGTCCTACGGAGCTTGGTCTGCACACGTCCTCCTGCACGACATCCGTGTAGGTCCGAGACGAAGAGGGCCGCGCCTACATTTCCGGATGCGAAATGGAATGATTGCTGACTTCCCGCGGAGCGGCCACAAGAGAAGGAAGCTGGATCTCGGTTGCGCCGCGGTGAGCTTCCTTTGGACGACCCGGCAACGCGATCCGGAAGATCGTACGCCCCTGGGCCGTGCGTTCGATGAAGATTTCGCCGCCATGGTCCTGAACAATCTTTTGAACGACTGCCAAGCCGAGGCCGGTGCCGTTTTCCTTGCCATAGCTGACGAAAGGATGAAACAGTTTGTCCCGGATGGAGTCGGCGATTCCGGGACCGTTATCGGCGACCGAGATGGTGAGCGAGCCATCCAGTTCGCCTGCCGTGACTTCCACTAATCCGCCCACGGCAGGAGCGGCCTCGCACGCATTCAGGAGGAGATTGTACAGTGCCCGCTCGAGCTTGCGCGGATCAAACCATCCGGCGACATTGGCGCTGCACAAGATATCGATCGAACGATTGTGATGCCGGGGATGCAGACGGACCGCGTGGACGGCGCGGTGAATAGTTTCGGCGACGCTGGCGTATACCGGGGTGAGGGACTCGCGCGTGCGGGCGAACTCGAGCAAGGAATCGATGAGGTCCGTCATCAGATTCACTCCGGTGCGCACTTCCTGGTAGAGTTCCTCGCGCTGGTTGGGAGTGAGATGGGGATCGCAAAGGAATTCCGAATTGGCCACGATAGCAGCCAGGGAGTGGCGCAGGTCGTGGGAGATCGAGCTGGCCATGCGACCGATAGTCGCGAGTTGCTCCGACTCCAGCAAATCACGCTGCGACTTGAGCAGGCTGGCGCGCATACGGTCGAAGGCGCGCGTGAGTTCGGCCACCTCGTCGCGGCCGTAAGAAGAGTCGAGCGGGTGGTGGAAGTCTCCGGCTTCAAGCGCCCTCACACCAGCCACCAGGTTTCCCAGCGGGCGAGTGAAGGTGTGCGAGAGGAAAAAGACCAGACCGCTGCCGATCAGCACCGCGGCCAGTCCAAGCAGGAGCAGGTAGCGGTTCAGCTTATTGATGAACTTCGTCGCCTGATCGTAGGAGCCAAGCACGCCCAGTCGCACCGGCGTGCTGCGCGAACCGGACAACAGAAGGGAAGTCGCCAGAAAATTCTCTTTCCCGACATTGATGTCGCGGGGAGCGCCCTGTACCGCTCCGGATATGAGCGACTGCAGGTTCGGATTCGTCACCTGCGATGCATCCAGCGTAGTGGCTACAACTTCGTTTCCATAGGAAAAAGCCACTGGACCACCGGCGACCTTGCTGACCTGTCCGGCGAGACGGTTGTTGATTTCGTAGCCGATGACGAGGAATCCCAGCAGAGTGCCTTCGGTGGTCGATCCGCGATAAATGGGTTGAACAAACGTCTGGTACAGATGATGCTCACCAAACCACCAGTGGCTCGAATCGCCAGAATCTTCGTCGAGCGACTGCTGAAAATATTTCTCGGCGGCCTCGCGAGTGAAGCCCGGAGTCTTGGTGTGCAAGGCGACAACTTTTCCGCCGCGATCCACCAGGACAAATAAATCGCTGCTGCTGCGCGCATGTTGCCAGACATCCTGGGATGCATCCTGAATCGTGACCGGGTCGGTGCTGGTCATGATGGCGCGGGTGAGCGGTAGATCAGCAAGCAGCGCTACGTTGCTGGTGAGTATGGTTTCGCGTTCGCGGCGGAAATCCTGAAACGAGTTGACCGAATCGTTCAGGTTGGCAGCGATGCTTTGCTGTGTGTTGTTGAGGATGCTGCGGCGGACGAGCAAAAGGCTCGTCGTCGTTAGGGCGGCTGTAACCAGCGCCATTGAGAGCAGGAAGCGCGTACGCAGCCGCATTCGCGGCAGGAGCGAACCTGCAGACGAGGTTTGAGACGTTTGAATCACGGGCTCCGACGACGGCTTCACGGCAATTAACGAACGAATTTATACCCCATGCCGTGTACTGTCCGGAAGTGTACCGGGCTGGATGGGTCCCTTTCCAGTTTCTGACGAAGTTTGAGAATGTGGTTGTCGACGGTGCGCGTCGACGGATAGTTCTGGTAACCCCAAACTTCGTTCAGAAGCTCATCGCGGCTGATTACGCGGTCCGCGTTCTGCACCAGGAATTGAAATGTCTTGAATTCCTGGGCAGTCAGGACGACAGGCTTGCCGTCGCGCTTGACCTCCATTTTCTTGAAATCCACCGAGATGGCATCGAAGCTCACGACCTGCACTTCAGGCGCGCGCGCGGTGTGCCGCAAAGCAGCGCGGACGCGGGCCAGCAACTCCCGCGGGCTAAAGGGCTTGGTAACGTAATCGTCAGCGCCCAATTCGAGCAACAGAACTTTGTCGGAGACGTCGCTCGCCGCGCTCAGAACCACAATCGGCAGGGTGGGCGCCAGCGCCTTGATTTCCTTGCAGACGTCGCGGCCGGAAACTTTCGGCAGGCGCAGATCGAGTACAACGGCCGCCGGCGCCGACGACTGGAAGCTATCGAGGGCCGACCGACCGTCGGATTGAACCTCCACGGCGTAGCCTTCGGTTTCGAATAGCCGCCGGAGCGCCTTCTGCACCGCCGGGTCGTCTTCGACTATCAGAATTCGGGTGGACGGCTTCAAGGGAGTGGCCGTGTTCATGGTGCGCGCAATAGTCAAGGGTGTAGCAAGGTTGCCCATAGGGAGCTTGTCCTGTTTTTTCCGGGGAAACTTAGGCCATCCGAGAAACGCCCCAAAGGAATTGGCCCGACCCCATGAAGCTTACAATGATTTGAGGTGAAAACCGCCGCAAAGTCGCGGTTTTTGACATTTTTTTTACATTATCAACATGGTGTAAAAAGCAGGTCGGGAAGTTGACTTGCAGGCGCATCCATCTGTTAACGAGTGCCTATGACTATCGTAGAATGACCGCTTGCCTACACCGCAAAACTCCGTACCGCAAGACTTCCTACCGCAAAATCTGGAGAACGTCGTAGTCGTTCTGGTGCGTCCGCGGAACCCTCTCAACATTGGCGCGGCAGCGCGAGCCATGACGAATTTCGGCGCCCGTCACTTGCGAGTGGTGAACCCATATGCGGTGGCCTTTCGCGAAGCGCGCTCGGCCGTGGGAGCCTCAGAGCTCCTGAGGAGTGCCGAAGAGTTGAAGACGCTGGCAGAAGCGGTTGCCGACTGCTCGCTTGTTGTCGGCACAACCGCGGTCCGAAGTCGTGTGTTGCAGCATCCGCTGCACCGCCTGGATCAGGATGCGGCAACGCTGATTCACGAACATCTGCCCTCCGGCCGCGTGGCCCTGCTGTTTGGATCGGAAAAATTCGGCCTTACCAATCACGACTTTAGCCATTGCCACTGGCTGCTGACGGTGCCGACGCTGGAAGGCCATATCTCAATGAATCTCGGCCAAGCGGTGGCTGTGTGCCTTTGGGAATTGTCCAAGGGCGGCGGGCTCTCGGGTTCGAAGCCGCAGGCTGTTGGCCCAGCGACTGCTGGTGATATCGAGCAGATCAGCCAGGGTTTGCTCACGGCCTTGCACCACAGCGGCTACGTGAAGCCCGGCAACGACGCCATGTGCGAGAAAAAGGTGAGGCGCCTGGTGCATCGCTTCAATCTCGATGCCCTGGACGCGAAAGTTTTGCTCGGGATGGTCCGGCAGATCAGGTGGAAGTTGGACCAGAAGGACAAAGTTAGCGGTTCAAACGCTCAGGCGAAGCGTCGGTCGAGGTCCGGCGAAAGCGAAAGCGGATGAGCCATGCGCTTGGTGCTTCCTGTGCCGCGAACTGCCAATTCTGGGCCGCCTGCAGTGACAGCCGGTTGAAATAGGCGCTTTCCGCCGGCGAAGCCAGCTTCGCAGAGGTCACCTTACCTGAAGGATCGACCTCCACTTTTACCCCGATCTTGATCGTGCCGCGGATGGTCTTGCGCGCACCTTTCGAAACTTCAGGCAAAGCCTTGTGAATGACGTCGACACTTGAAGCGGCAGATTGGCTGGCTGTTTTGGCTGCTGGGGGCGTCGCGGGCGGGGGGCCAGATGGCACCGGCTGGGACACGCCAAGCTGATCCGAAGTTGGAGCCGGAGCCACCGAACTCTTGTGACTGAAATGAAACACCAATACCGCAACGATGATTGCCCCGAACAACGCCGCTGCCACAATCGGGCCACGCTTCGACGATCGCGGCGAAGACTCCGCCGCTGTGGCGGGCACGTCGGGCGGGGCAGTCGCCGCTGGCACCGAACGTCCTGCCGGCTGCAGGCGCGCGCGGATCTCGGCGATCGAACATCTGCGCTTGGGATCGAGATGCAGGCACTCGCGGGCGATGCCGCGAAACGGCTCAGGAATCGCCGCCGGCAAACCGGGATCCGCGGACGCTTCTTTTGAGAACGGGACATTCTGCGTCAGCGATGCGACGAGAGTTGCGCCCAGCGACCACAAATCACCTGCGGGCGAAACTATCCCCGCTGCGGTTTCCGGCGCGTCGTACACGTCCACACGTCTGCGCGTGAGATTCCCGTCGTCGGTCGAAACGACGTGATCGGAGGACAACTTCAACCGATCTCCCACCGCCTGGACGTTCGACGGTTTGACGCGCCCGTGCACGAATCCTTTGCTGTGCAGATAAGAAAGCGTGTCGAGCACCGGCGCCAGCATGTCGGCGACTTCGTTCGGTTCCAGCGCGCGCTGCGGGAGAATCTGCGAGAGATCTTCCTCGGCATACTCCATGACCGCGTAGAGAAGCGTGAGTCCCGAGCGTCCGCACTCGAAGATGCGAATGAGGTTGGGATGAGAGAGTTGCGATGCTGCCTGCCAGCGCGCCAGCTGGCGATCGGCGTCGCCGGCGTCGGCGGGGATGAGTTTGAGGGCGGCTTTTTGGCCGGGTTGTCCGGGAAGCTCGGTGCGGAAGACGGCGCTGTGATCGGAGCCGCCCAGCAGTTGCTGGAGCGGATATTTTCCGTCGATCACACGGCCTTCCCACGTTTTCCACACTTCGGCGCTGCTCATCGGGGCTCCCGCGAAAACATTCTATGCTACCGGAGAACGGCGGGAGGGAATAGAGATTCTTACGCGGGACGGAAAAAAGCGGGCTGGAGAATGTGTTTCTTTGGTCCCTCCTTCACTGCTCCTCAATGGGAAATCCCCACCCTGTCGCAAACAACGCGACAAGGGTGGGGCACCCGTGGAGGTTTTAGCGGCTCTTGTAGCTGAACGTCACCTTGGTTTCTTCGTCCAGTACCAGCGGGCGGACGAAGGCGAATGACGTTCCTGCGCGCGGGACGTCCACTGGAACGGGAAGCACGCCGGAGACGCGCTTTTGCAGGTTGATGACGTTGGCGGAGGCGGCGTTTTGGAGAGCTGCTGATCCCGGAGGGATGAGTGCCAACTGGGAGTAGTTCCGCCCGTTTGTGGCCTGATTCAACGCGTCCTGCTGGAGGATCGGGCCGCCGACGGCTGCCCCAACGTTGGCGTGAATCCGATTCGTGCCTGACGCCGTGTCGATCTGGGCCGCCTCGGCCTGTACCGCGATGGTTTCGCTCACCGCGCCGACATTGATCGGAAAGTTGTACATCGAGGGTTGGTTCGCGTCGTAGCCTAGATTGAACGTTCCGGTCTGGAAGCCGGGCATTTCAACTTTGGCCTTGTAGCCGCCCGAGTTCTGGCCGAACAACGCCCAGTGGCCGGAGGAGTCTGTCGTCGCCATTTTCAAGGAGCCATCCGATGAAGTGATGGCCACGCGGGCATTCGGAACCATGGCGCCGGTGGGATCGCTCACATAGCCGCCCATGACTCCCGGGACTGTCTCGGTTCTCTGGTAGCTGAATTGGTTTGAAGCTTCAGCTTCGCGGAGCCTTTGGTCGCGCAAGGCTGCTTCTTCATTAAAGGCAGGCGGCACGAGATTGGCGGCGATCACGTCTCCGCCAAAGTCTTTCACTTTGTACTGCTCGGGCAAAAAGACTTCCCAGTTGAGCAGGTTGATGGGAATGTCCATGTTCGGGAGCGTTAACTCGGCTCCGCCCTTTTTGGCGAAGGGCGCGCCGGAGTGCATGAACACGAACGAAACTGTGTAGGAGTCGGTGGGACGGAATCCCGGACGCAGCAGCGGCACGCGATTTCCATCCGGACCCTGGACGGGCTTTACGCGCTCTCCGGCAACTTCAGCCGAGAGAATGGTGACGCCTTGCGGCAGCGCAACTTTTAAGAACGGCTGCGCCTGGTTCTTCACCGTGAGTTTGATTTCGGTGAGCGACTTGCCTTCGGAGGTCACGAGCGTGGTGACGGTCGCGCTTTCGGCTACCGCGGCGAGCACGCTTCCGTCAGGGAAGCGCACCCACTGCAGGGCGAGAGTTGGCGATTCGTTCGGCTGCTTGTGATAGCGGAACGCGGCCTGCGGCGGAAAGTGCGCCAAAGAGCGAAGGTAAGGATTCGCTTCCTTCACATCCATGCGCTTGAGGCCGCCACCTTCGGTGGCAGTCAGTTCAATCGTGCCCGCGCCTTCGACCAGAACTTCTCCGGTCTCGCGCTGCGCTTTCACGAAGTTGAGAAACGGCGCATCGGCCTTGGCGCCTTCGATGGAGCGCTCCATCGAGATGAGGAACTGATGGGAGCGCTGGGTGGGCGCATTGACTTTCAGAGTGAGAACGCCCTCATGCGTTTCGGTCGAGTCGAGGGTTGCGCCGGTGACGCCAGTGACTTCATATCCGGCGGGCAGTTCGACGTGGAACTGCGAGGGCTCGCCCGTGACGACGTTGATGTCGACCAAAGCGGCCACGCGCATTTCGGTTTCGCTCACGGAGATGAGCGTCTTGGTGTCGGCCAGGAATCGCACTTCGCGCGGTGCAACCTGCACCGGCGTTTCGCGCGTTGCCCACCAGATGTTCGCGGACTGACCGGGAGCGAGCGTGGCTTCGATGAGCGTGTGCCCGTTCTCCGATTTGCGGCTGGTGATCAGGCCGGAGCTGATGTTGGCATACGTGTGATCGCCAGGAATAGTAAGCGCCAACTGCACGCTGCCCGCTGACGGCACGGGCAGAGTGAACGATGCGCGGCCGGCTTCGATGCGCAGCGGCAGCCCGGTTTCGAGGGCTACCGAAAATTCTCCGGGACCCGGAAGCAGCGCGGTGTGCGTGCCGTTTTCCTGATCGAGCGGCACGGCCTTGCCGTTTTGATGCGCGTCGAGAATGGTCATGCCGCTGGTTAGCGGGACTTTGCTGACACCTTTGTGAAACACTTCGCCATCCAGTTGCACGGTGCCTAGCACGCTGTCATTTTCGACGTGCAGCTTCACTTCGGCGTGCTGAATCGAGTAGGGCAGCGGCGGCGTGTCGGTTTTCTTGGGCGGCTTTGCGGCTAGTTCGACGAGCTTGTTGTATTCGTCGAGCGTTAGCGTGACATTACCAGAGTTGGGCAGGGGCAGCGTTGTTGTGTCGCCGGCGAATGCGATTTGTCCCCAGCAGACACTCCAGAGTACGAGAGTTACGAAGATTCGGTTGATCATTAGTCGGCTTTTCATCGCGCACCTCCCTTTTTGTCGCGCTGGATGCTGAATTCGGCTGCGGGAAACTGGTTCTCGCTGGTCAGTTCGGAAACGAGGTAGATTGAGGGCCCGAAGGCGGGGAAGGAGACGCTTACCGGCAAGATGCCCGTGACTTTCCCGCTGGAAGACTTGGCGCGGAAGTTGTCGAGCAGTGTTTTGGTTGCGTCTTTCTTTTCCTGGGCTTTCTCTTTGTCGTCGTCGGACCGGAGTGGTGCGTAGTTCGCCAGGCGATCGAACTCCCTCGAACCAGCTTGCTTCCTGACTTCGATCGCGGAGCCCTCGCCGATGTCGATGATGCTCCCGAACGCTACTGAAACCGGGTTCTGATATTCCTGCGTGCGGAACGTTCCCGGCTCGGCCGTCACGCGATAGAGTGGCGGATAGTAGACAAGCATTCCTGTGCGCGAGACTGGCAAGTCGAGCGCGGGCAGCGTGACTTTTTCGTGGCCCTTGTCTTCCCACGCGGAAGCTTTCGTGAGATACAGAACTTCGACCATGAACGCCGGGGCGTCGTCGCCTCCGCGCGATTTTTCTAGCGGCAAGAGCAGGCTGCCATCGGGCGATTGGCCGGGACGCACCGGACGTCCGGCGAGCGAGGCGCTCCACACGGTTGCTCCGGGTGGCAGCGTGATCTTTACGAAGTTGCGCTGATTGTTGCGGACGGCGTAACGCGCCTGCACCAGCTCTTTGCCGTCCGTGCTCATGAGCACCTGATAGCGGGCCTCTTCGATGTTGGCCATGAGCACGGCTTGCTGGTCGTAGCGCGCGATGTTCACGCTCAACGTGCGCGTTGCGCCGGCGTCGCCGGTCTTGGCGCGAAACGCCACCAACGCCGGAGATTGGCGGGCCGCGATCGTCTCTCCGAGATCGCTCGCGTCGGCTTCGTCGAATCCTTGCGCCTTCTGGCTTTTGATCTCGCCCGCGCCGAGGACTTCGACCGCGACTCCACCTTCGTCACGCTCGGTGTTTTCCAGGCGCATCAGAGGAATGTCGATCACGCCGTCGCGCGCCAGGCGGCTCTCGCCGCTGATGATGAAGCGCGCGCTGTGCTCGACCGGTTCGAGGAAGGTGACGACTAGTTCGCCGTTCTTCATTTCCCAGTCGGCGACCATTGCGCCCGACACCTGGTTGATGGTGATTTTTTCTGGAAGCTCGAGCCGCACTTCTTTTGCTGCGCCTTGCACAACCGAGAGACTGGCTTCGGCGTAGACCGAGGCCGAGTCCTCACTGAGGCTGGTAAGTTGCGTCAGCGATCCGCGGAGGCGCAGCGGCAATTCCACGTGGTGGTCTTCGGTTTTGCGACGCCAGGTGAAAGTGAGCGCTTCGTTGCCGCGGGCATAGGCTAGCCATTTCGTTTCGCCCGGAGTCTCTGACTTATCGGAGAGCAGGCCGCCGCCGACTCGCAAGTCCACTCCTTGGCGCGGCAGTTGCACCGAGGCGCGTGTCACGCCCGATTCCGTCGCAGGCAGTGCGAGGCTCTCATCGCCTGCAGACGATGTCACGGGAACATCCACATCAAGCTGCAACACCGAGCGCCCAGGGTGCGAGAGCAGCGCGCAGAGATGCGTGGCAATCTTGCCCTTTTCGCCGGGGACCAGCGACACCAACTTGCCGTCAAGATGCGCCTCGCGCACCAGCAATCCCGTGGGAACGGGTACGCGCACCCAGCCGTCCTTCAAAACATCGACCGTGAGATTGGCTCGGCCAGCTGCCAGATCGCCGAGCACGTGCAGGTCATAGTCGACGCGCGTGAGCGTCGCGTCGAGTGGCGGCGGCTCGGGATCGTGCTCTACCGGATAGGCTTTCGCACGCAGGATGCGATATTCATCGACAGGGATCACGACCCATCCTGGCGCGTGGGGATTTTCTGGAGCCTTCTCCTGCGCCTGCGCTGCCAGAGATAGAAAACACGCAGCGGCTGCGATGGCGAGGGACAACTGTGTGACGGCAATTCGTCTGAGTTGGGGGCGGAGTGATGTGACGACGGCAAGTAGCGGCGTTTTCATAGTGACCTCATTTCGGTCCGGGGAGCGGCGATCGGATCTGCGCTCCACCGCGAGTCCAACAGTTCTGGGGATGCATGACTTTTACTGCGGGATGTTTCGGTGGGTTTCGACATTCACTTTTAGAATGCCGAGCCGGGGAAAATTTGCACGCGATTTAGGCCAGGTTACCTTTGAGTTGGTGGCGTGTAACGCGCTGTCAGAGCGTCGCTTGCGGTACGATGGCAAGTCGTTGCATACATCTGCCGGAGGCCGGCTTGGCATTCACCACGGAAAAATCCAAACAACTTTACGAGCGCACGCTGGGCGTGCTGATTGAGGCGAGCAGTTCGTCGTCGCGCGGGCCGGCGACGTTTGGCGGGCATCCCATCTTTATGGAGCGCGGCCGCGGCTCGCGCCTCTACGACGTCGATGGGAATGAATACGTCGACTGGATGATGGCTTTCGGCGCGCTGCCGCTTGGCCACGCGCATCCGGAAGTTGTGGAAGCGATTACGGAAGCTGCCGCGACCGGAGCGCACTTCGCCACGGCGACGCCGGTGGAACTGGAAGTCGCGGAGATGATTCAGAAGATCGTGCCTAACGCTGAGCGCGTGCGCTTTGCCAACACCGGCACCGAGGCCATGATGGCGGCGATCCGCCTGGTGCGCGCGGTTACCGGGCGGCCGAAGATTTTGAAATTTGAAGGGCACTATCACGGCTGGCACGACGATCTGCTGGCGAGTTCGAATATTTTTCCGGTGAGTGCGCTTGGGTTGCGGAGCGATCCGGTCAAAATTCCTGACAGCTCTGGACTGAACCGGACGGCGCTGGACGACACGATTGTCGTTCCGTGGAACGATGGGGAACTGTTGCGGCGAGCCGTCGAGAATCATCCGGGACAGATTGCGGCGATCATCACTGAAGGTGTGATGGCTAATGTTGGCGTGATTCCGCCGACCGAAGGGTATCTGCAAGTTCTTCAGCAGATGGCGCGTGCGAATGGAATTTTATTCATCCTCGATGAAACAGTGACCGGATTTCGTATTGCTCCCGGCGGATGCCAGGAGCACTACAAGCTTTCTCCCGATCTCGTGACCTTCGGCAAGGCGCTGGGATGCGGCTTGCCGGTGGCGGCGCTCGTCGGCAAGAGGAATGTGATGGATGCGCTGCAGTGGGGCGGCGTGCTGCACTATGGGACGCATAATGGATCGCGCATCGGCATGCATGCGGTGCGGGCGAATTTGCGTGTGCTTACGCGCGACGACAATGCGTCGTTTCGGCATACGTGGAGGGTTGCTGAGAAGTTTTGTGCCGGGTTGAAGGACTTGTTTGCGCGAAAAGGGCGCTCTTGCGTCGTGCAAAATGTGGGGCCCATGCTGCAGTGGATGTTTACCGACCGGCCGGCCATTCGCGACTACCGCGAGTTTTGCCAGTATGTCGATCGCGCGACGTTTCAGAAATTTGTGTTGGCGTTGTTTCAGTTTGGAGTTTACGCTTCGCCTTCGGCGGCGCTGCACTCCATCGTTACTTTGGCTCACACGGACGACGATGTTGAATTCACATTGGTCGCTGCGGGGAGGGCTCTGGATGCGATTTCGTAGAGAAGCAAAACCTTTTCACCACAGAGGACACAGAGGGGCACAGAGGAGGCTGCAGATTTTCCTCTGTGTTCCTCTGTGCCCTCTCTGGTGAAGGAGAGATTTTGACGGACATACCAGAACGCGCGGCTCGATTGCTGTCGCTCGCGGGCAAGGTTGCTATGGTCACTGGCGGCGCATCCGGCATTGGGCGCGGCATTTGCCTTCGCCTTGCTGAGATGGGGGCGTTTGTCGCGGTGCTCGACATTGATGAAGCCAAAGGGAACGCCACGGTGAGCGAGATCGAAGCGCAGGCCGGCAAGGCTACGTTTCTAAAATGTGATGTGCGTAGCGCCGCCGATTGCCGGCGCGTGACCGAGGTGGTTATCGAAACGCACGGCAGGGTCGACATTCTTTGCAATTGCGCCGGCATCATCGTTCGCAAAGATGTGGTCGAGCTTTCCGAAGACGAATGGGACCGCGCGGTCGATATTACGCTCAAAGGCGTTTATCTCCTCTCGCACGAAGTTGTGCCGCATATGATTCGCGGCGGCGGTGGCAGCATCGTCAATATTGGGTCCGGATGGTCGCTGAAAGGAGGTCCGCGGGCGGCGGCTTATTGTGCGGCGAAGGGCGGCGTAGTGAATCTCACGCGGGCGGTGGCCATCGATCACGGCAAGCACAACATTCGCGTGAATTGCGTTTGCCCGGGCGATGTCGATACTCCCATGCTGCACAGTGAGTGCGCGCAGCTTGGTGAGAGTAGGGAAGCGTTCATGCGGGAGGCGGCCAATCGGCCACTTGCGCGCGTGGGCACTCCGGAAGATATCGCCAATGCTGTGCTATTTCTGGCCAGCCCCATGTCGAGTTGGATCACGGGCGCGGCATTGGTGGTGGACGGCGGCGGCCTGGCGTGATCAAAAATGCCTTCGAGTCGCTACATCTTCCTTGCGGTGATCATGCAGTAAACCATCGGTCCCAGCGGCGCGCTGAACTGAAATAACAGAAATGTCAAGATTAAGGATTGTGTTTGGCTAGGTCTGAGGGGATTTGCTTACTGCCGTCTCTGTCTTGCCGCCTCATACAGCACGATGCTTGCGGCGACGCCTGCGTTCAACGACTCCACTTGGGCTGTGTGCGGAATCGCCAGGGTCTCGTCCATCAGGGCAATCAGAGCCCGCGGCAGGCCGGCGCCTTCGCTGCCAATAAAAATTGCTGCAGGCTTCGTTAGCTGGGCCTGATCGAGCGACGTTCCTTTGTGCGAAGAAGTCGCGAACAGGCGCACGCCCTGCTCGCGGCATTTGGCGGAGATGGCTTCTAATCCACCGGCTTCTTTGCCCACGATGAATGGCAGGCGAAATACCGATCCCGCCGACGCACGAATCACTTTGGAGTTGAATGGACTGACCGTGCCTTCTCCCAGCAGGGCGCCGGCGCTGCCGAATGCCTCCGCCGAGCGCAGGATCGTTCCCAGATTTCCGGGATCCTGCAGGCCGACGACGACCATAATTGGACCGACCTGCAACCGTTCAAGCAAATCGTCGAGCGAATGTTCTTTCAGACGCACCAGCGCGGCCACTCCCTGCGGCGAATCGCTGGGGACGGCGCCATCGAAAAGTTTGTCGGGAAGCAGGAGCGTCTCAACGTGCGAACCGATCTGTGGCAACAGGCGCTCGGCGCGGTCCTGCGACGACTCGCGAAAGAAAACAGCGCGAAAGCGCAAGCCGCTGCGGATCGCCTCTTCCACGATCCGTACGCCTTCAATCGCGCAATCGCCCTGCTCCGTGCGCTCGGCACGCGTGAACGATTGCCGCAATTCCTTGACGAGGGCGTTGTGGCGGCCCTCGATGCGGCGCAATCTGCTTTGCGCGCTGGGTGCGGATTCGTTGGTTGGCGTCATGTTTACTGAGGTGTCGCTTCTGCCATCAGTGGTGGAGAACCCTTTGCATCATACCGGGTCGTCATGCGGTTTGGCTGGCGAGTTAGGCTAGTTGAGCGGGAGATCCCTCCCTCCGCCTGAGAAGCGGCTACGCTCGGGATGACGCCGACGACAGGATGGCTTCCGGCTTCCACATTTCGAATTGAGTCGCTGCCGCGGCGGGCTTGGTGGGAAGCGCGATCTCCCGTATTATGATAGGTTTTGCGGGTCTACCATATTTACATTCGTGTGTCTGTTGCCATCCGAGAAGGGAGCGCCCGTGCGCGCCGAGATAGTCAAGATCAACAGCGAGAACCCTGAATCGTCACTGGTCAAGTATGCGGCCGATCAAATCCGATCCGGCGAAGTGCTGGGTATGCCCACCGATACTTTCTACGGATTGGCCGCCGATCCTTTTAACCTGCGCGCCGTCGATAAGGTCTACGACATCAAGACGCGATCGCGCCACAAACCGCTGTCGCTTCTGATTGAGAGTGTCGATCAGGCGGAAGAACTGGCCAAGCCTCTGCCGGAAGAGTTCTACGCCCTCGCGCGAAAATTCTGGCCCGGCCCGCTGACCGTGATCGTGAAGGCGGGCTCGCGTCTGCCACTAAAAGTCACGGCCAACACCGGCAACGTTGCATTGCGCGTGCCGAACGCCAAAATTCCGCTCGCCGTCGTCACGGCCGCAGCGATTCCTATTACCGCAACTTCGGCGAACCTGAGTGGCGCCTCCGAGTGCACGACCGCCGAGCAGGTGCATGATCAGTTGCAGGGGCGCATCAGCATCATTGTCGACGGCGGAACTTCGCCGCGCGACGTGGCTTCGACCATTGTCGATTTGAGCGACGAGAACACGCGCTGGCGCATCATTCGCGAGGGAGCGATCCCCTCCGATCAGATTTCAACCTTCTTTGCCGGCTAAAGAGTTTCCCGGCTCTCAGTTCAAGATGCCGGTGAAGATTGCCGGCGATTTGCCGATCCATCCCAGTGGGAGTATGACGACCCGAGGGTGACGAACAACGAATGACCAACGAAGCCGCCAACCAGCATCGCACAGGGCGCTGGTGGTTTCGTCTGCTGCTTCTTCTCGTGGCCGCCGTGCTGTTGTTTTTGGTGGTCACGGCCATTCGAATTGTGCATACCGCACATCTCGAGGAAACACATCCCGCCGACGCCATTGTCGTGTTCGGTGCGGCCGAGTATTCCGGACGCCCCTCGCCCGTGCTGCGGGCGCGGCTCGATCATGCCTACGACCTCTACCGGCAGCATCTTGCGCCGGTCGTGATTACAACTGGCGGCGCTGCCGCGGATCCGACTTTCAGCGAAGGCGGCGTGGGACGCGAATACCTTCGCAAGCGCGGCGTGCCCGAGAATGCGCTTATCGCTGAAACGCAGGGTTCAGACACGGCGCAATCCGCCCAACGCGTGGCCGTAATCCTGCGCGCGAACAATCTGCATAGCTGCGTCGCGGTCAGCGATGCCTATCACGTCTTCCGCATCCGCAAACTGCTTGAGCATGAAGGCATCGGTCCGGTGTACGTCGCTCCCCGCCCCGATTCTCGCCCGCACACGGCTACGCAGCGCACCGTGGCCGCGTTGCGCGAAGCCACCAGCTATTTGTTGTGGAGAGTCGGGCTTACTTAGAAGGCCGGACGCAGAAAGTTAAGAATTGCGGCGGCGATCCCTGTGTCAAAATGTGTCGTATCCGTTCGAAGAGCGAATGGTGAACCAGCTATAGCGGATATTATTCTTCCACACTAGTGCATCGCGAACATTCTTGAGCCCGCTCTGGATGCGACCGATCGTACGGTTGTCCTTGTTGATAACAGGATCGCTCTTCATCATGTTCAGTACTTCTTTTTGGTGCTCTTTTTCGCAATCCGCTTTGAATTCGCCGGTTGGGCAGGGCTCGTGCCAAGCCTTCGCGCTTGTCTGCCGCGCCGATTCATGGTCGTTCAAGCCCTGAACGGCGTCGGCCAGCGACCGATCGTAGTAATCGAACCACTCATGCACTGTGTCTTCGGTCTGCTTGAGGGAGTGATTCTGCCGGTAGGCTAAGATCGCCGCGACAATTTCGGCGGAGTTGTCCGGCTGGTTGATGTTCAAGTTCAAGCGGGGCAGAGGCAGAGGCTCGTTCGTGGCCTCCATGTCGTCGTTGGTGAAAACGCGCTTGGTAGAGGATGCGCTCTGGCCCTTCAGGTTCCGTGCCGCAGCGCCGAGAGAGTTACCAGTGTTTGAATTGCTGGATGAAGCCGGAGCAGTCTGAGCTGGTGACGATGCTGCAACCGCCATGGCAGCCGCAGCTGCCAGCAGGATTGCCTTATAGGAAGTCTTCCGCATTCCCTCTCAGGCTATCGGGCCAGCATGCGGATGCAAAGGTAACCGAAGTCCTGTTACGCCCGACGTGACTCGGGGCGTTAGAGTTCTACCATCCCTCGCGCTCACGCAGCCGGGTGATGTGCGCCACGTGATGCTTGCCGTGCCAGGCGTAGAGCGCCAGTGTTTTTTCCAGCGTCATCGGGCCCAGTTCGGGATGGCGAAAAGTCCGCTTCCATTCCTCCGGAGTAAGCGCACGCAGCAGCCGCACCCAGCGGTCGTGCAACGAGTCGAGCATAGTCAGCGAGACCTCAATGGGCGTTGCCTTGGTATCGGCCAACTCAGCCCAACGGTCTTCTGCATAGGTCTTGATCGTCGGTTCGTCCTCGGTGAGGGCCAGCTTGAAGCGCACATAGGAATTCAGGTGGCTGTCGGGCACATGGTGCACCACCTGCCGCACCGTCCAGCCACCGGGCCGGTACGGCGTGTCGAGTTGCGCGTCGGAAAGGCCCTGAATTGCAGCGCGCAAGTTCGCGGGCGTCTCTGCGATGTCATTCAATTGCGCCCTTTTCGTTTCGTCGTTTGGTGGACCTTCATAGTGGAATTTTCCGACAGGGTAGCGCGGATCGGTCATTCTCAGCTCCTGGTTGGATCGGCTCGTTTCAGAGATGTCGCCAAATCAGATACGGTTCACGAAATCTCCGGGGATCAGGATCCTGCCTCGGGCTTCGGTATGCTGTGCTTCTCAACGAACGCGTGCCCCGGAGAGAGCGAAAGTCTGGCCAGGAAGCCCTCTGGTTAACTACTACCCCTTGTATCCGGCCTTGCCTGGGCCCAGCCCCTCCGGCTTTGAATTTCGGTTCTCCCAGCCCCCAACATGCCGCAAGTTTGGTGCATCCAAGGTGAGTTGTAGGCTAAACTCACTGTGCCGTGGTGTTTAGCTACTCTCCCCGAGGCCGGCGTGGGGTCCGCCTTCGGGTTTGATTGCGAGGGGAACCCATGCCATCGTCGGTCTGGTCCGGTCACTTAACTTTCGGTCTCATCTCCATGCCAGTGCGGCTGTTTTCCGGCGCGCGCAGCCAGGGCATCTCCTTCAACATGCTGCATCGCACCGACAAGTCGCGGCTCAAGCAGCAGTACATCTGTCAGGCCGACGGCCAGGTCGTCGACCGCTCAGAGATGGTGAAGGGCTACGAATTCCGCAAGGACGAGTACATCATCATCGAACCGGACGAGATCAAAAAGATCGAGCCGCAGACCGCCAAGACGATGGAGATCCTCGAGTTCGTCAAATCGACCGAGGTCGATCCCGTCTACTTCGAATCCTCCTACTACATGATGCCCGAAGAAGCCGGCCGCCGGCCCTACGCGCTGCTCACCAAGGCGCTTGAAGAAAGCGAATACGTCGCCATTGCCAAGATCACCATGCACAACCGCGAGTACACGGTGTTTCTGCGTCCGCACGATGGCGGCATGATGCTGCACACCATGTACTACGCGGAGGAAGTGAAAAAGGTCGAAGGCTTCGGCGCGCCCGATGTCGAACTGAAAGACGCAGAAGTGAAAGTGGCGCACCAGTTGATTGAAGCGCTGGCGGCCGAATGGGACCCTGAGAAATATCACGACTCCTTCCAGGACAATCTGAAGCAGTTGATAGAGACCAAGCTGGAAGGCGGCGAAGTTGCCGCCGTCGAGCAGCCCAAGAAACTGGCCCCGGTCGTCGATCTCATGGCCGCGCTCAAGCAGAGCCTTGCCCAGATGGAAGGCAAGAAAAAGCCGGCTGCCACGATCAAAGAGGAGCCAGCCGCAGCTACGGCGAAGCGCAGACGGTAGAAGCGGACGTCAGGCGTCGGGCGTCAGGCTTCGGCCTCCAACTTTTCGGCGGCCTGCCATCGGACCGGCGACGTTTTTCCAGCGCCGGCGAGAAAGCCATTTTTGCTTCCATTCCTAGAAGTCGTTCTCGCCCCAGGCATCCCGGAGAGAATCAAATAGCATCCTTCGCTGAGAGCTGAGAGCTGAGAGCTGACGCCTGAAGCCCGACGCCTGACGCCTGGCCTCTGGCCCTCGCGCTAGCGCCAACCTCAGTCACCCGTTACAATATTCGATTCGGAAATGATTCATATTTTCTCGGAGCGCCGATGAATGTTCGACGTGTGGGCGGACTTGCCGCAATTGCCGCCGCCATTGTGCTGTGGATGTCTTGCGGAGAAGTCTATCGCCCGGTCGTGATCCCAACCCAGACGACTCCGCCGAATCCTGCGAATTTTCATGAAGTGTTCGGCATCACCGCCAACGCCCCGTCGACTCCGGGCAGCGCGCTCCAGATCGATGTCGCCGGCGACACCAATATCGGTGAAGCGAACATGGGCATTGTTCCCACGCACGCCGGGATTCTTCCCAACAATAGCCGCGTGTTTGTAGCCAGCGCCGGCAGCTTCTCAGGCAACGGGGACGTAGTCACCGCATTTTCGCCGGCCACTGACAGCACGGTTGTAACCGGATTGGGCAACCCAGTGACGTTCACGTATCCGAACTTCGGGCCTCCCGACCCCAACACCGGCCTGCCGCAGTGGACGTGTTCCTATCTTCCCGACTACGTCGCGACTACGTCGGCGACCAACGTTTTCGTGGCCAACTACGGTGTGGACAACGACCCCGCCTGCGCTCCCAATCTTGCGAGCACCGATTCTGTTTCAGTCCTCGGCACCGGTTCCAACACCATCACCAAGATCGTGTATCTTCCGTCCGGCGCTCACCCGGTTGCCATGGTCGAGACGCCGAACACATTGAACCTTTACGTTTTGAATCAGGGCAACAATACGGTGACCGACCTGTCGCCGACCGACCTTTCGGTAATCGGCGCGCCGATCAATGTGGGAACGACTCCCGTGTGGGGCGTGGCGCGGGTCGACAGCCAGCGCGTTTATATCGTGACGCAGGGGGACAGCAAACTCTTCACCATCAATACGGCGACGAACGCAGTCGATGGCGGCGTGTCGGTTGGTATCCCCGGGGCGAATTTTGTGCTGTATGACAAGAGCCGCAACCGGCTCTATGTGACCAATCCCACGGAACAGGCGCTTTACATCTTTGACGGCACGCAGGATCCGCCCGCTCCGCTGGCCACAATTTCGACGAAACCTGGGTCGGCGGTTTGCGCCAGCGGTTGCGCGCCGGTCTCAGTTGCAGCTTTGCCCGACGGATCACGCTTTTACCTAGCGACCTATCAGACGCCGGCTTCTTGCCCGGATTCCAACATCGGAACCGCCGTCAAATGCATGGTGCCGATGCTTACCGTCTTCGATGCGGGCAACTTCAACATCAAGCCGATCTCTGGATCGCTGCTCGCGCCGTCGATTTCATTGTTGGCGTCGCCGCAGTTCTCCACCACTCAATACGCGGTACCCGCCGTCGATGGCTGCGTTACGCCCGCGACTTACTCTCCGGGAACAACCCGCTTCCGCATGTTTACCGCGGCATCGACCGATAGTAGCCATGTTTATGTGTCGATCTGCGATGCGGGCTCGATTGCCGACATCGTCACCACGACCAGCTCCATCGCGCAGGGTAACAATACGCCGGATTCGCTGGTGACCGATCTGCCCTCGCCGTTCGCCGGCTGCGTCTCCGCCAGCTGCAGCACCGTGGCTACGGTGACCGGATTCTCGATCACATCGAATGTGGTGACGTTTCAGGCAGTCAACAGCTTCGTCCCCGGCCAGCGAGTCGCGATTTCCAACCTCACCACTTCAGCCGGAGTGAACGAACTCAATGGACAGAAACTTACCGTGATCGCCACGGGGCTGTCTTCGACTCAATTCGAGTGCACGCTGTCTGGCACGCAGGCCGATGCGCCCGCTACCGCCGACACCGGCTCCGCCGTGCCTCTGCCACCGCTGCAAAGCCCGCTGTTCCTGATGACGGGGCAGTAGTTCGTAGAGACGCAGATTCCTGCGTCCTCGGCAGAAATAATTGGAGAGGGGGTCTTCGGGAGAAAACCGAAGCCCTACGCGTGGACCGTTTCTTTCGCCGCGTAGTGCGAGTCCACATACTCGTCGAGAATCTCAATAAATTCCGCGACGATGCGGTCGCCTTTCAGTGTAGTGAACAATCGTCCATCTACATAGACGGGAGCCTTGGGCTCTTCGAACGTCCCGGGAAGGGAAATGCCGATGTTGGCGTGCTTGGATTCGCCGGGGCCGTTGACCACGCAGCCCATGACTGCCAGCTTCATCTCTTCCACGCCCACGTAGCGGCCTTTCCACGAAGGCATTTGCTCGCGCAGATAGGTCTGAATCTGTTCGGCCATTTCCTGGAAGAACGTGCTGGTGGTGCGTCCGCAGCCGGGGCAGGCGGTGACTTGTGGAGTGAAACTGCGCAGACCCATCGACTGCAGAATCTGCTGCGCGACGCGGACTTCTTCCGTGCGATCGCCGCCGGGAGCGGGCGTGAGCGAAACGCGAATCGTGTCGCCGATGCCTTCCTGCAGCACCACGCCCATCGCAGCGCTCGAAGCCACGACGCCCTTCGCGCCCATACCAGCTTCAGTCAGTCCAAGATGCAAGGGATAACTACACCGCGCCGCCAATCCACGGTACACATCGATCAGATCCTGCACGCCGCTGACCTTCGCGCTCAAAATAATCTGAGCCGGCCGAAGCCCGTACTTTTCTGCGAGCTCGGCCGAATTCAGCGCACTCACGATCATCGCTTCCATCGTCACTTCGCGTGCATCTTTCGGCTCAGGCAGCAGGGAATTCTCGTCCATCATGCGCGTCAGCAGCGCCGAGTCAAGCGAGCCCCAGTTCACGCCGATGCGCACCGGCTTGTTGTACTTCACCGCGACTTCGATCATAGTGCGGAAGTTCGAGTCGCCCTTGGCGCCAATGCTGGCGTTGCCAGGATTAATGCGGTACTTCGCTAGATCGCGCGCACACTCGGGATACTTCGTCAGCAGGATGTGCCCGTTGTAGTGGAAGTCGCCAATGATCGGAACGCGCACGCCCTGCTTGTCGAGCTCTTCCACGATTCGCGGCACGGCCGCCGCCGCTTCTTCGTTGTTCACCGTTACGCGAACCAGTTCCGAACCAGCGCGTGCCAGGGCCGCGACCTGCTGCACGGTGGAGGCAACGTCCGCGGTGTCGGTATTTGTCATGGATTGCACCACAATTGGTGCATCCGAGCCCACACGCACGCCGCCAATGGAGGCGGTGACACTCTTTCTCCGTTGAATCGTAGCCATAGGGAAACCCTATTTTATCACGCAAAAACGGGGCATTTGCCTTGTCTCTTCGAGCACACTGGCTATAATTGCGCGCAGTGGCGTTAGCCTCTGGCTCCAAAATCGGTCCCTACGAGATTCTCTCGCCGCTCGGTGCCGGCGGAATGGGAGAAGTGTACCGAGCGCGAGACTCGCGGCTCGGGCGCGATGTAGCCATTAAGGTTTTGCCTGCGGCCTTGGCGCGTGATACCGAGCGCCTGCGTCGATTCGAAACAGAAGCGCGCGCGGTTGCGGCCCTGAATCATCCCAACATCCTTGCGATTCACGACATCGGTGCCCACGACGGCGCGCCCTATCTCGTCTCCGAGTGCCTGGAGGGGAAGTCCCTGCGGGTGGAGCTGACGGACGGCCCGCTGCCGCTGCGCCGCGCAGTCGAGTACGGCATTGAAATCGCCCAGGGACTGGCTGCGGCGCATGACAAAGGGATCATTCACCGCGATCTGAAGCCGGAAAACATCTTCGTCACGCGCGACGGCAGAGTGAAAATCCTGGACTTTGGTCTCGCCAAGCTCGCCCGCCCCGAAACTGCGACGGAGGATGGCGTCACGCTCGAAGCGGAGCCCACCTCGGCAGGCGCTGTGTTGGGCACGGTGGGATACATGTCGCCGGAACAGGTGCGAGGCGATCCGGCCGACGCGCGCTCCGACATTTTTGCGCTGGGCACGATTCTGTACGAGATGCTGTCCGGTCAACGCGCCTTCCGTCGAGATACCTCGGCGGAAGCGATGACCGCGATTCTGAAAGAGGAGCCGCAGGAGATCAGCATGACCGGCAAGGTGGTCTCGCCGGTGATAGAGCGGATCGTGCGGCGATGCCTGGAAAAAAAGCCGCTACAGCGGTTTCAGTCAGCGCGCGACCTGGCCTTCAATCTTGAAGGCGTTTCGGGAATATCTTCCAGCAGCAGCGTTCTGGCAGCGTCTCCAGCAACACGGCCCGCTTCGAAGACTCTGCCAATCGCACTCGGCGTGCTCGTGCTGGTCCTGGTTTCTGCCGGAGCGTGGATGCTGGGCCGCCGCAGCGCTGTCGCGCCTCCGCCTTCCTATCATCAACTTACTTTCGAGCGCGGACTCGTCTACGCAGCGCGCTTCGCCGCCGATGGACGATCGATTTACTACAGCGCCAGCTGGAACGGACAGCCAGTGCAGCTCTATGCGACTCTGCCCGACAGCCCGGAGTCGCGCCCTCTGAATCTGGTGAACTCGACGCTATTCGCGACCTCCGCGTCGGAGATGGCAATCTCGGTCGGCTGCAAGGACCGCTACATCGGGAACTGCCAGGGTATTTTGGGGCTGCTGCCGCTGGCGGGTGGATCGCCGCGCGAGATCGCCGAAAACGTACTTTCTGCGGATTGGACCGTCGACCAGAGCGAGATGGCTCTCATCCGCATCGTGCAGGGCAAATATCGGGTGGAATTTCCACGCGGCAAGGTGATTTATGAAAGCGTTCGTCCACTTGGCGATCTGCGGGTTTCTCCCAGCGCGAACGCCCTCGCTTTCGGAGACTTTGTGAATGTGGAAGGAGACGGCGGGTGGGTCGTAGTGATCGACCGCAGCGGAAAGGAACTGTTTCGATCAGGTCTTTTCATCAGCATTGAGGGATTGGCCTGGGCTCCCTCGGGCGAGGAGGTGTGGACGGGCGCGACTCCGCGCGAGGGATGGGCCAATGAGATTCATGCGCTTTCGTTGAATGGGAAAGATAGAGTCGTCCTACGCATGCCAGGTATGCTGCGCCTGCACGACATCTCGCGCGACGGACGCATGCTGGTCTCCAAAGAGTCATGGCGCAGTGAATTGCAATTCCGAGGGCGCGACGACGCCAAAGAGCGCAGCTATGATTGGCTCGATTACGCGACCCTGCGCGACATTTCACAGGATGGGAAACTGCTGACTTTCGATGACTGGGGAGCGGCCGCCGGCAACCTCAACCTGGCATTCGTGCGCAAGACCGAGGGCTCACCGGCCATCAAGCTGGGCACCTGGTCCTTGCCCGTGCTGTCGCCCGACGGGACGCGCGTGCTGGCGATTGAGGCTTCGCTCTCGGCTACGCCGAGTCTCTATCTGCTGCCGGTGGGCGCTGGCGAGACTCAGAAATTATTCTCCGGCATGACGGAGATGAATCTGGTGGGATTCACGCCGGACGGAAAGTCGGCTTATTACGCCGGCGACGAGGGCCACGGCTGGCGTATGTATCTGCTGGATCTCTCCGGTGGCACACCTCGGGCGGTCACGCCAGTAATTTCAGTGAAGCCGTCGCACTACGAGACTCAGCTTGTGTCGCCCGATGGAAAGTACATTTTTGCTCGCGACCTGAGTGGCAAAGGCCAGCTTTATCCGATCGCCGGCGGCGAGCCGCGTGCTGTTCAGGGCTGGTCGCCCGATGACATCTGGATTACCTGGTCGGCCGACGGGCGCTCGGCCTTTGTCTACCGAGACGATAAAACATCGGCCGTCGTGTACCGGCTGGATGTTGGCACCGGAAAAAGAGAGAAGGTAACGACGCTCACTCCCGGCGATTCCGCCGGCGTGACGTCTGTCTACAACGTACGCATGACCGCCGACGGCAAAGCGTATGGCTATTCCTTCGCGCGGGAGCTGTCGGACTTGTTCCTAGTCGGGGGCGTGAAATAGCCCAGACAAAAGAGGAGCCGAATTCGGCTCCTCTTCGTAGAGGCTGTATCGACTTGCAGTTCCTACGGCAGCTTGTCCGCCAGCCCCGGAATCGTCTTCATCAAGTCGTTGTAAATGACCATCGCCGCGAAGAGAACCAGGAACACGAACGCCGCCTGATACACACGCTCCTTGATGCTCATGCTGATGTCGCGCCGCATCAGGCCTTCGATAATCAGGAACAGAATCACGCCGCCATCGAGAATTGGAATCGGCAGCAGGTTGAAGATTCCGAGGTTCAAGCTGATTGCCGCCGTAAGCCCCATCAGCGGGGTCCAGCCCTTGCGCCGCGCGGCCTCACCGGCAGCCTGGCCGATGCGGATCGGTCCTTCGATAGAGCGCACCGAGATCTTGTGCTGCACCATCTTCTTCACGAGTTCCAGAATCAGCACGGCGTTCTGCCGGTTCTCGTGCAGCGATAGATTAAAAGCCTCGCCGAAAGGCAAGGCTTTCACCTTCGTCTGCATGCTGCCGATGCCGATGCGATAACGCTTGTCGGAAAGCTGCGGCGTCACCGTGAAGGGCTTCTGCTGTCCGTCGCGCAATACGGTGATCTCGATCGGCTTGTCCTTGGTGACTTCGAGACTCTGCACCATCATGGCCAATGCCGGCACCGGTTGGCCGTCGAGTTCAAGAATCTGGTCGCCTTCTTTCAAGCCAGCCTTGTCGGCGGGTTTGCCGGGCGTGAGATCGGTGATCATCACCGTTTTTTCTTTCGGAGCCCATCCCGCAACGCCGATTTGATCAACGCCGGCAGCCTCAGGAACAACCGTAATATCCAGCGGCTTGCCGTTGCGTTCTACCTGTACATCGAGCGGCTGCCCGGGGCTGAGCGCTTCTTTCAGATCAACCTGCTCCCAGCTCGGATTCTGCACATCGTCAATCCGGGTGATACGGTCACCGATCTGGAATCCTGCTTTCGCCGCCGCCGATCCGTTGAGCACCCAGCCGATTACTGTCGGCTCGTCATACACGGCCGGATACTCGTAGTGCGCCATGTAAACCGTAGTGAGCAGCACGACCGCGAGGATGATGTTCATCATTGGTCCGGCGATCGCGATCAGGAAACGATGCCAGCGCGAGTGCGACAGAAATTCCCGCGGATCGCCGGTCCGCTCATCCATGGGGTTCTCGCCGCTCATCTTGACGTAGCCGCCCAACGGAATCGCGTTGATGCGGTAGTCGGTCTCACCCCTTCGGAAGCCAATCAGCCGCTTGCCGAAGCCGATGGCGAACTGCTCCACTCGCACGCCCAGCCACTTAGCCACCGCATAGTGGCCGAACTCGTGGATCAGGATCATGAAGCCAAGGACGGCAACCACAGCGACGAGAGAGGTCAAGAAATCAGACATATTAAGGGTACGTACGCTCCCACTGGTTAGATTCCGAAATCAGGCCAGCGATGTTGCCCGCGGCCGTTCACGTTTCTTTACAATCGAGACCCGTTCGCTCGCCCGACGCCGTGCTTCCGCGTCCGCCTCGAGCACCTGTGCAATAGACTCCATCGTCCCGGAATTGGTTTCGTTGAGGACTTCTTCGATGACCTGGGGGATTTCATCAAAGCGGATGTTGCCATCCAGAAAAGCCGCCACTGCGATCTCGTCGGCGGCATTCAGGGCCACGGTCTTTGCCCCTCCCGCCTCCGCCGCTTCATACGCCAAACCCAAGCAGGGAAATTTTTTCAGGTCCGGCGGGCAGAAGTCCAGATGACGCAAGTCACTGACCCCAAAGCGCATATCCGATTCGATGCGGTCCGGATAGGTTAGGGCGTACAAAATCGGCAGCCGCATATCGGTCACAGAAAACTGAGCAAGTATGCTGCCATCCACAAACTCAACCATAGAGTGAATTGTCGACTGCGGATGGACAATCACTTCCACTTTCGTGGGGGGCATGTGAAAAAGTCTGCATGCCTCGATGACCTCGAAGCCCTTATTCATTAGGGTCGCCGAGTCGATCGTGATCCGCCGCCCCATCTTCCACGTGGGATGATTCAGCGCCTGCTCCACGCTAATGTTGGAAAACTCAACAGCGGGGGTCTTCAGGAATGGCCCGCCCGAAGCCGTCAGCCAGATGCGCTCGACTTCATCGATCCGACCGCCGCGCAGACATTGGTGCACTGCATTATGCTCGCTATCGATGGGTAAGAGCGGCTTGCCTTGCTTGCGAGCCTCGGCAGTAAGCAACTCCCCCGCGGCAACCAGACACTCTTTATTAGCGAGGCCAAGAATTTTTCCCGCGCGAACGGCTTCATAAGTCGCTTCTAATCCAGCGACCCCGACAATCGCGCTGACAACAAAATCGACTTCCCCATGCGTCGCCACCCGCACTGTTCCAGCCGGCCCATGAACGACTTCGATTTCGTTCAGCGCTTCTTTCTTGAGCCGTGCGCGTAACTTGTCCGCATCATCCTCGGCCGCCATCGAAATCACGCGCGGCCGCCAGCGCTTCGCCTGCTCAAAAGCCGCGTCCAGATTGCTCCCGGCGGCAAGCGTCACAACCTGAAACCGCTCGGGATACGACTCCGCCACGCTGAGCGTGCTGCGCCCGATCGAGCCCGTCGAACCCAGAATGGCGATGCGTTTCATAGTTAAAACTATTTCGCGAACACTGCGGCGTAGTGATCGATCCAATCGCGCTGCTGGTCCGTTTCCGGGACAACGACTCCGCGAGCCGACGAAATATTCTCCAAAGCTTCGCCCGGGCTCATTCCTTTTCTGATCAGCAGGCAAGCAGCCACCAGTGAGCTGCGACCCACACCTTGGCGACAATGCACGAGTACATTCTTTCCCTTCGCCAGAGTGCGATTCACGGTCTCCAGCATCTCCCCCAGCTTCGTCTCGGATTTCGGAACGCCGCGATCGGGAATCGGAAGCGATAAGAAATCCAGTCCTCGCGTCTGTACCTCCTCGCCCTCAGATCCCAGGTCCAGGTCTTTTTCTTCGTCGGGTTCGAGCAACGACAGCACGGAGTCGATTCCTGCGCGTTTCCAATCGGCGACCTCGTCGCTGAGCCAGTCTCCACCCCGCGGACGAGCGGCCAACGCCAACTTTCCCGGCCAAGTCTCGTCGAGCCAATAGATTCTGCTAGGCATTTCTAGATCTGGTCCTTGACGACAATTTCCCGCGGAAGTTTATCCACGTCCACGCCCCGGCCTCGCAGAACGTAGATGCGATGATGTCCATCCAGTATAGTTCCATCCGGCCGCGTTTTCAGGCAATCCCTCCCCGCCGAAAGCGATGCTTTAATCTCATCGGTCGGACTCCGCTCCATCCGTGCGAGTTTATCGGCAATAAGAGAATTGTCAGGATGCAGCGGCTTCAGGGGAGGGAACTGCGTTGAATCCGCCATGAACTTGGCGCGAACGTTACTGCATAACGCGCCAGGCAACAAAGTACCACACCACCGGAGCGGCGAAAAGCAGTGCGTCGATGCGGTCCAGCATGCCTCCGTGTCCCGGCAGAATCGCACCCGAATCTTTTACATTGGCGCCACGCTTGATCAGCGACTCAACCAGATCTCCAAGCTGCGCGGCAATATTGACGATAATCGTCATCAGCACAACCGGCCACATCTCCAGCCGCTCCAGGGCGAACAGCCCATCGCGCCGTTCGATCAATCCCGCTCGCAGCAAAAAAGAGCTGATTGGGAGCGCGTAATAAAAGAGCGCGTACCCCACGCCCACGCTGCCGGCGATCGAAGCCGCCGCACCCTCCCACGTTTTCTTCGGACTGATACGCGGAGTCATCAAATGCCGCCCGATCGACTTGCCCACAAAATAGGCGAAGATATCCCCAGCCCAGACGACCAACAACAAATACAGCACATAAAAAGCGCCCGCCCAAAGCTGCCGCAACTGCACCAGCATCCCCATGGGCAAGGCAATGTAGGTAAACGCAAACACCGATGCCGCCGCCGCCGGATACCCCTCGCTCAGCTTCTCCCCGCGCATAGCGCGTGTCAAAAAAAGAAACGGCGCCAGCGCCGCAACCAGCGCAAACGTAATGAGAAATCCGCCCGTCGAAAGCAGCGGAGTCTCCGACCGGGTCGCCTGAAACGCCAAAATAAAAAAGAAGAGCCCGGCGAACAGATGCGTCGGCCAAACCATCGGCTTCACGCCGTACGATTCGGTCAGCTTCAAGAACTCATGAATCGTGAGCAGAGCCACGGCGCCAGCCACAAATGCCAGTGCCCACACCGGCGCCCGCAAAATGAGCGCCAGCACAATCGGAATGAGAACGACCGCGGTCGCGATTCGTTTGAGCAAGGGAAGTGGTGTTGCGAGTGAAGGGCAATTATACCGACAGGCCGCGCCGAGTACTGCTGGCGATTTTCCTCTGTGTTCCTCTGTGCCCTCTGTGGTTAAGCTTTTTGCTCGTGACCGTCGTGGTTCAGCCCGCCATAGCGCCGCTCGCGCTTCTGATATTCGGCGATGCCCTCGAGCAGTTGCAGCCCGCGAAAATCGGGCCACAAGGTCGGCGTCACGTAAATCTCCGCATAGGCCAGCTGCCACAAGAGAAAGTTGCTCAGCCGCATCTCGCCCGAAGTTCGCACCACCAGGTCCGGATCCGGCAAATGCTTCGTGTACAAATGCCGGCTCACCGTGTCTTCATCGATCCGCAGATGATCAAAGCCGCCGTTCTGCGACGCCGCATTCACCATCGACCGGAACGCATCCACAAGTTCGCTGCGCGCGCTATAGTTCAGCGCCAGCGTCAGCACCATGCCGGTATTTTTGGCCGTGGCCTCATGTGCCCACTTCATGCGCTCCTGCACGTCGTCAGGCAGTTCATACTGCCGGCCAATGTATTCGAGGCGGATGTTGTTCTCGTTCAGCGTCTTCACTTCTGCTTTCAGATAGCGGCTCAGCAGCCGCATCAGAAAGTCAACTTCGCTCTTGGGCCGTTTCTTCCAGTTTTCCTCAGAAAACGCATAGAGCGTTAACGCCGGGATATGAATCCGCGCCGCCGTCTCCACCGTCGACCGCACCGCTGCTACTCCCGCGCGATGTCCCGCAATGCGCGGCATGTGCCGCCGCTTCGCCCAGCGCCCGTTCCCATCCATGATGATGGCGATGTGCCGCGGCAGCCTCCGCGGATCAAGGTGTTTGTAGACTTCCGCTTCCTTGCGATCGAGCCCTTTGGGGGTACCTACTTTATGTTGCAAAGTGGCCATTCCGTTATGAGGCTAACACAACGGAAAAAGGATAGCAATGAGAGGTATGGTCCTTACGAACTCAATTTCCTCTTGCATACTCCGCTGTGTGATCCTATTATGCGCAACCTCCAAAACAGACTCAAAAATAAGAGGGCAGGCTGAATAGGCGGGTCCGCTAAGGAACCAGGATTGCTTTAAGATGTCGAGTCGTTGGAAACCACCGAAGGAAGATCGAATCGACGCCGAAGCGGTGCGTCGTGAGCGGCGCTCACAGGAGGATCTAAGCGAGATCCTCGAATATGGAACTGAGGATGACTTTGTCGCCTACTTAAAGCTGCACAAGCCTGGAATCAAAAAAGAAGAGCTACGGGAAGCGATCAGGCAGTTTTACGTTTACGCCCGCGAGAAGCGCGGACTTTGTTAGCGAGCTCGTGGGCCCTGTCCTCCACCTGACGAAATTCGTCTTCAGACATGCGCTGCCGCGCCTCTTCGCGAATGCGATTTACCGTCTCCATCAACGTTTCTCGAGCGGATTTCGCTTTGGCTGCGGTCCTCGGCACACTTGCAAGTATAGTTTACCGCGCCCTTAAAACCCACCCCTAACGCGTTCCGAAAGGCATGTTCCCTTTGGTTACCGCGCGGGCGAGTCGCCCGCGCCCACATTAAAGCTTACTTCGCCTCTTCCGGCACCACGCTCATTTCCAGCTTCTCCGTATACCGCACCACGGTCAGTCTGCAACTTACCCCCACCCGCACCTCGGTGAGCAGACGATGTAGATCATCTACGCCCGCTACCGGCTTGTCTTCCAAGGCGACGATTATGTCTCCCTCGCGTAAGCCAGTTCGCTTCGCCGGACTGTTCTCCTCCACAGACAGCACCAACGCGCCCATCTCATGTGGCAGGTCATAGAACCGCACCACGCGCCGATGCACCGGCACCGTTTGCGCCGACACGCCAATATAGCTGCGCCGGATGCGCCCATCGCGCAGCAACCGGCTCGCGACAAACTTTGCAGTGTTGATGCCAATGGCAAAGCAAATTCCCTGCGCCGGCAAAATCGTCGCCGTGTTCACGCCAACCACGCGCCCCAAAGAATCCACCAGCGGCCCGCCCGAGTTGCCGGGATTCAACGACGCATCCGTCTGAATCACGTCATCGATCAACCGCCCGGAATACGACCGCAGCGACCTCCCCAGCGCGCTTACCACGCCCGCGGTCACGGTCGACTGAAATCCATACGGCGCGCCGATCGCAATCACGATCTGTCCAACTTTTAGCCGCTGCGAATCACCCAGCGTCGCCGCGATCAGTCCCGGCTCATCGAAGTGCGGCTCGTCAATGCGAATTACCGCCAGATCGCTTGCCGGATCATCGCCAATCAACGAGGCGGGCATGCGCCGCCCATCAGCCAGCGAAACAACGATGCGAACCGCATCATGAACCACATGACTGTTCGTAAGAATCAACCCATCGGGAGTAAACACAAATCCCGACCCGCCGCCGCGCCGCTCTTCATTTCGATTTTGCGGCTCACCCGATCGCGTGCGCCCGGCCTTCTGATGCACTTCAATATTCACCACCGAGGGCGCCATGCGCTCCACCGCTGAAGTCACCCCCGCTGAGTAAGCGTCAAGAAGGAAATCGTCGCCGGCCGCGTTGCTGGTCTTCAACTCCGATTCCGCCGCCCATCTCCGAATCGCAGAAAAATCCTCTCCCACTTCATGTATTTCCATGCTGGATAGATGTCAGTCGATTTAACTGGGATTCAGACTCAAAGTCCACGCCCAACGGCATTCCACAAAGCACCGTGAAAGAGCGGCCCCTTCAACGGCCGCGTTCGGGGCGATTTTTACGAATCGGCCTTTAGGCCCCGCTGCAGGGCTGAAGCCCGACTCATGAGCAAATCGCCTTCACGCGGCGCTAAAGCGCCGCTCTTCCACCGAGGCCGACACCAATCGCTTCAATAAGCACAAAAAAAGCCGGGACCAGAGGATGGTCCCGGCAAGTGATTGGCTGGTTGCCCGGATAAAATCTAGGTGGCAAAGTGGCAAGGTTTCAAAGTGGCAATGTTTCAAAGTTTCAAAGTGAAAACCAATCGCAAATCCCGCAGTTGCTCTCCACGCCACTTTGAAACCTTGAAACTTTGAAACTTGCCTCTAAGCACTCCTCCTCGGCCGCACGGTTAAATCCCGCACCTGCGTCAGGATGCTCGACATCTGCATCCCGTTCAGCTGCGAAATGAACGGCAACAGTTCGGCGATGAACTGATCTTTCAGCAACTCGCTGATTTCTTCCTGGCGGCTGCGTTCGCCGCCGCTGAGCAGTTCGGGCACAGTAACCTCCAGTGCGCGCGCCAGCCGTTCCAGGGAAGACAGCGTAGGCGTGGCTTTCTCGTTCTCAATCTTGGAAACGTAGGTGCGCGGGACCGCCATGCGCCCGGCCAGTTGGCGCTGGCTGAGCCCATTGCGCAAACGCAGCGAGCGAATCGACGTTGCCAGGTTCAGGTGGCCGCGACTCGTGCCGGGCACCGGCATCATCAGCGGCGGCGCAACCACGATCGGTTCCGGCTCCGGTTCCTCGTCCAGAGACGCGTGGCAGCGTCGGCAGTTATTGCTTGTTGTACGGAATTGAACCAGCAGGCAGTGATCGCAACGGACGACTTCCCTAGAATCTACTGGGGCAAGAGTCGTAGCCATCGGGTTGTGGGAGTGCCAGAGCGGGCCCTCCTTACAGCCTAATACTGTCGAACAAAAAAACGGTCTAACAGAAGACCGTGTAGCTAGAAAGCGTGAACAGGACTTACTTGGGGGAGAGTTCCTGTTTGCAGGCATCAATCTGCGGCATCGCCCCTGTGGAAGTCAATAAAAAAATGCACCAAAAATGCTGCAACTGAAAAGCGCGCTTGCTCCGGCGCACAAAATCCCGCGGAAACACTCCCACTCAAGATAGCTCCACAACCCCTGCGGTTATTTACTAAGTAGGTTCACGGCTACCGGTTTCCTGATTCGCCATGAAACTCCTCGCTCTGCTTGCGAACGGATGCCGCAGGTGTACAATCGGCGCACTTTCGGACACCGACCAGATTCTGTCTCCGCGTCCGTAAAGTGATCCTGCAACGCTTGGGGCGGTCTCGATTCGGTACTCCATTCGCATTTCGGGTCGCCACCCGCATGGGCGAAGCCGCACGTCGGCTACGCGATTCCACGGCTGACGCACACGAAGTCGCGGGTCGAAACCTGCCCCCTCGCATCGCAGCCGGACCCCGGTACTGCGGCTAGAGTTCATCTTCCAGGGAAAAAGCAGAGAAGACGAGGAGGAAGCCATGACAATGATGATGACCTGTGCACTCATCCAGAATCACGCCGCGACCAGCAGATCGCGCCGCCGCGAGACCCTGGCGCTTCTCTTGGCACTGCCGCTCGTGCTGTTGCTGGCTGGCTGCACTCACACTCTGACCGTTCAACTGGGAGGCGCCGGCTCCGGTTCCGTCTCAAGCAGTCCCGCCGGAATCTCCTGCGGAGCCGGCGGGACCGCATGCTCCGATACGACAAATGACGGCACGCCATTTCTGCTGACCGCCACTCCCAGCCGCGGCTCGGTCTTCGCCGGTTGGGGAGGCGCCTGCAGCGGTGCCGCTCCAACCTGTTTCATCGACCTGACCGCCAGCTTTACCGCCGTCGCGTACTTCCGTACGACCCAGGTTTCCACAGGTGCGTACCACACCTGCGCGCTGAAGATGGATGGCACCGTCTGGTGCTGGGGCAGAAACAATGAAGGCGAACTCGGCCGCGGCACCAACTCGAGTTTCGGCGCCGACTTTCCCACTCAGATCGTCAATCTCGCCAACGTAGTGCAAGTCGCTGCCGGCGGCTATCACACCTGCGCCATGCTGGCGGGCGGAGCCGTGCAGTGCTGGGGGCGAAACACCGAGGATCAGGTGGGCGAATTCTCCGACATCGCCGATCCCATCACGGCGCCTAGACCCATTCGCACCACGGCCACGGTCCCGGGCCTTTCTATCGCCGCCGGAGGCTATCACTCCTGCGAAGTCATGAGCGACGGCACTGTGATGTGCTGGGGCGCCAATAACGCGCAGCAAATTACCGCCGGGACATTCGGTCAGATAGCCTGGGCGACGCCAGCAGCTGGCGTCGGCGGCGCAGTCGCCGCAACCGCTGGCGCCTACCACTCCTGTGCGCTGCTGAGCAATGGCATCGTGAATTGCTGGGGCTATAACAACGACGGTGAGTCCGGGATCTCGCCTGGCCCGTTCAATGTAGTTCCTCTCTCCGCCACGCAGATCGACGCCTCCATGGGCGCGGGACTACAAGCCACAACCGCTCAGGGCGGCTACCACACCTGTGCGTTACTGAAAAGCGGCGGAATCACCTGTTGGGGTTTCAACGGCCACGGTGAATTGGGAACTGGAAATACGTTTGGCCCGCAGCCAACCGGCTTGCCGGTCGGTGTCATGGGACTCCCAGGCGCAGCCAGTGCCGTGGCCTCTGGCGGTTACCATACTTGCGCCATTGTGAGCGGAAGCGTCTTGTGCTGGGGAGCGGATGAAAGCGCACAGCTCGGCCGCGGCACCTCGGGAACCGACATACTGAGTCCCGGGCTCGTCTCCCCTCTCCTGCCGACCGCTGTCAGCGTGGATGCCGGCGGATATCACACCTGCGCTGTGTTTTCCGGAAGTACGGACGATGTCCGCTGCTGGGGCCGCAATACCGAGGGCCAATGCGCCCGTACTTCTAACAACGGACACATAGATCCCGTGCCTTCGCCCATGAAATCGTTTTGAAGACCTTTCGTTCAGCGAATGCCGCCTCTTGAGACAGTGGTGCAGCTTGCGCTGCACCACGCCTTTTTTCGACGACGTCGCAATCGAGATTACGGCGTCACCTTAAATACATTCCCGCCCTGCACAATCTGGACCAGGAAATTCTTCACCGTCGTCCCATACAGATTTCCCGCGCTGTCGCGGAAGAGTCCTGCAAATGGAACCGCCCCATCGTCAAGCCCGGCAAAATTGTGCAGAACCTTCACCGATTCATCCGTATTTAGCTGGAACACTGTTCCCAGATTCTGATCGCCGCCCAGCTGCGCCGTTCCAAAGAGATTTCCGCTCGCATCTTCAACCAGACCTCCGTTCGGGTTCTTGGCTTCGGCCTGCGTGAAGCGATGAACCACCGTGTAGGTCCCGTCCTGGGCGATCTCATACACGGTTCCGTTTTCCGCGATGCCGCCTTCGACTGCCGTGCCGAACAAGTTGCCATTCTTGTCGAGCAGCAACCCGCCCTGCGGAACTGCGCCATCGGCGCCGCCGGCGAAGGTGTGCAACACGGTGAACGTATGGTCGGTTGCGATCTTGAACACCACGCCGCAACCGTCTCCCGCATTCAGAAAAAATTCAGGGCAAGTCAGGTCGCCACCCGACTGCGCCACTCCATACAAGTTTCCCGCTGCGTCCTGAACTAGTGGTCCGATCGGGTTGGCGCCGTCGATTCCGCCCGTGAAAACGTGCAGAAAGTGCATCGTGCCCGTCGAATCCAGACGGAAGATGCTGCCGCAACCGATGAAGCACTTCTGCTTGTTGCCGAACTGCGCTGCGCCAAAAATGTTGCCATTCTTGCCCAGCAGCACGCCGCCAGCCGGCGACTTTGGAGTCGTGTTATGTAGCCCTCCCTGAAACGCAAACAGAATCGTCTCCTGGCCCTGCGGCGAAAGCTTGTAAATCACGCCTGCGCCGCCGCTTCCGCCTTCCGCGATGCCGTAAAGGTTTCCCGCCGCATCCTGCGTCAGCGAGCCGGTGGGAAAGTCGCCCAGCGATGAACCATTAATGTTGAACAGAACCGACTCTTTCAACTTGGCATCGATCTTGAAGATCGTGCTTGGGTTCGTGGTCGTTCCGAAAATGTTGCCGGCGGAGTCGCGAATCACCGATCCTTGTGGTTCTGCGCCGTCGTTTTGTGAATTGAACTGGTGAAGGGCGGTGAAAGTTTGCCCGTAAGCCGGGAGCATCGCCGCCAAAGCGAGCAGCAGCATCGCAGCAATTCGTGCAGTCTTCATGAATTTCCTCTGTCGTCTGATTTGCACGCACACGTACCCCTGGCCGCGAATGCATGCGCATTTCATAGTCGGCAGAGAACGTCTGTCTTAGTGCATGGGGATTAGATGTAGCGAAACGCCGGCGCTTGTAAAAACGTTGTAACCGCGAAGTAAAGGTTTCCGTTGAAGAGAATCTTCAGTATTTGCGGACAATCCTCTCCCCGTGCGAGCCATGAGGCTCGCTCGCAGCGAAACGCGATTGCCGCGCGCTTACATTCTGTTGTAGACGTACGTCTGGGCGTTCGTCTGGCCGGTATCCTGGACCGTGAGGGTCAGCGTCTTGCCATCCGGCGAGAGTTCAAATTTCGTGTGATCCATCACCTTTCCCTTTACCTTGTCGGTGACCTCGAGCGTGTGAGCATTCACGCGCTTACCCGACGACATGGATCCCTGCGCGACATTCGGACCCTTCTCTTCGTAATCCTTCCCGTCGAATTTCATGCTCAGGGTGTCTTTGTAAGCGGGAGTATGGAAAGTCAGGCCATCACCTTCAAAGGGCTGAATTTCCCACTCATCCGGAGAACTGAATTTCACGTCCGTATCCTCCCACGTGCCTCCCCAGCCGGAGCCGCCGCTTACTTTTTTCATCACGACGGTGAAGTCATCGGTTGTGCCGTCAGGCTTGTTGCCTGTTCCCTTGATGGTTTGCGTTTTCCCGTCATTCGAAAGCGAATGGGTCATCGAACTGAGAACCCTTCCGTCCTTCTTGATCACCATCTTCCAGTTGTTGGCATCCAGCGGAGTGATCGCGACGGTGTTTCCGAACTCACTCGGCTGATCCGTGCCATCGTTTGTATATGTGTTGCTCACGTTGCCCGAGCTCCATTTGTATTTGTTGCCGCCCAGATCCTCGATTTTTGTTTGTTCACCGGTAACCTTGCTTTTCTCCATGTTCAGCTTCCACTTCCCGATAAACGGATCGTCCGCGGCCCAGAGTGTCCCAATCAGCAAGCACGCCAGTGCGAGTGAAGCATAGAAACGTTTCATGGTTACCCTCCGGCGGCGGATTATAGTCCACAGTTCGGCAAAAACAAGCGGGAATGAGGAATCAAGCTAAGCGCTGGAAGGGTGCGCGAGAATTCCGGCAAGTACGCGACCACGCAACGGGAACGATGCGGCGAAAGCGCGACCGCATTCAGCCGCGAAGCGGCGAAAGAATGCAGCCCACGGCGGAAGCCGTGGGACTATGCTTGGGGCCGTTTACAATAGTCGTCAAACTTTCCCAGGGAGAAATCTTGACCCCGACCCGAGATACAGCCTGGCAGCTACTCACCGAATTCACCCAATCCGAAAGCCTGCGCAAGCACGCTCTGGCCGTCGAAGCCTGCATGCGCGCGTGCTCGAAGAAATTCGTCGGCAGCTCGCCCGAGGCCGAAAATCTCTGGAGCATCGTCGGACTCATCCACGATTTCGACTACGAGCGCTGGCCCACGCCCGAAGAACATCCCTACAAGGGCAACGAAATTCTCAAAGAGCGCGGATACTCCGACGAAATCCGCCGCGCCATCATGTCCCACGCCGAATACTCCGGCGTCTCCCGCGACACGCCCATGGAAAAAGCTCTCTTCGCCTGCGACGAACTCGCCGGATTCATCACCGCCGTAGCCCTCATCAAGCCAAGCAAATCTCTAGCTGAAGTCGACGTGAAGTCGGTTCGAAAACGAATGAAAGATAAAGCCTTCGCCCGCAAAGTCAACCGTGACGACATCATCAACGGCGCCGCCGACCTCGGTGTCGATTTAGACGAGCACATCAACTTCTGCATTGAAGCCCTAAAGCCCATCGCCAAAGAATTAGGCCTGGACGGCAGCGCCGCAAAGCCAGCGTAGACACGTTACTAGCGATGTCGAAGTAGTAAGCTGTTATAAGGAATCTGTCATGCTGAGCGGAGTCGACCTTCGCGAAGCGAAGGCCGGCGCAGTCGAAGCATCCCTGCAACCGCCAGGACCACCTGCCATCACCGTCCCGCCATCTTTGCCTTCTTCTGCCGCTCCCGTTCCTCCCGCATCTCCTGCACACTCTGCGCCACCAGCGGCGAGTACAACGCCTTCACCCACTCCGGATTCCCCCACTGCGGCTGCCCCACCATCGCCTTGTCGTATTCGACCAGAGCGGCCTCTTGCTCCCGAGCCTGCCATCGCGCCACTGCCTCCGCCATCGTCTTCTCGCGATCGTTCATCTCTTCATAGTTGCCGGTCGTCTGCAGCGCATCGCTGTAGCGCCGGATCTCAATCATGATCCACGCCCGCCGCACCCAAAGCCGCAAATTCCCCGGACGCAGCTGCACAGCCTCGTTGAGCAGTTGCGACGCGCGCCCCGAGTCGCCTGTCAGGTAATACCACCACCCGAGTTCGCCCATGTAATCAGGCGCCCAATTGTCGCCGCTAATGCGCAATTGCTTGTCCAGTGTGCTCGCAGGACCGGAATCGCCCGCGAGCAAGTTCAATCCGGCCTGCTCGACTTCTGCATTGCGCGGCTTCTCGCCATGAATCGATGCAATGTAATCTCGAAACTCTCCAGCCGCTGCCTTGCGATCGGCAGCCGCCAGCGCCATCGCATATCGCTCGACCAGCGCCGGATTTGGCGTGCCGCCCTCCATCATTTTTCGCAGCGTCGCCGCAGCACCAGAGAAATTCGCCTGCGCAAACTGCGCCAGCGCGAGCACATCTTCCGCTTCCGGCTGCTCGGCGCGCATCTTCAACGAGCGCGAGGCCAACTCTTCCGCCTGCGAATATTTCTTCGCCTGCATCGCCGACTTGGCGCGCGCGGTCCAGAAAATGTATGCGACCGCCAGATCCCGCTCCGGGCGCGTCGTCCAGCTCTCGCTCGCACTCATCTTCTGCACCTGCGCAATCCTCTCAGCAGGCAGCGGATGCGACCGGAAATATCCCTCCAAAGTCTGCAGCGCCACGTTCGAAGCTTCTTCCTGCGGCGAAGCCGGCTTGCGCTCTCGCCCCATGTACTGCCGGTACATGCGATCGAATGCCTCGAACATGCGAATCGCCCCGTTCGCCGAATATCCCGCGTTCACCGCCAGCCGAGTGCCCTCGCGATCCGCCTCGAGTTCCTGATCCTTGCTGTAGCCGGCTTCAAAAATAAAAATCGGCAACGCCACCAGCCCACCGAGCGGAATATGCCGCAGCGCCTCTTCCTGCTGCGCCCGCTCGGCGCAATGATAGTGATCAATGTGCTCGATCTCGTGCCCCAGCACCGCCGCCAGTTCGTCTTCGCTGTCCATCAGCGCAAGCAATCCGCCTCCGACGTACACATGCCCGCCCGGCAGCGCAAACGCGTTGATCATGTACTCACTCGGAATGTAGTGGAAACGGAACGGCAGGCTCCGGTGCGCGCGCGCCGCCAGTGGCCCTCCCACCTGATTCAAGTACTTCTCGACCGTCTGCACTTCTTCCTTGTTTGCGTCGCTCGCGCCGGGATGCCCGTACGAACTCGCAATCTCGTCCCCGATGCGAATCTCCTCCGCATCCGACATGCGCGTGAAATTCGAAGGCATGCGCGTAAGCTCGTGCTCGGTGTCAGCGACAAGATAAAGCACTGCCGCCGGGCTGGCCTCAGCCTCCACTTTGCGCCGCTCGCTCACCACCACAGCAGCAATGCCCAGCGCCACAATCGCCGACAATAAAATCCAACGCGTCATATTCTGAAACTCAAATCAGCTCGTAATACTTCACTTGAAATCTGACCTTCGCTGGCGTCATCCCGAAGCCCCGCGCTTTTACCAGCGGGTCGAGGGATCTCCCTGCAAAGTAACCGTGAGCGGGAGATCCCTCGCTCCGCCTGAAAAACGGCTACGCTCGGGATGACGCCACCGAAAATAAGAATCACAAATACCTTCGCAACGCCTCCCGATTCTTCGTATACAAAAACGAAACCAGCAACAGCGCCCCGCCCATAACAATAAAAGTCAAATACCGGTCCCGCGGATTCAACCGCCAAACATCGTCAACCAGAATCTTCCCAATACAAAGCAGCAGCAATCCCAAGCCCGTCAATCGGAAGCTGCGTTCGCCCACCCACAGCGCCAGCAAAAACACTGCCAGCCCTTCCAGCCCCCACGACAACGTGACCATGCCATGCCGCATCTCCAAGCCAAGCAAAACGGTCAGCAATCCAATCGCGATAAAAAAGAAAAACTGCTCTGGATGCCGCCCGAAAACCCGCACCAGATGCCCGATTCCGCTGCTTCCATCATCCTCGCCCTTCCGCCGCATGCGGAACGCAACCGGCAAAGCCGCCAGCAGCAGCGTGACCGTCGCGCCCACCGTGATCCACCGGCTCTCCCACACCGGAGCAGGGAAGTAGCTGCGCTCATAAAAATTGTGCAGCACGGTCCGGAACAAGACTCCGAACACAACCAGTAGCGCCTGATACAAAAACACGCGCAGACTGCTGCGCCAGGCAATCGCCAGCAACGCAAACGCCAGCGCCGCCCACGCCGCTGCCACCCAGTCCGCCTCAAGTTCAAATCGCATCAGCGAACCAACTGTGACTGTTCCCAGCCAGCAGCAAATCTCTCCAGTGCGAAACTTCTTCTCCCTAGAAGCGAGCTCGCCCTCAGTCTGCCGCAATCCCCAATACGCATAGAAGAAAGCCAAAGCAATCGGCACCACCGTATAAAATCTTGGACTCACCTCACCCGGCATCCCCTCCGCGCTCAGGTTCACAAAGAAAATTCGTACAAACGTCGAAGCCAGCAACACGTAGCTCTGCAATCGCAAATGCAGATTCTTTCGCGTCAGCCCCAACTCAAGCAGCAACAATCCACCCACGACCCACGCATCCGCCACGCCAACCGGACGCAATTCATACCATGCCAGCAACGCCAACAGAAAAGATGCAGCCCACGTATAACTAGCGCTCGCAATCGACGCGAACGGCCAAGCCTCGGAATCATCTTGTGCCCGGCTGAAGCGCGCCGTAACATACAGCGCAACCGCCACCAACGAAACCGTAACCAGCCGCAGCGAAACTCCACCAACTTTCCCCTCATCCTCCAGATTGATCGCCAACACCCGCACCACGCCGCAAGCGGCAACAAACCAAGCCTGATATCCCAAATCCGAAGCCGCGAGCCACCGCGCCGCAACCGTCAACCCAAGCGCCAGCCCACACCATGCCACCGCAGTCCACGCTTCCGGAAACGCAATCCACGCCGCGGCCACCAGCATCACCATGCCCGCGTATGAGAACCGCTCCATCACGCGCCGGTCGTACTCGACCGCAAACATCTCCGCCCAGCCGCGCAGCACCCAATGCGCATTCGCGTAGAACACCGCGGCCGCCACCACAAACAACACAGCCAGCGCGAAATCCGGACGCACATCGGCGCCATCCATGCGCCGCCCAAAAATCGCCGCCGCGTCGTAGGCAATCATCTGCCCTGCCACGAGTACCGACGCGATCATCCCCAGCCGCCGGAAAATCACCTCCTTCGTCCACACGCCAATCAGCAGCAGCGCCTCAGCGTCGGCCAGCCACAGAACCGAAAGCCGCGCGCCCGAATAGCGGAACGGAAACGCCGCAATCAGCAGCACCACGCCCAGCGTGCACAGCACAATCACCGCGCTGCGCCGCCGTCGCGCCGCCGGCAGTTGCCCCAGCGCGACTTCAACCGCGCCAATCGCCAGCAGCGCCCAGAACGCCCACTCCGGATGCACCGACTGATACTTCAATAGCGCCAGCAGCAATGAAGTATTCAGCAGCGCCGCCGCCGTCGAAATCCGCTCCTGTCGCTGGTCCTCCGGCGAGCGGAAAACGTATGACAGCCGGAAGACTAACCAGTACAGCACCAGAATCCCTGCGCTCGGCACAAACTCCGCAAACGGATGCCGCTTCCCATGCATCGGCTCGATAATCGGCCGCAGCCACAAAAAATGATTCAGGTAGCTGGCGAGGATCCCGAACACTTCCAGCTCGAACCACTGCATGCGCCCGACAATAAACACCAGCCCCGCCGCCAGCACCGCGCCGGCAGTCAGGCTGTACACATTCGAGTGGCTGATCGTGACCGTGAGAAACGCAAGCAAGAATGTCAGCCCGGTCACCACCTGGGAGCGATAGCGCAGCGTATGCGCCACCATCGCAGCCGCCACGCCAAGCATCAGCAGAAGATCGGTCAGTTGCGAATCGATCACGTGCGCCGCCGGCACGTGATACATCGCGTAAGTCGTGAAAAAAAGCAGCGCCCATCCGCCGCCAATTCCCGCTCGCGCCAGAATGCGATAGCGTTCGCTACGCTCGAACCAGATGCCCGCCGCCAGCATTACGACAGAAGTGATCAGCCCAACCAGTACCTTGCCGCCGGGCCCCATTGCACGCAGTTCGTAGGAAAGAAAAAATGCGATTCCCAAAACAACAAATGCAATCCCGACCTTGTTCAGCCAGTCGGTCCCCAGCATCTCTTCAATGTCGAGCCCGGATCTGAAACGATCAAAAAGCGACGGCCCGCTCGGAGTCGCCGCAAACGCGGGCGGCGCAGGCGGAGTTCTTTGCGCCGATGTAGCTTCGGGATTCACTACCTCAGCAGGCGGAGTGGAAGGAGGAGCCACCGGCGTGGGCCGCGTCGGCGCCACCGGGCGAGTCGCAGGAGTAATCGTCGGAGGGAGAACCGGCGTCGCTACAGGAGTCGGCGCCGGCTCAGCCGCAAGGGTTCTCGCGGCAGCAGTTTGTTCGGCCGCCAGCCCAGGCGCACGAAATTCCTTGAGCTGTTTTTCAATAGAGTGAACCCGCGCCGTCAGGTCCGCCCAGCGCTGTTGATCTTCGACGCGTTCCTTCTTGCGGCGGGAGTTCGCCCACCACACCAGCACCCAGGGACCGAACAGGATGAACAACGCGATCCCGATATAGAAGATGACGTCCATTAGCGCTTCATGCTGCCGCAAACGCCCGGACTACAGACGCGCGATTCTACTAGATACCCGCACAATTCGCTATGATCCCATTCACCGCTCCATCGCCTATCCCACGTATTGAAAGGGCGCGGTTTCAAGCCGCGCCGTCAGCCCATTACTCTCGTTTATTCCTTTAACTATGCACATGAAAACCTGTGCTAAGATCGCCTCCACTTGGGTAAGTTGGGGGCTATCTCCGGGCGTCGGGCGGCTTTAAAGGATCAATAGAAACCCTTATGAACACCGAGAGCGGCGAACCCACAGAAACTGCAATTCTGGCCTGCAGCAAGTGCGGCGCGAGCCTTCCCGACGAAGCCCAGTTCTGTCTGAAGTGCGGCAAGCCCGTAAGTTCGCCTGCAAGTAAGACCCCGGTCGTAGAAGTAATTCCTCCGGCAACTCTGCCCCAGCGACGTCGCAGCCGCAAATCCTTGTGGTGGCTCCTGCTGCTACTCTTTTTTGTCTTTGTCGTGTGGGTCGTCAGCAGCGACACCGCTCCTGCCCAGGGAATTCAGGAACTGATCGGATGGAAGCACGACCAGACGATCCTCGACACGCCCTTCACCGTGGGTGCGCACACTTTCCGCTATTACAAGTTCTCTTTACCGGAGGGGTCGGTCAACGTTGCCATCGTCGGCGACTTCTCAAGCACTGCGGCCGAAATTCCCATCTCCGGCCACAAACAAAAAGACGCCAAGGGTCCGAACCAGACTCAGGCTCCAGAACCCGATAACGGCATCCAGGTCTACGTCCTGACCGAATCCGCCTTCACCATCTGGCAGCAGGGATACGCAACCGGCTCGCTCTATGACAGCGGCAACGTGTCGCAGGGCAACATTCACGGCGATCTGCCCGCCGGAGCCGGAATTTACTACCTGGTCTTCAACAACAAGCCCGCTCCGAAGGCCTCCAAGTCCATTCACGCCACCGTGCTTCTGCATTACAAGAGCTGGCTCCCTGAGTGGTACCGTTCCACTAAGGAACGCTTCATGAATTGGGTCGGATCCTAGCGCAAAACTCGCACCCATAGCTTCGCGCAACGCCCCTGTTTCCAACGGTTTCGAGCAGAAACCGCCCGCCCGCAGTTACCTGCGGACAACGCCTTCCCGTCACTTGCGACTGCCTCCCTCATGAATTTCACTAATGGGGAACTTCTCTTTCCACCTGTGCCATTTCGGATCGCATGTTCGATTCGGCCGAATGGAGGGAAAGAACATGCTGTCCAATTCTCAGGAGGGTCATTTGCGTAAACTCATAGCTGGTGCGTGCTTCTTGGCGCTATTTTCGTTGTCGGCATTCGCGGCCGAGGGCGATGCTCCCAAAGCCGAATTCTTTGGCGGATATCAGTACAGCCATTTGGAAGGAACCGGCAGCGCCAACGGTTTTAACTTCGCGTTCAACGGCAACTTCAACAACTACTTCGGTATTACCGCTGATTTCGGCGCAGCCTACACGAATCAGGGCGGCATTAACTACAACAACTACACCTACACGTTCGGCCCGGTGCTCTCGCTCCGCGCCAACAAGGCTTACACTCCGTTCGTGCACGCGCTGATCGGTGGCGACCACGCGACGGCGAGCGCGTTGGGTGTGAGCTCGAGCGGAAACGGTTTTGCACTGCTGGCTGGCGGCGGCGTGGATTTCAACTTCACGCAGCACCTGTCATTCCGCGCAGCCCAGGCTGACTGGATGCTGGTTCACGGCAACGGCGGAACCAGCAGCAAGAACGCCCGCATCTCAACCGGCTTGGTGTTCCGCTACTAAGCAAGGTTTGAGTTTTCAGTCAGAAAATCAAAAACAGAATGGATGCCCCACGTCTCGCCGAATTTGCGAGACGTGGGAATTCTATTTTGGGCACCTATTGTTGAGCGGATGGAAGTTTCTTTCGTGAAGGCGGAGAGAAGTGCAGTAACGCGATCCCCAAAGCCCTGTCATGCTGAGCGAAGCGGCGAAACGAGCGAAGCGAATTTCGTCGCGCAGTCGAAGCATCCCTGCTGCAATTCCGACGTTGTGGGTCTAGAGCAGTTGTACCAATCGAACGCGGCCTGAGGGAACGAGCGCTACTCTTACCGCATCGACTCCTCAATCTCCGAAATCCAATCCGGCCGCTTCAGCACCTCGCGCGGCTTCGGACCATCCGCGGCGCCGACAATCCCGTCTTGCTCCATTAGATCTATCAAGTGCGCGGCGCGGCCATAACCAATGCGCAAGCGCCGTTGCAGCAGCGAAGTCGAAGCCTTACCAAACTCGATGACCAGCTTCACCGCTTCACCATACATCGGATCGTCTTCGCCTTCACCCGCTTCGCCGGAATCGCCGCCACTTCCGCCAGCGCCAGCTTCACGCTCTTCTTTCGGCGCTTCCAGGAACTGCTCCACATATTCCACCGGTGCTTGCGCCTTCCAAAATTCAACGACCGCTGCAATTTCTTTTTCCGTAACAAACGGAGCATGCAGCCGATGCACGCGCGCCGATCCGGAAGGCAGATACAGCATGTCGCCTTTACCCAGCAGCGCTTCGGCGCCATTGGCATCTAGAATCGTTCGCGAATCGACTTTGGTTGCGACGCGGAATGAAACGCGGGCAGGGAAGTTGGCCTTGATCAATCCGGTAATCACGTCGACGGAAGGTCGCTGTGTTGCCAAAACAAGATGAATGCCGACCGCGCGCGCCATCTGTGCCAATCGCGTGATCGACTCTTCGACGTTCGACGAATCCAGCATCATCAGGTCGGCCAGTTCGTCGATGATGATGACAATGTAAGGCAGCGGCTTCTCGTCCGATTCCTCGCCGAACAAACTCGGCGTGTCGCCCTGATCGAAAAGTTTGTTGTACTGGTCGATGTTGCGCACGCCTTTGGCAGCGAGCAGCTTGAGCCGCCGCTCCATTTCGCGCACAGCATTGCGTAGCGCGTTGGCCGCGAGTTTCGGCTCAGTGATGATCGGTGTATAAAGATGCGGAACGCCTTCGTAATTTCCAAGTTCGAGCCGCTTGGGATCGACGAGAATCAGCCGCACCTGGTCGGGCGTTGCCTTGTACAAGATCGACATGATCATCGCGTTGATCGCGACCGATTTACCCGCGCCAGTCGAGCCGGCAATCAGCAAATGCGGCATGCCCGCAAGGTCGGCCGTGACGATGCGGCCATTGATGTCCTTGCCCATGGCGATCGTCATCTTCGACTTCGATCCCATGAACTCCTGCGACTCGATGTTCTCGCGCAGCCAGATGATTTCGCGCTGCCGGTTCGGCACCTGAATGCCTACGGTGCTCTTTCCCGCCATGCGCTCGATCAGAATGCTCTCGGCCTTCAGCGCAAGGCAGAGATCGTCAGACAGATTTGTAATGCGGCTGTATTTGATGCCGGCTTCCGGCTTGAATTCAAACGTCGTAACAACCGGTCCGGGATTGATCTGCGTGATCTGTCCGTGAACTTCGAATTCGGCGTATTTTTCGGTCAGCACTTGCGCGAGCAGTTTGAGTTCATCGGCATCGACGGCTTGCTGCTCATCCGGGCGCTGCAACAGGCTGCTCGAAGGCAGCTTGTATCCGCCGGCAATGCGCGGCATCGTCGTTTTCGCCTTGTGGCCACTGTCGGCGCGTTCGGTCACTTCCGGATCGGGCGCAGCTTCCGCGGGCGGTTCGCTCTCGAGCGGCGGTTCCATCAAAACGCCGCCAGTCGCCGCTTTCGCCGCGGGCGCCGAAGACTCTTCTTCCGCCAACATTTTTTCGATGCCGGTGCGGCGCGGTTCTGCAGGCATTTGCGGCGCAGCGGGCCGCGTCGGAATCAACTGCGTCTTCACGATGGGCTTCGAAATCCGCCGCTGCTCAAGTTCCTTCTGCTGGCGCTTCTTCAACCGCTCTTCGCGCCAATCCTGATAGCGATTCCACAGTGCGGTGACAAACGCAAAGCGCGTCGGAGCCCAAAGCTGAATCGCAGAAAATGAAAATGCTGTCGTGAGATAAAGCGCAACGGCAAGAACCGTGGCGCAAACGATGTAAGCGCCGACAAGGTTCAGGTAGTGAATCATGAAGTCGCCGACAACGCGCCCGAGCAGGCCTTCAATCGGAATCACGTTCATCCAGCGAAAATGTCCCGGCAATAGCGCGAGCAGAGCGGGAACGAACATCATCAGCCAGATTCCGCCGAGCGTTTTCGCCAGCGGCGACTGAACTTTGCTCGACCGGAACCAGCGAACGCCGAGCGTCGCCGGAAAAATCGTCAGCAGAAATGCGCCGATGCCGAAAAACTGCAGGAACGCATCAGCCGAGTAAGCGCCGACAACGCCGATCCAGTTACGCGCCGCATGCGAACCGGTCAGCACCGAAGCGCTGTTCCACGACGGATCAAGCGAAGAATAGGAAACAAGGGCGAGAAAAAGGAGGAGTGCGGAGACGCACATCAGGAATCCGATCAGCTCGTTGAGCCGTCGGTTCCCGGTCGGGACAAAAATAGTCGCCAAATAATCCATGAAGGCCAGATTCACGCCGCAGACACGCTTCGTGTCCCAAGCGCCGCAATCGGCCAGAGCCCTTTCATTATGCCAAGAAGGCGTGGTTCCGACAATCGCGGAAATTGACAGTAGTGTTGAGTTGGTTTCCTTGGTTTGGGTGTTGGGTTTTAGGTGTTAGGTCTTGGGCCTTAGGACTTGGGTATTGGGTCTTGGTCCTTGGGCAACGCGAGGCGCAGGGTTCGATTTCCCAACACCCAAGACCAACGACCCAAGACCCGAAGTTAAGCAAGCTTCGCCGCAAACACCAGCACCAAAACTCCCACAATGATTCTGTAAACCGCAAACGGCGCGAATCCGCGCTTGCGGACGTAGGCCATGAACCAGGCTACTGACGCGTAGGCGACGATGAAGGAGACGACGAAGCCGATGGCCAAGACAATCCATCCGTGAGGATCGATTTGTGCGACGCCGATTGGATTCTCGCCTTTGCCGCGGAGGGATTTGTAGAGCGTGTACAACGTCGCTGCAGCCATTGTCGGCATGGACACGAAGAATGAGAATTCCAGCGCCGCTGCGCGCGACATTCCGGCAATTTGGCCAGCGGCGATCGTCGACATGGAGCGTGATGTTCCGGGGAACACTGCGGAAAAGATCTGGCAGAGGCCAATCCACATTGATTGACCGAGGCTCATGTCTTCCATCTTCCAGGTGCGGATGCGGCTCCCAGCAGCCGGTCCAGCTGCTTCGGCCTTGGCATGCATGGCGTCGACAATCCACATCACGACTCCGCCGATGAGCAGCGACCAGCCGATGATCATGATGTTTTCGAGGTGCTTGCCGATCACCTTGGTCAGCAGGAATGAGGGAATCGCAGTCACCAGAAATGCGATGGCAGTCAGGCCCAAAGGATGCGTGAGTGCGGTCTTGTTTCCACTTTCGCCGCTCGGGAATGTGGAGAGGAATTTTGTGATGCGGCTCCAGAAATAAACCGGAAGGCACAAGATCGCGCCGAACTGGATGACGATGGAATACATCTTCCAATAGCCGTCGGAGAGGCTGATGTGCAGCAGCGCTTCCGAAAGGCGCAAATGCGCGGTCGAGCTGACGGGGAGAAATTCGGTGAGTCCTTCGACAATGCCGAGAATGAGCGATAGCAAGTAGTCGTTCAATTTTCCTCCGGGGGGAACGGGAACAGTATCGCAGGTTGCGTGGAGTTTGGGCAGTGCTGGTTAAGGGCTCGTGATCTTCCGGTTTACATACAATTGCAGGGATCCTTCGACTGCGTGATTGCTCCGCTTTGCGGAGCAATCACTTCGCTCAGGATGACCGAATCCAAAATTGACTTTTTGAAACGAAAAATCAATCGCTGGCGTTGCCCCAGGTTGGGACGCCTTGCTGGATGTAGAAGATCAGGCGCTGGGCTCGAGAGGACCAGTCGCTCTGGGGATATTGGGTGACGATTTTTTGCGCTAGCGACAGAGCGCGGTTTTTCGATTCCTCGGCTTTTTTCTGGTTGGCTTCGGTTTTGTAGATTTCGATTAGCGCGCTGCGGCGCCAGGCGGCGTCGTAGAAGGCTTCGGGCGCAGCCGAAGATTGCTCGTGCTCGCCGGCGAATTTTTCGTACATGTCGGCTTCTTTTTCAGGACACTTCGAGGCGCCTTGCCAGTCGCCGCAGAGCTTGTTTTCCAGCATGTGGAAGGCGGCTAGATCGGCCCACTTGGTTCCGGGATATTTCTTGACGACCAGCTTCATCCACTCTTCGTCGATCTGGCCACGCATGTACGCTTCGCGCTCGCGCGCTGAGGGTCGCGTCATGATGTCGGATCGTTCGATCTGCCAGCGGATGTCGGCCGCGCGGTAGAGACCCTCGGCGGCGAGCGGTGACGTTGGAAATAAGTCGTAGACGCGGTAGTAAAGGCGCATGGCGTCTTGCGCGGCGTCGCGGCGTCCGCGCCGGCGGCTGGCCTGATCTTCCGAGTCGGCGGCCTCGCCGAAAATAATCTTGTCGCCGTTGGGAGTGCTGGTGCCGACCAGAGCTTTGCCGACGATCCATCCGGTGATGGTTTTGCCTTCGGATTCAGGATCGTAGTCATCGGCATCCTTCTTGGGTTCGCGAATGATCGCTTCTACGTGGACCCAGTCGCGGCTGGTTTCAATGATGACGAGTTCGTGACCGCGTCCGGCTTCGCCGAGTTTGGCGGAATCCGCGCTGGGCGCGACGCGAATGCTGGCTTCGTGGACGAGCGTGCCGCGGACGGCGTCGGCGGAAGCGAGCGTTGTGAAGAGAAATAGGGCGGCGAGGGTTATGAAAATCGCGGCGTATCGAAACGGGAATTCTTGGCGCTGCGAGGTATACCCCCCTCCCCCCCGATCTATTGGAATGAGAGAGTTAGCGGGGAAATGCGATTTGATCCTTGGGTTGCAATCAGTTGCGGGCAAAATCTTGTCCGCAAAGGAGTTAGCGGAGCGGCGCGGGAACGTCGTCATGGCTTCTCTTGTGTGATGGTTAAGGATGATCAATCGGTTGGATGAAGTCAAGGTGATTTGAGTGAAGGAGTTTGGCGGTGTGCTTTCTAGCAAGGTTTTTTCGGGTGTCGGCTGGACCGCAAATCCCATCCGGCTGCATTTTTGTCATCTGCGGACGTAAGGTCCTTCACGGCGGCTTTGCCGCTGTTCAGGATGACATCTGCTGCGTGGCGGCGGTGACACTACGTGCGTTGGAGTTCGGCGAGCATGTTTGGTTCGATGTTGCCGCCGGAGATGATGGCTACGTTGAGTTTTGTGTTGGGGAGTTGGTCGCGGTGGAAGAGGAATCCGGCGGTGGCTACGGCGCCGCTGGGTTCGGCTATGGTTTGCGGATTCGTTGCCAAGAGCTTCATGGCTTCGCGGATTTCTTCTTCGGTGACGGTGATGATGTCGTCGACGTAGCGGCGGATGTGCTCGAAGTTGATGTCGCCGATGCTTTGGGTGCGGAGGCCGTCGGCAAGAGTGCGCGAGACCTGCTCGGCGGGGAACTGGACGATCTTTCCGGCGCGCAGGCTGGCCTGGGCGTCGGCGGCTAGTTCGGGCTCTACGCCGATCACTTTCACTTTGGGATTTGTGAGTTTGATGGCGGCGGCTACGCCGCTGATGAGGCCTCCGCCGCCTACGGGGCTGAGGATGGTTGCGGCTTCGGGCGCGACTTTGTTGGTTAGATCTTTGAGCTTGGCTAAATCTTCGAGAATTTCGAGACCGATTGTGCCTTGGCCGGCGATGATTTTTTCGTCGTTGTAGGGTGGGACGATGACGTATCCGTGCTGGGCGGCTAGCTCTTCGGCTTTGATTCTGCGCTCGTCGGAGCCTGGGCCTACCAGGACTATTTCTGAACCTAGCTTGGCTGTGGCTTCGCGCTTGATTTGCGGCGCGTTGTTGGGCATCACTATGACAGATTTTGTTTTGAGTGCGCGGGCTGCGTAGGCGACGCCTTGGGCGTGGTTGCCGCTGGAGTAGGAGATGACCCCTTTTTGACGTTCGGCTTCGGTCAGGGAAGCGATTTTGTTGTAGGCGCCGCGGAGTTTGAAGGCTCCGATGGGTTGCTGGTTTTCGGGCTTGAGGTAGAGGCGGGCGCTGTCAGGGCCAGATTTTCCCACGTCTCGCAACGGCGGCGAGACGTGGGGCACCCCATTCTTAGATACCCCCGTCTGCAGAAGATTGAATTCGATCAGAAGCGTGCGGACAGTGATGCCTTGTAGTCGAGTACGGGCGGACTGGAGGTCGGAGAGCGTGATCACTTTCTAAGCTTAGCAGAGCCATGATCTTGACATCATGATGTCTTTGTTAGTATCATCATGATGTGCGAACCACGCTTACCCTCGACCCTGACGTCACTGCTTTGCTCAACAAGGAAATGCGTAAAAGCGGAAATTCCCTCAAGCAGGTCGTGAATGAGACTCTGCGGTGGGGGTTCACCGCACCAAAACCGGCGCGGAAGCCGTTCAAGGTAAAGCCCATCAATCTAGGTCTTCCGCACTATGACAAAGTGGAAGAATTGCTCGAGCGCCTTGAAGGCCCGGATTACCGGTGATTGTCTTTGACGCAAATCTTCTGATCTATGCCTACGACAGCGGCGCGACTCAGCACGCGCTCGCGCGCCCTTGGGTGGAAGAGACTCTTTCCGGGGCCGAACGGGTGGGAATTCCCTGGCAATCAATTCTAGCGTTCTTAAGATTTATGACAAACCGGCGTTTGCCGGGTCAGCGGCTTAGTGTGCAGCAGGCTTCCGAGATCGTAGATGGATGGCTTGGACAATCGAATATTCAGCTGCTGATGCCCGGAGATCAGCATTGGCCCTTGCTGCGAAATCTATTGATTGAGGGGCAAGCGTCAGGGCCTTTGGTGAGTGACGCTGTGATTGCCGCTCTCGCGATTGAATATGGCGGCGTGCTGTATACCGCCGACCGCGATTTTGCGCGGTTCCCGGGATTGAGATGGGTGAACCCGCTGGCGTAGTTTCTTACCAGTCGTTGATTTCAAGTGGCTGGCCTTCCGGAACTTCTCGCCCCTGTTCGTCGAGCCAAAACAAAAGGACCTTTCTGCCTTTGATGTGGAATGTGAAACGGTAGTGAAGTGTGCGTCTGCTGGGTATGTGGTGCAGCAACAAAGATGAGCTCACGGCAACGTCACCGTTTCCACTTATGTCGAGAACGTATGGTTCTGAGGTTTTTTCCTCGAGTTTGATCTCGTACGTTCCTTCGTGTGCGTTGCATACTTCTACCGCCAATGCCTTGCTGTGTTCGGGGAGCTTTACGATTTGTACAACTTCACCGTAGGTCGAATCTGGAATACGTTCACCGCTTGTGGGCTCACCGGCGGAACGATTCAACGGGTCGATGAGCCAGAGTTGAAGTCCGGGAGCGGAATCTCGGTTTTTTGTGCGGGCGTAGACTCCAACAAATGGCGCATCGAAGCAATGATGGGCGAGGGATTCTGGGACGCGGGGCTTTGCCTGTGCAATCGCAGGGGGCGGAACCAGAGACGCAATTGCCGCTGCGACCCAAGCGAAATTAGTTCGCATCGCGTTCCTCACAAGCGGTCCATTCACAGGCGGTGGACAAGGCTACGTGGCCCACTAAATCTCCAAGATCACGGGCATGATTAGCGGGCGCTTTTGGGTTTGCTTGGAGATGTAGCGTTTCAGATCGGCACGGATTTTTTCTTTGATTACGCCGTAGTCGGCTTTTTCTTCTTCGCTGGAGTGCGCGAGCGTGTCTTCGACCATGCGTTTGGCGCCGTCCATGAATCCGTTTTCGCCGACGTTGAAGCCGCGCGTTACGATTTCGGGAGTGGTCTCGACCTCGCCGGATAATTTGTTGATCGCGATGATCGGGAGCACGATCCCGTCTTCGCTGAGGTGACGGCGGTCTTTGATGATCAGATCTTCGACCACGTCGGTGCGGTTGCCGGAGTCGATACAGACTCGGCCGACGTTGACTTTGCCGGTTTTGCGCGCGCCGAGTTCATCCAGTTCAAGCACGTCGCCGCTTTCGATCAGCATGACTTTGCCGACCGATCCGTGCATGGCTCCAGCCATTTCGGCGTGCAGCTTGAGCTGGCGATATTCGCCGTGCACCGGGATGAAGTAGCGCGGCTTGACCAGGTTGATGATGAGCTTGAGTTCTTCCTGGCTGGCGTGGCCGCTGACGTGGACCGGCGGCGAAGTGCCGTCTTCGTAGATCACGTGGGCTTCGCGGCGGAAGAGGTGATCGATCATGCGGTAGATCGTCTTTTCGTTGCCGGGAATGATGCGGCTGGAGAGGACGACGGTGTCGCCTTTTTCGATTTTGGCGTGCTTGTGATTGTCGACGGCAGCGCGCGAGAGCGCGGACATGGGCTCGCCCTGGGTGCCGCTGATGAGGACGCAGACTTTTTCCGGAGGGAAATTTTTCATCTCGCCGGGATTGATGACGAGGCCTTCGGGGACTTCGATGTAGCCGAGGTCTTCAGCGATCTCGGCGGAGTTGTTCATGGAGCGGCCGATGAAAACGACCTTGCGGCCATGCTCGTGCGCGAGTTGCACCGCGAGATTAATGCGATGGATCGAGCTTGAGAAGCACGAGATGAAAAGGCGGCGCTTGGTGTGGGCGAAGACTTCGTCGAATTTGCGACGAACGGCGCGTTCGCTGGGCGTGTAGCCTTTGCGCTCGACGTTGGTGGAATCCTGCAGCAGGGCGAGAACGCCGGTCTTGCCGTATTCGGCGAAGGTGTGGAGATCGAAAAGTTTGTTGTCGGTGGGAGTGGGATCGACTTTGAAATCGCCGGTGTGAATGATTACGCCTAACGGGCAATGAATGGCTAGTGCGACGCAGTCGACTAGACTGTGCGTGACCTGGATGGGATGAACGGTGAACGCTCCCAGCTTGAAGCGCTCGTTGGCCCGCATCTCGCGCAGGTCGGCGTCGTCGAGCAGGCCGTGCTCGTCGAGTTTGTCTTCGACGTAGGCGAGGGTGAACTCGGTGCCATAAACAGGGACGTTGAGTTCGGAGAGAAACCAGGGCAGCGCGCCGATGTGATCTTCGTGGCCGTGAGTGAGGATGATGGCGCGAATGCGCTGCCGATTTTCGGCGAGATAGGAGATGTCGGGAACAACGATATCGACGCCGAGCAGTTCGGCTTCGGGGAACATGAGGCCGGCGTCGATGACGAGGATGTCGTCTCCCCAGCGGACGGCCAGGCAGTTCATGCCGAACTCGCCGAGTCCGCCGAGCGGGATGAGTTGAAGCTTTCCAGTGGGCATTGGTAAAGATGATGCTAGCACGAATAGTCGTGAGTCCCGAGTCCTGAGTCGCGAGTCCTTCGTCCGAAGTCGGGAGCCGTGTGGGCTCAGGGTTGCACTGTTATGGCTTTCTGAACGCGCCTGCGGTAACGTGGGGTGATGGCAGACGAGCGGAAATCATGGCTGAGGCGGCGGGTGGAGGGTGCGTTGGTCAAGGGATTGACGCGCGCTTATTCGACGGTGCAGGTGAATCCGCAGAAATTTTTAATCCAGCTGCGCGCGGCTTACCGGTTGCCGATCAGCGGGTATCACGGCGTGTATTCGCTGGAGATTGGCGAACTGGATGAGGTGGCGGATTCGATTGTGCGGAGCGGGATGAAGATGGCCGCGGTGGAAGGCGCTGGTTTCGGGCTGGGCGGATTGATCACGATTGTGCCGGATTTGGGGATTCTTTCGGCGATTACGATGCGGACGATTCAGAAGTTGAGCCTGGTGTATGGATTCGAATTCAATACCGACGATGAGATTGCGGAACTGTGGATTGCGGCGGCGAGCGCGGCGGGAGTGGACATCAGCCGGGAGTTGATTGAGAAGGAAGTGGTGAACAAGTTTGTGCCCAAGGTGATCCAGCGGATTGCGGCGCGGGCCAGCGGTGAAGTCGTGGAGAAGTGGGCCGGGCGGGTGATTCCCTTGGCCAGTTCGGCGATTGGGGCTGGATTGAATTATTGGTTTGTGCGGGCTTGGGGAGCGCGGGCGAAGGCGCATTTTCAACAGCGGCATTTGTTGTTGCGGGAGCGGGCGCGGCTGGCGGTGGTGGATGCTCCGTCGCTTACGGACGGTGGGTGAACTGGGCTTTCTTACCACGGAGGCACTAAGGCACGGAGCGAAAGTCTGGTGGGTGATGCGATCGCGAGTGCTTATTCTACCCAAGCGAAAAGCAGGTTCCTCCCGTTGGTCGGAATGGCAAGCATTTTGGTAGGCGCCGAGTGATGTGGAACTATCGAGCCCTATCGAGTCTGGCAGATATGAGGATTCATCTCTAGGTTCTGGTGTTCTCCGTGACTTGGTGCCTCCGTGGTTAAATAAATTGAATGCGAAAACTTACATGCGCTGCCATTCTGTTCGATTTGGACGGAGTTCTGGTCGATTCGACTAAGGCTGTGGAGCGGGAATGGCGGGAGTGGGCGGCTCTGAAGGGCGTGGATGGCGACGCCATTGTGGCGATCGCGCATGGCGTGCGATCGATTGAGGTGATCCGGCGGACGGCGCCGCATCTTGATGCTGAAGCTGAGGCGGCCGCTCTTGAAAATCATGAGGCCCATGATCATCGCGGAGTTTCGTGCATGCCGGGGGCGCTGGAGTTGGTGCGGTCGATTCCGCGAGAACGATGGGGCGTAGTGACGTCTGGGTCGCGGTTGCTGGCTACTTCGCGGCTGCCGTTTTGCGGGCTACCGATTCCGGACGTGCTGGTGACTTCGGACGATGTGATCAATGGAAAGCCGCATCCCGAGCCTTATTTGAAAGGCGCGGCGCGGCTGGGATTTTCTCCCGCGGATTGTGTGGTGATCGAAGATGCTCCGGCGGGAATTGAGGCGGCGCGTGCGGCTGGGATGACGGTGATCGGGATGGCTAGCACCTATAAGCCGGATTTTTTGGCGCACGCGGATGCGGTGGTGACGAAGTTGGCGCAGATTGCGGTTGGTGCGGATGGCGTGGGGAAGTTGAGAATTGAGATTGTGTAGGGTTCTTTGCCCGACGGTTCGGTTTAGCGGGAGATCCCTCGCTACGCCTGAAGGGCGGCTTCGCTCGGGATGACGCCGGCTTTTTTCTCGACAGTTAGAGTGGCTTCCATTCGTCCAAACACTTTTTCGCGCGAGGGGGCGCTGCTGCTTATGAAGAAGCTGGTGGTTTTGTTTTTCTGTTTAGCTCTGTTGGTGGTGCCGGCGTGGGGGCAGGATGCTCCCAAGCTGGAGAGCGAACATCACGAGTTCGTGATCTCCAACTTCCACACCGAGAGCGGAGTTACGCTGCCGTCGGTGCGGGTGGAGTATGGGACGTACGGGCATTTGAATGCGGCGCGGGACAATGTGGTGCTGCTGCCGTCGCACTACATGGCCGACTATCACGGATACGAGTGGTTGATTGGGCCGGGGCACACGCTGGATACCGGGCAGTTGTTTCTGGTGGCGACGGAGTTGTTTGGCAACGGGCATTCTTCTTCTCCCAGCAATACGCCGGAACCGTTTCATGGGCCGCGCTTTCCGGTGATGACGATTCGCGACAACGTGGAGGCGGTCCACAAGCTGCTAACCGAGGAACTGAAGATCACGCACGTGCGCGCGATCATTGGATTTTCGATGGGCTGCCAGCAGGCGTTCCAGTGGGCGGTGAGTTATCCGACATTTGCGGATCGGATTGTTGGTACGGCGGGGACGGCGAAGACCTATGGACACGGTGTGGTGCGGCTGGAGGGGCAGATTGCGGCTTTGACAGCTGACGCTGCGTTTAAAGATGGAGACTACACTTCGCAACCGACGAAAGGCATGGAAGCGTTTGCGACCGTGTGGACTGCCTGGTTGTTTTCGCAGGAGTGGTGGCGCAAGGAGTTGTGGCGTGTGGGCGCGAAGCCGGGGACTACTTTTGAGAGCACGCTGCACGAGTTTCGAACAAATTTTATCCCCGGGGCGGATGCGAACGATTTGATTCTGCAGGCGCGGACCTGGGAGCACCACGATGTGGGAATGACTCCGGGGTTCAATGGGGACACGGAGAAGGCGCTCCGGTCGATTCAAGTTCCGTTTCTTTACATGCCCTCGGAAACTGATTTGTATTTTCCCGTGGGCGATGCGCGGTATGAGGCGGGGTTCATGCCGAAGGTTTCGTTGGTGCCGATTCCGTCTCTGTGGGGGCATACGGCTGGGGCTGGAGGGAGCGCTGAGGATGAGAAGTTTTTGAATGAGAAGATTGGGGCGTTTTTGGCGGGCAAGTGAAGATCTGGCGATCGCATTCCCACGTCTCGCAACGGCGGCGAGACGTGGGGCACCCCAACATAACGTGAGCCTCACAGGAGAGGCAGGTTCCTCGCTTTGTTCGGAATGACAAAAGCTATGAAGAGTCGTCGATTCTAGAACGACTTCTAGTTCACCACGTGCTGTAGGTGGTGCCGTCGCTGGAGATGTTGTTGGAGGCGGAGTGCACGTCCGTGATGCCGGTGTCTTGTTGTTCGAAGGTCAGGATAACTTCTTCCTGAACAACTTCCCAGTTGGGTTCTTTCGTCATGGGATCGTCGGGAATTTTTTCGATGTATCCCGCTTGGCGGAGGTCATCGAGCGACTGCGGGGCTTTTTGCTTGTCGAGGGTGTATTTCCAGATGTCCTGGCGCAGTGTGGCTAGGTCGGATCGGAGCGCCCTTTCGCGAGCGGAGAGAATCGAGCGGCTGAAGGTCGGGACCGCGATTGAGAGAAAAATCATGACGATGCTGAGGACGACCATCAGCTCCATGAGGGTGAAGCCGCTTTGTCGTTCTTTTTTCGTTCGTCTCTGCGATGACAAGATCATAGCGCCGTCGTTTTTTACGCTCTGCGCTTCGGCCTACCAGGTGTTGTAGGCTTCGCCGTTGAGCGCCGTTCCAGGCGAGGCGGAGTGAACTCGTGAAATGCCCGGCTGTTGCGGGTCGAGCGCGTTCTGTCCGTCTTCCAGTTCGGTCGTCCAATCCGGCTTGCCGGTCATGGGGTCGATGGGAAGTTGATGGAAATATCCCGCGGTCACCAAATCGTCGAGAGTCTGCGGAGATTCTCGCTTGTCGAGGCGGTATTGCTCGATGGCTTTGTCCAGAACGTCGACATCCTGGCGGAGAACCGCTTCCTTGGCTTGCACGACGTGCTGCTGATAGGCCGGCACTGCGAACGCCATGATGATCATGATGATGCTGAGCACGATCATCAGTTCGAGCAAGGTAAAGCCGCGGGTGCGGTTGCGGGATCGCATCTGCGTTTTTTGGGCTCGAAGCGATGGTGTTTTGCAGCTCAACATGTGTGTCTTTTTCGCCGCCGGCTAAGGCGACCCTCAGCGGCTAAAGCCGCGAGTTTTTGTCGTCCTGACGCGGCCCTAAAGGGCCGCTCTTCCACGGTGGCTCCGGTCGCCAGTTTTTTCCCGCGCTGAAGGGCCGCTCTTCCACGGTGGCTCCAAGCCGCCAGTTAATTGCCACGCTGACGCGGTTACCAGTCCTTGTATTTTGTTCCGTCGAGCGCTATGCCATCGGACTTGGTGTAGACGTCGAAGACGTTTTGCCCGCCCCAGGAGTCAGAGTCGACATCGTCCTGCATGGAGCGCAGGCCCCACTCCTTGCCCTTGGTCATGGGGTCGTCAGGGATTGAACGCAAAAAACGGATTTTCTTGCCACCCTGAGCTTCGACTCCTTTGACGAGAGTGTCGAGATCGGGAGGGTAGTTCTGCGTGTCGGCCTTGGTCTGGAACATGCCGCGCTCGGCGGCGTCTTTATAGCGGTCGATGGCGTCGCGCATCTCCCAGAGCGCCTGGCGGAGTTGCTTCTCGCGTTCGCGCTGGATGGTGACGCGCGCTAGTGGTACCGCGGCCAGACTCAGAATCGAGAGAATCGCAGCGGCGATCACCAGTTCCATCAAGGTGAAGCCGGCTTGCGATTTTCTGCGACGCTGAAACTTGGCTGGCATTCTTGGTCTCTCGATTTCCTCAACTCTCAAGTGACTCGCACGCGAAACAAGCGGCCCTCAGGGGCTAAAGCCCTGTTTTAGTGGACTCTAGCGGCACGGCTGAAGCCGTGCCCTTCCCGATTACGTGCCCCCCCGACTTGCCTGCCCTTCCCAACTTATTTCGAGTCCGACTCCCACTCCTTCAATTCTCACGCAAAGCGTTTGGCGCGAACAAGTGATGATTCTTTAATCAGCGGCGTTCTCGCGACCTCACTCAAGTTAGATGCGCTTACTCGATAGTTACGGCTGCCTGCGCTCCTGTGACGGTGATGGCCTGCAAGCCGGGATCGCGAGCTCCGCCGCGCGTAATCGTCAGCGGCGTTTGTCCGGCAGCCTTGGCCTGGAAGGTGACGGTGACGACCGCACCCTGGCCTGAGACTCCGCCGGAACCGGGCGGACGTGTAGCCGTGATCTGCGACTGGCCGATAGTTTCATCCTCGCGGTGGACGAGTGCCACGGCTTGACCATCCTGCGAGAGAAAGCCGCCGTTGGAGACGTTGATCAGCGAAAGCATCTTCGGGTCGTAGTTGAGTTGCACAGGAACGGAGTAAACGTTCTGCGCGCCGGAGATCAGCAGATTTACGGCAAACGTGTTGCCCTTCGTGGCCTGAATGGTAGGCGGATCGAAGAGGAACGTAGCCGCATTGTTGGCTGTGTTTGGTGTCTGCGCCTGTTGCATCGGAGGCTGATTTGCCGGTGGCTGAACGGGCGGTTGCGCCGGGGCTTGACCACCTGCTGGAGCCGAAGTAGTCGAGGCTGCGGGTGCGGGCGCCGGACGCGCCGCATGGCGCAACTGAATCGAAGTCGAGGTTCCGATTTCGAGGGCGCGCTGGTTGATTTCGTTGACATCGGTTCCTCGGATGATATGAGGAACGATGGCGAAGACGATTTCGTTTTCGGAGTGATCCTGCGAGGTTTGGCCGAAGAGATATTTCAGGATCGGAATCTGCGCGAGGCCGGGGATGCCGCTCAACTGCTTGGTCTGCTGATCTTCCATGATGCCGCCGAGCAGGTTGGCTTCGCCGTCGCGCAGGCGGATTTCGTGCTCGATCTTGCGCTGGCCGATGATGGGCTGACTGATGCCGCCGATATTCTGCTGGCCGGTGACAGCGGAGACATCCATGGAAATCTTGAGCGTGACTTCGTTGTTGGCGTGCACATGCGGAGTTACGTCGATGTTGACGCCGACGTCGAGATATTGGAACTGGGTGTTGACGAGGGGGTTGATGCCGACGCCGCCGATGCCGGGCTGGAATGATCCGGTCGCGACCGGGACGCGGTCGCCGATCTTGAGCGAGGCTTTCTGATTGTCGAGCGCGCGAATCTGCGGATTCTGGATGAGCTTGGTGTCGCTATCGCTCATGACGGTTGACAGGTTCGCCGAAGGAATCGTGACCTGGAAGTTGGTGGCGTTTAGATTGGCCAGGTTGTTCAGGTTGATGCCTTGCGTGCCGGTTGTGCCTGTCGTGGGCGTTGTCGTGGATGTCGTTGTGGTCGTGGTGTTGAGATTGCTTTGCAGTGTAACCGTGGTGCTGGTGGGCGGGTTCAGGCCGAGGGTGCGGGAACGGTCCTTGCTGACCTGCATGACTGCGATGTCGATGATGACTTCGGGGCGCGCCTTGTCGAGGTCTTCGACCAGTTTCTCCGCCAGTGCGATCTGATCTGGAGTGCCGCGAACGACGAGGGCGTTCTGCGAAAGCAGCTGCTGCACGCGCTGCACATCAAGCACGGCGCGAATCGCGTTCACTACGTCCTGCAGTTCGGTGGGCTGGGAAAGATTCGAAAGATAGAAAGTTTTGAGGACACTCTGTTCGAGTTCCTTGCGCTTGGCGGGATTGTCTTGCGCGACGAAAATCGTATTGGGCGTGACCGGACGCCAGAACGTTTTTGACTCGAGCGCGCTGATCTCCAGCGCTTCTTCGAGCGTTACGCCGTTCAATTCCACCTTGATCTGGCGCGGGGTGTAGTCGGGGTCAAAGAGCACATTGATGCCGGCGAGTTGGCCGATGGTGCGGTACACCTCGTCGGACTTGCTGGTCAGCTTAACCGTGATGGGAACGGCTGAGATCGGCGCCAGTTCCACCGGGCCGGCGGCTTCCTCCACCTTGCGCTCCAGGCTGTTCGGAGGTCCGGCGGCCTGGGGCAGAGGGTTCTTCTGGTCGTTGATCATCTTCTGCGTGCGCATCAGCTCCTGCTTGGCCGAGAAGAGCGACGGATCGATCTCCAGTGCTTTCTGGAACTGGGCGACGGCTTCGTCGAGCTTGCCGTCATCGCGCAGCTTCTGACCGCGGTGGACGATGGTGGCGGCAGCCTCGAAGCGGGTGCGCTCAAAGGAGGCGCGGTAGCGCAGGTCCTTCGGCTTGAGGTCGTAGGCCTGCTTGAAGAAGTCGTAGGCGGCCTCGTAGTTCTGGCGAGCCTCCGCGTCCTGGCCCTTGATGAATAGGTCTTTGGCCTTGTCGGCAAGAACAGGGACAGCGGCGAGGGCGACCAGCGACAACAAAAGTGCCGGGCGCATCAGGCGTCTCATTCGATGATCCTCACGGAGATAATCCTCTTTAATACGTTGACTTAAAGGGCCCGGGTACGCAGATTTCCCGCGGATGTGGGCTCTGGCGCGCGGAAAGTCCGCAAAATGCAACAAGCTGTTGTTTTCCGCGATTATAGCATCGTAATTTCTGGCTCCCGATGTCGCTGCGAACACCAGAGTTACACTCTTTGGTCGTAGGACCAGTGGGGAAGGGCTGGAGAGCGGACATCGGGCGTCGGACCTTAGACCTCAGACTTGCATTTCGACTCCTCTTTGTCTTCCTGGATTCCTTGGCTGACGCTGGACGCCTATCTGAGGTCTGAAGCAGATTTGTGCTGTTAAGATAAATCCCAACAACCTGCCATGGCACGACAGTCGACACACCAAACCAAGCCGAATCCTGAAAAAGCTCCGCGGCGAGACCCGACAGCCTCCGGCCAGCGTGATGCTGCCGTTAATAGGATCGCTTCGCACAACTACTTCTTGCTGGAAAAATTTGAGTGCGGGGTGGTTTTGACAGGTACCGAGGTGAAATCGGTTCGGGGAGGACTGGCTAACCTGAAGGATTCATACGGGTTAGTCAAAGACGGCGAGTTGTGGCTGCTAAATGCGCACATTGGACCCTATGAGCATGGGAATATCTTCAATCACGCTCCACTGCGCACCCGCAAGCTGCTGATGCATGCGGACGAGATCAGCAAGCTGGCCGGGAAGACCCAACAGAAGGGGCTGACCCTGATTCCGACCCGGCTTTACTTCAAAAATGGCCGGGTCAAGCTGGAGCTGGCCCTGGCTAAAGGTAAGCAGCTTTGGGACAAGCGGGAAACCGAGCGGCGACGAACGGCGGACAAAGAGGCGCGGGAGGCGGTGGCTCGGGGTAGGAATCGGAAGTCATAACATAGGCCTTCTCAGCGGACCAAGCTGCATGATCGGCGTTTCGCTCAGCATGACAATACGATATGTCGAGGTCGAATTCGCCGATCAAGACCGCGAATCTTAAATCCGACCGCCCTTCAGTCGACGAGGCTTTGCGAAGGCTGGAGCGGGAGATCGCTTTAGCGCGGCGGGAACGGTTGGCTGCCATAAAAGTGATTCACGGGTATGGGTCTACCGGGGCAGGCGGCGAAATACGGATTGCGGTGCAGAAGCGTCTGCACGAACTCGCGGAGGCGGGCGAGATTGGCGCCGTGATTTTCGGCGAGGACTGGTCGAAATCCGACGAGCGGAGTTGGAACTTACTACAGGCGCATCCTGAGCTCAAAGCTGATCCGGATGTTGGCCGGCACAATGCCGGCGTAAGCGTTGTGATTCTGTGAATACCAGGCTTTCACAGTTTATTGAAGAACTCGCATGAGCAGCGCCAACTTTCCTCAGCAGCTAAAGCCGATATTGATTGCGCACGACATGCGTCGCGGCTTCAAAGCCGCGACCCTTCACCCTGCGATCGACGTTCTCAGCAAACCATTGACCTCTTTCGACTCGCACTGAGCTGAGTTCTACTCGCTCTCTTCCGTCTGCTGGCTGCAGAGAAGAGAATTGCAGGAATCGCCTGATTGATCCTCTTCGCCGATTGCTGCTCCTATGAATGGATATGGCTGTATCTTGGGAAAAGGCGAACCGGGAACCAGAGCAGGTGGAGCAGGAAGGTGAAGACGGTCCGACGTCGGCGGCGGTGGTGGATCTGGGTGGTGGCAGTTTTGGCTGTGATGGTCGTCGCGGCATTTTTCGAGCTCCGACGTATCCGCTCTCACGCTGAACCGATCCTCCGGGCACGAGTCATCGAAACCTTGTCTACCCGCTTTAAAAGCAGGGTTGAGCTTGCGGAACTTCATGTATCGCTTCAAGGTGGCCTCGGGGTCTCAGGCAGTGGCCTTAAAATTTTCGGCTTGAGCGACCCCAACCCTTCTGCGCCGGGTGTTCAACCGTTACTTGAAGTCAGGGAGTTTCACTTCGGAACCGGCTTGCGGGCATTGTTCGCTCCCCACATTCACGTGCACTCCGTCGGCGTGAAGGGGATGGTGCTGAACCTGCCTCCGCAAGAGGATCGAGCGCAGTACCACGCGAACGCCTCCAAGATGAAAATGAGCATCTTCGTGGATGAGTTCGTCTGCGAAGATACGCAGCTTGTCATTAACACGCGCAAGCCGGGGAAAGAACCGCTGGATTTCGAGATCAGCCGCATGGTGATGCGCGATCTGGGACCCAACCAGCCGATGAGCTTTGATGCGACACTCGTCAATCCCAAGCCGGTCGGAGACATTCAATCGCAGGGGCACTTCGGGCCATTTGAGGAGTCGAGTCCGCGCGAGACTCCGGTCGATGGTGTCTACTCTCTTACCAAGGCTGACCTCGGGACGCTGAAGGGAATCGGAGGCATTCTTTCGTCGAAGGGAAAATATCGGGGCACCTTGGGCAAAATCGAAGTGGAGGGAACGACCGACACGCCGGACTTTCGCGTGATCGCGAGCGGCGGGCAGAGTGTCGACCTGCACACCGATTTTCATGCGATTGTGGATGGAACGGACGGGGATACCTACCTTGAGCCCGTAAGTGCGAAGTTTCTGCATACTTCGTTTACGGCGAAGGGAAAAGTTGTACGGGTGAAAAATCCCCTAGGACATGACATTGAGCTAGCTGTCGACATGCCACATGCGCGGGTGGAAGATTTGCTGAAGCTGGGGGTGAAAACGGATCCTCCGGTGATGAGCGGCGATGTGAGCATGAAGACGAAGCTGAGGCTTGAGCCCGGTCCGAATGATGTGGCAGAACGGCTGAAGCTGAACGGGAATTTTGAGATTCCCGCGGGCGTGTTTTCGAATACGAAGATTCAAGACCGGATCGACTCGCTAAGCCTCCGCAGCCAGGGCGAGCCCAAGCTGGCGAAAGAACACGCGGTCGTAGGAGTGCCGTCAAATCTCGCGGGAACGTTTCGCCTCGACCGCGGTCTCTTTACCTTCGACGATCTGCACTTTTCGGTGCCGGGGACGCACGCGGATCTGGATGGGCAATACAGCATCGATGGGCAAGTGTTCGATTTTCACGGCACGCTGCGGCTGGAGGCTAAGGTTTCGCAGATGACGACGGGATGGAAGTCATTTCTGCTGAAGCCGGTCGATCCGTTCTTTAGCAAGAATGGTGCGGGGACGGAGGTGCCATTTAAGGTGACGGGGACGCATTCGGCGCCGCATTTCGGGTTGGATTTTGGACATGATAAGGATAAAGACAAGGCGGATCGCGCGCAGAGTTCTAGGCCGTAGGGTTCTACGGAATAAGGGTGGGGGGTGGGAGTAGGTCACCTCAGCGGCTAAAGCCGTCATTGAAAAAGATCCGGATAATCGCAGCGGTAAACCGCCGCGCCACCCAAAATCGTAAAGACCTACATCGCTGGAGCTGCGGGAGGCGTCGGAAGCACGGGCGCGGGCTCGGGCGCGACGGGTGCCGGTGGCGGTTGAACCGGAGTCGCCACGATTACTGGAGCCATCATGTACTGATGCCAATATGTCACTACGATGCCGCGCTGCCAGAAGCGCGGGATCAGCAGCAGGAGCAATGTGATCTGGGAGATGACGGCGGCGGCGAACCATCCGTCGGACGGCGCAAAGTGCAGCCAGCACCAGAGACCGGCCACAAGAATGAGCGCTGCTACGATCGTCACTATGACATAACTGCCGAGCAGCCGAAATAGTCCACGAAAAGTGTGGCGGAAGGCGGACGCAATCGATTTGCGCACGGCGCGCTGATCATTTAACACAGTGTCGGCTTCGGCGAGATCGAACCAGATGCGCAGTGTGGTCATTACCAGGAAGATGATCGCCAGGCCGACCATTTGCAGCTCGAAGGGCAGAAGCTCATTGGTGCTCTCGTCGGCTTTTTTGACGATGGCGCCGTTGATGGCAAACAGAATGCCCGCGACGATTCCCATCACAATTGCGGCGATGATCAGGATGCGAATGAAGCGCCAGAGATTGCGGCCGCAGGCGCGGAAGAAGTCGTCGCGCGGCAGGCGGTAGGTGGAGGCGTATCCGGCGAAAATGCCCGGCAGGAAAAGAGCAGTCGCCAGAAAGAAGATGATCGCGAAACAGAATGCCGGGCTGGTCATCGACCGAGTTGCCGCGAACTCCGGTTTCAAGAACAGATCGATCACAACCGACAGGTCCAGCCCATGAAGCAATTTGTCGCTGTAGGAACTGGTGTCAAAAAGCGTGTGAGCCGCTTCGCGAAACGCTGACGTGCCGTAGACGGTCAGCAGCAAGTTGAGAAGCCAGAACCAGATGATGTAGCGCTTGTTGCGCATGACCATAGCGAGGCCGCTGCTCAGCAATCCTTTTTTTTCGTTCATCTCGTCCTCATTTGTGCTTAAACGGCCCACCACGCCAGGAATTGACTCATCAACTGCATTGCGAACATCCAGTAATTCGAAAGCTTGAGAGTTGCTTTGCTGCTGCCCTCGACGAGCTTGCTGTTGTTGAAATTGTCGCGGTCGATGAAGATTTTATGGTCGGGGTCGACCTCGGCGGAAACGACTTTTCCCTTCTTCTGATAAGACAGGCGGATCCAGCGCGTCTGACCGTCCCAGTGCTCGCGGACCTTTTCGCCGTTGTCGAACCTGACCTCTATTTCGACGGGCATCACGAAATCGCCTTTGCGATGCACGGTGACGAAGGATTGATAGACGGTGTCGTTCTTGCCGTCTTTCTTGGCATCCTTCTTGTCTTTGGCTTTGTCCTTGTCTTCGTACCAATCGACCGGAATCGAGTCGATCTTGCGAATTTCGTAGTCGAGGACTTGTGTGCCGTATACGGCCTGATTGAAGTACCAGCGCAAATCTTTGCCGGAAACTTCTTCGATCGTCTTGAGGAAATCTTCCTTCGTGGGATGCGTGAAGCGGTACTTCATGAAGTAGGTGTGCATCGCGCGATCCATCGTATCTCTGCCGATGATTCCCTCCAGGGTCTTGAGCACTTCATCGGTTTTGAAATAGGTGATGCCAGCGTAAGAGAAAGAGCTTGCGTAGTCGTAGGCCTTTTGCGTCATGGCATCGAGGTCGGCGGAGGGGACGAAGAACGAGCGATGCAATGGGCCGTCGCCGGCCTTAATGCCATGAAGATTGATCACAGAAGTGTCGGAGCCAAGAATGTCTCCGAGCACATTCACCTCGGTGTAGCTGTTGATGCCTTCGTCCATCCATGCGTCTTCGAACTCGTTGGTCGCGACCATGCCGTACCAGTATTGGTGGCCGAACTCGTGCTCGACGACGGACTCGACGTCCCAGATGCCGTTCATGGCGTGCCAGCTCGATTCGCCGGTGATAAAGGTGGGGTATTCCATGCCGCCGGCAGCTGAGTCGGGCTCGGGATCGACCACGGTGAGAGTTTTGTAGGGATACGGTCCGTACCATTTTTCGAAACGGTCGAGCGTTTCTCGGGTGATTTTTTCGTGACGCGCGGCCTGGCTCCAGTGTGCGGGCTGCATGAGGAAGCGAAGCTTGATGGGGCCCATCTGGGCGTTATATGTGGATTCGTGAACTTTGTAGCGCGGGCTGACGGTCCAGGCGAAGTCGTGGATGTCGTCGCCGTGATAGGTCACGGTTTTGGTGCCGTCGGAGTTGTTGACGTTGCTGACTTCAATTCCGCTGGCGCCGATGACTTCATATTGCGGAACGGTGAGTTTCACGTCATAGACGCCGAAGTCGGCGAAGAATTCTGAGGTCGCGTGATACTGGTGGCAATTCCACGCGCCATTCCACCAGACTCCTACCTTCGGGAACCACTGTCCGCCGAGCAGGAAGTCGCGCTTCCATCCCGAGCGCGCCTGCGTTTCGGGCATCTGGTCGTGAAAGGCGATTTTGAATTGTACGTATGCGCCGGCCGCAATCGGCTTGGGCACGCGAAAGTCGGCGACGGTCTTGTCATCTTTATTGCCGTCGTCTGGCGCCTGGTATTGCAGCGTGTTGATGATGTCTCCCTGGCCGACGACCTCAATGCTCTTGATGTCTTCCGAGCCGTAGAACTTGTCTTCCCACTTGGGGTAGGTAGTGTCGCGGCTGCCGTCGCGCTTGGCTTCGCGGACGAAAGTGGCCTTCGGCTGAAAGGCATTCTGATAAAGATGGAAAGGGAAGTGGTCGAGGGCCTGGCCGGTCAGGTTGTGATAGGTGAGGACTTCGGTGGCGTCGATGGTGTGCTTGGCGGCGTCGTATTTGGCTTCGATTTCGTAGTGCACGACGCGCTGCGACATGGGCTTGTCGGAGTTGATGGCGGAAACTGTGTCGGGAATCGAGAGCGCGCCCGCGGTGCTCGCGGCTGGGGACGCGGCGGCTTGAGCCGGAGTTGGGCCTGCGGCGGTGGCCATGTTCGGGCTTGTCACTGTACAAAGAAGCAGGGAGAAGGCAACGGCCGGGACTGCTACTTTCCATCGACTCTGCATCGAGGACCTCATTCTCATGTGCGCTGCGGCTCTGAATCATATCCCACGTGGCGGGACTGCTGCCAGCAGGCATGGTTCCAGTGTTGTGTACGCTGGGATGGATTGGATGGTTCCGAGGTGGTACGGCGTGGTTTACAAGACTTGACTGAATCGCGCCAGTCGATGCCTTGCGCTGCTTTCCACACGCACCCGCTTGCCTAATCGCGCCTCTGGCGACGATACTGGAAACACAGCCAATCTCATATGAAAACGAACATCTCTCTCTCTACCCCCGCCGAGTTTGCCACTGAATCGCTGGTTGCCGTGGTGCTTGACCACGCCGAACCTGCGCCGAAAGAAAAGGACAAAAAGCCGCAGCTGAACGTTGCCTCCGCGGATGCCGCGGTGCAATCAGTGGCGGCGGATCTGCTTTCCAGCGGAGAAGTTGCGGGCAAGGCGTTTGAGACGAACTTGATGCACAAACCCGCGAGCTTGAAGGCAAATCGTCTGCTGCTGGTTTCGGGCGGCAGCGCGAGGAAGTTTTCGAGTTACGATCTGCGCCGCATCGCCGGGACGGCCGTCCGAGCCCTGAAATCGCGAGGCATTCGCAGCCTTGCGTTTGTCGCGCCGACCGGCATTTCCGCGGTGGAGGCCGTGCGCGCGATCGTGGAAGGCGCGCACGTGGGCAACTTCGATCCGGATTATTACCGCAGCGACCGAAAAGATCAGAAGATCGACGAAGTCACTGTGCTGGCGAGTGGGGACAAGGCCGCGCTGGAGAAGGCTGCCGCCGAAGCGCAGGTGGTTGGCGAATCACAGAATTTTACGCGCGACCTGGTCAACGAGCCTTCGAATCGCATGACGCCGACTATCCTCGCTGAGCGCGCAAAGAAAATGTGCGCGGAGGTTGGATTGAAATGCGAAGTCTACGGCGCCGACAAGATCAAAGAAATGAAGATGGGCGCGTTCTGGAGCGTGGCGCAAGGTTCGGACGAACCGCCGGCGCTGATTGTGATGACCTATGAGCCTGCCGGTGCTCCCGCGACACCGGTGCTGGGCTTGGTCGGTAAGGGAATTACGTTTGATACGGGTGGCATCTCGATCAAGCCTGCCGACGGCATGGAGAAGATGAAGTACGACATGGCCGGGGGAGCGACGATGATCGGCGCGATGCGCGCGATCGCATTGCTGAAGCCGAAGGTGAAGGTGATCGGAATTGTTTGTGCCACGGAAAATATGCCGAGCGGCAAGGCGCAGAAGCCTGGCGACGTGCAGATTGCAATGTCGGGCAAATCGATCGAGATCATTAATACTGACGCCGAAGGGCGACTGGTCCTTGCCGACGGTCTGTATTACGCGCGCCAGTTGGGCTGCACTCATCTTGTCGATGCTGCCACGCTTACGGGCGCAGTCGTTGTTGCGCTGGGCTACAACAACGCCGGAATCTTTACCAACGACGAGAATATGTACGAGCGCATTCACTCCGCCAATGCGAAGGCCGGCGAAAAAATGTGGCGCCTTCCGCTCGACGACGAATACAAGGAGCAGATTCGCTCATCGATTGCCGACATCATGAACACGGGCGGACGATGGGGCGGCGCCATCACGGCAGCGATGTTTCTGAAAGAATTTGCCGAAGACACTCCGTGGATTCACCTGGACATCGCTGGGACGGCGTGGATGGAAGATCAGAAACCGTGGATCGCGAAGGGGCCGTCGGGCATTGCACTGCGCAGCCTGGTGGAATTCGTGAAGAGCTTTGCCTAGTTGGTTGCTTGGTGGCGCTGTGCAAGGCGGCGCCTTGAATTCCTCAAGCAGCCTTTTCGGGAGCTAAGGCGTCTCATCCGTGCACGCTCGGGGCCGCTTCACTTCTAGCCGAATCGTGCAGGAGAGCTCTTATGAAGGCTGTCTTGCTGGTCGGAATTGTAGTTCTCATTCTGGGTGTTTTGTCGTTCGTAGTTCCTTTTCCTGAATATCACCATCATGGTGTAAAAGTCGGCGACTCCCACATCGGAGTCACGACCGAACACGACGAAAAGCTGCCGCCGGCAATCGGAGTTGTTCTGGTTGTCGTCGGAGCGGGCCTCATCATCAGCGGAGGACGCGGATGAATCAAGCGGTTCCCTGCGGGTTATGTGCCGCACTGCAATCGCGCTGACTGTAACTGTAGATGCTGAGTCGACTGCCTGGCCGTGCGCCTTGGGAATCAAGGCTGGCTCACTCATTTCTGGTGTTTGCTGTTTCCGTTGAGCGAATGCTGCCCGATTGTTATAATCAAGGGCGTTCCGCACATTTCCGGCATCGCTCCTGTTTGAACCGGCTGGAAATCCCGTGACAATCAGCGTGCAGCGAAGCCTCTGAACTCTCGCCACGCGGATTGCCAAACGTGGCCAGGTAGCTCAGGTGGTAGAGCGCAGCCCTGAAAAGGCTGGCGTCGGCGGTTCAACTCCGTCCCTGGCCACCATGTTCTCAATCAGTTAGCTCGTCGTCCCACCTGGGTTTGGCTCCAATTGGCTCCAAAATAATTTCCAACAGCTTAATTCACCATCCGAGCTTGCGACGCATAGCAATATTGCGTGTGCTCGCCGGTGCAATCGGCTTTGCGTGCGGGCCTCGACCATCGCCGACATCTTCGCCAGCGTACGCCGTTGTGACTCCGTCACAAAATGCGCGTAGATATCCATCGTGGTCGAGATACGCGAATGCCGCATCTGGCCTTGCACGTCTTTGGGGTTGGCGCGCGCCTCGACCATCCAGGTCGCGCGCGACGTTCGCAGGCAACGCCCGTTGATCCAGGGCAGACCGAGTTTGCGCGCGGCCGGCTTGATGTGCCGCTACAGGATGTTGTTGTCACGCGTCGGCGCGCCAGTCTTGACCGACTGAAATACGAGATCCTCAGGCCGGCGCCATGACGCTGTGCTGGACGTTGGACAAGCTGGGGCCCATGACGCGATCGGCCGTTCAATGAAGGGACGATGGGTAGGGTGGGAATAGCGTTGGAGCGAATCTTTGGCGTTGTCGGTGAAAGACCGGCGATTTTAGGTTTGCATATTGTATATTTAATGCGATTGACGGTTGTGGGTTCCAATGTTTGTTACCCGCCAAGGTTCATTGGTTGGCACTCCCCTCCGATTTGCATTTTGCACGATCCGTTCAGCAGGACTCTTACGGACGATCTTTCGAAGGATAAGCTCACTCGGGGCTCTCAGTTGATAGCCGCGGGGCAGAAGTGTGCTCGGAAGGTCGTTTTTTTCAGCCGATGCAAGGCGGCCTGAAAACAAAATTGGGAGGCGGAATGAGAAAGATATCGAGACGGGACATGCTGAAAAACGTCGGAGTGGCGGGCGCCGCTGGAGCCTTGTTGACACGTCCCGGATCGGCGCTGCTTGCGGCACCTGCGCAGGGTTCGATCCAGGAACCGCAGTCAGATCCCCAACTCGCGCAATCCTCTGTGGAACTGCTCAAGCAGCATGAGGACTACACCACTGTCCTGGAAGCAGGAGAGATGGTGGTGCAGTTCGACCGGCGTTACGGCTCGATCTCAAGCATTACGCGAAAGAACGATCCCCTGCAGACCAACTATATCGGGAACGAGATCAATACGCCGGGAGTCGATCCCTCTGATTCCCGGTGGACTGGCGATGTCGTATCGACAGTTTGGGAACTCTCCAGCGACGAATGGGGGCAACGCGCCCGCCTGGGTCAAAACGATGTATTTCGTATGTCGGGCAAATGGCGAAGGGAGTTGACTGGCAAGTCAAGCGATACGCGGCGCGTCCGCTTTGGCGACAACACCGTCAACGTGAGCTATGAGGGCGTCTCCTCAAATGAGCAAGGAATCCGCAGCTACTCTCTGTCGATGAATTACAGCGCGGGCCCAGGTAGTTCGCTGCTCTGGGACATCGAGCTCGAAAACACGACCGGCAAGACCCTGGAGATCGGCGATCTGGGATTGCCGCTCATGGTGAATGACGACTACGAAGAACTCTACATTCAGCATGGCTCCGAAACCAAGCTCAGTACCGTAAACAACGTTGATTTTGGCAAAACACCGCTCCGCCAAAAGTTGATCCATGAGCAAAAGGTGCTAGCCCATTCCTTCATCGCCGGCCACAGTTCTTACGTGTTGCTGCAACGGCCGCTGGGGGATGCACCTTTTCTTCTAGTTCACCCCACCATGGACACGAGTTTCGAATGCATTTACAAGGAACCGGATTCCCCGTTTGCGGCGCACGTCTTGGGTGGACAAGGCCCGGATATTCTGGCCATTCATTCCTGGGCGGCGAAAAATCTGCGCAGATGGAGTTCGAAGCCGTGGGTCAATGGCCATACTTCGCTGATCTTGCAGCCCGGTGAAAAAAGAAGGTTTCAGGTTCGCTTTGCGCTCATACCTGGCTACGAAGCGATTCGTGACGAGTTGTATGCAGCGGGGAATCTTGGAATCCGCGTACTGCCGTCGATGGTGGTCCAGGAGGATACGGACGTTCTAGTGGAGGTGAAGACCAAACCGGAGATCGATCGCATTGACCTGCTGTCGGACAATATCAAAATCAAGGAGAAGAAAAGGAACTTCGACAAAGTTCTGCTCACTCTATCGTTCAAGGGCAGAGGCCAGAAGAGCCTCAGGTTGAACTACGGCGATCACCGCTGGACGAGTCTTCACTTCTATTGCATTGAAGATATCCAAGGACTACTCAATGCTCGTGGAAGTTTCATCGTGGATCGCCAGTTCTACGACAATCCTCAGGATCCCTACCATCGGCATCACGGTTTCGTTCCTTTCGACTACCGCATCGGCAGCATTTTTCTGGATTCTGACGAGGTCTGGGAGGTTGGTGGAAGCGACGAGTCGGGTTTTTCTGAGCCCCTGTTTTTGGCGGAGAAAAATGTCTACCTGCCATCCAAGAAAGAGGTTGAAGCGCTTGAGACCTACGTCGCTGACTGTCTTTTTAAGTATATTCAGAATCCGGAGACCTATGAGGTCCGTGCTTCGTTGTATTGGAAAGACCGCTATCCCTCGAACGGATGGGGTGCGTGGACCAAGGAACGTTCCGAGACTACATTCCGCTCCTACAATTACGTTCACCCGGCCAACATTTATCACGCGCTCTACCGCATTGGTAAGAACTACGGGCTGCTCACACGCAAGACTCCCAATGAGTATCTGCGCATGTCGTACCGCACCTGCCTGAAATGGTTCGCGACTGGGCCCTGGCGCCATGTAGGCTTGATGGAGGGCTCGAACGCCATTCATATTTTGAATGACATTCAGAAAGAGGGTTGGAAAGAAGAATACGATAACCTGCGACGTCAGATGTCGGAATGTAACGACGAATTCCTACGCGATCCTTACCCTTACAGTTCAGAACTTGTAATCGACCAGACCGCGCACGAGCAGGTCTATTTCTTTACCCGCTTTTTCGGAAATCAGGCCAAGAATGAGAAGACCATCCAGGTTCTCAAGGCGCTGCGTGGTGGCAACCAGCCGGTGTGGTTCCGCTACGGCAACGACAAACGCAGAGATGTGTGCTGCTGGTACAACGCATCTTTAAATGGCCTTGCTCTCCTGAAGGCTTACGAAGATCACGGGGATGCAGATGCGCTGATCAAGGGATACGCGGGCGTCATGAGCGTGATGGCGAATGTTCTTCCGGAAGGAATGGGCTACAACTTTTTCATCTGCACGCCCGGCGTTTACGATCACGAACCCCCGAGAACATTTGAAAGCGGCTCGGGGCTATGGGGATTCTTGAAGTCTTCTAAATCTTATGTTGTGAAGGACCCTTCATTTGGCGAGGTAGGCTTCGGCTGCAAAGTCGAAGCCACAGACCGCGACCTTACGGTTGTTCCGAAAGATGGTCTGCAAAAGCGCCTGCGCTTCGTCGAAGCCGCAATTGATGTGGAGGTAATGACGGGGCAAATCAAGAAGGCGACACTGACCCGCGGAAGGCCAAAACTCTCACTGGAACTCTCGGACCCCTCCGGTCTAGCAAAGAAAGCCAATGTGTCGGTCGACGGGTTGCCCAGCGGGAACTACAAGATTTCACATGGACAATCTTCGCGCCGCGTCACTGTGAATGGGGCTCTCAGCTACGATCTGCCGATGGTGGAAGCACGCCAGATTGAAATCGAAGAGGTGTGAACGAAGTTTGCAGATGCGCTTGATCACAATTTCAAGGCAGATCTCGCAACGGCTAGTGCGGATTCGTTGTCATTGAGGCGCGATGTCCGGTGATTGTCTCCCAATAATCAATCCACTGACGGCGAATGCCGTTCGCCCTCTCGATCAGTTCAGGGCTGGGGGCCTTCCCGTGCTCGACCATGACGACAATGCCAGTGTTGAACTTTCGTTGTGAGTGATCCACGTCTGGCGAGCGCGGCCCCTCTGCCGCAATTACGTCCTGGATGGTGACCCTTGTTCGATCGGCTTTGAAAATCGGGTGCCCGTTCATATCTTTACCGGCAGGTACGAGGTTTCTGAGAATGAAAAAATCCGGCACCTCGGCGGCGGAGATCAAGCCCATCAGGTACAGATCAAGATAAGAGTAGCCTGTTGCCGGCACATAATAATCGTCGTCGAGCTGCGTGAAAGTGCCATCGAGATTATCCTGCCAGACGCCTCCTCCCATTGCCGATGCCTCGATGGGCCGCTGATAAGGAAACGCAGCCGGGGCTTGCAATCCTTTCGCCCAATGGACAGGCCCCAGGGAAATGGTTTCGCCCATCACTTTCGCGGAAACAAATGCGGCCCAGCGATGGCCCATCTCATGTCCAATCTGCGACATGGCGTAGTTATAGGGGAGTAGTTGATGATCCGGAGACCGCTCTTCGAGTTGATGGGAGTAAAAAGTGATGTCGTGATCGCGCCCGACTGGCGCGTTTGCGGGCGGTCGCTCCTGCATTTGATTCGAGTTCACGTACACTGGCTGAACATACTCCCACTGGAACTTGCCGTTGGTGCAGTAATTGTCAAGATCGTGCTCTGGAGCGCCAATGCCGGTGACGTTGCCACCTACCGGGCCATCACTTGGCGTACCGGCTTCCTGATTGTCGATTCGGAAATCGGAGTAGTAAGCGAGAAAATCGAACTTGTCGCCAAGCGTTTTCAAGACAGTGCAGGAAAGATCCTGGGGCCTTGGGAGGCTCAGATAGTGGAAGGCTTCGTAAACTACGCCGAAAGGACCATCCTTGCGCGCTAAGGAAGAAAGGTGGACCTCGGGGCTTCGAATTCCGGAAAACCGGACGACATGCGGTGAGAATTGTGCGCCGGGATCGGTCTTTCGCGAAGGATTTGCGTCGGCGTAGACCGCAACCTGCTCGACTCCCCGAAGTGCCGGTGGCAGTATTCCCTGAATGGTGATGGTGTTGCCGTTGACTGTGACCTTTCGCGAGACCCCGGGCCCGAACGCGATATACCTCGAGGGCCGATTGTGCCAGGCGACTCCTCGCACCGTCCAGGCAAACGTCGGATGGGCTGCTTCGATGTTTGTAGGAAGTGGCTGATGTGAGTCCACGATGAAGCGGTATGAAATTCCGTCCAGTGCGGGATCGCCAGCGGGGAGAACGGGTCCACGCGTTTCGAAAGTTACTTTCAACACGATACCGTCTTCGACAGACAGCTTGAGATTTCTGACGTCCAGATGCGCGGGTGCTTCTGATCGGGACTGGTTGCTGATTGTGACCAACGGCTTTTCTTCGCCGGATAACTCCGGGTAGATACCAACGATGGCATCCTTGGCTGCAAGTTCCTTGTAAGACATCTCAATCGCCCCATCGCGATGCAAGACCACCTGAAAGCGATTAACCGTTTTGAACCAGGTGAAATCCTGAATGTTTCCAAATGGCTCGGTCAGATCCCAGGTGATGACCACTCGATCCGAGAGTTCCTTCATATATCGAGGGCCGGATGTGCGCGGCTTGAAGAACACGCAGATAGCAGGGGTGCTGTCGATAAGGGCACCGGCCGCTTCTCCTAATGGATCGAAGCGACCTATGGACACTTCGCCTTCGGCAGGCCCCCCTGTGGACCCGTTAGCATCCTTCTCTCGCTGTCCAAAGCTGATCGATCCGGTTATGCCCACTCCAAATGTGTCCCAGGTTTTTCCGGAGAATGGGAACTTAAATTGATGGAGCGTAACTGCAGAGGTGGATACTTCGGGGCCGAAGTCCGAATCCCACTTCAGGGGCCCGCTTTCCACACGGTATCCCTTGCCGTCGAGGATGAAATGCAGGGTATGGCCGGCGAGGTCGAAGAGGTTTGCCTTCCCGAGAGCGCCATCGTCTAGTTCAAAGACGATCAGGTCTCCGTTGATCGACACCTTGCCAATGGAATGGCCCGGTTCGACCTCGTCGTCCTGGGCATACGATTGGGCGGTGGCGATGAGGACTGCGCATGCCAGAAAAACTCTCCAATAGGAAAAAACACCACGGCCTCTCACGGCGCCCTCGCTTCCGACACGGATCACTACCAAAGCACAACCGGCAATTTGTCGAGATCGAAATACATCCGATAGTAGTAATCGCCAATGACCGAATAGAATGGCCGAAACTTAGCCATTACGTTGCCGCCGTTAGGCGGCGCGTAGCGAAAAACTCCAGGCCCCTCTTCGTTGTCCGCAACCAGATATTTGTTCAGGTCGTCATCGGTTTCCGGAAATTTGAACATAGGTTCGTGGATCATGCCATCCTGCACCAATACGATTGGTCCACGAACCACGGCCGCACGATGCGGATGTTGTGCGTCAACGGCCTGCCAGCGCATGCGAAGCGGAATGGTGATATCTACCTTATCGCCAGAGTTCCAGGCACGGTCTACGGTGGCCCAGGTGCCAGGCTGGCAAGAGGTTTGAGAACGTGCGCCATTCACTTTCACTGAGGCACCCTGCGCCCACTCAGGAATTCGCATCTTCAAGGGAAAGCTCATGCCGCGATCCATCTGCAAGGTCAGGGTGATGGTTTCAGCTTCCGGATAGCGGGTTTCTTGCAAGAGCTTCACTATTCCATCGCTGCGCTTCCAGGTAACCTCCGACGGAACATACAAATTCACGTACAGGCTGGAATCATCTTTGTAGTAGATGAGATTGTGAAAATCCGCCACATCCTGGATGTAGGTTCCCGAGCAGCAGGTGTAAGGATTGCGGCTGAAGATCTTGACACCGCCACCAACGCGATAGTCGGCGTAGTAGAAATGTCGGCCCTTGCCGTTAATCTGCAATGCCGATCCGATCCCGTTGTAGAACAGCCGCTCGGCCCAATCGCCATACCGCGCCTTTCCCGTAAATTGCATGAGGTAGCGCGACATCTTAAATCCAGCCCACGATCCGCAGGGAGTTTCAAAGCTGTTGAGTTGATAGTCGAGCGCCCAGCCCAGGCTTCCGGGCGGCATGATTCTCTCGACGGGTCCGTAGCCTCCGGTGGCGTAGCACTGCGTATTTTGCAGAAAATCGTAAGCGTTCTCTACCACGCGCAAGTGCGCGGGGTCGCCGGTGACCGCATATCGCATGGATGCGCTGCTGAACGAGTTCACATGGCTATAGGCGTGGACGCCGCTGGCGTCTGTCGGTGAAGAAGTGTCGGCGAATTTATTCCAGTAAGAGTGATACAGCCAGACGTCGGCGAATTCTTTAAATCGCTTGTTGCCCGTGAGTTGATAAGCCCGATAAAGATTCTCTGGCTGCGTATACCATTCGAGCGGCTTCCCCGAGTGCATCTCCCAAGGCTTCGGTGCGGCAGGTTGCCGAGTGCGGTCGAACGTCTGGCCGGCATATGCAGTCACCCTCTCGAGCAGAGGCATGGCACTACTGTCGCCTGCGTAGAGGTGCATATCGACCAGGCCGCAAACCAGTTTCTCGTAGGGATAGACGTCCATTCTGCAATTGCCGTCAGGGCCGACCGTCTTGGAAAACTCATCCAGAAGGTATGCGGCCTTGTCACGCATGGGCAGGTCGCCAGTTGCGCGATACATTCTCGACATTCCACTTAACCACTGGCCGAAGACCGTGGCGCTGTCTTCCGCGCACCACCCTCCGAGAGGTTTGCCAGGCGCAGGTAACCCTGCTTTGGCTCGAAATCCCTGCAAAATGTCATCATTCGACACGTTGAAGTAGAACTCGCGCGCGTGTTGAAACTGATCATTCCATCGACTGTCGTGGAGTCGGACGCCCTCGTAGTCAAACGCGCTAATCTTCAGGACGCGCGGATCGATATCGGCAACCGAGGTAGTAGCTCGTGCGCCAATGCTGGCAAGCATGCCCGCAGCCGCTAAACCCTTAAGAAAATCGCGGCGCTCCATTTACGCCTCCATGTCCTCAACTGTGGCGAAATTGTATATTGTATCCGGTATGGATGAACAGATCTAAATTTGTGTTCAATTCTCCCCTTGGGAGACAGCAAATTCTCACGGACTCATATCACGCACGTAGTTTGCGCGGGGACTCTGGAGCACACGCAAAAACAAGCCCGGCTTCTGTCGTCAGTTGCTGAACTTGGATTCGTAAACTGGGAAGAACCCACTTAGGGAGTAATCAATGAACCAACTTCAGACCGCCGCACGCACGTCAGTTTTTGTGTTTTTGCCCGCTATCTTGTGCTGTAACAGTAACGCTGTAGATTCCAAGATGAGACAGCAATCAACGGACGACGCCCCACTCATTGTGCACAGCGCGATGTACTTCGATGTTTCTCATCCATTCGCGTCGGCACATGCTGTTGCTTCTGCCGAGTCCTCGGAAGAGGCTTGCTGCAAATTATCTCCGGATTCTTCCGCTGCTGGGCAACAGAGCAATGACCCTCCACCGGCTCCTAAGCCGGTGATTCGCGGAGCTGGAGCAGCAGTTGAGCAACATATCCAGGGCAAAAAGCCTCCGGTGTTGGTGGACAGTTTCGATGGGCTGGGCGCGGGATTCACAGGCCCGAACGGGACCGCAGTCTTCAAGAATCCGTCCGACAATAGCCTGGCCGTCGGCCCGAACCACATTGTGCAGATCGTCAATTCCCGTTTTGCGGTCTACACAAAGGCGGGCGGGCGCTATCACCAAAGCGGGAAAGTTTTATATGGTCCGGTCGCGACGAATGCGATCTGGGCCGGGTTCGGCGGAGTTTGCGAAGCTCGCAATAATGGCGATGGAGTTGTCCGCTACGACCAGCTAGCTGGGCGCTGGCTTTTTGTAATGCCGATCTTCACTCGTATCAATCCGGGCGAGTATCCTGCAGGACACGGTGATGCTGTAGCTGCGGGCCAGGCTTCTGTTCCGGGCGATCCTGCGGTCTTGCCCTCGAATCCTCAACCGCCCCCGGCGAACCCGCTTGCGGGCAAGCATGTATTTTCGGGCTCTGAGGAGCAAACTAAGCCACATGGAACTTTCGCGATGTGTTACGCCGTAAGCGTGAGCGACGATCCGCTTGGCGGGTATTACCGGTACGCTTTCGAGCGCACATTGTTTCCCGATTATCCTCGGCCGGCGATCTGGCCGGACGGTTACTATGTGCCCACCAGCACAGGCGACGAAGTGATTCAGAAACATGTTTGCATCGCTGACAGGGCGAAGATGCTGCAAGGTCAGGCGGCTACTGAGCAGTGCATCGTGATCGATGGCGTCAGCTTTTTAAATAATGCCGATATCGATGGTCACGAACTGCCTCCAACTGGCGCGCCGAACATCATGATGGCGGCTGGAGGCATGCAGCTCAAGAATGTTTTTGATGACGACGGGATCTATGTTTGGAAAGTGCACGTGGATTGGAACACGCCTGCCAAGACCAAGGTTACCGGTCCTGAGAAAATTACGGTCGCACCGTATCACTTTCTCTGCAACGGGCAGTTGACGAGTTGCGTCCCGCAACCCGGGACCGAGCGGCATCTTGACGCACAGGGCGACAAGTTGATGCAGCGCCTGGTGTACCGCAGGATCGGTAAACGCGAGTCGATCGTTGCGGCTCATTCGGTTGCAACTCAGGCCGGAGGAGGCGGAGTTCGCTGGTACGAGTTCCGGCTGGATAAGCAACGGAATCCATACCTATACCAACAAGGCACCTACGCTCCCGACGAATACTACCGCTGGATGCCGAGCATCGCGATGGATCGGAAGGGCGATATCGGGGTGGGATACTCATTTGGCGGGACGCCGAACTTCGCCGGCCAGCGGTTTGCGGCCCGGTCTCCGAAAGATCCCAAAGGCACGTTGTCATTTCGCGAGTCAGTTCTGGCAAACGGCGAGGCGGCGCAGACGAACAGCCTTCGATGGGAGGATTACGTCACCACGTCGATGGACCCGAGCGGTGACTGTACGTTCTGGTACGTGGGAGACTACCTGAAGAAAGGCGAGACCGCCAGCTACAGCAGCAAAATTGGCGCGTTCCTGCTACCGGGGTGTAAGTAGGTAGCAACAAAAGATCTCGCCGTCCTCTCGATTAGGCTTGTACGCCTGATGTCCCATCGATCGAAAAGGGCTATGCGGATTTGTTATCAACTTTCCAGTACACCGCGTAGCGCTCGTGAATCACTTTGTTCAGAGGAACCATCGTCAAGGGTTGCTCTTGTCCCACAGCGTGGAAAGTAAGAGGTTGTTTGGGGTCAGGTTCAATCCATTCGGTTGGCCGCGCAGGGTTAGCCGTAATGTTTGGCACCTTCTTCTGGTTTCCAGGCTTCGGTTCGTAATCGCCGTAGCTCATTTCTTTCGAGACCGCGTCAAAACGTCCGGCGAGCACGAGCGGCCCATACATGGCAGCCTGAATGGTCTGGTCGTCAGGCATTGACTCGATGTGCAATTTCATGGGCAAGCTCAGTTCGATCTTGTCACCCGGATTCCATACACGATTCAACGTCAGATAGCTGCTGGGACTGGCGAAAGCGGGCAACGTGGTTCCGTTGATTTTTACGCTGCCGCCTTCCGTCCAGGAGGGTACCCGGAGATTGATGCCAAGCTGGACCGGACTTTTTCCGGAGATCGTTAGCGTGGTTCCTTGCTCCTCCGGGAAGCGGGTTTCCTGTCGTATGCGGAGTCCTTTTTCCGGCCATTCCAGTTGAGAATCGACATAGAGATTTACGTACAGTGACGCGTCATCATGGAAGTAAATCGTATCGGTCAGCTTCGCATATTCCTCCGAACCCGTACCGGTGCAGCACCACAGAGAATCGAAGGGCTTGCCGAAGGTCTTCCAATATCCTGACGCGAGCGGGAGGTAATACATCATGGTTCCGTCTTCAGGATTGATTGTTCCGAGACGATGGTTGAGGAGCGTGCGCTCGTAATAGTCCATCAAGTGAGCGTCAGGAGACCAACCGAACAGATGCCGGGTCAGCTTCATCATGTTGTAGGCGCAGCAGCATTCCGTTGTGCTTGGTCCCAACTCGGTAGAGAGCTTGCCTGGATCGGTGTTCCAGGACTCTCCATTGCTCGTACCGCCGGTGCAGTACGAGCGTTCACTGACTACTTCATCCCAGAAATATTGCGCGATGTCTCGATAGCGGTGATCCCCGGTTAACTCGTAGTATCGGGCTGCGGCAATCACTTGCGGAATATGTGTGTTTACGTGCAGGCCTTTGAGTTCGTCCCGATGAGCCGCTAAGGGATCGAAGAACTGCTTCTTGTCGAAACGTTGGGCGACTTCCAGGTAATAATCTTTGCCGGTGACGGCATAGAGATTCGAGAGAACCTCACCCATTCCGCCGAACTCGGTGCCAAGCACACGTTGCATGTGCTCGTAGCTGAGAGGTCCGGTGTATCCGGCAGTCCAGCCCGCCATTTTCTCGACCATTTCCAGAGCTTGCTCGTTCCCGGTGTAAACGTACATATCCAAGAGGCCCGCCATGATTTTGTGGATGGTGTAGAAGGGGGCCCAGACTCGCTGCCGTTCCCGGAGGCGATCAAAGAATTCGATTGGGAAAGCGCTCAGGTAGCCGCTCTTTAGAGCGGCCTGGCATTTTCCCAGTTCGGCGACTACGGTGTTGGCGTTCTTCTTGAGGTCTTCGTCTCCGGAACTGGCGTACATCAGTGCAGCCGCAGACAGATAATGCCCACCGGCGTGGTGGCCACGGAGTTCGCAGTCAGGTGCCTCCCATCCACCCAGTGGTTGCGCCGAAGACTGGATGCCAGCGTTAACGCGGAAAGTATGCAGCAGGCGGTCCGGAGGCAGAGAGTGTAGATATTGCCGGTCCGCTTCCATTGCAACTTTGCACGGGCCTTCTCCCAGACGAACCTGCTTCATCGGAAAGGGAAGAGCTCTCCAGGAGACTTTCTCATGTGTTACCGGCTTCCCATCTTTCCGGATTGTATTGAGGACGGGATCTTGGGGAGGAGTGGCCAGGAGATTCTTGGGTAATAATGTCGATCCCGCGGTGACGGCGAGGGAAGCCAAAAAATTCCTGCGAGAAAATCGTGGAGATAAATTCATAACTCCTCCCATGAATGTGGTTGCGCGGGGTTCGATGGATATTGTATACACTATTGGACATTTTGTGCTGAATTACCGTCCGTACCTCTGGACTGCCTTCCTCAGTCCAACTATTGAGGTGAGATGAAGCGATTTCCGCGAGCATCGATCATCACACTCTTTGTTCTGGCAGTCTCGCCAAGCATTTTCGGGCAAGGGAAACTGGAAGATTATCAGCGGGCGGAGCGATTTCTGCCGGGGAATTTGCAACATGTGGTCTACGTTGCGGAAGTATCCCCGCACTGGATCGAAAAGACAAACCGATTTTTCTATCGCAAAGCCAGTCCCAGTGGCTCTGAGTTCGTCTTGATCGATCCTGAGCACAATACGAGGACTCCGGCTTTCGATCATGTGCGACTCGCGACGGCACTTTCTCATGCTGCGAAGCAGGATTATTCGGCGTCAGACCTCCCCTTTACTGACTTCGAGTTCGTGGACGATGCGAAGGCAATTCGTTTTTCGATCGACAAGGCACAGTGGAACTGCTCGCTTGCAACCTACGAGTGCCACAACGACCAGTCTCAAACGGAACGAGCAAACGAGGCTCTATCGCCCAACAAGCGTTGGGCGGCATTCGTTAAGGAATATAACCTGTATCTGCGCGACGTTTCGACCGGCACGGTGCTGCAGTTAACCCACGACGGAACCGCGGCATGGGACTATGCAACTCCCTTGCCTTCTCTGCGGCTGATGATCGATCAGGGCAGTGAAGACGTGCAGCAGCGCCCCGGGGTCTCTTGGTCGCCGGATTCCTCGAAACTCGTCACCTATCGCATCGATTCCAGGAACTCGGGCCGATTCACTAGTCTTCAGTTCGTGCCGCCAGAGCAACTTCGTCCACGGGCTTTCACCTATGTCTATCCGTTGCCAGGAGAGTTTCTAGCCAAGGCAACGCCGGTCATTTTTGATATTCAGTCGGGAAAGCGGATAGATGTGAATTCTGCGTCGATCGAATTGCCCTTTCAAGACGGACCGGGGTTTGATTGGGCCCCGGACGGTAAGAGCTTCCGCTACGACTACGATGATCGTGGATTCAAGGCCAAGGAGTTGCGGGTTGTCGATGCAACGACGGGCGAGCAACGCGTTCTGCTGCGCGAACAATCGGACACGTACGTTGATCCCGGCGAAACGATGTACCGTTTTGTCGAAGCCACTGGAGAAATTCTGTGGACCTCCGAGCGGGATGGCTGGAATCACCTATATCTCTATAGCAAGACTGGACAACTTGAGAACCAGGTAACCCAGGGTACGTGGGTGATCCGCAACATCGAATCTGTCGACGAGAAGAATCGGCGAGTGTACTTTTCGGCCAGCGGTCGTGAGACGGGTGAAGATCCGTATCAAACCCATTTATATAGCGTCGGGCTTGATGGAAAAGATCTGCAATTGCTTAGCCCCGGGAAAGCGAATCATTCCGTCAGTGTGTCCCCGGATGGCTCCTTCTTCGTGGATAGTTATTCGCGTCCTGACTTGCCGGGAGAATCCGCCTTGCGCCGGACAAAAGATGGCTCGGAAGTGCGAGTCCTGGAAAAGGCGGAAGCGGCTGAGCTGACAAAAACAGGGTGGAAATTTCCCGAACCATTTCAGGGAAAGGCGGCGGATGGGAGTACCGACCTCTACGGACTGATCTGGCGTCCATCGAATTTTGACTCGAGCAAGAAATATCCGATCGTAGAGTTTGTGTACACGGGACCGCAATCATTTTTCGTGCCCAAAGACTTCGGGGGGACTCTCCGGCTGCAATCGATGGCGGAGTTGGGTTTCGTCGTTGTCATGATCGATGGACGCGGTACGACCGGGCGATCCAGAGTTTTTCATCAGTTTTCCTACCGGAATCTGGGCGGAGCGTTCGAAGACCATGTGGCCATGATCAAGCAGATGGCATCACGCTTTCCCTATATGGATTTGACACGAGTGGGGATCTACGGGACATCGGCAGGGGGATATGGCGCAGCCCACGCGATGCTGGCATTTCCGGAGTTTTACAGAGTTGGCGTATCCACTTCAGGCGATCACGATGCGCGGCTCGATAAGGCGTGGTGGAACGAACTTTATCAGGGCTTCCCGGTTCAGGAGGATTATGTCGCTCAATCGAATGTGACTATGGCGAGTCGGCTGCAAGGGCACTTGCTTTTGGAGCACGGGGACATTGATGAAAACGTGCATCCCGTGGAAACAATGCGTTTCGTGGATGCACTGATGAAGGCCAATAAGAACTTCGACATGCTGCTTGTGCCCAATATGTTTCACGGCGAGAGCGGCGAGCACAGGCTCTATCTGGTCCGGCGGCGTTGGGATTACTTTGTGCAGTATCTGCTCGGCGTTACACCACCTGCGAACTTCGAGATCAAAGAAGATCAGGAACCCGGTAGAAGCGGGCGACGTCGTCGACGTTGAGCGAAGCGGTGCCCTAGTCAGGATCGAGGTTTCACGAATCATATGGACCGACGAGACTTCTTGCAGGGGATCGCGGCGACGGCCGCCGGTCTCGAACTTTTGGCTGGAAAGGTAGCGGCAGAGGCTGATCCGAGGGCCTTCAGGGGAGACCCGGCGCCGGAACCCGTTCGCGGCGAAGCGGTACCTGTTGATGGATACACCTTCCTGACAGAATTCAAAACTGAATCTGAGACTTGGAAGGTTTATGAAGACCTGCGCACGCGTGATGGGGCGCTGGTCTTCGTGTCATCGACGGGACCGACCCGCTCTTTGGCTAAGAGTGCTGAGGCGTCGATGCCGGAGGGGTCTTTTTATCTCGGCATGACTCTTAAAGACATCGGACTTGCGTCGGCCGATCTGCTGGCGGATCGCCTGCTTCAGAATGGCGACCCCGATCCGGAGGCTGTGAGGTCGGCGGCTCCTCCCATGGCATCCGCGGAGAAGAACCCGCGGACGTGGACCACATTTGTGGGTACCAAGGAAGCCTATGATGTCACGCCTGTTTACCGCAGCGGAAACACAAGGACTTATCATCCGATCCAGTATTCTCCTCAGCTGCGCGAGACCCTCAAATCCGGACAACTCTATGACGGCCTGGTTGGCGGCTGGATGCCCGCCGTTCGCAAAGTAATTCCGATATCCGACCAAAACTATTGGGAGGTGATTGTCTTTGGCGAGGTTGGGCCGAACAAGAACAAGTACATTGTGCACACCTGGCATCGGACCGCGCGAGTTGAGAACGGAAAGATTGCACAAGTTGTGTACGGCCATAGTTATCCTGCGTACCCTCCAATTCGTAAAGATCCCCAACCGGAAGAGTTTTATCGCGCTCTCTTAGCTTTCGCCGATTATTGGGACAAGGAACTGCATGACTTTGCTCCAATGTCATTGCCGCAGAACGTCTGGGTCGACATGTCAAAGCACTCGTTTGCCAAGGAGTTGATGACGCGACCAGGCGGGCTGTATCCGAAGTATGGCGCCGTTGACCGCGACTATGCGGGCTCGGAGTATGACGGATTCCAGGACATTTTTACTAGCGCCATCTATACCAATATGGAGTGGGGGCGTCTGGAAACCGCTCGCCGGTTCATCGACAACTATTTCACGGAATACGTGAATGACAGCGGGATGATCGACATGCGCGGACCGGAGACGGCACAGTTTGGTATGACTCTGTCCCTGCTGTCGAGGTATTTCAGCTATACGCACGATAGTGCGCTTCTGTTGAAACATCGGGCGAAGATTGAGGCTACAGCGAAAGTGTTAACGGAGATGCACGAGGAGAGCCTTCGCTTACCGCCCAATGATGCCAGTTACGGATTGATCCGTGGATGGAGTGAATCGGATTCCTGCCTGCATGAGAGTCCATCCTTGTATTGGCAGGCTTACTACGCGAACAGCGCGTTCGCAGCGCGCGGATTCAAGGATATCGCCCGAACATGGGCCGAATTGGCCCGCCTCAAGTCGATACCCGACATGGAAAGATTGTCTGCGAAATGGCTCACGCGCAGCAAGACTTTGCAGGACCGAACTGTCGAGAGTGTCGAAAAGAACATACAGAGTGACAAGACGCCGCCCTACCTTGGCCTTTTCCCCGGTACTAGTCTCACATTCCGAGAATCGCTCGAGAAAGAGCGACCGAGCACGCAGCAATGGCCACACCGGCCTTACTCCGAGTTGCTGCAGGCAGATATTCTTCCGGCCCGGTTAGCGAACCTGGTGATCGATTGCATGCGGGCCTATGGAGCAACGACACTCGGAGTTGTGGCTAACGTTTGGGGTTTCCATGAAGAAGGGCGCGAGATTCTCGGTTTCATTTCGTACGGCTACGCGCAGATGCTCCTGCGCCTGGATCGCATCGAAGAATTCCTTTTATTTCTTTATGCGCATCGCTATCACGTTCACACACGGGGTAGCTGGACGGCAGGAGAGGTGACGGGGATTACCGGCGATTCGGCTCTGTATTGCGTTCCTGCACAGCAGACAATACCTCTTCTCGTTCGCTGGATGCTGGTTCTGGAAGAGTCGGATGAAGATATTCTGCACCTGGCGAAGGGCGTGCCGCGCGAGTGGGTCGGTTCGGGCAAGCAGATCCGGGCGGAGGGGGTGCCCACTCGCTGGGGACGCGTTACTTTCGACCTTGCCTGCAAACCGGACACGAAAGTTCTGAAGGGGAATGTGGAATTGAGCGGGACGTCGCTTCCAAAGGAAGTGCATTTCAAGCTGCGACTTCCCAAGAATATGCCGCTTCGAGGCGTGACGGTTAACGGCCAGCCTGCTGCGATGGGTGGAATTCATCAGGACACGGTGATTATTTCGACGGCAGGTAAGCGGAGCTTTCAAGTCATTGGCCGGCTCGGATAGATCCTGCCCAGCCACCAGGTGGAGACCGGCGGGCATTCCACGAATCAACTAGAGCCGGAATACGACCCCTCTTGAGAGTTCCGAATGTTCAGGAATTCGAGCCGTCGTTTTTGCTCGAGTCTGTTTCCGATGCTGCACGTTTTTGCTCGAGAGCTTTTCTCAACGATTCTCCTGCATACCGAATATGCTGTCGCAGCAACTGGCATGCCCCTCGAACATCCCGCTGACGGCACAGTTCGAGAATCTGGAGATGCTCTTCGTTCGCGCGCTTCATTCCGTGTGTCAGGTACAGCTGAAGGCGAGTGTAGCGCTCGCCATTGTTATTGACGTTGCGAATGATGGCCATGAAGCGGGGCTGGTTGGCACGCGAGTAAAGGATGGAATGGAACTGCCAGTTCAGCCTTCCCCAACTGGATACGTGGTCGTCTCGCCGGAGTTCGCTGGCATACTCGCGCAATACCGCTGCCGCCTCGGACAAGTCGTCTTCGGTCAGATTAGGAATCGAGAGCTTTAGTACTTCAGGTTCCAGCAACGCGCGAATGGAGAACAGTTCCTCAACATCGTCTGGCGACAGTGCCGGCACTATAGCCCCCCGATTGGGAACTATAGCGATTAGCCCTTCGGCGTCGAGTTGCCGCAGAGCCTCGCGAACCGGGATCCGGCTGACGTGAAACTGGTTCGCGATGGCGTCCTGTCGCAGCTGGGCGCCTTCCTGGATTACTCCGCGAATGATCTGATCGCGGATCTTGTCTGCTACCGCTGACGTGAGCGACTGCCGCGGAATGGCTGAACTCGAACTGACTTCCAAGTCCATCTCAGAAGGTCCTCATCTTTAGATCGAGGATGATGTCAAAATTTACCCAATCTAATATATCGCAAGTTAAATGCACAGATTTTGATCATTCCCGCATTGCGGAATTTGGAGGAAGGTTTTCCTCCAGATATCTGGCCAACAGATTGTGAAGATGAAACGCCGTCCCCGGCCCCTCCACAAGGGCATGGGTCCTGCCCGGATACGTCATAAAATCAAACGTCTTGCCGAGTTCTATCAGCCGATTAACAAGGAGTTCCGTACCTTGATAGTGAACGTTGTCGTCGCCGGAACCGTGAACAAGCAACAGCCTACCTCGAAGACCTTCGGCGAAGTTAATGGGCGATCCGGCTTTATATCCTTCGGGGTTGTCCTGTGGCAATCCCATGAAGCGCTCCTGATAAATTGTGTCGTACAGGCGCTGATCGGGGACAGGGGCCACGGCCATACCCAGTTTGTAGACCTCAGGATAACGAAACATCAGATTCAAGGTACTAGAGCCGCCACCACTACGGCCCCACACAGCGATACGATCAGGGTCAAGGTACGGATGCGTTTTCTCTAATGCCAAAAGCGCCAATGCTTGTTCCTTGGAAGACAGGACTCCAACGCTGCCGTAGATGATCTTGCGCCATGCCCTCCCTTTGGGGGCGGGCGTGCCGCGATTATCAAAGCTGACGATTACGTACCCGTCCTGGGCGAGAGCGCGATGAAATACTCCCTCATCCCAACGGTCGACCACGGTTTGCGCGGCCGGCTCGCCATAGACATAAACAAGGACGGGATATTTTCTGGAAGGTAGGAAATTCTTCGGCTTAATCAGCCAGCCATCCAGGGTGACGCCTTCGCCAATGTCTATGCGGACGAACTCGGTGGGTGCCGAAACCAGATCCTTCACGGCGGACCGTAGTTTCGCATTATCTTCAACGGTCTGTAGCACTCTGTGGTCTGGAAGGCGCACCAGGTCGGTTATAGGCGGCGTATCGAAAGTCGAGAACGTGTGGAACGCCCAATGCAGATCGGGCGACACCTTATAGGAATGCGTGCCGGGCTGGCTCGCTGGAGTCAGACGCTCCGGGGTCGTCTTGCCATCAACCCGGACACGGTAGAGATAGCGCTGGGTTGCGTTCTCTGGAGAAGCGATGAAGTATAGCCATTCTTCGCCTGGATCGACGTCAATGAACTCAATTACATCAAAAGCACCCGGCGTCACCAGCCGAACGTGCTTCCCGTCGCGCGAAATCACATAAACATGGCGCCAGCCATCCTGCTCACTGACCCAAACAAACTCCTTTCCGCCGTGCAGCCACTTCACCTCGTCGACTATGTCCACCCACGCCGCATCGCGGTCGGTATGGATGCTACGCACACTGCCTGTTCTTGCGTCGGCCAGCAGAATGTCATTTGTGTTCTGCAGACGATTCAGGTGTTGCAGAATCAGCGTATCCGAATCGCCGGCCCACTCCATTCGCGGGAGATAGTTTTCGTTTGCGTATCCGGGAACCTTCATCCACTGCGTTTCTCCGCCGAGGGCAGCAACTACGCCGACGCGCACCGAGGAATTCGTGGTACCAGGTTGTGGGTATGGTATTTGCCGGACGTTCGGGTAGGCACCAAATTCGGGGTAAGGGATACCAGTTGTCACTCTGTACGGTGCTCCCGCGTCGTAGATCAGGGGGAAATTATCGACCAGGTGCGTATCGAACTGCCAGTAAGCAATGCGTTTGCCATCGGGACTCCAGCGGAATCCATCGCGAAGGAAGAACTCCTCCTCATACACCCAGTCTGCCGTGCCGTTTACGACCTTCTCGCCACCGTCCGAGGTGATTCGTGTAGCAACTCCTGTCAGGAGATCTTCGACGTAAATGTTGTTGAATCGAACGTACGCCACTTTGGATCCGTCCGGAGAGAACTTGGCGAACATTAGGGAGGCAGCCGGGCCTCCGTTTCCCAGCTTCCGCAACGTGCCTGCCTTGCGGTCCAGCACCCAATAATCGCCGCGAGTGTTCAGACGCCAGACTCGCTTGGAATCGGTGAAGATCAAGACACGATTGAAATCCTCTGAGAACGAATAGCTCTCAATCTCCAGCGGTTTATCGGCGCCAGTGGGGGTCAGTTGCGCCGCCGAAACCAGAATCTCCCGTCGAGAAGAGGCCGTTTCGTAACGGACAATATCCTTCATCGCCTGGACTTTTTCAGAGGGCTCCAGAACTGTGTAGAACTCTCCTTTTCCGACCCAGTGAATTGGTCCGTATGACTTAACCGCAAAATCGTTCGTGACGAACTCACGACGCAGAAGATCGGTAACAACAGCAGACTGCGCGTAGGCAGGCCGGGTCGCGAGGCTGATCGCGAGCAATGCAAGAATCAGCAACCTGCGCTGCAATACCGGCGCCGTCGGCGCTTCGCCGGGTTTCGTCACAAGGGTTAGCTCGTGGTGTTCTTCTGCCGTAGTGGGCCTCATTCTGTGCTCCGCAAATCCGTCGTGGCGGGCGAAGAGGATTCTATGATCTGAGCCCTTCCTCTCCTCCTGATGGCCAGAAAGATGGGGATTCCCAGCAGCACAATGAGCAGTCCTGGCCAGGTTGTAGACGGCCGGTACACAAACAACGCGAGGAGGATGGTGCTGGCTGCAAGGATATAGAAACCAGGGACCCAGGGATATCCAAGGGTTCGATATGGACGTGGAGCATCAGGCTTCGTGATGCGGAGGCGGAAAACTCCGGCCACCGTGAGCACATAGAAAATCAACGCCGCCGAAATGACATACTCGAGCAAGTTACTGTAGAGGTTTCCCCATGTCTGAGTTTCAGGATTGTAAGTCCGGGGCAGCACTAGAAGAGCGGCCCACAAGCCCTGTAGTTTCAGGGAGGAGGCCGGCACATTGGCGGCATTCAGTTTCTTGGCGAACGGGAGAAAGAGCCCTTGGCGAGCCATTGCGTAGTAGACGCGAGCGCCGGTGAGGGTCAAGGCGTTGATGGTTCCGAAAGTGGAGATCATGATCGCGGCGGCCATCAGTCCGGACCCAACACGGGGAAACATGGCTCGTAGCGTAGCGGTTCCTACACGATCCGCAGGCGCGGTCTGGATCGCGCTGAGGGGAAGTGTTACCAGGTAAGCCACATTGGCAAGCAGGTATAACGTGATCACCACCGTGGCGCCGATTACCATAGCAAGAGTCACGTTGCGTTCCGCTCTTTTCACTTCCGCCGCTGCAAACGCAATGTTGTGCCAGGAGTCCGCGGAGAATAATGATCCAGTCTGGCTGAGGCAGATGGCTACGAAAAGTCCGAATACTGTCGTGGCGTCCAGGCCAGCGGAGAGGGATTCAGTTGCGCGCGTGTGCCAGGCGGACCCGAAATTCGCAGAGACAGCCGCTGAATTTCGTCCGTAGAAAATGCCCAGAAGGATAAGCGCGGCCAAGGCGCCCGTTTTTGCGACGGTAAATGTGTTCTGGATCAATTTGCCATAGCGTAGGCCTAGCGTGTTGCCGAGCGTGAGGAGAACTATTACTCCGATTGCCAGCACTTGTGCGGTTGAAAGGGAGAGCGCATAGTGGGTGGAAATTCGAAATGGGCCAATTAGATATTTTTCTTCTGAGATCGCGGGCCAAAGAACGCCCGTAAAGCGGGAGAATGCGACTGCCACCGCCGCGATTGTACCGGTCTCAATAACTGAAAATAAGGTCCAGCCGTACAGGAAGCCCCAAAACGGTGAGTACGCCTCGCAAAGATAAACGTACATGCCCCCAGCGTGGGGCATCATGGCCGAGAGTTCCCCATAACACAGTGCACCGGAAATGGTGAGAACCCCGGCAACGCCCCAAGCCAGCAATAACCAACCCGCCGCACCTATCTGTCGCGCCATTTCGGCAGGTACGATGAAGATGCCGGATCCGATCATCGCCCCCACCACTAGCATTGTCGAATCGAAAAGGTTCAATCCGCGCGTCAACTCGCGCTGTTTTGGACTTGCGTTTCGATCAACGGCAGAAGATTGGGCCACGTTTTGATCCAAGATTAGCGTTTGACGATTGCATATTGTATCCATAAAATACATCGGTGCCTACTCACAAAAAATAATGATGGTGGTTTTGCAAGGTTGTGAAGCTTGTAGCGTTCAATTCGCGTAGTGCACGTCTGGTTTTGAGAAGTTGCGCACTCGCTGCAGACTGTGGCTGCAAGCACAGTGCAGTGACAGGAGGAAGCCCATGAATTGGAAGGGCGTGATGCCCGCAATCACCACTTGTTTCAGAGACGACCTCACCGTCGATCACAGCTTTGTGGCCGAACACTGCCGCTGGCTTCTGGACAATGGCTGCACGGGCATCGTGGCTCTGGGTTCGCTCGGGGAGGGCGCAACTTTATCATTCGAAGAGAAGTTGGAGGTTCTGCGTACATGCGTTAAAGCGGTTGGCCAGCGTGGACCGGTTGTGGCCTCTGTTTCGGCGCTCACGACGTCGGAGGCAGTAGCCATCGCGAAAGCCGCGACCGATCTTGGCTGCGATGGCCTCATGGTGCTGCCTCCCTATGTGTACAAGGGCGATTGGCGCGAGATGAAGACACATGTCGCGGCTGTATTTGAAGCCTCCCCCCTCTCGTGCATGCTCTACAACAACCCCGTTGCTTACGGAACGGATTTTCTTCCCGAGCAGATACAGGAGTTGACGGCTGAGTACGAAAACTTTGAAGCCGTTAAAGAATCAAGCACTGATGCCCGTAGAGTATCGGCGATCCGTGCCCTGCTGAGCCGGCGTCTCGAGGTCTCCGTAGGAGTCGATGACGCTGTACTGGAAGCGATCGGAGTCGGGGCGACGGGATGGGTTGCCGGTTTGGCCAATGCTCTGCCCCGCGAGTCAGTCGAATTGTTCACCTGCGGTATCAGCGGGGAAAATGATAAGGCGTTTGAGCTGTACCGCTGGTTCTTGCCTTTGCTCCGCATGGATACCGTGCCCGCCTTCGTGCAACTCATCAAATTAGTACAGGCGGAAGTTGGCGTCGGGAATGCGCGAGTGCGCCCACCACGTCTGGAGTTGATAGGAGCCGAACTTGCGCAAGTCCAGAAGACGATCCGCGACGCATTGCGGTCCCGGCCTCAGTCCGTGGGCCAGTATGCACTACCAAACGCAAAATAGGGTGTCGGATTCCGTGACACGTGTAAGAAGATCAAGCACAGCCTTTCATGAGCGTACGAGCATACGCGGACGGAATCCCCAAAGGCAGCTCCCCTCCCGTGAACGGTAATCTTTCTCGTCGCCTCCTCCTCAAATCCATGGGAACCGCGGGTCTAGCGGCCATGGTTCCCGACATAGCGGCAAACGGGACCTCGACGTGCCCGTCGAGTCCTGACACGTCGCGCACGACGGCCAAGTCTGATCTGGTACGGCTTTCGTCGAGTCGGATGGTCGCGACGTTTGACCGCCGCATTGGTACGCTTTACTCGATTACTGAGGCACATGACGCGCTCGGAACAAACTTCCTGGGAAACTCTGATAACACCCTCGGTATCGCGAACCACGACACACATTGGACTGGGGACGTTGTCACGACGATTTGGGAATTGAAGACCGCCGAATGGATTCGCGAGCAGGAGAGCTTTGCTCCTTATCGAGTTTCGGGGAAATGGAAACGCGAGTCTACCCTGGCTTCTTCGGATATCCGCGAGGTTGCATTCGATGGAAAAGTGTTCACCGTCAAATATGCAGCGCGTTCGAAGAGCGAAGATGGGATCCAGAGCTACGCCCTCAGCATGCGCTACCGCTTCGCTAACGACGGTTCTTTGGTTTGGGATGTGGAATTTGAGAATTCGACAAATCGCACTCTGGAATTCGGGGAACTGGCATTCCCGTTACGCGCCAACGATGACTATGCTGCGCCCTACGAGGGGGCCACGACGACCCTGGCGAACATCGGCGGGAAACTGGCCGAGATGCAAAAGACGATTCACGAGCAAAAGGTCCTTTGCCATTCTTTTGTAGCGGGCCATAGTTCCTACGCATTATTGCAGCGTCCACGCGGAGACGCGCCGTTTCTTCTGTTTCATTGCCTGCAAGATACGGCCTTCGAATGCATTTATAAGACGCCCGCGCAGGGCGATGACTGGATCGGCACCGATCTGTTCGCAGTGCACTCCAATGCCGCCAAAGATCTCCGCGGCTGGCACTGGAATCCATGGGTGAACGGACACTCGTCGCTGGTATTGGAGCCGGGGGCAAGAAAGTCATATCAGATGCGATTCGTTTTTCTCGACAGCTATTCCGATATCACAAAGGAATTGACAGCGGCCGGCAACCTTGGGATTCGTGCGGTCCCCTCAATGGTGGTACAGGAAGACACTGACGCTTATGTTGAGTTGAGTTGCATGAAGGACCTGGAGGCTCTCGAAATTCATTCGGACGGAATTGCCGTGAAAGAGCGGAAGCGTACGGATCAATCTACACTTCTGACATTGTCTTTTCATGGTAGGGGACAGAAGAGCCTCCGACTGGTATACAACGGAAAACGCTGGACTAACTTGCATTTTTTCTGTGTCGAAGATGCGGAGCAGTTACTAAAGGCGCGATCCCGCTTTATGGTGGAGCGACAGTTTGTGGAGAGTCCAGACGATGCGTACCACCGTCATCACATGTTTTTGCCATTCGATTACCGGCGCGCGACGCGCCTCGATGACAATGAGGACGTTTGGGAAGTGGGAGGGACCGACGATCCCGGTTTCGGCGATCCAATATTCCTGGTGGCTAAGAATTCGGTTCTTCCTTCACGCGACGAAATCGAGAAACTGGAGATGTTCGTTTCCGACTGCCTGTTCAAGTACATCCAGAATCCCGAAACTTACGAGATACGAGCGTCTTTGTACTGGAAGGTGAGAACCCCGTCGAGTCCGTGGGGAAACTGGTCGAGAAAAAGAAGTGAGGCCACATGGCGAACCTACAATTACGCATTCGTCACAAACATTTATCACGGCATGTACCGGATTGGACGCGAGTATGACATCCTCGCGCATCGCGGCGCGTTGGATTACCTTCGCCTCTGTTATGAAACCTGCAGAAAATGGTTCACGACGGGACCCTACAAACACTTTGGCCTGATCACCGGGTTGAACGCGGTGAACATTGTCGAAGACCTTAAGAGCGAGGGTTGGCAAAAGGAATACGAAACCATTCTCGGGCTAATGAGAAAGACGAACCAGGTTTTCCTGACCGATCCTTATCCATACAGTTCTGAGATACAGATCGACGAAACTGCACAGTCGCAGGTTTACTTTTTCACTCGCTACTTCGGGAAGACCCATGGCGAAGCCGAAAGCTGGAAGAGGAATACGGAAGTGCGACAAGTGCTGCAGGCAATGCGGGGCGGTGATCAGCCTATCTGGTTCTTGTACGGGAATGATTTATTTGCACACCCTGACTTGCGCGGGCAGATTTCCTGTTGGCATTCTGAGGCTCTGAACGGCATGGCGTTGATGCAAGCCTTTGAAGACACTGGGAATTTTTCGCTTCTATTGAAGGGGTACGCCGGGATGATGAGCGTCCTGCACAATGTGCTGCCTGATGGTATGGGCTTTGGATGGTTCAAACTCGATCCTGGCGTGTTTGCTTGTGAACCGCCTAGAACATTTGAGGGAGGTTCAGGTTTGTGGGCCTTTATTCAAGCTGCAAAATCCTATGTAGTGAACGATCCGACGTTCGGCTGGATAGGCTATGGATGCCGGGTCGAGAACGACGCGAATCAGGTCCGCGTGTTCCCTAAAGACGGCGTGCGCAGACGAGTGCTGATGGTGCCCGATAGAATCCATGTAACTCTGCGCCGAGGGGAACTCAAATGCTTGACTTTCGACCGCAGGACCTCCGGACTGAACCTGCAGATCGAAGACACCACAGGGATTGTGAGGACTGTGCCTGTAAGAATTGAGGGGTTGGAGCCGGGTGAGTACCTAGTCCGGATGGAGAACTCCGAACTTCGGGTTCGGGCATCCGGGAAATTGGAGTTTGAAGTGCCGGTGGAGGATGCGAGGTCTCTCCAAATTTTGAAGGTGCATTAGAGAAGGATTCAAACAGAATCGATATTAGGATCGGCTCATGTTCGAAGGTGAAGAAAAAGAACCTAGTTCGGTTTCGCGCCGCGGATTTCTCCGGGCGCTCGCCTCGGCCGGGCTGAGCAGCTTTATTCATCCAGCATTCTTCCGTCTAAGCGCAACCGGCAAAACCCCGAGTGCTAGTATTCCGCCATCCTTCGAGGAGATTCCTCCGTCACGCAGCGGAATTACATGGGCCCACGTCGCAGGTTTCTCTCCCAACATGAATGAGCCGGAAACAATGGGCGCCGGCTGTGCATTTATCGACTATGACAACGACGGCTGGATGGACATCTATCTGGTGAACAGCGGGCAGTGCGATTTCTTCACTCCAAAACAGCCCTTGCGCAATGCCCTTTACCGGAACAACCGCGATGGCACGTTCACCGATGTGACCGAAAAAGCTGGTGTGACAGGGAACGCTTACGGCATGGGCGTTGCTGTGGGCGATTACGACGGGGATGGGCTTCCAGATCTCTATGTCACTCAGTACCCTCGCAGCATCCTTTATCACAACAATGGGGATGGCACATTCACTGATGTTACGACGAAGGCGGGAGTGGCTGCGCCGGGATGGAGCACAAGTGCTGCCTGGTTTGATTATGACAACGACGGGAGGCTGGACCTGTTTGTTTGCCAGTATCTAAAGCTGGACACAAGCATCTGGTGCGGAGACAAACTGCTCGGCGAACGCTGGTACTGCCTTCCCAATGTGTACAAGTCGGTGCCATCTTGGCTCTTTCACAACAACGGGGATGGCACTTTTACGGACGTCACCAAGGAAACAGGCGTCGCCCAATCATTGGGAAAGGCCTTGGGTGTCGTTGCGGCCGACATAAACAATGATGGATGGATGGACCTGTTTGTCGGCAATGACACGGAGCCAAACTTCCTATGGATGAACCGGGGGAAAGGCCGTTTTGAAGAGACAGGCGTGCTGGCGGGAGTTGGTTACAGCGCATTTGGCCGTGCCCGATCAGGTATGGGAGTGGACGCCGCCGACTACGATCAGGACGGTAAGGTTGACCTTTTCTTGACTACGGTGGACCACGAAATGTTCTCGCTCTATCACCAGGAACGTGGGGACATTTTCAGTGACGTAGCGCCGCGCTTTGGGATCGCCTCGCAAACCTACAATCTCAGCGGCATGGGAATGAAGTTCTTCGACTATGACAACGACGGCAATCCCGACATCATCCTATCCAACGGCCACCCTGAACTGAATGTGTCCAAGATGGTGACGGGGGTGACCTATGAGGAGCCGATGCTACTGTTTCGCAACACGGGCAATGGGTTCGAAAATGTCAGTAAGCAGAGTGGGCCGATCTTCTCCAGAACGATCGCGGGGCGGGGGTTGGCTGTAGGAGACTTCGACAATGACGGTTCGGTGGATGTGCTGGTCGCGGTTGGAGACAGCACTCCGATTCTGTTGCGCAATAACGCCGGACGACAGAACCATTGGTTGGGTGTTCGTCTTATCGGCCGGAAGTGCAATATAGACGCGATTGGCGCCATGGTCACTTATCGTTCCGGCGACTTCCAGAGGGATTGCTACAAGTTTGGCGGTGGCGGCTATTTGGCGGCCCACGACCCGCGCCTCGTGCTGGGCCTCGGTCAGAGAACCAAACTGGATTGGCTGGAAGTGAGATGGCCTCAACCCGGCGGGACCACCGAGCGTTTTACAAACCTCCCGATCGACCGATATATCACGATCATCGAAGGAGAAGGGAAGTGGAAGTAAGCGATCGCCGCCCAATGAGCTAGTGCGGTTGGGAAACGTCCTGCGGCGGCGGCGACACCACTCGCGGCTTATCTTTCTCCAGTTGGCGCTGCAGAGCCAGAAGCCGGTCGGCCTCAGGCTTGTTTCCTGTCCGCGAGTAGGCGGTTGCGAGCTGATAATAGCCCGCCGGGTCTGAGGGATCCATTTCCGTGTATTTCTTGAGAGGTGCGATCGCATCCGAGTACTTCCCCGCCGCATTAAGAGCCATCCCCAATCCGAGGTAAGCCTCCGAGAGTCCGGCATCGAACTGCATAGCTCGGGAGAAGTGTTCGATTGCCTCGTCGGTTTTTTGATTTCTCCACGCCAGATCCCCGAGCATAAACTCCGCGGAAGGTGAGGTGGGGTTGATCCTCAGTTCAGCTTCGAACTCTTTTGTAGCTTCCTCGGTGACGGTGGGATCCATCGGTTTGGACAGAAGTATCCGCCCGAGTTGGTAGTGAATCCCTTGCTGACTTGGATTTTGCTCCAGGATCTTGCGGTATTGCGCTGCTGCATCGTCCCATTTTCCTTGGGCCTGAAATGCCTCGGCGATCAGTGTTTCCGCTTCGGGCGACGAAGGAGCCTTTTGCAAGAGTTCCTGGGCTGTGCGGTTTGCCAGTTCGGAGTAATAGCGGGTTGTAATGAAGAGCACCTTCGAATCGCCAGGAAACTCACGCCTCAGAATGACAATGGATTCGTCGACTACGTCGCGTTGATCGGTAGCCATTCCGCATTGCGCCCGTGCCATAACAGCGTCATGGAGAAGGTCCTTGTCGTCTTTCTGGCGCTGTCCCGATTCGCCTCGCACGCGGATCTCAATGACTGGGATAACTTTCCTTAAGATAGGCATTGCTTCTTTGCAGTCGCCCTTGGTGCCGAGGGTGATGCCGCGTTCGGCTGCGGCGGTGGGAGATTCTGCGGTGGTTGGAGTCTTGGGAACTTGAGCGCTCGACGGCCCACTTGCAATTCCGCAGATAAAGATCCCGAGAAGGACCGCACTACAAGGAGTCCTGAGAGGACCGACCTGAATTCGGTGCAGGTGCATAAGCCATTATATTCGGCGGGATATTTTCCCCTCACGAACTTTCGCAATCGGCTCGATCGGTGCGATCAGTAGGAAGCCTCTACCGTGACCTTGCCCTGGCGCCCCGAGGGAATGTTCACTACTTCTTTGTCGGGTGAAAAATTGCTCCACGAAATGCCGTTGAGCTTGACAGCACGAAGGGGCTTTCCACCGGGCACGCGCAAGCGCAGTTTCGTGGCTGCACGGTAGCCCTCCGGCAAGTGGAGAACAGCCCTGATCTTTCCGTGGTCAATGTCGGAATTTAGTTCGTAGCCTACATTTCCAAAACGGGTTGGTGCATTCGAGACCCCGATCGTCTTTCCCTGCTCAAGCCAGACCCGTGGTGTTGCTTTGGCAAGCCAGAGAACAGGCTCATCCGGTTCTTCAAATACCAGCATCCATTTCGTAAATGTCGGAATACTTACTTCCGAGGGAGTGCAATAAGGGCCTCCTAGAGTGCCATCGATCTTCGCCCCTTCCACCGCAGTCCAGTTTCCGCGGGAATAAATGTGTGCGCGGTGGGCATAGTGAAGCAGCAGGAATTCCCGGGGCCAGTCATACAACAGCCGACTATAGGCAGGGCCGAAATCCAGAAAACCGTCGTAATAGCGCCCGCCTCTGAGAAGCCCAAAGAGCGACTCGCCCCGGGCGGCGAGTGAATCAGTCACGGCTCGGGCCTGCTTTTCCGTTATTTCAGCGGACTCAAGCAGTTCCGAATAAGCACGCTCTTTTCCGTACGTCGGAGTATCTCCAGCTACGGCGGGTACATACGGTGGTTGTTGGCTGTGATCGATCGATTTGTCGATGGCAGATTCCAGGTCCTTTTTCATCTCCGTCGATTCCAGCAACACGTCGCGTCCCGTTCTTTCTAGATGTGCGTCATGGAGTTTCTGGCCCATTTCGACCCATACTTCGCCGAGATCGTGGAATCCCCTGGCAGCTTCAGCGTTGTTGGAGAAATGGGGCTGCATAAAGCGATAAGGATCGATTTTCAGCGAGCTGTCGTGCTCTGACCAACCGCGAATGATGCCGTAGGTGATGTCTGAAGGGGACATTTGCTTCGACTGCGACTGCAGGGTCTCCAAGAGGCTCACGATCGCTTGAAGCTTTTTCTCGTGCCTTCGCAAGAGCTTTTCGTCGTGCGTATAGGCATAGTATTTCGCCACTACCGACAGCATTTTTCCGTACTGGCCGATCTCTGGACCGCGAGTATCGATCGAGCCATCGTCGCGGACAGAATTGGTGAAGTAATCGTCGATGTAACGTCTGGCGACATCGTAAAGCCCCCATTCGAGAAACGCCGCGACGCTGGTATTGAAGACGTCCTGAAAGGTGTCCACATTGTTGTAGCCATAGCCGCCGAAAACATTGATGCCTCCCAATGGAGGGTAGCCGTATTTTGGATGATCACCTACGCGCGTAATTTCTTCCATGAGCAGAGCGTGCAGGCAGAAATCTTTGAGGCTGGCGTCAGGCACATCGATCTTCATGGGAGGATTCAGATCGCGCGACCAGACTTCGTGGACGTGATACAGGGCTTTATAGAACTCGGCAGCAGACGGTTCGCCTCGCGGCGGAAACGGCAGGTGGTGGTAGTAATAATGAGCTTCTTTGATCTGGTCGCCATCAACTCGCAGGGCACGGTACCAGACGGGCTGGGTCCAGAAGCGACCCGGCTCTTCGGCGAACATAGTTTCTTCCCAATATTCGTTGTCGTTGATGGGGAAAACGAAACGATTTACGGGAAGCCAGCCTCCGACAAGGCCTTCCCATACATCGTTTTTTGTGCGGGCATCGCGAATCCCGGCAAAGAGCTTGCCGAGGTCGACGTAAATCTCGTCGCTGAAGGCGCCGAAGGCGAATGTGGGTTTGTCGTCGGACTGGCGGGTTCCGACGAAACTGGGAACCCGCAACGGAGGAAGCGCATCCGCTACGGCGTTATAGTCGGGATCGGCTGTGCCTGCGAGGAGCTCTTGACCAAGGATGTCGTTTTGCGATTTGGCGACCTCTTCCGCTGTCCGGCCGCGATAGAGAGTGTCCGGCGAAGCCGTTGTAGACTCAAGACTCTTGGGCAGCGTTAGCGCCACGCCCGCTTTGCCAACGTACAGGATGGCGCCTCGTCGGTCCTTCAGTGCTTCGAAGACCGCCAGGCTGCCTTCTGGCGCATCGATTACGGCCATCAATGTCCACGGGCCAAAATTCTGGCCTTTGGCCACGGTCGCCGGATGGCCCGCCGTCGCATCGATGGCGGTTACGGTCTGATTTTTGAGGTCGAGCGTTTGAATCTGGATCTTCGGAGAAGAGCTGCGATCCGGTGTAGAAGGGCCAGTTTGCGCCACTGAGGCGACTGCGAAGAAAACCGCAGCCTGGACCAGTAACATTCTCAGGAAAGAAGAAGGCGAAAACATTTTCCTCCTCGACAAAAAGAAGGCCTTAACGGGCCATAAAGCCCGTTAAGGCGCAACTGAAAAAACGTTACTGAGTCAGTGCTCAGAACTCTATATTCGCCACGAACTCGATCTGGCGAGCACCCAGACCCACTTGGCCAGGGTTCGTCTGCACCACGCTCGATTCACCGAACGTCGAGCTCTGGATTGGCGCGGAGGTGTTCTGTATGAAGCCTTGACTGGTGCTGTTGTAACCGCCAGCCGGATTCGCCCAGACAGGGTGGTTCCATACGTTAATGAATTCACTCTTGAACACGAATTTCATGTTCTCGCGAATTGTGAACGTTTTCGTGAGGGCCAAATCCTGGCTGAAGGTATGCGGACCATAGAGCCACGGGTGTGCTCCGAACACACCAGGGGTCGTGTTGGGTGCAATGAATGTCTGATTGACACCAGTGGGCAGGCCGGTGCCTGGATCGAAATTGAAGTACTTCGGGTTGATGGTGAGTGCGTACGGAGCGCCCGCAACCTTGTGCACCTGCGAGGCACCGAGGTCGGACAAAGTTACTCCATTCAGAACCACACCCCCATCTCCGTATACATCTCCCACCGGCGTGTTGGTTGGACCGTTTACAGTATTGAAGCCACCGAGCAGCTGATAGGGGCCGCCCGTCTGCCAATTCACAATAGTTCCTACTGACCAGCCACCGACGACTTTGTCAGCAATGGCGCTGCTATTCGCAAACGCCCTGCCTTTTCCAAATGGTAAGTCGTAAGTGCCATTCCCATGGATCACATGACGGTAGTCAAATCCAGTGGGTCCATAACTATCCCGCAGGTTGCGCATGGTGAAGAGGTTGAAAGCACCGGTCCACGAGTTGTTCGGTTGTACGCCGAGGGAATGGCTCCAGGCATAGTTCACATCAAACTGCATGCCGTGCCACGCCTTCTGGCGGAAGTCAACCTGCAGAGAGTGATAGGTTCCGAAACCAGGATCGTTCTGGAAACCAGTTGCCTTGCCTGCGTTGTAAGGATTCGCCTGGAAGAAGTTGATCGGAAAGCCGGATCCGGGATTCGCGACTCCATTGATCGCGCACGGCGAGAAGTTTGCGCTACCGATCAAATTGCAGAGATAGGTCGAACTCCCGGCCAAGGTGCTGGCGAAAGTGCCGGCGGCACCGGTGTTGAGATTCGTAATGAAGGTGCCATTAGTAAAGAACGTTGCGTCGCCGCCGGCGGCGGCGGTCATGATGGGCAACGGATTCGGACCCGGCGCAAAGCTACTGCCACCGTTGGCCGACAGATTTTGCTGGGCCAGCTTGAACTCGTTCAGGAACCCGTTTTCGAAGATATTCACTTCGTTCGGGTTCTCGACGATCCACTGGTGCACGCTGCGATTGCCAAGGTAGCGGACCTCGATGACGTTGCTAGAACCCAGCGCGCGCTGAATGCCGAAGTTCCACGACATCACGTACGGTTGGTGGAGGTGTTCATTGATGCCGTTCACGCCCGACCAGTATCCGAAGAAGGTTTCCTGGGATTCTGGAATCACCGCCTGATAGTTTGCAGGGCTGACGAAGAAAGGCGCAGGCTGCGTGTCCCCGAGGGCGTAGCTGCCCGCGTAGTAGCCGCCGGTTGCTGGCAACGTTGAATTGGGAGCCTCCGGCGATAGCCGGAAGCTCTGGTAGAAGGCATAACCCTCGTTCGAGGCGGAGTTCCAGAAAAACTGGTAGGGCTCGGTCATGCGCCGCAGTCCAAAGCCGGCGCGAACAACGGTGCTATCTCCACCGAAGAGCTTGCCCATCAGGCCTTCGGTCTTGGTGGGGTTCCAAGCGATACCGATTTGAGGCTGCGGCGTCTTGTACCAGCCGTTGTATGCACTTGGCCGGGCACGGTATTGGGGATTGAGCCCGTTAGGATCCGTGGTCAAGGACCCAGGGTTGAAAATATTCCCAACACCAGATGGCCCCCAGATGCCAACGGTATCCGCACTGTGATAGCCGACGGTTAGATCTTTCGAGGGGCTAACGAAGTCCCAGCGCAATCCGACGTTGACGGTCAGGTGCTGCTTGGCGCGCCATGAGTCCTGGATGAACAGTCCCGTGCCATGCTGGAGTTCGTCGAGGAAGTACCCTCCGACTGATGTGGAGTACTGTTGTGTTTTGGGGTTCAGCGGGAAGCCGGCGCCACCGGGGTTGACGCTATTGATTCTTCCGACCAGCGTTGCGTACATGTTCTCTGCGTGGGACAAGTCGGCGGCGGTAGCAGTTGGGAAATTCGCCTGGAAGTAATTAGTGAACACCGTTGCAGCAGGATCGTTGGGGTCGATACCCATTGTGATGAACGGGAATCCGGCCGGCGAATTGTAGTAATGATCCTGCTCGCGGAAGAACGAGAAGCCGAAGCTTACCGTGTGCTTGGCCTTCTGCCACGTAACATCATCCGATGCGTTGAACAGCGGATAGTAGGTGCCGACCGGCAAGTTATTCAGTTCCACGCCGGAAGCCCCGTAAGCAAAACTAATTGAGGGCTGCGTCAGCCATGCCGGAGTCAGGTCATACCCGTATGTGGCGCTGTTGTATAAGTAACCAGCGCGGAAGGAGTTGAGCAGCGTTCTCGAAATTGTCCAATCGTTACCGAGCGCGAGAGTGAAGTATTTGAACTTGTTGGTGCCGCCAAATTTGGAGTAGTACGAACCTGGTAACGGAGGGATGTCGCCATTGAGTTGGCTGCTCTTCGTCATATTCCAAGAGAGGAACCAGCTCAGATTCTGCCGCATGTTGTAGTCCACACGCACTGTCGGGAAATACTGTTTTAGGGGAGTGGTATACCCCCAGTGCACATCTGACAGATTTGCATCGGAATTCTGAGTAACGGAACCAGCGGACAAAGCAGAGGAGATGTTCGAAAAAATCCCCGCAACGGTGGGGTTTACCACGGTAGGAAGAGTACAGCAGCCTGGTATCGTAGGATCGTAAGTACTGGCGTTAGCGGCGATATCCGTCAGCAGATTGACAGTGTGTGTTGGGCCGCAGCCGGGGCAGGTGAACACGCCCGTCTGAGCGGTAGTACTCATCACCGTGTTGCTATTGGTGGCCCCGCTGGGTTGCCTCGCCATGGCAAACGTGCCAAAGAAGAACAACTTGTCCTTGATGATGGCGCCGCCCAAGCTGCCGCCGAATTCGTTTCGGATGAACGGATTTTTCTTCAGGCCAGAAGCATCGTTCAACCAGGTGTTGGCGTTCAAAGCGGTATTGCGAAAATCCTCATACACGCGCCCATGAAACTTGTTGTGCCCGCGGCGGGTGACGAAGTTCACCTGCATGTCCGCGATGCCATAGCCAGTGTTCATATTCAACTGGTCAGTCTGGACCGTCATTTCTTCCATGTTTTCGACGCGAGCCTGAACAAGAGGCTGGGCCGCGCCGGCGAACTTCATGCGCTGTGTGGTGCCCACGACGCCGTCAACGTTGTTTCCGGTTGCCATGTAGGGCAGACCATTCCAAGTTCCACCAGCATATCCGGGGACGAGTTGTGATAAGGAGGAGATGTCTCGACCGATCAGCGGCAAGTCTTCCACTTGGCGCAGGTCGATCGTTCCAGTGATCGCGTTGGAATCGGTCTCCAGAACCGGGACTGATTCGGCGCTGACCACGACTTGTTGACTCACGGCGCCCACCTTCAACACCACGTTGAGGTCGGTCACGCGAGTCGCCGAAACGGGGACCGATTCAAACACCTGGGTGACGAATCCTGACTTGGTGATCGTCAGCTTGTAATTTCCGCTAGGCAGGTTGGGGAAGGTGTAGGAACCCGCAGTCCCGGTCGCGCCATTTCTGGTCACGTTGGTACTAAGATCAATCAACACAAGATCGGCAGCCGAAAGCACGGCGCCGCTTGGGTCAGCGACAGAGATGGAGATACTTCCTTGGGTGATCTGTGCCCAGCTCGATACGGCTCCGATGGCCAGGAGGATGTACAGGCTCGAAACTGCATGGAAAAGCAGACGACGAGAAAAGCTGTGAGACATAGTTCCACCTCTCGCTCGAAACCGAAATCTCGCTAACGGTCGCCTAGACCAAGGTCGGAATGTCTTTCCATGGTGTTCACCCGACGAACATTCCCGCATCGAGTAAACGTTTACAGGGGTACGCGAACCAGACCCCTCTCGCGATGTCGGGTTTTGTATACTTTATTCGCTGGCTTTGTCAAGAAAAACTTTTCAGCCCTTCGTGACCACGTGTAGGGAACGTTCTTTGCTAACAAATGGACCCTTAATTTGGAGGTACCTCGAAGGCAAGTTGAATTTGCTTTGCGCAATCAATTTGCTTTGTGCCCGAGCCGCCAAGGTGCAGTGGTAGGCTACGCTTTAATGCATGGGAGGACGGCAGAAGTGAAAGTAGGGGCTTGGTTACGGGTTGCAGTCGCGGACATTGTGATGATCTCCTTGTGTCCAGGCGTACGGGCCCAGGTCGGGGAAAACCGAAAATTCCAAACACCTCAAACCGCAAATCCTCAGGCGGCAAGCGGCGGGCCTGAAACCAGGCCAGACTATCAAGCTGAACAGGAACTGCAGAAAGGGACCGCGCTTACAAAGGCCGGTTTGTTTGCTGACGCAATCCCGCATTTACGAGCTGCCTTGGGACGAGTTTCGAACGATTACGCGGCAAGCTTCAATCTCAGCCTCTCGTTAATTGCAACCGGCCAATCGAAGCCGGCGATTCCGGTTCTGACTGCCCTTCGTGATGCCGGGTACGACACTGTAGATGTCAATAATCTGCTGGCCCAGGCATATGTAGGCGATGGGCAAAACCAGAAGGCTCTAGTAGCGCTGCAACGGGCATCGAAGCTGGTCCCGGACAACGAGAAGCTTTACCTATTTGTCGCGGACGCATGCGCGGCGAAGCAGGAATACGAACTCGGCCTGCAGGTCGCAAATTTGGGATTGGATCACTTGCCGAACTCTGCGCGGTTGCATTACCAGCGGGGCATGTTTCTAACATTGCAGGATGAATTCGATGCGGGGAAGAAGGACTTCACCCAAGCGCGCGATCTCGCGCCTGGGACTGATATCGCTTACTTGGCTGACACACAGCGGGCGATGCTCGAGGGGGACGTTAAGGGGGCCGTTGGGATTGCGCGCGAGGCGGTCAATAAAGGTCATGAGGATTACAGACTGCTTACGCTGCTGGGGGAGGCGCTGCTACGCTCTGGGGTTGTACCAGGGGAACCAGGATTCAAGGAGGCGCAGGAGGCTCTCGAAAAATCGGTAGCCCAACGCCCCAACTACGCAGGTTCGCAACTTGCCCTGGGCAAAATCGCACTGTTAGACAATCGAACGGACGAGGCGATCGCGCACTTGGAAGTCGCGAGGGACCTTAATCCAAACGAAGCTTCGGTCTATTCAAATTTGGCTGCCGCATACCGCAGGCGAGGCGATCTTCAGAAAGCGCAGAGCATGCTAGCTGTGCTTGCGAGCATGAATCAGGCACAGGCCGAGAGGTTCAGGTCTGCTCCCGAAGACAAGAAACCGGGCTATGCGGCATCTGTAGAAAGGCAATCGGAAGCGTCCCATCATCCCTAAGGTTCTCCGCTCGGGAGGAATACTTACTTCCAAGACACGTGAGGGAATGGCCGCTCGACGATACCGGTTCCTTCCTTCACTGCCACAATCTGGTCACTCTTTAAGTTCGAGAGCTTGGTCACGATTCCGCTGGGCCAAATGATTTCAACTGCCTCGATTGTGGAATGCTGGCCGAGGCCAAAGTGGAGTCTGGGATCCTGCGCGGATTGGTAACTCATGCCACCTTTTCGCTGATCGAAGAGTACCAAATCGCCGGCGGATACCTTGACCCGCGCGCCGACACCATCGCGATTCGACTTCGTCCCGATCAGTAGAATCTCGAGCCAGTGATTGGCGTTGCCGCCATCATTACGGAGCAGTTGCGGGCAGTCGCCGTTGTTGTTAACAAGAATATCGAGGTCACCATCGTTGTCGAAGTCGGCGATGGCGGCACCTCGGCTCACTCGGGGCAACTGGAAATCAGAGCCAAGTCGATCGCTGACGTTCTCGAAAACACCTCGCCCCGTGTTCCGGAACATCAGCTTGGGCTCGGCGTAACGGGTGTCGGCGTGGTAGCGCTCGATGTTGTCGAGGACATGACCGTTCGCCATAAACAGATCGCGGGCGCCGTCGTTGTCGTAATCCATGAAGCGCGTTCCGAAAGTACTGATGTGATACGTAGAGTAAGCAATCTTTGAGCGGAAGGTGCCGTCTTCAAACGTCTGATCTCCCTGGTTCTGATAAATGCGTGCCAATTGCATGTCGAGATGTGCGACGATCAGGTCCAGTCGGCCGTTGCCAGTAGTATCGGCTGCGTCGGTGCCCATCCCGGCCTCGAACTGACCATCCGCACTGACTGCGACACCGGCTAGATAACCTACTTCGCGAAAGGTACCGTCACGGTTGTTGTGAAATAGGAAATTCGGCATGTGATCGTTGGCGATAAAGATGTCCTGCCAGCCGTCATCATCGTAGTCGAAGGTCACGATGCCCAGGCCATTACCTCCTTTCAGTCCCACTCCGGATGACTTGCTGACGTCGGTGAAAGTGCCGTCGCCGTTATTGTGATAAAGCGTGGGCGGCTGACCGCGGAAGTCATCGGGATGGCAATAGCTGCGCATGCCCGGTCCACGATCGCCGCAATAGAAGTTGTGGTCGGGAGACCAATCGACATAATTGGCAATCACCAGGTCCAACTTGCCATCGTTGTCGTAATCGAACCATGCGGCACTCGAGGCCCAGCGTCCGGCATTTTCGACGCCAGCGTGTGAAGTTATATCAGTGAAAGTGCCGTTCCCGTTGTTGTGGTACAGAATGCATCGTCCATAGCCGAGCACGAATAGATCGGGGAAACCGTCGTTGTCGTAGTCACCTACGGCGGCTCCCATTCCGAAGAGACCTTGAGCGCCTACTCCAGCCTCGGCAGTGATGTCGGTAAACGTGCCATCACCGTTATTGCGGTAAAGAGCGCTTCGTAGAGGTTGTGAGGAATGGTATGCAGCAGTTGCCGCGCTGTTTACGAGATAAAGGTCAAGCAAGCCATCCTGGTTGTAGTCGATCCAGCCGCAGCCTGCGCCCATGGTTTCGATCAGATACTTCTGGGACGATGCGGCATTGTCGTGACGAAACGTTATGCCAGTTTGCCCAGCTACGTCGAGAAAAGTGACGGGGCTAGTCCCGGTCACGGGCCACCCGCTGCGTTCTGCTGCGATCATGAGACCTATGGATCCGAAGCCCTTTAGTAGATCGCGCCGGGAGATCGTCGGGGAAGTTTTCACAAATGTGCGGCAGAGATGAGGAACGTCAAATCCAGGGGCCATTCTACGAGATTCGCCATTCGAGGACTCCGAACTCGCGCCATTGCGTATCTTTCTCAATGAACATGGCTGCCGGCGGACCAATCTGGCCGGCTTTATAGAGCTTCGTTGCAGGCTCTACTTCCAGGCGCACGGCGGTCGTTGTTACGGGTGCAAAAGTTACTGAATTGAATTTGTCCTTGGCCACGAGATAGGGCTCACGATTCGCGACTGACTTCCAAGAATCGGCGTCTTTATAGAGGACACGCCAAGAGTTGGGTAATCGGCAGAATCGCCGGTCGTCAAACCAATAGACGTGGGCAGAAGAGATCTTGGCCGGTGATTTGAATTCGTACTCAACCCAGGCCGCGCTTCCGGGCTCGGGACGCATCCTGTAATACAAGTAAGATTCGTCGGCGGAACTGAGCGGATCCTTGCCGTCATAGAGGGCGCCGATGTCATCGTTTTGATCGTTGTAACCCGTCCAGACTTTTTGAACTCCTCCTGAGGAACAGACGGCCCGTATGGGATTGGGAGGCAAAGGCGAGACCCATGCTTTATGCGGCTCCTTCGACATCCAAACAGCCATTTCTCCCGGGCCTCGATTCGACCAGGCAAAATACGGAATCGCCACCAACTGATGGTGCTGCTGCTTCATCTCTACGCCGTTATCCTCTCGCTGCAGCGCTTCCACATTGCCTGTCACGACCTCGACGCCACCCAGAAGGTCGGGACTCCAACGACTCTCGAATTTGGAATTCTCGGAAACGATCAGGTCCAGAGCGTGTCCGTTGTTGTCGGGCCACTCAGCGCAATATACGAGTGGGCCGCGTTGCAGAGCTACCATGCCGTAATCCTCTTGCACATGGACATTCGCTTTCACGCGACGGACGGACATAGGCAAGCGCATCTCAATCGTATCTCCCTTTGCCCATTTTCGTTCGATGCGCGCATAGCCTCGTTCTGTCTTTAACTCGATCGGTCGGCCGTTCACGTGGAGCGTCGTTTTTTCGTCTAGCTTGTCGGCGAATTCATATAGGTCGCCGGGAAGGACTTCGTTCCGTGCCCAACCCGGGATGCGCATAAGAATCGTGAATGATTGGGTTCGCTCGGGATCGACTCGGATGCTGACGGTGCCTTCCCACGGATATCGGGTTTCCTGTTGAATGGCCACGATGTTTCCACTCGGCAGGCTCACCTTCGCACGACTAGCAACGAAGAGGTTGACATAAACGGAATCGGAGCCCTGGGCATAGATGTAGTTCCCAAGTGAAGCCACGAGGCGCACTACATTCGGCGGACAACAGGGAACGTCAATCCATTCGAAGCGTTCGTAGTTGCCAAACGATTTCAGAGGATTCTGGTAAAAGAAGCGATCTCCGTTGAGCGAGACACCGTCTGCGAAGCCGTTATAGAGAACGCGTTCGAGGACATCGATGTACTTGGCTTCCTGATGCGCCTGGAACATGCGTTGATTCCACACAACATTTCCGTAGGCTGCGCAGGTCTCATTCCATGCGCTTAGATTTGGAAGCTCATAAGCGCTGCCGAATTGTTCATGAAAACGAATAGACCCGATGCTGCCGGTCAAATAGAGTTTGTGATGGACAACGTCTTCCCATATCTTGTCCGCAGCCTCCTGGTACTCCGGCCTTCCCGTTAGCGCCGCGAGATCCGTGAGCGGAATGTATAAGAACATCGCGCGAACGCAGTGCCCCACAGCTTCGTCCTGTTTCACTACGGGCTCGTGGTCCTGTGCGTAGGTGCGGTCAATCGCATATTCACCAGTGCGCGGATAATCTTCCTTGCCACGTTCATCCATAAAGAATTCGGCAAGCTTCAGATATTGTTCGTCACCAGTTTGGCGATAAAGCTCAAGCAATCCGATTTTCTGGCCTTCGTGTTCGGAGATGTAATCTCGTTTCCCGGGCCCGAAGTTCGCACGAATGACTCTGGCATCTTCAAGCGCGGCATCAAGCATTTTGCGCTTGCCCGTAGTGGCACAGTAGGCGACTGCTGCCTCAAGGAAATGGCCGGGTACACGAACTGCCTGATCCGGATCAGTCAGTCGGGGCTTTAGCTGCATAACAAGCTTGTCGATCATTCGATCCACGTAATCCTCGAGCTGGGGATCAGAACGCTTTGCCAACATGTAGGCGGCAGCTTCGATCAGTTTGGGGCTGCCAAAATGATCGGGATCCTCCATCTTTTTGAAACAGTGCCAAATAGAAACTTTGCGATTCACTTCCATGCGCGGCGCCCAAAAGTCGTCCAGAACGTCGACATCCGTGAACGGCACCGGCTTTACCGCATAGCCTTTTCCGGTTCCTGCCGGAATATTGAGCGCCCTCAATAGGGAGATGGCCGGAAGCAGGCCGCAGCTGGAGAGCAACAGGGAACGGCGTGTGATCTTTTGGCCTGAGAAGATGCTCATTGCTCCTCCTCAACGGGACTTGATCGTGCGCTGGCGGTATGCGAAAGGCCTCGATTCTATGCCTTCGCGGCTAAGGCTACTGCGGGCCAAACTTCCGCGCACTAATGGGGACCATCTCAGATTCCATCAGGAAAATCGGAATCATACCGTCGTTGTTGAAGCGGTCCATGAAATCGCGTAGCACAAACGGCTTACCGGCCATGTCCTGCTGGTGGGCATAACCTGTGATTAGTTCGTCGGCAAGCATCTTGCCTGAGATATAGCAGCTACCGTAGCCGGGTTGGCGTAGATACAGCAATTGCTCGAATACGGTTAGAGAGTCTTTCGCATTGGCCCAGCCGCGCGGCGTCCATTCCGCTTGAAAGTGTCCTGCCTGCTCCAGGGTAAATTCATTGGCCTGCACGTATAGGGAGGCAAGGCCACGCGCCGCGCGATTCGCCAGCATGATCCACACGAGCTCCCTTGCGCGCGGATTGTCGTCGTAGAGGCCTACATTCATCATGAGTTCTTCGAAGGCAGTGGCAAAACCTTCCGCGCGATTGTCCCAGATATTTGAGAGAAGGATCTGACGGCGGATCGGGCTTGGGTTTGGTTCGTCCCGCATCCGCCCCAAATCAATCCAGTGATAGTCGTGGGAAAAGAGCAGCATGGGCTCGCGGTGTGTGACCTGGGTGAAGAACACTCTTTGGTCCGCGGGAACAAACTGACCGACTTCTTCCGCAAGCACTGATTTGATGTAAGGCTTATCCGGGATGACCTCCTGCTTTACAAGGAAATTCACGAATTCATCCAGACGGTCGTGCGTCATCTTATCGAATGAAGCAGCGTCCGCAGCCGGATCAAGGGGCGGAAGATTACGGTTGTGGTGTTCCTCAAGGCGCAAAGCTGAATGCGCGCGCTCCAGTTCGCGGCGCAGCAAAACGACTTCCTCGTCCCACGTGTAAGGGATGAAGTGCACATTCTGCTGATACCACGTGTAGTTCTCGGCGCCTACGCCGGAGGGCCCCGTTTTGGTTGGCGCCAACTTTTCCAACCAGGCGACAAATTCATCTGTCGCCTTTTGCGCGGCCGCGATAGCAGTCATTAGCTCTTTGCTGGTTCCAGTCAAGTCGGCCCGTTGGTGCTCGGCCAACGTGCGGACGGTCAGTGTCCCGGCTGCGAGGGAAGCTAAGACGCGGGACTGACTCCGAAATTCCTCCTCGCCGTAGACCCAGAGATCGCGTGCGTTGCTGGCTGCTAGATTTTCCCTCGCCTGGATCAGAAAAGCGGGGATCACATCGAGCTTCGCGATCAAGTCTTTTTGCGCATCGGCGTCGAGTGGAAAGTGATAGTCGTAGAGCTTGATTTCTGGGTAAGGGACGGGACCTTCGCGCGAGGGAACATCACTACGCGACGCGAAGACGTTCACATAAAAAGCCGGATCACGCGCCCAGGGTCGCAGCACTCTCAAGTTGAAATCGAGACCATTCATCTCCGCCTTCACCATCTTGTGGTCGTTTCGCTCTTCCACGGGCCACGCCTTGGGATCGATTTCGTCGAGGTGCTTGCGCCACTGCGACAATGCTGCAGACTTAGCTGCCATCGCGCTCGCGCTGTAGTCGGGAACGTCGTTCTTCATCACCGGACGTTCGAACTCGCGCCATTGCTGAAAAAGCTTGACCAATGCGGCATAGCCTTCAGGCTCGGCCGCTGCTGATGCGAAAACGTTCATCGTTCCAAAGAACAGGGCCGCGATGGCCATGGCACGGCAGAGTTGCTGCAGCCTCGTTGAGCAAGACGTGTGGTCGGAATTTGTCATGCCTGGGAACTCCACGAACGCGTGAATTCAGCGGTGCTGGAAAGGTTGATGAGAATGTTCTGGCCTGCAATCCACAATTTCACAGACGAGAAACCGTGACTCCAAAAGAACCAGACGAGATTTAAGTCTTCAACAACACGTAGGTGCTGTAGTTCTCTTTATCGATGCTCATGAATGGCCGCATCGTAATCTCACTTCCGTCAATCGATCTTGCGATCCAATCTCCCTTGCTGTTGTTCGTTGCTTTTGCCTGCAACAGGCTATTGGTCTCGAAGGTCGGCTGTACGTCGGCTACGGCAAACAAAACCAAAGGCCCATACAACAAAGCCATCAACTTCGGATGATTGGCATCGACTGGCTCAACCCGCAAACGCATGGGCAGTTCAAGCTCTATGCTGTCGCCATCCTTCCAAGTGCGCCTGATCGCGGCAAATGTACCCGGATGCGTGGGTTCTGAAACACTCTTTCCATTCACAGACAGAACCGGATCAACTGTCCAACTTGGAATGCGGACATAGATCGAGAACTCTGCAGGTTGAGAGGCACCTACCTGAATCTTGATGGCGTTTTTGAAGGGATACTCCGTAATCTGGGTTAACGCATACCGCCCTACCGCGTCGCTCCACTGTGCCTTGGAGGGCGTGAACAAGTTGACATATATGCCGTCGGCTGAGCGCAAGTACGTGCTAATGTGATAATCGGCGGCTAACTGCGGGAAGGTTCCCGAACAACATGGCCATTTCTGGCCATACCAAACTTTTTTCCCGGTGTTGGCGTAATCCGAATAGTAGAAAGAGGTGCCATCCGCCTGAATCGGCCAGGCTCCCAGAATTGTGTTGTAGAGCACGCGTTCCATGCTGTCACCGTATTGCGGATCCTTCGTGACACGGAGCAGATAGCGCGTGATTTTAAAATGGCCATAGGCACCGCACGGGGTTTCGAAGCTGGCGTGGCTGGAAGACAAACTATCCCCCAATTGCCCGCGGCCTGGCTCTCCGAATGTCTCGTCCGGGCCCCATCCACCTGTTACAAAGCTCTGGGTCGTCTTCAACATTTCGAAACCGTTCTTGGCTGCCCGGAGATGCTTCTCGCTGCCGAGCGTGATGTAGGCCTGCATCGCCGAACTGAAAGCGTTCACGTGACTGTAAGCATGTTCGAACGGGAGGACGTTGTTTCCTTCGGAAAGCGGGTTGAAGTAGGAGTCGTCCTCCAGATATTTCTTGGCCATATCACGGTAGAACGAGTCTCCGCTGCGCTGGTACGCGAGAAAGAAATTTTCCGGCAAGGTATATGTTTCGTCCCACGTGTAGGAACTGTCCTTGTGGGGACGTGAGCGCTGTTCCTGACGCGATAGAGCTTTCTCCGGCAGGTACGCCGTAATGGCGTGGGTCAGTTTCTTGTGAATGTCCATTGCCATCGGATCATGAGCAAACTCATGCGCGTCAATGAGCCCGCACGATAATTTGTCGTAGGTGTACGCAGGAAGACGATAGTCCACGAAGAACTTGGCTTTCGGATCGAGTGTCTCGCCATAAGCTTTGACGAGGCGGTTCACTTTCGCCCTGGTTTCTTCCGATCCGGTGACCGCATAGGCGCGAGCCAATCCTGATAAGTATTGGCCGAAACTATGACCAGCGATAAAGCCATTCCACTCGTTATGCACAAGGCTGAAGCCATTGAGATCGTACCAACCGCCCATGTCCTCCCCTGGAGCGGGCAATCCTGCGACTTGCCGAAAGACTTTCAAGAGGCGATCGTCCTCGAGATTGAGAAAACGAGCATGATTCTCTTCGAACTGGCGCTTTAACGGACCAGCAAACAGTTGCACGTCCGAATAAGGAAATGTCGACAGAGCCGGGGTGATCGCAACCGAACCCTTGGGGGAGGGTGACGACGCCCAGGTGGGAAGAGAAGTGACCGCGTACGCAGAGGCCGTAACCGCGCCCGCTGCTTTGAGGAAACCGCGACGGCTGACGGATGAACCCATACCGTCCCTCCTTTTACAGGAAACGTTTTCCGACAGTCTGGTGAAACCACTCATGTTTGTCAACTTTTTCGGTCACGGCACAGTGCATGCGTGGTTGCGTTCGTCCGGTCCCGGTTCAAATCTCTCGCGAGTACGTTTCCAAAAAGCGGATCGTTTCAGGTCAAAGTGATATTTCGCCCGGCAGGTGAAAGGAGGCTCGATTTCAGAAAATCACTTCTGGCGCCGGACTGAGGGCAGAAAGTTCTTGACAACAATTTGTGAGGGGCCTATGACAGAAAGCGTTTACCGCAAAACTTCTATGACGAAAAAATTCTCCGCGGGTCGTCGGCGGTTCCTACGGCAGGTTTCGACGGGCGCTCTAGCATCCAGTGCGGCGCCTCTATTTCGGCGAAGCGCGTGGCTCCCTGAAGGCTCGGGGACGCAGGCAGTTGCAGCAAGTCAGTCTGCCGTGGCTCGGGTTTACGTCGATACAAGGCGGGTGATTGCCCCGATCGATTCCAATCTGTTCGGTTCCTTCCTCGAACATCTCGGACGAGCCATTTACGAAGGAATTTACGATCCAGGTTCGAAATTGTCGGATGCGAACGGCTTTCGCAAAGACGTTCTAGACGAAATCCGGCAACTGGGTGTTCCGATCATCCGGTATCCGGGTGGAAACTTTGTGTCCGGCTACAACTGGCTCGACGGCGTTGGGCCAAAGCAGAGTCGTCCACGCCTGCTGGATAAGGCCTGGAACACCATCGAATCTAACCAGTTCGGTACAAACGAGTTTCTCGCCTGGTGTAAGTTGGCGGGAACGAAGCCTCTGATGGGTCTGAACCTTGGAACGGGAACACCAGAAGAAGCCGCGGCACTCGTCGAATACTGCAACGTTGGTAACGGAACAAAGTTGAGTGATCTGCGCAGGCAGCACGGAGTTGCCGATCCGTGGAAGGTTCAGCATTGGTGCCTTGGCAATGAGATGGACGGGCCCTGGCAGATCGGGCACATGACTGCCACGGAATATGGACTCAAGGCGCAAGATGCCGCGCGACAGATGCGTAACGTTGATCCGGATTTGAGGCTGATCGCTTGCGGGTCAAGCGGTCCTCTGATGCACACCTATCTGGAGTGGGACCGCGAAGTGCTCGAGCAGTGCTATGAGTACGTGGATGGTCTATCACTTCATCGATATTTCGGGAACTGGCGACGGGATAGTGGAGGAGAGTCCGCGAAATACCTGGCCCTGAATCTAAGCATGGAGCGCCAGATTGAGGAGACCCTGGCGGTCTGCGATATGGTGCGCGGGCATAAACGTTCCCCCAAGCAACTCTGGCTTTCGTTTGATGAATGGAACGTGTGGTACCGGACCACCGGAGGAGATGACGTTGACGGGCATCGCAAAGAGGCGCCGCACTTGCTGGAAGAAGTTTATAACCTGGAAGACGCGCTGCTCGTCGGAGGACTGGTCAATTCGTTGCTACGTCATGCGGATCGAATCAAGATCGCATGCCTGGCCCAGTTGGTGAACGTAATTGCTCCGATCATGACGAATGCGAGCGGATTGCTGCAGCAGACGATCTACTACCCGTATAGTTGGGCACTCCAATTTGCTCACGGGTCCGTACTGGACTTGTTCGTTGAATCGTCCACGTATCCGGTGGAAGGGATGGATGAAGTTGCACATGTTGATGTAGCCGGATCGCTCGACCGCAGCAATGGAAAGTTGTCGCTGTTCGTATTGAACCGGGACATATCGAAATCCCGCGACATTGAGATCGTGTGGGAGGATGCTGCTCCTGGCCGCGTTATTTCAGGATTCTTGTTGACAGGAGATGATCTAAAAGCGTCGAACAGTTTTGCGGCGCCGAAACGTGTCGCCCCCCAATCGTTCACTGCTCCGGCGGTAAGCGGTGGACGGACGAAATTCGAAATTCCTGCCCACTCCTACGCTGTAATGCAGTGGTCCATGTGAAGAGGCTGGCTCTATGTCGGATAAAGGGAACATCTCACGAAGACAGTTCGTCGCATCTGTTGCGTCAGTAGCCGCTGTATCGTCGCTGCCTGTTTCCGGTATCGCACGATCTGCCGCGAGCGGAACCGCGCCTTCGCAGAGCACTGTGAAATTGACAGATTCACCGAATTGGAAAGACCAGGGCATCGAAAATCTTGCTAAGTCACCGCACGCAAAACTGCGAAATATCCCGGTTCGCGCGGTGACCATAACCGGTGGATTCTGGGATACTCGTCGCGAAATCAACGTCACAAAAAGCATTCCGACTATGCACGACCTTCTCGAGGCAAATGGCCGGATGAACAACTTCCGACGCCTCATTGGAAAGAGCCAGGCTGCGCAAAACGGCCCGGTCTTCTCGGACTCCGACGTCTATAAATGGACCGAGGCGGTGGGATTTGTGCTGCAGTCGGGGGATCGCCCGGCGCTTCGCGAAACTGCGGAGAAAATCATCGGTGAAGTGGTCGCGGTGCAGGAAGCAAACGGATATTTGAACACCTACTATCAGGACGACCGCAAATCGCTGCGCATGCTTCCGCAAACTCAGAGCACGGGACATGAGTTGTACAACATGGGGCACATGCTGCAAGGAGCGATCGCCTACTACCGCGCTACTGGTGACCGCGAGCTCCTCGATGCAGGGCTGCGTTTTGTGGACGAGTTTTTGATTCCCAATTATGGTCCGGCCCCCAAGAATCCCATCGTGTCGGGCCATCCGGAGATTGAGTTAGCGTTGATCGAACTCTACCGGATCACAGGAGACAAGCGCCAACTTAATCTGGCCGGCTACATTCTGCAGGGCGACTCGCGCATTGAACTGCCCGAGCGCCGGACTGTTTACATGTTCAGCGGAACTCCATTCACCGCGCGCACCAAGATGGAAGGGCACGCTGTGCGGGCTATGTATGCATGCTGTGGCGCGACCGACTACTACATGGAAACAGGGGACTCGAGATATTGGGAGACGCTGAACACGCTTTGGAACGACACCACCGGCACGAAAATGTATATCAGCGGCGGCGTAGGTTCACGAGCGGAAGGCGAAGCTTTTGGCAACGCGTACGAGCTACCCAATTTCCGCGCCTACGGGGAAAGCTGCGCCGCGATCGGAAACATGATGTGGAACTGGCGAATGCTGGCCGTAACCGGAGATGCCAAGTTTACAGATGTAATGGAGCGCGCACTGTACAACGGGATTAACTCCGGCATGTCGCTCGATGGAACACTTTACTGCTATCGAAACCCCTTGGCCTTCGATGCATCGACTGGAGATAAGATCCGCAACGCTTGGTACGACGTGACCTGCTGCCCACCAAATCTGGAGCGCATATTCGGGTCTCTGCCGGGATACTTCTACAGCACGAGCGCAGACGGAATCTATGTGCACTTGTACGACGATTCCGAGTTGAACTGGCAATTGGAAAATGGTGTCGGGTTGAAGATTAAACAAAAGACGAAGTATCCGTGGGAAGGAGACATAGAGCTAAGCGTGAATCCTGCGGAGGCCTCCGACTTTACCTTCTACGTACGAATTCCGGGATGGGTTGACCATCCGCAGGTCGCTGTAAATGGGAAAAATTTGCCCGGCGCGGTGCCCGGACAATATCTGCCCATCCGACGCAGGTGGTCAGCCGGAGACGTGGTGCAACTCAAGCTTGAGGTCGCAACACACGCCATCGAGGCGAATCCTCGAGTCAGTGATGACACCGGCCGGGTTGCGATTCAGCGTGGGCCATTGATTTACTGCCTGGAAGAGATCGACCAGCCCAAGGGCACGGCTCTCAGCGACGTTGCCATAAATCCAGGACGTCAACCGTTCGAGCCCGAGTTCAAAAGTGATCTGCTGGGCGGTATGGTTGTTCTTCACCACACAGGAGCCATCTACGAGCGCGGGACAAAGAATGTCCTCTATTCGCACTACGGTAGAGAGACGAGAACGCACAATGTACCCCTGACATTTATTCCTTATTATGCATGGGCGAATCGGGAGGTAAGCTCGATGCAAGTATGGAACCTATTGTTCCAAAGCTGAACCTGCTCGATGTTCACCAACTCAAGCGTATTAACGAAAAGGCTTGGCGCGGCAGTGTGAACCGAGTTACGAACTGGCTTTTTTCGATGTCGACCCAGCCGGGCGAGGTCAGAAGCTGAAGCTGCCCTGCGTTCTGCAACTGCTCAAGCTGGCTGCCGGAAATAGACTCCGGGGAACCCATATTGCGCCAGACTGCGAAGGCGTTGCTGTGATCGGAATCGGCTCGGAAGTGTTCGACAAACGCGCGTTTCGCTGCCGGCGGAAGGTTCGCAATTACCAGATCAATGGTTGAGGCGGGGAAGGGAACATCGTAATCGTGATAATTCCACGCCAGCACTTCGACCTCATGTTCGTTGCGAGCCGCTATCGCATTAATGACAGGACTTCCGGACACTCCGCTATGCACAACTTCTTCGGTCGGCAACGCTGCCGAACTGGTGACATTCAGTCTCTGACTGCCAAGCAACCCTAACATACGAAAAGCGTTCAGAACTGGCTTGTCGATTCCGTCTGTTGCGAGTTCTCGAAAACCCGCGAATGGAGGCTGATCCTCAAATTCAAAAGCCCACGTAACGGCTCCTTTCAAATTGACGTGATCGCGACCGGCCAGGTCGAAGATGCCGTGCAAGACTTCGAGCGTGTAAGCGCCGTACAGTGGACCGTTGCGATAGAGGTTCTGCGGGTTCTCCTTGGCGGAACAGGCAGCGCACCCTTCCGGGTCGGACTCGCCCAGAATGATCGGAGTCTCTCGCCATTCGGGAAATGACGCCACGATCTTGAATCCCTCGTCAATGGCCACGAGTTGCTGCTTGATCCCCATTTGTACGTGATCTCCCTGCCACTTCGGAGAACCCTTGGGATGGAAGCTGATGAAGTCAAGATGTGATCCTATTTTGCTGGTGGCGTAATTCTTTTGGTGCGCGCAATGATCGAGAAAGGCGCGTAGAAACTCGGCAGATCTGGCGCTGCCCGGCCCCGTGCTATCCGGCCCGCCAATCTTCGCATCGGGGAAGGCGCGAAGCACGGATTCAACTGTTACGTCATAAAGCTTGAAGAACTCTTCGCGAGTGCCTTGCCAATAGCCGATGTCGGGTTCGTTCCAGACTTCCCAAAGCCAGGTTCTTAATTCGGCATTGCCGTATCGTTGCTGCAGATGGCGAACGAACTGGTTAACAACTTCAGACCACTTCGCGTAGTCTTTCGGCGGGTAAGCCCAGCCGGTATAAATTCCCGTGGCCGATGTTTTGGGGAAGGTGTGACGATAGGGTTCGGGATGAGTCGAGAGCACCTCTGGCATGAAACCGATTTCGACGAGGGGCTTAACGCCGGCTTCGTGAAAAGCATCGAAGATGCGATTGAGAATCTCCCAGCTGTAAACCGGATGCCCGGACGCGTCTTCTGAATAGACATTGGTTGAGCCCCATTTCAGCGAGGCCGAACCATCGCCGCTCGTCAGCAGATTGTGAACTCGCACGTATACGGGGGACGCATCCAGAGCCGCCAGTTCGCGCAGGAGCTTCTTTCCGTTGGGCGCATACGTGTAATTGGGCTCGTCATAGCCAAAGTAATCCCAGACATGGCTCAGGTCGCCTTCAGGCTGATGGAGGTCAACCTTCAGGCTTATATCGCTCGGAATTTCTTGTGGTCTGGCTGCGGTAGCCGGGAGGAAGACAAGGACCAAGCTGAGCGGGAGGAAAGCGGGCAGACAAACATTGCGCATCAGTTGCTTTGTCACCATGTCACTTCACTCCCCTATCAGTCAGTTCACTGGATGGGTATCTGAGCGACCATCCGAACGAGTCTGGATCTGTCAGGTGGACAACAGCAATCGGTTACCAAGCCACAGCCGTCGTAAGAGTGTTTGCAGAAGCCCCGACTCAGGGCGAGCACCTATGGCGCTAACCCCTTGCGCGTGTTCGACCGGATTGTTTTTATCGAGGCACCGGAAGACCTGCTCGCCGCAGCTAGCGCGGTGGATCGGCGTAGAACTAAGGAAGTAACCAATTCATACGTGTGACGTTGTTGAGCCTGAGGTTGGTCCACTTCGTTCAACAAGGCGCGAAACGCAATCTTAGCCAACTCGTGCTGAGACATCTGGACGGTAGTCAGCGGCGGGGTGGTAAATTCGGTTAGTCGAATGTCGTCGAAACCCACTACCGAAAGGTTTTCCGGAATCCTCACGTTTTGTTCATATGCTTCACGCATTACCCCGATCGCAGTCATATCATTCGAGCACAGAACCGCAGTGGGAGGACTACTGAGCGCATGAAGCTCGTGGAAGGCCTTCATGCCACCTTCCATTCGATGGTCGCCAATAACAATGAGGTCTGGAGAGAGTCCAATTTCGTCCATGGCTGTTTTGAAGGCATCGCACCTTGCGATGGCTGACTTCAGGTGCTGAGGTCCAGAAATAAAGGCAATCCGGGAATGGCGCATTGCCGCCAAATGCTGCACCGCCTGCCGAATTCCGTTCAAGTAGTTGATGCGGATGTTGGCGACTCCTGGGACATCGGGGCCGACATCGACGAAAACCAACGGTACTTTGCGGCCTCGGAGGTAATCAATCAGCGATTCCTCCATACCGAACGTCAAAATCGCAACACCATCAACCCGGCGCTCGATCATTCGCCGAACGGCAGATTCCATCCGTTTGGGGTCGTGGACCGTTGACGTCAACAGAATTTCGTAGTTGTTCTCGACTGCCAGGTTTTCGAAGGTCTGAACGATCTCTGGGAAAAATGGATTCGTTATCTCGGAGACGACCAAGCCAAAGATCCGGCTACGCCCAAGTACCAGGGCGCGAGCTTGAGTGTTGGGATAGTAGCCGAGTTCATCAACTACCTTCCAAACCTTCTTTGTCAGTTGGGGGTCAACCGTAGGAACGCGATTGATCACTCTTGAGACCGTGGCTGTGGAGACTTTCGCCCTCCGAGCGATCTCGCGGATATCCATATTGAGAAAACGCCCTCAAGAGCCTGCATGTTAGCACGACCAGGCAAATCGCGAAAACGTTTGCTGGATCGCGCTGACACTCTTACTCGGGGCTTCTTACAAGGGTCACCCACGTAGTTTCCTTGTTCAGCGGCACGACGTAGGCGCCCCGTTCCAACGTCGCTTGCGATTCTGGGTGATAGGTGCTGGTCCCGGTCTTGCCGGGTTGTTCCACGCGCATCCGAGCCTCAGGGGTGAAATCGCTGGACCTGGTGAGCCCCACCCGTACACTCCCGGTGCTGGAATCATATTCAATCGCGTCAAACGTTCCGGCATCCAGTGTGAGCCACAGACCGGCCGACGCAATGAAGACTCGTGAGCGAAACGAGTCAAGAGGAGTGAGTTTGACGAAGCCATTCTGTACCTTCACATTTCCACCGAAGGCGACCCACCCAAAGTCCGGATGGTCGACAAGGTACGTGGCGGTTATCCATGCATGTCCAAAGAAATTCGGCCCATAGTCGCCGCTGTACGGATCGGGTTTCAGCATGTCAGGAAAAGAGTGGAAGGCGGCAGATGCGAATCCTTCCCGGTCAATATCGGTCAGCGCTCCCATCGCCCCGCCGTATCCGACGCGCAGCAGGTAAAAGTCTTTTGGATGTTCACGGAATTCTGCCAATAGCGGAATTGCGTTGAGACTAGAGCCATAATGATGAAGCTGGCGCTCGAGCCGACGATCCTTGGCGGCGAAAATGAAATCCCAATAGCGGCGGGCGCTCCCGTTGTATCCCCAGTGTGGGATCGCAGGATCGTATCCGAGTATGGCATTCAAGGTCACGTCCGCTTTGTCCGCATAGCCGAAATACTTCGTCCATGCATAGACCTCTTCCTGGCCAGTCGAATCCCATGGCATTTCGCTGCCAAACGGGTAAGCCTCACTTTTCCATCGGCTCGCCCGTTCGCGCATCTTCGACTCGATAGCATCAGCTTGCCTGGTCATGTTCTCCCGCTTCAGATCGTCCAAAATGGCAACGAAGACGGAACCCTCCATCTGGCCGAAGACAGCTAGATCCTGTGCGTATTTAGTCATTGCCATCGAAGTCTCGTAGGCTTGATTCAAATACCAGTCCCACGGATGATTCGTGACCAGACCACGGTGATTGCGTGCGAGCCGGTACAGTACCCAGTAGGCCGCGGCGACGTGTGGGTAGTCGTAGGATCGGTCAACCGCTTCGCTCGCGTGCTTGTTCCAACTGGTCCAGGACTTCCAGTCAAAGCTTTTGTCGTAATAATGAGGAGGGAGTTGGTCAGGCTGGTAGTAGAACAGACTCTTCCGGACACCGTAAGCATGAGGTCCGTCTTTGGATTGCAGACGTCCCCACAAAACTCCGTCGACGAACTGTTGAATCTTCGCTAATTCGTCCTTGTCCGGTTGCACGAACTCCTTCATGACGGCTGAAAGCCAGGCACCAGCACCTCCTTCGTCGCTGAGTCCGGCGATCCACACACGACTGTCTTGCACAACGGGCCGGTCGGTCTCGCGATCGTAGGTGATGGCAGATGGCGCCCGCTGGAAGGGATCATTTGCATCGACGAACCACTGCCTGGTGGTGAGAAAGTGACCCATATCAGCGACTGCTTCGGCTGCAGGCTTGATGACAAGATACTGAATGGTTTGCGTCATTCCGTCTTTGTAGGTGACGGTCACTCGTGCGCGGCCCCAGCTTTTTCCGTGCACCGTGTAAGCCCTCTGTCCGTCGTGGGTGACGGAATTTTCATGAATCTCGATTGCTGAGGGCGGCTCGACAGTAATCGAATTCACTGGCTCGCTGTAGTTCAGGAACAAACGACCTTCAACATCCAGTGGCAATACGTATCCCGGAATCCCAACGGCCACCGGTCGTTTGTTTTCCGACAACGTTTTCTCGATATTTCGGATGGAATCGGACAAAACGAACTTCAGACCGTAGGTCTTGGACTCGCCCGGCTTGAGATCTAGGCCGCTGGCTGGATTCCACGGCTGCGCGGCGCGCCACTCGTTTTCTGTATACGCCTGGCTGTGAACCATCCACTGGTAAAAGCCTTCAAACGTGATCCCTCTTGGCGTTGGATCCGTAAAAATCGGTTTGGCTCCCCAACGACTCTCTCGGTCCAGAATCGGGTTGTAGGCTTCAAATGGTGTATTGCCATCGGGGATGACCAAAAGCGCCGGACCGTGGCCGTTTAGCCGCGTTACCTGGAGGTACCCGGCATCTTCGCCAATGTAAGGGTCATAAAAAGAACAAATCGCATGGGCTTGTTCGAGAGAACGGTCGTTCAGAACGTTGTTGAAGATCATGGGGATGCCCAAAGCCCCGATGCGCACTGTGTTCGACGACTTGTTTTTCAACTCAAAGCGCAAAACGAGTTTGCCATCTTCGAGAAGCCATGTTCTCGTGATCTGTAGAGGTATATCGGCTCGGAGTGTTGGGGTCAGGTCGGCAGCGGCCAACACGTTCCCAGTGGCAGACACTGCGCGAACAGGCAGCCGAGTGCTCTCGGTCGAGTAGTTCGCCCATTCTGCAGAGCCTTGTGTTCGCAGCCGAATGGTCAGGTCGCCAAGATGAAAATATCCGGCTTGCGACCGGGCGGCCAGAAGATCTCCGGGAGTAAAGTCGAAACCATCGCTGCCCTTTGGTTTAAGTGCGGCTACGGTTTGGGAAGAGCGCACCAGGCTTAGTGTGAAATCGGGAGTGTTGTAATCCTGAATGCCCTGATCGAGCATCGGTCCTGGAGATGGGGCTTTCTTCTCGCCAGGTTGCTGCGCCACCGTGCTTGCACAGGTCGCAGTTGTAAAAAGCGCCAAAATCAAAACAGGTCGAACAAGTGGATCGGGAATGAGTTTCACCAGTTTTTCAGTCCTCATTTCTGGTGCGGTACGAATGGCAACCAGTGCTATAACAGCTTGGTGACGGCAGAGAAGTCCTCGTCTCCATGACCTTCAGCGACCGCGCGCTGGAATATGGATGAAGCCGCGGCTGCGGTTTGGAGTGAAATACTTCTGGTGGATGCTTCCTTTAGAGCGTAAGAGAGATCCTTGGCCATCCAGCGCACCATGAAATTAGGCGTGTATTCGTTGGCCGCCACCCTCTCCGCCACACGCTTCACAATTCCGCTTCCTGGTGCTCCATTCGTCAGGATCGAGATTGCCTTGGCGCGGTTGAGCCCGCCTACATCAATCAGCCTTAGAGCCTCTGCGAAGGAAGCAGCTTGCACACCACAAATGAAGTTGTTCACCAATTTCATCAAAGCTCCGCTGCCCGTCGGACCGAGATGAAATGTCTCGCGCCCGAGCACTGAAAATACTGGTTGAGCCCTTGTGACTGCCTCTTCAGAACCACCTACCAGAAAAACCAGCTCCCCGGACGCGGCATGCGGCTTGGTGCCGGTAACTGGAGCATCGAGGAACGGACAATTGTGTTCGGACGCTCTCGCCGAGAGTTCGTAAATCCAGTTGCTGGTTAAAGTGCTTGACTCAATCAATAAGGATCCGGCTGTGATGCCGGCTAGGGCGCCTTTTTCCCCGAGCCAAATCTCTCGAGAGGCTTCATCGTTCGCCACCATGCTGATTACGATTTCTGATTGCGACGCTGCATCGCGTGGCGAATCCGCTGTTCGCGCCCCTAGGGCAGTAAACGGAGTGCATTTCTCCCGTTTGCGGTTGTAGACGGTAAGAGGGAATCCTTGTGAAAGCAAGCGTCCGGCCATGCCACCGCCCATGATGCCAATTCCAAGAATCGCAACTTTTGGTTTCGCCATAATCTCAATCACCCGACAGGAATTACGCTGATCAGACCTGGAGATGACTTGTCGATGCGGACTGGATTGCGTAACGGCCGGCCGTATCCTTCCACTGAAACCTGCGTGATGTCTCCGTCCTGCAAACGGATGTTGTCGCTAAAGCTGAGGCAGTCCGTTCCGAAGAAGTGCACATGGACATCGCCTCGTCGGCGATGGGCTTCGTACTTGAAATGGTGATGCTCAATGTTTGCGAGGCTATGACACATTTCGGAATCGCCGCTGCGGAACGTTTTGCTCCATAGTGCAACTCCATCCCGTTCGATTGTCACAGCTACCGGTACAGAGTCGAACTGCGGGTCGATGATCAGTTCGGGACCAAGTGCGCATGTGCGAAGTTTCGAGCCCGCAAGATTCAGATAGTTTCTTTTTTCGAATTGGTGGTCAGAAAACTCGTTTCCAACTGCGAGTCCGAGTCGGTAGGCTTGGCCGTTGGGTCCGATCACGTAAACTCCCGCGATCTCTGCCTCTTCTCCACCGTCTTCCGCGAAGCACGGAATGTCGAGCGGTTCGCCGTGCGCGCGCAACATGTATCCGGTGCCCTTGTAGAACCACTCTGGAGAAGTGCCGATTGATCCCGGCGTCGGCCTTCCTCCATCCACACCCCACCGAAACATCTTCATGCTGTCGGTGAGGTCTTCCTCCTTCGTTGCGTGCATGGATTGCCGATTTCGCGCGCTCCCGAGATGTGTGAGCCCCGTGCCTGAAATCAGGCAGCAGGCGGATTCGTCCGGATGGTCAATGGCTGGAAGTAGTTTCCAATCTGACTCGCCACTATAGATCGGATCGTAAGCAACGGCTGCGTTTCTCACCCGCTGATGTGCTATGTCACTGAGTTTCGTTCCAGAATGAATAGCGACATGCGCCAACTCATAGATCGAAGAACAGGAATCCAAAAGGCAGACATTGGGTTCTTCCACCAGACCCACCCGGCGGACATTCCCTTTCTTGACCTGAATGAGTCGTGTCATTTCGTTATTCGTGTTGACGAAGTTCAGCCGACAATCTCGAAGTCTTGCAGGCCCGATTCATTGAGCTCGAGCCCGAGGCCTGGAATTTCATCCAGATCAATGCTGCCGTTTGTGGCTCGAGGCTCCCCGCGGAAGATGTACCAGAAAAGCTCATTGCCAACTTCCACATCGACAACTGGGAAATACTCTGCCATTGGCGAATTAAAGCTGGCCATAACCAGATGGTAGTTGTGCATCTGACCGGCATGCGGGATAACAGGGATCGAATAGGCCTCGGCTAAGGCAGCGATCTTTCGCGCCTGGGTGAGCCCACCGACGCGATTGGTGTCGAACTGGATGTAGTCAAGCGCGCGTGCCTCGAGTAACTCTCTAAAACCATAAAGCGTGAATTCGTGTTCTCCTCCTGCGATCGGAATTCGTCCAGCGGATTTCAGCTCCGCGTATCCGTGAACGTCGTCGGGAATGACAGGTTCTTCCAGCCATCGCAAGTGGAAAGGCTCCAACAGCGAAAGCATCCGTTTGGCGTAGTCCAGAGTCCAGCCCATGTAAGCATCGGCCATGAGATCGATCTCATCGCCAACACAATTACGGACGGTTCGGACCAAGTCGAGATTGCGCTGCATGCCGGAAGCGCCATCAGGGGGGCCCCAACCGAACCGGAGTTTCATTGCCTTGTAGCCCTCATCTTTGTATCGGCCCGCCTCTGCCGCGAGTTCATTGAGTTCTACGGAATACAAGCGCGACGCGTACACCGGAATACGCGTCTTCGTTCGGCCGCCGAGCAAGCGATAGACGGGTTGCTTAGCCGCCTTGCCGAGCAGGTCCCAAAGCGCGATGTCTACAGCGCTGATCGCAATCATGCCGATTCCCTTGCGACCAAATGCCATCGTCTTGCGATACATATGTTGCCAAAGCCGCTCGTGGTCCCACGGGTTCTGGCCGAGTAGGAGAGGCTTCAAGTACAGGTCGATGACCTGTTTGGTAACTTGAGGCGCAAGGGCCGCATTACCCAAGCCGACATGACCGTCATCTGTGAAAATCTCGACCAGCAGCCAGCCATGGAATGTAAAAGTCCGCATGGAGGCTTCAGGCAGTTCCAACAAGTCCATAGGGTTGGTACAGAAATGAGGAGGAAGGGGAACGGTCTTGCCTTGCCATCGCACCACGCGAGTTCGAATGTCGGTGATTTTCATCCCGCGACCTCACAACCGAGCCCTTGGTTCAACCTCAAAAGTTCGACGGCAGGAATGCAGGCAAGAATAATTCCGAAAGCTGCGATATGGAGCGTACCCGCAAGAGTAAATACGGTGCTATATCCTAGCCCATGGTCCAGAAGATAGCCGACCAGTTCTCCGAAGGCGATTCCTCCTAATGCTCCACCGAATCCAACCAATCCGGCAACTGACCCGACCACGTGTTCGGGGAAGAGGTCAGCGGGCAGGACCATCACCAGAGTCGACCAGGATTGCTGGCCGAAATATGCGACACAGAAGAGGGCGATCGCGAAAGACACAGGAACATGGGGGATTAGAACAACGAATGGCATCAGAGCGGCGCTAAGCCCGAGCGCGGTTTTTCGCGCAACTCCAAGTGAAAACTCGCGCCTTAAAAGGTAACTGGAAAAGCTCCCTCCTAATAGACAGCCTATTCCCGCGGCCGCGCTGGGCATCCAGGCGAATGTTCCGACGGCTTTGACATCAAATCCGCGGGCGTCGTACAGGTATTTTGGAAGCCAGAAAAGATAGAAGAACCACGCTGCATCGCTGAGGAACTTGGCGGTGACGAGTCCCCAGACCTCACGGATTGAGAACAAATTCGTCCATGGTAAAGCCCGGGTGGCTTGGCTCGGTTTCGCACATGCACCCGAATTACTTTGAACCGCCTCAGGGTACGGCCGTGCTAGGGTCCACACTAGAACCCAGAGGATGCCCAGCGCCCCTGTGACGACGAAAATCCAGCGCCAGGTTGTGTACGAGAGGATTACCGCAATTAATGGCGGTGCGGCTACCGCTCCTACGGCAGTGCCGGCATTGATGATTCCCATGGCCGTGGCGCGCTCTCGGGTCGGAAAGAATTCCGCCACAGCCCGCGTTGCTGCAGGGAAGCCACCACCTTCCCCCATCCCAAGCAGAAGTCGACTTGCGGCCAGAGCAATAAAGCTGATCGCGAGGGCATGGCTGGCACAGGCAAGAGACCAGAACAGCATGATCACCGTAAAGCCCCGGCGCGTGCCCAGCACATCGACCAACTTGCCACCACCGGCGTACATCAGCGCGTAGGAAAACAGGAATGCGGACTGAAGCACGGAAAATTGCGAATTGCTGAGCGGGATGTCTCGGCTGATCGACTGAACTGCCACCGGCAAAGCCTGCCGATCAAGATAGCTGATGGCGATAGCGACACTGACCACGGCTGCGATCCGCCACCGCACAAAAGAACCCCCATGTCCCTGAATTGCTTCCGATGGATTGCGGGGAATTATACGCTGATTTGAGTAAGCGTTTACTGAATTCGCCGTCTTCCATTACAATCCATCCCGCTCGAGTTTTTCGCAAAGAGCGTAACTGGTCTATGAGTCCGCAATGGAGCCGTCGAGACGTATTAAAAGGATTCGCCGCGATACCGGGTGCGATTCTTGTCCGGTCTGACTTGCTGCCATCCGAGAATACGAGAGTGGATGGACCAAAACTCCAGCTCCAAGTTACTCCTGTCAGCGATCACACTTTGCGATTAACACTTCTTCCAATCGGACAAGGGTCTGAGCGCACCATTCCAAATGATGGATCTCTCGTACAGGAATCCTGGGGTACTTCGACGTCTCAGGTTCCTGAGGAATCAGGTAGAGAACTCTCGATCGGACGTTTCCAGCTGAAGGTTTCATGGCACCCAGTCAAGATCGCAGTTAGCAACGCGGATGGTGAAGATGTCCAGAGTTTTGAGTGGGATGAGAACTCAGGTGAGCTTAAATTTCTCGCCGGGGCAAGACCACTCCTTGGCTTGGGCGAAGGAGGTCCGCAGTACGACCGGCGCGGCTCGACAGACGAAATGCGCAGCGGACAAGGGGGCTACAAACTCGCGACGCACGGAGGCCGCGTTCCAATTCCGTGGATTGTCGGAACGGGGGGCTGGGCGATCTTCTTTCACCAGCCGCTCGGAACCTTTGATTTCACCGGAGAGAAGAGCAAGTTTATTCCGAAGAATCGGGACGCCACCCTGCCACTAGACATATTTCTTGTTGCCGCGAAGGATCCGCCAACCGTCATGGCGGAATACGCCCGGCTTACTGGTTTCGCTGAACTGCCGCCTCTGTGGAGTCTCGGCTATCAGCAATCGCATCGAACTCTGGCGGGCCGAGAGGAAGTAATCAAAGAGGCGAAGACATTTCGCGAAAAGAAGCTGCCTTGCGACGCGATGATCTATCTGGGAACGGGTTTCTGTCCGTCTGGGTGGAACGCAGAGAACGGAAGTTTCGCGTGGAATTCCCGAGTATTCCCAGACCCCAAGAACGTACTTGATGAATTGCACAAAGAACATTTCCGCGCTGTGGTGCATGTGGTGATTCTCTCCGATCAACTCCACGGCACCGTTCACGATAATTGTGAGCTACCGCAATTCGATGAAGCCGCGGCAAGTTGCTATTGGGACACGCATCGTCGAGATTTCGCAATGGGGATTGACGGGTGGTGGCCGGATGAAGGTGATCCTCTTGACAGCGTGTCACGGCTCGTTAGGAATCGCATGTATTGGGATGGCCCGCAGATTGACCGGCCGAATCAGCGTCCTTATGCCTTGCATCGCAACGGCGCTGCCGGAATGCAACGCTATGCGTCTTTCTTGTGGTCGGGGGATGTCTATTCGACCTGGGAAACACTAAAGACGCATGTTTCGGTTGCGCTCAACACATCTCTCAGCGGTGTTCCGTATTGGGGTACCGATATCGGAGGGTTTGTTCCGACCCCGGAATTTACCGCCGAGTTGTACATTCGCTGGTTTCAGTTCGGCGCCTTCTGCCCGCTGTTTCGTTGTCACGGTCGCACCTGGAAGTTGCGGCTACCTTGGGGATGGAACACCGGAGATCCGGGCCCCGTCGAGATCAGCAGCTACAAAGGTGCGGCTATCCCCGATTCCAGTCAATTGCACGATACTCGCGTCGAACCGATTTGCAGAAAATACCTGGAATTGCGCTACCGGATGCTGCCTTACCTCTACAGCGCAGTGCATGAGTGCACAAAAACCGGAATGCCCATCATGCGTCCCTTGTGGCTGCACTATCCAGAAGATCCCAGATCAACCGAGTGTGGGGACGAGTATCTCTGGGGAAACAGCGTGCTGGTTACTCCGGTGGTAGAAAAGGCAGCAACTTCCCGGCGCCTCTATCTTCCGCCAGCAACCTGGTACGACTTCTGGAGCGGACAGCGTTTGGAAGGCGGACGCGAGGTCGAGCGCCCAGTCGACCTCGAGACATTGCCGCTTTACGTGCGTGCGGGATCGATTCTGCCACTCGGCCCTGTCAAGCAATACGTGGACGAAAAGGTGGATGGCCCGCTTACCCTATCGATTTATCCGGGGGCGGATGCATCATCTCTGTTGTATGAAGATGATGGCATCTCATTTGACTATCGCGGGGGGGATTGGATGGGAATCGCGATGACTTGGAACGACGCGAGTCGAACATTGGAACTCAAACTTGCTCCCGGGTCCCGAATGCGTTCGCCGGTGCCCAGGACGATTGAGGTTCAGCTGTTAGCGGAAAAAAAGAAGAGTATGACTTTCAATGGGAAGCCGGTTTCGATTTCTTTCTAGCCGACGCAGATCGAGCCAGTGATTCGGATCAGGTTTCCGCAGGAGGCATCGTAACGTTCATGGATTAATGCCGCCTTCGTTGGCGTAATATTCACTAAATGAACAAAGTCATTTTCTTCCGCTGACGTTGCTTCCGCGTTCCCATCGCCATTCCCCACCTAACCGGAGACTGTCTCAGAGCAAAGTGATTAAATTGCAGCGTAGTCCTGCGCAGCAGCCTGGAGGCGGAGGATGCAGGAAAGGCAATCTCTTGCTATTCGCCCTTTGAAGGTAGTTGGCTTTGGTCTGTTAGCATTTGCCATCACCAGTCTCGCCGGCGGTATCTGGAGTGTCCTGGTCGTCACCAATCTTCGTAGCAGCCCTGCGGTACCTTGGTCCTTTCCTGTAATGGCATTTCTGCTGTGGCTGGCATGGAGCTATCTCGGCGGGAGGGGATGGCCGCGCAGCACTTCTGAAGCGCGACGCCGCTACCTGAGAGCCAACAGAAAATCCGGACAGACTTACCTGTGGGCATGGGTCGCGGGTGTTCTATCGGTGGTTGCGCTGGCTGGAATCTGGATCGTGCTGTTCCGATTGGTGAAGATGCCACCCAACGTACTTTCGGATGTGTCGAGCTATCCGCGAATGACGGTAGCACTCATGATCTTGATGGGGTCATTGGTTTCTCCTTTCATGGAGGAAGCTGGCTTTCGCGGATATTTCCAGGTCGCTCTCGAACACGAATTTCGCGCCCCACTCGCTATCCTGATCTCATCGGTTGTGTTCGCGCTTGCCCATGGACCGACACAAGGTTTCCTATGGCCAAAGCTCCTCTTCTACTTTCTCGTTGGTATAGCATTCGGCGCCACAGCCTACCTCACCGATTCGACCCTGCCAGCCATCCCTGTTCACATCGTGGGCCTTCTTGTTTTCTTCACCCTGATCTGGCCACGAGATGCCGCGCGCCGGTTGGTTCTGCAGAGTGGGACTGACAACTGGTTTTGGATACACGTGGCGCAAGCGATCGTATTTACCGTGCTGGCAGTCTGGGCCTTTCGACGGCTCGCCAAGCTTAGCAGCCGTACTTTAGAAACGGGCTGCTAGCCATTCCGGCGGACGCCATTTGTGCGACCTTGCTCATTTCCGTTTTCGTGAAAGTGGCGTTGGTGGCAACGACCGCGATGGTGGTGTTCCACTCCGAGGGGCGAACCCCATGTCCATGCCGCAACTGTGACATTTCATTCGCGACGCGTGCCATTTTCCGAGCGGGCGCCAGCGACAATCTTGCCTGTATGAGGATCAACCACGTCGCCGGGGCGTTAACCGCCACGATCGCTCCGACCACCACTCCTGTATCGCCAACCTTAATGCTGGAGGTTCCGACGCCACCCTTCATGGCTTGCTTCATGCTGAAGATCTTACCTACGGTGGCACCGCGGCCGACCTGAAGTGTCTCATGACAATCTTCGACGGCGAAGTCGGTACACAGCCCGGATTCACCGGTTAATGTTGCAGACCATCTGCCATAAGGCATTCTTGGGAAGAGCTGGAAATTCGGCCTCCCAATCGCGCTTAACTATTTGATGGAAGTCATGAGCGGGACACGTCCAGCTGATGCTCTACAGATGAGGCCCATGTGCTGACCAACCAAGCTCCGCGAAATGCGCCAGCGAGAATGTGGATCTATTCGTCCTGCTCGTGATGTAGTGAAGCGACTTTCAAAAAAGCATTCCCGTTCTTGGTCCCATGAATCGTGAGGGCCGTCTTCAGCGCGCGGCCGAGCTCCCCCATGTCCCGTCTCTGTGGCTTACAGGCGGGAAAAGCGGCGGTGCTTACCGGGATGCACTCGCCATTTCGATCACTGGCCGGATGATTTTCTTTGCGTCAGACCAGCGATCGTTTTGTCGGAAAGCCATGCTCCGGATCAGTGAATGACCTCCTGCAGCTTGGGGCTGGTGCTGGCCGCGAAATCAGCAGAGCCCTTGAATGTTGCAGTCATGCTGTGCGTTCCGGTGGTAAGCGTGGAGGTTGTGAACTGCGCCTGGCCGTTGACAGCATTGGCAGTGCCCAATACGGTCTTTCCATCTTTGAAGGTGATCGTTCCACTTGGCACCGCGGTTGAGCAGTTCACCGTGGCCGTGAACGTGACAGTCTGTCCGGATGTGGCCGGATTGGGCGAAGCAGTAAGAGTCAGGGTCGTCGGCGCAGCCACCACGACCTGCTGCAGGCTGTTCTGGCTGGTGGCGTAGATGTTGGTACCGTTGTAGATCGCCTTAATCGTTCGAGCGCCGGCGTCGATGGTGGTCACTGAAAGCTGTGCCTGTCCTCCGCTGAGAGTGACTGTACCGAGGCCTTGATTCCCGTTTTTGAAGGTGACCGTACCATCTGGAATTCCTGCGGTGGAGGTGACTGTGGCCGTGAATACGATGGCCTGTCCGTAGTTGGAGGGGTTGAGGCTGCTGCTGATCGCCGTGGTGCTCGACGCTCCCTGAATGGTTTCGGTGAGGTTTGCCTTGGAGGGGGCGTCGGAACCGTCGCCGCTGTACTGTGCCGTGATGATGTGCTTTCCCACCAGCAACTGCGGAAGCGCGAGTTGCGCCTCGCCGGCATTCAGCGTGATGCTTCCGTAAATCGTGCCACCTTCGGAGAAAACAACTGCTCCTGTTGGTGCGATTCCGTCGGAATCGGTCACGGTTGCGGTCAGAGTTACGGGCTGCCCGTAGACCGCCGGATTTAGGGAAGAAACCAGGGCTATCGTGCTTGAGGCTTTGCCGACTTTTTGCGTGAAAAGGCCAAGACTGGTGATGAAACTTGCGTCTCCGGAATAGTCGGCCTCGATGGTGTGATTGCCTTGGGGAAGAGAACTGATGTTCACGGAAGCCTGGCCGTTACTCATCGCGGCTGCACCAATCGGTTCGCCATCGGCATAGAACTCGACGGTCCCGGTAGGGACGCCTGAGTATTGAGGTTTCACCGTGGCGATGAAAGTTACACTCTGCCCAAGGTTCGAATTCTTTGTGCTGGACGACACCACGGTAGTGCTCGAAGCGGTGCTCACATTCACCAGCAGCCGTTGCGAGAGACTGCCGCTGAAAGTTCCGTCGCCCGTGTAGAGAGCGGTATAGCCGTACTGTCCGGTCGCAGATGGAGCCGTCTCGGTTGTCTGCGCCGTCCCGGCGCTGAGACCGACGGTGGTTTGCGGAACGCCAGCCTGTTTAAACGTGATCGTGCCAGTGGGCGTGCCTTGCTTGCTGTTCACGGCAGCAGACAAGGTGAACGATTGCCCGACCACAACGTTCGAAGTGGACTGGGAAAGCGTAGTCATTGTCGGCTGGAAGCGGTTCTTGTTGAGCAGTATCTGGACACTGTTGATTGAAGGTTCGAGGAGGGCGACGTCGGGGGAGCCGTTACCGTCGAGGTCGGCCACCGCGCCGGTGCCCGGCGCGACAGGAATCAAAGTTCCCGAGTCAAGGAAGCTGCCATCCGGCTGACCCAGAAGAACCACTAGCAGAGGCGGGTTGGCGGACGCAAGATCGACCAGCAGGTCGGGAATTCCGTCGCCATTAAAGTCATGTGCATCTAATAACGTCGCGCCACAACAGTCTAAATTGAAGCCTTTACTAAAGGTGCCGTCTCCTTTGCTTAGCTCGATCTGAAATTTCGGAGATGCGGCGTCTGCGAAGTCGGAGAGTCCATCACCATTGAAGTCTGCAGCCAGTGCTGTGTATGCAAACGGAATCGACTGAGGATAAAGAGATTGAAAGTTTCCGGTGCCATCGCCAAGAAGAACCGTGGTCTGCGCCCCTAACACGGCGAAATCTGCCTTTCCATCGCCATTAAAATCGCCTTCTACGGCTGGACCAGGATCCACTCCTCCAAATCCAAGATAAGTAGCCGAGAACAAACCCTGTGGGTCAGGAAAGTGTGGAATGAGGTAAATATTGGGTCCGAGTGAAAGAAACAGGTCTTGTATCCCATCGTTGTTGATATCGGCGCCTACAACGGCTGCCACCGGGGACCCCCAACCAAATTCATTAAGTCCATTTGAAAGCTGGAAGCTCCCATCCCCGCTTCCCTTGAAGAATATTTCATTCGCTTGCTCCGTAGATGGGCTGCACGTCACGGCCAAGTCCGGGATTCCGTCCTGATCGAAATCTGCCGATACGATGTATACAGGTGGTCCCGGTTCCGACGTTCCGCCAACGCACGCATTAAATGGTGCCAGGGTTCTGAATCCGCCGCGCCCGTTTCCGAGGAGAATAAGAATTGAGCCTGTCGCAGAATCGTTTCTTGCAACTGCCAGATCGGGAATTCCATCGCGGTTGAAGTCTCCGCTCACGATGGAAACCGGATTGGGGCCGACCGAAAATGATCCCGCGCGAAATGCTCCGTTACCGTCTCCCAGCAACACCAGCACATTGCTGTCGCCATTGTTGACGATCGCAACGTCGACCTTTCCATCGCCGTTCAGGTCGGCAAGAGCGAGGGTCTCGGGTAGTGTGCCCGTCGGATAAGTCGCAATGTTGCCGAAAGTCTCGTCGCCGTTGCCGAAGAGCACGGCCACTGTATTATCGGCGTTGTTATTGACGATCAGATCGATTTTGCCTTCGCCGTTGAAATCGGCGGCTGCAAGCCATATGGGATTGGATCCCACCACGGGAGTACTCACTACTGCGAAGGTCCCGTCGCCGTTGCCCTGACAGATCACCGCGAAGTTAGTGTTGTTCATCGCGACCGCCAGATCGAGCCGGCCATCATTATTGAAGTCGGCTGCAGCGATGGAAATTGGGATGGAGCCAGTCGGACCAATCACCAAGCTGCCACCAGATGAGAAATTTCCCGAGCCTGCATTCACCAGTATCGAAATTTCGCTTTGCGGGTTGGTCAAGCTAACGGCAGAAGATCCAACCGCCAGATCGAGCCTGCCATCTCCGTTAAAGTCTCCCGCTACGATCGAGGAAGGTATGAGTCCAACTCCGTAATTCGCCTGCGCGGAAAAAGCACCGCTGGTGCTACCCATCAGGATGGTCACAAATCCCGCATTGAGCAGAATATTCGGATTGCTAATCACCACGGCGAGGTCGAGATTGCCGTCTCCGTCGAAATCTCCGACAGCCAGTGCTGTCGGAATGAAGCCCAACCCATAGGTAGCGCCTGCCGCAAAAGTTCCATCGCCCTGTCCGGTCAGGATCGAAATACTGCCTCCGGCGCCGCTGCTGTTGGGATTGCTGTTCAGCACAGCGAGATCCAGATGGCCGTCGTGGTTGAAATCTCCAGCGACAATGGCAACGGGATCCGCGCCTACCGGATAGTTCACCGCCGCTTTGAAGTTTCCGTCCCCCGTTCCGATGAGAATGGAAACCGCATTGGTTCCACTGCTCGTGACCGCGGCGTCGACAATTCCGTCCCCATTGAAATCGCCAGTTGCGATTGCCAGCGGCCGAGATGCAACCGGGCTCGGCGAAATCGTGGTAAACAGGTTGCCGGTCTGCGCGCCAGCCAGCGCCGATAGAGCCAAGATGAAAGATGCGAGCAACAAGCGGGAACTGAAGCGGCAGCTAGACATTAGCTTCTCCTTGAAATCGGTCGTTGGTCATTCTCTGTTTCTCGGGGCGTGATTGAAACGCATGGTTGTCATCTGCCTTACCATGGCCACAAGTTCTCGGGTGTCGGTGCGCGGCTATCTATGCTTCTGCCACTTCCAAACATCGGAGTACTGAGCCTGCGTTTGGTTGTAATGCGGCAGACTCTGGATCCTTTCGAGCAAAACGCTGGACAAGTAGCTCAGCCCGAAAACCACAATGGCTGACGCGAGGAGGAACCCGATCACGGCTGCGAGCGTGAAGAATGTGTCACCCTTGCTTCGCCGGCCCCGTCGACCCTCTGCCCTGCGCGGTTGTGGACACGTCAGCAACATCGTTAGCCGCGCGATCGGTTTGTAACTTTGAGAACGCCAACTGGCCTCGTCGAGTGGCCAGACGTTAGCAACCGAACTCTGTTTCAACACAAGATGATGTTGATTCATGGTCACCCCACGGTGTCGAAGTTCATCGTGCATCTCAGCTACGGTTCGACCTTGTACAGCGTTGCCATTCCTGCTTCCATGTGGTCGTCAATGTGGCAATGGAACATCCAGATGCCAGTGTTATCGGGCACCATATCGACGGTTTCCATTTGCGCCTGCATGAGGGGAACAACATCGGTCCGCTTCCCGTCGTGTAGGACGACGTTGCCATGCCAGTGCGGAGTGTGAACGCTGAACTGTTCACCAAGCGCGACCAGATACCAGCGGACGCGCTCGCCTTTTTTCATGGTCATCATCGGGCCGGTTCCGTAGATGTAGCCGTTGATGGCGAACTTGGCATTGGCGATGGTGAATCCTGAACCGAGACCCGAAAAATTTCCTTCGTCATCGACAGGAGCGAATTCCAGTTTGTTCACGCCCTTGGGATCGCTGGTGAAGGTCTGGATATTGTGGTCGAGATACCAGCTCGCGTTCTCGTCAAACAGCAGAAAGAGGCAGACGAATTCGCGGTCGACATCTTTGGGTTTGCCGTTGTCGTCGGCCAGGCCCCGGCGGGTGATGATCAGTACTCCGACCAATCCGCTTTCCACATCTTTCAGTTCATGTGTGTGCGAGTGATAGAGCCAGACAACAGAACTGGGATCATTCGGCCCTGGGCCGGCGCGCTGTGGAACCTTCCATGTATAGGTATGAGTTTTTCCCGGAGGCACGGCATCGTCTTCCTTGTCTGCTCCAGATGTTCCGTCGTCATAGGGCGCGCCTTCGGAGTCCTTGTTATAAAACACTCCGTGGGGATGCATGCTGTAGGGACGTGTGGCGTTGTTCTTGAAAATAATTTTGATCGTGTCGCCGACCTCGGCGCGAAGGATCGGACCGAGAATTCCGGCCGTCTCCCATGCGGCGGGCCGCGGCTTTAACTGGCTGAAGGTCTCATCTGTGTACTCGCGGTAGATGGCTTTGCGATACACCGTCCCGATGCGATGCGGGCCTTTCTCAACGAAGACTTTGGAATAGCCTTCGAACTTCATTCCCATCATCTTGTTGATGCCGCCGGGTGCGTAGTCCCAGTCCACTTCATCAGCGGCAATGTAGTAAGTGCGCGTCTTGCCCGGAGACTCTGCCCAGACAATGGAAGAAAATATAAGCAACGCCGCAGTCAGTTTGAAAAAGTGGATCAAGTTCCTCTCCTCTTACTCCTGCGAAATAGAGCAGCACATCACAGCCTTACACCCGCATGCTCCGCTGCGAATTTACCCACGATCGGCAGCCTGAAAAGCTTTTGCTGATAGGCCTGAACCATCAGGACGATCCAGATTCCAAAACCGGCGAGAGTGAAAATCAACACCAGCGGCACGGCAATTAAGCCAAAGACTCCAGCCGTCAAAGGCGTCAGCACAGCCGACAGAATCATCCAGACAATCCAAAAGACGATCCATGCGACATTGAAGAAAATCGACTGAAAAGCATGAAAGCGAACGAAGGAATTCGACTTGTACGGCTCCAGCACAAGAAACACAATCCCTGTGACGAAGCCGGCGAGGTAGGTGAGCGCTCCTACGACGTTCGTCTCCATCGTTTTCGATCCAGTCTCTCCGGACGGAGACATGACACTGACCGCAGCCGAACTCTCGACTGCCGATAGAGAGACATCTGCCCCGAGTTGTGTCGCTGACCCACAGGATTGACAGAATCGAGTGTCACCGGCTAAAGCTGCACCGCAAGACTGGCAAGCGCTCATTTCTTCCTCCTGGCGCCCGGATGTTGAGACCTCGTTTTCAATTTCGGCTTCTGCCTGCTTCGCGCCGCTTATTTCACGTTCAAAGTCACATTGGTCGAATGAACGAGCGAACCACTTGTTCCCGTAATCGTCAGCGGAAATGTGCCGCTTGCTTGCTTTAGTCCCACTACAAAAATGAAGTAGGACGTTCCCGATCCGTTCACATAACTCGGCAGAAACACGCCCGCCACTTTTGATGGCAGCCCGTCCAGGCTGAACGTGACGCGCCCCGAGAAGCCATTCATTGCCGTTACGGCCACTTTGAATGTGCCAATCCCAAGCTTGCTAACGGTCAAACTTGATGGCGAGGCGGCAATGGAAAAGTCCGCCCCAGTCGGAGTTATCGCCAGCGTGATCGAAGTAGAATGCGTGGCGGAAACTCCCGTTCCTGTGATCGTTGCGGTGTAGGCTCCGGGCCCAGCAGTGCCGGCGTTCATTGTGACCGTGGAACTGGCACCAGCGGCAAGCGAGGCCGGACTCAGGCTTGCCGTTGCTCCCGCGGGTAATCCTGAGATTGCCAGCTTGACGGTTTGAGAGCTACCTGAGGTTACTGCGGTTGAAATCGTGCTTGTGCCCGATGTGCCCTGGACGAGGCTCAGGCTTGTCGGATTCGCCGCGATGGAAAAGTCATTGACAGGTGGCGTCGTGATGGTCAGGACAACGGTAGTGGTGTGTGTTGCTGAAGTTCCCGTGCCCGTGATTGTGAGCGTGTAAGTGCCGGCGGCTGTGGTTCCCGCCGCTACAGTGAGCGTTGAACTCGCGCCTGCTGTGAC